>Ga0209960_1000056_pt1 | contig 442460 bp, 366 predicted proteins | sample ThiBiot_500_plan_2_FD_183947 | JGI IMG/M metagenome (GOLD analysis project Ga0209960, IMG submission 183947) | Wastewater bioreactor microbial communities from Cape Town, South Africa - Thiocy_expt_500_plan (SPAdes) | ecosystem: Engineered > Bioreactor > Thiocyanate-remediating >...
TTCCCTCTAAAAAAATTCGAAAAAGCCTTAAGAACAAATAGAACTTAATACTTCTAATTGTCGTTTTAGTAATAGTAATAGTTTCGGACTTATACATGGGATGACCTCCAGTTTTAGGGGGTCAAACTTTACCTGTATTTTCCAAAACATTTAAATTTCCTTTATTTAGTTTTAATAAACGTTCTTTAACATTAACTCTTAAATATGAGATGTTTATGAGTAATAATGTATCAGCTGTTCAGAATACCTCCCAACTTTTAGTTACCCCTAAAAGATCCCCTCATAAGGTTAGTTTGGTAGCAAAAAAATGTTTTGCAAAACTTGACTCTCTATGGAGTTATAGTAGCAAAATGGTTTTTGTAACTCGGCAAGTTTTGAATTTTTCTGCAAAATCTTTGAAGTATGTTTATAAAGAAATAAAGCTTGTTTCAGAACTTGTGGATGGAGTGGTTACTAAGTTAAAAATATTTAGCATTATTAGTGTCCCCTTTTCTGTAGCATCTTTACCAAGTCTTACCCGTTCTATTATAAAAAATATTAAGTGGAAAGATGTGGAAGGAACGGCTTTAGCTCTTTTAACCATAACCGTTGTACTATCCGATACCTTCGATAATATTACTACATTCGCCAATGCTTTATTAAAAACGATTGGACAAACAACTTTAGAATGGGTAGGTACAATTGCCTTGCCTTTGGCTTATTTTATGGTCATAGGTGGAAGCATTTCTCGCTTTTATAAAATCCATCATATTCGCTTATTAAACAATGAATTAACGAAACTTCAAAATAAAGAAATCGATGTTCCTACTTTCTTAAAGAGAATTGGGTATGAAGAGGATGAAAAAGCGCTCGGGAAATTAGAGAGAAAGATAGGTTCGGAACTTTTGGAGTTAGTTAAACAAATTAAATCTTTACAAAGTGAGGAATCATTAAAACAACTAAAAAAAGGCATTGCAAAGCAACGGGCTATCCATATAGGTCATGTAGTCGCAAGTTTTGTGATGTTAACCGCATTTGTAATCCTTCAGTTTGTCCCAGCTATAAATTTTCTCGCTTATTTTTTGCTGGCTCTAAGTATGACAGTTAAATTTGGATTGCAACTTTATCAAGATCAGAAGAAAATTGGCAGTTAAAGAATCTCTATGTTTTTAATCGACTCTAATAAAGAAAAGTTCCCTTTCTTAAAATCTGAGTAAGATCCAAAAATTTGTTTAAGAGATAAGTTAAAGTAATTTCGATCTTGAGCTAATATCTTTTTTACAGGAAAGGAGAAAAAAACCTCTTGTTGCGTAGTATTGTATACACAAGACATTATGGTATATTTACTGGCTAATTTTTTGACGATTGCTAAAGCTTGCTGATTGTCTATATTTTTCCATTGTTCTTTCAATAAGTGATAAGCTTTGTCCGGTCCAGCTTCAATCCCAGGCACTGGCATATCCACCCAATAGACAGCATTTTCTTGTGGAAAATATTTTCCATATTTAAGGTCGTTTAAAATGGTCTGATCAATCATCTCATTGGCTAAATACCTTTTAAAAATATTATGGCCGAGAAAGCATAAATTTAAAGAATCTTTTTGATTAGCTGAGTCAGCAATAACGGCAAAATAGGCGTTGGTCCTTTTTACATTTTTGATATATTCAATAAATTCATTCGCATCTTTAGACAAACGCAGCGCATCATTCATATAATAGAATGTAGAAGTGCCTTCCATAGAATTGGGATCTTTTAAATTCGAAGAGCGAATGGTTCCAAAAGAAACCCCTTTTTCATTCATACCCCCTAAAACTGTCGGAACACCTGCATATGTTAAGCCAAAATAAGCTAGATCGACCCTTTCTCCTTTTTCATTTTGAGGAAAAAAAGTGCAAGCAAACGGATTATTTAAAAAGATAAAACGAAATGGATATTCTAAATTATTAATTTGATAAGTATCGTGTGTAGTTCCTGGAAAATTAACTCCAATTGTTGAGCAACAAGCGGCATCATTTAACTCTACATAAGCTAACATCATGGCAATATCTCTTTCATCTTCTACCGGATGTCCCCCATGCTTGCAACCATCTAGAAATCCTTGTAGTTCTAAAATTCTTTCATATCTAACGTTTGAATAAATAACTTTTGCTAAGGGCAATAGTTTTTCTTTATTTAATTTATTCCCTTCAACACCCAGTCCCACTTTACTGACAAAACGGTAAATATTGCGAATAAATACATTAAGATATTCTCCTAATGTAAACCCAACGGCATACCCTTTGTCATAATAAGTGCCTCCTATCACAAAAAAATGTAACGGATTAGCTTCGGTTTGTAGATTTTTATAATAACTGAATTTAGATGGTGAACTTACAGATTTAATGGGGGGTATCTCTAAAAATGTGGCTAAATCCATACGTACCTCTTTTTTTCTAAAACTATCTTTTTCAAACACAAAAGTAAAAAAAATTTTTAATTTATCTCATAAGGATGTAGATTTTAGATAGATCAGTAAAATTGTTATAAGGAGCAAATATGGACCAAACACTTGCTATAAAGGGCGGTAAACCCCTTAGAAATAAACCATTTGCTCCGTGGCCTCCTTACGATCAAGACGAAAAAAATGAATTATTAGAAACTTTACAATCTAGAAACTGGGGAGGATTTCCCTCTCCTAATACCAAAGCTCAAGAATTTGCTAAAGCTTTTGCTGAGTATCATGGAGCGAAATTTGGAATCTGTGCGGCAAATGGCACAGTCACTCTTGAACTTATTTTAAAAGCTGCTGGCATAAAAGCTGGAGACGAAGTAATAGTTCCTTGCCTCACATGGCTTGCCACAGCTGCAGCGCCCGTTTACATCAACGCTGTTCCGGTATTTGTAGATGTAACAAAAGATAATCTTACCATTGATTGCGATTTAGTTGAAAAAGCTATAACCCCAAAAACCAAAGCCATCATTGCTGTCCATTTAGGAAGTTGCCTTGCAAATTTGGATCGCCTAAAAGAAATATGTAAAAAACACCAATTACTTTTAATAGAAGACTGCGCTCATGTTCATGGCGCTAAATGGAATAACAAAGGAGTTGGTAGCCATGGAGACTTTGGAAGTTTTTCCTTTCAAAGTTCTAAACTTATGACAGCTGGTGAAGGGGGCATTATTTTAACTAATGATAAAATTTTTGAAGAAAAACTCCAATCACTTGTGAATTGTGGTAGGAAAGAACCTGGCTATAATTCATTTTCTGAAAACCTTTTTGGATACAATTATCGCATTTCCGAGTTTCAAGCTGGGGTTTTATTAGCTCAATTAAAAAAACTTTCTCACCTTACTGCCTTGCGAGAAAAAAATGGTAAATTATTAAGTAAGCTTTTAGCAGAAATAGAGGGAATTACTTTATTAAAACAATATTCGCAAGTTACGCAGCCAACACATTATCAGTTTGTTTTTAAGTATGACAAAAATGCATTTAAAGGTGTCGAGCGGAATAAATTTTTAATGGCTCTTAAAGCTGAAGGCGTTGATGCAGCGGGTGCGTTCTATCAACCTTTACATGAATGGGAAATGTTTAGACCCTGTCCAAAAGAATGGCCTTCCTTAAAAGAAAGATATCCTCAAGGGATATCAGCCAATTCTGCACACACTCCAGTTGCTCACCAAGCAGCTTATGATGAAACGGTTTGGCTTCACTACCATTATTTAATTGGTTCTGAAGAAGATGTGCATGATATTGCGAATGCCATAAAAAAAATACAAAACAACATAGATCAACTTTTATAAGGTAGCAATGAAAAATGTCAATGTAGGTATTATTGGTTCAGGTTACATTGCTTCTATTCATTACGAATCTTATAAAGCCTTGAAAAACTGCACCATCATTGCACAGGCAGATAGCGATGTTGAGAAGTACAAACAATTTTCAAGCTGCGGTAGAACGGCACCTCATTTCTTTCAAGATTATAAAGAGATGCTCAAATTAAAAAATTTACATGTCGTCTCTGTTTGCATTCCAAATTTTTTACACGCTTGTGTTATTAAGGATATTTTACGCGCTGGCAAACATGTAATAGTAGAAAAGCCTCTTTGCCTTTCTTTAAAAGAAGGTTACGAAATAGCGGCCCTTGCTAAGAAAAAAGGGTTACTCATTGGTTATGCTGAAGAATTATGTTATGTCCCTAAATACAATAGAGTAAAACAAATCGTAGATAATGGCGGCATCGGTAAGCCATATATGGTTCGACAATCTGAAAAACACAGTGGTCCCCATTCACCTTGGTTTTTTCAAAGGGATAAAGCTGGGGGTGGAGCTCTTATGGACATGGGCTGTCATTCCATTGAATTTTGCAGATGGATGTTTAATAAGCAGCCTATAAAATGGGTTTTTGGCCATTGCGCTAATTATTTGCATAAAGACATAGAAGTGGAAGACCACGTGATTGCTACTCTAGAATTTATGGATGGTTCCGTTGCGACAGTAGAAGCTAGTTGGGCATTAAATGGAGGTGATAATTCAGTTGCTACAGTTTTTGGCACAAGAGGTGTTATTTACGCTGATATGTTACACCATACAGGAATTGAAGTGTTTTCTTTAGATGGTTATCCAAAAATGGAAGGACATCCAGGGGATATTGGGGGTAAAAATAGTATCGGCTGGACTACACCTGATTTCAACTGGCTTTGGAATAACGGTTATCCTCAAGAAATCGCCAATTTTTTACAATGTGTTCGCAATGGGACAACACCAAAAGAAAGTGTAGAAGATGGTTTAATTGTGTTGGAAATAATTGCCGCTATTTATCTCTCAGCTAGAACTGGCAATCGCGTTTATTTGCCTTTAGAAAATAAAAACTTTGATTATCCATTTGAGCTTTGGAAGGCGCATTAATAAGCGCCTTCCCTTTTAACAATTATTGAACAACTGCTGCTGGAGATCGCAACTGTTGTAGATTAGTTATTTTATTGTAATCAAAGGTATTTGTTTCTGGTATCACTCCTTTTAACAATATAGCTAATCGTCTTCGATTAGTACGCCCCATCCATTCTAGGGAAATCTTCACTAAATCATCGTATTGTAAAGATTCTAAGGATTCAATCATCTTATTTAAACGTTCAAAATCACCCTCATGCTTAAAGGCTAAGTTTTTGAGCAATTCACCCATTTCGGTTGAATTTTTTTGGGGTTGCTTTAATTGTTCTAAAAGACTCTTCTTAATATTATCAAACCGACTTAAAGACAATTCAAGAGGTATTTCTTGTAAAAAACGCTCAATAAAAAGTTCAAATCTCGAAAGTAAATCTCTTGTATCGTGTGTGTTTGATTGTATAGCAAAAATATTGAATAATTTTTTTTCAAATTCTTCCCCCGCTGATTTCACTATGTAAGCAGTTTGTTGCTTAGTGCGTAAATCACTAAAAAAGGGTTCTTCCATTCCTTGCATTAATACTAACTGAGCCGCTTTGTTTGAAAAGGAAAATTCGGGCCATTGTATCCCTAAAACCACAGCGTTACCTCTTACCTTGGTTTTTTGCTCAATATAAAAAGGGCCACCAGTTTCTGGAATATCAACAACTTGCTGTTTAAATTGTTCTTCTTTGGGGTAATGATCGTGAACTAACTGTTGAATTAAGTAATTCCCTAAATCATTTGCTTGAGATTCTTCCATGTTGCCATAGAAAAGTCCTTGAATATAGGTTTTTTGAAAAACCCCAGACACATATTTTGCGAATTTGTCGTAATCTAATTTACGTAAAGAATTTAATTTTTTCTTATCTAGAACATAGTCTTTGTAAATAGCATGTTTAAAAAGTTCAAATGCTTGCTTGATGGGAGGATCTTTTTGAACATTTTGATAATCTCTTAGCAATGACTGCTTGAAAATTGTGAATTTATCTTCGTTTACTTGTAAATTTTTTAAAATACTAACAATTTCTTTAAACAATAAGTGTGCATTTTCACTATAACCAGTTATTTTAAAAGAAATTCCGTTATCAGTTCGCGCTATTTTGTAATCTAAGCCAGCAAGAGCCGCTTTATAACCATAGCCTATTAATGCATCTTCCACAAATTTAACAAGTAAATCCCCCACAACTAATCTTGAAGACTTGCCCTGCTGAATCAAAGGTGTTTTAATTTCAGCATACCAATAAATTTCAGGCTCTTGAAATTGATCATCTTTGGCAAAATAAATTAATCCTGTTTGGTTATCTATGAGTTTTTGAACATTAGGTAGTAATTCTTTATTTGTTTTTTCTCCGATTACATTCAATTCTTTTGGAATAAATGGGTTAGGAGTTGGTATAAAAATATTTTTATTCGTATTTATCGTTTGCCAACTTTTTAAAAGTTCTGGATTAATCGATTTAATAGCATATTCAACTCCCATCCATTTTTCTTTTTTCTCAGCTTCTATATTTAAAGCATTAAAAGGAGCCTGTATATAAAATCGAGCATGTTCCGGGGTTAAGTAATTAACCAAGTTGTTGATATCATTTAATGAAAATTGACTAGTTATAGAAGATTGTTCTGGAAAAGAACTTAAAGGCTCTTCTTGAAGTATCATCGCATCTCGCATAGCTTTACTAAACACATCTTTTCGTTTTTGGTATTGATACTTCAATTTTTCCATTGTTTGCATTTCTTTAAAAAGATACTCAGGATAGTTATTTTCCTTAAACAAAGAAATTGTTTGAAAAATGTTTTGGATGACCTGATTGATGCTTTGTAAACCTTTGTCCGTTAGGTCTATTGATAAATACATCATTCGATCAAAATTGCTTTCGGGTATTACACCACATTGCAATCCTTCAGCCAATCCTTGAGCTTTTAAGTAATGTAGCAAACTTCCTTCACCCTCATGACCTAAAATATAACATAAAACATGAGATGGTTTGGTTAAATTTTTGGCACCTATATCATGTGGCAAATTCCAAATAATCGATAATGTCCTAATATTTTTTAATGGCTGAACATAAATAAATTTGCCTTCTGTTTCTTTTGCGTCTATTGGTATTTGAACAGAAAGGGGTGTTAGATTTTTATTTTTTATAGCACCGAAGTCATTAACGGTTAGTTTAATCAACTCATCTAATGGTTTATTAGAAACAACGATAACTTTCATTACGTTAGCACTGTAATGTTCTTCATACCATTTTTGAACGGTTTCTCTAGAAATATTTTTTAATGTAACGCTATTTCCTATGCTAAAGCGGTTATTGGGATGGATAGGCTCACCAATTTCTTTCAATACTTGAAAAAGGCGAAAGTCATCATTTTCGTAATTTTTAGCAAATTCTTGATCAATTGCGTTTAATTCTCTCGAGACTCCCGATTGATTAAATAAAGGATTTTTAAAAAAACTGGAAAAACGATTTAAGGCACTAGCAAAGGCTTCATTATTTACAGAAAACATATAAGCTGTGTAGTCATTGGCAGTAAATGCATTTGTTAGCCCCCCATTCTCAGAAATGAAACGCATATATTCTGCTTCGTCAGGATAGTCTTTTGTACCTAAAAAAAGTAAATGTTCCGTAAAGTGGGCCATTCCAGGATATCTTTCCGGATCATTCCAGCTTCCAGCTTTTACAGTTAAAACAGCTGAGGATTGATCTGTTTTGGGATCTGAAATTATGAGTGCTTCTAGTCCATTATCTAGTTTAATTTTTATTCTTTTTTGCTGTTCAAATGTTTGATTCAATAATGGAAGAGTAGCTTTGTCTTCTATTACAGTATACCCCTTTTCATTTCCTAAGACTTCGACGTTGGTAAAAAAGATAAAGGATAATAATAGATGCCCTAAAATTTTCAAAGGTAGTATTTTCATAAAATCCATCAACTTAAAAGTTACTAAACGAATCATTTTAAATATTTTAAAATTTAAGACGTATAAAAAAGTTTTAGAAAAAGAATTTCTAATAAATATCCAACTATAGCCCCCATAAAAATAAAAATGGCTAGTAAAATTGAAAAAATTATCCATTCCCATTTCTTCTTAAAAAATAAAACTTGTCTCCACCATTCACTTTCCAATTTACCAAGAAGCCTATCCTTTAGCAAATTCCAAACACTAGAATCTACATCCTTCTTAACTTCTGGTAGAGTTGTCTTAACCTCCTCCATCAAAGTTTGCTTTACCTTATTTGAAAATTGCCCTGTAAACAAAGTTGAACCCATAGGAATTTTATTTTTTAAACCACTTATTAGCTTTTCAATATAGTCATTTAGATAAGTAAAAAAGTCTTGATGAGAAGAGATATAATCGACTAAATTAGCTATTTCTTTTTTTGCTTTGGATTCAAATAAATCACGCGCTTTGCCTTTAATAAATCTCTTTACCTTTGCTAAAATCCACGCATAGAAAAAAATAAGAACTAACCAAAGAAATAATCCGATAATTGCACCTATTAGTGCTCCAATAATATTCATAATTTAGAGTAATTGTATGTTATATAAAGATACTGTTGAAAATCATATTGCTAGAAATGAAAAAAAAATACGAGAAATAGAAATTGAAAATGAACAATTGCAAAGATTAGAAGGAGAATTGTTTAGCGATTTAAATGTAACACCTAAGCAAATTCATACTTTTTTAGCCGATCAAGAGCAATTTTCTTTAAAAAATTTGTTGCATATTGAAGAACAAAGGGAAGATTTAGAAAAAAAAATAAATCGTTCCATAGCAAACGTATCAAATGTTTTAGAAACAAAAAAATCTATTGATCAAAGAAAAGAAATAGGAAAGCACGGACAACATTGGTTATTTGTAAAATAGCTTGAAAATGAAGCAAATTTCGAGTTATTTATTATAACTGCCTTGGCACTCGTCTATTGCCTTTTGTTAAGCGTGTCCATTTCAATCCGTTAGCATTAAATTGACACGGTAAAAAAATAGAGGAGTGCGAAAGTTTAAGCTATAATTTTTTTTAAGTCTTAATCGTTCATACAGTTATAAACTAGTATGATTTAGCAATGATGACATCTAAAGTTGCCTTTTCACCAGTAAAAATACATGTTCCTTCTGTATTTCTTTGCACGGTTGGTATGCAACGAATGGTTACTTTAGCTTCATCCAATAGTTGCTCTGTTTCTGGCTTGCCGCACCATTTTGCTAAAACAAAACCTGAATTCTTTTCAAAGAAAGATTTTAATTGCTCAAGATTTTCAATGTTTTCATGAATATTATCATCACGAAATTTTTTAGCCTGAGAATAATAGTTATTTTGTATTTCTTCAAGCGCTTGCAAAATATGATGACCTAATTCATCGATAGAAACTTTATTTTTTTCCTTAGAAGACTGGTCCCTTCTAGCTACCATTACACTGCGATTTTCAATATCGCGAGGACCAATTTCAATCCTTATGGGCACACCTTTTTTAATCCATTCCCAATTCTTTTCTCCCCCTCTTCTATCCCTTTTGTCGATATGTACTTCTAGAGAATTTCCATAAAATTGTTGTTGTCTTAATAGGTTTGCCACTTCTTCTGAAAATTTAAAAACCGCTTCTTCTAATTCAGGCTTTGGAACAATCGGAACAATTACTATGTGTTTCGATGCTATACGCGGAGGGACACGTAAGCCATCATCGTCTCCATGGCACATAATCATAGCCCCAATCATTCTGGTCGTTACACCCCAAGAAGTTGTATATCCATATTCCAATTGCCCATCTTTATTCGAAAAACGTATATTAGAAGCTTTAGCAAAATTTTGCCCTAAATAGTGAGAGGTACCAGCTTGTAAGGCTTTACAATCTTGCATCATAGCTTCAACCGTGTAGGTATTTACAGCTCCTGGAAATCTTTCACCAGGTGATTTTTCCCCAGTAATAATTGGTATTGCTAATACATCTTCTAAAAAAGAGCGGTAAACTTCTAACATTTTTAACGTTTCTTCTTGTGCTTCTTTTTCTGAGGCGTGCACGGTGTGCCCTTCTTGCCATAAAAATTCGGTCGTCCGTAAAAAAATCCTTGGTCGCATTTCCCAGCGTACCACATTAGCCCATTGATTAATTAAGAGAGGAAGATCTCTATATGATTCAACCCAGCGAGAAAACGATTCTCCTATAATTGTTTCAGAGGTAGGCCTTACAATTAAAGGTTCCTCTAACTCACCACATGGGATTAATTTTCCATTTTTTTCTTCAAGGCGGTGATGAGTAATTACTGCGCATTCTTTTGCAAAACCTTCTACGTGCGCCGCTTCTTTTTCTAAATAACTTACAGGAATAAAGAGGGGAAAATAAGCGTTTTGATGCCCTGTATCTTTAATTTTTTTGTCTAATTGTCGTTGAATATTTTCCCAAATTGCATACCCCCAAGGTTTGATTACCATACATCCCCTAACTGGAGAATTTTCAGCCATATCGGATGCTTTTATGACTTGTTGAAACCATTCTGGAAAGTCTTGTTCCCTTGTAGGAGAAATAGCTGTGCGCTCGCTCATTGTACCGCCCGTTATAAATTAAGATAAGATTTTAGCTACTTTCTCTTTTTTTTTAAATTGCAAGATTTTCATAGTCTAAATCGGAATAAAATTATCATTTACATCTTTGAATATTAGTACTATAGTTAATATATGGAGTAAATTCATTTTTACTCTAAATCCATTAGCAAAGAGGTGCGTGTATGAAATATGCTAAGTTGCTGGGAAGCACATTAGCCGCTTCTCTCGCGTTGAGCTTTGCTAGTCTACAAGCTTTAGAAGTGATGGAAGGTACGCATACCAAGGATGTAAAAAATACTGGGATGCATACAAAAGATGCATTTGTAAAGTCAGATGTTATCAAAATCATTAAAGATAATCCTGATTTAAGCACGTTAGGAACACTAATTCAAACGGCTAATCTGCAAACTATTTTAGCAGGTACTGGCCCTTTTACAATTTTTGCTCCTACCAACGAAGCTTTTGAAAAGCTTGGTAAAGACAAACTCAATGACTTGATGAAACCTGAAAACAAAGATAAATTAATCCAAATATTAACTTATCATATTGTTCCAGGGAATGTCATGGCTAAAGATGTAAAAACCGAAGAAGTTAAAACAATTAATGGAAAGGTTTTAGACATTAAAGTTGATGGTACAACAGTTACTGTCGACGGAGCCAAAGTTGTCAAAACAGATCATGTCGGAACAAATGGCGTGGTTCATGTGATTGACAAAGTTTTGATCCCTTAATGAATTTTAAGGAACTTTTGGGCGCTTTAAGGATAAGCGCCCAAATAAAAACTTTTTTATGGTTATATAAATGATAAAAAAACTTTTTAAGTTACTTCAACAACTTCCCGATGAACTAACTAAAAGACCAATTTTGGCTTCCATCCTATCATTTGCCTTCACTTTAATTTTGGAAAATTGGATTTTAAGACGTTTTAAATTTTTACATTTTCTTTCCAAAAAGAATATTGCAACCATTTATACCTTTTATACTTTTGCAAAAAAATGGGTTAAACTTTTAAAGAAAACTTAAAACTCAAATGGGTTGTGGTTTTTTGTAAGCGTTGATACTCTATTCCATCAATTTTAAACTTTTTTTGGTTCATTGCAAAAACAGGTAAGATCATTTGTAATGAATTGCATATATACAAAGAAGTATCCACCGAAAGATCTTCTACAGTTTTTTCAACATATTTAATGGTATATCCCAGTAAATATCCTGTTTCCTGAATTCTCTCTAAGATTGTCCCTCTTAAATTTTGTAGATGTGACGCAGGTATGAATATGGTTTTTTGCTTAGTCCAGAAAATATTACTAAATGATGTTTCTAAAATAAAGCCAGATCCATTTGTAACAATAGCATCGTCAAATCCTTGTTGAAGGCTAAATTTCTTTACCAAAATACGATCTAAATAAGCTAATGTTTTATAGCAAAGTAAAGGGCTTTGCATTGGAAATGGATAGAGGGTGACTTTTTGCATTTTTTTTACTATTTCAAAAGGGCTAATCTCTATCAAACATGTTTCATCGGTAATAATTACTTTTATTTTCCAACTATTTTGTGTAGCACTGTTCAAACTAATTAATTGAAGGAATGTAGTTTCAATGAGTGGAGGATAAGTGATATTAAGAAAAGCACACGTTTTTTTAAGTCGTAAAATATGCAAATCATAATTTAGAATATATCCAGATTCTAAACACATCGTTGTAAAAGCGCCTTGTCCATAGATAAAGCCTTTATCAGTAACAGGAATAAACGCTTCTGATTTTGGAATAAATCTACCGTTTAAATACACAATGGAAGGTTTATTCATGGGGGTTAAAACCTATAGCATTAAAAATCGATAATCCCTTATCGAGGGTTTCTTCATACTCGTTCTCTGGTTCTGAATCAATAACAATGGCTCCCCCAAGTTGAACGCGCAATTCTTCTTCTTTAAAAATTAAAGTGCGAATCGCAACATTAAAATTAAAATCCCCATTTTGTGAAAAATAACCGATAGAGCCGGTATATACATGACGATTTCTTTTTTCAAATCTTTGAATGTATTCCATCGCTCGAATTTTTGGACAACCAGTTATTGAACCTGCAGGATAACAAGCCTTGATAATCTCTAAAGAATGAATTTTGGGAATGGCAACTGCTTGTATAATAGAAAACAAATGATAGATAGAATGATAGTTTTCACATCGAACAAGTTCTTTTACCTTCACGCTTCCAACTTGGCTTACGCGACTTAGGTCGTTGCGCATTAAATCCACTATCATCATAAGTTCAGACAAATTTTTTTCTGAATTTAATAGCTTTTTTTTGCCATCAAGAACAGTTGCTGCAATTGTCCCTTTTATCGGTCTTGTCTCTAATTGTCCTTTTTTTAAAGAAAGAAATTTTTCGGGGGAAATTGAAACAATTGTTTCTTGCTCCAAATTTAGTATGGCACTATAGGGATTTGGACTTTTTTGCAATAAGGCAAAATATATTGATACAGGATCAAAAGAGCCACTGAAAATAAATTCTTGCGATAAATTTAATTGATATACTTCCCCATCTAAAATGAGTTCTTTGATTGCTTCTATTGCCTTTTTATAATCGTCAGACCCTTTTCTTTTTATGTTTTTAATTTTGCTAGGCGTTAATGGTTTAAAGTAAGATCTATTCCAAAAACCTTGATTCACAATGACTTGTAAAATTTTTTGTTCATTCTCTAATAAGATATTATTGATAACAAACACTGCTATTGTATTTGTCGAATGACAAAATCGAATCGTAATTTTAAATTTTTGAAAGTAGGCTAAATAATTCGAGTTATCATCAGAAGGAGTAAATATTTCTTCTGTAGCATAACCTAGTTCATAGCTTAAATAACCCACCCATAAGGGTAAATCACAAGCATTGCTTTGATCTAATTGGAGTTGTTCTTTTAATTCTCCCCAAGGATTTTCAGAAGAAGCTTCTATTTCAATTTTTTCAAACGGAAATAAAAATAGATAAGATATTTCAGACGTATCGTAATTGCCACCAGAATACAAAAGAATGCTCCCGACTTCATTTATCAAATGAGAAGTACCTTGTAAAAAACAAGTGGAATTATCGATGGTAAAACTCGTCTCTTTCATACTATACATCTAAAAAACATACTAAATTAAAAAACCTGGCGATAAAACCAGGTAAAGATTTAAGACATAAAGCAAATGTGTAAAGATCGCCCTATTTAAAATTATGAAAGCTCTTGTGGAATATTCATATTATGATAAACCGCATCGACATCATCTAATTGTTCTAACCACTCAATTAATCCAAGATTTGCCTTAGCTGTTTCAACATCACAATCTACATAAACTTTCGGAATCATGTCTAAACTATCTTCTGTAGAAATGTAACCTAATTTTTGTAAACTTTCCTTTACTTGATATAACTCTACAGGATCACAAATAACAATATAGGTCTCTTCTTCTACTTCAAAATCTTCAGCTCCAGATTCGGTAGCAGCTAAAAAAAGCTCTTCTTCGGGTACATTTTTTGGATACTGGATAATCCCTTTTCGCTCAAAATTAAATGCTACAGCTCCTGGGTTAGCAATATTTCCTCCCCTTTTATTGGTAGCAATTCGCATATCAGATGAAATTCTATTTTTGTTATCTGTCATGATATCAACAATTAAACCAACTCCCCCATGTCCATACAACTCGTAAGTCATTTCCATAAAAGCTGCTTGGTCTACATTAGCCCCTTTTTTGATATTGCGATCGATAATGTCATTGGGAACATTAGAGTTTTTGGCTTTTTCTAATGCTAAACGAAGCCTTGGGTTTGTCTTAGGGTCAGGCCCCCCAAGTTTTGTAGCCGTAATAATTTCTTTGGCAATTCTAGAAAAGACTTTCCCTTTTTTAGCATCTGCTCTTTCTTTTTTATGTTTAATATTTGCCCATTTACTATGTCCAGCCATAACCTTTCCTTAATTTAACATCGTGAAAAAAACAAAGTTTGTTCTTCTTTTATAAGCTTTTTTACCAATTTGAAATGTTCGAATTCCGCTTCTTTTTCTTTAAATTCGGCCGTATGAATTTTACTCATCCCCTTTTTATCAACATAAGATGGATACATTTTATGTAAACATTCGTGATAAATAACATAAGAGAGGAAATAATCGGGGACTTGAGGACTATCGAGTAATCGATTAATTTTAATGAGTTTTAAGGTGTCATAATAAAGTCCAAAAGTTACCTTATTTTTACTTTTAACCACAGGTTTTCCAAACCAAGTGATTAATAGATTTAACTCTCCATTAAAATATTTTTGATTCACTTGATCATAAAGTTCTTTTAAATTGTAATAAGTCCCTTGAGTAATTAACTTAGTTTGATCGATTTGATAAGAATAGTCCATTTGTTTGACGCTATCATCAATAAAGGCTTTAATACTTGGTGCAATTTTTTTATGTTGTTTTCTTAAATAACAAACTAATGCTTCCATAACATTATCGGGAGCATTTAAAAAAATGCGATGCAAAGAAACCTTTGTACAATCAGGTTCCCATCTCACACTTAGCATCGTGGAGCGATTATCGTTGATTTTCAAATGAAGTTTAACACCTAATTGACTCTCAATTTTTCTTTGGAAACTAGCAAAAGGACGTACAATTTCTTTTAAAGATCGACCTGTTTGCTCATTATTAGAAAACATTAAATCAATTCCTTTTCCATAAAAGATCTAGCTTGATGGACACCGTCGCGACCTTTCAACCATTTAGTTTGTTCTCCAAACTGAGTAAAGCCCATTCTCTTATATAACCTGATGGCCGGGTTTTCAGCATAAACTTGTAGGTGAAGTAATTCTATCTTAAAGGTATCGCGCGCTAAGTGCATAATGTTATTAATTAAAAAAGTACCAATTTTTTTATTCCTTTGATCTGGTGCTACGATAATGCCAAATTCACATTGATGAGCCAGCTTTTTGTAAGGTTGCAAATAAAGAGTGGATAAACCAACAGGAATTCCATCTTTTACAGCAGTTAGGCTACATTTATATCGGTAAAAGCCAATCCATCGATTTACTGCATCATCTATTTCCGCTTCATCGTCCATAGGAAACCAACGAGAAACCGTGGGATCCATTAACCATTGTTTTAAGTATTTAGCGTCTCCAACCTCAGTATATCTGATGTCTATACCCTCGGGTAAATCTAACTTCTCTTCTTCCATTATTTATCCAAACTCCTTTAAATAAGCGTAAACAAAATCGTCTAATTCCCCATCCATAACGGCTTGTATGTTACCAACTTCATATTTTGTTCTAGTATCTTTTACTAATGTATAGGGTTGAAAAACATAGTTTCTAATTTGACTTCCCCAAGCAATTTCTTTTTTGTCGCCACTTAGCGCTTTGATAGCATTTTCTCTTTCTAAAACTTCTAATTCATAAAGTTTAGATCGAAGCATTTTAAAGCATGCTTCCTTATTCTGAAGTTGACTTCTTTGATTTTGACAAGAGACTACTAGGTTAGTCGGAATATGGGTTAAGCGAACTGCTGAATCTGTTTTATTAACATGTTGTCCCCCGGCCCCAGAGGCTCGATAGGTATCAATCCTTACATCTTCTGGACGAATTTCAATTTGAATATCATCTGTGATTTCAGGGGTAACATCGACAGATGCAAAACTTGTGTGTCTTTTTGCATTAGAATCAAAAGGGGATATTCTAACTAAACGATGAACCCCTTTTTCCGCTTTTGCATATCCATAGGCAAAATCGCCACCGAATTTTAAGGTTATGCTTTTAATACCAGCTACATCGCCATCGACAGTATCAACTATTTCCACTTTCCAACCGCGTCTGCTAGCCCATCTTTGGTACATTCTTGAAAGCATTAAGACCCAGTCACAAGCTTCCGTCCCTCCAGCTCCAGCATTTATACTAAGATAGCAATTTTTGCTGTCTAGCTCGCCAGCCAGCATACGACGAATTTCTAATTCCCCGACTATTTTTTCAATAGCATCTAACTCTAGCAATAATTCTTGAAAAAAAGCTTCATCATTGGATTCGATAACTTCTGGTAAAAGTTCGTTTAAAGCACAAAAACGATTTTTTATGTTTTTTGTCGGATTAGTCCAAGCTTTTAATTGATTAACTTCTTGAATCACTTTTTGAGCTTTTTCATTATCATCCCAAAAATGAGTATCTTCCATTAATAATTCTAATTCTTTAACTTTAGCTTCTTTAGTAGCTAAGTCAAAGATACCTCCACATATGAAGGATTCGATCATCTAAATTTTTCAGTCGATTCTGTAATTCAATTTGCATAAAAGAGCCTTTTACTTAGAAAAAAAAAGGGAATAAAAGTACTATAATTTAAGTTTTAATTTATGGGGACAAAGAAATATTAATAACTTTTCTCCATTTATCACCAATGGGATAAAACTTTAATAATTATACTGTAAAACACTTAAAAGTCAAAATAGTACATTCTTCATTTCTATCAAAAAATGCATACTCCCCTTGATACAACTCATACTTATCTCTATAACGAAAATTCTTTCTGGAATAAAAAGTCTTCGGTTTTAAAGATGACTTATCAATATACAAGTCTTTTTTTAGGATCATTGCAAAGTTGTTCTATTGTGTTTTTTATAAAAGAGTTACAAAATTACAAGGGCTCTGAGTCTCTCGTAACCGTTCTTTTTTGGGCGACGATTGCCGCTTCCATAACTTTCTATAGCTTTAGAATAGACTGGACCAAATATTTTGATAAAAATATAGCAAAACTTATTTGTAAGGATTTTATTGAACAAGATCTGGAAACACTTTCTAACAATTACTCTAAAAAAATTCATTCTTTAGTAATAAACGGCTTTTTTACTGAACAAACCAAAAATCTCATTCTAACTTTTTTTGAAGAAACTTTTTTTCTTTCCACTCAACGACAAACCGATTTGGTAATTATGAAAAAAAAAATTTACAATGAACAATGGGAATTGTTTAAAAATCAGATTCTTTCTAAAGAATTACCTTATAGGAAAGTTAGTAATTCACCTTAATTAACTCTATTGCATCATTTTCATTGAACGAATATTTCCATTCCCATTTAGGAGAATTAATTTTGATTTTATCTATAGAAATTACCCCCTCTTTTAAAGTAGCGCAGTATCTATACCCATCGGGTACGATTATTTCAAAATTACCAATAAACTCTATATTTTCCGCTTCAAACTCACTAAATCCTTCTAAAATAACCTTAAAACTCTCAAGCCTTTCAATGTTTCCTTTCCAAATAGGTTCGGAAGCTTCCCAGTTTACACCTTTATTTTTTATTTTAACGTTTTTCAAAAGGCAACGCCCTGTACGATTAGATAGCTTTGCAGTTTGTTTAGAAGCCAAAATCACTAAACTTCCATCAAGTGTCAAATTCTCAATCTCAATTTCGGCAATTTCTAAATGTAATTCAGACTTTTCTTGAATGCTCCCTCCTCGTATTTTTTGTCCTACAATGGCGTTTAATGGACCTAAAGAAGGGATCAAATTAACTAGTAAAGAAGGCCCTTCTTCTAAAAATTTCTCCACAGTCATTTCTTTGGGCATTTTTATTTTAGAATATTTAGACAGCACTTCTTCATAATTTTTTAAGATATCAAAAAAAGCACCTTTTGGGGTTTCATGAAAATGATTATTTTCAACTTGCAGTTTTTTAGTTACCGAAATTGTTTTATTGCGATCGTTAAAAGTCAGGTACGTATTCAAATCAAATTGTGTTATTTGCTTGTGTTCCGAAAAAACATTAATCACGCAATCGGCGATGTTTTGCATTAAGGACTCTAACCGTCCAGCTTCAATACATAAATTATCGCCATCTTTATTGAGACAATTAATTTTTGTTTTCATATTGATTAACATTCCAGGTAAGGGACAGCTAGTTATTGCATCTTGAATCTTTTCAATATCAGCAAAAAGAATATTTGTATTAGCAGGATAAATTGAATAATTGCTTGTTCCATCTAACGATTTATCTTCAATACCCAACTTCATAAATTCAGTATATTCAATATTGGATACACTATAACAAACACCACATTCAGTTTCTTTTTGTACCAGAACATTCATCCCTTCTGCTGTATTTACAAGTCTTGGGCAGGAAGCAAAACCAAAATGTTTGTTATGAAAAATTCCAATCCCTAAAAAAGCATATAGAGCATAGTCAGTATTCGCAAGTGGGTTGTTGATTTGACGAAATAATGCTTTTTTGATGCCTCTTGATAAAAGTTGATCAAATACTTTTTTTTGTTTGGCTAACCTCCAAATTACGCCATGTCCCCCCGGCTTTAAGATTAGCTCTAAAGGGGAACTTACAGCCCATTGTCCATCTACCGTAATCATCGGTATTAAGGGCTGGGTAAAAATAAGGAAAGAATCTTTTGGCCTTCCAAACCAATTATTTTTTTCTATAATTTTTTTTACAAAAAAATCATTATCTTTTTCTAAAGATGTCATTAAAGCAATTGGAGTAATTATCTGCTTGCCAAAGAGCTTATAGACCAAATACTCTCTAGCCTCTAAATCTTTAATTAATCCTTCTAAAAGTGTTTTTCCTTGAAATTGTAACATAGCGGCCGGCAGTGGTTTGCCATTTTCTTCATCTATTAAGTTTAAGCGATCTCCAGCACCCCCAATAGGATAGAATTCGGCTATAGATTCAGCATTTTGTAAACTTAATTTTATGTAAGAATCAACTTCTTTAGTTTGGGAACGTATGTCAAACCAAGGTGGATGAATAAATCTTGTTTTATAAAGAGAAACTGAGTCATCTTTTTCAGCAATCATTTGAAGGATTTGACAATGATATCCTACAATACCACCTAAAAAACTATAATTTTCTTCTAAAGTTTTTAAACTATCTTGCAACCTGTCCCATCGATCTTGCTTATCTTCAATTTGATCCCAATTTTGAAAAATTATATCTCCTTGATCGATAGCAAGTAATGACAAGAAACAATAAAATTGTTGTTGATCTTTGTTTTTAGCAAAAAGAATAAGTGATGGATGACCGGAAAAAAAATCAGAAACATTTGGGAGTTTCATTAAATAAGCAATCTTTTCCTCTTCATCATTTAATTCGTCTAAAGTTTTAACAATATTTTGATAGAAGGGAATTTTTAAAAGACTTGACATGGCACAAAGCTTCCTAATGCTATTAATTAGCGCTAAATTCTAGCTGTTTACATTAATTCAGACATACTAAAAATTGGATAGACGCTCAAATTTGCTTCTACCTAACTCAAAATTTAAGTTAAATCAAAAAAAAAAGAGAAAAAAGGAAATTCTTAAGTATTTCTTTCAAATCTTTTACATTAAGTCAGATGTAAGAATACACGGTACTATTTTTTTTTTAAGATAGGAAATCCTTTGACTAGAAAAACAATCCAAGTTAAAAACACTCCCTTATGAGGAAAAAGATTTTTGACGTTTATTTGATAATAAATTTATAGATTATTGCTTATTAATCAGCCTAAATTATTTCGAGAAGTGATGAGTTACCTTAAGCCAAGAAGTTAAAGATTTAAATTACTAAAACTTTTTAGCTAAACGGTTTAAATTTAATTTAAACTCTGATAAAAAAACTCAAATTAAAATCTTCAGTATGGCGAGAAAGTGATACTACTATAATTATCTTCCAAATTTCTTAATAAACGTTTATAAAATTGGAAAATCATATTTGAAATCTATATTTAAGGTTAAAACCATTAAGGAGAAGAAAATGAATAAAGAAAAAAAGCCTTCTGCTTTTATGAAGCCAGTGCAAGTTAGTGAGGCTTTAGCTAAAATTGTAGGCCCAGGTCCTATGCCTCGTACAGAAGTAACAAAAAAATTGTGGGAATACATAAAAAAGCACAAGTTGCAAGATAGTGAGAATAAAAGAAATATTAATCCTGATAAAACTCTTGCAGAAGTTCTTGGCTCTTCCGATTCAATCGATATGTTTAAAATGACAAGTAAATTATCTAAGCATATTAAAGAACCAGAACTTGCTTCTAAACGCCAATAGTTATCTTCTTTGCCCAATTGAAAAAATCAATTGGGCTTCTAAAAAAGTATCTTTTTTGATTTATGTAAACCTGGTAAAATAGTTTTTTTTACAAAAGTCACTATGAAAAATTTTCAAAAGCTTGGAAGCTTGCTTTGGGATGCTTGGTGCGTCCTCTCAGTTGTTGGTATTTGGCCCCGCTTTATTGAACCGAAATTATTACAATTAAATAATAACACCATATCGATATCGAATTTACCGCAATCTTTTGAAAATTTTAAAATTATTCATTTGACGGATTTACACTTAAATCCAAAAACATCAGATAATTTTCTTAAAAAAATATTAAAAAAAGTCAACATTCTAAATCCTGACTTAATCGTTTTCACAGGAGACTTTCTATGCTTTGGACAAAATTTTGATGTAGAGAGATTAAATGAATTTTTATCAAAATTGCAAGCACCCTACGGAAAGTATGCCATATATGGAAACCACGATTATTCTCATTTTGTTTCGGTGAATGAAAATGGTGATTACGATGTCATTACAAAAAAAAGCTCAAGCTTAACAAAAGGTTTCGCACGCCTTTTTTCTTCTATAAAAGTTACCGGTAAAATGACTACTGCAGCCAAAAATGTTTCACCCCATCAAGCTTTACAAAATGTTTTAAAAAAATCTGGTTTTAAAGTTTTGAATAATGAAACTATTCAGATTAAAAAACATGATGACTTTTTCAATTTAACAGGGCTTGGGGAATACATGACAGGACAATGTAATCCAAAATTGGGATTTCAAAGTTATAAGGACATGTATCCAGGAATTGTTATGTCTCACAATCCTGACAGCATTTCTTTGCTAAATAATTTTCCTGGAAATATTATTTTGTCAGGTCACACCCATGGCGCTCAAGTAAACCTGCCCATAATGTGGAAAAAATTTATGTTAGCAGAGAATCCTCAATTAAAAAGAGGTTTGTATAAACAGGGAAATAAAAGTATTTTTATAAATCGCGGCCTTGGCGCAGTTATCCCTTTTCGTTGGTTTAGTTTGCCTGAAATAGTCTTGCATACACTTAAACGAGGTTCTAATGAATAATTCTTATAGTACCGCTGTTATTCTTTTGGCAGGTGGAATTGGAAAAAGGATGAAAACAGTCACTCCTAAACAGTTTCTCCTCATTGAAGGTAAACCCATTGCTCGTTACAGTTTTGATATCTTTATGAAATTACCTTACGTAAAAGAAATTGTTGTCGTTTGTGCCCCTAAATATAGACATTTTTTTCCAAACTCCCATTCTTCTATAAAAGTAAACTTCACAGATCCTGGTGAGAGAAGACAAGATTCTGTCAAAAACGGATTAGAGGCCATGGAAACGAAAACAGATATCATTTGCATTCACGATTCAGCACGTCCTTTTATTGATAGCGAAATGATTACAAGAGTTCATGAAAGTGCATATGAATTAGGCGCTGCCACGACAGGCATGCCCTTAAAATTTACCGTTAAAGAACATGATGGGCAAGGTATTGTCTTTAAAACACATAATAGAGACCTTTTTTGGGAAATCCAAACACCTCAAGCCATAAAACGGGACTTATTTCAGGATGGATTTAAATTCGTTCAAGAAAATCAAATAGAAGTCACAGACGACGTTTCGATTGTTGAATACATTAAAGCACCGGTAAAGCTAGTTGAGGGAAGTTATCAGAACTTTAAAGTTACAACACCTGAAGATTTACTTCTTGCCAAACATTTAATTAAACTTGCAATCAAACAGACAGCTTCATGATTTATTGCTATAAATTAACCATTAGCTATGATGGTTCAAATTACAATGGCTGGCAAATACAACCCAATGGAAAATCCATACAAGAAGAAATTGAAAAAGCTTTACTTATTTTGCTAAAAGAAGAGATCCGAATTATTGGATCAGGTAGAACCGATGCTGGCGTGCACGCCTTAGGGCAAGTGGCTAACTTTACAACCTCTCAATCAATAGATATTTTAAAATTTACCTACTCTTTAAATAGTTTGTTACCTTGTGATATACGGATTAAAAATATTACCCAAGTAGCATCTACTTTTCATGCTCAATATTCAGCTATTAGTAAAACCTATCAATATCATGTTTACACAGGAAAGGTTCTAAATCCATTTAAAAGGCTTTATGTATGGCATCTACATCGATTGCTAGATCTGAATTTGCTTTGTGACGCTACAAAGAAGTTTTTAGGTGAGCATGATTTTGCATCTTTTGCAAATGTTGGCAGTTCTGCCAAAGACTCTATCCGCAATTTAATGAAATTTGATGTAGATCTTTCCAATGATGAAATCATTTTTACTCTTAAGGCAGATGGTTTTCTTTACAAAATGGTGAGAAATTTAGTTGGTTTTGTAATAGAGATAGCGTCACACAAACGCCCCATTACCGATATAAAAAAAGTTTTATTAGCAAAAGATAGAAGGCAGGCAGGAAGCGCAGCTCCTCCTCAAGGTCTATTTTTAGTTGAAGTCGATTACCCAAAGGAACTATCGTTAATATCTTCAAATGTATTAAAATGAAAAACTCCGTTTTTCTTAAACTCACTGATCTCAGGATATTTTGTTGTGCAAATTAATACTGGTTGAGCAGGTGTCTTCAAAAGAGCTGTAATACCTCTTGGCGTATCTTCAAAACCGACTATTCTTTCATTTTCACTATGCAATTTTTTGATCGCATGTAGGTAAGATTCAGGATGGGGTTTTGGCTCAGTGTAATCTTCTCTTGTAAACCAATGAGGGATGGTTTGTAACACTTTGTGCTTAACTTTTAAAACGTCCACTAATTCTTTGGGAGAATTAGTTACAACACATCGTTTAATCTTTGCTTTTTCTAAATGCAAAAGCAACTGTTCAACACCTGGCATTAAGGAGATTGGGCCATTTTTCATTAAATCAATTACTATTTCTTTTTTTTTTGCATAAAGAACAGACCAATTCGGTTCTTTTTCAAATAACTGAGGATAATTTTTTTTTAATTTGTTTTTTAAAGCATCAGCAGAATAATGAGCTAATGTGCAGTATTCCTCAAAATTCCATTCCATTTTTAACCCATAACTTGCACACATTTTTTGATATGCTAAATAATGAACTTCTTCTGTATTGACAAGTAATCCGTCAAAGTCGAATAAAAATAGATGGAAAGAGTTGATCCAATTCATAAATAAAAAGATAATTATGTTTCTTTAAGCATTAATTGTATTAAATCAATCACTTTAATTATAGGGCGAAATTGAAAAATACGTTAGCTACAGTTTTTTGCTTTTTGCTATTTGGTTGCCAAAACACGTCAAGTTTCTTACAACCTAAAAATAATCATGTGAAGGGAGAATATATTTATCGTTTAGCAAATGAAAAACAATTCGATGTTGAACCACAAGTTTTTTTAGCTAAACCCCAATATCCTTGGGAAAAACAATCCTTTACTCGCCTTCCTTTAATAACAAAAGAGTACTTTCGTTGCAAAGGAAGTTCAATTAATCCAATTCAAGTGGTTCAAAAAAAAGATCAAACGTTTCGATATTTAGATTGTTCAGGGGAAAGGCATAGTTTGCCTCTTCGTGAAAGCCAAGAATTTATCTACCCAGTACTAATAAACTTGTTAAATTTTATTCAGAAAAAAACAGGACAAAAGGTTGTGATTACATCTGGCCATAGATGTCCTGAACACAATATATATGTGGACCCAATCAATGTAAATCACGCTTCTAAACACATGATAGGAGCAGAAGTTTCTTTTTATGTCCAAGGGTATGAAAATACCCCTCTAAGCATAATTGAAATTATTCAGCAATATTACCTTGAAAATAGGATATACAAAGGATTAAAAAGCTTTGAAGAGTTTGAACGCTACGAAAAAGATGATCTAGCTATTTCTACGCAACCTTGGTTAAATAAAGAAATTTTTATTAAACTTTTTAACAAAAATGAAGGACGCAATTTTGATAATCGCCATCCATACCCATACTTTAGCATTCAAGTGAGGTATGATTGGGATAAAAAAGAACGAGTGATTTACAATCACGAGGACGCGGGACGGTATTTAAGAAACTGATGTTTAAATTATTACTTATTTTTACTTTTGCTATTCTTTTATTGGCTTTAAATTATAAAGGAAATTTAAAAAATTATTTTGCTGCTTGGTATTTGCAAGTTCCCTTTCCAAAATACGCAACTCAAGTCTTAGAAAACGTTCCTATCAAATTGTCTGATCACATTTTATTAAGCTGTGATATTTATAAACCTAGAGCAAATGGACCTTTTCCAACTATTTTAGCTCGAACACCTTACGGCAAACAAAATAAAGAACATTACTATTCAACTATTGGAAATTTATTTGCGGGCCAAGGATTTGCTTTTGTTATTCAAAATGTTCGAGGCAAAGACCCCTCTTTAGGGGAATTTTATCCTCATAAAAATGATGCTCAAGATGGAGCTGATACAATTGATTGGATAGCAACTCAAACTTGGTGTAATGGCAACATAGCTTTATTTGGCTTTTCTTATCTTGGCACCACCTCTTGGCAAGCATTAAGTCAAACAAAACACCCTATCCAAACATTGGCCCCTTGGTTTTCAGGAAGCAATCCTTATTTTCTTTGGTATAACGACGGCGTAGTTAATTTAAAACAACTCGCTTTTTGGTTGTGCAAATATGGGATTAACCAAGAAAAGGAAATTGCCCATGAGTTAGTTGATCATGCCTTATCTAAAGATACTAATTGGGATGATTTGGACCAAAAGATAAGCAATCAAGTGATTCCAGCTTATAAAGATTTTTATACTCATACAACTTATAATGAATTTTGGAAAAAACTTAGTTCATCACCATTAGATGCACCTGATGTGCCGGTCTTATTAGCAAGTGGTTGGTATGATCGTTTTTTAAAAGCTACCATTGCAGACTTTCACGCTTTAAAACAAGCCTCTCCTTATTCTAAAAAATACCAAAGCTGCTTAATATTGGGTCCATGGACCCATAATCCTACCCAAAAGATAAAGGGATTAAATGACTCTAAAAATGGGGATTTTTTTAAGCAATTTTCAATCTTGATCGAATGGTATAAAAAATGGATGGGACTTGAATCAAACCTAAATGTAAGTCCGGTCAGTTATTACATCATGGGGCTAAACATTTGGAAGCAAGCAGATCATTGGCCTCCAAACGATGTTCAGAAGAAAGCTTTATTTCTAACGAAACAAGGGACGCTTTCTACATTCTCCTCTTCAGGAAAAGTCCCTTTAATTTTTAACCCAAACCAATTTATCCCAACCTTTGGAGGTAGAATGCTATATGGCAATGGGATAGAAGGACCGCAAGATCAATCATATTTAAGATTAAGAAAGGATGTACTTTTCTTCAAAACGGAACCTTTTAAGGAAGCGATAACAATTGTTGGCCCTCCCAAACTATCTTTGATTTTTGGTAAAATTCCAGCAACATTTGATCTTTCCTGTAAAATGGTTGCATCTTCCCCCTCTGGCGAAAAAAAACTGATCACAGATAGCTACCAAAGGTTTGAGGATATAGATTCATCCCTTCCGACACCAATTATTTTCAACGACACAGCCTATCATCTACCCAAAGATTATGCTTTAGAGTTAATCATTACTCATAGTGATTTCCCAAGTTATGAACCGAATAAGGAATTGCTATTGGAAGAAAAAGCAGAAATTGAAATCATAACCGGAACGGAAAAAGGTTCGAAGCTTGAACTATTGCATTTACCATAAATATTGATTGAAAATATAACCGTTTTTTTCTATAGTCTAAGCTAAACTTATCTCTGCCGATGTGGCGAAATGGTAGACGCGGTAGACTCAAAATCTACTTGTGGCAACACAGTGCTGGTTCGAGTCCGGTCATCGGCAATTCACCGAAAACATTTTCAGTAATGAAAGCGTTTTCGGTTTTTTCATTTTTTAACCCATTCGTTTTCTGTAGGATAAGCATCAAAGCAGGGTTCATTCCTTCGGTTCGATACTTTCCATTTTGATAAATCAATTTTCCAGGAAATATCGAACCAAGCATCTTTCGTTTCACTTCCAAAGATGCCATCTGGAAGTAGATATCCATATGAGTTAAAAGACTAATGCCATAGCGGTTATACTTTTCAAAAGCTGTATCAGTAAAGCTTAGATCATCCATATCACGCTTTAATTTCTCGATCTGGTCCAGAGTATGACGCTTGAGACGGGTGTAGGAATCGAGTTCTAATTCACCGGTTACAAATCGCTGCTGATCAAATTTGAGTAGATTAGCTTCATGAGTGGACAGTTGGCTCTTCAATTTAGTAAGTTGCTGCTCCCGATCACCTTCTTTAGCCTTGAAAGTAGATTCCATCATCGCCAAATAAAGCTCGGCAACTTCTGGTTTGGGACGAAGGTTTTGCAAATAATCATCGAATTTTTCATTTACTTCTAAAGCACCTAATCGCATTTTACAACCATGTTGGCAATGGTAATAAGCATATTTGCCACCATTTCCAGAAGATAGACTTCCTGTTAAGTTACGTCCACAATCAGGGCATTTTAGATGGCCTCTTAAAGGTAATTCTTCGCGGTATTTTTCTTTAGCCACTAAATGAGCGTTTTCATTTTCTCTTTGAATTAAAATGCGCTGCACATTTGAAAAGGTTTTTTCAGAAACAATCCCCTGGTGAACACCATCTACTAAGCAAGCTGGTTCCTGATCTGATTCTGGAACATAAATTTTGCCTATGTAAACTGGATTTCGAAGAAGCAATCCAAACTGAGTTCTTCCTATTTTGACGCCCTTCTTACCACATATCTTCCTTACGTGTTCTGCTGTGTATAGTCCTGTGGCGAATATTTCAAAAGCTTCTAAAATCAAAAGAGATTCTTCATTAGGAACTAAAAGAGGAGTTTTTGCAGCGCTATTGTCCTTTGAATAACCCTTTGGTGGCATCCCATAAGGATAATGACCTTCTTTTAAAGCACGTCTAATCCCATCTTTGGTATTGCGTGATCGAATACGATTATCTACTTCAGGTATTGCTATATTAAGCATTTGAAGCAAAAAATTTGAAGGGTTATTAGAAGTGTCGCCATCATCAAGGGACATTACTTCAGTGCCATACTGCTTTAGCTCATGAAGCATTAAAAATGTATTTTGAGCATTTCTTGAAAATCAGCACCATTTTGTAACTAGAATAAGCTCTACTTGTTTTTTATGCTGTTTTAAATAGGCATGTAACCTTTGAAAAGCAGGTCTTTCAAAGGTTGTAGCACTATAGCCATCATCACGATAATGCTCGACAATTTCAAAACCTCGTCTAGTGCATTCTCGACGCAATAGATCTTCTTGATTAGCTAGGCTAAAGCCTGTTTCAGCTTGATCGTCAATCGAAACCCTGGTGTAGATAATGACTTTCTTCTTTTTCTCTTGATTTGAGTATTTCATATTCCAACTCACAAAGGGATCCGATAAACTTTCGAATCTCTTCAATTTCTTCTTTTGTGTAGCTGTTGCCACTTTTTTGTAAAATTTCCCTACATTTCTCCAATGAAAGCATTTAACGACCTATAGACGTTAAACGCTCCTTCGAGACCTTCGATCAGAACGTTAATTTATATCAAACACTCGGCCGCATACCGTAGTTAAAGCCTTAAATTTTACCTTCCATATCTGGCTTTACTGATATGGATTGCTTGATAGAAACAACATTTCCATCTCTGCGTATGATTTCAATGTTCTGGTAATCTTGAGAACGAATGAGATCGCCAATACGCTCACTCAGATCACATTCTCTATTTCCTTCAAATTTAGAAATCGTTCCATTTTTAAAATGAATAGTAACCGATGAGAATTCTTTAAGACGGACAAAGAATAAGAACTTCATTTCCTCTGGTGTCACTTGATTTACAAATGGAAATTTTGGAGCAGTGTAGGGAATGCCCGTTTGTCTCAATAGTTCATTGACATTGAGGTGAATATGATCGGTTAAACCAAACAATTTAGTTGCAATTTGCAGCTCTGAGTAGCTTAAAGGTGCCGCAAATCCATCAGTAAATACCAACAGCGATACAGGTTCATCACACCATCGAGCTATACCAAGATAGTATTCCATTAACGAACATTTTAGCTCATCGCTATAAGGCGCAAAGAAGGCTTGTTTTGTGAGAACAATTCTATCCAGCGGAAAACCGAACTCACGCAAACTATGAATGACTCGAAGCCAAACTTCTTCAAAAAGACTAAATCGACGCCATCCTTTTCCAGAATCTCGAGCGCATTCAATTAAACCAGTGTCATCCCAATGATGGAGAATGCGATGGGAGCATGGAAGATTTTTAGCCATTCTCTCCCGGCGATGCATTTCTTCTGCACCTTTTCGGCAAATAGAAGTTGTACACCAAGTCTGAAGTAGATTCTTAAATGGCTTGCCACGACAAAGCCCGTCGATGATGGAATCTCTATTTTCAGGGTCAAATAGCTTGTTTCTTTCAACTTGTGATTTGACATCTGCAGTTTTTGAAGTGCTCATTGCGAAGTCCTGCTCATTGATTCAAATCTTACACATATGTTCAATTTAAAGCAATAGAAGGAAGTTTGATATCATTACCAAGTTTGAGGATCAGCCTTTCCGTAATGAACAATTGAGATGTTTTGAGTGACGCCTATTTGTGAATCTTGCGTACTAGATTGGCCCAACATATTTTTCCCAAGCCAGATTTGCATGGTAACATTGCCTGATGTTGCCGCTTGCCATTGCATGCGTCTCAGTGCAATCTTTGCTTGATATTGGCCCTTTTTAAGGCTGTCGGAAACCAAGTATAGAGGGTGTCTCGACAACATCCTAAGACAGCTGCTATTTCGTCACCTGTACACCCGATACTGGCAAGCTTTTCAACCATTTCAGGTTGAATGTCTTTTTGAGTCGTCCGATTACTTTTTTTATTTTATTCAAAAGTTCCTCTTTTGCAATACGCATACTCATCAATTTTTATGCTATCTTTTCAATTAACCATTGATTGATATTGAAAAGCAAATCGTCAAAGCTCTTGGGGAGATCATTTTCCCCAATTTTCAACCCATTCAAATAATTTTGCCAATAGGTTCTAAGTTGAGGTAATTCGGCTGTTTTATATGTGATAGGAAGTTTCAAAGGTGTGTCTCGATGGTCAAAGACAGATTTTATAACTAAATTTAAATTGTGAAAAGAGCTGGAAGAGTCGTTTAAGATTAATGAATGTACATCATGAAAATCTTTCATACGACTGTTTAGAAAACCACGATAAACAATCGTTTCTAATTTCTCTGCAAATATAAATTCTTTAGGATAACAAGAAAGCTTCACATGCGACTCAAATATAGCTCCCTTTGTTCCCTTAAGCAAAGGAATCAAATATTGAATTGGTTCCACAATATCTCCAAAACCAATATCTATTGAAAGCTTGCGTTTGATTTCTCCAAAGTAAGCCATTGCGCTGATTTCTGCGCCAGAATAACGCATATGTGGGTGAGCGAGTTGATCCACCTTAACATTTTGGAAAGTAAAGCCATCATCGAGTTCTGTTTTTGAGACTTCTTCGAAGATAAGAGAAAGATCATCCAATCTGTTGCTAACTCCTTTGGCAAGAAAATCTAAGTCTTTAGTTTCTCGACCTAGAGGGATGTATTTAGATAATAACACGGCACCTTTTAAAACAAATCGTTCTCTATAATTCGATTGCGCTAAGCGCACAAGGAATCTTTCTATAATCAAATTTTGCCAAAGATCGGCAGGATCTCGACGTGTTTCTTTAGCAATCAATCGTAAACGTGCTTTAAGGGATTTTTCTAAATCGGTTGTCATGTTGTATAAGACAAAATATAAGGGTTGATATTAACTCGTAAAACTTTTGAGTACTCAATTAATTTCTTAGGGTCACCTTTTTTATCCGTTGAATTGAAATATTGCTTTAAAGATTTAAGAGCGATTTCCTTACTTAAGTAACGAAAAGCATCTACAATTGTCCTCTCTCTATCAAAAATCTGAACGGTATATTCTCCAAGTGCTATTGTTTCTTTTCCAAGGTCAAGGTTCCGCATTCTTACAATATGAGCGTTAGGTCGTTTTGGCGAACGACTGTGATTTGAAATGGCAATCCAGGCTTCACGCATGATTTGATCTGTGAGATCGTAATAGCAAAGAGCTGAAATAAGACAGATTACTCCTTCTGGAATACTAGCTGCTGTAAAAGCTAGATTTTCCCAATCGAAGTCTACTTTTGGTTCATAGGCAGCAGATCGATAAACACCTGGGTAAAGCTTTTCGACGATACCTTTTTTAGCAAAATAGAGGATAGACCATCTTGGAATGCCTTGACCCTCAGCTTCTTTGAGGGTGAAAAAAGGTTGACTGAGCAATTTTTCTAATTTATCTTCATATTTTTTCATATTTTTTAATTCTACAAAATGCACTCATTCGTGTCAAGTGAGTACGTTTTGTGGAATTTACCCAGAAACCAACCCGGAAACACCCAGAAAGCAAAATTTTCTGGGTCGCTTTCCAGGTTCTTTCGAGATGCGAAAGAAACACGGAAATTGACATAGAAATAGATGGAAATCAAAATTTTCTATGTTGGAGAGCTTAGGGTGAAAAATATCAATGACGAATAAAGCCCAACTCCAAGAATTGGGCTTTTGTTCAAAAATCAAGAGCGATGATTGACTTCTGCACCCATCACAATTGATGGCTGTCCATCTTGAATGCTTAAAGCAACAGATGCCGTACCGGTTATAAATTCTAAGAAAGGCTTCCAATCAACTAAATTTAAGCTGAGAATCAATTCTTGCCCTATGGATCTAGCATAAAAGGTTTGCTTGATTTCTATAGTCTCAGATCTCACCTCCTCGTTTTCCACTAAATTGAGAAGGTCTCCTTTTAAAAAGAAGTTGATGGGCAATTTGGTTTGAGCAGTAAACTCAACAGCGATTTCAGGACGATGTCCTTGCATGATTTCATTCAATTCACAATCTTTTAAATTGCAAATGTTAACAATCCGCAAATCTTGGGTGAAATTTTCCCATGGTTTTGAGCTAATAGGAAAATCAGCGGAAACGGCAAAGACATGTCCGCAAACAGATAACAAGCTAAGCGACAATACAAACAATTTTTTCATATACACATTCCTTTTACTACAAATGTAGTATTTAAAGTTAAAAAAACACACTGAATTTTAGAAAATCCAAAACCTCCCTAAAAGAACCAGTAGAAAAGCTGTTCCGATTGCCAAAGCAGAACAAATGTAGCGTACTTTTCTAAAACGCATAGATTTGGGCTTGAGAAGAATATCAACACGTTTATGGACGGTACGTTTAGTAAGGTGATTAGCAAAAATATGAGTGGAGTATTTATGGAGTGGCGGACAGATTTACAAATAGCAGAAGCCAGGTCATTGGGATGTACTCCGTATTTTTCACAGTTGAGATCGCATCCAACTTCTTGACCTTCTTCAATACGTTTATGTAGCCATTTTGTAGGCACCCACCAAAAAGTGGATTCTATTAAATCTAAAATCAAGCGCACTAAGCTGTCTTTATGCCGAATATGTTCTATTTCATGCGCTAAAACGGCTTCATATTCTCTTCGAGAGAATGCCTTCAATAGCTGCTCTGGAACATAAACATTATAAGAAGTTAATCCTGCAACAAATGGCGATCCGCCAAGGCTTGATGAAGTCAAAATTTGCAACCGATAATCTTTTAGACATGAAGTGATGCTAAAATTCCTCGTTTTTCTATCGGTAGATTGAGCAATTTTTGCTAGTGAATTCAAAGACTTTACAGACTGATAGTATCTGATAAAATTTCTACACAATAAAACTGATGAGGTCGTAATAAAAAATAAGGTAAAAATATTTAAAACCTTAAGGTCAATTGAATAACCAACAACATCAGCAAGAGTAAATGTCATATTTCCTGGCACCGTAAACTGAATTCCTGAGTTGATAGGCAAAAAGAACCAATCAGTCGCTTCATTTATCCAGCCAAACATTACAGATAAAGTTCGGGTTCCTTCTTCACAATGAAAAGGATTTATTCCTTTTGCATAAGACCATCGTGAGAAATCGTATAAGTACAAATCCAAAGGCAGTTTAAAAATTGGAATCATTCGTAGAAATGCAGCTATCCTTCCTTGTGGTATCCTAAGCAAAAAAATTAGTCCTTCTAACAAAACAACAGCTGTAAAAAACATAAGAAGACTGTTCAAGAAAACATTGAGAATAAAAAACGAAATTTTATCCATGCTTTTTCTCAGTTCTTCTTTTTTGAATAAGATTTTCAATCTCTTCTAGATCTTCATCGGTGATTTCCTCATCTGCTAGCAAATAACTAACCAATGCCGTAGGCTTGCCTCCAAATATTTTATCTTGAATACGCTTTAAAATACCTTTTGAAGAAGATTCACTTTGAGAGCTAATCCAATAGAGATACTGCTTTCCTTCCTTTTGTCTTGTCAACTCGCCTTTATCAGATAGTCGACTCATTACTGTCATAACTGTTGTATAACTGCCTTCGCTGCCAAGCCGTTCATAGACTTCACGAACCGTTACCCGACCTAATTCTCGAACGATCTTGAGGATAGATAATTCAAGCTCTCCAAAACCTAGTCTTTCCACGGGATTCACCTTGTTTTTACTTTTGCTTCATCAATTTACTACAAGAGTAGTATTTTGTCAAAGCCTATAAATTTATCGAGGAAATGCTGGGACGCACGAGGTATTGGGGTAGAGGATTTTAGTAGTTCTATTTCTTATTAGGGAGATAGAAAAGTCTAAGTCCCTGTCAGAACCAATAACTCCTCTCTTACTCTAGATGAATCCTCTCCAGGCCGAAGAAGCCGAATATCTAGGAAAGACTGAAGCTCATAGAGTTTTTTCATTCCTTCGATGAATTGGTTCGAGAACGCTCCGGTGCTGGGCAATTCACCGGAAGCATTTTCAGAAATGAAACTGTTTTCCGGTTTTTTCTTTTTGTAAAGCTTTATAAAAAATATGAACTAACGCCAGTGTCCATAGCTACCTTCTCGAAAGCAATTTCATGCGAAACTAACCTTCAATGATCGCTTGATTTTTTCTTGGGCTCCCAAGTTAACCGCATTCAACGAAAATGAGTCGCTCTCATAGAAACTATTGATGAACAATAGCTTCTATTCCGAGCTCTTATTTTTTGTGTAATGTCCCCCCATAGTTCCCTTGCGGGTCACTATGGGCTATAAACAAACGCTCTAACGAGCTAGCAATAAATGCTTTATGTTTATTTATAAACTTTGTTTTTTATGGTTATTAGGAGAATGGCCTCATTGAAATCGTTTTAGAAAGTAAAATCTAGATAATACCTTTTTAGGTTTGATTAAAACATTAAGATACAATCTTAGATCAAAAGCTCGTTAGAGCGCCTGTTTAAAGCCCATAGTGACCCACAAGGGACTGTCTAGTACCCACATCTTTTTATTGACTTAAAATTTCCTCGTAAACTTTCCTGTTAAACAAAAATACTTAACAGGAAGCTGCAAATGACAAAAAATCAAGCACCAGGATTTGGAAAAACTAATTTTAATGATAAACGACTTGACGACAGATTTGTAAAAATTTACGAAGAATTTAAAAAAAATCCCTCAGCTATCTTATCACACGTTTTTTTTAACTCTCATCAATGTAAAGCAGCTTATAGATTTTTTCAAATTCCAAAAATAACTGAAGAGGAAATGCTTAGATCTCATCATGATACTCTTTTTGATTTCTTAATTTCGGATAAGTGTGAAGAAATCCTTGAAATTCAAGACACAACTGAATGCGATTATACAAATCACCCAAAAACAGCGAATTTGGGAAAACTTGGATCATCTAAGGATTATAGAAATGGAATTAAGTGTCACAGCTCCTTAATTGTTACTGCTAATGGTTTGCCACTTGGTATAGGTTCGTTAAACCTTTGGAATAGAACAGAATTTAAATATAATGGTAGCAAAAACATTCGGAAAATTCCTATTAAAGAAAAAGAAAGTTTTAAGTGGATTAATGGGATAGAAAATTTTGATACTTGTCATTTAAAAAATCTTTCAAGAATCATTATTTGCGATAGAGAAGCAGATTTTTATGAATTTCAGGATTACATTTGCAATAATAATAAGGGAATGGTAATCCGCCTTAGATGGGATCGTAAAACAGAAGATGGATTAATGATTAAAGAGTCATTGAAGCAAACTCCTATACAAGGTTATGAAACAATCAAGATAAAATCTAAGGGCGGTTTAGGGGCGAGTAGGGAGGAAAAAGAGGTAAAATTAGCTGTCCGTTATACAACATTATCTATGAAAGCTCCAAAAAACATCGACAAAAGCACGATCAATAGTAAAAAGTTGAAATTAACAATTGTACATGCAATAGAAGTTAATCCAGAAAATAATGAAGAACCGGTTGAATGGAATTTAATTACCAATGTAGAGGTTAATGGTTTAGAGGATGCTCTAAAGATAATACGTTGGTACAGCTATAGATGGCTCGTAGAGGAATTTCATAAAATATTGAAGGCAGGAATAAAGGTCGAAGAGGCAAGACTTAGTGAGGCAGGCAGGTTAGAGAAATTGATAACGTTTTTATCTATCATAGCAGTTAGAATTTTGTGGATGAGTCGGATAAATCGTCTTAATCCAGAAGCGCCAATTGAGTTTATGTTAAGTGAACAGGAAACCGTTGTATTAACAGGACATGCAAAAAAGAAAGCTAAAAAAGAATTGAAAAACATAAATGATGCAGTAAGATATATCGCTTCTCTTGGAGGATTTAAAGGAAGAAAAAGAGATGGAAGTCCAGGTCTCTTAACATTATGGAGAGGACTTATAAAATTTTATGACATGCTAGAAGGCTATGACATAACATGATTTGTCAATAAAAAGATGTGGGTACTAGACAGGACCCGTAAGGGAACTATGGGTAAAATTACATAAAACAATAGAGCTCGGAATTTGCTGTGCAAATGAAGAGCGACTCAATACGATTTGTTTCTCTCATGAAGCTTGGGTATAAATTTTCTCAAGCTTTACAGACTTTAACCCCATCTGTAAACAGTTTTGAGATTTAAATAGCTATAAATATATAATAGCTAATTCTTCACAACCTACATAACATAGCCAAGTTTTCATTGCTTGGGGCCTGACTGACTGAAGAGAGATGGCAGCAATCTTCAAGAAATTGGATGACTAGTCCAAGCATTCTTACCCATCAAATGCTAGACGCCAAGGGGTTGGAGAACAAGTAGGTTCACTATTGGAAAATAAGATGTCTAAGTCTTGAATATGGTTGTGAATCTCTGGATGGTCGATTAGCTGATGCTGATGAACTTTCGATTTTAATGTGTCATAAGCTATCTTAGACTTATTATAGACACTCAGTTCTAAGTTATGAATATGCTTTAAATCCTACTGTTTATCTCATTCCCATTTGTAAATTAAATTAATAAAAAAGGACATTTTTGAATGAAATTAATAAGATTGGTCAGAACTTGTACGAAAGTTTAAGGCTTCTTGTTTTTTTACTTTTTTTGAAGTAAATTAATTGGTCTAAAGCAAACTGAGATGACTCGGCCTTTTGAATGTTTGCTACTTTTTTCATTTAAATGTACAGCATTCTTATTGGTACCAATGAGTAAAGTCATTAACAGACTCACGTTCGGTACGATAGGAATTAATAGGATGAGATAAATCTCTATAGCCGATGGCGATGCCACAAATAATATCGACATTTTCCAATCCTAAAACTTCTCTTACTACATCAGGGTATTCAGCTAAAGCTGCTTGTGGACAAGTGGATAGGCCAAAATCTTGAGCAGCAAGTAAGACGTTTTGAATAAACATGCCTGCATCAATCCAAGATCCCTTTGGCATATTTTTTTTCAATAAAGATAATCAATCCAACAGGCGCATGAAAGAAATGGTAATTCCGTTCCCAATTTACTTTCTTAGCCTCTTTGTTATCGCTTGAGATAGATAAGGATTGGTAGAGGGCAAGTCCGCAAGCTTTGCGTCGTTTAATATAAACCTCAGCCCATTCTTTAGGACAAAAAACATAGCCAGGATTAGGAGTGATGCCAGCAGAATGCTTTTCAACGTGAATTTTTGCCAACTTGTTTTTTGTTTCTTTTCCAAGTACAGCAACTTGCGTAGGCTGATGATTTACTCCTGAAGGTGCCCATTTTGCAGCTTCCAATATCTTCTCGATAATGTCTAAGCTTACATTTTGATTTAGGTAGGCCCTTCAGGATTTTCTATTTTTGATTGCTTATGCCAATTTGTTCAGATAAGTCTTTCATATTCCCTTAAATAAGCGCAGGTTTGTGGCAAGGATTGCTTTTCCAAAGTAGCTAAATATTCACTTGAGTTCTTTGGGGGATTTTTAAGACTTTTACGTGTTTCTTGTACAGTTGCTATGAATTTAGCAGGTGCAAGGTCCAATAAGTGTCGCAAAAACTCATCGGGATGTTGAGCATCGATTTCGTATTTTGAAAGAGCTGATGAAGGAAAAATTGGATAGATTATACGTTACAATCGTCTGAGCATTAGCCTTAATTGCTGCAGCTAAGACATGACGATCATTGGGATCAGGAAGTTTAATCCCATCAATTAGCTCTTCATAACCTTCAATAAGGCCATCTCTAATATGAAGGTCCATCCTGGCCCTAATAGATTCTAAACGTTCTATTGTCAAATCAGGGCGATTCTTCAAAAGATTGCGCATCCATTCCTTATGAATTTCTTGAGTCCATTTGGCATGATATAGATCCGTTAATGCCAGGCGCATGAGCAGATCTCGAAGGGGAGCAGGATAAAGAACGCAAGAATCATAAATGACAATAAATTGAGCCATCAATATCCCATATCCAGTTCTTGTGCTTCATTTGCTAATTCATCTAAAGTTTTGCGGCGTGCTGCATCGATTTTGGCTTTGTAATCCATGAGATCTTGAAAGAGCACTCGTCTTCGTGTACCTACCTTACGGAAGGGAATCTTCTTTTCTTCTAGAAGACGAATTAGGAAAGGACGAGATACGTTCAATAGATCAGCAGCCTCTTGGGTTGTCAATTCCGCATGAACGGGGATCAAGGTAACTGCATTGCCTTCTGCCATCTGGGTTAGTATGGTTACGAGTAATTTGAAGGCAGAAAGAGGCAAGGTTACGGAACTTTGATGGTGATTGCCAGTTTCGAGAGAGATATCAATGGTCTTAGTCTTTTTGAGACTTAAGCCTGCCAGCACACGGCTGGAATTACGAGCTAATTCAACTTCGCTATCGCTTGGTATCATCGGCTCAGGGTAATGAAAAGATTGAGCAGTCATAAGAATTCCTCCTTATCTTGGTCCTTATTCTCAATTTATCATACTTTCGAAATATTCGCAACGAAAGAAACTTTCGAAAATCAGCTTTAAAAAAATCTAATTTTCCTTATGCCTGCATATAAGCAGGTAATGATTAAGATTTTCTGGGCATTTAACCCGTTGTACATGTTTAAAATATTTTTTCATCAAATTGGGGAGATTAAGATCGGGATCTTCATCATAAAGAGGGCCATCTAAAAGTGAATACCCTATAACGACTGTTCCGTTCTTTTTAACAATGTTAGCTAGCGCATCCACAAAAGTTTCACGCTCAATAAGGGGAATACAATATAGAAACACAGTCACAATATCAAAATTTTCTTTTAGACTAGGCTTGTAATATTCTTGCAGAGTTAGTTTGTGCAATTGTTCGTTGGGAATTCCCATTGTTAAAGCCGATTTAAATTCATTGTCATCGGGATCGATAGCCGTAACTACTGCTCCAGCTTTTTGCATTGCTAACGCATTTTCTCCACTTCTACACCCAACATCTAAACATTTTTTATTTTCAAAAATAATTTTAAATGATTTCATTTTTAAAACAAGGTCATATGCCGTTTTTTGCCTTATAGAAGTTAACTTTGCTGGCTTAATAGAAATTGATTGATCAGAAAATTTGCTTCTCCTGCAATCGTTAGGCACTATCATAATTAATGTTACTATTTTGTTGCCTTCGCTATCAGTTAAGTTTTCAACTTCTGGCTGCCAACCATCATATTTATATTTTGAAAAAACTTCTTGTATAGTTTCTACACTAATTTCTCTGCTGCTCAAAATAGTAAATTTTTTTGTAACTTCGTTATAAATCAGTTCGCATTTGTCTTTAAAAGATTTTTCTATAGCTTCAGCCATTTGCCTCGCAGTCTGCTGGCCACTAACACCAAATCCTATAACTCGTGATGCATCAAAAGAATACGACATAGTAATTCCTCCTAATTAACCCAAAAAATCGTAACTAACTTAGAATCAATCGTCAATTAAAATTAATTTATTTGCCATCAGTTTTTAAAGAGACAACAATTTATATATCTTTCCCCAATCGAACTCTTTAAAAGTTCTAAAGCTGTCCTGAAATTGGCAATTCACCGGAAAATTTTAGAAATGAAACTGTTTTCCGGTTTTTTCATTTTGTAAAGCTTTATAAAAAATATGAACTAACGCCAGTGTCCATAGCTACCTTCTCGAATGTAATTTCATGCAATACTAAACTTCAATGATGTCTTGATTTTTTCTTGAGTTCCAAGTTAACGGCATTCAAGGGAAATGAGTCGCTCTCATAGAAACTATTGATGAACAATAGTTTCTATTCCGAGCTCTTATTTTTTTTGTGTAATGTTCCCCATAGTTCCCTTGCGGGTCACTATGGGCTTAAAACAAACGCTCTAACGAGCTAGCAATAAATGACTTATGTTTATTTATAACCTTTATTCATTTTTTTGGTTATTAGAGAGTGGCCTCGTTGAAATCGTTTTAGAAAGTAAAATCTTGTTAATACCTTTTTAGGTTTGATTAAAACATTCAGAAGCTATCTCAGATCGAAAAGCTCGATAGAGCGCCAGTTTAAAGCCTATAGTGACCCGCAAGGGAACTATGGGTAAAATCACGTAAAAAAACAGTAGAGCTCGGAATTTGCCGTGCAAATGAAGAGCGAATCAATCCTTAAAAGGACTTTTTAAGTTTGATTAAAACATTCAGATGCTATCTCAGATCGAAAAGCTCGATAGAGCGTCTCTTTAAAGCCCATAGTGACCCGCAAGGGAACTATGGGTAAAATTACGTAAAAACAATAGAGCTCGGAATTTGCCGTGCAAATGAAGAGCGACTCAATACGATTTGTTTCTCTCATGAAGCTCGGTATAAATTTACTCAAGCATTACTAACTTTAACACATCCCTAAATAGAGAGTTTAAATAAGAACCATTTTTTCTAATTCTTTTCTTATAAAAGTCAACGTTTTGATATCATATGTATCTAATTTATAAATAAGAAAAGATTATGCTAGAAATAGGTTCAGTTAGTTCAAGCTTAGTTTCCAGACAGTGTGGTAATCCATCCTGTGATAAAATTTATAAAACACTTTTAAAGTGTACACGTTGTCGTTTACAAGTGTATTGTGGCATTGACTGTCAAAAAGCTGATTGGCCCAATCATAAAAAAATATGTAAGTTAAAAGCTGAAGATTTAAAAAAGAAATCAGAACCTACAAATTCTTTTGTAGAAAAAACTACGCCCATTCCAGGCTTAAGGCTTATAGAAAATTTCATTTCAAATGACTTACATAATCGTTTTATCGAACAAATGGCTAAAGGCTTACCAGAAAAGAATAACGGTCATTTCGATGGGTATGAATTTGAGGATAATGAAGCTTTTGAAAAAGTATTTAACGAGTTAACAAAAGATATTTTTACCAAATTAAAATCTTTAAATTTTTTCGCTAATGAGAGAAAACCTTTACAATTAGCCTGTACATTAATTGGATATGAAAAAGATGGGTTTATAACAAAACATATTGATTCCCCCTTATTAAGTCGTGGTGATGTGATAGTTATTAGCTTTAAATCACCTGTCGTGGTTAACTTTTATTCAGAAAAGAAAATAGAAAAACAGCAACATAAAATATTTATTCCACCAAAATCAATGTATTGCATATCTGGAGAGGCAAGATATGAATGGAGTCACGCAATCCTTAGCAATGAAGACTCCTATAATTCAAAGAAGTTTGAGAGGGATAAAAGATATGTAGCCTTATTTACGCCGCCAGGCCCTCTATATACTGGAGAATTAATCGATTATTAATCTTATATTTTATCATTTATCTTAAGTATAAAAAATGGATAATTAGTTTTTGATATAATTTAAGAGGCTTTTAGATTTTTTCTAAGAAATATTTTGGAATGACCAAGCCAATATTTTGTTATTTCCCCTATCTTTTGATATCCCTGTTTCAAATAAAATTCCTCTGCTTGAAAATCCCAAGTGTCTACTAAAGAAAAAATGCATCCATTTTTAATAGCCTCTTCTTCTGCAGCCTTTAACAATTTTGTGCCGTAGCCTTGGCTTTGTAGATCTTTTTCTACCCACAAAACATCGATGTAGATCGATTCTGTTCCTAAAAATGCTTGTATTCCGCCAAAAACTTTTGCCTGATTATTTTTCAAAAAAATAGAAAACGCTTTATCTCGTTCCCCTAATATACTTTCATTGAAGGCAACTATCCCTTCGCTTACAACCTGATTATCTTTTTCAGTAGGTGTATAATCCACAACTATTTCGTACATATTTGCCATGTTTGCTCTATGTAATTATCTATATAATTTTATTTAAAAGCTAATACCTCTATGAGAACATCTATATGGTTTGAGAGCTTAGTTCTTTGAAAATCAACACATAATTGTTCTTCATAAGATTTAACGTGCTTTATCTTAAATCCCACATTCCTTAAATATTCCAACTATTTAATTAATAACTTTAACTTAAAAAGAAAACAAAAAATTCCCTATTAAATTAGATAACATTATAATTACAATTCTTAATAAGATAGTTATAATTAATGTATAGTATTAATACATCATCTACAAATAGTAAACAATATTCAGAAGGATATTTCATTACATATGATAATGTCTTGGAAATAGATCGTAAGCTTCTAGAAAAGAATCTAAATTATTTATTTGATAAAAAAATTTCATATTTAGGGATTTCTCCTCTTAGCGGAGGACAATCCACGGATCGCCTTTATTTAGGGAAATTGGAAAATAGAAAAATTGTGATTCGGTTTACTGCTGATGCTAATGCAAAAAACTACCTTAAGCTACTATCTTATTCCCAAATGGCGGCTCAAAATCAAGTCGGACCGGCCGTTTTATATTTCAACGCAGAAGACAAATTATTTGTCACAGATTTCGTAGAAGGAACACCCTTATCACCAACACTATGTGACAACGAAATGGTGGTTTTTCAATTAGGCCGCGCCTTAAGAAATATTCATCATAGCCAAATCAGTCTTGAAGAAAAATTCGATATATTGGAATTGGTGATAAAACAACTTAGAAACTTTATCGAAAAACATAAAGATTTTGACTCTTGGATGAAAAATTTTTTAGAATACTTTCAAGAGATATATACTATTTTGAACAAAAATCGTTTGCTTTACAGGCCTTGTCATAATGATATACATACAATGAATGTATTTTTAGATTTAAACCACGATATTAAATTTATCGATTGGGGAGACGCGGGTTTAGGTGACCCTTATTACGATTTAGCTCGAGCATCTATAGAATTCCAATTCTCGAAAGAACAAACCGAGAAATTTCTTTCGACGTACTTTTTAGAGAATATAACTTCATATGATCGGGCTCATTTTTTCTTATTGCGACAGGTGGCTTTGCTAAAAATAGGCTTGCATTTTCTTAATAGCTCTGAGCTTACAGATAGAACTAAAAATCTAGTCGTTTCCTTTTTTAATAAAAATGAAATAGAATTGAGTAGTGAACAAATTAATAATGCCCAAGATGTCGCAAAATATATTTTTACTACTCTTGAGAAAGAGATTTCATCTTCAGATTCTATACAAGCTTTATTAACGTTAAGAAATTACTCATTAGATCTTTAAGCAATCATAAGGATATATTAGTTAATCAAATCGTTTTTATTAAAATTTGATTCATTTACAAGTTGTCTTAATAAATGGATTAAATAATGGATAAAACATTCCTTAAGTCATTAGAACGAAATATAAAAAATAAATTTGCCTATTTGCCTTGTCATCATAAGCCTATAAGTTCACGCAATAATATTGTCTCAATTGATTCTGGTTTAAATTCTAGCATGTTCAATATTATCTATTGCGATGGTGAAATAACGTCTATTTCTATAACAAAGACTATTGAGTATTTTAGATCAAAAAAACTCCCCTTTGCTTTTTGGATTGGCTTTGAAAACGAACCTGCATGGCTTGAAGATGAATTACAATCTTTAGGCCTTACAACGGATGAAAAAGAAAGCTTGATGATTTGCAGTTTACTTCATTTGCAACCAAGAGAACCACAGTCATTAGTTACGATTAAACAGATTCTTGATAAGGCCGGAATTGACGATTTCATTTTAGTCTTAAAGGCTATTTTACCAGCTGATGAGCATGCTGCGATTAAAACCTTCTACGAACAATTTTCAGATGCGATTTTAACCTCAAATAGTGATTTAAAATATTTTATTGCCTACATTAATGACAAGCCAGTGGCAACTTCCTCTTTGTTTTGCGACAATAAAGTTTCTTCTATTTTTGATGTCATAGTTTTACCCGAATTACGAGGCAAAGGCTTAGGAAAGCTGATGACTGAACAAGCCATGCTTTACGCTAAAGAAAAAGGATTTGAATATACTATTTTGACAGCAACAAACGACGCTAAATACATGTATCAAAAGCTTGGTTTTAGACACTTAAAAACATTAAAAGTTTATCAGTAACAATAATTAAATAGATTTGTTGTATATTTGTGTGTCATTGTAAGCTTGCGTAGTTACCAAAGCTATCATTTACAAGACTTAAGATCCATTTTATAGCGTTCCGTTTGTGAATACTCAATCACTTCCCCCAACATAGAAATTGCATAATGCAAAAATTCCTTTGCTTGTAATGAACTAGAATTAATCCCAAAACTTTTGTAACTATTGGATGTTTTTGTTATTTCGCATGGATCAGCTTTTATATTTGGCATGGCAATAGAAAAAAATTCTAGCCCATAAAAAATTTTAACTAACTGCTTCATCAAATTTAATTTAGCTATTTCACTTAAGATTGGTTGACGTTCTAAATATAATTGCAGGAGTAGTTCTTCTTCTTTGATATTTGTACAATGAAAAATAGAGATATTGGCTAGATCTACATAAGGGTCATCCATCCCCGCCCATGTGTAGTCAATCGCTAAAAAACGCCCTTTAGAATAAATTAGATTGCCATGATGTAAATCGCGATGGCAAGTTACAAGTCTTGCCTCTTTTTTTAAAATTGTAAAAATTCTATCCTTTACTTCTTTTATAAGTGCAAAATTAACGATTTTTGTTTCTTTAACTTCATTTATAATCGAATTACTATAACTATTTCTATCAACACCTCTTGGTACTTCAGGTCCTGAATGAATTTTTTTTATAAGGGTTGATAAAGCCTCCAATCGCATTTGATTGTTAGTCAACGGTTCAAAAGAATGGTATTTCATAACCGAAACACCTTCCTCTTCGCTGCTAAGATATACTTTCGGGCCATAACCTGCATTTGAGGCAATTATTTGACAAGCTAAATCTTGGCAAAAGTATTCTATCCATTGTTTATTCCAAAAACGAACGACATAAACATCCTCTTTAGCATTAACTTTAATAACCTTTGAACCTGATAACCCACCTTGCAGCCACTCTGTTGTAATTGGCCCTTGTATGTTTAAGGGAGCCATTAGTTCTATTGCGCGTAGTTCATAACTCGTTAATAATGACATGGAATATACCGAATATGTTTCGAAAAGTTTTATTTAAAAGAATGGAGAAGTCTTTCAACTTCGTTTGCTTTTTCTATAATAGTTTTTTTATAGCCTATTTCATGTAAGGTAAATCCAAAATTTAAATAAGCTTCCCTTAATTTTTTGCCCATAGAAATAGATTGTTCATATGTCTCATACCTCACCATGTTGCTTGTGATATTGTAATGATCTACAGGAATAACCTCGCAAAAAAGAACGTTTGTATTATAAAGTTTAAGAGTTTGATTTGCCTTTTCATAAAAAAATGATAAATCCTTAGAAGCTGAAGTTTCTTGTTGTAAAAGGGCACTTGCATAGACGAGAGTATCCACTTCAGATCGATCAAAAATAATTAAATTTTTTTTGGGCGGATTTTTAGAAGTTTTACTTACAGCTTTTTGGTATGTAGACAATTGCTCTTTAAGGATTTTATATTGAAGATCTTCTATTTGTGTTATTTTATGATGGGGTGCAAATTGTGGATATAAGCGATCTAATCTTTCATATTCTTCAAGAATAATAGCTGTAGCCACTTCAGGCACAATAAAGTAGTTTCTCTTTTGCAACTCTTTTAATACACTTGTTTTCCCCGCACATGGCCCTCCACTAATTATAATTAATTTTGGTTGACCAAGTCTGTCATCGGCTCTAGCCAAATCATTTGAAATATCTTTTTTAATACTATTGCTCCTCTTTTCTGATAAGCTTTCACTTTCTTACCAAATAATCAAAAAAAACTATAGGCAAATATTAATCCCATTAGTAATTAAATTTTGGGATAAAAAATAATTTATGAATGCATATTGTTAAAAGAAAAATGATCCCATACAAGTCCGTTTGGAAAAAGCAGCTTTAGTAGATTGGTTGAAAGTCACTTAGCTAATCATTTAAATTGCCACATCTTCTAATGAGCGAAACATGACATATCCATCTTGATAACTACCATCTTTATTTTGTACGGCATTTGGCAAAGTGCCTGCAACAATAAACCCAAGTCTTTCATAAAGCTTAATAGCTAAAACATTTTGACTTAAAACCATATTAAACTGCATCGCTTGAAATCCATTTTTTTTTGCTAAATGAAGCGAAGCTTTTACTAAAAGAGAACCTATTCCTTGACCTCTATATTCTTGATGAATCATGTAGGCGGCATTGGCAATATGAGAGGATCTTCCTGTATAGTTTTGCCTGATGTAAAAGCCACCAATAATTACTCCATCTTGTCTTTGACAAATATAAACGTCTCTTTCAGAGCTTGGAAAAAAATGTTTTTTAAACTCATCGATATCATTACTACTATATGGAAATTGTATGTCTGAATTGACCACTTCTTTGTAAATGGGATATAACTGCTCTTCATCCTTTTTTTCAAAAAGCCTTAAATTACACCCTTTTTGATGTAAAGCCTGTTCAATCTCCAAAAGGGTTTCAAGGGAGCCCTCTTTATTTTCTTCCCTATTTGACAAACGAGCCTTTTTTAAAGCTTTTGCATATAACCTAATTCCGTTGTATACGGTTTCAACTTGCCCTTGCGATAAAGTTGATAAAGCATTCTTAGTTTGATCAAAAGCGATAGGTTCAAATCTTTCTAAAGTTTGTTTGCCAAACTCTGTTAATTGAAGAAATCGTTTTCTTTTATCTTTTTTGTCCGTATTGCAATGTATATACCCTTTTTTTAAAGCTCTCGAAATCAGACGACTGATGGTGGACTTATCTAACAATAGACGCTCTGCAATCTCACCCATTGTTGGAGATTCACAGGTAGATAACTCGATCAAAAGATGCCTCTCAGCTAATGTTACCCCAATATCAAAGTAGGCATCATTTAATAGCCCGAGTTCACGTATCATTGTTCTAGCATTTTGCCGCAATTCATTAATCATATTTTCTTGAAGAGATTTCATATTTTTCCAATTAGTTGTATTATGCAACTAATTTAATGTAACTCTATTAAATTGGGCAACAAAAACTAGGATATTCCCTATTTTTTAAGATAGTTGAATCCACTATTTGCTAAAAACGCCGCGCTTAAATGCCAAACTACATGAGGCCATGTTTTTCCCTTCACTCTTGCCAAATAAGTGTCTGATAAATTAATAACTCCAGCAATTACTAGAGGCATTAATACGAACGGATGAGAGAATTTCGTTTTGCTATCTTTAATAAATCTTGCTAAAACAACCGCCACGCCAATTTTATCAACGGTCGCTAACCATTGTTTCGGGACTGCATGACTTAAAGTAGAAGCTAATCCTGCAAAAAGTATTTCAAGAGATCGCTGTTTTAATCCTACGTAGAAAAAACCTATATTCGATAAAGTACACCAAAATTCTGCAATGTAAGAAGTAACTTTATACCAATCTTCCCTTTGACTTTTGCTATTTTTTAGCTTAATAAAGAATTTTTTTTGATCTTCTTGCGCTTTATTTGACCATTTGCCATTTGTTCGATCAAAATGACTGGGTGAATAAAAAAAATCCCAACAACCTTCAGCTATAGTAAGAATGTTTTTTTTAGCCATTAATTTTATTTGATGAATTAAAGCTAATTCACCGCTATTTTTGGTTTCCAAAAAATAGACTTCAGTTGGCCAACTTTGAATTTTATGCATAGGAAAAATACTCTTAAATTAATGGAAAAAAAATAAGCCTAGGTATACCTAGGCTTATTATAAAAAAACTTGAGCTTAAAAGCTTAAGGTAATACGGGCTCTACCCAGCTAGAAGCTCCTGTTTTATTGATTGATCTAACCAATACAGAACCTGATACCGCCACGCTGCCTGTCCAAGTATTCCATGTAACCCCTTGGTCTAAGGAATATTGAAGTGTTAAACCTGGCATAACGTTATTCATTAACAACTGACCATTTTGGATAATGGCTCCAGGAGGCTGAATTTTGTAATTAACAGGTGTTGTATTAAGTGCAGTTGGAGAAAGTTTCGGATAGTAATCCAACATGGGAAGAGTATATTTACCAAGAGTGTTAGCAAAAACTTGCCATTCTTGGTTAATCGTTGCTCTCATGCTTTGAATTTGTGCCAATAAATCAGCATCATTTTGACTTAAGTCTGTATATCCTGACACTGGTGGGTTTTGATTCCACGATCTTTCAGCACCCGCAATAATACGTGGGAAACCCATGTATTCTGTGGTTTCGTAAGTTGGTCTATATTCACCCCAAAGAGCCGTTTCTATACCAACAACGTTATTAGCTTTGGCTGGATCTAGCGCAGTTTGGCTTCTTGATAAACTAACTGGATCAATATTTTGTCCAATTTGTGCTCCTAAAGCATTATACGGATCACCAAATAGGTTTGTCGTCACATAGCTTATGATGTAGTTCTCTGGCACATATGAAAACACTTCTTTAGTACCAACTAAAGCTAAATTAACACCTAAATCATTTGGATTTTTTGTTTGCATCAAGTTGACATACAAATTACTTACATGACTTAGTAAGACTTTAAAGTCATTGTTAGCAAAATCATAAGCTTGACCTGGTGGCAAACCAATCAAGTTATTCCAAACCTGAGTTGTAACGCCCATACTTTTAAGAGGTTGTTGCGGACTTTGCAATTCTATCATGGTAGAATCAGCCCAAGCAGAAGCTGTTGCGCCATAAGTTGCTACAATTTGTGTGTATTGCGCTAAAAATTGCAATAATTCTACAGGCACTGGATTTGAACAAAGTGGCCAAGTAGAATTGTCGGCAAGTCCTGGAACTTCGTCCCCACCAATATGGAACGATTTAAACGGAACTCCTGCATTGGCATACATTTTGCTAACTTCTAAAACAACTTTTTGAATGAAAGCATATGTACTTGGAATACAAGGATTCACAACATTTGCCGTATAAGGTGATGGGTCTAAAGGATCAATTAGACGATATTGATTAGCTTTTGTAGGATCACTATTAATATAGTTTCTATAGCGATACTCCATAGCTCCAATCGCAGCTTTTGCGTGAGCTGGTAAATCAATTTCAAGTTGCACTTCAATGTGACGATCGGCCGCATAGCGCAACATTTTTTCGATTTGGGTTGTTTTATAGTAACCTGAACCGTCACCTACAAAGTTTGCCAATGCTTCCTCAAAACCTTGCCAAGTTGGAGTAACACCAAAATTTGCCGCTAAAGCATCGGCTGGTTTACCTCTTATTTTGTCTCCCCCATTTAATCCTTTCGTATTGCCAAAATATGGGCTTAAAGAAACAAGTTCAGCTGGATTAAAGGAACGACGACTTCCATAGGTAGTTAGCTCTGGAAGGTCAGGTATTTCGATTCTCCAACCTGCATCTTCTGTTAAATGTAGGTGAAAGCGATTAATTTTAAACATCGCTAATAAGTCGATGTACTTCAGCAAATCTTTAAAAGGTACAAAGTGACGACCTACATCTAGTAAATTACCCCTCAATGGAAAACGAGGTGCATCGCAAACTACAACATAGGGTATGTTATTGCTGCCAGTAAGCTTTGCTTGAAATATTAATTGACGCAATGTTTGAATACCATAAAAGACACCTGCAGCGTCAGCACCAGCAATTTCTATTCCATTTTCTGAAATAGTTAGCATATAGCTTTCTGGAACATTCACACCACTTGCCGTTGAAGGTAAATTAGGAATTACCTGATCAGCAATTTTTAAACGAATACGGGAAGAATTAGGCGTTGTAGCATACAAGCCATTGAGTAAATTTTTTAAATATTTTTTTTCATTAGCTAAATCAGAAGTCGCTTGAACTCCTCTTATTGTACTAATGTCAAAAGTTCCAACGCTTTGGCTTAAATAGGTTGGATTTGGCACAATACTTTTTTGCAACGAAACTGTAAGATCCGGTGTTCCTTCAGCATAGCGATTGTTTGGGGTATCTGCTGGAACGGCGTCTACAATTCCAAGCCCCGCAAATTCTAAAGGAAGTCTTGACATAACTGCCGGATTATTCACGTCAACAATGCTTTTTATCGGTACATAATGAGCAACGTTTTCATTATTTTTATAAGTTAAATGTAAACCTAATGGACATGCTGATTTTGAGGTTTTGAAAAGACTAAAAATCACAGCATTAGCCGAACCTGCTTGCAAAGAAAAAGTAAGACTGCCTCCCGGTGGTATGGAACCAAAATTTTGAGTTGGCGTTAATACATAGTAATCAAAATTTGTATCTGAAGTGGCAATGGAAATTTTATTTTCAGAAGCTGTTGGAGCGTAGGGTTGATTAAAATAGATCTTCCAGTCTGGTACAAATTCACCATTAACAATTGAACCTCCATTTAAGGTTTTGGATGGATCGTTATTGGTTATTTTTAGTGTGGATTGTGCTATTAGGTCTAAACCTGTAGCACCAGCTGTCCATTCCACTAATAAATTAGCTGGATCTGGATTATTCCCAAAATTGTTTGGAGAAAGCGCAACAATATCTAGCCCATCTTCTAATTGGGAATGCAGTAGGCTAGTCGTAGCAAATAGTGCCATAAGGCCTATTCGTATAACTTTTTTTATGTTATTTGATAATATCATTAAAATCTCCTTGAATACACTCTTTGGCTAATAACGAAAAAAGAACATTCATATAGCTTAAATGTTAAGCAACAGATTTGAGAGAAGAAATTGGTTGTTTTTTCATCACAATTCTATTGTATAGCCTTAAAGATAGATAAAAAGACTAAATTCATTGCCTCGCCTTAAGTTAAGTGTGAATAGTTATCAAACCTGAGTCTTGAATTTTTAAGAGTTAAAGTTAGTCAAGATAGAAAATAGCTTAAACTATGATGATTGCTATTTTTCTTTAGGTAATCTACAAAGGCTAAATTAACTCATAGAAACCCAAAACTCAGGTTCGTATTTAATCTAACGAAAAAAAGAGCAAATTTCAACGTTTGTTATCAAGGATTTTTTTTAAAAATGTAACTGATTTATTATCAAAATTTTTGATTTATTTTTTTTTAAAAGAAAATAAAAAAGCCCGGAAATTTCCGGGCTTTTTTGTGCTAAAAGATTAGAAAATCTTTAAGGAGATACAGGTTCAATCCAGCTGTACGCACCATTTCGATTAACTGATCTTACATAAACAGTTCCAGTAACTGCAACTGGCTGAATCCAGTTATTCCATGTATTACCTTGATCTAAAGAATATTGTAAGGTAAGACCCGGCATTGCATTGTTCATTAATAAAAGACCATCTTGAATGATGGCACCTGGAGGCTGTATTTTATAATTCACAGGCAATGTATTACGTCTAGTTGGACGTGTTTGAGGATAAAAATCTAACATGGGCAAAGTATATTTACCAAGAGCATTAGCAAAAACTTGCCAAGCTTGATCAATGGTCGCTCTCATGGCTTGGATTTGTGCTAATAACTCAGCATCTGTTTGACTTAAATCTGTATAGCCAACAACTGGTGGGTTTTGATTCCACGATCTTTCAGCGCCAGCAATAATTCTTGGATATCCCATAAATTCTGACGTTTTATAGGTATTTCTATATTCACCCCAAAGACACGTTTCTATACCTACTATATTGTTAGCTTTAGCTGGATCTAAAGGAGTTTGTGTTCTTGACAAAACTACCGGATCAATGATTTGTCCAAACAAAGGACCAAATGCATTTGTCGGGTCTCCAAATAGATTGGTTGTGATGTAGCTAATAATATAGTTTTCTGGAACATAGGAAAATACTTCTTTTGTTCCAACTAGTGCTAAGTCAATCCCTAAATCGCGAGGATTTTTTGATTGCATTAAGTTTACGTAAAGGTTAGTTACATGACTTAATAATACTGGAAAATCGTTATTTGCAAATTCATAAGCTTGTCCAGGTGGAATACCTGCAAAGTTGTTCCAAACTTGCGTAGTAACGCCCATATCTTTTAATGGCTGCACCGGACTCATTAACTCTAGCATAGTTGAATCTGCCCATGCAGTATTTTTTGGACCATAAGCACTAACTATCTGCGCGTATTGCACTAAAAATTGCTCTAACTCCACAGCGGCCGGATTTGGACAAAGTGGCCAGGTTGAATTGTCTGCAAGCCCTGGTACTTCATCTGCTCCAATGTGGAAATTTTTGAATGGGACACCAGCTCTTTCATACATTTTGCTAATTTCAAGTACAACTTTTTTCAAAAAGTTATATGTGCTTGGAATGCAAGGATTAACAACATTTGATGTATAAGGAGATGGATCTAAAGGGTCAATTAAACGATATTCATTAGCTTTAGTTGGATTGCGATCAATATATTTTCTATAACGATATTCCATCGCTTGAATTGCAGCTCTAGCGTGTGCTGGCATATCAACTTCTAATACGACATCGATATGTCTTTTTGCCGCAAAACGTAAAAGCGTTTCAATATCATTTGTAGAATAATAGCCTGAACCATCACCTACAAAATTATTGATAGCATCTTCAAAGCCCTGCCAAGTCGGAACGATACCAAAATTTGCGGCTATCACATTTTCAGGTTTTCCGCGTATCCTGTCGCCTCGTCTTAAACCAATCGTATTACCAAAAGCTGGACTTAAAGATCTTTCTTCGGATGGATTGAAGGTTCTACGACTTCCATAAGTTATAAGTTCTGGAATACCCGGAATTTCAATTCTCCAACCAGAATTTTCCGTTAAGTGTAGGTGAAAGCGATTGATTTTAAACATCGATAATAAATCAACATATTTAAGTAAATCTCTTCTTTGAACGAAGTGTCTACCTACATCTAGCAAGTTACCTCTAACAGAAAATCTTGGCGCATCGCAAATAACCGCATAAGGAATGGCATTAGTTCCTGTTAAACGTGCTTGGAATATCAGTTGTCTTAATGTTTGAATTCCATAAAATACACCCGCTGCATCAGCTCCTGCAATTTCAATTCCATTTTCTGAAATCGTTAGCATGTAACTTTCAGGTACATTCACACCGGTAGGTGAGCTTGGTAAATTAGGGATGACTTGATCGGCGATCTTCAACTGTATAGCCTGAGAATGCCTTCCATCGCCTGATAGTCCTCTTAACAATCGACTAAGATATTTTCTTTCAAAGGACAATCCAGACTGAGCTCTAACACCTCTAATCGAGTTTAAATTAAAGGCTCCTTCAACTTGAGAAACATAAGTTGGATTTGGAACTATGCTGTTTTGTAAAGAGATATTTAGATCAGGGACACCTTGAGAATATCTAGTTGTAGGGGTGTCTGGGGGAACAGCATCTACAATTCCAAGTCCTGACAATTCAAGTGGTAATCTAGACATAACAGCTGGATTGTTGATATCAACAATCGATTTTACAGCAACAAAATGAGCTACACTGTCATCTCCATAAGCAATATGCATTCCCATTGGACTGCCAGCTTTAGAAATTTTTATGATGCTAAAAAATACTGCATTAGCCGTTCCAGCTTGCATAGGGATAGTTAAACTACCACCTGGTGGTATAGCTCCAAAAGTTTCTGTTGGGGTTAAAACATAGTAATCTAAAACGCTATCTGATGCGACAACACTAATTCTATCTTCACCAGTAGCGGGTACATAGGGTTGATTAAAATATAGTCTCCAAGCTGGTACAAATACTCCATCAATAAATGTCCCTGCATTTAAAGATTTATGTGGGTCATTGTTAAAAATTGTCATGGTAGCTTGTGCTACTAAATCTAAATTGGTAGGACCGGCTACCCATTCAATAGCCAAATTTGCCGGATTGGGGTTATTACCAAAACGAGCTGCTAATGTGGAAATTTCTACATTATCCTCTGCCTGCGAATGTAGCAAGCTAGTAGTAGCAAATAAAGCTGTTAAGCCTATTCGTATAGTTTTTTTTATATTACTAGAAAACATCATTCAAACAATTCCTTGTGAATTATTAGCTAAGGTTAATCTAGCGAATTAAATGGCAAAATTCAAACTTTATTTATATATTTTTTAAAAACATCTTTATTTACTTTAAACCGATTCCCAATAGGGTTTTCTCAAGCTTAAAAGAAATTCATTGCAAGATATATTGTTTGTATGGGTAAGGATTTTCAATTGATTTTAATCATTAATTAAATAACTTTTATAGTTTTTTGATAACTCTTAAAAACTAATTTAAGAGAGATTAGCAAATTAAGTTGAATATAAGTGTTTAGTTTATTGTATTATTATGCTCAAAATTTTTAATTCCTACTTTTGAGATACAAATGCAGTATATTACCGACGACACTATCGACATTTCATTAGTTTCTAAACTAGCAAAACAAATAGAAGAAGCAAAAAAAACTACTAAAAACTTAAATACACTTTTTTTTTCTCTCTTAGATCAACTTAGCAAAGAACAAAATTTAATAGCCCAAAAACAAGAAATAGAAAAATGGAATCAGTATGGACAAAAAAGAGAGTTATTTATAGCAGGCCATATTACAACTACAACTCTTAAAGATGAAAAAAGTTTAAGTAAAATTTTACCTTGCTTTTATAAATATTTAAAAACTAAGGAAAATATATGTAAAAAAGAAACGGTTATTTTAAGTCGTTACGCAGATGTAGAATCTGAAATTCAATTTAAGTACATCGATCCTGAAACGTATAAAACTGCAAATTACCATCAAGGGCCATCCTTTTTTTTAGATGAAAGTCCAAGAGATTTAGATTATTTAAGAAACTTCAAAAAAAATAACAGTAACTTATTTGAGAGTAGAAAAATTGCTTTTGGTATAGCCAAAATTCATAAAAAATTTGAAGAGCCTAAGGATAAAAAAATATCTACGCATGATGTTTTAAAATATTTTCGGGAGGATAAAGCTACAGAGCTTCTGAATAACCAAAAAAATGCTTATATTGTTGCTACTCTTTTTATGACAGTTAACTTTAAAAAAATCGAATTAGCCAAATATTTTACATGGTTATTTATTAATTCAGAAGAACAAGAAGAGTCACCCTTAAAGCGAATGATCAAATGTTCAAAAGTTGTGGTTTTGCATCAAGATCAAATAGACATTTCTAACACCTTAAATGAAGTAGCAATATTATTTAATGAAGCTGTTATGTGGGATGAAAAAAAAGAGCGGGAATTAATGTGTACGGTTGCCAAAATCACTTATTTATTATCCCATTGTCAATTTAATTTAAGAGGTTCCAAAAAAATTATTGACCTATTAACAACCGCGATTTATTACACCTTTGAAAACACAGAACTAAAAATATCTAAAAATTTTAATGTTGAAGAGCAAGCTTTTACTTTTCCAATCTATTCTGATTTTTTAAATGAATATGAAAAAAATGTAACCTTTAGAAAACTAAACGATGAGTAAAGAAGAATTTAAGGAATTTGTCATTAAAAGCATACCTATTACTAAATCTATGGGGATTGAGTTTAAGACGCTTTCAACCGAACGCGTAATAATAAAAGCTCCCCTATCATTAAATAAAAATCACTTAAATACAGCTTTTGGTGGTAGTTTAAATGCAATAGCTACTCTTGGGTGTTGGAGTTTCCTACAATATAATCTAGAAACGGTTCTAGAAAGATCCAGATTTCATATTGTTATTTCTAAAAGTCAAATAAATTATTTATCTCCAATTAACTTTGATTTTGAAATTGAATCTCATGCTGAAAAAAAAGAACTAGAGAAATTTCATTATGATTTGCTAACCCACAAACAAGCCAAAATAGAAATTATCGCAAATATTTATCATCAAGATAAAAAATGTTTATATTATAGAGGTACCTTTGTAGCAACTTATCTTTAAATATTTAGTATAATCTCTAATTTAAAATTAGAGAAAAGTATATAACTTATGTATACATGTTTCTAAATCAACACCCTCTATTCTGATTTTTTTATGACGACTTTTTGCTCCACTAATTATTTGTACTGAAGATTTATTTATATTTAATTTTTTTGAAATAAATCTAATTAGTTCATCATTTGCTTCATTATTTTTAGCTGTAGCCTTTAAACGAATTTTAAAAACAAAATCATCGATCCCAATACATGCAGTTTTTGAAGAATTGGGTGTAACTTTTATGTGAATTTCCGTTTTCATTACCTTAAACTTAAAATTTTTTATTGTTTTTAAAAAATGGTTTTTGCCTTTTAGAAAAGTTAAAGATTTACATAAATAATTCAAAAAATTACTTTAAGATTTAATGAAAAAATATAGATCCTATTTATGAATAAAAAAGACAAGTATGTTTTTTTTGGTTTAATTTACTTTGGCTTGATTGTTTTAGTCGTACTTTTCATGTTTAGCAATCATATTGCAGTCTTAACACCCAAAGGAATTATAGCTGAAAAGCAATTAGAAGTGATCTTGAAATCAACTTTTTACATGCTAATCATCGTTATTCCAGTTTTAATTTTAGCATTCATTATTCCTTGGCATTATCGTGGCAGTAATAAAAGAGCTAATTATGACCCCGAATGGGATCATAGCTACACAGCAGAAGCTATTTGGTGGGGAGTTCCCCTTATCATAATATTTATTCTTTCTATTTTAACATGGAACAGCAGCCATTCCTTAGATCCGTTTAAACCGATAGATGCAGATACAAAACCGTTAAAAATTCAAGTCGTAGCCTTACAGTGGAAATGGTTATTTGTTTATCCAGAGCAACAAGTAGCCACCGTAAATTATATGCCAATCCCTGAGAAAACACCGATTCAATTAGACATAACAGCTGACGCTCCTATGAATTCGTTTTGGCTTCCAGAACTTGCAGGGCAAATTTATGCCATGCCTGGAATGAAAACAACCTTATATTTAAAAGCTGATGAAGAAGGGTCGTTTCGTGGATCTTCTGCCAATATTAGTGGAACAGGTTTTGCTTCTATGTTTTTTACAGCAAAATCCTCCAGTCAAGATGATTTTTTTAAATGGGTAGACGAAGCAAAACAATCTCAAAAAAAATTAAACGAAGAAGAATATAATAAGATCGCAGCACCAAGCCAAGATTTTCCTAACTTACAATACACCCTTGAAAAACAAGATCTTTTTGACTCAATCATAAATAAATACATGGTACCAGCTCAAGAAACCAAAACCCAATAAGATGTATGGATAATTTGTTTGGTCGATTAACAATTGATGCGTTTAAACATGACCCAATAGAGGCAGGAGCCGGCATAGGCATCGCAGTCGGTGGGATAGTAATTGTAGCATTACTTTTTTACTACAATGGTTGGAAATGGCTCTGGAAAGAGTGGCTGACTTCTGTTGATCATAAAAAAATTGGAATGATGTACATTATTGTTGCCACATTAATGTTATTTAAAGGACTTGTAGACGCATCCATGCTTCGAGCGCAACAAGCGATGGCTTCTGGTGACTCATTCGGTTTTTTAACAGCTCCCCACTTTCAACAAATTTTTTCAGCTCATGGAACAACTATGATCTTTTTTGTTGGGATGGGGGTTGTTTTTGGAATGATTAATTTGATTGTGCCTCTGCAAATTGGAGCTCGAGATGTTGCTTTTCCCTTTTTAAATTCATTAAGTTTTTGGCTATTTGCTGCAGGTGCTTTTTTAGTCAATTTATCTTTAATAGTTGGTAAATTTTCTGATACTGGATGGCTTGCTTATACACCGCTTTCGAGTATTCAATACAACCCAGGTGTTGGAGTAGATTATTGGATTTGGAGTGTCCAAATCTCAGGTATTGGTAGTTTATTATCAGGGATTAATTTTCTTGTTACTATTTTAAAATTACGTTGTCCTGGAATGACCTTAATGCGTATGCCTCTTTTTACTTGGAGCGCATTAAATAGTATGATTTTGGTAATTTTTGCCTTTCCAATTCTAACTGTTACATTAGCTATGCTAACTCTTGACCGTACAATGGGAATGCATTTTTTCACTCCAGATTTTGGAGGAAATCCGATGATGTATATAAATTTAATATGGGCTTGGGGTCATCCAGAAGTTTATATTTTAATTTTACCAGCCTTTGGAGCCTTTTCCGAGGTTGTAGCAACTTTTTCTCATAAGCGCCTATTCGGATATGTCTCAATGATTTGGGCTCTAGCTGCCATTACTTTTTTATCATTCATCGTTTGGCTTCATCACTTTTTTACTATGGGAGCAGGTCCTAGCGTAAATGCTTTTTTTGGAATAATGACAATGCTTATTGCGGTACCAACAGGAGTTAAAATATTCAATTGGCTCTTTACCATGTTTAGAGGTCGAGTACACTTCACAAGGCCAATTCTTTGGTTTTTAGGATTTGTTGTTGTCTTTACAACTGGTGGAATGACAGGAGTATTACTCTCTGTGCCTGCAGCTGATTTTCAATTGCATAACAGCCTATTTCTTATTGCTCACTTTCACTCTATGGTAATAGGTGGTGTTTTATTTGGTTTTTTTGCAGCCTTAGCCTACTGGACACCAAAAATTATTGGATTTAAATTAAATGAAAGACTTGGAAGATACGCCTTTTGGTGTTGGATCATTGGCTTTTTTATTGCTTTCATGCCTTTATACGTTTTAGGGCTAATGGGAGCTACTAGACGATTAAACCATTATGAAGCATCCACCGGATGGCAACCCCTTTTTATTATTGTAGCCATTGGAATTACTTTAATAATAACAGGAGCTATTTGCCAGGTTTTTCAAATTATTGTTGGTGTTATCCAAAGAAAGCACCACATGGATAGAACAGGAGATCCTTGGAATGGAAGAACTTTAGAGTGGTCCACTTTATCACCAGCCCCGTTTTATAATTTTGCTGTCATTCCAACTGTTCGAGATAGAGAACCTTTATGGACAAAAAAACACGCGCAAGAAATTAAAGAAGAAATGACCCATTATGAAGATATTTACATGCCAAAAAATACAGCTATGGGGCTTTATATTGCTGCTTTAGCCTTTGTTTTTTCCTTTGCTATTATTTGGTATATTTACTGGCTGGCTATTGTAGCCTTAATAGGAATTATCATTTGCGTCAATATTCGTTTATGGCAAGACGACATTGAATATTGTATACCTGCTAAAGAAGTAGAACGCATGGAAAAAGAAAATGCCCATCGAAGGATGTATACATGACAACAAACCCTCTTTCTTTAGAAGATATCAATCACTCTGATTATCATCATGATAATTATTCCAAAACCTTATTTGGTTTTTGGTTATATTTAATGACCGACTGCATTGTTTTTTCAATTTTTTTTGCCACATATGCAGTTTTACATAATGGCACATGGGATGGACCAAAAGCCGCCGATATTTTTGATTTAAATTACGCTTTAATTCAAACGATTATACTTTTAACAAGTAGTTTAACTTGTGGTTTAAGTATGCTTGCCTTACATAGATTTGCTAAATCTACTAGTATCATTTTTTTGGTTTTTACCTTTCTTTTTGGAGTTGCCTTTTTAGGAATGGAATTATTTGAATTTCACCATCTGGTAAAAATGGGATATAGTTGGGAAAGAAGCGCTTTCTTATCTTCTTTTTTTTCATTAGTAGGATGTCACGGTTTACACATAACTTGTGGATTATTTTGGATTATCGCCATGATCTTTCAATTAGTTTACAAAGGAATAACTGAAAACACTCTTAGACGAATGATGTGTTTTGGTATGTTTTGGCATTTCCTTGATTTAGTTTGGATATTCATTTTTACATTTGTCTATTTAGTAGGAGTTGCAAATGGAAAATAAACGCCATGTTAAAGATCAACATTTACACCAAGAAAGTACTTTAAGAGCATATATTATAGGTTTTATTCTTTCCTTGCTTTTAACACTTGCTTCTTACTATTTAGTAACTGAAAAACTTTTAAATGGATGGACATTAATTCATGTACTTATTGGTTTGAGTTGTATCCAAGCTTTCATTCAATTAGTTTGCTTTTTACATCTAGGACTTGAATCACAACCCTCTTGGAACCTCTTAAGTTTTCTTTTTATGTTATTGGTACTTGTCATCTTAGTCTTTGGATCTCTTTGGATCATGCATAATTTAAATGAACGTGTCATGCCAACAGAACATACGGAGCACTCTCATGCTTAAAACATACTATATGCTTACAAAGCCTGGTATAATACTTGGTAATGTCATTACAACAGCAGGTGGATTTGCCTTAGCTTCCCATGGTTTCATCAACTGGGTATTGTTTTTAGAAACTATGCTGGGCTTAGCTTTAGTCATAGCTTCTGCGGGTGTATTTAATAGTTATTTTGATAGAAAAATTGATGCTAAAATGGAAAGAACTAAAAACCGTCCTTTTGCGCGCAATGTTGTCAATTCTAAAATAGCGTTACTATTTGGAACAATCCTTGGTTTTTTAGGACTTGGTTTGCTTTTTTATTTTACCAATATCTTAACAGTCTTAGTCGCATTATTCGGCTTGTTGGTTTATTTAGTTCTTTATGGAACAATGAAATATAAATCTCTTTACGGAACAATTATTGGAAGTATAGCCGGCGCTGTACCACCAGTCGTTGGATATTGTGCCGTAAGCAATCAATTAGATTTTGCAGCTCTTATACTTTTTATGATTATGGTTTTATGGCAAATGCCTCATTTTTTTTCTATTGCTGTCTATAGAATTAATGATTATGCAGCGGCCTCCATCCCTGTTTTACCCTTAACAAAAGGTATAGAAACAACTAAATGGCAAAGTCTTTTATATATTTTAGCTTTTATGTTTACATCTCTAATGCTAACCTTTTTTGGCTACACAGGAATTATTTATGCAGCCACAGTAATCTTTTTAAGTCTTGGTTGGTTGGTTTTATTAGCTAAAGGCTTTAAAATGAAAAATGATCAAGTCTGGGCTAAACAAATGTTTGTCTATTCTTTAATTGTAATTATGGGATTATATGTAGTGATTCCTTTTGATCTTTTGCAAACAAATTGAAAGGCTAAAACTTACGATTTTTCAATAAACTTTTATATTTTTTTATCAAATTAAATATTTTTTAAAAATTTTATACCTATTTTTTTCTTCAATAAATAATATAATTTTTTATTGAAAATTTAGGTATCAAATGAAGTCAAAACTCGTCTCTTCTCTACTCTTATTAGTTACTTTTTTTGGAATATTAACACATTATCAAATTACCCCTTCTTCCCTTATTCAATTAACAGTTGCCGATGAAAGCAAAAATGATTCGATTGAAATTGATAAAGTTTATTCTGAAAACCCCGAACATCATTTATTTGGTTTTAAAAGTGAAGGCGAACAAATAATCCCATTTGACTTTCAAACAAATTTATGTGGTACGCCATTAGAACTTGATTTTTTCCCTCATCTGCTTGGATTTTCAAAAGATGAAAAAAATGTTTTTGCAGTTAATAAAAACTCTTTTGAGCTTGTTCAAATAAATTTAGAAAATGTTCAAGTATTTCCAATAGTGACTTTAATGGGTGTCCCCAATCAATGGGCTATTTCTAAAGATGATTTGCACGTTTATTTTACTTATTTAAACGACTCCAACATTTGGCATATCGACTTAACCCAAAAAAAATTAGAAAACTTTTATTCATTAAAAAAAAACATAAAAAACTTAAGACTTCAACCTGACAATTCTAAACTATACATAAGCTATGAGAATTGCACGGATATTGATTGTTTAATTCTAGGTTCAAAAGAAAAGAATAATTTAGCTTGTCTTGAGAGCAATATTATATCTTTTAGTCCAACTTTAGACGGGCAAAAATTGATTATTTCTTTAGAAAATAAAGAAGATTTAATGGTAATCGATTTGCAAAGTGGGGTAGTGGAAAAACCATCCAGTAAATTTTCAGATGTTCCACAATACAATAATTTGCTAATGATCGATCAAAACAACCAAAAAGCTTTAATTTTAAAAGAATACCAAAAAGAGATTTGTCACTACGATTTAAAAAAGAATTGCATTGATTCAACTATTTTTCTTGATCCATCACTGAATAATTTTATTTTGCCAAAACAAAATTCCTTGCATGCACAATTTAAAGAAGAACTGAATATCGCTAAACTTCCCTGTACTTTTGATGCGTCTGATGTAGCAGAAAAGCATCCTTCTCTTATTTATGAATGGAATTTTGGAGATGGGACTGTAATAACAACCGATTTACCAAAAACGATACACACTTATCAAAACGAAGGCACTTACAAAGTTTCTTTAAAAATAACTAAAATAATTTCTAATTTTATTCATAAAAAAGAAAAGGAAGAACTTCCTTTGAAATTATCGTCTTCTATAGAAAAAGAAATAAAAATTAATTCTACACATTCTGTACTCTCTACTGGATTTGAAAAGAATGCACTTGATGAAGAAACAAAAGCTTTAGCCATTTTTCCGTCAACAACTGTTGGAACACCTTCTCAAGCAAGTATTGTTTATGGACAACAAGTTTATGATACGGCCGTTGTAACAGGCACTTTTACTGGAGGAACTCGGACAGGTACAGTAACATTTTTTGTCGATAGCACCCAAATTGGATCCCCTGTTACACTAACTCCTGGGCCTAATAATACAGCGACAGCAGTATCCGTTTCGTACACGCCAACAACTGTTGGTACATACACGTTTACAGCGCAATATAGTGGAGATGCCGTTTACAACCCTTCTTCTGATTCCTCTGTAACAAATTCCTTTACTGTTACTCAAGCTACTAGTACAACAACGTTAACTTCATCCGTGAATCCCTCTTCTTTTGGACAAAACGTGACTTTAACTGCCAATGTCGCATTAAATACCACCTCTAATGATTTACCAACTGGAACGGTAACTTTTTATGATGGCAGTAATGCTATTGGTACAAGCTCATTAATTGCTGGAAATGCTACTTTAGCCATTTCTAATTTATCGGTCGGATCCCATTCGTTAACGGCTATCTATAGTGGCGATGTTAATTATTTTCCTTCTACCTCTAATGTTTTAGCTCAAACCGTAAATAAAGGTAATACAAGCACAACTTTAACTTCTTCTACAAATCCAAGTGTCTTTGGCAATAGCACAACTTTAACAGCAACGATTGCTGTAACTAGCGGCTCAGGAACAGTTACAGGTACGGTATCTTTTAGAGATGGAGCAACGGTAATTGGAACAGCACCTGTAACTGGCGGTGTGGCTACACTACCCATTTCTAATTTAGCTGTCGGTTCACATAGTTTAACAGCTATTTATAGTGGCGATACCAATTTTAACACGTCAACTTCGAATACGGTTTTACAAACAGTAAATCAGGGAACAACAACCACTACCATTGCATCCTCTGCTAATCCATCAATGTATGGACAATCGATTACACTTACAGCAAATGTCACAGTAGCAACAGGTGCTGGCACCTTAACAGGCAATGTAACTTTTTTAGATGGCACAACCGTTTTAGGTACAACAACTTTAACAGCCGGTACAGCGACACTTGCCCTCGATAATTTATCCGTTGGCACACATAATCTTACTGCAAGATATAATGGCAACACTAATTTTCAAATTTCTACATCCTCAAACTTAGTGCAAGTTGTAGATAAAGCAACTCCCGTTGTAACAGTTTCTTCCGCTTCTAATCCTTCGGCTTATGGAAGTGAAATTGTTTTTACATCTCTTGTAAGTGCACCAACTTCTATTGGACTACCCACTGGAACAGTAACATTTTATGATGGCTCAACAATCATTGGAACTGGTGATTTAAGCACTACAGGAGCCAATACAGGAACAGCTACTTTTACTACACGATTACTAAATGGCGGAGCTCATACTATCACAGCAGTCTATGGAGGCGATTCCAATTTTGTAACTGTAACATCTTCCCCTTTAAATCAAACGGTAAATAAGGCTAATACGACCACAACTATATTTTCCAACTCTTCTAATCCTTCTGAATTTGGGCAACCTGTAACTTTACAAGCGCAAGTTATCGGATCAGTCAGCAACCCACCTTTACCACCAAGTGGTTCTGTAGTATTTTATGATGGAACTACGGTAATTGGTACGGTGCCTGTATCGGCTATATCGAGTAACACGTCATTAGCCACTTTCACTACTAGCAGCTTATCCATCGGACCTCATAATTTAAGCGCAAGCTATCAAGGCGATATCAATTATAATATCTCCACTTCTACTACGATGACACAAACTGTTATTTTAACATCCACATCAACAACCGTAGCAACCTCCGTCACACCATCTTTTTACGGTCAAAATGTCACTTTTACAGCAACTGTCACGACTAATAGTCCAGGTACTGGAAATCCAACTGGAATAGTAAACTTTTATAATGGCACAATGTTGATGGGAACTGGTACCTTGACACCGTCTGGTAGCAATGCAAGTCAAGCCACTTTTTCCATCACAACTTTAAGTTTAGGATCACATCAAATAAGAGCTATTTATCAAGGGGACACAAATTTTACAGGATCAAATTCTACAGCTATAACACAAGTTGTTGTCAAAGATCCAACAACAACTTCTCTTTCATCCTCTTTAAATCCGTCTAACTTTGGAAATAATGTAACTTTTACAGCAAATGTAACGGCAAACGCCCCAGGAAGTGGAATACCAACGGGTACCGTAACTTTTAATGAAGGTTCCACTGTGCTTGGCACAGCCACACTAAATGGTTCTGGCGCTGCCTCTATTACTATTTTAAGCTTATATCCAGGTTCCCATAATATAACGGCTACATATAGTGGAGATACTAATTATATCGGATCAACTTCTCCGATATTGACGCAAATTGTAAATAATCAATTGCCAACAACCACGACTATTACTTCATTTAGGAATTCTTCTCCTATCAATCAAGCCGTTACTTACAGTGCACGAGTCACCGCAATCACCGGAATTCCAACTGGTACTGTTAGTTTTTATGATGGTGGTGTATTTTTTGGAACAGGTACATTAAATGCAAGTGGTGTGGCCACAGTTACAGAACCTGCAAGTGGCTTAAATACATTAGGTTTGCATATTATTACTGCAATTTATAGTGGCGATGCAAACTTTATCACTTCAACTTCTGCCAATTATAATCAATATGTTGTACCATATGACACCCAAACTACCTTAACATCTACACCCAATCATTCAGAACAAGCCAACGCAACTTTTACAGCGACAGTGACAGCTAGCGGAACGCCAACTCCCATCCCCCCATTTACTGGAACTATCACTTTTTATGATGGCAATACAGCAATTTCAAGTCCAATTCCTATTAACCCAACTACAGGTGTTGCCACTTTTACACCTAATGATCTGCAATTTGGAAGCCGCACAATTAGAGCAGTTTATAGTGGAGATCAAACGACATTTGCTACATCAACATCTAATAGCATTACGCAACAAGTTCAGCAAACAGACATGTTAACTACTACTACATCGTTAACAACATCAAATGCCACAGCCTATGTTTGCCAACCAATAACCTTAACAGCTACCGTTGTGGCTACACAAGGTTTTTACACGCCTACTGGAACGGTTACCTTTTTTAGTGATAATATGGAAATTGGAGGAGCAATTTTGAATGCGAGCGGTGTGGCAACTTTACAAGTAGCCGACTTACCAATTGGCATTCATACAATTCAGGCTACTTACAATAGCGATTCAAACTATGCCTTTTCTAAATCGAACACCTTAACAGAAACAATTATCGCAAATCCGACAACGATGGCTTTATCAGTTATTCCCAATTTAGCTAGTACATTATACGGACAAGATTTAACTTTTGTAGCTATTGTACAATCACAATATGGAATACCAGCTGGTTCTGTGACTTTTTATGATGGCGCGGAAGAGCTATTAACGATTGACTTAGACCAACAAGCAACGGCAAGTTTATTGATACCAAGCTTAGATACTGGTGCACATACTATTAATGCCGTTTATAATCCAACGCCTTGCTTCTCCTCATCAACTGCTGCTTTGTCCCATACCATTACGAGAATAAATCCTAAAACTACTCTCACGGCATCCCCATCACCGGCGATTTATGGAAATTCTATTCTTTTACAAGCCAATGTTTCGGCCTATCTTTATGGACAACCTACAGGAACGGTTACATTTTTTAATGGATCAACTAATTTAGGAACGGTGCCGGTCATAGAAGGAATAGCACAACTGCGGGTTTTTGATTTACCTGCTAGTATTGTTGTGTTTAACGCACGATACAATGGGGATAGCAACTTTATTCCAACTAATTTCCCATCCTATCTTGAAATTATCAATAAAGCTCCTTCCTCAACTTGCTTAACTTCATTTTCACCAAATCCATCCCTTTATGGTGAGTTAGTTAAGTTTAACGCGACAGTTTCTTCAGCTGTTGGTATTCCAACAGGAACAGTTACCTTTTACAATGGCAGCACGATTATTGGTGTATCACCAATCGATCATTGTGGTGAAGCCTATTTAGAAACATCAGCTTTAAATTTAGGATCAAATGTCATTTCGGCCGTTTACAGTGGAGATAGTAATTATCTAACTTCTACCTCTCCCAACTACACACAAACAATTAATCAGTCAGCAAGTATTACACGAGTTGTATCTTCAACTCCAAATCCTTCCACATTTAATTCAACTGTGACCTTCACCATCGCAGTAAATCCTGCAAATGCTGGAGCAGCCAATCTACCAACTGGTACTATTACCGCCTATTTAGGATCTACTACTTTGGGTGTTGGAACATTAACAAATGGTACAACAACCATATCAACTTCAGCACTACCAGCTGGAGTTTCAACCATTAATTTTGTCTATTCAGGTGATACAAGATATAGTAGTTCTAGTGCAATAGCGACTCAAACAGTAAACCTTGCTACTACAACAATTACAGCAATTACATCCTCTCAAAATCCTTCTGTATACGGACAATCCGTTACATTTAGTGCTAAAGTTAATTCGACAGCTGGAATTCCAAGTGGCACAGCCACATTTTTTGATGGCACGACTCAGCTAGGAGTAGTCACTTTAGATAGCAGTGGAAACGTTGCCATTACTGTTCCTCGATTAGCTGTTGGAAGTCACGCCATCACAGTTCGCTACGCTGGTAATACCACTTATGCAGCTTCCAATTCGGCAAGTTTAACTCAGGTTGTGAATAAATCAGCTACAAACACGACTCTAACTACAACGAATGCTTTTGCCACCTATGGAGAAAGTATCACATTTTTAGCAACCGTCAATCCTACAAGTCCGGGAACTGGTTTGCCAACTGGAACTGTTACATTTCGAAACGGCACGACTGTTTTAGGAACTGTAACTTTAAACAACGGTGGTGTGGCTCCTTTTTCAATTTCAACTTTGCCAGCCAGCAGCACACCTTATACCTTAACTGCTACTTATAATGGAGATAATAATTTTAATACCTCTGTATCAAGTAATTTGTCACAAACCGTCGGTCAAGTATCAACAATTATTAATGCGGTATCTTCACCAAATCCCTCAGCCTTAGGACAAGTTGTAACAATAGCAATTGAAGTTAATGCAATTAATTCAGGAATTGTTATTCCAAATGGAGTAGTTACAGCAACTTATGGATCAACGGTTATTGGAACTGGAAGTTTAGACCCAAATGGTCAAATTTCCTTCCTCACTTCTACGTTACCTGCAGGTACATTACCAATAACTATTACTTACGCTGGAAATTCTAATTTTTCCCCATCCTCTACAATTGTGACACAAACAGTGACAGAAGCCGCTTCAGCAGTAGCTCTTAGCTCTTCATTAAATCCGTCTCATGTTGGGGAAACAATTACATTAACAGCTACTGTCACTTCAACCGTAACAGGAGTTCCAAGTGGTACAGTTTCTTTTTTTGATGGAAATACGTTAATTGGCACACAAACTTTAAATGGGGGTGGAATCGCTACGTTAAGCATTGCTAATTTAACATTGGGAACTCACAATTTAACCGCTATTTACAATGGCAATGCAAGCTTAGCTTCTTCTGTGTCATCGGTTTTAGTCCAAAATGTTGTTCAAGCAACTACAACAACAAGTATAGTGTCTTCGGTTAATCCCTCCTCCTTTAATCAAGCCACTACCTTTACGGCAACAGTTGCAGTGGGAGCAGGTTCTGGTATCCCAACCGGAACAGTTACCTTTTTTGATGGAACAACAGCACTTGCTACTCGTCCTTTAAGCGGAAACGTCGCGACTTTCACAACATTTTCTTTAACTGTTGGATCTCATGCTATTCGAGCAGTCTATAATGGTGATACAAACTTTGCCACATCTGCATCTACAATTCTGACTCAAGTTGTGAATCAGACAGGTACAACAACTACCCTAACATCCTCTTTAAATCCATCTACTTTTGAGCAAAACATCACTTTAAATGCCTCTGTGGTGGCAAATGCAGGCACTGGTATTCCCACAGGTACTGTAACATTTAGAGATGGAACTACCGTAATTGGCACCTCAAATATAGTAAATGGACAAGCTTCCTTAACAATAAATACGTTAAGTGTTGGAACACATGCTTTAACTGCTACCTACAATAGCGATGGTAATTTTGCCACCTCCACCTCTAACACAGTTTCAGAAGTTGTGAATGCAGCTAGCACAACAACAACTATCACGTCTTCAATTAATCCCACATCCTTTGGACAAGCTACTATATTAACTGCTATGGTGACTTCATCCACTTCTATAACTCCGACAGGAACTATTACCTTTAATGAAGGCTCCCTAGTTCTTGGAACTGCATCCTTAGTGAATGGGATAGCAACTTTAAATATTTCGAATTTAAGTGTAGGATCACATAACATAAATGCTTCTTATAGCGGAAATGGAAACTTTACAGGTTCAACATCCTCTATTATAACGCAAGTTGTACAGCAAGCAACTGCCACAGTTGGATTAACTTCTTCCATAAACCCATCCGTTTATGGCGATCCTATAGTTTTAAATGCCTCTGTAACTATTACAAGCGGCTCAGCAACACCGACCGGAACCATTGCCTTTTTTGATGGAACGACTTTGCTAGGAGTTTCACCATTAACTGCTGGTACTGCTAGTATTACTCTAACCGATTTATCTGTTGGTACTCATTCCTTAATTGCCGTCTATAGTGGAGACACAAACGTAAGTCAATCAACATCTTCAACTTATGTACAGTTAGTAAATCCTGGATTATCTTCAATTGTTCTTACATCATCTGTAAATCCTTCCTCTTTTGGACAAGCAGTAACATTTACAGCCGATTTGAATATTTTAAGAGGAATTTTGCCTCAAACTGGTACCGTAGCCTTTTTAGACGGGACAACAACCCTTGGAACAGGAACTGTCGTTAATGGCATTGCTACATTTACTACGACACAATTAGCCATAGGATCCCACTCTATCACTGCCGTTTATAGTGGTGATGCCAACTATGAACCTGTTACATCAACGCCTCTAACGCAAGTCGTAACACAAGCAGTAACCAGCACGAATATATTATCCACTACCCCAAATCCTTCGATGTTTGGCCAAACCGTTAATTTTTTCGCTTCTGTGACTTCACCTTTTGGTTCTCCAAGCGGAACGGTAAGCTTTTACGACAATAGTGTTTTACTTGGAACTGTACCCCTATTTGATGGATTAGCTATTTTTGCAACTCCAACACTCGCTATTGGTAATCACCCAATCACCGCTGTTTATAATGGGGATGCCAATTTCTTGGGTTCAACCTCTTCTCCACCAACCATCCAAACGGTAAATCAAAGTTCTATTACCGTTACAACGACAACAACTTTAACTTCTACCCCAAATCCTTCAAACTATGGAGAAAATGTCACTTTTAATATAACTGTCACCCCTATTGCTGGTGGAGGCACTCCAACTGGACTTGTAAGCTTATTTAATGGAGGTAATGCCTTAACAACAGTTAGCTTAGATAGCTCAGGACAAGCTTCCTTTACTACAAATCAGTTGCCTGCTGGTAATTTAACAATAGTAGCTCTTTATTCTGGAGATGCAGACTATTCTTCATCTACAGCAACGATTGTACAGCAAGTCAATCCAATTGGTACAACATCGACCCTAACATCTTCTATCAACCCTTCCAATTTTGGAGAAAATGTTACCTTTACTTTTCAAGTAAGCTCCCTATCAGGACCTATTCCTACCGGAAGTGCTACATTTTATGAAGGGACTACTATATTAGGTACCTCTTTATTAAGTAACACAGGTGTTGCAACCTTTAATGTGTCTAATCTATCGACTGGCACGCATGCTATAACAGCCGTTTATAATCAAGATGCAAACTTCCAAACAACAAACGCCTCAATAGTGCAAAATGTAGCTTTAGGACTAACATCAACGCAAATTTTAACATCAGCTCCAAATCCTTCAAGAGAAGGAGATGATATCATATTTGTCGCAAGTGTTACGACAACAGATAGCATTCCTAACGGTACAGTGACGTTTTATGACCAAGGCACTCCCATCGGAACAACAACGCTTTATAATGGATTAGCTATCTTTAATGCATCGACTTTAGGTGTTGGCACCCATGCCATTACAGCAGTTTATAATGGAAGTAGTGAATTTGCAACCTCTTCATCAATTCCTTATACACAAATTGTCATACCAGCTGCCTTTCAAACGGGCACCAATTTGACAAGCTCGTTAAATCCAGCTGAAGCAGGTATGCCAATTACCTTTACAGCAACGGTTATCTCTCCTTCCTCAACACCTACAGGTACGATCACATTTTTTGATGGTTCCACATCCCTTGGAACGGCTATACTAAACAATGGAATTGCTCAGCTAACCGTCTCAAATTTATCTACAGGATCCCACGCTATAACAGCAGCTTACAGTGGAGATAGCAATAACGGACCTTCCACATCAAATACCATTATTCAGGTTATTACAGCTTCATCTATACCACAAACACCTGTAGGTTTTTACGGTTGCCAAGTCTATAATAAATATTTAACCTATACTGAAGTAGTCAATGTACTTCGTTGGTTACCACCTGAAAACAATGCCTCTATAGTGGGCTACGAAGTTTATAAAGACTCGAGCTTAACAAAGTTAGTGGGAAAAACTTCAAATAGTTGTCCTTTCCAAATAGAAGACCGCGTGAAGAAACTAAAAAATAGTTATACTTACTACATAGTATCTGTTAATGCACTTGGGATAAAATCAGCGCCAGCTTCTACCACGGTCTATAGAAAAAGGCACAACAAAAAAGCATCTATAGAAAAAGATGCTTTAGAAGAAATTGCTATAGAAACTCAATTGTAAACACCTTTTGTAATCTAAACTTTTTGTGTATTAAAAACACAAAAGTTTAGATTGCTCATGATATTAAGCTGCAACCATTGCAGTTACATTCATTTTCAATTTGAAAATTTAAGCATTGATAAATGATGGATTTTTAGCTAATCAGTTTTGGAAAACAAAAAGATCCTTTCTAAGGCTTGCTTCTTCTTTGCTAATAGAAAAATCTTCCACTTCATCTAGTAAAATAGAGGTTACGTAGGGAATAATTACTTTGCATTTAGCAGACTCTGTTTTCGTAAATTTGCCATAAACTTTGCAAAGAGGAGCCATAAAATTCCAATTACTACCAAGCAAACATTCTTGAATTTCATTGAGTTGAAAATTAATATCTTTACTTATAGGGATTAACACGACTTGAATTTTGCCATCACTTTTTCTTTTTTCGGCTGTCATCTTTGCTCTACTACCCTCTAAATTTAAAAGGGTGTAACCGGGTTTTAAATTTTGACCAATGGCTTTAAATTTTTCACTATCAACTAAAGGAGTTGATTCATTTAAAAAAGCATTCCAAAGCTTTAAATCTTCTTTACTAGGTTCTTTATCTAAAGAGGGGCAAACTAAATTACATAAAAGAACTAAACCTTCTGGATCATTTAACCCAATCCAGCCAGTTGTCACCGCATGATTACCTATTTTGTTTGTAAAGGCAATGACTGGATAATCCCCTATTTTCTTTTGAATTAAATTATATTGTTCAGGATTTTTTTTCATCTGTTCAACAATCGCTAGATCTTTGGCAGGGCCAAAACTTTCGGGACCTGTTTGGAATACATTGCCGCTTAACTTAATTCTAATAATGGGGCTTTTTAATTGTTTTTTATCAGATTTAAAAAAATCCTCTATAACTTCTTGTGGACCCCAATAAATCCAATCTTGTAAGTTTAATTTTCCAGTTTCTGACATAGCAATAAAGTTATTCGGAATGGCAGGTTCTATTGGCAAACAATAATACCCGCAAGGCAATAAAGAAGTGATCCTTGGATAATCATTTGTCTCGATGGCATTTTCAGGTGGAATAGCAGATAGCAAATTAAAGCTTAGCAAACTTAAAATTATAAGGTTTCGTTTCATAGTTCTTCTCGATTGTTATAAAAAAAGTATTGTTGATATTATGCGATGGATATTAATAATCAAACATTTCTTTTTATGAATATAGAATCTTTAATTCATTTTACTCTGAATGCTCAAGCTGTCGATAGCACGCTTATTACAACTTACTATGGGGAACAAATCCTAGAAAAACTAAATGAGATTAGTCAACTTTGTATCGATGTTTATCGAGAATGGCCATATCTATACGAAGGAGATTTAGAAGAGCAAAAACAATATATTGTAGATCAATATGTAAAGAAGAAAGGCAGTATTGCAACGCTCGCTTTCCAAAATGGCAAAGTAATCGGTGTTTCTTTAGGAACACTTTTAAGTCAAGCTCCTGAAAGATATAAAAATCAATTTCCATCAGATATTGATCAAAGCAAAGTTTTTTACTGGGGGGAATTGATTGTAAATGAAAATTATCGCCAAAGAGGAATTGGTAAAGAGCTTTATACTTATATGGCAAATAGTGTGATTGAAAGCCATGATTTTATTGCGATTACTTTTTGTACGGTAGAACGAAACTCGTCTTTTTCATTGAATTATCTAAAACCCGATGATTATATTGGTTTAGACGGTTTATGGAAGCAACTCGGATTTACAAAAAAAGAGGACTTAACTTTTAAAGGCCGATGGAAACTTGTGGGTCAGGAGACAGACAGTGATCATCCTATGGTTTTTTGGTGGAAAGAGTTAAATCAATACTAGCCAGACTTTTCTTAATTTTTAAAGCATACAGAAAAAAGCTGCTTGCACCTACTGCTAAAAGCAAAATACAAATCCCATAAGGCACTGTATTAGTATTGGAAAACTGCATCAACAAGGCACCAATTAATGAAGAAAAACCAAATTCTACGGAACCAAAAGCCGCAGCGGCAGTTCCTGCAGTTTCAGGAAAGGGCTCTAAAGCTTCACCAGCAGACGCTCCGACTAAAAACATAGCACCAATACATGCTATAACCATAGGTGTTAAAAACCCAGCAAGTGTTAAATCATATAAATAGTACCAACTAATCATACCAAAGCCGCCTAAAAACATTAAAAAAATACCAATTATAATGGTAGTTTTAGTTCCTAGTCGTTCAACGACTTTTCCACTTGCAAATCCTCCAAAAGCAATCACTGAACCAAAGGCTGCAAAATAAAATCCAAATTGATGCGTGGGAATTCCTAATATTTCGATAATGATAAAAGGAGAGATTGAAAAAAAACAAAAGAAGACAGCTTCAGCTATTCCGGCAAGCATGGAGAAGCAAAAAAATAAAGGATGGATGTAAATGTTCTTATATCTTTGAAAAATTTCTTTATTTATAGGAACACGTTTTTCTTTAGGTAAAGTTTCTTGAATAAAAAAGAATGTAATTAAAAGTCCCGATGCCCCGATAAAAAATAAAAAATAAAAAATACTACGCCAACCAAAATAAGAGGCCAGATATCCTCCAATGATTGGTGCAAGGGTTGGAGATACACCAACAGCCCCATTTAAAAAACTATACATTTTAGAGCTTTCTTCTTCTGAAAATAAGTCCCTAACTAGAGCGAAAGCTGTCACCAACATCCCACAAGAACCAAGAGCTGAAATTAATCTTGCAAAAATAAAAATATAAATAGTTGGTGAATAAGCGCAAGCTAAAGAACCTAAAGCATAACACGTCGAAGACGCATAAAATATCCGTTTTCTTCCCCATAAATCTGACATTGGACCGATTAATAGTTGTCCAGCTCCAGTCATAAGCAAAAATAAGCTCAAAGTCAAGTGCACCATAGAAACGGATGTTTCAAAAATCTCACTCATTTTCGGTACAATTGGTATGTAAATATCAAGTCCAAAGGCAAAACTGAAGACAAACGGGGCGAGAATTATTATTAAATGGGAGACAGAGCGTTTTGACATAAAAACTTAAAAAAAAATTTAGAATATCATATTTTTTAGTTAGATGTCGATTTAAAACTAACAAATACAAATAATTACGAAGCCATCTTTTGTATAGTGACAATTAAATTATTATAAAAATTGGTATTAATATTATGCCCCATACCATTGATTAAATAATAATTGGCATTAGGGATACTATCTGCTAACTTTTTTCCATGATCTTGAGGAAAGATAGGATCTTCAGTTCCGTGAATAATGGTCGTCTTGGCAATTATACTCTCATGAATGCCTGGAATTTTGGCAAGGGTAGCTTTGATGGCTTGCGCATGATGAATAAAACTATTTACTGTTTTAGTTCGACTTAATTGAGTGATTAACATTTCTTTATACAACTTTTCGTCAAATGCAACTACATTACCATTTAATACCCTCCATCCATCTAAATGACGTTGTATTTTTTCAAAATCGGTCTGAGGTGGGGAGATTAAGATTGATCTTAACCAATCAACATAACTATTTAAAGGCTTAGATAATCTTGATTTGGTTTCTTTGCCTTCTACGGTGTCTATTAATGGTGAAAAGTCTGAGGAAGTAGCCATTAGTGTCAATGAAGACACTCGGCCTGGGAATAAGGCCGCTAAAATTTGAGAAATTAACCCTCCCATAGATACTGCAAAAACATTTGCTTTTTCGATCTTAAAGTAATCCAAAATACCAATTACATCTTTAGCCATATCAATTAAATCGTAAGGGTGTAAATTATAATTGATGATAGTTGATAATCCCACATCGCGATGATCAAAGCGAATTACATAAAAGTTTTTTTTAACTAATAAATCACAAAATTCATCTGGCCACATAGTTCCATGACAACCTCCTCCCATTATTAATAAAAGAGGAGCGTCGGTTGGTTTACCAAATGTTTCAACCCAAATATTTAATCCATTAACAGGAATAACTACAGACATAAAACTTACATTTTTTTTAAATGATTTTCTATTGCTTCCAGCGTTGTTGCACTTATATAGTGCTCAATTCCTTCCACATCATTTGCCACTATATTTTCTGGTATACCTAATTGGAGTAAAAATTGCGTTAAAATTCGATGTTTTTTCTTCGAAAAGGCAGCAAGCTCATGACCTTTTGTAGTTAATATAATATTCTTTTCTTTTGTTTTTTCTAAAAAACCATCTCTTATTAGCCTTTTTAAGGCTTTTAAAACGCTAACATGAGATACTCCCATTTCTCTGGAAATATCACATGTTCTTGCATTCCCCTGCCTTTGAATCAAATCATCGACTAACTCTGCATAATCTTCCGCCTTTTCAAATAAACGATTATTTCTCGTTTCAATAAAAGGTTCTGCTCTATCACTGATCTCTTTTTTTTCCATAATCTATAATTTTTATTTGAATTGACGTAATCTAACAACAATGATAAAAGTTAAGCACAACAAAATTTTTTTTTCTAATAGAACTTTTGTTGTAACATTTGAATAGATAAAGTGCCTTTTGCTACGGCTTAAGGAGAATAGGGAAACAGGTGAGAATCCTGTGCGGTAACGCCGCTGTATCAAGATTTCCATCCATCATTTTAGCAAATTCTTTGCTAAAAGCCACTGTTTTTACGGGAAGGTTTGGGTAGTTAACACTTGGAGTCAGAAGACCTGCTTTATCTTACCATCTATTGCTTAAACAAAATGGAGTTTAAGCAAACTGTCTCGTTTTAAGGCAGAGATGGAAAAGCACAAATATTTATGCTTTAAATTAGCATTTCGCTTTTCCTTTTTGCCAAAATTTTCTCTTTATTGAGATTTTTGGAAGGTATAGTCATGTCAAAAATTGAACCAATTTTACAAGAAAATAATGATCGTTTTGTTCTATTCCCTATTAAACATCAAGCTATGTGGGATATGTACAAAAAATCTGAAGCTAGCTTTTGGACGGCTGAAGAAATAGACTTAACCCCAGATCTTTACGACTGGAATAATCGTTTAAATCAAAATGAACAATTTTTTATCAAACAAATCCTAGCCTTTTTCGCCGCAAGTGATGGGATCGTAAATGAAAATTTAGCTGTCAACTTCATGAAGGAAGTGCAATATCCAGAAGCTCGTTGCTTTTACGGCTTTCAAATAATGATCGAAAATATTCATTCAGAGACTTATTCGCTCCTCATCGATACATATATTGATGATCCTTTAGAAAAACAGAATCTATTTAATGCCATTGAAACGATTCCTTGTATACAAAAAAAAGCGCAGTGGGCTTTAAAATGGATTAATCAAGGTTCATTTGCAGAAAGACTTATCGCGTTTGCAGCTGTTGAAGGCATCTTTTTTTCAGGCAGTTTTTGTTCTATTTTTTGGTTGAAAAAAAGAGGTTTGATGCCAGGATTAAGCTTTGCTAATGAACTGATTTCTCGCGATGAAGGTATGCATTGTGATTTTGCCGTTTTATGCTACCAACAGCTGACTTACCCCTTACCAAAATCCACTGTTCAAGCGATCATTTGTGACGCTGTTGCTATTGAAAAAGAATTTATCCTTGATTCTTTGCCTGTAAAATTAATTGGTATGAATGCCGACTTGATGAGTCAATATATTGAATTTGTAGCTGACAGACTCTTACAATCGCTTGGTTTAGCAAAAGTTTACCATTCCGAAAATCCTTTTGACTTTATGGAGCTTATTTCTTTGAACGGAAAAACTAATTTTTTTGAAAGACGTGTATCAGAATATCAAAAAACTGGTGTAGTTGCTGGTAAAAATGACTTGACATTTGCCATTAGTGAAGATTTTTAAAGGAGTTAGTATTATGAACGTTATTAAAAGAAATGGACAAAGCCAAGAAGTAAAATTTGATAAAATTGTTAATCGCTTAAGTAAGCTTTGCTATGGTCTTGATGTTAAGTTTATCGATCCTATAATCATTGCCAAAAAAGTGATTGAAGGGCTTTACGATGGTGTGACTACTAGCGAATTAGACAATTTAGCCGCCGAAATTACGGCAACTCTTATAAGTAGACATCCTGATTTTTCGATTTTAGCAGCAAGAATTGCTATTTCCAATTTGCAAAAAAATATCAAATTATCTTTTTCTGAGACAATTTTTCAATTATTTCATTATAGAGATAAAAAAACAGATGCTCCCTCTCCATTAATATCGGAAGAAATTTATACCATTGTTCAATCTCATCAAGAAGTTTTGGATAAGGCGATCCAAAAAGAAAGGGATTTTTTGTATGAGTATTTTGGTTTTAAAACATTGCTGCGTTCCTACCTTCTAAAGATGGATGAAAAAACAGTAGAGCTGCCTCAATATATGTTAATGCGAGTAGCTTTGGGGATACACAAAAATGACATTGAAGAAGCTATTCAAACCTATGAATTAATGAGTCAAAAATGGTTTACACATGCCACTCCCACCCTTTTTAATGCAGGGACCAAAAATCCTCAGATGTCTTCTTGCTTTTTAACGCAAATTAGTGAAGATAGCATCGATGGCATTTTTAATTCATTGAAACAATGTGCTAAAATCTCGCAAGCCGCTGGCGGCATTGGAATTAGCATCCATAATGTACGCGCTAGCGGCTCTTACATTAAAGGGACAGGCGGTGTTTCTAATGGCATTATTCCTATGCTAAAAGTATTTAATGACACCGCTCGATATATCGATCAAGGGGGAGGCAAACGCAAAGGATCTTTTGCCATCTATCTTGAACCTTGGCATGCCGATATTTACTCCTTTTTAGATTTAAGAAAAAATCATGGCAAAGAAGAGTTACGTGCAAGAGATCTTTTTACGGCGCTTTGGATCCCCGATCTTTTTATGAAAAGAGTGGAACAAAATAAAGAATGGTCTCTTTTTTGTCCAAATGAAGCACCGGGCTTAGAACTTGTGTGGGGTCAATCGTTTGAAGAGCTTTACTGTCATTATGAATCTTTAGGAAAAGCTAGAAAAACCATAAAGGCCCAAGATCTTTGGTTCAAAATTTTAGAAGCGCAAATAGAAACAGGTAATCCTTTTTTACTTTATAAAGATGCTTGCAATGCTAAATCTAATCAAAATAATCTAGGTACAATCAAACTTAGTAATTTATGCACTGAAATCCTTGAGTATACAAGTTCTGAAGAAGTGGCTGTTTGTAATTTAGCTTCCATTTCTTTACCACGTTTTGTAGAAAATGGTGTCTTCAATTTTCAAAAGCTTTTGGAAATAACAAAAGTTATCACGAAAAATTTAAATAAAATTATCGATTATAATTATTATCCAGTTCCAGAAGCGCAATATTCTAACCTTAAACACCGCCCAATCGGAATTGGTGTGCAGGGGTTAGCGGATACATTTATACTATTGCGGCTTCCCTTCGAATCGATCGAGGCTAAAGAATTAAATAAAGCTATTTTTGAAACTATTTATTTTGGCGCATTAACTGCATCAAAAGAATTAGCCAAAAAATATGGCCCCTATCATTCCTATGAAGGCTCTTTGGTTTCAAAGGGAAAATTGCAGTTTGATCTTTGGAATGTACACCCAAGCACTAGATGGGATTGGGAAACTTTAAGACAAGAAATCAAGCAATTTGGGATTAGAAATTCTTTATTAGTTGCTTTGATGCCAACCGCTTCTACTTCGCAAATCCTTGGCAACAATGAGTGCATGGAACCTTATACCTCCAATATTTATACAAGGCGTGTTCTTTCAGGTGAATTTATTATTGTAAATAAATACTTAATGAAAGATCTGGTTCGTTTCAAAATGTGGAATGAAACGGTAAAAAACCAACTACTACGTGAGAACGGTTCCATACAGAATATTAAAGGAATTCCAGATGATCTAAAACAAATCTATAAAACTGTGTGGGAAATTAAACAAAAAGCATTAATTGACCTTGCCGCCGATCGGGCTCCTTTTATTTGCCAATCGCAATCCCTAAATCTTTTTATGGAAAGTCCAAACTATCCAAAATTAACTTCTATGCATTTTTATGCCTGGAAAAAGGGACTAAAAACAGGAATGTATTATTTGCGAACAAAAGCTGCAGCAGAAGCTATCAAGTTTACCGTTACTTCTTCTGAGCTAGAAGGACAAACAGCTTGTGAAATAGGCTGTCTGTCTTGTAGTAGCTAAGTTTTGAATTTCCCCTTCTCTATGAAAGAAGGGGAAATTGTTTATGTCCTTTTAGCTATCCACAAGATAATTAATCACTTTAATGCACCATTTTCTAAAAGGTATTGTTCAATTAAATTTAGACAATCTAAATCCACTCCTACTTGATTTTTCCAGTGCTTCACCACAGCTAACATTGTATGGCCCCGTATATTTCGAGCATTGAGATCTAGCTCTTTATGCTTTAGAAATGTTCGAAATTCCTCTAATAAATCCTTTTGACTCATAGGTAATGGCAGTAGCTTTACGCCATAGTAATTTTCACGTTCTTCCAATTTTTTTTGGTATTCTTGATCAAGTTTATTTTTATGCTCTAATTGTTTATTATAGTAGTTTTGACATCGCTTTGGTTCTAATAAGCAAGCTTCAATAAAATGATAAATAAGGGGCATTCTTTCATTATTAGCTGAAAGCGATGCTATTAAAAAATTAGGATCAAGCCCTGATTCTACAAAGCGCAAAATGGATACATTTTGCGCTTCGCACATTTCACTCATAAGAGAAGATAATCGTTCTAATTGCGGATTTTCTAATCTATTAAAAACAGAGCTTAAGTCTAACTTTAAATATAAAATATGCTTTAACACAATGTAATAATAGAAACACCCATTAGTAACGTTCGCATCAATATTCAATAATTTCTCAAAAATTTTTTCATGATTAAAAGTAATATCTTTTAATAGAAAAGATAGTGCAATTTCAAAAAAGCATTTTTCAATAGCTTGTTCTAAAAAAACAGTTGCATCATTTTGAATGATGGAAAATTTTTGAAATGTGTTCCCTTCAAAAAGACGATTTAATTCTTCATCTTTAAGTTTTTCTAAAGCAATTTTCAAGTGATGCAATGTGTCACTCTCAAATTGCTTTATCGCAATTGCTCTAAATGCTAATTTAAACGCTTTTTTTTCAGTAAAAGTTTCAGAGCAAAGCAATTTATATCGCCTTGCATGAAACTTTTCTAAAAGAGGTTTCCAATGATCATTAGAAGAAGAAATGTCTTTCCATTTTTGACATACAATTTCTACGTTGCAAAGTTCGTAGACACATTCTTGTAAATTATCTCCAAATGAAAAAAAAATATTCTGTAAAATTTCTCGAGGCAAGGTATCGAATAGATTCATATAGTTCCTTTTAAAAGATGATGCTTGTTACGGCATAAAATAGAAGTCTTAACTTAACATGAATATCACGAATGACTCGTGCTATCCATGTCAAAAATTTTTACGTTAAAGACAAGCTTTTTTGCGTGAGATAAAGTCTAAAATTGTTTTTAATTAATAAAAGGATCTCTGTATTTGGTCGGGTCATCTGCTCGACTGTATGACTCATTGATCTCTTTTTGATAAGAAGCATATTGCTTAAGACAGTCATAGAATGCTTGATGAATTTTATTATCTGAACTTTTCTCTTCGGATAAAGACTTATTATTTGCTTTATTGTCATTTTCTATCTTAAAAACAGTTTTTGCTAATGTGATTTCCATATGAGGCTCCTTCGATTCTATAGACCAACTAAATTTAAAATTACTTTAAATCAAGCTTTATTTTTCAACTAGTTAAATTTTAGCTTTAACTACAATCAATGCCATAAGAAATAATAGCTATTCGCTTAGGCAAAATGTAATTTCTGAAGTTCTCTTATCGTGACGAGATATTTAAATTACCTTATCAAGTAAAGAAAAAAAATACAAATAAAATTGTATGTAATCAGCATTAGCTAAATTGCTAATTATCAACAAACCTTTTATCTCATTTTTCAATAAAGAATCCCAACGATGAAAAGAAAAAATGCTATAAAAGTAAAATTACGTAAGAAATAAGCTGCAGCCGAAGCCATAAAATTTACAGTTACTTCTGCTAAATTAGAAGAACAAACAGCCTGTGAAATAGGCTGTTTGTCCTGTAGTAGCTAATTTTTATTTCCCCTCTTGATAAAAGATGGGGAAATTTCTTTATCTTCTACTCGGTTTTACTGTAATGACAGCGGGCTCTGAGACATTGCCAAATTGATCAACTGATACAACATAGTAAGTATATGTGCGACCTCTTCTCACATTTACATCTTCAATGCGTAATCGATCAAATGCTGGAACCTCTCCTACAAATTCTTGTAAACTCGCATCTCTAAATACGAAATAAGAAGTGGGCCTAGGACCAGTCGATGGTGGATTCCATGTCAAAACATTGATATATTGCTTTTGATCTGCAAATCTATTTGTAATCTGAACACCTCTTAAATCAATCGGTGGTAGAACAGTTTCTACTGTCACGTATGTAAATTCTGTAAACTCATTAGGTAAAGAAGTCCCAAAAGGAGTTGTTACAGTAACAGTTACTGTGCCTGTCAAGTTAGGCGGAGCTATAGCTGTCAATGTACCATCTCCATTTACAGTAAAGGCAGCTGGAACTCCCCCAAATGTTACGGAAGTTGCTGTACTTAAATTAACTCCATTTATGGTAACTTCGGTTCCTGCAACTCCACTACTTGGAAAAATGAAAGTAATCATAGGTGCATTAACTGGCAAAATAGTCACGATTTGGGATGTTGTAGCGCTAGGACCTCCATTATTGCTGACTGTTTGTCCAGTAAACGTTTGTGTTGTTGATGTACCTTGTGTGTTCGTTACTGTTAACGTTACATTGTAATTTCCATCTGTCGCATACACATGGCTAATTGTAGGCGTTGTAACTGTAACAATAGTCCCATCACCAAAATCCCAGGTATAACTTGCAATGCTCCCAACTGGGGAAGTTGATGTTGAAGTGAAATCAGTGGACATTCCAGCTATTGCTGGTACTACTGTAAAAGCAGCTGTTGGTGCCTGATCTGGGGCTATAGCAATGGCAGAGGGAAAATTAGGTATCACAATAAAGCCTATTAATGTGTTGGTAGCTACATCAACGACTGCAATTCTTTGATTGGCTAAATCGGTAAAATAAACGATTTGACTATTTGGATGCGCCGCAACGCCACCTTGCGAAGAAGCAAGTGTAATAGGTGTCACTGTATTACTTGGTATAGAAATGGCATAAGCTGTATTAGAACTGGTGTTGGCAACATAAGCTACGGCACCGTTTGGAGTAATGGCAATTCTGTCCGGCGTTGTTCCAACTGGCAAAGAAATAGTGTTTACAACGCTTGTCGCTAAATTCACTTGGTAAACGGCAGCATTTAAACTGTCTGTTACGTAAGCATATGTACCATCTGGCGTAATAGCAATACCAACCGGCGATGCCCCAACTGGCAAAGTGATTGAAGTTAATGGACCTCCAGGATTTGCTACGCTATATCCATCAATTGCCCCAGCTTGAGTTACATATGCCGTCGCTCCGTCTGGAGTAATAGCTATTCCAAACGATTGATTATTCATACCAAAAAAACCAGTAACGGCTCTTGTTGCAACATTTAACCCTATTAACAGTGCAGTTGAAGTTGTTGAATTATAAGCTGTTGCAAAAGCTCTTGTACCGTCTGGTGTAATCGCTACTGCAAAAGGGACTAATGATCCGAAGTTTAGATCAATATTTGAAAGAGGATCTGTTGGATATAAGAATTCTATACTTCCATCATTTGCAAATCCTTGCTCCGCTACAATTAAGGCTAATCCATCAGGTGTTATAGCTAAACTATACGGACGCATAGTAGTATTAATTGGTACAGCTGATGTTTGTGTATCTAAATCAACTGGTAAAATTTGTAAATTTGAAATATCTGTTACATAAGCTATGGTATCAGCTGCATTGCTCATTCCTGCAAATAAAAGGAATGGTATTGCAAGTAGTTTGACTAAAATATTATTTATTTTCATGCCTCTTCCTTAAAGTTTTGTTTAGTTAACAATTTCTATAGATTCAATTTCTTCATTTTTTTTTAGTTCTTGCGAAATTCGCATTAGTAAATCTGGCTTAATCGATTTAAAGGTCAGTAAATAATGTTCTTTATCCCCTCTAGTTTCAAAATAGATGTTGACCTGCTGAATCGAGCAAAAGGAGGAAATAATTTCTTTTAAATGTCCCATATCAACTCCATTTGGATTGGCGATAATTTCAATCACAGCCCCATAAGTCTTCTTCAAAAAATGCCTTTCGAATGGTTTTAAACCAATTAAAATTAGAAAAATTAAAGCTGTCACACTAATTGCTATTATGTATAGCCCTCCCCCAACTGCTAAACCAATAGCAGAAACGGCCCACAAACTTGCGGCAGTAGTTAAACCCCTTATTTTTTCTTTCCAGAATAAAATGGTGCCAGCTCCTAAAAATCCGATTCCGCTTACGACTTGTGCTGCAACTCTTGAAGGATCTAGGACCACAAATCCTTCTTTTAATACCTCATCAAACCCATATTGCGATACGATCATGATTAAAGCTGATCCGACACAAACTAACATATGGGTTCTTAAGCCAGCCACCCAACTTAAGCGCTCTCTTTCAATGCCAATTAGACCTCCAAGGAGCGCCGCTAAGAAAATTCGAAAAAAATGTTCGAAGTTGTGAACGGATATGTCCATTTAATACTTTTTTTTTAATTTCTATTTGGACTATTTATATGTAAGATTTTTTTTAAAATTGCAAAAGATAAGTCACAAAATTATGTATTGGTTTTTTTTATTACTGGCAGGTTTATTTGAGATAGGTTGGGCCGTAGGTTTAAAATTTACAGAAGGTTTTACCAAATTAATCCCTTCAACTTTTACCTTAATAGCAATGGTTTTTAGTTTATGGTTTTTAAGTTTATCTTTGAAAGCGATACCAATTGGAACAGCCTATGGTATTTGGACAGGAATTGGGACCTTTGGTACAGCCTTATTTGGTATTCTATATTATGGAGAATCTACAAGTATCTTACGAATAATTTCATTTGTATTAATACTTGCAGGAATAGCCGGATTAAAACTGTCTCATAATTAATTATCTGTAAATAATAAGTATTGAATAATAAACCTTGTCTTGAGCTTAATAAATACACTATAATTGGAGTATTTATAAAATAAAGGTTATCTTATGTCTCGTTTAGTTTTTCTTTTATTACTCTTTGTAAGTAGCTTAATTTATGCAGATGTAACAGAAGAAAAAAGCTTTTCTTCTATTTTAGAAAAAAGACATAGTGGGTATACCTTTGATAAAAATAGAAGTATTCCCAAAGCAAAATTAATTGAAATTGCAGAAGCTGCAAGACTTTCCCCTTCAAGTTACAATGAACAACCTTGGAGGTTTATTTTTTGTGACCAAAAGCAAACACCAGAAGGTTATAAAAAAGTTTTTGATAGTTTAGTTGATGCTAATCAAAAATGGGCTAAAAATGCACCTGTCTTAGTCGTCGTCCTTGCAAACCTTAAATCGACTAGAAATCAAGAAAATAATAGCTGGGCACTTTATGATACTGGTGCAGCTTCTATGAGTTTGGTGTTAAAAGCGACATCTTTAGACCTAATGGCTCATGAAATGGGTGGGTTTAATTCAGCTCAAATAAAAAAAGAATTCAATATACCAAACAACTTTGAACCTATTTCTGTCATAGCTTTAGGTTATGAACAAAAAACGGATGATTGCGTCAAAATTACCAAAAATAGACTTCCTCTAAATGATAATTTTTTTTACGGAAACTGGGCAAAAGGAATTACTCCCTAACCGTTTTATTTTTTTTTAAATAAAACCATTTTAAAGCAAAAGGGGTAAAAATTGTTGTCAATGCAATAACAATTAAAACGGCTGCATAAACTTCATCATTTAAAACCTTAGAGTTTTTTCCAACTTCAGCAAAAATAAGACCTACTTCCCCCCTTGGGACCATGGCAATTCCAACAGCCCATTTAATCCATGGGCTAGTTTTTGGCAAAATAAAACCAGAACTTAATTTTCCAATAATCCCGACTAACAATAAAGAAAGAGACAATATCCAAATATAACTTGAATGCCAATCAACCTGCCTTAAATTAAGCGATAACCCCACAGTCACAAAAAAAATGGGTGTAAACAAATGAATGATTGGTCTCATTTGGTGTTCTACTTTTTTGGAAAAATCGGGATCTAATTTTAAGCTTGCGCCAAATGGCAAAAAAAACTGTCTTGATAAGGCAAGTCCTGCGGCAAATCCCCCTAAAAGCTCAGGTGCTCCGGATAAATGCGCAAGCCAGGCAAAAAATAACAAAAGGGAAACGATTATGGATGGCAATAAACCTGGTATCACACTTTTTTTTTCATATTTTTTAATGAAATAGGAAATGCTTTTTGCAGCTATGGGGGCAATGATTAAAAAAAGAAAAATAAATAGGGTAAGTTTGCCTAAATTTAAAAGCTTAATCCCGCCTGAAGTAGCAAACTCATACAATAATGATAATAAAATTATTCCTATAATGTCATCGATGACGGCGGCCCCTAACACAATTTGAGCTTCTTCACTTTTTTGTAATTTCAAGTCGTTTAGGACTCGAATAGTGATACCAATGCTTGTTGCCGTTAGTGTACACGCTATAAATAATGACACAATTCCACTTAATTCAAAAAAATAATAGCTTAAAGTAAATCCTAAAATAAAAGGAGCCAACACACCCACAATTGCAACTAAAAAAGATTTAAAGCCTGTTTTTGCTAAGCGTGTGATTTCAGTTTCTAGTCCAACTTCAAATAAAAGTAAAATGATACCAATTTCAGCTAAAGCTTTTATTGTTTCAGTAGAACTAATCCAACCTAAAAGACTTGGTCCTAAGATAACTCCAGCGACTAATTCCCCAATAACGGAAGGGATATCAAAACGAGCGGCAATTTCCCCAAAAACTCGCGCAAAAAAAAGGATAAAGACTAACTGTAAAAAAAAACTTTCAATAACCATCATTAGATTCAATTTTATATTTATAAAGTAAGATTTTTTTCTTTTCCTCACTCTCTGTTACTTGATCACTATTTTGCAATCTTTTTTCTTTACTGATTTTTTTTGTAAAATGCATTAATTTCACTATTGATGAATTTGCAAAATAATCACTACGAAGAAAACTTTCCTTACAATTCTTATGGCAAGGCATCACTAATTCTTTTAAAGAAATCTTTTCTAAACCTTTTTTTCCAAATTTTCTAGATAAAGGTTGAAGAGAAGTAGTAAATATCTTGTTACCTTTATCAAAAATATTTTTCGCCAACAGATCATCTCCTAAAGCATAGTAACATTCACTCATGGCAATGTAATAGTCAGCAAGTCTTAAATGAGTATTTCCAAATATGACTTTATCAATCTTTACAGCCTCTTTTAACAGATTAAGTGCTTCACAATAATGCCCTATATTAATCAATGACTTAGCTATTACAAATTTTAGACTCGATAAATGGGGGTGATTTGTCCCAAATTCCATCTCTCTTTTCTTGTGTAGGTCCATAAGAACAGCAATGTCACTTACAGGATAAAGAGAGATAAAATAATTACTAAAAAAGGATTGATTTTCAATTAAAGCATCTTTTTTTAAAATTATGGACTTACCTATCCTTTGTAATTCTTTAATCACACCATTTGCTTTCATAATAAAATGAGAATGAGGGGAATACTCAAAATCATCGGTTTGTGAACCATATTTAATATAGTTCGCAACTCTTAATAAATTTATATTTTCTAAAATATCTATCAATTGATTTGCATAATCATTTGAAAAAACATTTGTTTGTTTTAAAGCGATCACTAATTTGTAAGGGTCATTAAATTCAAATATGCCGTAATAAAGAGCTATATCTTCTAACAGAGTAATTATAGGCTTATAAAAATTGTGTTTTAGGCTAAATTTGATTTCAAAGTTATCGTTTAAAACTCCATTTTGCCATCTTTCTAAGTCTTTTTTTAAAAGATTTATCCCAAGATTTATTTTTTTTTCATGATCTATTTTTTTTAACTGTACTTGATATTCTTTCCAAAAGTGACTTTTTCCGCAGACAAAATGAGGATATAAATATGAACTTTGCAATAACGGAAAATCTATATTCTCATGAAAGATAGTATGTAACAATTTAGCTGATGTAACTACATGAGGTTCAAACGGTTGAATCTGAGCTGGATCTACCATAAATCCCCTAATTGAGGGACTATCCGTTATTCCAGTGCCTTGTAAAGACTGCAATTTTAAGTAAGAAAGAGGGGTTTCTCCGATCGCACTAACTCGGATAGCTAAGGCTAACGCAAGTTTTTTTATCGTTTCCTTTTCTCTATCAGAACAATTATCGCCTATTAAAAATCCAAATTCAAAATCAGAAAAAGGTGTGCATGTGTTTCTTGCCAAGGAACCGACAGCAATTAAAGCATAATTATCTTCGCAAATGGCATAATTTAAATGTATATCCTTAATGATTCTTTTTATAATCTGACAATATTTTTCTTTAATAACACTTTGAATATACCTAATTTTTGTAAAAGAAAGACTTGAGTAAATGAATTTTCTTAAACTTTGTAGTTCTTTTTTATAAGACTTAATGGAATCACTAAACGATACCCAATCGTTTCTTGATAAATTAAAAAACAAATCCTTTTCTAAACCATACAATAAAGTATATAATTCTTTGTGATTAATGGATTGATCTTGGCAATTTAAGGCATTCGAATAACAATTCGCTGCAGACAAGGTTTGCTTTTTATCACCATATATTTTTCCAAGAGCCATAAGAGATGATTCAGCAAATTTATTTTTTTTAAAAATATTAGTACAAGTTCGTTCAATAAATTCATTTTTAATTTCATGATATTTTTCCTCTTCCTTTTTAAACTTCTTTTGATAAAGGCTGATTAAATTTTTTTGAATGGCAATTGATATAGAATAAAGATCTTGTGTATTTTTTTCTTTGGCACAGCTAAGAAAAAAATTTGCATAAGCAAAATCATCGGATAGTTCCATTAGGGTATTTGCCATGCTGGTATAATAAACACTTATTCTGTAAATATTCTTAGATTCATTTAAAAAGCGATTTAATTGTTCGATTAAGCAAAAGCATTTAATGATATAATCATTTTTAGCATCTTCTTGAATAACTCTTTTGGCTTGCTGAGTGTAAATATGTAGCAATTGTTTGATACATAATAATTGATTTAGACCATCTTGATTTTTTAGATAATGAAGATAGTGTTTTTCTGCTTGTTGCCATTCTTCTTGTGCTACAAGAATAATTCCCTTTGCTCTTTCTATAATAAAAGTATTCCCAATCGATACATTATTATCTTCTAGGTCATCAAGATTTGCTTTATTTTTTTCTATAAACTGCCTAATTTTTATAGCTTCTTCAATCGCTTCTATTCCCTTTTGCTGATTGTGACAGGGTAGAATATCTTTAGGATAAATATAGCTTTTACCTAATAGGTAATTAACGGTTGCAAGGTAAGAAGGTAATTTATTACTGATAGCTGTCAGATCTAAACAGATTTTTTCAATTGTATTAGCTGAATTTACAAATGAGTAAATTAAACCTTTGGCTTCTAATAACTTTTCTTGGGCTTTTTCTGGGAAGTCATTGTAAAGATAAAAATTTCCAAGTTTATATAAAAGTCTAATGGATTCTATCTGAACGATTAAATCGTTCGGAATTTTTTTTAAACAGTCATTTACTAACCACTCTATTTCATCACAAATTTCGGTATTTTTCTCAACTTCCTCATTATAAGTAGTTGATAAATGAAATTGCCGATTAGCCACTTTTAAAACATCTTGGCAGCTCAGTATATCCGAACTTAGAGCTATTGATATTTTTATCAAATAGATAAAAACAAATTTTATCCAAAGTTTCATATAAATCTAATTATTAATATTAAACGAACATATTAAATGAATAATTTGTGATGAATGATAGCAGAATTTTTAAGTTTGTTGATGTAAATCTCTATTGAGACACAAAAAATTTAGCTAATAATGACAAATATTTATTTTGATGAAAGGTTTAAAAAAAAGTTTATCTATTCTATAAGCTTTATTTTGGATTGAATATACGCCTGTGCGAATTAATCGATTCAAATTTAAGGTTTAATTTTAAACCTAAAGCTTCTTTTCTAGCAAAACTAGGGAAGTGTCCGCGTCATTTTAAACCAAAGGTTTTTCATGAAATTGAAAAAACAAATCAAACTTTTTTTGTTTTTTGGAATGCTCTTCCAAACAAACGTCAAAGCCGACGTAATCCCAGTTGGTGCAGGTGCTTACACAACTACTTTACCAAGTGGTGTGAACGTACCTTCTAACCAAAATAATCAAGCGGTCTCTCCTTCAACCATCACCGGTTTTTCAAAACCAGTTGTCGCTAATAAATGGTGGAGCTCCTTGATTTGGAAATATTTTCCTGGCAATAACTTTTCTCAAAATCTTTTTTCTTATCCCCTAGCCTCACAAGCAACAGCTAGAGGATTGGAATTAGGTTATGCCAATCAATATTATGCTACAGGCTATACCCAACAACCTGGCGGTTGGAAAAGCCAAGAATATCATTATACTTATGTGCACGACATTATTGTTAATGTTAATGGGATGAATGCTACAAATGTGCAAGTGGCTGATTATTCTGATTGGTCCGTAACTGCAAATTGGAGTAATAATAACAGAAGTTTACAGGCAGTGATTACATCTGGTTCCCCTTTTGTATACTTTACACCTCAAGGCGATAACGTTGTCTTAACTTTTGCGGGAACACCTACAATTTGGTCAAATAATAATGGCGTATTAGGCATAACCGTGGGAGGCAGACACTATGGTGTTTTTGCTCCTTCTGGATCAACTTGGTCAGGAACTACCACTTTACAGTCCTCACTTAGCGGTAAGAATTATTTATCCGTAGCAAGTTTACCGGATAACACAGCGACAACATTAGAATTTTACAGAAAGCATGCTTATGCTTTTATTACTAACACAGCCGTTAATTGGACTTACGATGAGGCAAATTCTGTTGTTAATACCACATTTAATATTCAAACAACTCTTAAAGAAAGTGGTAATGGAAATCTAAATACCACCCTAATTTCTCTTCTAAGACATCAATGGCTTTACTGTACGAACCCCCTTACTAATTACACTTACACATCTCCTCGTGGAACTTTAAAAGTTTTTGAAGGCAATCAATTCATAACTAAGCAAACATTCAATGGTATTCTTCCCTCTCTTCCTCTTTTTGCAAAAGACGGAATTGATGGATATTCTCAAGCACAATTATATAGTTACGTTGATCAAGTTTTTAAACAATCTTCAACGGCACGTTGGAATGGCATAGCAACTTCTGCTGATACTTACTGGTATGGCAAAGCTTTTGGGAAAATCGCTCAACTCATAAAAATTGCTGATCAAGTGGGACACACCCAAGCTAGAGACTTATTTATCCAAGAAACAAAAACACGTTTACAAAATTGGTTTAGAGGAACAGGATCTACCTTATTTTACTATAGCCAAACCTGGGACACAATTATTGGATATCCGGCAAGCTATGGCTCAGATAATAATTTAAATGACCACCATTTCCACTATGGCTATTTTATCCAAGCCGCAGCAACTGTTGCACAATATGACCAAAGTTGGATAGCTGATGCCAATTATGGAGGCATTGTAAAAATGCTAATTAAGGATGTAAGTAATTGGGACAGAAATGATTCACAATTTCCTTTCTTACATTATTATGATGTTTATGCAGGTCATGGCTGGGCAAGCGGTCCCGCATTATTTGCATCTGGTAATAACCAAGAATCTTCTTCAGAATCTATCAACTACTCTTCTGCTTTAGTTATGTTGGGGGGACTAACCAATAATAAAACGATAAGAGATTTAGGGATTTATCTTTATACGACTGAAATAAATGCCATTAGAGAATATTGGTTTGATGTTGATGATCAAGTGTTTCCAAAAGAGTTTACAGAACCCACTTTAGGAATATTATGGGGTGATGGGGGTGCCTATGCTAATTTTTGGGGGGGTACTGTCAACGAAGTACACGGTATTAATTTTTTACCAATTACTGCAGCTTCTCTTTATTTAGGTCAATATCCATCTTACTTAGCAAAAAATTATGCTTTTATGCAAAACAATGGGCTTTCTTTAAGCACATGGTTAGATATAATTTTAAGTATGCAGGTACTCTATGATTCAAAAACAGCTCTAAACACTTTTGCAAGTAACATTAATTATAATCCCGAAACTGGAGAGAGTAAAGCACACACTTACCATTGGTTGCATAACCTCAATCAATTAGGACAAGTGAATACGACTATTACAGCAAATAGTCCTCATTATGCTGTTTTCACAAAAAATGGCACAATCAATCGCGTGGCTTTCAATCCAACAAACGCAACAAGGAATGTAACGTTTTCTGACGGTGTAACGCTTTCAGTACCAGCTTTTTCCTACCGCACAACGGGTCAAGGAGGTGCCACACCACCGCCCCCTCCTGCACCGCCACCATCATCGCCTCCACCGCCACCTCCTGCCTCGCCACCACCTCCACCTCCACCGCCACCTCCTCCACCTCCTGCAAACCCACCACCAGCGTCACCACCTCCAGCAGCTCCTCCGCCTGCCAGCGACATTCTTATTTTGCAAAATGTAACTGATGGAGCAAACGGACAAGCAAACTTTTCGTTTACCGCAAATGTTACGCTTTCAAATGTAACGTTAATTTACCAAGTTAACGGAGGTACCACAGCTGATAGTTCCTTGACATTAGGTAATGGACTTTGGAATGGGACTATTAAAGGCTTAAAAGCAAATGATATTATTACCTATAAGTTTACCTACACTTATAGTAGTAAAACTTACACCTCAAGCCAATATACTCATACTTATTCTGGACAAGCAGGAACTAGTACTGGGTATTATCAAATTCCTCAACAATTAGCTAATGGACAATTGCAATTAAATTTTATCCCCATGAGTACCGCAACTAGCGTATCTGCTAGTTACTCTATTAATAGTGGCGCCTCAAAAACGGCTACACTAACCAATAGCAATGGTAGCTGGTCAACGGTGATTAGCGGGTTAGCAAATGGCGATAAAATAGTCTATACATTTAGTTATACAATTGGTGGACAACAATACACCTCAAGCCAAGAGAATTACCAATATGTTGGTTGTGGAACTGTTGTTACTAATCCCAATTACACGTCACAAATACAACAGCTAGGTAATGGATCTGCTTATTTTACCTTCACACCTGTTACGTCTACTAATTATGTTGCCATTCATTATGTAGTGAATACGCAAAGCCAGCAAAGTTTGGTTATGAATAAACCAACTGGTAGTAGCACGACGTGGAATTATACTCTTAAAAATTTGAAAAATGGAGATAAAATTACTTACTATTTTACTTACCATAATTCAAGTGGGCTGTCTGTAGATACAACAAAATCTACATTCACCTATACGGCCGGATAAGCCACACTGACCTTAAAGATGACTCTTTAAAGAGAGTAATATAGTAATGGTTGCTTGGAAGAATTTATTCCAAGCAACCATATTTATTTAAAAAGAAAGCAAAAATTCATTTAAAAAAATGCGGTTAGTTGAAAAAGATGAATAAAATTCATATTGGAGCATCAGGTTGGTATTACGATGATTGGAACGAAGTTTTTTATCCTAAAACTTTAAAAAAAAATGAACGTTTACATTTTTATAGCAACTACTTTCAAACGGTCGAAATCAATAGTTCTTTTTATCATATGCCTAAAGAACAAGTTATAAAAAATTGGGTCGATCAAGTTTCCGATACATTTCTTTTTTCTGTTAAAGCAAGCCAATATATCACTCATAGAAAAAGGCTTCACGAAGTAGAAGATAGTATACGATTTTTTTTTGAAAGAATTTCTTTTTTTAAAAATAAAATAGGACCCATTTTGTTTCAACTTCCTCCCAGTTTTCAAATAAATCTGGAACGGCTGGACTATTTTTTAGATTTATTACCATCAGATAAACAATGTGTCTTAGAATTTCGACATTCTTCTTGGTATATAGAAGAAGTTTATGAAAAATTAAAAAGAAAAAATTGCGCTCTATGCATTACTGATTTAAAAGGAAAACTATCTCCCGAAATTCTAACAGCAAACTTTACATATATACGTTTACATGGACCTAAATTAGCTTATGCTGGTAGCTATGGAACGAGAAGATTAAATAATTGGAAAAAGAAAATGGAAAAATGGCAAGAAACGGGAGCCGTATTTTGCTATTTTGATAATACAGCTAAAAGTGACGCTATAAAAGATGCTCTTTGGCTTAAAAATAAAATCGATTCTTGAACCTAAACTTAAGAAGCTTTCCTATTGAAATACAGAAACTTTCGATCAGTATTTCAGAACGTTTCCTCTTCTGGAAAATAGTAACGTATCAAAGTTGAGGCTAATTATTTTAGTTGTAAATAAAAATTTGTCAAAGCATATAAGAAAAAAAAAGAGGTTATGATGCATTTAAAAGGGATAGGACCAAGTTTACTAGTAAGCAAAGATATTAAAAAGACCATAAAATTTTACACTGAAAATTTAGGATTTAGCGTTGATGATTTTAATGAACAATTTGGTTGGGCGCAACTCAAAGCTGAAGATGGGACTACGATAGGTGTTGTTCAAGAAAATCCTTTTATCAGAGTGGAAGGTGGAGGAAATGCTATTGTTTCTTTGCTAACGGATGACATTGAAAAAACAAGAGATGAATTAGTGAAAAAAAATGTGAACCTAATTGGAGATATTCTCAATATCCCTGGAAAAGTCAAATTACAATTTTTTAAGGATGATGACGGTAACACCTTTCAATTCACTGAATTACCTAAATGAGCCTAATTAATCTTTACTTTAACGATTATCGCCCCTTCATCACCGATCTAAAAGGTTTACATTTGGTCGGGAAGGGGGCTATTAAAATTGTTGCAGGAAATATTTTGTATAATTTAGGTTTTGTTTTTGCAACTCATCAAGAAAAAGGTCATTTGTTTCTTTGTGAAGGCTATAATAACCTTTTCGTCGGTGTAAAAATGTGCGGACCCATTCTTATACCTATAACTTTTTTTACTTTCACTCACATTTTATGTGATTGACTATTCTAGTTTTTTTAAATAGCAATTCTGGAATGTTTGGTAAAAATTTCGTTAATCTTATTAACGGCTTTCCTAAAAATGGATTTGCTAAAATATGATGAAACATTTTTCCAGCTCGTATTGGTTTTTTGCAAATAATTTGCCAATTTTCATGATAGGCTTTTGCATCATACTGGCAATAACATTCCGCAGCTAAACACCCCCCAAGTATTGATAAAGATAAACCTGCACCGCAAGCGGGAGGAATGGTAGCAAAGGCATCTCCAATATAGTAAACATTTGGATAGAAGCTATTGTTCTTTATGCCAAATTTTGGAATTTCACAAGTCATCCAATCTGTTACTACATTAGATTGATCCATCATTTTTTTTAATTCTGTAGAATTACAGCATAAATACTTTAGCACATTTTCAATGTTCTTTTGCTTTTGATACTTCTTTTTTGTTATTAATGCCGCAAAATTAATTGTATTCTCGTCCACTTTTGCTAAGCCTACGTAAGCGCCAGGGATGGCAAACATTTTCAGTTGATTTGACATTAAAGAATTGTTTAAATGAGCTTTTATCCCAACAAACGCTCCTTTATTTTTTTGTTTACCACCCCACCTTCCGGTAGCTAAAAAAAGCGTTTTTGTTAAGAAATGTGTATTATTTTCAAAAATGATTTTATGGTGTTTATTGTGCTGCTTAGCAAATTCTATTTCTTTAACTTTTGTATTAAAGAGAAATTCAACTCCATGTTGTTTTGCTTTATCAATGAGTAACTCATCTAGCTTTAAATGGGAAAGGGCTCCAGCTTGAGATGGAAAGGAGAATTCAATTTGTTTATCAGCTAAATAAAATTGAGCTTTTTCAATTAAATAGGGATAAATTTCCCATGAATTTAATAAAGCTATACATTCAGGTGAGAGAAATTCACCACAAATTTTATGAGAGGGACCCTTTCCCGCTTCAATAACAGTTACATTTACCCCTTTTTGAGCTAAACGAATAGCTGATGAAAGCCCTGCCACCCCAGCTCCCACAATTGTAACCTTTTCCTTCATATCATTCCTTTTCAATAGTTAACACCCATCTAAAAGCCCAATGCCATTTCAAGGTTATTTGATTCTTTGGAATGTGAGCTTCTTGTAAATAATTGAGCCAATCTTTACGGGTAAAAGATTTTTTAATCGATAAAAGGCCATCATGCGTAATCATTTTATTTTGAAACAAAATCGGGCTAATTAATCCAAATAAAACCCAAGCTAAGGCTGATCTTTGAAGATCATTTATTATGATGGCGTGGTTTGCTTTTTGATAAGCTTCTTTTAAAAAAGCTATTATTTGTTCATCGGTAAAATGATGGCATACTAAACAAGTTGAAATGACATCATAGTTTTTATCTAAATAATCAGTTGTTTCATTTAAAAAAAAATTACAATTTGGTTGCTTATTATTTTCATTTGCAAAAAGAATGGCTTCTTTATCTATATCAATTCCAGTCACTTTTGCGTTAGGATAAAACCTTGCCAATTTACTTGTAATAAAGCCACCCCCACAACCTATATCAGCTATACTTTTGGGCACTTTTTTTAAAACCTTTAATGAATTAAAAGTTGCTTGATCACCACCTAAATATTTTCCAACATTATTTAATTGTACTAAACAATCTCTATATTGATCTAAGCTGTAATGGCTTAATCCTAAATCCATCCATTCTTTATCTAAACTTCTTGTTTTAAACATTTTGCAATAAAATGCCCTCCATAGAAAGACCTGGTCCAAAACCGACACCTGCTGTATACGGATAGCTATGATCATTTTTTTTGTTATGCTCTAATACAAATAAAAATGAGGAACTCGACATGTTTCCAAAGTCCCTTAAGATATTCCATGAAGAATTCGTTTGGTCTTTGACAAGATCAAGTCCCCTTTCTACCGCTTGAATAATCGATTTTCCCCCAGGATGAATAGCCCAAAAAGATTCTTGAACTGAAGTTATGGGACCTAAGATTCGTTTACAAAACTCTTTGATATTGCGACTAATTAATCCAGGAACAAATGAAGATAGCTTCATGGAAAAGCCTTGGTCTGATATTTCCCAGGTCATTTTATTTTCAGAATTGCTAAGAGATAAACTGTTATTTCTAATTATCGTATATAAAGGTTCTTCATTTGTTTTTGGAATGCCAACTATGGCAGCAGCTGCCCCATCTGCAAATAAAGAATTTCCTAAAATGTAATCTTGCGTTAATTCAGCTTGAAAATGCAACGAGCATAATTCAACACAGACAATAAGAATGCGATGTTGATTGCTTTCTTTAGCAATCGTGTTAGCTAATGACAATCCTTTAAAAGCACCAAAGCATCCCATAAAGTTAATTCCATATCGATAAATGTCGTCTTTTAAGCCAAGTTCCTTTTGTAGAATGAATTCAATCCCAGGAGCCATAAGTCCCGTGCAGGAAATGGCAATGATGTGTGTAATATCTGTTGGGCTTCCTTTCCAATTAGAAATAGCTATTTGAGCGGCATTTAAGGCAAGTTTTGGTGCTTCTTCCTTATAAACTTTGTTTCTTTTAGCTGTACCTGGAACTGTTTTAGGATAATCTTTACCCCAAAACTCCCAAGTATCTTTTGGAGTTAAAAATTCAGAAAGAACTGAATGCCTTTTATTTATACCCGACTGTTCGTATAAACGTTGAAAACTATTTTTTTGTTCTTCTGATAAATCAAAAATTTCAATCATCCTTTCCAATATTTTCATTTGAGGTAGGTTTGCATTTGGCACAACGGATGATAAACTTAAAATAGCAGGATTATTCATAATAATTCTTTGATAATTTTATTTAAGTCATTATAAGAAAAATTAAATAGATTTCTATAAACTTTTTATAAATTAAATTTAAATTTGCCCCAGTTTTAAGAAACTCAACTATTTTTGCTATAAACTTATAAGTTCAGGTTAAAAATAAAAACTCAAGTTTTGAGTATAGGAAAATAAAGATGCACACTTTAAAGCTTATTTTAATTTCATTTTTATTACTTGTTTTGATTGATGCGATTTGGCTTGGCTGGCTCATGGGAAAATTTTATAGAGATGAGCTTGGTTCTTTAGCAAAACGCTCCGGTAATGAATTTTCTCCCAATCTTTTTGCAAGTTTTGTGACCTACCTATTTATTTTGGGAGGATTGTACGCATTTCCTTTTCAAAATGCTATTCAAACAAATTATATTGAAGGCTTTATGTGGGGTGTTGTGTATGGTTTAGTCGTATACGGGGTTTACGAATTTACGAATCTAGCGGTCATTAAAAACTGGTCTTTGCGACTTGTTTGCATCGATTTATTGTGGGGGGCATGCCTTGGAGGAATTATGACAATCATAATGAAAGCTCTTCATCGCTACGTATAAACTCATAAAAGCCCATGAATCAACATGGGCAAAGTTCTTTAATAGCTAACAGTTGTTCCACCATCTTGCAAGAGATTTACACCCGTAATATAATCTGATTCTTTGCTGAGAAAAAAACGAGTCGCTTGCGCCACTTCTTCAGGCTTTGCCCATCTTTTCATAGGGATAGCTGCACAATCCTTTTGCATTTGCTCCTCAAATGTTAGGTTATTTTGTAAAGCTTTTGCCTCTATTTTTTTAGCATGAAAATCAGTCAATACGACGCCTGGAGATAAGCTGTTTACTTGTATCCCTTTAGGGGCTAAGGCATGGGCTAAGGCTTTAGAATAAGTCGTCCACATTCTACGGATAATGCAAGCTGGACCATATTCAGGCATTAATTGCATAGAAGTTGTGCCTGCAATGATGACAACTTTCCCCTCTTTTAAATGAGACAATCCTATTCGCAATGCCTCTAAAGGACCTGTAAAGGTTGTTTGTAACAAATCTAACCAATTGTGTTGTTCTTGTAAGAGATTTGTTCCAAAGTGAGGTCTTGGTGTTAATACAACAATTCCTGAAAGAATAATATTTTCTTTTTTTAGTTCCTTTTCAAAGCTTACTAAACTATCCGCATCCGTAAAATCAACAACTTGAGTAATAAATTTATGAGTAAACTCTTGTTGAAGGGTTTCAGATATTTGATTTAATTTGTCCTGATTTCGTCCTAAAAGAATTAAATTGTGATCTTTGGCTAAATTAGACGCAATGGCAGAACCCAAAGAGCCCGTGGCACAAAATACAAGTATGGCGGGTTTAGAAGAATTATTTTCTGAACCATTTAATAGTGCGAATGGACTTAATACCAAAATAGAAAGACAAAAGATTTTAAGAATTTTCATTGTTTCCTCGTTATTCACATAGAGCATCAATCACTACATCCAAAAAATCTTTATTTTTAAATCTTTTTTTTATTTCATCCCGTTCTTTCCTATATTTCTCTACAACCTTATCCTTTTCTTCAAATGAGATAAAGGCTGGCAAATTAAATGCATCTATGGAATAGCGCACAACTTTTTTTGGTGGGGGAGAAAAATCGTAAGTTGGTATCGTTTGGCAAAAGTCGTAGTAAGAGCAATCTTTTTTAGTAAAATGTTTCCATTCAAAAAGGAGAGCATTGGTTTTACCAAAACCAAAAAGTATTCCGGAGATGAAAGAACTATTTTCTTTATGTAAAGCCAGCCAAAAGGGGGAATGGGCTTCATCTTTTAGTTCTAAAACAGCTTCTAACGGATGAAAATCAAAACCAACAATTTTTTTAAAGTAAGTATAATTATCTTCTATGATAAGGGCAGTTTTGACGATATCGACAAAATAAATGAAGTCTATTTTGTCATTAGAATATAGTTCACTTTTTTTTAAAATATATTTATTCGAAATGGGAAATTTATCTTGAACTAATTCCCATTTTTTCCACAAATTGGGCAAGTCGTAATCTTCAACATGATATAAGCTTTGTTTATCCTCCTCACTCATTTGTTGATAAATATTTTCAATTTCTTCTTGTGTATATTTAGGAAGGATGATGGTTGTCATGGGTTTCGAACCAAAAAGGGTATAAATCCCCGTTTCAAAAAGCATTACATCTTTAAAAAATTGCGTTAACCAGGGTCTATCTGTTTGAGAAACAGCAAACTTAGAGGAAGGTATAGCCTCTTTCTTCGTGTAAAAAAATAAAGAGCCTAAAACCAATAGAGTGAGCAATAAACAGCTAAGGCTTTTTTTAATCATATGTAATGCTAGGTAGCGTTAACGTTTGTTGAGAGAACATTTAGGGTTTTTACATTTTATTCAATATGGTTGACCGCAATGTTTGCAATTTCCATATATACCAGGTGGCATATCGATCCTTGTAACAAAATAACCGCTCTGATCAACCTTTAAAAAGGGCACATTAATAACTGTGAGTGAAAATATTTAACAGACATGACAAAATTAATAAAGATCTAAATAATTTTTGCAAGGCGATAGGAAAAGATTAACATCCAATAAATGGAACATAATTTTATAGCAATTATACTTTAGCAATCACTGTCCAAGGGGTTATCCACAATAATTTCATCTTCATCACAGCTATCGCATTGACCAATGTTGTTCCACGTGCCACCAATGGCGCGGATCAGTTCAACCTGTCCAATATATTGATTAGCTTGGATTTGAGCCTTCGTGCGACGAGAATTTAATAAAGATCTTTCTGCATTTACAACATCTAAAAAATCGGTCAAGCCACTTTGATAGCGCTGCGTCGAAATATCATATGATTCTTGCGATGCTTCCACAAGTAAGGTTAATGCTTCGAGCTCTTTATCGAAATATTCAATGTTAGATAAAGCATTTTCCACATCTTGAAAAGCTACAAGTACCTGTTGAAAATAGCTCGAAGCGGCTTCTTCAAATCTTGCTAATGAAGCACGGTAATTACTGGCAATTCTTCCCCCATCAAAAATGATTTGAGAGATAAAGGCTGCTACCATCTCGTAATGAGCATGAGGAGAGATTAATTTTTTTAAAAAAGGACCAGAATAACCAAAGGCACCTGTCAAATGAATAGAGGGTAAAAAAGCTGTTTTTGCCACTAAAACTTCTTTCATTTGACTTTCTAACAATTTCCTAGCTTGCCTTATATCGGGCCTTCTTTCTAGCACTTCAGACGGAATTCCAGCTGGTATTCTTGGCAAATAGGTTCCTAAAGGGTTATGAGATAGAGTAAAATCAGAGGCAGAATCCCCAATTAAAAGAGCAATGGCATTTTCTACAAGCGCTCGATTTCTCTCAACATTGATCAGTTCAACTTCAGCATTTCTAAGTTCAACCTTTGCTTGAGTAACATCTAAATAATTAATTAATCCTGCGTCATATCTTTGCGATAAAATGTCAACAGCCTCTTTTCGAGTCTTTATAGTACTTTTCAAAATATCTATTTGAGTGTCATAAGAACGGAGTTGATAATAATCTTCCGCAAGCTCAGTCGTTAAAGATAACAATGAACCATATAAAGCCGCTTCTACAGCATCAGCTTCTAAGGACGCCGCTTCATAGCCATATTTAAATCGCCCCCACAAATCTGCTTCATAATTTAAGGTAATTGGAAACGTGTATTGTTTAATCACGTTACGATAAACTACAAATTTAGGAGAATTGGGTATAACAGGTGGAACAGAAAAACGAACTAATTGCCTCGTTTCCATATAATTTGGATCTGTAGTAATCAAAGGAAATAAGTCGGCCCGTGTAGCCATAGCCATGTATCGAGCTTCTTTGACTCTCGATACAGCTCCAAAGATAACTTGATTGCGTTCTATGGCTATTTGCTCTAATTGATTGAGTTGATCATCGTGAAAAATTTCCCACCAATATTGAACAGTCTCAGAATGCTCTTCTTGTATGGAATTATTTTTCCATTCACAAGGCATATCAATTTGTGGCGGCAAGTCAGGTTCAGAAAACTTGCAACCACTTGTAATCAATAAAAGAGAGAGGAAAACAAAATGTTTTATGCTCATTATTTCTCAATATTGATAGCTAAAAGGTATCGTATCGACTGACAAATTATTCGCTTCGTACGTAAAATAGTAGGTTAAATTATCCCCTGATTTTAGATTGTTAATGATCTGTGTCCAAGAGGTCCCACTTCCATTCATTCTAAAATCTTGTTGACCTCCCCCGTTAATTTTATAGTGTATATCCACATATTTAGAAGAAACTGTTGGCATAAACGTGATTGTTATCTGCCCCGATTGGGAGTTTTTTTGAACTTGTTGCTTATAAGCCTGATTATCACCAAAATTTACAGCGCTGCAACCACCGAATGTGTAGGTCAATTTATTAGAAGAATAAGTTTTTTGGTTGATCACATATTGAAAAGAATAATTGACCACATCGTTTGCGATTAACCCACTAAGAGTTGAAGACCAAGTGTCATTTGCTAGGTTTAAAGAAATTGTGGTTTGAGCTCCATTATTGACCGCATAAGTCATTGTAACTAAAGAGGCTTCTACAACAGGAATGAAATTAACTTTTAGTTGCCCATTGACAAGAGGTTGAAAAATTGCAGAAAAGTTAGAATTCTCTCCTAAACTTTGGTAAACATGTTGATAAGGATCGGTTGTAAAAGACTGATTATTATAGACATATGTAAAACTATAATCTATAACAGATTGATCTGCTAACTTTGTTAACAAGTAATTCCAATTGTTATTGTCATTTACTAATTTAATTTTGTTAACAGGTCCGTTATTAACGCTATAATTAAAGGTCACTTGGGATAAATCCAAATTAACAACAAAATTGACGTTTGCCATCCCATTTTCTAAATCATCAATGGTTTGCATAGTTAATAAATTGTTAGGCGGTGATATCCCTTCATTATTAGCTACATAAGATAATGGCGCTACATTCATAGTAAAACCATCGGAAAAGGTTACTTTTAATGGCATGTTGGAAGAATTAAACGCACAATATTGTTTCATTCCATTCTTTTCAAAAACCGCGTAATGGACACAATCAGCCGTGATAGATGTATTTAAAATTCCTAACTGATTGATATTATGGATCCAATAATAGGTATGGGCATAACTATCTCCAGCTTCTAAAGTATAATTGGGGTTAGCATTAAATTGATCAATAGCCATGGAGGGGTTGTAAAGGGCTTTAACCTTTAAGTGGATATCATTCCAAACATTATTTCCCCCAGCATTTGAATTCATAAAATCTTGATTGGTTTTTAAATAACTTGGGTAATGTCCAAGATATAATGAACCAGCCGTCATGGGTAAAAAATTAATGCCATGTAATTCTTCCACATAACCTGCCCAAAAAATCGCATAAGCCGCTCCATCATTCCAAACCATGCCAACTGTCGGCTCAATAAATTTTTCCGGAAAAACTTGATTGTCAACATCAAACCAATACTCTCGAATTGCATTCGCTTCTGTTGTGTAAAGATAGATACCTAAATCTCTAATGGTTTTATTATTGGTTAAAGACCCCCATAAGATTAAAGCAGAAGAATAATTCATACTTTCTGACGAAGATTCTTGATTATTTCCTGAAGCAAATAAAGCTGATCCACTTGCCCAGCAATGTCCAGAAAAGATTTCGTAATGTCTAAGATACGGAAATTGGGTGTTGCTTTTATCCCAATTAGATACATCTTGGATCAATAGTTTTACCATTTGCCCATAATTTTCATCTTTTACCCAATCTGTATCATACATGGCAACGGTTGCTGCCGCTTGAATAAAATAACCATAATGAAAATGGTGATCATTTAAACTTGTATCAGATCCATAACTTGCAGGATAGCCAATCAATGAATTCCAAGTGTCATTGTAATAAAAAACTTGGGGATAGTTACCATCGAACCAATCATTTAAGCGATTTTTTGTTTCTTGAACGAATAGATCTCTCGCTTGTGTATGACCAATTTGATCAGCTATTTTTATTAATTGTGCAATTTTGCCAAAGGCTTTCCCATACCAATAAGTATCTGCACTGGAAATATTATTCCATCTTGCGGTCGTTGATAACTTATAGATATCATCGATATATTTATACAATTGCGCTTCGGAAAATTGATCCACACCATCTTTTGCAAAATAAGGTAAAGCTGGCATTAAGCCATTAAATGTCTGTTGTGTTGAAAAGCTAGAAGCCGCCACAACTTTTAGAGTGCCTCTTGGTGATGCATAAGTGTAATTTGTTAACTCATCTTTAGAATATAGCCAGTGGTGTCTTCTCAAGGCTATCAAAGTCTGATTGATATTATTATTTCCAGATTCTTTTAACTCTGTTTCAATGTTGTAAGTTGTGGTTAATAATGAAGAGTTTTCATCAAAATCCCATTCAACTGAAGTTGACTTTACAAAAGCATAAGCGCGTTGTCTAAAAAATTCTAAAGTGGAAGCATTGTTATCAGGTAAAACAGCAATCGAAAAATAATCCTTTCCATTCAAATTAGACTGCATATTATTGGTACCAACGTTTGTCCAATTAGAACCAGCTGGTGCGAAGATTCCGTAATGTCGTCCACTAACAGTTAAACCTATCACTCCGTTATTATTAGACCAAACCGTTGGTTTGGCAGCAAAACTCAAAGTTGCATTATCTCCCCTTACCGTAAAATAAACAAAAGGCAACCCTTCCCCTAAAATCGCATCGAGCGAGCGGTTGTTATTTTCCCATGTGGCTGTAACTGTCCAATCTGTATAATCTTTAACTTTCACATCGGGAGGATTCATTCCATTTACACCCACAATAATATCATGTGTATAGGTGTAATGATATTCTTGGGTTTTATTCTTGTATAACTGTACGATAAAATCTGTCACATAAAACTGGTTTAAATAACCAAGCTCCAATCCATTTTTAGTGGCTTGGTAGGCAAGAGGCATGGAAAACATATTTTGAGAAAAATTGTTACCTGAAAAAAATTTCCAAATTAAGGAAGACCACCATTTGTTCGTTACAATTGGCTTTGAAAAATCGTCTGTTACATAGGGTTTAATAGTTTGATTTTTGTCATTGATAGGAAGGCCGCCGCCTGGTGGTAATGTTGTAACATATTTGCCCTTACCAAGGGTTTCATCCGCGTTATAATTGTGTACACATGCAATACAAATAAAAAAACTTATTAAGACCTTTTTGTACATAACTTCCCTTCTACTCATTTAAAATTTTGGGGGCATATTTTCGGTTAAACTTATCAAGAATTAAAAAAATGATAGGCGTAATAAATAAAGTGATCACTTGTGAGAAAAGTAATCCTCCTATAATCACAAAACCCAATGGTTTTCTAGATAGTGCTCCTGTTCCTAAAGCAAATGCTATAGGGATTGCCCCAAATATAGCTGCTATAGTTGTCATCATAATTGGTCTAAGTCTTGCTAAAGCTGCATGATAAATGGCCTCTTCTGGGTTTTGTCCTTTTTCACGGATATTGTCTAAGGCATAATCTACCATCATGATACCGTTCTTTTTAACGATACCAATTAACAAAATCAAACCAAGATAACCATATAAAGAAAGAGGAATACCTAAAATCCAAAGTGTCGCAAGACCCCCTAAAATAGCGGGTAACAAGGTTGTTAATATAGTAATAGGGTGAATAAAACTTTCGTAAAGAATCCCTAAGATTATGTAAATGGCAACGACTGCAAAAAATAAAAGATAAGCAGAACTTTTAATTGAGGCTTCAAAGCTTTCTGCACTACCTTTTAAATAGCCTCTTACATTAGTTGGCAAAATCTCATCGGCGATTTCACGTAAACGGTCTAAAGCGGTACTTAAAGGGACATTATTTTGCACATTAAAGTTAATATTAACAGCTGGTAATTGGGAGAGATGGGTAATGCTAGACGGACCGATTCCTTCTGACCATTCCGCAACTGCGTTTAAAGGAACCAGGTTATTATTTAGTTTTGATTTAACATATAATAAGTCCAAAGAGCTGGCTTTTTTTTGCAAAGGCTTTAAGAGCTCCACAATAACGTCATATTGATTTATGGGAGACTGGATCCTAGACACTCTATTTCCAGAATACCCTAAAAGCAGTGTATTTTCTATGTCAGAAGCATCAACGCCTAGGGTATACGCTTTATCGCGCAAGATTTTCATATTAATTTGAGGTGTATTTATGGCAAGGTCGCTTGAAACATCTAAAAAAATAGGATCTTTTTTCATTTGATCGATCAATTCCTGAGCGGCTTTATATAAGGGCTCACTTTCAAAAGATTGCAATACAAATTGATACTCTGCTCTGTTTACTGATCCAATTGATAAATCAATTAAAGGTACGTTTTTAACGTAGGTATTAAACCCGGGAAGTGTGGCTATTTGTTGATAAAGTTTATAAATAAATTCAAAAGATGTTTTTCTTTGATCTTTAGGAACTAGCCTAATAAAGTTTATCCCTTCCCTATTTTGAGGATAAGCTCCTAATGAAACAATAGATTCAACTTCTGGATTACTATTAATTAAGTTTACAAGATCTGACTGGTAGCGATTCATTTGAAAGGACGACGTTCCTTCTGCTGCCTGGCTATAAGTGGTTATAAAACCTATATCGTCATTGGGAATAAAGTTTGTTGGTATAGTTTTAAATAGCAAAATCACTAAAATGGCAAATAGGGCTAATAATCCAACAGCCGTCCAGCGATAAGGTAAAACTTTTTTTAATTTAGGCGCATACCAATTTAAAGTGGCTTGGTTTAATCGATCAGCAAAACGTTCAACAAAATTCTTTTTATCTTGTGCACGAGCTTTTAAAAATCGACTACTTAGCATCGGGGTTAAGGTTAAAGATATTATTCCTGACGCTAAGGTTACTACCATCAAAATCACTGAAAATTGTTGAAAAATTTTTCCTATTAAACCTCCCATGAATAGCAAAGGAATAAAGACCGCCACCAGTGACAAAGTCATAGAAATGATTGTAAAGGTAATTTGCCTAGATCCTTCGATGGCTGCATGAAAAGGGGTAGCTCCTTTTTCAATATGTTGGACTATATTTTCCAATACGACAATCGCATCATCAATGATAAATCCAATAGCTAATGTGAAGGCAAGTAATGAAAGATTATCTATAGTGTAGTTTTTCCAATACATTACGACAAAGGTTGCAATGATTGACATTGGCAAAACAAGGGATGGTATAATTGTTTCAGTTAATTGACCTAAATAAAGATAAATGACCAATACTACGAGGATGAAAGCTAAAAATAATGTAAATTCCACTTCTTCAACAGATTCTCTAATTGATTCTGAGCGATCAAAAATTACTTTTAAATCAACAGAACCTGGTAATTCATTTAAAATGGTTGGAAGATAGTTTTTAATTGCATCGGTTACATTAATGGCATTAGCTCCAGGTTGCCTTTGAATCGCAACAACTGCTGCAGCTTGATTTTTTTCTTTGTCTATATAACGAATATTAAAACGATCATTTTGGACGCTATTTACAGCTTGTCCCACATCTGAAATTCGAACAGGTCCTTGATTTTTATAGGCAACGATTAAGGGATTGTATTCATCTGCATTAACTAACTGACCATCTACATTAATCACTTTAGAAATAAAATCTCCATCGATTTGACCTGTAGGCAAGTAAGGATTTGATAGCGCTACAGCTTGTCCTACATCGACAAGAGTTATCCCTTTAGAAGCTAAAGATCCTGGATCTACTTGTATTCTTACAGCAAATGGAGATCCATAAACAGTTACTTCGGCAACTCCTGGAAATCTAGCTACTTGTTGCCCAACGTAATTAAAAGCATACTTATACAATTCACTTTGTTCTAAGCTCGTGGAGGTTAAAGCTAGGTAAATGATTGGTGTATCAGCGGGATTAACTTTGCGATATACCGGTTCATTGGGTAAATCGCGAGGTAAATTGGTTTTAGCTCTCGATATTGCAGCTTCAACGTCTTGGGCAGCAAAATCAATATTTTGATCTATATTGAATTGCAAAGCTATGGTTGTATTCCCAAGTAAATTAGTAGAGATAATTTCTGAAATACCCGGAATTGCCATAAACTCTTTTTCTAAAGGCAAAGCTACAGAATTTGCCATGGTTTCGGGACTAGCTCCCGGATAGGATACAGTTACGTTAATAGTTGGATAATTAACGTCTGGTAAATCACTAACCGCCAATTTGCTATAAGCCACTAATCCCAATATGGCAATGGAAGCCATTACCAATATTGTCATTACCGGTCTTCTTATAAATAATTCAGAGAAGTTCATCGTTTACTCACCATAATTCTTGACATTATGAATCTGTAAACCTGGCTTTAAATTTATTTGCCCTTCTACTACAACAACATCCTTATCCGATAATCCCTCTTTGATGACCGTTTTGTCTTCAATGACTTGACTTGTAACAACACTTCTCATATCTACCGTTTTATCACCTTTTAAAACGAAAACGTATTTTCCGTTTTGTCCTTGTTGAATCGCTTTTGTTGGAATTAAGAGAGCATTATGCAATGTCCGTAAAAGCAATTTAACATTCACAAATTGTCCTGGCCAAAATGTATAATCGGGATTATTTATTCTTCCCTTTAGCAAAATGGTACCCGTCGCATCGTCAATATGGTTATCGACAAAAAACACATCACCTTCTCTTGCTAAACTTGTTTTATCAGGTAAAAAAGCAAGGAATTTTAACTGACTTTCAGATTGATTGTCTTTTAGAGTTTGAAACAATTGTTGTGATAAAGTGAAACGCACTTCAACCGGGTCAATTTGCCTAATTTCTGATAAAGGAACGTTTTGATAAGCAGTTAAAATATTTCCTGGATACACATTGTAATAACTAATTTTTCCATTGATGGGTGAAAAAATTTTGGTGTAACCCAAATTAATCTTTGCTGTTTCTAAACGCCCTTTATCCGATAAAAGCTGCCCTTGGGAAGATTGTAAATTAGATTGATATTGTTCAAAATTTAACTGAGAGATGTAATCTTTCTTCACCAAATCTTTATATCGATCAACAGTAATTTGGTTTAATTTAACTTGTGCTTCATCTGTCTGAACAATCCCTTCCGCTTGCGTTAAACTTGCCATGAATGGCTCTTGCTCAATGGTAAATAAAAGCTCTCCTTTTTTTACAACATCACCTTCACCAAAGTGAACATCCATTAATTTCCCTGAAACTTGAGGTGTAATTTGCACAATAGTTGGCGAATATACAGAACCGATCGTTTCTAAAAAATAAGGCACGTCTAATGTTTGGACTGGTGCTACAACAACAGAGTATTTCCGTTCTAGTTTCATACCTGCCCTTTTCTGGCAGCTACTCAGTTGAAGTAAAATTAAAAGAAAAAAAATTATTTTTTTCATAATGTTCCTGTTGAATAAGCTATATTTGCCAAAGCAGTTACAAATTGTGTTCGAGATTCAATCCTTCTAGATCTTGCATCTGCCAATGAAGCTTGCGTATTTAATAGTTCTACAATGGAAGCCACTCCGCTATTGTATGCTTCTAAAGTTGCTTTGTAAGATTCATCGCTATAGGCATACAAATCTTCACTATATTTGACTGCTTCAATAGCTGTCTTAAAATCGTAATAGCTTCTTACTACGTCTAAGTAAACATTTTCTTGTTTATCTTCGTACGTTTCATAGGCAGCTCTCGCATCTTCTTTTGCTCTTCGCACTTGATGTCTGCGCAAAAAACCATCAAATAGAGGGACTTGAAGCATTAAACCACCTGCAACAAAGCGATTATTTAATATAGGTTGATGAATAAATCCATAACTTTGTGCCGAACCTATTGCTTGCAGCGTTGGTCTACCAGCAGAATCGGCAACGCGTATTTGCGCTTGTTTTTGCAAAAAATCAGCATAGCTTGCTTGTAAATCTGGTCGTTCAGCTTTTGCCATAGCCATTAATTCTTCAACGTTTTCCTTAATAGTATCTGAGGGTAATGTATCGGGTAATGGCTCTACATTTAATTGAGAATTAGCGGGTATTCCCAAAGCTGTAGCTAATTGTCCCATTGTCGTTTTAACTCTTCCTCTATAGGTTTCTAAATTAAGTTCTGCATTCGCTAAATTTGATTGAGCTTGTAACACATCCACTTTATTTCGAACCCCCGCTTCAAATTGAGCTTTTGCAGATTCAAAATTTACCTTTGCATCTTTAAGATCAAGCTCTCTCGCTTTCAAATTAGCAACGGCATTTTCGTGCGCATAATAGGCATTTAGTACATCTAAAATGACATTTTGGATCATTTGGTTATGATTCCAATTCGCTGAATGCAATGCTAACTTAGAAGCTTCAATATCAGCAAATCGACCTCCGAAGTCTAATAAAAGATAGGTTAAAGCTAGGTTGTGTATTAAAACTTGACTGTAGTCATCTCTTGGAACAGCAAAAGCCGTCAAACCTTCTAAAGGGTTTATATTTAAAGGATCGGTATTTGGGTTGTTTGGATCGACGGTATTTTGATCTGGATTATTGGTTGTTCTTCCCCCATTATTTAATACGCCAAAACCTGTCGCATTATTTGAATGGATTTTCAACAAATTGATGGATCCAAAGTAAGTTAAATTCGGATAAAGTTGACTTTCTCTTGCCCCCACTTGATAAGCGGCCGATCTTGCTTGTCTCCAAGCTAACTGTGTTCTTGGGTTATTTTTTAAAGATACATCTATCAAGTCACATAACGTTAATTTTTTTTCTCCATCTTCAATCCCGAGTAATGGGCGGTCCACCGGCATGACAAAATGACAAGGTGTTTTCCATCTTAATTGAGGGCAAGGCGCAGTTTCACAAGTAAAACTTGGATCCGGAGATGGATTACAACTTTGTAGACATACCATGATAACGATCAAACATAGCAAAAGATGTCTAATTTTTTTTATCTTTAGCCTTAACATTAGTTATACGTAATAAATTCTTGAAAATATCAAAATAAAAAAATTAGTTTATAATGAAAAGGAAATAATTAAGGTTTGTTCTTAATTAATCAAAAACAATTTTTTTTTAAGGTTTTTATGAAATGGTTACAAGAATTTAAAACATTTGCCTTAAAACCCAAGTTGTCCCCTAAATCCTAGTAAAAACTTAAATAGACAATCAAGATGGCACGACTAACGCCGCAGTCAAGGGTAATCCTTGACAAGGTGTTAGATGTGTCAGGTTGGCAGACTATTTTTAAGTTTTTACTAGAGATCTGAAAAATTCTTTTCTATGAAAATGCAATAATGAAAATAACTAATTTGAGTAAAAAGCCTTGTTTAGTTACTGCATGTATCTTTCTTGGAAACATGTTTGTTAATTGACTGAATGTGATCTCTATTCTTTTTCTTAAGATAGATTGTAGATATTGAATACAACCCAAGGTGCTGTCCAAATAATTTAGTGCATAAAAATCCTTTAATAAAAGGTGTAATATGCATGAAAACATCACAATTGAACAGGCCTGCACTTGACAATTGAAACGCTTAATTCTCTCAGGATCAAGGATCCATATCTCTTCGGAACTTATCCTTCTACTTGTAAAATTCGGCTTTGTTCAATCGTGATTTAGGGGCGCAACTTGGGTTTAAAGGTAATGTAGTGGATTTAGCTGTTGGAGTTATTATTGGAGCGGCTTTTGGAAAAGTGGTCAGTTCTTTAGTCTCAGATATAATCATGCCTCCCTTAGGGCTTTTGCTAGGAGGAATAGATTTTAGCCAGTTTTCATGGAAACTAGAAATTCCTGGAGTTCATAAAGATCCAGTTGAGTTAAAATATGGCCTTTTTGTTAATAATGTTATCGATTTTTTAATTGTATCCTGTGCCATTTTTCTTGTAATCAAAACGATGAACAAACTTCGCCGAAGTAAAGGCGAAGAGGAAGTTCCGACACAAAAAGAATACTCTGAATGTAAAATGAACATTCCAAAGCTCGCAAAAAAATGTGGCTATTGCTGGCATGAATTTTAAAAATATTATTGGGAAAAATCTTTTTTATATTCTTCTACATCTAAGAGTGAATCCCATTCCGCTAAGTTGTTTGGTTTTAATTTAACGAGCCATCCGAGCTTTTCTGGAGAATCATTCAATAAATTTACATTTTGGCGCAAAACTTCGTTTACTTCGCTGACAATTCCAGAAAGAGGAGCATAAATATCAGTAGCGGCTTTTGTTGATTCCAATATAGCCATTTCTTCCCCTTGCTTAAAAATAGTTCCAACTTTTGGAAATTCTATGTAAACAATCTGTCCAAGTTCATTTTTTGCTTCTTGGGTAATTCCAACTAAAGTTTGGTCTTCTAACATCTCAGCCCATTCATGAGAATCGGTATATTTTCGCATACATGTCCTAAATTTTTTTCATAAGATATGTAATAAAGCAATTTTGCTATAAAAAGTCAAAGAAAGGTCTGTAAATTCTAGTTTACAGACCTTTAGCTGGTCAGTCTTTAGTATTTTTTAACATTAATAATTGTTTATAAACAAAAACTGTGCCACAAACAGCTCCAACCCTTTTTACTACACCTCTATAAGCGTCTGTTGGATGTAAGCTTAAACCATTTTGGGTTCTAGTTAAAAATGTATCCATAGGATGATTTAAAAACGCACCCGCTCCAACTGTTGCGACATTTGCCATATGATTTACGGCTTTATTCTCGGTCTTTTCTTCTACGTATTTACTAGCCTTTTTGCTATACGACATAGAAAATAAGAAAACAGCTTCTCTTAAGACTGTGAGAGCAACCTGTGTCTTGTTCATTTTTCTAAAAGCAGTTTTTAAGGGCATTTTGGCAAGAACACCGTTAAAAGCGATCATTAAGGGAGTCGTTAAAACGGCTGAACTTAAAGAGGCTACTCCACTTTGCCAATCGGAGGCTTTTTGCCCATTTTTCTCAAACAAGCGTAGTTTTATATCTTCTTCCACTATAACTTGTAGAGCGACCATTGGACCAAATCCACTAGCTACCTTTGTTCTACTCGCAAGGTTATTTTTTAAATCCAAACTCGGAGCCTTTTGCCCCATTTGTTGGTAAGCTTTTTGACGAAACATCTCAGCAAAAGGGAATACACCAACTGCTGCCGCTGACATATTTGTGAAAAAATTTTGTACAGTCCAGGGACTTTTTGATTCTACTGAGGACATATTATTCCTTAAATTTTAAAATAATTATTTATCCGCTCTGATAACTATTTATCTAAAGCGTTTGGCATAACAATGATTTTATTTTTAGATTGTTATAAAAAAAATGTATGATGAAGAAAAAAAATTGTTATCCGCCTTAGCGGATAAATAGAAAAAAAGAAGAAATAGCAATACAAATAGAATTAACGTCGTTTTTTTCGACAACTCTATTAGTTATTAAAAGGGTATTATTTAAACTATTTGTATTCATGCAAGCAATTATTACATTTAAAACTTAATTAAAGCAATAAAAAACTAATATGAATAAATTAACTGTATGGATAAGAGCGTGGGGAAATGATATTACGGTTGATTTAGAAAAATTAATTATTCTAATTAATTTGCTTAAAAAGGAATTAACTCATTATGAAATCTCTCTATTTATTGAAACTAATCCTGATGATGAAGTCATTAAGTTAATAGAAAAATATTACAATAATCAGATAAAAATTATTACGGCTAATCTCCACTCATTTAGCAACGCCTTGAATACATTAATACAATTAACTCCTCCCGATAGTTTGGTTTTGACACTTTCTTTAGGAGTAATTGTAAATCCTGAATTAATTAAAAAAGGATTAGAAGAGGTAGAAAAGGGGGTTTTCGCTTATGGTTGGTGTATCCATCCATTAAATAACAATGGGACCATTGTTGGACTTGGTTGGTACAATACAGCAGCTCTTTTGCATTTTGATTTTATAAAAATTTTAAAAGACTATCCCTTGCCTTCCTGGATCGATAATGGATTTGAAGGGAGTATCATTTTAGGCAAAGAAACAATACCAATTGGTGGTTGTGAAGAAGTAGTGATGATGTATCTTGCTTTAAAAGTAAACCCTAAGGCTATTTTTCATTTAAACATTAAAGATTCCTTAAAATTAAAAAAAACGACCGGCACCGATATATCTTTCCCTAAAAAAATTAAAAGAAAAGTTGCTGTAGCTAATTACTATATGGCAAAAAAAATCCCTATGGCAAAAGAAACGCTATGGCAGGCATTAAAAATAGTACGTTAGTTTTTTATAAATCATTCTTAATACATTTTTGCCATAAAGTGTTTGTGCCTATCACTCTTAAGCCTTTTTTAGATATTAATTCATCTTGTGGTATCCGAATAATTAATCGATCTTCTTGATTTTCTTGCGATCTACAAATTTCTTGTCCACTCGGATTATAAATAACTGTATGTCCGGGACAGCATTCTTTACCATCGTCTGGCCAATACCAATCTGCCGTAATAAACCAACATTGATTTTCAAACGATCTCGCCACAAAATGGCTATAGTAATTGGGACGTTTGGAGTATGGATGAGTATTAGCTACTTTATTACACATAGGGGAAAAAAGTATCGATGCCCCTTGTAAAGCCACTATTCTAGAAGGTTCAATAAATAGGCTGTCTCTACAAATAACAATACCAAAGGAAACATTGTTTATTTTAAAACATTTAAAGTCTGCACCTGATGTAAAATAGTCATAATAAATATAATGTTTTCTTTGAATACCTAATAAGTTCCCAGCTTTAATTACAGCAACGGAATCAAATAATTGTAGATTATCTATCTCATTAAATCCAACGATTACAACTCCATTAAACTTACTAAAAATAGAAAGCCATTCTTGAAAAAGGGCGCTTTTGCATTCAAGTGCCGTTTGCTTTGCTTGTGTAATGTTATCATAATAACCAGTCAAAAAGCCTTCAGGCAGACAGATAAAATCCACGCCATCTAAATCTTTAAGAAGATTTTCGAGCTGTTTCATGCGATTTTGTAAAGTAACTTTTGGAGTTGTTTGAACTGTAGCAATAGTAATCATAGGGGGCTATTAAAAATGACTTTATTATTAATAAATTGGACGTTATAGGCTTTTTTTTATTATAAAAATTTTAAGAATAGTAAAGAAATTAAAAAATCTACCTAATACAAAAAATAAATAGCACATATGTGCTATCAGAATGCTTTAAGAAATAAGTTTGTAAAAGCATTCCTTGCTTCTATTTTTGCCATAGTAAATTCTTAAAAAGAATAAAGTAAAGGTTTTTAGAAGTTATATTAAAGCGCTTATTTACAAGTTTTAAACTGTAATCCTTTGACTTCCCAAAAAAGTTGCTCCTGCTAAAATGGCAATATTTTCAGTCATTGGTGGAATTGGGTATGTGTATTTAAAAGCTGCTGATGTTTGAGGAACGCCTTTAAACTGTGCCCTGAGAAACTTTGGATAATATTTAGTAAAATAAATGTTAAAGTCATGAAATTCCATAATTTCAGTTGGGCTTATCTTCAAGGAAACTTTATCATATACGATCTCATAATCAGATGGATTATGATAACCATGTATTCCATAATCTCTCGAAAACTTTTTGAATTTCTCTGGAATTCCTTTCCATTCAATTGTTACCGATCCATCAGAATGTAACGTTACCTTTCCGTCTGTTGGCAAATTATTATTCTTCATAAAATCATCTGCAAATTTTTTCGCATCTTCTTGAGAATTGATTCTATAATCTGTGGTTTGCTCTTTGTAAATTGCTTTCTGAATAGCTCCTATAATTAACCCTAGAACAAAGCTTGTCAACATGGATTCTACACAAGTTTTTGCATGCTGTTTAAGATGGTTTAGAACACCCTCTTTTACTTTATTTTTTTCAGCTTTTAAAGCTGATAATAATGTCCCAAAACTCAAACCGCTAAGCAAGCATACACCACCGATTAAAAAACCTATCACAGAAATAGGATTACCTACAACAAACTGACCTGCCGAAAATCCAATCATACCAGCTCCTATTGAAGACCAAGTTTCGGGCTCTATTAACCGAAAGACCAGCTCAACAATTAGTTTTTCCATTTTTGTTATTGCTTGAAGAGGATGAATCGGTGCATAAAATGCAGTGTGCACAATTTTATAAAGGATTGTTAATAAATTTTTTCCTACCTTTAAGGGAAGTTTTGCTAAAAAAATAGCTAATTGTTTAAACCAGTGCCCTCCTTCATTTTTATCTATCCAGTCACCTAAAGGCTTAAATATTTTCTCAATAAGAGAAAAAAAATGATCCACTTTTCTTTGAAAAAGATTATTAGGGATGCGATGATCTAAATATTTTGATTGGGAATCGATAAAAGTAATCATTTTATTTTTAAGGTTTAACTTAGAAGCCTCATATCGAAGTATCTTATTATCTACCGAAATTTTTGTTGTGGTATTGTAAGAAGAATTGGTTATAACAGGCGTTACATAACCTAAAGCTTGAACAGACATAAAAATCCTCTATTAAAAAAAAGAGTATAATCTTATTTCTTTAAGATTGAGTTAAGTTTATTTTAACGGATGGGATAAAGACAGCCTAATTGCTCCTTAAACAATTATTTTCCCCTAGATACAAATAGTTTAAAAAAAGATAAATATACAAAAAAAACTTCAAAAATTTTAATTAAAACCTGTTAAATTTGAATAAATATCGCTTACTTAAAATCATAGGGCATATGAATTTAGTTTAAAATTTGTATGGAATGATAAAAATAACCTGAGCAGTTTTAAAATCTAAGATGAAAAATACTTGAGGCTGGAGATGACCGTCGACAAATGCTCCATAAATTATCTTAATTTACATCATTCAAATTATTTAACTAATTTTAAAGACGCCCAAAGAGAAGGTTGCTGTTCAATTTGATAATCCTTTGAAACAGCTGAAAAATGTTGGGGAAGATCTTGAAAGCGATTCACCCTGTAAGTAAATCCTATAAAGCCAAAATTTTGTGGGTCAAAACCATGCAAACAATGAGTTGGTATAAATACAGATAAACTATATTTTTTTGAAGCGAGATTGGCCTGAACCAATAAATCGTCGGGTGAGCATAATTCATGCGAATCTTCTTGACGGAAGCGAGTAATTTCCATCCCCTGCTTACCCTCAATTGGTTCGGGTAGAAAAACGAAGTGATGACAAAACTTTGTATTATAACCAGAAGTTTTGACATCTCTTGTGTCTACCATAACTTCAAAGCTATCCCCTTTAGAAAAGTCGGGATATATTACTTTTTCTAAGGGCTGAGAAACTTCTAATAATAACTCTATCCCCTCTTGATTCCAGGCAATATAAACATCAGCAAACTTCTGTTCTCCACATAAACCTGATGTATCAGGAAGTAGATACCTCTTTTTAGTTTGTTTGCTGATTTGTGGAAAAGGATGCGATGGACCTATTTCAATATGTTTACAATCTGCACTCATTTGAAAAAAAGATGCAGGTTTTAAAGAAAATAGGTCATCATTAAACATAGATTAGTCACTTTCTTTTGAATTATTGTCATCGGAATTATGATTTAAATAATCTAAAACAATGGCGTTCTTTTCTTTAATGTTTTGGAGAAAATGTTTGGTATAATTGCGCTGAGATTCTTGCACTAATGTTTGTTGTGCTTCATTCCAAGCAATTTCTTTGTTTTTGCTATTTTCTTGCATACTTTTCTTTTTAACATTAAAGAAATATAAATCACCGTTTACTGGATGATATACAGAAGTCCATTGTCCATCATCTAAAGCTAACGCGTTTTCAAGGTTGGCTTTTTTAGGATTAATGTCTTCGCGACTGTAATTTGCATTAGTTTTAGTAAGTTTCCATTGATCTGCAAGGCTTTGCGGTTGTAATAAAGTGTTTTTATTCTGTTCATTATCTTGTGTCACATACAAAGATTCGATCTGCGGATTCGATTTTATCTCTTCCATTGCCTGATGCATATACGGATATAAACGAAGGGATGCTGCATAATCACCTAAAAAAGTAGGGGGCAAAACTTCTGATGGATTTATTTTTGCATAACTATCTTTAATCGAAGAGATTACACCACTAAAATATTCATCAGCAATTTCATTCTTCGCTTCTTGAAATGTCTTTGCTGTTTTATCTTCTTTTTGCCATTTATTAGGGCTTTTTTTATAGAGTTTTTGCAATTCATTATCGACCATAGAAGTCAAAATGCCTTCTTTATCAGCATCGATAAAAGTAGCTACTTGCCAATCTTTATCTCTATCTAAAACTTTTATCCGATAATAATTTTTTTGATCTGGAGTATAACTCTCAAGTTCTTTGGCATAGATATTTAAAGGCGCGTTATCTAAAAGCTTCATTAATTCATCTGAATTTTTTAATCCGTCAAAATAAGAATTATTTCCTTTTGCATATAATGCCACGATAGTTTCTTTAGGTTGAGCTTCAATTAACGCTTTTTCAATCCATTCAGGATGTTGATCAACGATTTGATTTTTAGCGAATAGATCAACTCTTCTTCTTGTCATTTCATCTAATTCATCTAAAACTTTGAATCTTTCTTCTCTACTTGATGCGGCTTTTGCACTTAAAACAGGAAAATTTTCTTGTAATTTTTTCCAATTTTCATCGGAAACTTCCCAGTTCCACATTTCTTTAATACCAACTCTTGCGTTAAATTGTGGTTTGGCTATCTTGGAAATTTCAACTAAATATCTTTTTCTCACTAATTCAGGATAGTTTTTAGAAAGGTAGTCAATCGAATGAAATTCAGTTGGCAACATTAAAGATTTAGAAGGATCATAATTTTTTGCAGTCGCTTTGAGATATGTTTCAAAATTTTGCAATGCACTGAAATTTGCGAGCTGCAAGCTTGGAGGCAAAGCATAAAGTTCCCCTTCAACCATAAGTGAGGCATATTCATGCAAACCGTTTAAGGAGATTGGATCTAAAACAACGGAATTGCCTATATCTTGAAATAATCTTCTAAAAAGTAATACTTGCTGCCATAACTTAACAGCTTGGGTTTGAGTCATTCCAAGCCTTCTCAATTGCTCATTAAAATAATCAGATGCATTGGCAACACCAAGATACGGATTATTAATATTTTGATTAAAGCTATTTGTAGCTTGTTGCATTAAATCGGCTAAAGCTTCGTTTTGACTAACTTTATACCCTTTTTGCTCTGCAACCTTAGCGGCATTGATTATAAAAGCACTTGCAAGACGAGTAAATTTTACTCCAAACCAATCTTCAAAATTATGGTATCCAAACAAGGACATATCTGTATAAGGAATATTTTGATCAGGATTTACCCAACTATAATTTTGTTCCTGAAATTGCAAAACTCTTTGCAACATCAAAGGGGAAATATTTTGAGATTCTAAAAATAAATTTACTCTTGTTGCGAAAGCATCATTTTCTAAAGGTGATTGAATTTCTTTTAATCGATAAAAATAGTCTCTAATTTTTGGGGCAAAATAACTCCAGCTATTTTCCACGCTTATAAAAGAAGCTTCGGGGTGAGAGTAGGGCTTATATTTTCTTTCTTTTTCTAATTTATCGGTCAATTCACTTGTAATTAGTGGATTGAATTCACTAGCTAAAACTTCTGCAATTCCAGTTTTTAAAATATCTTTTTTTAAAACACCATCATTTAAAAAATTTGAACTCCAAATTCCTTGTTGCTGAATTCCATCTACATCAGTATTGATAAAATTTGCCATTTGTTCAATTTCGGATCGCTTAATAGAGGATCCGTCAATCGCTTTAAAGACTACTTGATCGTTTGCATAATTTGTATTTAAGGTGCTTGATGTTCCAAAAAATGAAAATGAAATGACGGTAACAACTGTTACTACAATAAAAAAGCCTCGCTGGTATTTGCGAAAAAAGTTTAACATGTATCGACTCCGTTATGGAAGATATGAAGATCAATCCTAGCAAAAAAAGTCCTTTCACTCAAATATTTTATCTAATCTTAAAAGTTTAAGAAGTTTTTGACTTTTTTTTGGCAGCTAGGTTTTTAATAGTTTTATTATGAAGAGTTTAAAAAAACGCCATCAGATGACAATGTTAGATTCTAAAAATCCTTAACTATTTTTTTAAAAGAGCTCACTAAAAACATCTATAAAATACTTTTTTAATTTTTCTTTTAGAGCGGAAGGTTTTAACTCCAATGTGCTATTTAAAAGATAAGTACTATTTGTTTGTATGGAGTTTGGTATTAATTGAGAATTATTTACAAAAATATCTCTCCAAAAATCATTGTTCGGTAAAGACAATGAGATAAATCCTTGATGCAAAAAAGCATGTTTTGTTCTTCGTTGCGCTCCTCCTCCAACTTTTATTCCTTTTAGCAAAATATCGTAAGGAGAAATTTTCGCCATGCAGAATTTGTCTAGCACAGAATCAGCGCAACTTTCCACATTTTCATAAAGAGAGATTAGATCTAAAGGAATAACCTTTTTTATAACCTTTAAAACATTTTCATTAATTAGTTTATAATGCTCTAAGGGAGATAATTTATAATAAACCGAGCTTGAAGGAATACAAATAGAATATGTAAAATGGGAATCGTGAAAAGTTATTCCTCCGCCGGTTGGTCGTTTAGCTAATTGGATCCTTTTTTGCTTTATTAAAGAATTATTTAAAAATGGGTCTAATTTCATGAAATGACCATAGGTAATAGTCGGAGATTCCCATTCATAAAAATGAAGGATTACTTTAGTCGAAGTTGCTTTGAGCAAATTTTCATCCATTTCCATAGTACGCTGAGCCAAGCTTAAACCCGAATCTATTAGGGAAATAGACATAACTTTTATGCTACCTTAGAATAACAGGGTTAGTTTTATCGAGCACTCTATCACCGAAAACATAACCATGTTTTTTAAGTTCATGAGTGTTTGGATCCGTATCGTTTAAGATATAAACTGACGCATCTTTAGTGTAGACAATTAGAAGATAAGAATAATTTGGCAAAGTTACTAAATCTGTAAAAGGTAATTCGGCTTCAGGATTTATAAATAAAACACTGCCAGTTTGCATAGCAAATATTGAACGCTCTTTGTCTTCTATTCCCTGAAGGCACAAAACTGCCCCACACACAACTTCTGTAACGCTTGATAAGTCTTTTAAATTTTTAATTTCCAGGTAAGAATTTTCTTTTCCATTAGAGATACTGCCACAAACAAATTGATCAAACCCAAGCCTTAGTGGTTTAATATCGGTAAGCTCGTTTACAATAGTTGCAAGTCTTCTTTGGAAAGGATGCTTTTTTAGTTTATCCTCGTTGGCTGTTAAATTATATCCTTGAGAAACTATCTCTTTTATGCTTTTTTTTGAAAAACTTAAATGAGTAAAGGTGAGACTATTTTCATTTTTGTTTTGCAAGATTTTTAAGATTTCTCCAAGTATTTGCTCACAAGATTCTTCGCTTATAACATTTTTAAATTCAATGCATTTTTCTTTATTAAAAAAATGTTTATGCTCAGAAGCAATGGTAAATTTCATAAGTTAACTTTTAAATAGTATGGATTTTTAAATTTTACGGTTTAAATGTTGGTTTATCAAGGAGTAAATAATTTTCTTTAAGATAATTAAAAAACGATTAGGTTGTTTTTAACAACTCACCTTTTACCAATTTCTAAAGAAATTTATAAACTCAATCAACCAATATTAGTTTTTTTAAGGATCAAGAATAACAACAAATCTACTAAGAAGCTAGAAATTAATAGAAAATTTAGCTATCTTAAACCTTATGAATTCTTATGAAAATTTAATCAACCACATTCCATCGATAGAAGCTAAGATCGGCTACCACTTCACCGACCCCTCTTTACTCCGTTTAGCTTTTGTTCATCGCTCATTCGTAAATGAAAATCGTCGGCAAACAGCTCATAACGAAAGATTAGAGTTTTTAGGAGATTCCATTTTAGGAATAATTGTTTCTGAATACTTATACCATTTTTTTCCAAATACACCAGAAGGTGAACTTTCTTTTTTACGCTCTCGTTTAGTAGAATTTGCCTCTTGCGCAACTTATGTAAAAAAAATAGAAATTGGTAATTTTCTACTCCTTGGAAAAGGAGAGAAAATGAATGATGGTAAAGGCAGAGAATCAATATTAGCAGATTTATTTGAAGCCCTAATTGGAGCAATCTATTTAGATGGAGGTTTAGAAGCGGCTAAAAAATTCTTTTTTTCCCATTTTCAAAAAGATGTTGAAGAAATTATAAAAACTCCTTTGAGAAATTGGAAAGCCATTTTACAAGATTATTGCCAAAAAAAATATCAAAAACCTCCGATTTATGAAGTAGTGAGTGAAACAGGCCCGGATCACGATAAAGTCTTTACTATAAAAGTAATCGTACAAAATCATGAAATCGCTACAGGAATTGGACATTCGAAAAAAGAAGCGCAACAAGCCGCAGCATCTGAAGCGTTGAAAGAACTTAAATGGGATGAAACATGGCCACAAAGGTAAAAAGTGTTTGGTATTGCTCAGAATGTGGGCATAAGCAATTTAAGTGGAGTGGACAATGCCCTCAATGTTCCAATTGGAATAGCTTACATGAAGAAGTAGAAATTCCTCAAAATGCCACTCGTTTCACAGGTGAATTGTTTCAAACAAGTAAACCTATTCGTTTAAAAGAAGTTTCTTCTCAAGAAATTCCAAGAATTCATCTTTCCATCAAGGAGATTGATCGTTTAATTGGTGGAGGTTTAGTTCCAGGTTCTTTAAATCTAATAGGTGGAGATCCAGGAATTGGTAAATCTACTCTCATGCTACAAATTTCACAAGCTTTGGCAAAAATTGGTCTTCTAGTGCTTTATGTTTGTGGTGAGGAATCTATTGAGCAAACTTCTTTAAGGGCAACTCGTTTAAATATTGAGACCGATAATCTTTTGCTTTTAAATGAAACCAATTTCAATGCCATTAAAACCCATATCGAGCATGTTAATCCAGATGTGATAATCGTAGACTCTATTCAAATTGTTTATAAAAGCGAAATTACATCTGCTCCAGGTTCCGTTTCACAGGTTCGTGAAACAACAACGGAATTCATGCATCTTGCTAAAGGCAAAAAAATTACAACTTTTTTAATTGGACACGTAACAAAATCGGGAGAAATTGCAGGTCCTCGCGTATTAGAACATTTAGTTGACACTGTTTTATATTTTGAAGGTGATAAGCAAAATCACTATCGAATGATACGTGTAGTTAAAAATCGTTTTGGTCCAACAGATGAAATTGCAGTTTTTCAAATGGGAGCCCAAGGCTTAGTTGAAGTTGGAAACCCTTCTCAACTATTTTTAGAAGAACGTAGCAAAGAGATGGCAGGATCTGTTGTTACCCCCACTTTAGAAGGCTCTCGCGCAATTCTTGTAGAAAGCCAAGCTCTAGTTACAGAAACTTTTTTTAGTACACCTTCTAGACGCTGTACCGGCCTTGATCAAAATCGTCTCGCTTTACTATTAGCCGTTTTAGAAAAAAGAATGGGTTATCCTCTTCATCGCTGTGATGTTTTTGTCTCAATTGCTGGAGGATTAAAGATTACTGAACCTGGCATTGACCTTGGCATACTTGTGGCAGTCGCATCATCGATGCGCAATATTCAGCTAGATGCTGATTTAATAGTTTTAGGAGAAGTTGGTCTTGGTGGCGAAATTAGAAATGTTTCAAAAATGGAAAGCCGTTTAAAAGAAGCTATTCATTTAGGTTTTAAAAAAGCCATCATCCCAAGACGCAATATTAAGGGCTTGAATAAGGAAATATTAGAAAAAATTACTTTAATTGGTGTAGATTCAGTAGATCAAGCAATACAAGAAATTTTTGGCTCTTAAACATTATGATTACTATAAGCGTTGCAGCAAGACAATCGGAGCTTTCAAAAAGGCAAGTAAATGAAATTTTAACGGAGTTGAGTCAACATCACGCCGTAGAATTTATTCCAAATTACTTCCTAACTTCGGGAGATAAAGACTTAAAAACATCTTTACGTTTATTAGATAAAACAAATTTTTTTACAAAAGAAATTGATGACATTATCTTGCAAGGCAAATGCCGCGTAGCTATTCATTCAGCCAAAGATTTACCAGAACCTTTGCCAGAAGGTTTAGCTGTTTTTGCGTTCACAAAAGGTCTTGATTGCTCAGATAGTCTAGTTTTGCGAGAAAATGAAACCCTTGATTCTTTACCAAAACATGCTATCGTTGCTACTTCGTCTGCAAGAAGAGAAGAACTTGTCAAACAGTATCGACCTGACTTTACATTTGTTGATATCAGAGGCACGATACAACAACGTTTAGAAAAGGTTATGACAAAAGAAGTGGATGGCGTGGTTATAGCAGAAGCTGCTTTAATTCGTCTAAATTTAACACATCTTAACCGCATTAAATTAAAGGGTGACACAACACCCATGCAAGGAAGATTGGCAGTTATCGGCCAAGAAAAAGATGAAGAGATGAAACAGTTGTTTGCTTGCCTTCATTATGACAACTAAAAAAACTCTTTATTTAGGCATTGAATCCCCTAACCCTAATTTCGTGCACAATCCAATTATTATTACAGAAAGACTACCTATAAATCGTAAAGATTGCCAACACATGGTAAAAATATTCAACCAATTTTCCCATGTTTTTTTCAGTAGTAAAAATGTTGTGCGCTATTTATATCAGATCTTTAAACACTATCAATTGGATTTTAATAAGCTTAATGAAAAGAAAGTTTTAAGCATTGGCCAAGAAACAAGTAAATGCTTACTTCAATTTGGTATAACCCCCTTTTATACCTCAGTTATAGAGACTACAGAAGGGTTATTAAAAGTTTTAACAAATTTTATCCCTATCCATTACTTATTATGGCCTCACTCTTCTTTATCAAGAACTGTTTTATCTACCTTTTGCAAAGAAAATCAAATCCCGCTTTACGATATTCCCATTTACTCAACTAAAGTAAACCCTAACTTTATCGTTTATGATTTGAACCTATTTGATGAAATTATTTTTACTAGTCCATCATGTGTCGATGCTTTTCAACAATTTTATTCCTCTATTCCACAAGGGATTAAATTAACTCCCATTGGCCCTATAACTGAACAAAAGCTCAAACTTGTAAAATTATAGGAAGAAGTGTAAGAATAGCAATTTGCTTTAAATTTCCAAGTTGAAAGAAATTTTTAAAAAGATACTCAAAACAAGTTACTTAAACTTACCGTACGAGTAAAAATAATTGTAGTTTTGATATAGGCAAGAAATTGCTTTTATAGAAGGTGCAAGAAAGTTTTAAAAAGGCTTATTCATTTTTATCCGTAGGTTAAGTTGCTTTAAGATTAAAACCACTTTTAAGGAGAATGTATGTCTCATAAATTTGAATTACCCAAACTTCCTTATAATTTTGATGCTTTGGAGCCGTTTATTAGTAAAGAAATTATGGAGTTGCATTACACTAAACATCACCAAACGTATGTAAATAATTTAAATAAAGCCTTAGAGCAATATGAAGAAGCTGAAAAAAATAATGATGTTGCAGCCATGATTGCTTTACAATCTGCCATTAAATTTAACGGCGGTGGACATGTTAACCACAGCATTTTTTGGACTAACTTAGCTCCAGTCAGCCAAGGTGGCGGAAAAGGACCTAATGGTAAACTTTTAGAAGCGATAAATCAACAATTTGGATCATTAGAAAAACTAATAGAAACGATGAGCACGAAAGGGACTGGGGTTCAAGGTTCTGGATGGGTATGGCTTGGATATAATAAAAGCAATGGAAGGTTAGAAGTCGCCACTTGCGATAATCAAGATCCTTTAAGCACTAAAGGATTAGTTCCTCTTCTTGGAATTGATGTGTGGGAACATGCTTATTATCTTCAGTATAAAAATGTTCGCCCCGACTATGTTAAAGCAATTTGGAATGTAGTTAACTGGGCCAATGTTGCTGAAAGATTCGATAAAATATCTAACAAAAACTAGAAAAAAAAGTTTACCTAACTTAAGATTCTACCATTTAATTTAGATTCTTTTTTTAAAGAATCTAAATTAATCTTATGGTTATTTTTTTGCGTTTATTAGATCTTTAATTAAACTTGTAATTATCCGTTAAGTTTTTTAAAATCAAAGAATTACTAATAATATTGGAATTAAAATGGGATTATTTTCTCGCAATAAACCAAAAATTAAAATTCAAACCACAAAAAAAGATGGTTTCAGTGGATGGTTAAAATGTACGCATTGTAATGAATTGATCCACGCTAATGAATTGCAGCAAAATAAAAACTGCTGCCCAAAATGTGATTATCATTACCGATTATCCCTAGAAGAGAGAATCAAATTATTAGCAGATGAAGACACCACCAACGAATTATTTAACGATATAGAGCCAGTAGATCCTCTTTCATTTGTAGATACTGAAGCATACGCCGACAGAATATCCAATGCTAAAGAAAAATCAGGACGAGAAGAAGCTGTCTTTGTGGGAACCTGTACAATTTTTGATCAAAAAGTCGCTTTAGGAGTTATGGATTTTAATTTCATGGCGGGTTCAATGGGTTCGGTTGTTGGTGAAAAACTAACTTTAATCATGGAACACGCTCTATTGGAAAAACTTCCACTTGTTATTGTCTCAACATCTGGTGGAGCGCGTATGCAAGAATCTATTCTATCTCTTATGCAAATGGCGAAAACTTCTGCAGCCTTAGCAAAACTTCACGAAGCAAAAATTCCTTTCATTTCCATTTTGACCAATCCAACCACCGGTGGAGTTACAGCATCTTTTGCATCGCTTGGCGATGTTATAATAGCTGAGCCTAATGCTCTCATTTGTTTTGCAGGCCCAAGAGTTATTGAACAAGTGATTGGCCAACAATTACCGCCAGGCGCACAAAAATCTGAATTTTTATTAGAACACGGTATGGTAGATTGTATTGTTACAAGACATGATCTAAAGCAAAAAATAGCAGAAATATTAATGTTTTTAAGTCCAAAAGAGATAAGAAATTAAATTAGGATAAATTATGAAAAGCCTTGAACCAATAGTAGTATTAACAGAAACTGCACAAGAAGATTTATTACCATATTACGCTTCCCATAGCGCCGCAGGAGCAGATGTTAGAGCATGTCTTGAGCAAGACGTTGTAATAGAACCTGGTTCTTCTGCTTTAATTCCAACAGGCTTAAAATTTGAAATTCCAGAAGGTTATGAAATTCAAGTAAGACCAAGAAGCGGACTTGCTTTAAAAAACCAAATAACCGTTTTAAACACTCCAGGGACTATAGATGCTGATTATCGTGGCGAAGTCGGTGTCATTTTAATTAATCATGGTAAATCAAGCTTTGTTGTAAAACCTGGTATGAGGATTGCGCAGCTAATTATAGCACCGGTGGTTCAAGCTCGGTTTATTATCGCCAAAGAATTAGCTCAAACAAATCGGGGATCAGGTGGTTTTGGTCACACTGGGGTTTAACGATCAATGATTAAAATTGCAAAATATCTCAATCCAGACCTTGTCATGTTTTTAAATGAAACAAATCGAGACGATGTTCTTCAAACAATGGTAAATACAATTTACCAAAAAGGATTAATTCCAGATTCAGTTTTGAATTTCTACGATTTAATCATAGAAAGAGAGAAAGTTGTTTCTACAGGTATTGGAATGGGGGTAGCAATTCCCCACGCTAAAGTTTCAGGTTTAGAAAATTTTTTTATTGCTATTGGCATTTTAACCAAAGGTGTAGACTGGCACTCTATAGATTCTTCTCCAGTCCGATTAGTTTTCATGATCGGAGGACCAGACGATAAACAAACAGAGTATCTGCAAATCCTTTCTAATCTAACCTTAGCAATAAAAAATGAAGAAAAACGAAAAAAAATGTTAACGTTGAATTCGTCAGAAGGTATTATCCAACTATTTACAAATGATTAAATTGATGCTTGTATGAGGGATTTATGGATCTTAAAATAAAAGACGTTGCAGATCTTCTAAATGTTTCTGAAACAACTATTCGTCGATGGCTTTCCGATGGAAAAATTCCTGCCTATAGAATCAATCATCAATATCGATTTAGTCGAGTTGAAATAGAAAATTGGGTTCTTAGGCAAAAGTTAAGTTCAAGCGAAGAGGCTGAATTCAATGTACAAACCATTTCTGAAGAAGAATTAAGTGATACTCAAAATAAAGGCGGCACAAAGCAATTTAGTCTATATAGGGCTTTGCATAAAGGTCGAGTATTGAATGATATTAATGGAAAATCTAAAGAAGAAGTGATTCGTAATACAATGAGTATTATGGCTAATGATTTGAGTTTAGATAAGGATGTTTTAACAGATTTACTACTGGATCGAGAAAACTTACAACCGACAGCCTTAAATCATGGGGTTGCCATTCCTCATACAAGAGATTTTTTACTAGATGCACACCACGACGTCGTTTCAGTCGTTTTTCTAAAAGAACCAATCCCCTATGGTGCACTTGATGGCAAAAATGTACATACGCTATTTTTTCTATTTGCTTGTGATGATAAAAGGCATTTGCACCTGTTAGCAAAAATTGCCCATCTAACAAATTATCCAAGATCTTGTGATTTTTTTCAGACTTGCCCTAAAAAAGAAGACTTACTCGATTACGTTAAAAATTGGGAAGCTTCTATTCTTCCTAGATAAAACTATTTAAAACCCAAGTTGCGCCCCTAAATCACGATTGAACAAAGCCCAACTTGACAGTGGAAGGATAAGTTCCGAAGAGCCAAGGTCCTTGACCCTGACGAGGGACCTAAGCGTTTCAATTGTCAAGTGCAGGCCTGTTCAATTGTGATGTTTTCATGCATATTACTCTTTTTATTAAAGGATTTTTATGCACTCTAAATTATTTGGACAGCACCTTGGGTTATATTCAATATGTGCAATCTGTCTTAAGAAAAAGAATAGAGACTACATTCAGAATTAACAAACATGTTTCCAAAAAAGATACATACGGTAACTAAACAAGGTTTTTTACTCAAATTAGTTATTTTCATTATTGCATTCTGCATAGAAAAGAATTTTTCAGATCTCTAGTAAAAACTTAAAAATAGGCTGCCAACCTGACACATCTAACACCTTGTCAAGGGATTACCCTTGACTGCGGCGTTAGTCGTGCCATCTTGATTGTCTATTTAAGTTTTTACTAGGATTTAGGGGACAACTTGAGTTTAAATATCCCTTAACAGATAAAACTATTAAGGGATAAAAATTTAAGATCTTAAGAGAAGTTTTTTAATAAAGGCACTATAATCAATTAAATTATTCGTCAAATCTTCTTGAGTCAAAGTATAAGGAATATCTGGAGTTACTCCTAAATTTTCAATTGGTTTACTATTTTTTCTTAAAGCTAAAGATCCAGTGTAAGAAAAGGCCGCAACACCCATTTTATTGGGGAAAGAAACCGAATTTACATAACCACCCGCACCTGAAGTACCAGTTCCAATTAAAGTAGCTCTGTTATTATCTTGTAAAACTGCTGGAAAAAAATCAGCACAAGAAATATCTAACTCATTAATAAGAACATAAATAGGTTTGCTATAATGAATTTTTGGATTTGGGTAAATATTCTTGACACCGTATAAAAATAAAGGGTCTGTTAAAGTTTTACCATTCCTCCACTGATCAAGCACCTTTAAACAAAATGTCTTTAAATCTTTGATAAATGTGCGATCAATATTATAGCCTTCTATACTATCCCCTAAGGCCTCTTTTATTTCCTCTTCAGGAGCTTCTTCAAGTATTTCAATTTCTTGTAAAATATCAACATAAGAAACGATTTCAGCTTGGGTTAAACTAATTCGATGAGCTGGAACCTGCATGGGCTTATCGGTGAGATAGGAAAGAATTCCATATAGACAAAACATCGATCCCCCAGGATTGTTTAGTTGATCAATAACTAAAAAATCTGATTGTTGTTCAAAAATAGAGATCAATTCTTGCAATTCAGAAATATTTTGCTCTTCACCTAACATGTAGTTAGGAATTCTTATAAATCCGCCAACCTTTCCGTTTTCCAATTCAAAAAGATAGGCATCGTAACTATAGCTTTCATCTGTTTTAAAGAGTATTTTGCCAAGAGGTGGAAGCGAAGAATCTTTTTTTCCGATAGAAAAAGGGTGATCGATCGCTTTGCAATCTTTACAAAAGTTTTTTGTCAAATAAGCATTTACTTCATTTTGACAATTTTTTTGCCACTCAAAAATAGGCAAGCACATTTTCTTTTTTAAAAAAGGTAGTTTACTATAGGCGTAGATTGGATCTTTTTTTAGCCCTAACTGTTTTGGCTGTTCAATCAATTCGTCTAGATGCAACCATGTGGTTTCATATTCATGAATAACCCCATTTTGATTTTTTATTTTTATCGAAATTTTTCCTTTAGGGGTATTCATTCCAGTATAAGCAAATCTTTTGGTAAAAAATATTTCTGCAAAACGTTGGTTTGTTAAAGAATCTTCTTTGAAATAGTTTTTTTTAAAACGATTAAATACCTCTTCAATAGGTTCATCGTTAATCGCTATGATCTCATCCCCAATTTTTAATTTGCTATATATATCGAGGCTTTTTTTCATCTCCTTTTCTTCTAATGTTAACTCCTCATCATTTTCTTCATCTGATGGAAAGTCTAAGGAATTAATCACAATATAGCGATTGTCTATTTGGATAAGATCAAATAGCAAAAAAGACATGGCCTTATTGTGAAATAAAACATTTACATGATGATCACAAGTAGATGTAAAGAAGTTACGTAAAATGGTTTGGTATTGATCAATACATGGACTATTTAGTGCCAGAATCTCTCTTTGTGCCTGATGAATTTCTTGCTTTAAATCCCAGTCAAATAATTGTTTCTTCCAAAAAGACGGTGCGTAAGAATCTTCAAAAATGTTTTGAATTATCTGTAAATTACCCACCATTTTGGCTTTGCTATTACTTTCTTGTAAACCAGCATATATAATCAATGGCATGGAAACAACAAAAGCAAATAAAAAATATAAACTTTTTTTCATAATAATCCGGTTTTTTTTGGCTTTTCTGTAGAATAGGTTTTCAGTAAATGCTTTTTGTGCAAGCGACTAGCCGATTGTCATTCTTTGCAACTTAATCTAGCAAATAATTTTTGTTAAAAGAAGCCATCTATAAAATAATAATATTCTACTTGTTTTGTATAAAATTACCTTACACAAAATAAAATTGAGCCTTTGATCAATAGAAGAAAGCTTAGATTTTTTGCTATATGACAATACCCAATTTATTTTTTGCTTTATGTAATTATAAACAAATAAATAAAAAAACTAGATTATATAAACAATGATTTATAAAGAAAAAGAAAAAAAACCTAACCTATTTAAATAGGTTAGGTTTGTAGAAATTAAGTTGAAGCTGAAATTGGTTTAGATTTGCTTTCTTTATTTTTGTGTATATTAAATACTTCTTTGTCAATAAAGACTAACTGATCATTTTCAACCGTTACTAAACAGCGTCTTCCTTCATTTGGATAGAGAAGTAATTTTTCAGCAATAGGATCTTCAAGGTACTCTTCAATGGTTTGACGCATAGGCCTTGCACCCATTTTCGGATTAAATCCTTTTTCCACTAAAAATTTCTTCGCTTCTTGATCTAATTCAATATAAATTTGACGTCGCTCTAAACGCTCCTGTAATTTCTTTAATTCTATATCAATAACTTTGAGTAATTCCTCTTTTGATAAAGGATGAAAAACAGTCGTAGCGGTAAAACGATTGAGTAATTCTGGTTTTAAAACCTTTTTTAACTCATCTAAAACTTTTGATTTGATTTGTTCGTAATCTAAAGTATCTTCATCCGCAATTCCAAAACCAACTTGAGTATTTCTTCTTATAAGATCTGCTCCTATATTTGAAGTCATGATGATAATGGTATTGCGAAAATCTATTTTTCGACCAAAGGAATCGGTTAAACGACCTTCCTCTAAAATTTGCAAGAAAATATGCATCACATCTGGATGAGCTTTCTCAATTTCATCAAACAGTATTACAGAATAAGGTCTTTGACGAACTTGTTCCGTCAATTGCCCCCCTTCTTCATGCCCTACATAGCCTGGAGGTGAACCTGTCATACGGCTTACAGCAAACTTTTCCATGTACTCTGACATATCCACTTGGATTAGAGCATCTTCTCCACCAAACATGTTGATAGCTAATAATCTGGCAAGTAAAGTTTTCCCAACCCCTGTAGGACCTAAGAATAAGAAAGCTCCAATTGGTCTTTTTGGATCTTTGATATCTGCGCGACTTCTTCTAATGGCTCTACAAACCGTTTTAACAGCATCATCTTGGCCAACAATATTTTCCTTTAAAATTTCTTCCATCTTGAGAACTTTTTGGGTTTCCCCTTCGGTCAAACGATTGACAGGAATGCCAGTTTGTCGAGCAACAACTTTGGCTATATCTTCATCTTCAACAATGACTTCATGCTCTTCTTTATTGACTTCCCATTGATCTCGAATTTGTTGCAATTTCTCACGTAGATTTTTTTCTTTATCGCGTAAATTAGCAGCTTCTTCATAGCGCTGATTACTTATCGCTTGATCTTTGGCAATTTTTGCCTCTTCGATTAAAGCCTCTAGTTGAGTAATTTCTTGTGGCTGATTCATCATCGCAATTCTCATTTTAGCGCCAGCTTCATCAAGTAGGTCAATCGCCTTATCTGGTAAAAAACGACCATGAACATATCTATCTGATAAAACCGCAGCTGCACTAATCGCGGCACCTGTGTAGATACATTTGTGATGATCTTCATATTTGTCTTTTAACCCTCTCAAAATTTCAATCGTATCATCCACAGATGGTGGCTGGACGATAATTTTTTGAAAACGGCGCTCAAGAGCTGCATCTTTTTCAATGTGTTTGCGATATTCATCAATCGTTGTGGCTCCAATACATTGAATTTCCCCTCTTGAAAGAGCTGGTTTTAAAATGTTAGAAGCATCGATCGCACCTTCTGCAGCACCGGCTCCAACAATGGTATGTAATTCATCGATGAAAAGTAGTACGTTGCCGTTTTTGCGGATTTCATCCATGATCGCTTTAATTCTTTCTTCAAATTGCCCCCGATATTTCGTACCGGCAATCATTAAAGCTAAATCTAAAGTAATCAACTTCTTTTTACGCAAATTGTCTGGAACTTCCCCTTTTACTATCGCTTGCGCTAACCCTTCAACTATGGCTGTTTTTCCAACGCCGGCTTCACCGACTAAAACAGGGTTATTTTTGCGGCGACGACAGAGAATTAAGATCAAGCGTTCTACTTCATCTTTACGTCCAATGACCGGATCCATTTTGCCTTCGCGGCAAATTTCTGTTAAGTCGTGACCATAAGCTTTTAGTGCTGGCATTTTGTCTGAGATACCAGAGTTGCTTTTCTCAAAACCTTTACCTGTACTTCCAGGTTGATTTTGTCCCATATTAGGTGGCGCGCCTGAACCCAAAGGTGGTAATTGTAAATTAAATGTTTCTAATTCTTTTAAAACTTCTTTTCGAACTTCTTTTAAATTAACATTTAAGTTTTCTAATACTTGAGCTGCGACTCCATCCGTTTGCCTTAATAATCCTAACAATAAATGCTCAGTACCCACGTAGTTATGATTTAAGTTAGCAGCTTCTTCATTAGCAAACTCAAATACTTTTTTTACCTTTCCAGTAAGAGCTGGATCGCCGTAAACTTGAATTTCGGGACCATAACCCACAAGCTTTTCAACTTCACTTCTTACAGTTTCAAAATCGATATTTAAATTTCTCAATACATTGACAGCCACACCTTGTCCAAGCTTGAGCAAGCCTAAAAGAACATGTTCTGTCCCTAAGTAATTGTGGTTTAGTCTTTGTGCCTCTTTTTTTGCGAGTTTGATGACTTGTTTGGCACGATTAGTAAATTTATCAAACATATTATTTTACTCTTATAAAGTTTTAATTTTCTTTTTTTCCTAAGAGAAAAAGACCTAAACTATTAACCTTAAATGTTTTCGTTATTTTTATCTTATTTAAGGTCAAGGCACCCTCATCTAAATGTAGATTGGAGAGTTTTTTTTTTCAAACGGTTAAATTTTCTTGTTTCTTATTTTCCGACTAAATTAAAGTTTTATTTATTAATTTTTAGGTGTTTATGGAAGTTTTATCCTCAATTAGAATAATTGTTTTAATTGCTTCTTTATTTGGATTTTTAGGGGTTTTATTTGGAGCATTTGCATCTCATATATTGAAACATCATCTTCAACTTGAAAGCCAACAAATCTTTGAAATTGGTGTAAGATATCAAATGTATCACGCATTAGCTATTTTTTGCATTGCTCTTTTATCCATTCACTTTGCCTCATCATGGTTTATTACTGCAGCTTGGAGTTTTATCGTTGGTATAATCATTTTTTCAGGATCTCTTTATTTACTAGCTTTAACTGGTATAAAGAGTTGGGGCGCAGTCACTCCCATTGGAGGGATTTTTTTAATTTTAGGGTGGCTTTTTTGTATTGTAGGTCTTCTTTAAAACCTCGATTCGTTAAAAAGACAATTGCTCCACTAAATCAAAAGCTCCTTTTATACAATCGTTTACTGACACTCCACAGTAATTACTTCCTAGTAGTTTTAAATTATTGTAAGATTTACTCACCATGTGAATAAATTGTTCTTTTTGTTTTTTTTTCTCTATTTTAAATTGAGGTATACATCGATTAATGCGTCTAATTATTAGGGAAGTTGGTTTCTCTTTTATAGATAATATGATGTTTAGATAATGGATGACATCTTTTTGAATTTCTTCATCTGTTTTATTTCCATAACTTACATCCCTTTCCCCTCCCAGCATGAAAGTCAACCGCGTTTCATCATTGTAATTATTCTGTTCTGGAAAAACATCGGAATCCCAAACAATTCCAAGTAAAGGAATTTGTTCACAAGTAGTAATTATACAACCAAATCCTTTTTTTTGTAAAACGGGCTTGAGAAATCCTACACAAACAACAACGACTGATGTGTAATGATCTGGTGTAAATTGCGAATAGCCAAGTATTTGTTTAAGTTGAAAATCAGGGATTGTGGAAATAACAAGATCCGCTATATACGCATCCTTTGTTTCGGTTTGTATATGCCCTTTTTGTTTATCAAAATTTAAACTAACTATAGACGCATCTACCTTTATGTTTTCCCGACATTTTTCTTCTAATGACTTGGTTAAAGTTTCCATGCCTTTTCGAAAGGAAAAGAGAGGTTGTTTGGACCATTCTTTTACAAAGGGAGAAACGATATGATCATTTTGTCTATTTTTTATAGCGCCAATAATAATAGAGCCATATTTCTTTTCTAGATTCTTTAAATTCGGAAAACAACTTTCTATAGACAGAGAACGACAATTGCCCGCATATATACCGGTAACTAGAGCATCCATAAAAATCGGGGCTAAAGAGTTTCCAAAACGACGTCTAGCAAATGCATCAATCGTTTCATCATCTAGTTTCCTTTTTGCAAACAAATCTTTTATGGGAGCTAGGAGTAAAGGATAGGCCCAAGGACTTTTTAAAAGATTGAGAAAACTATTTGGAATTTGTCGCAATTTTCCTTTCCAAAATAGATAGCGTTGCTTTGCATTAATGCTTGGCTTAATGAGCTGGTCTTGTAATTGAAGTTGTTCAATTAGATGAAGGGTATAGAGGCCACTGCCTTTTGTCCGACAACTTCTAGGGCCCCATTCAAATAAAAATGTTTCGGAAGTGGTTTTTATAAGACCACCTGTTTGAGAATTTTTTTCTAATACTAATATCTCAACTTGATCTTGAAACTTTTGTTTTAAAAACCAACAAGTAGCAAGTCCTGAAATCCCGGCTCCGAGAATAATGATTTTTTTTTTCATTATTTCACTTAAAACAAGTAGTTAAACAAAATTTTTTACTGTGTCTACGAGGAACTGTACATTTTGGTAAGGAATATCGGGCAATATGCCGTGTCCTAAATTAAAAATAAATCCTTTATCACCACGCATAGACTCAAGGATCGATTCTACCTGAGTTTTAATAATGCTTTGAGATCCATACAAAACATAAGGATCTAAATTTCCTTGTAGGGCTATAGTTAATCCTAAATTTTGCCGAATGTTGGCAAGATTTTCATTCCAGTCTATGCTTAAAGCCTGCGGTTTTAATGAAGCTAAATTTTTATAGAATACGGATGAACCTTTACAAAAGAAAATTAAAGGGACTTGAGTCGATGACAAGCCTTTCATTATTTTTTCTAAATACTTTAACGTACATTGCTGAAATTGAGGAAAGGCTAAGCAATTGGCCCATGAATCAAATATTTGGATAGCATCCACACCAGCTTCTATTTGCAAATTTAAATAGTCAATTGAAGCATCTGTGATTTTGTCTAGAAGAAGAAAAAATGATTTTGGATCTTGAAATAGCCATTGCTTTGTTTTCTTTAAATCTCGCGATGATTTACCTTCAATCAAATAGCTTGCAATAGTAAAAGGAGCTCCACAAAAGCCAAGTAAAGGAACTGTTAAATCTTTTTTTAATTCAACAATGGCTTGTTTCACGTAATAAAGGGCTTTATTAGCAGGAAGAGCTTGTAAATTTTCAACATCGGATGGGATAGATAAAGGTTGCTCAATTACAGGTCCAATATTTTCAATAAATTGAAATTTCTTTTTAAAGGACTCTAAAATAACTAAAATATCTGAAAATAAAATGGCGGCATCTAAGTTAAATGCTTTCAGAGGTAAATTGGTTATTTCGTACACTAACTCAGGTGTTCGACACATTTGTAAAAAAGAATAATTAGTCCGAATTTTTCTATATTCTGGCATATAGCGACCAGCTTGGCGCATCAGCCAAATGGGAGGACGATGGCTATTATTTTTTAAAGATAAAGCATCTAATAATAAAGATGTTTGTGTAGCCATCGTCATAAAAAACCTATAGTATCCTTTCTAGAATAGATTCACGCGTAAATCCATACTCTTTAGCCAGGTCTTTATAAGGCGCAGAAGCCCCAAAAGTATCCATACAAATACAAATACCATCCATACCGATGTATTTATACCAACCTAGGTCAACGCCCGCTTCAATACTTACCCGTTTGCCTAAGTTGCCACCAAAAATTGAATGCTTATATTCTGCATTTTGTCTTTCAAATAACTCCCAACAAGGCATAGAGATCACTCTCACATCTTTACCTAAATTTTCCAATTCTTGTGCAACTTCTAGTGCTAAGTGAACTTCTGATCCTGTTGCAACTAGGGTATAATCAGGTTGTTTCTTTTCTTTTTTAATAATATAAGCACCTCTTGCCATCCCCTCTGAATAAGAGACATGAGTTTCGCTTAATTCAGGAAGATTTTGCCTTGAAAGCAACAAAGCTGTTGGACCTTCATATTCTAAAGCAGCAATCCATGCCATTTTAACTTCATATTCATCAGCTGGCCTAATTACGTGTAAATTAGGAATAGCTCTTAAAGCGGCATAATGCTCAACTGGCTGATGCGTTGGTCCATCTTCTCCAAGGAAAATCGAATCGTGGGTAAATTGATAAATCACTTGTATTTTCATAAGGCATGCTAAACGAATAGCATTTCTCATATAATCTGAAAAGGTTAAGAATGTACCAATAAAAGGAGTTATAAACCCAGTTTCATATAAACCACTTGCCATGGTTGCCATTCCAAACTCGCGCACACCAAATTTAATATTACGCCCTTGAAAATGACCCGGTTCAATGATTGGAAAATCTTTCATCATTGTTAAATCAGAGACAGACAAATCAGCTGATCCCCCATATAACTGTGGAAGTTGCTTACATAAGACATTTAAAACATCTTGAGATGCCTTTCTGCCAGCAACGGGTGCTTTAATGGTTAAGTCTTTTAAAATTTGTTCTAAATCACTTGGAACTCTTCTATGTTCCATGTTTTCATATTCTTTAAATAATTCTGGATTTTCTTTTGCCCAACTATCAAAGTTTTTCTGCCATTCCTTTTCTAACTGAACATCATCCGCTATCTTTTTATGGAAAAATTCAGCCACATCATGTGGGACATAAAAAGGATCTAATGGAATACCTAAAGCTTTTTTTGATGCAATCAATTCTTCTTGACCCAAAGGTGAGCCATGAACCTTAAAAGTTCCAGCTTTATTAGGCGACCCTTTTCCGATAATCGTATGCGCTATAATTAAGCGAGGTTTTTGCTGATTTTCTTTAGCTTTTGTCAACACTTCATGGACTTCATCCAAGTTATTGCCATCAATCGTATAAACTTCCCAACCATAAGCTTCGTAGCGCATTTTTGTGTTTTCAGAGTTAGACTCTGCTAAAGGTCCATCTAGTGTCACTTCATTAGCATCATATAGAACTATCAAATTATTTAATTTTAAATGTCCAGCTAATGAAGAAACTTCAGAAGTTACCCCTTCCATCATACATCCATCGCCTACAACGCAATACACTTTAGAGTTAAAAATCTCATGATTTTTGGTATTAAATTTGGCAGCTAATATTTTCAACCCGAGCGCTTGACCAACTGCGTTACCAAAACCTTGTCCTAACGGGCCTGTTGTCGTTTCTACACCAACTGTCATTTCAGCTTCGGGATGGCCTGGAGTTAAAGAATGAAGTTGACGAAAGTTTTGTATATCTTCCATTTTTAATCCATAACCGGATAAAAACAATCCTGAATAAAGCCACATTGAGCCATGGCCAGCAGATAGAATTAAACGATCCCGATTAGCCCATTTAGCATTTTTTGGATTGTATCGCATTTGGTTTGCCCAAAGATAAGCACCAATTTCAGCAAATCCCATAGGCATACCAGGATGGCCTGAATCGGCCTTTTGGACAGCATCCATTGATAAACCGCGAATTGTATTTGCAATTTTGCTAAGAAGCAGTTTGTATTCAGAATCTAATTTTTTAAAGTTTTCTTTTTCTTCTGAATGATTAGTGTGGGACATATTTTTCTTAAGCCTTAAAAAATTTTATAAAAGGTGGATTTTCGTTTTTTTTTTATTGAAAGTCAAGGCATGTCGAGAAATAAATAGAAAAAAAATTTCAAGTATTTGTAAAAAATTATTCATATTTTTTTGAGGAGTCTAATATGAATGTTTTTTCTTTAATCACATCGACAGTACAAGAAATTTCTGATAATGGCTTGCAACAAAGCGGCTTAAAGATCGGTCTTAAAATAATTTGCTTGTACCATCGAGGCAAAGCATTTATTCAACGTACGAAAGTTTACATGGAACCACAAAATATTTTTCCTTACATGGTGGGAAATATTTTGTATTACACAGTCGATAACAAAACTTTAAAAACCTACGCTAAAGTTTTTTTGATTTTAGAGTGCTTTGAAAATTGTGTAAAAAAAATACAAGGTTTGCAAAAGCTATGCCAAAAATATAAAAAAGTTATTTTTAGCTATCAATTAAATCAGATTGAATTGGAAAAAAAGAAGAGTTTATCCATTACTTGCAAAGCTCAATTATTGTCTCATTTAATTTATAAAATTTTATCGATCACTATGCAATTTTTTAATGAACTTGTTGCCTTAAGTTTCGCTACATGGGAAATTTATGAAGCTTTTTATGCAGATGACAAAGCTGTTCAAGAGTGCGTTATGAATACGATCAAATGGAGCGAAATGCTACATAATAATAAAGCTTTATTAAAAGAAAAACTTACCAAAAATAAAACAACGATAGATGCTATTTTTCGAGGGCTGCATATAGAAAATAAGATCTCAGCTCAAGCGTTTATTGAAGGTATCCATAAATTTTTAGATACAGCTGACTTAACCACAAGACCCGTAGTGGTGCTTTTTCAATCCGTGACAACGATTTGCTCCAAAGTATTCGACGCCGTTTACGACTGCTTTGATCGCACAACCTCTAAACAAGTGGAGACCATACATAACCCTTTAGCCTGTACAAGTCGTCTTATGGTTTAACGATTTATAAGAAATCAAAGTTTGGGTTTTGCTCTAGACAAGCCCCAATCTAATCTTGTATAATCAATCCTTTATTTATTAATTTTTTTTGGAAAATATGTTAAGCCAAACCTTAAGACAAGAATTTTTGAAATATTTTAGAGAACGCAAACATCAAGTTGTTTCCTCCTCACCAGTCGTACCCTATGATGACCCAACGCTACTTTTTACTAACGCTGGAATGAATCAGTTTAAAGACGTTTTTTTAGGAAAAACAAGAAGAGATTACACCCGAGCAGCTACTAGTCAAAAATGTATTCGAGTCGGGGGAAAGCATAATGATTTAGATAACGTTGGACACACCTCTCGTCATTTAACTTTTTTTGAAATGCTAGGCAACTTTTCTTTTGGAGATTACTTTAAAAAAGAAGCGATTCAGTTTGCATGGGAAGTGTCAACTAAAGTATTTGGCTTAAATCCTGATAGAATTTGGCCGACTGTTTTTAGAGAAGATGATGAAGCCTTTGAATTATGGAAAGCTTACGTACCCGAAAGCCGAATCACTCGTTTTGGAGAAAAAGACAATTTTTGGGCTATGGGGGATACTGGACCTTGCGGACCCTGCTCAGAATTATTATACGATCGAGGAGATAAATATGGAGAGGCAAAATCTCCCCTTGGAGATCCAAATGGAGAAAGATTTTTAGAGTTTTGGAATTTAGTATTCATGCAATACAATCGTTTATCACCAAACGAAATTATTACCTTACCAAAACCCTCTATCGATACGGGAGCGGGCCTTGAGCGTTTATTAAGCTTAAAAATGGAAGTAGATAGTGTCTTTGAAACGGATGTTTTAAGAAGTCTGATCGATAAAATCGAGCAAGAGTCAAATGTCGCTTATCAATTAAATGATCCCATAAAAGCTCCAGCCTTTAGAGTTATCGCCGATCATTTGCGCTGTTTATCTTTTTCCATTGCAGATGGCGTGCAACCAAGTAACGTAGATAGAGGTTATGTTTTAAGAAAAGTTTTAAGACGAGCTGTTCGCTATGGAAAAACGCTCGGGTTTACAAAGCCTTTTCTAGCAGATATTTATCCAAGGCTTATGGAAACTATGGGAAGAGATTATCCAGAACTTGTTAAATCTCAAAACCGAATTACCGAAATTCTTCATTTAGAAGAAGAAGCGTTTTTAAAAACACTTCAACGGGGCGGCAATATTTTACAAAACATTATTGACCACGCTTCTTCAAGTAATTTAAGACAAATAAGTGGAGAAGAGGCCTTTAAATTAAAAGACACGTATGGTTTTCCTTTTGAAGAAATTGTCTTAATTGCCAAAGATGCCAACTTACAAGTGGACTTCACTCGTTATCAAGAATTAGAAGAAGAAGCTAAAAAAAGATCTCGTTCCACGCAAAAAACCGTTCAGCAAATCGCTAACGAAAGCATTTTTGAAGAAGTGATTGAAAAACATGGTTTAACTGAATTTGTAGGCTATACTCTACACAACACTTCAAGTCAAGTTTTAGCAATCGTTTATGAAGGTCAATTAGTACCTCAATTAAAAACAGGGCAAGAAGGATGGATTATTTTAGATAAAACCCCTTTTTATGCTGAAATGGGAGGTCAAGTTGGCGATTTAGGGATGTTAAGATCAGAGCACAAGTTATTTTCAGTGGTCAACACTATCACGCCTTTTAAAGGTATTGTGGCGCATGTTGGACAAATGGAAAAAAATGAAATTAATGTGGGTGATTATCTAAACGCTAGCATTGATTCTTCAAGAAGACAAAAAATTGCCAATAATCACACCGCCACCCATTTGCTACATTGGGCTTTAAATCAAGTTTTAGGTGAACATATCAAACAGGCGGGTTCCGTTGTTGATGAAAATCGTTTACGTTTTGATTTTAGCCACCATAAAAGTTTATCTAAGCAAGAAATTCAAACACTTGAAGATCTTGTTAATGCCAAAATTCGAGAAAATAAGCCTGTAAAATGGTACGAAATTGGCTATGAAGAAGCACAATCTCGAAATGATATTAAAATGTTTTTCGATGAAAAATATGGCAATAAAGTTCGAGTGATTGATATTGACGAATCAAAAGAGTTGTGTGGAGGAACACATACTTCCCAAACGGGAAACATCGGCTTATTCAAAATCCTAAAAGAAGGAAGCATTGCAGCTGGTATTCGAAGAATTGAAGCTGTAACTGGACAAGAAGCTGAAAATCTAGCTAAGGATCTTGAGTCAACAATCACAACGATTGCAGATCTTTTAAAAGTTCCTTCCCCTAAAATTTTAGAAAAAATTGAAAGGTTATTGGAAGAAAATAAAAAACTCAGCCTTGATCTAAAAAACGTCAAAAAAAGTGAGCTTGAAAACTTAGCAAAACGATTAGTTGAAAAAATAGAAATCATTAAGGAAATACCATTCATTTCTTCTAAAGTCTCTTTGCCACCTGATGAATTGAGATTATTTATTGACGAAGTCACCAATCGTTTTCGCACAGGCGTATTAGTTGTCGGATCTGAATATGATCAAAAATGCCAAATCATTGCCAAAGTTAGTGACGATTTAGTGCAAAAAGGGATACAAGCGCATACTATCATTAAAGGGATTGCTCCTTTAATAGAAGGAACTGGGGGCGGCAAAGCCAATATGGCTCAAGCCGGGGGGAAAAATCCTCAGCGCTTAGATGAGGCTTTATGTAAAGCGAAAGAGTATATTTAATATAGGTTTCAAGTGGAGAATGGTGCTTTTGAAGGAATTCGGTTAGAGCAGTTAAAAGATGCTTTAAAAAACGATAATTCTATAGTCATTGAAGGCTTATGGAATTCTACAAAGGCACTAGTTTTATCATTAGCACAAAAAGTTACCGGGAAAAATATCCTCATTTTAACAGGCGCAAGTGTTGAGGAATTGCGACTATTTAATGATTTCCCCTACTTTTTTGAGCGGACAATTATTGATTTTCCCGCTTGGGAAACGCTCCCTTCTGAAAAAATTGCACCAAGTCCCGATGTTGTTGGAGAAAGATACACAGCTTTAAAAAATCTGTTAAATGCGCATGGTTCCACTATCATTTTAAGTAGTGTCCAGGCCATTTTACAAAAACTAATACCCCCTAGCAAATTTTCAACATCCTACCTTTCTTTACAAACCGGGCAAACGCATTCATTTGAAACGTTGGTCAAAAAATTACAAGAAATGGGGTATCAAAAAAAATCGGTTGCTTCTGACAAAGGAGAAATGGCTTTAAGGGGCGGTATTATCGATATTTTTCCAGTCTCTTCTCCAGATCCTTTCCGCATTGAATTTTGGGGAGATGAGATAGAATCAATTAGAACTTTCGACCCCATTGGCCAAAAATCTATTCAAGTTTGTAAAGAGTGTGACATAACCGCTGCTTTAGAATTAGAATTAATAAACCAAGAAGAACAATTAGCCAATATTTTAGATTACCTAGGTCCTCAAACTATTGTCGTTTTTGACGACCTCTTAGCCATTGAAGATCGATACACTTCCCTAATTAATATTTTAGGACAAGCCCCGAGAACTTTTTTATCTTTTGAAAACTTTTTAGATCGATGTGCCCCTTTACAAAAGATTTACTTAAGCCATGAAGCCATTGACGAATTAAGTGAAGTGCGTGTAAAAAATTCTTCCCAAAATCAACATTATTATTCAAATCAAAGCCCTTTATATACTTTGACTTTTCAAATGTTTGGCAAAGAACTTGAAGCTGAACGTTGGAATCACCCATTTATTCCCATTTCTTCTTTTTTAGTGCCAGAAGAGACTGATAGTCAGGTTATTACTGGACAAGATCTTTTAAATAACTTATCTCGTCTTACCAATTCTAATTTTCAGACTATTTTTTTAAGTACTCATGAAACAGAACAGCAACAATTTAAAAAAAGAATTGAAGAAGCCTCTTATCAATTACCCAATAACACAACTTTTCAAATTGGCTATTTATCAAGCGGATTTGTGAATCCAGATTCTGAGCTTATAATTTTTCCATACACTGAAATCACAAAAAGATACAAATTAAGACGCCAAAAACAAAGAAGCACTTATCACGCACCAGTCGTTGAAATGTATGACTTACATCCAGGAGATATAGTTGTCCATTCAAACAACGGCATAGCCAAATATTTAGGCATAGAAAAAAAGCCAAATCATCTTGGCAACGAAAGCGAATTTTTTTCACTCGAATATGCTGATCAAGCCAAACTATACGTACCTTTAAATCAAGCTCATTTAGTTAGTAAATATATTGGCGCCAGTGAAGAAATCCCCAAATTAAATTCACTTGGAAATACAAAGTGGAAAAAAACCAAAGAATTAACAGAAAAAGCAATTTTAGGTTACGCTTCTCAGTTGCTTGATCTTTATGCCAAACGATCTTTAAAACCAGGTTATGTCTATCCAGAAGATTCTTTTGATGTAAAAAGTTTTGAGGAAGAATTTCCTTTTGTAGAAACGGAAGATCAATTAGAAGCTGTTCGCAATATCAAGCAAGATATGCAATCTGCCAAAAATATGGATCGTTTAGTTTGTGGGGATGTTGGCTATGGCAAAACGGAAGTCGCCATGCGCGCGGCTTTTAAAGCTGTCGTTGACGGGCATAAACAAGTGGCCATACTTGTGCCTACCACTGTTCTTGCCATGCAGCATTATGAAAATTTTTGTGATAGGATGGCAAACTTTCCGATTCGTATAGGGGTTTTATCCCGCTTTAGAACTTCCAAACAAACTAAAGAAACTTTAAAAGAGCTTGCGGAAGGATCGCTTGATATTATTATTGGCACACATCGTTTGATTGGTTCTGATGTTGTATTTAAAGATTTAGGTTTGATCATCATTGATGAAGAGCAAAGATTTGGAGTTAAAGCCAAGGAGCATTTAAAACAAGTTAAAATTGGCGTCGATTGCCTCACTCTTTCTGCAACCCCAATTCCTCGCACTTTATATATGTCCTTGATTGGGGCAAGAGATATGTCCGTTATAAGCACCCCTCCGCAAGATCGCCTTCCCATTACAACACTGCTAACAGACTCCAACGAACAAACCATAAAAACAGCTCTTTTAAGAGAACTTGCAAGAGATGGACAAGCCTACTTTATTCACAATAGAGTAGAAACTATTTTTGAAGTGGCTGACAAATTAAAAAAAATGCTTCCCCAAGCCAAAATTGTTGTGGCACATGGTCAAATGAGTAGTAATGAAATAGATTTGGCTTTTCACTCGTTTAAAAATGGGCAAGCTAATATTTTAGTCGCAACAACCATAGTCGAAAGTGGTATTGATATTCCAAACGCGAATACAATATTAATCGACCGCGCTGACACCTTTGGCTTAGCGGATTTATATCAATTAAGAGGAAGAGTTGGTCGCTGGATTAGAAAAGCTTATGCTTACTTTTTGGTAAAAAATTTAAGATCATTATCTGAAATGGCAAGAAAACGATTAAATGCGTTAATTGGAACTTCAGGTTATGGCGGTGGCATGAAAATTGCTATGAGAGATTTAGAAATTAGAGGTGCTGGGAATATAATAGGAACAGAACAATCAGGGCATGTATCAGAAGTTGGTTACCACTTATACTGTAAATGGCTGAAAAGAGCCATTTTGGCTTTAGAAGGGAAAATTCCAAGCACTTTAGTTGATACAAAATTAGAATTCCCCTCTATTGACTACGGAATCCCAGAAAAGTACATAAACGAAAGCAATTTACGAAAAGAAATTTACCATCGTTTGGGAGAAGCTATTGAACCGGAAGAGATCGATACTATTTGGTCAGAATTACAAGATAGATTTGGAACCCCTCCTTTACAAACCAAATGGCTTTATCATTTATCTAAAGTAAAAGTACATGCATCACGTCATGGCTTTTTACTCTTGCGACAGGATAAATTATCTCTGACTATGGAAAAGAAAAAGGGTGGAGATGTTCAAACCAAAAAAATCTTGTTAAAACCTTTCAAAACGCCTCAAGAATTAGAAGATAAACTCATGCAAGCCATGAAAAGTTTTTAGCAAATTCAATTGTTAAATATTGCTAAATTGCAATTAGCTATCGAATATATTTTGTTTTGTTTATTACGATAGAATCAAGACTTGTTTTATTAAAAGCGTTCTTTACAAAATTCTCCCAATCTCTTTCTTGGCTTTGAACAAAAAGATTTTTAATACATTTGTTACACTTTAAAGCATCTACTATACATTCAATTTGAGAGGGTAGTAAAAAATCTTCTAAATAGATATGTGTTACCTGAAAAAATTTAACTTTTTCTACAAATATTTCAAAGGCATGATTTATTTTTGGGAAAAGAAATGAATGTAAACGCAATGTTTTTAAATTAGTATTTTTTTCAATTAAATCATAAAAAAAATCAAAGGCTTTATTATTAATTTGTAGCAACTCTACATCTAAAGATGTGCAATAAGAAACTGTTCTTATGCGCTCTAAAAGCTTTCGTAAATGATTTACCGATACATGCTTTAAAGCAATAAAAATAGGATAACAATTTCTCCGATGTGTGCTTAAATAATCTAAAAATATCATAATTTGTTCGGTTGATACCCTAGCTGTAACTTTTATAGGATAAGAAGGTATAGACGCGTGAAAACGGTCTAGCAAATAAGAGACGCTTTCTTTTTCGACGTTTGCAAAAACAACTTCAAAATAATTGTCTTTTTCATGCCAATGAAGGTTTTGAATAACATAAATAAATTCTAATATTTCTTGAAAAAATCCATTTTGCATGATTTTTTTAGAATGAAAAGGCTTTCTATCCTGTATTTTTTTTTGATGAATAAATTTGGCACAAGCTAAACAAAGAAGAAAATCTTTATTATCTATAGCAAACTTTAACGTTTTTTTTAACAGTTGCTTATCTAGATAATTGCAAATAAACCCTCTTACTTTTTTTAATAAGTCTTGAAAGTTTAGACTTTGAGCTAGATATAGAACTGGAATACAATTTGTAGAATTGATTATCACATCTTCAAAGCTAAAATAAGCCTTAATGATTTTTCTCAATTCAATTTGATCGGGTTTTTCTTTAAAGTCTTTAAAAATGTAAATTAAAAACTCATTTAACTTAAAATAAACAATCTCCCCATCTAAATTACATTGCATCTTTTCATAAAAAAAACTTGATAAATGTTTTGAGATAACATCTAACTGAGAAAAAACTTCATTATCTAAAGCCAATTTTTGAATTGGAAAATCAACTTTCAATTTAGGAAATTTGGCAATGGCCAATAAATAAATTTCATTTATTTTTTTTAAAAATGGAGATGAAAAACTAATATCACTGGGTAAAGCCTGAAATTTTCTATCGAACTTCATAAAAAATTCAGGTTTTTCCCAAAAGTGATTAAAACAAACTGTATTGTTGAAAATAGTGTTTACAATGAAAAGTAAATCATTTACTTCATGAAAAAGGCATTGAGGACGAGCATTTAGCAACAAAGATATGTCGTTAAATGTAGCCATAAGTTGTTAAATATCTTTTTTTTCAAATCTTTTCCGGCTCCCTCTAAAAATTCCTTTTGCTTGTCCTTCTAAGGCTTTATCCATAGCTCTCATAATCAAAACACCTTTTTCTACGTGATCAGATGTATGTGTTATATATACTTTTTCAGAGCTTTCTTTAGTTTTAATCCCTTTAGCATTTAAAGGCAAATCTGAGATTAGCAATAGAGCACCTAATGGCAGTTTATGATAATAACTAGACATAAATAGTGTTGCACATTCCATTTCAATAGCTTGGGCTCTAGAAGCTCTTAAACGCTCTTTAAATTCTTTGTTGAATTCCCAAAAACGTTTGTTAGTTGTGTGGGTAATTCCTACGTGATAATGTGCCTGTTCTTTTTCTAAAACATTTGTCACGACTTTTTGCACTAAAAAATTTGCCATAGCTGGTACTTCCGATGGAAAATAAAAGTCCGATGTCCCCTCTCCTCTAATGCCTGCAATGGGAACAAAATAATCCCCTACAGCATAATGCCTTCTAAGACCTCCACACATACCTAATAATAGGGTTGCTTTTACCGGTAAATGAGCGCACAAATCTACGACTAAGGCAGCAGCTGGCGATCCAATTTTAAAATCTAAAATACTGACCCCTTCTTCTGGTGAATGGGCTACTTTAAACATGGATCCTTCATAGATTGGCACATTTCTTTTTTGCGCAAAGTATTGCACGTATCTTGGAAAATTGGTTAATAACAGATAAGGTTGATACATATTAGCATCACAACCCGAGTATCGTTCCAAGGTATCTAATGCTATTTTTTCTTCGTGATCATCAAATGGAATTAAGCCCTCTTCAGGTGCTATCAAGTCGTCTTCATTTTCTAACATACTAATCTTCCCAATTAACTTCAGGGGGTGATGGTTCATTTAATAAGGGGCCAAATTCAATTCTTCTTTTTTTCTTATACAAAAATGTTGTCCCACATTTTTCACATTTCACATTTTTTTGAAGATTTCCTAAGACATAATTATAGCTTGATCGATTTTCATTTATAAAATTACAAGTTGGACAGAGAATGTAGTCAATTATGATGGGATAAGTATGATTACCACCTTTTTGAATCGTCATCTTAACCTTTAAAAATTGCTTCCAGAAATAGGGTTATTATTCCTTTTTTCTTTTTTTTAGGTTTTTGGTGGTAAGAATTCCCCCATCCATTAATTTCATGCATTTCACACCCGATAATTCCTTTACTCGGTTCTACACGACGCTTAATTAAAGGTTCATCGGGTTTGTAATCTTTATATTGTTTTGGCCACATAGTAGTATATCAATTAAATAAATTAAGCAAACATTAAATTTTAATTTTGTTTTTTCAACTATAAATTATTTATACCTCGTTAAATTATCCATAACTTTTTTAGTTAAATTTATAAAGTTAAAAAACGGATAGACAGATCTATTTTCAATTTGGTATCTTAAATGCTTTATTTTTAAGAGGATTTTTATGGCACAAGTAAGTACTAATGAATTTAAAGCCGGCGTTAAAGTTGAAGTTGAAGGACAACCTTATACAATTGTATCTAACGAATTTGTAAAACCGGGCAAAGGACAAGCTTTCAATCGCGTAAGATTAAAGCATTTGATGACTAATAGAGTCGTCGAAAAAACGTTCAAATCAGGCGATAAAGTTGATGTAGCAGACGTTGTGGAAGCAAAAATGAGAATGCTTTACAAAGAAAATGATGGTGTCAATTTCATGGATGATGACACTTTTGAACAAGTTAAAGTTCCACTAGATAGCATTGGCGACAATATTCAGTGGCTTAAAGACGACTTAGTTTATGATATTATATTTTATAAAGGCAATCCAGTAACGGTTGAACCACCTACATTTTTAGAATTAGTTATTACTGAAACAAATCCAGGTGATAGAGGAAATACAGCTTCCGGACGTGTTATGAAACCTGCTATTTTAGAAACTGGCGCAAAAATTCAAGTCCCTATTTTTATTGAACAAGGGGAAAAAATTAAGGTTGATACAAGAACTGGAGAATATGTTTCTAGAAGTACCTAAAAACCTTTCTAAAATTTCAGTCCTAAAAGATCGTGCGCACATGTTAGCTCAAGTGCGCGCTTTTTTTTCAGATAAAAATGTATTGGAAGTCGATTGCCCATTAGCTACGACTTTTGCCTCTATTGATACCCATATCGATTTACTACCCGCTCTTTACAACAATCAAACGACACGCTACTTAACGTCTTCTCCTGAATATGGAATGAAAAGACTTTTAGCCCAAGGAATGGGCCATATTTACCAATTAGCTCACGTCTTTAGAGATGGGGAATGTGGAAACAAACATAACCCTGAATTTATGATGATCGAATGGTACCGTCTTGACTTTACACTGCAACAAATGAGTCAAGAAACGTGTAACTTAATTCAATTATTTATAGGTCCTCTACCCATGCAAGTGATTAGCTACCGTGAAGCTTTTCAAAAATTTTTGAACGTAGATTATGTTCATACCACAGAAAAGCAATTGTTAGAGTTAATCCAAGAAAAAAAGATAGAGACTTATCCAGGTATTGAAGAGGACGGTAAAGACGCACTCTTAAATCTCCTCCTTGCCACTTGTATAGAACCACAACTTGGCGAAAAGGCTTTATGTATACTACAACATTATCCAGCCAGTCAGTGTGCCTTAGCAACCAAAAAACAAATAGAGGATGAGTTCGTAGCCGAACGTTTTGAAATATATTACCAAGGGCTTGAACTTGCCAATGGTTATCACGAATTAACAGATGCTAAAGAACAAAGAAAACGTTTTGTGATCAGTAATAGTGAACGTTTAAAAAATGGAAAGAAAGAGTTACCAATCGACGAATATTTTTTAAGTGCGTTAGAAAAAGGCTTGCCTAACTGCTCAGGAGTAGCGGTTGGCTTTGATCGCTTAATGATGATTCGACACCAAACTCCTTTTATCGAAGACGTTATCCCTTTTTCTTGGGAAAAGGCTTAAAAAAAAATTAATTTTTTGTTTGGTAAAGGGGCTCTGTAGTAAATTTTTTAGAACAATATAGGGCATATAAGGAAGCAATAATTGAGGTAGTACAACCTACCAATAAAGGTAGCTGACAATTAGTTAAAGCACATAATAAGCCCCCAATTGAGGGACCAACACACCCCCTTAAACCGACTAGCATAACATTTACGCCACTATATTGCGTGCTATCTTCTTGCTTGGAAAATATGGGGCCAGATAAGTTCCAGCTCATTTCACTGCCTGCTTGCATAATGCCGTAAATTAAGTAAGCCATGTAAAACCAAATCCAATTCCCTTCTGCAAAAATGAGTAAAATGGGAAAAAAGGCAGCAAACAAAGTGACTAAAGAGGAAATAGCATACAAATTTACTTTATTCATTAAATTAGCCCACAACCTTGAAGTAGCAGCAAAGCCAAGTCCTTTACAAATTGTTATAGCAATGGCTAATTCTGTGTAGGAAAGATGAAGAGTTTCAATAAAAAAATTGGGTAAAGCTGGCTGCATCACCATGATACTTAAGCCACCTAACATAAAAATAATTTGAAAATGAGTAAAATCTATACGTGTTTTCATTAAAACGTAGAAATTTTTCCAAGGAGCCACAATCGCTTTTTTAAGAGAAAAATCTTCATCTTTTTCAGCTTTTAGGGCATTTTGCTCTAAGGGAATACTCATTAGGAGAAATAGACTAACGCTATTACAAATAGCAGCAATGGGAAACATCCAACGCCAAATACCTGGGGTTACATCCATCCAATGTCCAACAAAAATCGGTAAAGCCAAGCCGGTTAAATAATTAATAGAAGAGCCATGAGAAAACACTTTGCTGCGCTCACTAGCTGGTACATTAATTTTTAAAATTTCCATCCATGCTGGAATAACAGCTCTTATGGCCATCATATATAAGCCGTAAGCTAAAATGTAAAACCAAATATTTTCAAAAAACGGGAACAAAAAACAAGGAAAAAAACCGACTACTGTAGCCCAAAATATATTTTTTTTTAGCAAATCAGGCCTTTTATGAATAATAGAACTCCAATAAAAGGACAAAATGGCAATGGCAGGCTTTATACTAATGAGAAGAGTTAGCTGTAAAGGGGTGGCATGTAAATCTTTATAAAAAATAAAAACCAGTAAACTGTACATGGCCCATAAAGGAGCGTTGAATACGTTACTGATGACAAAACCAGTATATGTTTTTTTATAGTTTTCCATTTATATTTTCGGTATAAAAAACACTATTTTACAAACCTTAACGATAAAAATGAATGAGTCTTTTGAACCACTAGCGTTTACCCCTCTCTTTGGTGTGTAGTAACCGGATTATATTGAACCCATTTTTCAACGATTGGAAAACGTCGCCCTACTGAAAACGCCCTCTCAGACACCTTTATACCTGGAGGAGCTTGTCTTCTCTTATACTCGTTTTGATGAATTCTTTTAACTAAAGTTTTTACTAATTCAAGGGAATAATTATACTTTTGAGCAATCAATTCGGGAGACATATGTTCTTCCACATATTTTTGTAAAACCGTGTCTACTATGTCATATGGTGGCAAACTATCTTGATCTTTTTGATTGGGGCGAAGTTCAGCGGAAGGGGCTTTTTCAATTATGTTCCGAGGAATTATTTCATGGTTTTGATTAATAAAATGAGCCAACTCATACACTTGCCCTTTAGTTACATCGCTTATTACCCCAAGTCCTCCACACATATCTCCATACAATGTGGTATACCCCATAGCCATTTCACTTTTATTGCCAGTACTTAACACTAAATACCCAAATTTATTGGAAAAAGCCATTAATAGCATTCCCCGAATTCTAGCTTGAAGGTTTTCTTCAGTAATCCCAAAAGCTGTATTTTCAAATGGTTCTTTCAATAATTGTAAATAACTTTCAAAAACTGATTCTATGGGTATTATTTGATACGATAGTTCTAACCGGTGAGCTAAAGCTTTAGCATCGGCAATACTATCTGCGGAGGAAAAGCGAGAAGGCATCAAAAGGCAAAGCACATTTTCCTTACCAAGAGCTTCTTTGGCCAAGCAAGCGACAACTGCTGAATCAATGCCGCCAGATAATCCAAGGCAAGCTTTTTTAAAGCCTAATTTTGAAAAATAATCCTTTATTCCTAATATCAAAGCAGAATAAAGTTCTTCCGTCTTAGACAAATTCGAAAATAGATTGTTTTTTTTGGTAAAATCCACTTGGAATGAGTCTTCTTCAAAAGCTTTGCCAATGGTAACAATATCCCCTTTTGCATCGACACAGATACTTCTTCCATCAAAAATAATACTATCATTTCCCCCCACTTGATTACACAATACCACAGGACATTCAAGAAAGTTAGCCACATTTTGGCATACTTTTAGCCTTGTAGAGAATTTATTGAGTGTAAATGGAGAGGCTGAAAGATTGATTAGTAAATCTGGTTTCATTTCTTTTAATGTCACCACCGGATCGGTTGAATAATAGGCTTCTTGCAGTAGATGACTATACTGCCATATATCTTCACAAATCGTTATGCCAACTTTTAGACCTCCTATTTCCCAAGTGGATAAGCAATGCCCTCCTTCAAAATACCTTCTTTCATCAAAAACATCGTAGGTGGGCAATAAATGTTTATTATAAAAACCCAACAGTTTTTGATTTTGAATAATTACAGCACTGTTAAATAGTTTTTTTTCTGTTTGTATATGATTTCTTATTGGCAAACCAATAATCGCTGTTATATTTTTAGAAGCTTCTACAAATTTTGGAATCCACGACTCAATCGCTTCTATAAAATGGGGCATTAGTAGTAGATCTTCTGGTGGATACCCACAAAGAGATAGTTCTGGAAAAATCACAATTTGGGCCTGATTGGTAATACCCCTTGCTATTCCAGCTAAAATTTTAGAAGCATTACCTTCTATATCCCCGATAATGGGGTTGATTTGTTCGACTTGTACTTTCATGCAAATAATTATTAGTTACCAAAATCATCGAGGATAATGCTTTCTCTTGGAACGCCATAGTCATCTAAAAGTTTTAACACACTTTTATTATGCATAGGAGGTCCGCAGACATAAAACAAACATTCTTCTGGAGCTTCCATTTCTTTAAGCTGACCCAATTCAAACGCTTTGAATAAAAAGTTTGTTTTTATAGGGTCTTCTTTTGGCCAGCCTGCCTCAAGATCTTCTGGTAATGGTTCCGATAGGACCAAATTATAGCTGAAATTGGGAAATTCTTTTTCTAATTTTTCATATTCTTCTTGATAAATATTTTCCTTGATAGAGCGAGCGCCATACCACATAGAGACTTTTCGTTTTGTATTCTCAGTGTAAAATAAATGCAAAATATGGCTTCTTCCAAATGAGGATCCAGCTCCACCTATCAAAAAAACTAACTCTCGATTATCGTTTATCATAAACGATTCTCCATAAGGACCAGATATTCGAATTTTATCTCCGGGTTTTAAAGAAAATGTGTAAGAAGAACAAATACCCCATGGAATATTAGTCGCCAATTTGCCTGCAATAAATGGTGGAGTTGCGATACGAATATTAAACAAAAGTCTTCTTCCTTCTGCCGGATAAGACGCCATCGAATAGGCCCGAATCACTTCATCATTACCGGTTGGCAAATGGGTAAAGTCAATTTCCTTATCAAACATTTGGTATTTTTCCCAATCGGTAAAATATTTTGGATCCATCGTGCCTTTCCAATCACTAGTATTGGTTTTAAAAGGAGGAACGTGGAATTGTAGATAGCCTCCAGATCGATAGGGCACTTCTTCTCCTTGAGGAATTTCAACAGCCAATTCCTTAATAAAAGTAGCGACATTATCGTTGCTTATAACGGTTGCTTCCCATTCTTTCGAAGGACCATGCATATCAACATGCAATTTTAAGTCATTTTTTACTTTGGCTTGACAAGATAAGCGCCAGCCTTCTTTTAACTGCTTTTTATTAAAAGTTGCCTTATCGGTTTCTAACGGGTCGCTGCCCCCTTCTAGAATTTGCACCTTACATTGTTTACAGGTAGCTTTTCCACCACAAGGACAGGGAATAGGAATGCCATTTGAAGTTAATGCGTTAAGCAAAGTGCCGCCACCTGCGACAACTTTTGTCAACGCGGGATCATTATTGATTTCTATAGTGCATAAATCACTTGTTACAAACTTTGCCTTGGTAAATAAAATCATGCTCGCTAAACCTACCCCAATTATTATAAAAGCGGCGATGGCGTAAAGGCTTAGGATGGGATCGATGTCGGAAAAAATATTTCCTATCACAGGATTAATTAGTTCTTTCATTTCAGACCTTACAAAATTTGAAGGTGATTGCAATTATTTCTTTATACCCCAGGTATACGCGCCCGTTTTTTTTCGTGCAAGTAAATCTCAAACACCTTAAACAACAAGAAAGAAACGTTAAAGCAATTGTTAAGTTATGAATCCAGAAGCTATCCGTTTAAAGCAACATCATACCAAAGAAGCTAATTGGAAAAATTGGGGGCCTTACTTAAGTCACCGTGCTTGGGGAACAGTACGAGAAGACTACAGCTTAAAAGGAGATGCTTGGGACTATTTCCCTTACGAACATGCCTCTTCCCGAGTCTTTCGTTGGAATGAAGATGGCCTTGCTGGTATTTCAGATCGCAACCAATACATTTGTTTTTCCCTATCTTTATGGAATGGCAAAGATACTCATCTAAAAGAACGCTTTTTTGGGCTTAGCAACGCGCAAGGCAATCACGGAGAAGATGTAAAAGAATATTTTTTCTTCCTTGATAGCACGCCAACTCATAGCTATATGAAGATGTTGTATAAATACCCGGCTCATAAATTCCCCTATGATCAGCTAATAGAAGAAAATAAAAAAAGAAATCGTTTAGACCCTGAATTTGAATTAATTGACACTGGGATTTTTAATGACTCTCACTATCTAGACGTTTTTATTGAATATGCCAAAGTTAAAGAAGAAGATATTTTGATTCAATTTACTGTAAAGAATCGCTCCAAAAACGACATTTCATATTGGCTTTTGCCAACCGTTTGGTTTAGAAATACCTGGAGATGGGGTTATCCTCATGGCCCCATGGAAGATGTCTTTGAAAAACCTTGCATGCAAGAGGTTTGTTTAAATGAGTCCTATAAAGCGATTCAAATTCAACATGCCGGTACTGGTGACTACTATTTATTTGCTAAAGGTAACCCTAAAGTAATATTTACTGAAAATGAAACCAATAATCAAAAGCTTTACGCTACCCCAAATGCTACACCTTATGTCAAAGATGCTTTTCAAAATTATTTAGTAGAAAAAAATAAGAACGCCATAAATCCTAACCAAAAAGGAACCAAAGCGGCATTTGTTTATGAGCAAATAATATCTGGAGAATCAGAGCAAGTGTTTACTTTGCGTTTAAGTAATCAAAAGTTAGAAAAACCATTTTTTCATTTCGACCAAATCTTTCATCAACGGATAGAAGAAGCTAATCTTTTTTATGAACAAATACAAAATAAAGACCTAGATGAAGACGAAAAAAAACTGCAAAGACAAGCCTTTGCTGGCCTATTGTGGAATAAACAGCTTTATTATTATGACGTCGATCAGTGGCTAAAAGGAGACCCATCCCACCCAGAAAAGCAAGAGAGAATAAATGAGCGCAATAAAGAATGGGATAATTTAGTCAATTTCGATGTGATTTCCATGCCTGATAAATGGGAATATCCTTGGTATGCCACCTGGGATTTAGCTTTTCACTGTTTACCATTAGTTCTCATTGATCCAGATTTTGTAAAAAGGCAACTTGAGCTGTTTACAAGGGAATGGTACATGCATCCCAATGGCCAATTGCCAGCTTATGAGTGGAATTTTAGCGACGTGAATCCTCCCGTGCATGCCTGGGCCGCGTGGCGTACCTATAAAATCGATAAAAAAAATACGGGCAAGCCTGATACAAAATTTTTAAAAGAAATTTTCCATAAATTACTTATCAATTTTACGTGGTGGATCAATAAAAAAGACGTAGAAGGCAAAAACGTTTTTCAAGGTGGCTTTTTAGGGATGGATAATATAAGTCTATTTGATCGCAGCGCCAAATTACCTTTCGGAGGCAGCATTGATCAATCTGATGGGACGGCTTGGATGGGTTTTTATAGCATTGGAATGATGAAAATGGCTTTAGAATTATCCCTTAATGACCCAGCTTATCAGGATCTTGCCACAAAGTTTTTTGAACATTTTTTGAGAATCGCGACCGCCATGACACAACCTATGCCAAATCGAAAACCTCTATGGGATGAGGAAGATGGCTTTTTCTACGACATGTTGCATACACCTGATGGTAATTCTCAATATGTAAAGGTTCGTTCCTTGGTGGGCTTACTCCCTCTTTTTGCCGTGGAAATTTTAACGGATGAAATGTTTGAAAAGATGCCTGTATTTGCACGTAGAGTCGCCTGGTTTTTAAGTAAACGCCCTTCTCTTAGCAAAAATATGGATTGCATCTATTTAGAAGGGGCCTCTCAAAGAAGAATGATGTCGTTGGTGAATCGGGACATGTTAGCTTCCATTTTGTCTTACATGTTAGATGAAAAGGAATTTTTATCCCCATATGGGATTCGTTCCGTCTCGAAATATCATGAGAAAAATCCATGCCAAATCTTGATTGATGGACAAAGCTTTTGCGTCGATTACCAACCTGGAAACTCCCAAACGGATTTATTTGGAGGCAATTCCAATTGGCGAGGCCCCATCTGGTTTCCGATTAATTATTTAATCATCGAATCTTTGCAAAAATTTCATCACTATTATGGAGAAAGTTTTAAAGCCGAATTCCCGACTGGTTCTGGTAATTATTTAAATTTAGAAGAAATCGCAAGGGAGCTATCTTTACGTTTAATTGCTCTTTTTAAAAAAGATGAAAATGGTAAAAGGGCCATTTTTACCAATCCCCTTTTTCAAAAAGATCCACATTGGAAAGATCTATTTCTCTTTCATGAGTTTTTTCATGGAGAAACGGGCGAGGGATTAGGGGCTTGCCATCAAACAGGCTGGACGGCTTTAGTAGCAAAACTTTTGCAACAATCCGGTCAATATAACTAGTAGATATCGATTATAGTTTGCAAAGCTATGTAATAATTATTAACGAATGCCCATTTTTCCTCTAAATTTTTTTTCGCTAAATCAAATTTTTCTCTCCATTCCTTATTTTCCTCGTTGTTCGGAAAAATATTGTTGCGATAAAAATCCGTCAGATAGGTTTGATATTTTTTTATATTTATTAAATATTGGAACAATTCTTTTCCAGCTTCAGTCATTTTTGCCTTATCTTCACTTATAGGTCGGGGACGCTCTAGCTCATTTTGCGGTTTTTGCTTAGTATTTTTAGAAAGTTTAGAGACAATAATCGCCGAAGTGATAATAGATGCGATTAGTGCACTAATAATACCAGCATTAATAGTTAAAGAAAAAAGTGAGATAAAAGGGATAATAATTGGTAAGTAAGGTGCTGCAACAATAAGGGCAAAAACTGCCAATGCAATAACAGCTACTACTATAACAACCTTAAAAAATAGTATCACTTTTTTTCTAGTAGCTGATTTGTCTATTTGTTGAGCAAACACAGACTGATTTAAAGTAGTGATTCTACTTTCTTGACTTTCTTTAAAGACCGGCAAATCCTCTTTAAGCTTTCTTAAGCTTTCTGGTAAATTCGACAAGTCAGGACGAAGACACTCATTTGTAATAGAAACTATTTTCGCGTTGACTAATTCAAGCTCATTGTTTGCTTGGATAATGGTATAGTCATCGCTTAAAGCATCTATTGGATTTTTAGGAGGGATAATATTCATTATATTTTTTAAGTAATGTTATTAATACAATTTTTTTATTTATTTAGTTAAAAAATAACCTTTTATCGTTAATAATCGATAAAGTTCTCATTAAATTTGAAAATTGTATAACAATATAAAAAGAATAGCCTCCAAAAATTAAACAGTATTTTTCGGAGGCTATCTAACTTTTAAACTTTAATGCGCTGTGGGTTGAAAATATCTAAAAGATTAGTTAAGTGAGCTTTAAGATTACTGGTATATTGTTTACCATTTTCAGATTTTATAATTTTATCTAAATCCTTAATCTTTTTTTCAGAATAGGTTAATGAAGCTCCAATTCTCCTTATATCACTTTCTAAGGAAATGAGGCTGTTTTCTGCAGTAGAGATTGCCGTTACAAATTGTTGATCGTTGATAACAGATGGCTTACTCACACAAGATTCTTTTTTAAAGCGGTGGATGATTGCTAAGGTGAGGGTAATAATGGCTGAACCCACAGCTAAGCTAGCTACAGCTAAGGTTAAAAAAGGGATAAAAAACGGCAAAGTTATCGGTAAGCTCACAATAGCTAAAGCTATGGCAAAGATAGTTGTAATAGAACAAGCGATAGCTATTACCTTTTTCCACTTTTGATTATTTGAACTTTCTTCTATTTTTTTTTCTAGTTCTCTATTTTGATTTGCGCAGGTAGTACGTAATTGATCATTATTTAAATATAGATTTTGCTTATTTGCTTTTACATTTTCAGTCAATTGAATCCATTCTTTTTGTTTACCTAAGTATTCAATAGCTTTTTCTTTTACTGTTCGAATATATTCTTGAGAAGAGACTGTAAGATTACTGTCATCTTCTATTTGTAAATAGGGCATTTTTTTGGGATCTACATCCTTCCAAAATTTAAGTTGATTATCACAATAAGTAATGAGGTGACTGTTTATATTCATATATTATTTGCTTTTTAAATTTTATGGGGAAAACAAACTTTTATAAGCGTATCGAGATTATTTATAAATGGTTTTAAAACTGCAGTATCAGCTTGCACTTGTTCATGTTTGTCACGCCTTTTATCCATAAAGAGCGCACTGTAGACGTTGCTTATTTTGCCATGTTTTTGCTTTAATTGATCAAAAAAAGCTTCTTTTTCTTTTTGCGCCAATTGCAAAGAATAGTTGTCGAATGTTTCGGTATTTTTATTATCGTTAAGGGACCATCGCTTAATTTGCTTTACAAAAACAATACCCACTCCTAGGCTTAAAGCTAAACCAGACAAAATAATAGCTGGCAATACAATAGATACAATAAACGGAGCCACAGTAAAAATAGATAACTGGATTATTGTTAAGGTAAGAGCAGAAACGATTGTGATAGAAAGAGCTATGAGTAACAATTTAGCCCACTTATTCAGTCCCTTGCGCCCCTCATTTTGAGCTGTTATTAACAAGTCATTATTCTTTTTCAGAACGGTTATTTGATTATCTAAGGTGCATTGTTTTTTTTCTGTTAAAGCAATTACATCTTTTTGCTTAGCTAAAAAATTGAGGACTAATTCCTTAGTTTGTAAGATATAATCCTTTACATTAATCGCTTCTTGACCTTTATCGGGGCGAGTTTGGATTGGACTTAAGACTATCGTGTCAGAAGTTGTATTATTCCAAAACTGTTCTTGTTTAGTTATAAATGTTTGTAGTTCTTGCATGATTTAATCTTCCTAAATTTTAAGTCTATATGATGGGACTGTTGTGGTTAGAACTACTATCATTTTTCATCAGAATATTTGATAATTGTAGATATGAATTAGTCGCACGTAAACAGGAGTTATAAATTCTTGCTATTTCTTCGCTTATCTCAAAAGCATGTTTATAAACACTTGTTTCTTCTGCTTTATTTTTCCAAAATGTTACAACAGGTTCAAATTGTGTTTTAAAATCGTTTAGCTGCTTTTTGATCTCAGCTACTTTTTTAAAATTATTTACAATTTGTTCTTTTTCAAAATTTAATTCTCCCTCTAATTTTTCTTGATCATTCAATAACTTATTTCTTTCTTTTTCCAATTTTTCGGTTTCTTCAATATTTTTTTGCTTTTCAGTTATTAATCTATCTTTACCTTCAATGGTTTTTACAGTCTCTTTTGCAACATTACGATTTTTTATAGTAATGCCGATTAATCCAGCAATCACAGTCATAACCGCTATTGCCACACCAATTTTTATAAATGGTAAAATTGAAAGAATAAAAAGAGTTAACGGAATAGTGAGAGGAGCAATAAAAACACTTAAAGCCGCTACAGTTACGATAACGGCCACAATAACCCAAGCTACATGAATTCTTTTGTCTAATTTGGCTATTTTTTTAGTTATACTAATGTCTTGTAACTGAATATCACGCTCATGAGTAGAAATTTCATCCATTTTTGAAGAAATTTTTTGACTTAAGCTACGTATTTGTTGTGCGTTTTCAATAATATTTGTCTGTAGCTGATCAATTTTTTTCTGGTTAATTTCAAGATCTTGACTAAAGACCATAATTTGTTGTTGAACTTTTAATAGAGTAGCAACGTGCTGTTCTAAATGATTGTCTTCATGTATATTATGAAGCCACATTACATTTCCAAGATTTGGTTTACCAATACTTGAATCATTGTAATAATCACCAGACGGAAATTTTACTTCCATTACTGGTTTAGAAATTGAATGTAAAAGAAATTGATTTACTTCGACTAACATAATAATTTTACTATTAAATCATTAAAAAAGAAGAGTATAGTATAAATTAATTAAGAAATTGTAAAGACTATATAAACTAAATATATATTTTAATTATTTTTTTTATTTCCTAGATTTTTATCGCAATTTGCTTCTTGATTTGATCGGTTTGAAACTTTATAATTCTACTTTCAACTAGCAAATGGCTCACTTCTTTGCTAGTAATCTTAAAATTTTAAAAATTTGTGTTTAGCAATTTAAGTAGATTTTTTTTAATTAGACACAAAACTTAAAATGAAAAACTTTATTTTACACTTAAAAGGAAATAGTATGAGTAAACAAAATCTTCAAATTCACAGTGAAAATATACTTCCTATTATCAAAAAATGGCTTTATTCCGATCGAGACATTTTTGTAAGAGAATTAGTCTCTAACGCGTGCGATGCGATCCATAAAGTTAAAATTTTGCGCGATCAAGGGGAAACGCAAGCAAATGATGAAGAATTTAAAGTTGAGATCAAGATCGACAAGGAAGCCAAAACCTTAACCTTTACCGATACAGGTATTGGTATGGACGCTGACGAAGTGCAAAAATATATCGCACAAATTGCTTTTTCCGGTGCGGAAGAATTTATGGATAAATACAAATCCAATAAAGAAAGCGATCAATTCATTGGCCACTTCGGACTCGGCTTTTACTCTTCTTATATGGTTGCGCAAAAAGTAGAAATTAATACTTTATCCTATAAAGAAAATGCAGAACCTGTTTTTTGGTCTTGTGATGGCTCCGCTGAATACATTATAGAAAAGGGAACTCGCAGTGCACGCGGTACCGAAATCACCTTATATATAGATAAAGATAATGAAGACTATTTAGAAGAAGCTAAACTCAAGCAAATTTTAAGCCATTACTGTTCCTTTTTACCTTATCCCGTTTATCTTGGGGAAGAAAAAATCAACACACAACAACCCCTTTGGATTAAAGCTCCAAGTGATTGCACTCCAGAAGAATATAAAGAATTTTACCGTTATTTATATCCAATGGAAGAAGAGCCTTTATTTTGGGTACACCTAAATGTTGATTATCCTTTCCACTTAAAAGGTATTTTATTTTTCCCAAAAATTCGCCGCGACTTTGATGTAAATAAAAATACCGTAAAGCTTTATTGTAATCGAGTGTTTGTAGCAGATAATTGTAAAGATATTATCCCTAACTATTTAATGGCGTTAAGAGGGGTAATTGATAGTCCAGATATTCCATTGAATGTATCGAGAAGTTATCTACAAATGGATCGTACAGTTCGACAATTATCTAATCACATCACTAAAAAAGTGGCTGATAGTTTAAATACCCTTTATAGAAATGACAAAGATCGTTTTATCGAATGTTGGGAAGATGTCTCAATGGTTGTGAAGATGGGTGTATTAGAAGATGAGAAATTTTATGATAAAGTGAAAGACATCATCATTTGGAAAGATACTCAAGGCAATTGGATAACTGTAGATGAATATTTAAATCTAAATAAAGATAAAACAAATAATAAGATCATTTATACGAAAGATCCAACTCACCTTTCCCACTTCCAAGAACTTTATAAGCAAAAAGGGATTGATGTTCTTTGTGCTACAAGCCCAATCGATCCTTACTTAATGCAATTTATTGAAAGAAAATTAACTCCCGCTACCTTTCAAAGAATCGATGCGAGTATCGATGACAATTTGTTAGATAAAGATCGAGAGAAAAACATATTAGATGCAGAAGGCAAATCAGAAGCTTCCCATATTGCTTCTTTTATTAAATCTTTACTAGATGAAGCCGAAGTGGAAGTGGAAGCCAAAAGTTTAGCCAGTGATTCTCTGCCAGGTTTTGTTATGCTTGATGAACAACAAAGGCGCATGAGAGATTATATGCTTTCTATGGGTCCAAAAGATGGCTTTAGTGGAATGAATCTATTTGGTAAAAAGACATTTGTCGTGAATACCAATAATCCGTTAGTATCCATGGCAAGAAAGTTGCATGATAGTCATCCTGATTTATCTAAAGAGGTTGTAAAAGAATTGTATCAATTAGCTTTACTATCCCAAAGAGAAATGGATCCTAATGCGTTAAATGATTTTATTAACCGTACAAATCACATCTTAGAAAAATTAACAGAACAAATTGTACACCAAAAGACAACTGTGTAGTGTGAAAACTGTAAAGTATCTATTTTTATTTCTTATGTTACTCATTCCTTCTCTTCAAGCAAGAGAAGGAATGTTTTTAACTTGGCAATCTGATCCTTGTACAACAATGACTATTTCTTGGCTGAGTAAAAGTCCTCAACCCCAAGAACTTCGTTTTCATCAAATAGATTCTAACGATTGGTTTTACCAATTCTCCCTTGTTAAACCCCTTCCCGATAATCTACCCTTCTACTTGCATAGGGTCGAACTTATTGAGTTACAACCAGATAGTTCTTATGCATTTACAATCGATAACGATCAAAACTTATCAAAATTTAAAACTCTACCTTCTCAATTAAATCAAACGCTTCGGTTTGTCGTAGGCGGAGATATGTACAATGAAGAGGATACGAGCGTATTTAAAAAAATGAATCTCCAAGCAGCTAAAACAAATCCATCGTTTGTTTTAATTGGAGGTGATATAGCTTATAGTGGTAGAAAATTGTGGTTTTTGCAAGAAAAAGGCTCGAGATGGATTGAATGGCTAAAAGCTTGGGATGAAACCATGATCACAACGGATGGTTTTCTCATTCCCCTTCTTCCTGTAATTGGCAATCATGAAACCAATGGACGGTTTGGGCAAACTCCTAACCAAGCCAAGTTTTTTTATACCCTTTTTCCAATGCCTGGGCTTCCCGGTTATAATGTTGTTGACATCGGTGATTATTTATCCATTTTTCTACTTGATTCTGGACACACTAATGCAATAGGTCAATTTCAAAGTGCTTGGCTCGAACAAGCTTTGCAAAAACGAAAGGATAAACAACATAAATTTGCCGTTTATCATGTGCCCGCCTACCCATCGCGGGGATCATATGTTTTTAAACAAAGCAGCTTAATTAGAAAATATTGGGTTCCTCTTTTTGATAGATATCATTTAGATATAGCCTTTGAACATCATTGTCACACTTATAAAAGAACTTATGCCTTAAAAAACAATCAACTAGATTCAAATGGCACAGTTTACTTGGGTGATGGCGCATGGTCGATTGATAATGTTCGCAAAGTAAATCTTGATAAAAAGCATTGGTTTTTAGCGGAAGCTAAGTCGATCAATCATTTTATTTTAGCAGAGATTACGCAAGAGCGAAGAGACTTTAAAGCAATCGATAACAATGGCAATGCATTTGATTTTTACCAAATGATTTTGCCAAAAAAAGGATAAAAAACAGATTAATTCTTGGGCTTTTGTATATTTGCCTTCAAATTTTGTCTATCACTTAATAGCAATTTCTTGAATGAAAACAGGTTGATCACTATTTTCTTAAGAAATGTTTGGTGAGACACGAATGAACACATCCTTGAAATATCTTTATGCTTTCTTTTATCTCTTTAATCCTTTTCTCTTAAATGCAGAAAAAGAATTAGATCAACCAGCGACATTTATAGTTTCTTATCGAGCAGAAGGACACGATTGTGAGTTTTTAAATCATGTCCGTTTTTGGCTAATCGATGACGATTTTAATGCCACCATTTATCCGAGAGCTTCATGCTATGTAGATAATACCAAAGCAAACAAAAGAACGGTGGTAGTCAAGAATTTAAAACCTGGTAATTATAGCTTACTATTTGCTTACCCAAATCAAAATGGCACTTTTGAACGGTTACAAGAAAAAATCATAAGCTTAAAAGCACAGCAATCGCTCAAATCAAATATCGTCATTCGTTTAAATCACCGTTTAGATCCCTTGCTAACCTATAAACCTTTTTCTAATTCGACAGTAGCTTCGATAGAACAATTTTTTCAAAACTTAAAGTTTCCAATCACGCAAAGAAATCGAATAGCTTTAAATGCCTTAATTTCCAAAAATCATTTTCATAAATTAACCAATTATTTTACAGAAAACTCAATTTCAAATTCTGAACCAACTCTAAAAACGCAAGAAAATTATGGTTCGCTACGTTTGAGTACCCGTTTAAAAAATCCGATCAAAAATTTTTCAATCTGTTTAAAATCACAAACCGGATTGAAAACGCCTCTTTATTTTCAATTAGCTAACGTAGAAAAAACTGATTGGATAAGTCCCCCCATTCCGACAGGACTTTACCATATCACTTATCAAGCAGATCAAGTGCTTTCTCAAGATGTAATCGAAGTTGTTAAAGATTCACAAACTTTTCTAAATCCTAATTTATCTTATAACAACTCTGTGATCGTTTATTCGAATAATGACAACTCTCTTTTTCATTTGATGAATAAAAATAATTTAATGAGTTTTACAAAAGACGGCAATCAAGCTCTTTTTAATCATTTGCCAGATGGTAACTATTTGTTATCTTTTGCTTCAAAAAATACGGACGATAAACTGTTAGTGCCTCAAGCTATTCATTTATTTTTAAAAGATGGTCAACAAAAAGAAATTCGGGCTGATTACCAAAATCACCCCTATTCGTCAAGTGACAAAGGTTTAGTGCAAATTATTACAAATCACCCCTTTGCATCCTTTAAAATATTTCAACAGGGAAAATTATTGGGTGATTATTCTTCCCCAACGGAATGGATTGCTTTACCCATTTCTGAAAAATCTTATACCTTACAATTTACTCCCTTAAAAGGATTCGAAACACCCGATGCAAAGGAATTAGCAATCAAAGACGTTAAAAAACAAGAAGTCATAGTTCTTCACAAGACATTACCTGAAATGATCACTGTAACGGCTGGCGAAGTAATTTTAGGTGACGTTTTTAAAGAAGGGAAAAATGATGAAATGCCATCAAGAATTGTATCTTTAAACTCTTTTCAAATAAGTAAATATCCCATTACCAATGAACAATTTGCCGTTTGGCTAAATCAAGCCTTGCGTGAAAAAAAAATCATTTATCATCAAGAAGGAGAAAATAAGGGTTCCATTTTTGACTTAAATAATAATTTAATAGCTGTTACGACAAGTGGAAATCCTTTAAGTCAAATCGCTTTTAATAAAGCTTTTTTTACCGTGATTAACCACAAAAATGATTTCCCAGTCATTTTTGTTAGCTGGTTTGGGGCAAGTTTATTTGCGCAAGATTTAGGGTATCGATTACCAACTGAGGCTGAGTGGGAGATGGCGGCTGGTATGGATACACATGCCTTAAAAAAATATCGATATGGATTTAGTAGAAATACGATTACCCCCGCTTGGGCAAATTATAAAGTAGAAGCCAATTTAATAGAGGGTGAACAAGTTAAAACAACCTCAGTTGGCTATTATAACGGTGTACATATCCTTACCAACGGAGAAAAGACTGAGAATGCTATAAGCCCTCATGGTATTTATGATATGAGCGGCAACGTGTATGAATGGGTCCAAGATTGGTATGCCCCTTATAACGACCAAATGGTCACCTACTTCAACCCTCAGGGTCCATCCATTGGAGATCAAAAAATCCTCAAAGGTGGATGTTATGATAGTTTGAGTAGTGAGTTAAGAGTATCCGATAGATTACCGATGATTGCCTCTCATGTGGATCAATTTACAGGTTTTAGAATTGCGAAATAGAATGCATTAAGATTAATTTATCTTTTACATCTTCTTAATAAACTTTTTGTATAATCAAGTCGAAATAATTAGATATATTATGAAAAGTTTTAAGCAATTACTAGAAACCCTTCCGAATAGAGCTCTCTCCCTTGATCAAGATCAAGGTAGGGTTACCTTGCGATTAAACGATTCTCATCTTATTAATATCGAAGAAGTAGGAACTGATATATGTATCTATAGCCCCTTAATTAATGACTTAGATTTCAAACCTCAACAACATTTTCAATTAGCTCTTGAATATAACTTATTTGGAAAAGAAACAGGAAAAGGATCCATAGGTTATGATTCCACGATTAACTCTTTGGTGTACTTTCAGTATATTTCCCTACTAGACTTTCAAAAAGAATCTCTTGAAAGCGCTCTTCAATTGTTTTTACAAAGGCTGACTCATCTAGAACAACTTTTCCATCCAAAAAGTCAAGATTCTATTGTCAATCCTAGTAACAAGGTATAAACATGAATTCTAACCCTATTTCTCATTCCAATAAGCTAACGCCTTACCAATTATACCCCCAAAACACCATTTTCCAAGATGCATCTCTAATATCTGAATATAAAGGACAAAGACCTTCTAGCAATCCTTTAAATAGGGAAGAAATATTAACAGGTCCTGAGTTACTGGAAAGAATTGAACAAGAAATATTTACTTTTAATAGTACGCAAGATGAAATTAACTATTACCAAGATTACGCGAATTATTATTTATCTATTGTACTAAGTAACGCCTCATACACTGATTCTGTCAAAGACATTTGTGAAAATATATTGAACAATCGTCCCGTTTTTCCTCTAAAAGAAGATTTAGAGGTATCCAAATTTCAAAATGTGATCGAATATACGGAAGAAATACAAGGGGGATTAAATGTAGTCTATTCCGTTATTAACGCCATTATTACAAAAACTCAATTGAATAAAGCCAAGAAATATTTAAATCTCTTGAAAAATGAATCCTCTACAAATCCTTTAATCCAAGAAAAAATAAAAAGCAAAATCGCAGAACTTGAAGCGATGGTCGCAGTTCAAGAAAAGAATTTACCTCTAGAAGAAGTTGTTACAGCCTTAGATATTACAAGTTTTGGATTAACGAATATCCCTAAAGTTTTTGAGTGGATTACAAAACATGTACACCAATTCGACATTTTAGCCCAAGCTAAACCCTTTGTGACCTATTTACCTATGATCAGCGAAGCTTTAGGCATTACCACAAGTACGATTGCCTTAGTTAAGGGAGCCAAAAATCAAAAAGTTAAAAAAGAATATGAAAGCCATTTAGAGCAAAAAATAAATAAACCTAGCGGAACAGTAACAATAGTCGATAAGGAAGATAAAAAACTTTCAAACGAAGAAAAGGAAGCTATTAAAAACGATAATAACCAAGCCATTCAAGCCTATCTTAACAAGAAGCTAGAGGAAAGAAAAGCTTTAGAAATAGAAAAAAGAGAAGAGTTTGAGAATATATTTAGTTACGTTGCCGAGACAGATGACCTAGAAAAACTTTTTAAACCCTATGGAATTCATTTACCTGAATTAGTTGAAAAATTTGTGAGTGATGAAATACGTTTAGGATATCCAAATCCTACAAGCATTGCAAAAAAAATCCTTTCTCCAACTTTTAATGATTTAAGTCTATTAAAGCCTGACTTCAAAGAATTACTTTTTAAAGCCTATGTTGATCATATAGAAACTTTAAAGCAAATTATGCCCAAAGCTTTAGATCAAATTGCCTTAACCAAAGTTCGCTTTGAAAATAAAGCCGAAGGTAAGTTCGAATGGATCAGTACTATTATTAGTTCCTCTTTTACTATCTTAACCTCTGCTAGCAGCATAGTTTTCACCATTTTAGCCTTAGTGGGCGTTTTAGTTTTGAGTAGCACAATGTTAGCTATTCCTATCATTGTAGCCATTGGGATTAGTTTTGTTCTTTGGTTAGTGGGCATGATTATTGTTTCTAGAGTTAAGCCAAACTTGATGAAAACGGTTTACTCCGAAAATATTCGTCTATTTTTTGTATACTTGAAAGAAAGACTTTACCAATTAAAAGAAAATTTCATGCAGTGGAAAGTCAATAGAATGCAAACGCCAAGCTCCCCTACTTCCGAAGCAAAACAAGCACAATATAAACAAGAATTAGAGACCTTCAAGGCGAAGCATGAGAAAATAAAAGAACAGATGACTGAAATTAAAGAAAAATTGGCTAATCATGCGGCGGTTGATTTTGTAAATGATTTGTTTTTAATGCATAAAACTCCATCGAAACAAAAGAAACAGCCAATTGAAACAAATACACCAACTTCAACCTCACCCTCTACATTAAAGGCACAAGACTCCTCTCAAGATTTGGTTAATTTAGAATCCTTCCTTAACGAAATCACTCATTTTGTCCAAATCGTTGGAAAAAGTGGTATAGAAGGCCCCTTAAAAGAAGCTTTTCATATTCGTTTAATCGATCATTATCAAAAAACTGGCGAACTTAATGCAGAAAGTGTAAAAAAGGCGATAAGAAGTTTCTTCGGCATGTATGCAAGAGATTACAAAGACTTTATTGACGTACATAACCAAATTATTAAACCGCAAACCACATAAAAAACGCCTGTGTCTACTCTTTTAACAACTATTAAAAACGCCTTTGAGCAGTTAAATTTAGATTTTGTTGATTATAAACTCCAAGAAAATTACCCTTTTGATCGCTTAAAATTAGTTTTTGGGCAAGACTATAAAGAACGTCCTATCATTATTCATCTCACAGCTTTTGAACAAAGTCAACTCAAGCAGTTAAAGCAAATGATAGCAAGTGAAGCGTCTTTTGATCGTTTGCAAATTATCTACGAATTCCCCTTTTCTTTAGAAGAAAAACAAGGGGATAATATAGCTAATCTTATCCTATTCATTAATACACTCTTAGATATTCCAGGATTTGAAGTGGACTTATTTCATAAGAGAATACGGTTTCGCACCGTACAGGTTTATGGAAAGCAGGAATTAGATGTACAATCCCTTCTTGGGATAATAGGTACTATTTTTCTTTATCTTGAGACCTACATGAGTACCATTGAAAATGTTAACTCTGGCAAAACAACTTTCTTAGAGGTTTTACAACAAGTCCTAGAAATTTCTGAAAAAATGTCTGAGAAATTTTCCAAAGAATAAATTCCAATTCTTAAATTTTAAAATCTCTTAAATATTCACAAGATTGATTGAAGAGGTCGTTCAAAGTATTGAAACATAAAAAAAAGACTTCCAGAGAGACCAAAGAGAACAACACAGAGAATCTTTATGAGATTTTTTTTTATATCTGCTTCAGAATTTGTTGATAAGGGAAAGGTAACCAACTTTAAAGAGCATATTGGTTATCAAATTGATTTTGATACAAAGGTTAAAACGCTAACAACATGGGGAGAACTCAGATATTCAAAAACTGGAGTTCATATTGTTCCATCGTTACCGAAGGATTAAATCATGATAGAAATCTATAAAATTAAATTATCAGCCCAACGAGCATTATTAGGACACGTTTTTAATAATTTAAGAGCTGTAGCAGTCGATTTTAAGGAAAACACTATATATATTTATTTTTTTTGCGACAAAAATCCCTCTGAAAATGAAAAAGATCTCTGTGAAGATGTTTTTGATGAGGTTATTGCCGATTTTGTTCATCTAGATAAAATCGATTTTCGCATTGAAGTTATAACAGTCCCCTATCCCCAAAAAATGACCTTAACCGGTCATTGGGTTTATTACCGATATGAAAAATAATTCCCTATTTGCGGAATTATACATAGAAATAATTTGCGGTAGAGAGTCCGATCGTCCAATTTTAATTGATCTTTTTGAAAAACTTAAGCTAAGACGATGTTTAATCATTTGGAAATTAGATAGACTTGGTAGATGTTTAATACATCTAGTATACATCGTAAAGTAACTAAATGAAAAAAAGATTGGATTGCAAAGCTTAAATGATCCAATTGACACAACAACACCTCAGGTACGATTAACATTTAATTTGTTTGCTTCTTTAGCTGAATTTGAAAAAGATATTATTAGAGAAAGAAGAAACGCTGGGTTAGAAGCAGCAAGATCTAGAGGTAGATTTGGAGGTAAGCCAAAAGGTTTATCAAACGAAGCTCAAGTTATTACCTGTGTTGCAGAAACTTTATATAATGCTAAAGAATTAAGCTTTGCACAGATAATAAAAAATCTAGCTATATCTAAATCAACTCTATATTCATATTTAAGACATAGAAACTTTAGTATAGGTAAAAATAAGCTTAGTTATTTACTTTTCTTTTTTCCCAATAATCGCGATCTTGCTTATCTAATATGGTTTGAAGCGCAATTCCAAGCCCTGTACCCACTAAAGATTGTCCTATAGCTTGACAACAAGGAATCATGTAAAGAAAACCACCTGTTAATGCTATAGTAAGTCCCCAACATAAGGAAGGGGGTAATTCGTTATCTTGAGGTTGTTGACCATTTCCAACATTTGCATAAACATCAAAGATGTTTTGTTCATATGATAATGGATAATCAGCTCTTTGAGATTGTATTTTTTTCTCTCTAAGTCTAACTAATCTTTTAAACGTATTCAAAGATTTTACAGGGATTTCATACCCTTTAGATTCTATTTCTGAACTAACATAATTCAAATAGCTATATATTGAAATTGTAGATCCTGTGTATTTTTCCACTTCATTTTTGATTTGAAGCATAAGGTCTATATATTCAATAGATGATCTAGATCTTGAGGATTCTAGATTTTTTGCCAATTGCGTAATATTATTTAATGTATTTGTATCTTCATAATAATAACAATCAAACCTATTGTCATCGACAGGATAAGCAGCTAATGAATTTACCGAATAAGTAGCAAATGAACTAAATAAAAGAATATAGCGAGAAAATAAAGGATAAGTACGCATGGGATTAGAAACTTCTTTTTTAATCTTATGTCATATTTATATTCCGCTTTATCTAAGTAATTAAATATGACTCCTTTAATTAAAGCACCATAAATAAAACTCATAACGGCTAATAAAAATATATTTTTAAAATTTAACATAATGTTTGTTTTGTAAGCTTTTTTTGAGGTTTATATATAAATTAGAAAAATTATAAAAGAAAAATAACTAATTTGCTAAATTAAATTAATTATTTTATATAAATTTTATTTTAATTCAGTTTGATAAAGGTTTGCTATATCTTGTAGATCGTCTTCTTGACTTAAGAGATTTTGCATTTTTTGATAATCAGAGATTATTTGTAAATTTTTATCCACGTCTTCTTTGTCAGCATAGACTATCGTAAAAAGTTGGTCATCTTGACTAAAAGTTGATGTTATTATGGATGTAAATTTGATTTGATAGATTTAAGCTTATCATATTTTTTTATAATTAACTTTTTTGAATAACGTAACAATACGTATCTAATATGCAAAAATACATCATAATTATGCATAATAAATACAATGGATACATACTTAATACGTATATATAATAAGATTCAGAACTAATTTACCTGAATAGTTCTGAGTGAGAACCACATCTTTCAAATCTAATTATATTTTCTTGATTATCTTTTTTATATATTAAAAGAAAATCTGGCTGTACATGACATTCTCTATACCCTTCCAATTGCCAATTAAATTATGATCTTTTTTTTCAGATGGTAATGAAACGTCTTCTGCAAGCATATTCATGACTTTTTTAAGTTCTTCTAAATCTCTTTTTGGTGAAGTTTGCTTTTGAGATTTTTTAATATCTTTTTTAAATTGATTAGAGAACTCAAATTTGCGCATTAAATTCCCAAATCTTTATATAATTCGTTCATTGAATTAAAATTTTTTAATCCTTCGCCTCTTTCACTTGCTTCTATAGATTTTACACTTTCTTCATTTGGTATATGACTTAAACCTATTGGACACCAAGAGTATTTTTCTTCAACAAGCTGAAGCATAAAATCTGTGATAGTCATTTCTTTTTCAGCGGCAAGCATTTTGATTTTCTTTTTTTGATCTGCAGAGCAATCTATTGTTAATCTAGCTTCCCTAGCTCGATGTGTTTTTTTATTTTCATTCATAGTCTTTCCCCCTTTATTACATTATATGCTTTTATACAAATGTATACAACGTGACTTTCATTATTGGTGACAATATGTAATTGATACGTATTAAATAAGGAGTAAATGTTTATTATGTTTAAGGGGATTAAAAGGGAGCTTCGGAAAAATGACTCTAAAAACTAAGCTACGATTCAATATCTAAAACAAAACTTAAACTTCAGGATTAAATAAATGATTGAAATTTACAACCTTAAATTATCGGCCCAACGAGCTCTATTAGGAGACGTTTTTAATAATTTAAGAGCTGTAGCCGTCGATTTTAAAGGGAATGTAATTTATCTTTATTTTTTTTGCGACAACAATCCCTCTGATGAAGAAAAAGATCTCTGTGAAGATGTTTTTGATGAGGTTATAGCCGATTTTGTTCATCTAGATAAGATCGATTTTCACATTGAAGTTATAGCAGTCCCCTATCCCCAAAAAATGACCTTAAACGGTTATTGGGTTTATTATCGACATGAAAAGTAACATTTTTGAAAGATGTTTAATCTATCTACTTACTATAAAAGTCCTACTAAATATTAGTTTAGCAAAACATTACTTTTGCTAAACTTTGTAATTGCCTCTGATTGCTCAAACGAATTAGATAACAAATTGTTTTTATTAAACTTTTGTTTCTTTTTCAATTTGTTTTTGCTCTTCCTCAGTTGATGGAATCACTTCTGAAATAGCGCCTTTTAACATTTCTATTTTGGAGCCATCTACCATGCGTAAAATAACGGTTTGATCTTGGATTTTGACAACTGTACCCACAATTCCCATGGCAGTCACTTTATCGCCTTTCTTCATGGAATTTCTAAGATTATCTAAAGCCTGTCTTCTTTTTTGCTCAGGTCTCCACATCATAAAATAGAAAAATAGAAGAATAATTCCCAACATCACAAACATTTGGAAACCTTGATTTGGCAATGGAGGCTCGTTTGGAACTTGGGCAAAAGCAACGGCTGGCAGGGTTAATAAGAAAAGGGCTATCTTTTTCATCTTGCATTCCTTATATAGGGTAAATTTCACAGGTTTTATTATACAATTCTTGTAAGGTGTTACTACGAATTGCTTCTCTAATTGCTTCCATGAAATTAAGATAAAAGGCCAGATTTTGTAAAGTTACTAATGTTAAAGCTGTTATTTCTTCTACATTTAAAAGATGACGAATATACGCTTTAGTAAATTGGGAGGTATAGCAATTGGTTTTGGGGTCGAGCGGACTAAAATCTTGCGCATATCTTCCCGCTTTAATATTAACTTTCCCTTCCCATGTAAAAGCTGTACCATTGCGTGCATTGCGCGTTGGCATAACACAGTCAAACATATCAATACCTCGCATAACAGCTTCAATCATATTGCGCGGTGTGCCAACTCCCATAAGATAACGAGGTTTCTCTTGTGGCAAAAATGCTGTTGTTTCTTCAACCATTTCATACATATAAGCTGCGGGCTCTCCGACAGATAATCCCCCTATAGCATAACCTGGAAAATTCATCGCAGCAAGGGTTTGTGCGGATTGTCTGCGATATTGACTATAAACACCACCTTGGACAATGCCAAATAAACTTTGGTGTTCTTGCAAAGGAAATTGTAAACATTTTTCTGCCCATCGATGGGTTCGATCTAGAGCATGCTCCATTTCTATAGCGCTACATGGGTAAGGTGGGCATTGATCAAAGGCCATAACAATATCTGAACCCAACGTTTTTTGTATTTGCATACTTTCATTGGGTCCTAAAAAGTATTTGGCACCATCAATATGAGATTGAAAATACACCCCGTCTTCCGTAATTTTGTTAAGCCCAGATAACGAAAAGACTTGAAATCCTCCAGAGTCAGTAAGAATCGGTTTATTCCAATTCATAAAGCGGTGCAAGCCACCAGCTTTTTCCATTATTTCCATCCCAGGACGAAGCATCAAGTGATATGTATTGCCTAAAATGATCTGAGCCCCAATATCGATCAAATGCTGATTGGTCAAGGTTTTGACAGCACCTCTTGTTCCTACCGGCATAAATATCGGAGTTTCAATTACTCCGTGAGATGTTTCTAACTTACCAATTCTAGCTGACGACGTTGCATCTTGTTTCGTAACTGAAAATTTCATGACAAACTCTTTTCTAGCAATACAATATTTTCTACATGAATAGTTTGTGGAAATTGATCGATGGGTTGAATTACTTTCAATTCATAGCCTTGATTGATAAATTCTTTTATGTCGTTTACTTGAGTTAATGGATTGCAGGAAATATACACGATTTTTGGGGCATTTAATTCAACAATATTTTTGCGAGCATCAGGATCAAGACCCGGTCTTGGTGGGTCCACTAAGATCACATCTGGAGCTGGGTAAATTTTTTCTACGGTTATCTTTGGCAAAACATTTCTAACAGCGCCCGAAATGATGGTCATGTTTTTCACATCATTATTGCGAATATTTGTCTTTGCATCATCTACAGATTCTGGAGATAATTCAATACCAACCACTTGACGCACATATTTTGAAATGCATAAGCCAAAAGACCCAGTACCACAATATAAATCGTATACAACTGAATCTTGATTAATTTTAGCAAGCTCAATAACAGTCGAATAAATTTCTTCAGCTTTTAATGTATTTGGTTGAAAAAAGGCAGTTGGGCTTACGGTAAAATGATAAGCATTGGGCTCATCAAAAGCAGATTGTTTTACGTATAACGTCTCCCTTATATGATCAGAACCATATAAATGCATTTCATAAAAATTAGTTGATACGCCTTTTAAAGCTTGTTGAATTCTTAAGAAAATCGAAAGCTTACCCCCTTTTTCATTTTCTTCAGCTGTTTCTCTAACAGCTGTAACAAAACTTTGCAAATGCCGATTTAACAAAGCAAAATCAGGATTTCCAGATACAGTTAGCATGACAAGACGATCACCGCTTCTAAATGCTTCCCTCACTGTTAAAACCCTTAATGAACCAGTATTTGAATTGGGATGATAGGCTTTTAAATCAGATTCTTCCCACCACTGTCTAATTGCATTTACTACTTTAGCATACCAGGGGTTAACTAAATGACACTCTGTCAAATTAAAAACTTTTCCTCGGCTTGAATCCATGATTAAGCCAAGATATTTTTTTTCGTAAGAGTCGCTTGAGAAAGTAAATTCCATTTTATTGCGGTAGTGCCAAGGAATGTCACACCCTAAAATAGGTCTAAATTCTACTTGATCATTCATTAACTCTTTAAAAAGATCTTTTACTTTATTTTCTTTTAATTCTAGTTGCTTTTGATAAGGAAGATTTTGCCACCGACATCCGCCGCAGGTTCCAAAATGAATACATTTAGGCTCTACCCTTTCAGGACTTGGATTAACGATTGTTTCTATTTTTCCAACGTAATTCTTTTTGTATTTTCTAAAACTGATTTTTAATTCATCATTAGGAGTAGAAAAAGGGATTTCTACTGTCAGATTTCGACCACGTTCATCAGAAACATTTCCTACGCCGTTCCCATTTTGATTCAATTTATCTATTTTAACTTGCACGAATTCAGGTTGCTTCAACATATTTACTTATCCAAATGGCAGCTATTAATAAACTTAAGAAGTTTAAATTAAAAAACATTATAGATCAATGTTGAAGAAAAAAAGAGGAAAAGGAAAATTTTGAAAAAGGGAGGCTATTTAGGGCCTCCCCGACATCACTTTTTTTTGACGCTCGAGGAAGTATTATCTAGCGCCTTGTCTTCTAGTAGGTATTTTAGCTGTTGGTTTTTTCAAAGATAGGGGCTTTGCTTTTGCTGCTGTCTTATGTTGAGTTTTTGAGCTTGGTTTCGCTTTTACCTTTGCTTTGCTAGCACCTGAGTTTGCTTTTGAACCCTTAGAAGAAGAACTTTTTGAGGAAGAATTTTTTGCTGAAGCTTTATTTGTAGAACTATTCTTCTTTGTAGAAGAAGATGATTTTTTTACGCCTTTATTTTGCTTTTCAAATTTAATCGATTCTTTTCTATAAAGCTTTGCAATTTTTTCTAATTTCACAGTTCCAGTTCTTACTCTTTGAGAAGCTGCTTTGTTGCCATTATCAGCTTTTTCTAGGTCAGAAGTAATGTGTGTTAACAATTCTTTTAACTGTTTTACGGTTTCTTTGAGTGCCATGTGGTTTTTTCCTCCTTAAAATAAGTATTTCATGACAATTAACTGAATATTTACTTTAGATATATTGTGCAACAATTTTCTTTTATTTTTTTTTATTCTTAGTTGAAGAAAAAATAAAAAACATAAGCATTATATACTAAAATATACTTTCTAGGCTATCTTGAAGCAAAATTATCGCAATTCAAACTTATGAAAATAATAATCAGGTTTTTCTATTATTTTTTTTTAATTTTTATTCTTATTAATTCAAAATTCGAATTAAATCTTTTTGCTAACCCTTTAAATTTGGAAACTTTTGATCAAATTTATTCTTATATTAATGGGAGCTTAGAAGAAAAAGAAATAGGAAGAAATCTTTTAAAAGAGATCCTTCAAAAACTAGAATCAAATTCAATTAATAAAGAAAACCTTTATTTACTGTTGGTGCAAGTTGATTTCTCTATAGCACAGCAAAAAAAATCTTCGTTTAATGAAACGCTTAGCACTATTGAATATGGCAAAAAAGTTTGCACAGGACTTAGACTTGAGGAACTTGAAAAACTAGAAGCCCTTGTTCATTATTACCTCGCTAATTATCAAACAAGTATCGAGCTTTTTCATAGAAATAAAGCAAAGAAACAAGTTCAAGATGCAGATGAACTTTTTTTCTTAAGCTTAGCCTACGAAAAGCTAGGTAAAGAAAAAAGTAGTATTCGAGAATTAAGAAAGGAAATTTTCACTAAATTTCCACATTCAAATTATGCTCCCGAAGCCTATTTTTTCTATTATGATTTCCAAGATTATCTAAACGCAAATAAAGATATTATAAAACATTTGCAAAATTTCATCACATTTTATCCCCATTCACCATACGTTATGTATGCTTATTATTTTTTTGGTTTAAATTATAAAAAAAAGAGTGAGCTGAATGAAAAAGGGACCAGAAAATACTTATTAAAAGCTTTACATGCCTTTCAAAATGGTGAAAATTTTTATTATCAAAATGGATCTAATTTTAAAATTAGAGAGAAAGATGATTTCCTTTTTCTTAAATATAAAATGAAGTTAGAAGAAGCCATCATAAAAGATCACTTAGCAAAAAAAGGTTTCAAGGAAGATCAATCAGCCTATTTTGAATTAGCAAAAAAGGATTTAATGATCTTAACAGAAGAATTGGACCCTTTAATTTGCGATACGAATTATTTTTCGATTTGGGAAGAAAGTCAATATCTATTAGCCAATTTTTATAGTGACGAAAATCCATCTGAAAAATCACGAAAAATCCTTTCTCGCATGGAAAAAATTTATCAAGAAAAAAACATCACTAAAGGTTACTATTTAGCAAAAACATACGAGTCGTTAGGAAAAAGCTATTTTAAAAATAAAGAATATAATCAAGCTTTAGAGTACATGAAAATGGCTGAAGAGGCTTCCTCTCCAAGTTTTTTTTCGGACGATGAACGATTAACACTTAAGATTGCCATTAGCCAACTTTTTGAAGAGATGGGTCAAAATGATTTAGCTTTGCTCAATCTATCTAACGTTGTAAATGATGAGAGCGCATCATTTATAAGATTAAAAGGGATGTATTTGCGAGCTCTTTTGTACGAAAAGATGCAAAAAAAAGAATTTGCTCGTAAACAATTAGAATCGTTAGCTTTAAAAGAAGGTTTTTGGGCAAAACAAGCCAAGGAGCGTTTAAATAGCTATCTTGACAATTAAGATTTATTAGAAAATTTAAGGGTTATTTATGACGGAGACTTTAGCGAATATTTTTTTCTCAAATGGCAACTGGAATATAATTTTACTAATTATTGGGATCTGTTCAGTTTTATCTTGCGCTATTTTTATCGAAAGAATTCTTTTTTTAAACAAATCTCAATTAGATACAAATCAATTTATCATACGATTGAGACATACCATTAAAAATGGAAATATTGTTGAGGCAATACAAATTTGTGAGGAATTAGGTGGCTGTATAGCCAATGTAATACAAGCCGGTCTATCAAAACATACCAAAGGAAAAGAGCAAATAGAATCTGCTATGCAACGAAGAGGGATGATTGAAATTGCCGAGCTTGAAAGAAATGCTAAAATTTTGTCTATTATAGCCTATATTACTCCACTAATTGGATTACTCGGTACGGTTATTGGCTTTATCCAAGCTTTTAGTGAAATGCGTATGAGTAATCTCGTGGATATATCTGCCACAAATCTTGGAGCTGCTATGGAATATGCATTAGTCACTACAGCTGCCGGTCTTGTGGTTGCCATACCAACAGTCATAGCCTACAATTACATTGTTCATAGAATCGAGCAGTTTATTTTGGAAATTCAAACAACATCGTCAGAAGTTGTCGATTTATTAATTGATTCTTCATTAGTTGATCAATCTTATGCATTTTAAGACTAAATTAAAACCAGCACTAAATCTTATAGATTTAACTCCCCTTGTAGATGTAATTTTCTTGCTTCTTATTTTTTTTATTTTGACTTCTGAAATTTTGCCATTAAAGTCTTTACACATTGAGGTTCCCAAAATTGCTCAAGACACTTTACCATTAACAACACAATTAATGGTCGTTGTAGATGCTCATCATGTTATTTATGTTGGTTCAAAAAAAACGATCGTTGAATTATCTGGCTTAAAAGATGTTCTAAAAAAAGAAGTGGCTTTTCTTCCTCAAAAAAAAGCTAATATCGTATTAAATATTGATCAAAAGGTAGATTATGGTTTCTTTTTGAAAATTTACACAATTGCTCAAGAATGTTGTCCTCAAATACGATTAGTTTATCAATCCTCTAATTCACCTTCATAAGTTATGACTTTTTTATCTATTAAACAAACCTCTCAGCAAAAAAATTGGATTTTGTTTTTAGATAAAAAGAAAAATTTTTTCTCACCACTTTTTTTAAAATCTTTGCTATTGGCTTTTGTCATACATATTACATTTATAATCTTGTTCCACGTGGCACCTATTGTGCCTCTAGCTAAAAATAGAGAACTGATTTCCACTATCATTATAGAAAAGACCTTAATAGATTCAAATTACAAAGAAAACCTTATGCCAACTCCATTTCCTGTAATAGATGACTATTTCCCTATAGTTTACACATCATTTGATGCAAATTTATCTACAAATATTTCCTCTACAAAACAAGTGGATACTCATCTAAAAATACAACTCTACGGTCCTATTGCATCGGCAAGTTTTGAAATGAATAATGTTGAAAATTTAAGCCAAAATCCAACAATGATTTTTAACAAGCTTTTTATAGAGATAATGGTATGTACAAAAACGGGAAAAATCCTAGAAAGTAATACTACTAAAAACTTAACTGATGAAGAAAACAAATGGCTGGAAATCTTTTTACAACAAATACATTTTAGCCAACTGTCTCAAGTTGAGCCAGTCTCGATGGGTATGATGGAAATTACAATAGATTAAATGATTTTATGTTTGAAATTTCGCCCGATGCTGCTATTACAATTTATTTGTTATTAACATTAGGATCCATTTTATCTTTATGGACCTATCAACATTTTAGAAAAAAAAGGGTTGTTTATAGCCCTGAAAAGAAGCTATTAACTTGTGAATATTGCAATCACCCTTATTTAGATGATTGCTTTAAGCAAATTACGCGCTGCCCACAATGTGGTAGTTACAATAAATAACTATTTCATCTCCTGCACAATTTTTTGGTAATGCTCTAGGGTGCTTTTAATAGTAAAAATTTCTTCATGAAATATACATCCTTCACTTTTTTGAATAAGCTGAAAGGTCAGTTCTTTATTTTTTTGGGTTTCCTCCAGATTCACATGGAGAGTAACAGTATAGCGCGTTGGTATATCTACCAAGGAGAGTGCTTTATTCATCTCTGCCAAAGTTTCGGCCAATATTCCTAGCTGTTCATGTTCTGATAAAACCCAACTAACGCCTTGTTCCATAAAATGGATGGGAGTTGAGAAAACTTTTGATAGCAATTCCGTAACTTTTTTATTGCAAATATGTAAAAAAGAAGCGGTTTCTTCGTTAGAAAAAACTTCTTTTTTGTTTTCAATAGCATCTAGCGCTAATAACTTGTAAGTAATTAATATATTTCTTGATTGTTTATTTACTTTGCTCGCTATATAGCTTTTGGCAATAGGTCCTAAGTTGCTACAAATTGTATCGCAAATTTTTGTAGAAAGCACCTGTATTTCAAAAGCTTTTAAATTTTCCACTGCTTTACAAATATGTACAGGTGTAACTTCGGTTTGATTCGGCCAGTTTGTAAGAGTTAAAATTTCATTGTAGATTGTCATAAATAGATCCTATTTTTAAAGATAAGGATCGCAAAGATTATAACAAATTTTGATTAACTTAAAGCAAGTTCAAGTTGTTGATATTTTTTTAGTTGATCGCGAAAGAAAGCCGCATCTTCAAAGCGCAACTCTTTGGCGGCCTTTTTCATTTCCCCACTTAAGTGAGCTATTTTAGCCCGAATTTGATCAGGTGATAAATAGATCTGCTTTTCTTCTGCTACTTTCTTAGATGACATATTTGACTTATAGGTCGCAGATTCTTGTTCTAACTCCTCTTCTTCAACTAATAAAGCTATTTCTCTTTTTACTGTAGTTGGCGTTATGCCATGCTGCTTATTATAAGCTTCTTGTAAAGCTCTGCGATTTTGAGTAATTTCCAGTGTATTTTTGATAGAGTCTGTGATTTTATCTGCATACATTATTACCCGCCCTTCAGAATTGCGCGCCGCTCTACCACAAGTTTGAATTAAGGAAGTTTGACTTCTTAAGAAGCCCTCTTTATCTGCATCTAAAATAACAACCAAAGAAACTTCAGGTATATCTAATCCCTCTCTTAGTAAATTAATCCCAACCAATACATCAAAATCCCCTTTTCTTAAGTCTCTTATAATTTGAACTCTTTCAATTGTATCAATATCTGAATGTAAATATTTGGCTTTTACATCTAATTCGAGTAAATAATTAGTTAATTCCTCTGAAAGACGTTTGGTTAAGGTAGTGACTAAAACTCTTCCTTTTTTTGCTGTGTGAGTGCGAATTTCGGCTAAACAATCATCTATTTGCCCAACGGCTGGTCTAACTTCAATAATTGGATCTAAAAGACCTGTTGGTCGAATCAATTGCTCAATGACTTCCCCTTCAGATTCTTTTACCTCCCATTCACCAGGCGTCGCTGAAACAAACACAACTTGGTTCATACGAGCGTAAGTTTCTTCAAAACGTAAAGGTCGATTATCATAAGCGGAAGGTAAACGAAAACCGAAAGTGACTAAAGCATCTTTGCGAGCCCGATCGCCATTACACATTGCGTGTAATTGTGGAATAGTTTGATGTGATTCATCGATAATCATTAAATAATCGGGGGGAAAATAATCTAACAAACATGGGGGTGGATCACCCGCATTTCTATAGCTAAAATGTCTAGAATAATTTTCAATGCCTTTGCAAGTACCAACTTCCTTTATCATTTCTACATCATAATTTGTCCGCTGCTGGATCCGTTGTAATTCAATATATCTTTGTTCTTTTTCAAAATAGTCCATGCGATCGGTAAGTTCTGTTTTTATCGTCTCAATCGCTTTTGAACGCACTTCTTCAGGTGTCACGTGGTGAGAACTTGGATAAATCGTAATTTGCTCAATTTTTTTACGCGTCTTTCCAGTTAGAGGGTCAATTTCACTGATTTGTTCAATTTCATCCCCAAAAAATTCAATTCTGATGGCAATGTCTTCTTCATAGGCTGGAAAAATATCTAACACATCTCCCCTTACTCTAAAAGTGGAGCGAGCAAAATCGAAATCGTTGCGCTTATACTGCATCTCAACTAAGTGAAGGAGGATGTCATCCCGTCGCCTATTTTCGCCCACTTTGGCCGTTAAATTCATGCCACGATAATATTCAGGCGATCCCAAACCATAAATACAAGATACAGATGATACGATAATCACATCCCTTCTCTCAAGTAAGGAGCGAGTTGCACTTAAACGCATTTTGTCAATTTTGTCGTTAATAGCTAAGTCTTTTTCTATGTAAGTATCGGTTCTAGCAATATAGGCTTCTGGTTGATAATAATCATAGTAGGATACAAAGTATTCGACTGCGTTATCGGGAAAAAAGGTTTTGAACTCTTGGTATAACTGAGCGGCCAATGTTTTATTATGAGCAATAATTAAGGTTGGCAATTGCACTTTTTGAATAACATTAGCCATTGTAAAAGTTTTTCCAGAGCCAGTAATCCCAAGTAATACTTGTGACCGCCTTCCCGATTTTATTCCATTAGCTAATTTTTCAATTGCTTCTGGTTGATCACCCTTTGGAGAATACTCTGAACTTAAATTAAACATACTCAAACACTTAAATGATTATATCATAATATTATATAGAAGAAGCTGAATGTTGTCGATCCCTTGCAACGCGAGAAATTTTATTCCAAGTGCCTCCAATTCCCATGGCACTCTTAACTTCTTTTAAAGTTTGATTGGTAATTTCAATCATTTTTAAAGTCCCTTCATAAATGATTTGTTCTACTAATCCTTTTTCTTTTTCTAATTCTTTTCTGCGATCCTGTATGGGTTTTAAATACTGATGCAAAGCTTCTGTTAAACAACGCTTTACTTCAACATCGCCAACTTTGCCTTCTACATACCGATTTTTTAAGTCGATGACTTCATCCTTATTAGCATTAAAAACATCGTGGTAAATAAATACTGGATTACCTTCTACGGTTCCTGGATCATCCGCGTGAATGCGATTTGGATCGGTAAACATTCCATTTACTTTTTTCTTAATTATTTCAGGACTATCACTTAAGAAAATCGCGTTACCGGCCGATTTACTCATTTTACCTTTTCCATCGGTGCCGATTAAATTAGGTGTCTCACTCAATTGCGCTTCAGGCATTGGAAAAACTTCTCCATAATGACTATTAAAGCGGCGCGCAATGTCTCGCGCCAACTCGATATGCGCTTCATTATCTTTTCCAACTGGAACTACGTGCGCTTTTGGCCCTAAAATGTCGGCTGTTTGTAAAACAGGGTAACCGACAAGACCAAAGGGTACGCTTTCAGGATCCATGTGAGCATTTCTTGCCATTTCTTTTAAACTTGGCAAACCCGTTAAGCGGTTTAGAGATACTAACATTTCAAAAAAAAGATTAAGTTCGTAGACAGCTGGAAGCGCCGACTGAAGGTAGATTAATGACTTTTTGGGGTCTACGCCGCAAGCTAAATAATCTAATACCATTTGGCGACTATTTTCACGAACTTGCATAATGTCTTCTTTGGTCGGTTTTGTTGTTAACATATGTAAATCAGCAATAATAAAATAACAGTCGTATTGATCTTGTAACAAAACGCGATTTTTTAACGATCCGACATAATGGCCTAAATGGAGTAGTCCTGTAGGACGGTCACCAGTTAATATCCTTTTTTTTGTAACAGATTCCATTTTTTAATCCTTGAAATTTGAAAGATAAAATTGAGTAGCAAAAACTCCTAAAGAACACATAATTATTAAGCTTAAAACTATTTTTCCACCAGGAACAATAGGATTTTCTTCTTTTTTCAAAAAGTAACGTCCTGACCACACCATCAAAGCTGGTAAAATCCCAAATAAAACAACAGCTCCATATCCTCCAGCATAACCTAGTGCTTTTAAAAAAAGATGGGGACTTATGATAGAAAAAATCCAGGGAGGAAAAAGTACAAGGCTACACAAAAAAACCTTTCCTTTGGCATTTTTCGGTATTTTTAATCCATCTGCTAAAAAGTCTACAAAACTTAAGGCAACTCCTAAAAAAGAGGTGACGATTGAAAAGAAAGCAAAATATTGTGCAATTTGTAGAACAGAAGATTGACCCGAGACTCGTTTTAGCAAACTAGTCGTCATATCTCCTTCTTGAATGGCAATTTGGATATCTTTGCCTATAGGGATAAGACCTAACATCAACGTTTCCCATAACAGATATAAAATTAAAGGAATAATACTACCCAGAACTAATGTAATGATCAGTCTTTTTCTATCTTTATTTAAATAAGTCGTAAGACTTGGAATTAAATTGTGATAACCAAAACATACAATCATTGCAGGTAAGGCGATTAAAGAAGCGCTCCAATCAACGTGATATAATCGTTCAACTTCAATATGGGGGAAACCTATAAATAATAATAACGCATAACTTACGATTAAGCCAAACATTAACAATCGATTCAAACGATCAACAGCTAGTGTTCCTAAGTAAAGAACGATGGCAAAAACCGCCATTAAAAAAAAGCTACCTATCCAATGGGGAACGTTGGCAAATTCTTGCATACAATCGTGAAATAACTCAGCGCTACCAGCAATAAAAGCTACCATTAGAGAATAAAAGAGAAATAGAAAAACGAACCAGCTAACGGCTTTTCCAATAGTTCCAAGAGTTTCTTCTGCCATAGAAACAATACTAACTTCTTTTGTAAATCCTAAATTGACTTCAAGCAATAATAAACTGGTTACTAACATCAAAGCCCAACTGAAAAAAAACATTAATATAGTAGGTTTTAGACCAGCTGAAGCAGATAAAACGGGCAAACCTAGAATTCCAGCACCGATGCTGCACCCCGCCACTAATAAAATGGCACCTAATACACTTCCTTGGGAAATTTTTTTTTGGTTCATAAAATCTTTTGAATTGAAGGTTGAATAAAATTTAAATTAAAAATGGAGAAAAAAGATTATATACGGCCTTTTGGCCACCAAAAAAAGAAAGAAATTTGATAATTGGATAAATTATTCATGATAGGTACATCATAACATGTACCTATCTGATACGCAAGAGTTATTGCTTTAACGCAATATTGTATTTTTTAAGAAGTCCCACAAAACTATCTTCATTTTTTTGTGTAATATCCATGGTGACGGTTTTAAGACTAGATGTAGGTGTAGCGAATGTTCTTTTTCCAAGGGCCGCTTCTATAGTTGACTCTCTTCTTTGTACCTCTTCTCTTTGAGCAATATTACGGTAAATAATGGAAAAAGCTCGTTGGTCACTAAATCCTTTGCAATTTTGAATATTTAAATTTTCTAGGTGAGGTGTTATAGAGGGAGAAAGAACAGAACGAAGAGTATATCTATTAATAGCTGTTCCGCTTAAATCTAGATTTTTTAAATCAGGGATTTTTTGCAACACCTTTACCAAATACCCTTGATTTACCTCATCCCCTTTTACCATAACTTTTAAAGTAGTGGGATTACATGCTTTCAAGAGATCAAACGCTACAAGTTCGGTCGAACCAGGTTCAAAAGCCTTTTTATGAATTGGTTGTAAGAAAACTTCGTTCACCAAATTTTGGGCAATCTCATTTAATTCTTCTTGAGGCAAACCACCTTTTTTTATAAGGCTTAAAACTGCCCGTGTAGCCGGAAAATTCTCGCTAAATTTAGAGTCAAAAGGGGCAAGAGCCGTTTTTGTATATTCCTTCAGTTCGGCTTTGGCAGCTTGAAAGGCTTGCCGAAGCTGAGTAACTTTTTCTTTCGTCACTTCAGCCTCACTCACTTGAGTATGGGGGCTTATTTCATCTTTCACATTGTTTTGCGGTGGAGGGGAAATGCTTTGAGTTGATGGATTAGGGTGCAGGGCATTTACATATGTATTAGGATTTTTTGGTTGAATCGGACTACTCATAAAAACCTCAAAAAAAATTTAAGCATTCATTAACAATAATAGTAATTTAGTATTAAGAATGGATTAATTTTTGAGGTTAATGAATTTATAACCAGTTACTTAGAAGCTTTCATCTGTTTTTCAATTTTGCGCTGTTCTTGTCCCATGCGACCTATATCATATCCATTATAATCGACAAACTTAAAGAATCTTTCAAAAATCGGAAATGTTTGACAAATTTGTTTCGCCATTGACTGCGCGATGTAACGATAATTAGGGTGACCAGCTGCCGAAGAGCGCAATTCACACATCCATTGAAATAAACGAAGATTTCCTTCCATGTACCAACGAATATTATAGGCCATAGGAACTACATACTGAGCTTCTTCTGGTAGATCGGTAGCGATCGTGTCATAGACTTGTTTTGCTTTTTGAAGGGCGAGGTGGTAATCGGCTTCTACAGCTGTTCCCACTATTTCATCGGGAACATTGTATCCGTAATCACAACTCAATAACTGTCTTTCTTGACTAAATAAGCGATGTCTTTGTAGATCGCGATAAACGCCAAAATCAGCGATGATTTCAAAGGAAAATCGCGCTTGTTCCAAAGCACGAGGAGATTTGTGCCGTCTATTTTCTCTTGCCGCACATCCAGCATCTAAAATACGCGCTATTTCTTCATCCGGTAGACGTTTGCAATACTCATACAATTCATATAAGCCTTTATTGCTATTGGCGTAAAGTAAGGCAGCCGCTACTTTTATAACTGCATCATTATCATAGGATAATAAACGAACACCCGGATCTATCGAACGTTCAGAAAAATTGGTGTGCTCTTTCGTTACAACGGCAAGCTCTGTTTCCATAGTTCCATAAAACTGATTAAAACGTTTATGGGTGTTGTGTTCTAAATTGGCGCGACGAACAAAAGAGGGGATAATTTTACCAAGTTCCTCTTGCATCTTTTTGCCGATTTCTTGTAGTTCGGCGAGACTATTACAATGCAGTTTATGAAGAAGTTGTTCATAAAAACGACCATTTCCAAAAGCACCCATATTGGTTAAGGTACTAGCTGGTAATAATCCTCTTAGACAATCTAATACTTTAGCTCTAACCGCGGCCGTATAAGCAACTTTAGAAACCGAAGGATCATGCGGAAAGCGTTCTTCAAAATGAACTGTTAGAGGGGGAATTAATTTACTATATGTCTCGAAAAGATGATTACAAGTATTTAAATAAGCGTCTCGAAAAGCGGATGTCATTAAGATGGGTTCACGATAAAATAAATATTCCCCATTCACTTTTTGATCAAAATATATGTAACGGGTCGATTTTTCAAGGGGTGATCCTCCAATTCTTGCGTCTTCAATCACCTTAGCGGCAAGCATAGAAATGTTTTCAATAGCAAGATGCGCTCCCCCTAATTCACCGATAGAGTCGTCCCCATATCCGTCTAAAATGCGATCATAAAAATTTTGCGCTTTTTGAATAGCCAAAATTTGGTTTTCTGGATTAGCCCCATCTCCGGCTATCAGAGCAAATTCAGATTCTTCGGTATTACCAATAAATTCTTTTAAAAGTAAGGATCGCAAGCCTAAATTGGAGCGGGAATAGCGAGAAAATAAAGCCCCTTTGATGACTTCAGGAAGATTCTTTAAAGCAAAAATTGAACTATTAGTATTTGAAACATATTTTTCTAAAATCTTTTTTTGTTCATCGGAAAAATTTTCATAACTTTCAAACATAATAGTGTCCAAATTTGGTTAATCTTACTATAGTACTTTTAAAGGTTTAAACAAACCTTTCTCTCGTTTTATAAAAAAGCATACAAAAAAGGGGAAATGGCATCAATTAGTTTATCTAATTTTGTGTGAAAATTTACTTTTATGACATTGAGTAACAAAGAATTATTACAACTTAATTATCAAGGATTTATTCCAGGGCCTAATGAGTCAGAAGATGAATTTCTGGAACGGATCTCATACAATCAAAATTTAAGGCAGACTTTATCACAAGAAAATATACCAATTGCAAATCCAATATTTGAAATAGAGCAATGTTCTGAGGTAATCAAACCATATAATTTCTCGCTCCCTTGGCTACTTGTAATGTATAGCAATTATCAATTATTTCCTTGGCATGGAGCCTGTGCTTGGATTTTCCAAATGACTAGTACGTCTCCTATCGGTGCCTTTTTGCAACTGAGAAGCACTTTTAAGCAAAACAAAACTTTATGGAAAATCTATAATAAAAATGAATTATTAGAACATGAATGTTGTCATGCAGCCCGTATGGCTTTTGATGAAAACGTTTTTGAAGAATTTTTGGCCTATCAAATTTCGCCGTCATTTTTTAGACGAATCGTTGGCCCTTTATTCAAATCATCCTATGAATTAGTGATTACCCTCCTACTTTTTACAATCTTGATTTGCACAAACATATTTGCTATTTTTTTTGAGTCTTATGAAGCACAAAATTTATATAAATATGCTTTAGCAGCTTTTTTTATTTTTATGACAGCGCTTTGCATTCGATTGTTTTTTAGACATAATCAGTTTTTAAAATGTAAAAATAATTTAAACAAATTTACACCTCTTAGCCAAGAAATAGTGTTTCGTCTAACGGATAAAGAAATAATTAGTTTTGGAAAAATGAATAAAGAACAAATAAGTCAATACTTACAAAAAGACCCCTCACTGCGATGTCGTTTGTTGTATTTGCTGTTTACTCACAACACATCTGGCCCAGATATAACGAATAAGAACTAACGTTGCAAATGTACTTCCCACTCCAACTACAACTGCCCCCACAATAGGGTTTATTTTAATAAGAGTTACCCCGGTAAAAATGATTCCTAACGCAATGCCTATGGGCTGCCATAAACTTAATTTGGTTTCATTTACCACAAAAGATGGGTCTAACTGTAACACACTTTTAATAGTCGTCATAAACACCTCTAAAGAAGGTGCGATCATAGCATATGTCTATTAAGAAATGAATAAGAATCATAACCTAAAATTATGTTTATTTGGACAATCGATCCACGTCACAAGCCGTTGATTTTCTTGATTTTAAGTATTCATTTTGGGAAAATGAAGGTATATAACGTAATTTAAAGGGAGGTCCCTCAAGCGATGATATTTTTTAACCCTCGGAACCCCAAGGGTTAAACCTTATAGTTAACAAGGAGAAAAATATGAAAAAGCTATTGTTTTTAATGGCTTTTGTAATCGTTGGATCAACGCCCTTTTCACCTTTGAACGCCCAGACAGAAAATGGCCCTTATGTTAAAGAGCCCTATAACGATCAAAACCAATACTATCCAAGTCAATATCGCCCCTCTTACAATGAAAATCAAAGAGGCTATAGTGACCCAAATCCAGTAAGAAGAGCACACCCTAGCGCTCCTCCAAGCTACTACACCCATCCTCTTCCTCCCGGAGAAAAATATCCTGGAGATATCTAAATTATCCTTAAAAGAGCTTAAGACACAAACGACAAAATTAGCTTTCTTGGGTCTCATTAAAGAAAGCTAATTTTTTTATTAATACACTTAAAAAAATTTCTACTTCCATTTTTGCAATAGTTAAGTTATAAAACAAAGTTAGAAAAAATATTTGCAAACTCTTACAAAACTTAATAGAACTACGGGACTTGCAAAAAACGACAAAGAATTTTGGAGTAAAGAATGAAGAAATTTACTGCTGTTTTAAGTTTAGCAATTTTAGGCGTCTTTGCAGTATATATTCACAAACAAATTTATCCAAAAGAGCTCTCTTCTAAGACCATTTCAAAGCCAAAAGAATTAGAAATAGTTGATTTAGCAACCGTTGATGGTTTATTAAAGCAGGATCGTATAGAAGAAGCTGCTTCTATTGTTTCGTCTCATCTTTTCGATGCCACACCCACCCTACTGGAAAATCGATGGGCCGAAATTGGCATAGAGATTGCACAAAAAGAACATAATTTACCGGTTTTGCTAAAGCTTTATTCTTCCTATCCGAAAATTTTTGAGAAAAATGAACTCGCTTCCATTTTATTAGCCGATTTTTTCCTTCTTCAAAACGATACGAATAATTTAGAAAAAATTAGAGACAGTTGGAGAGGTAAAGAAATTCAAGAAAATAAGTGGTTTTTGATCGACGTTGATACAATGCTGTATCAGGGTAAAACGGAAGAAGCCTTACAGTTACTTCACCGCTTTAATTTTGAAGGTAAATCTGACGCAGATCGATATTTACGATTGGCCTTCATTTATTTTTCAGAACACCCCCATAAAGCCTGGGAATTTTTAGAGGTAGCCAAGAATATTGACCCTTTAAACCCTCACATTCACACTTATATGGGCCTTTTATCTGAAGCTGCTGGGGAAAAAAGAGTGGCAAATAAAGAATTTGAAACTGCTGCCAAATTGCAACCGAATAATGTTTATCTTCAAGACCAATTAGCAGAATTTTATGTTAGAAACAAACAATTAGCTTTAGCTTATCCTATCTGGCAAAAGATGACTCAATTTGCATCAGCTGATCTTCTTTGGTCAAAAGCTCTTTTTTGGGATAAAGTTTACAAACCTCTTACACCTACACCTAATATCACAAAAATTCCAAAAGGCAAAATGCATTCTTTTGTAGAATACTTGCTAACATTGGATAAAAATGAGTTTTGGAATGAAACAGCTTATAATAATGTTCAAGAAGGCTTTAAATGGAAAAATCAAGAACAATCAATTTATTGGCTTAATTTACTACAAACTTTAAAAGAGGGTTCTGATCAAAAAGCCTGGGAATTAGTGCATAATAAGAGTTTCCAAGAAGAAATTTGGGATCACGACTTAGATTTAGCCCTTAAGTATGTTTTGGCTTATAAACTAAGACGTCCAATGCCAACAGAAAGGTTTTCAGATAACGCCAATCCTTTTTTTCAATCCTTAACAAGTTTACATAAATCTGACGAGCATATTTATTCACCTTTAAATTCCATTCTCGAAAATAATTATATCTATTCTTTTCTTTTTTTGGCTGCCGATTGGAATGAAGCAGCTTTAAGGCTCTCTTACCCAAAACAAAATGATAGTTATTTACCAGAGTGGATTTCATATAAATACACAGAAGCACTTACTAAAAATAGAAGCGATTTAGATGCATTAGAATATGCTTTAATACAAAGTCCCATGCCGAGTTTAGATATTTTAATTGGTAAACTTTTTTTAAAAAAAGGGAATAAGCAATCAGCACTTGTGCATTTTGAAAGAGCTGCTATCATTGAAAATGAAACGGGTAAGCATGCGGCTTGGCTTGCTACCAAAACCTATCTAGATGATAATTCGATACAAATGGCTAAAAAAATGATTGAATATAATCGTTTATTAGCAAATAGCGTCTTAGGTAAAGAGACTTTAGCACAAATTGCTATAAAAGAAGGTGATAATAAAAATGCTGAAGAAATTTATCTAAGTATTATAGATCATTCCAATATAGCAAAGTCTTACCTTGCTAAAAAAGCCTACGAAGAAAAGAATTGGCAAAAAGCTAAAGAGCTAACAGCTTATTTATTAAAAGCAAATCCAGATCATCCATTGTTAAAAGAAAATTATGATAAAATTATTGCGGAAGAAAAAAAAGAGCTGCAAAAAATAGGTCATTGAACTGGTAACAATCTTACATTAGTAACATTTTTACATAATTTTTCAAGATGCTTATTTATTTGTTTTAACTAATTAGGAATTAACATTAATAACTATTTTACCTAAATGTTTTTGAGAAGCTAAATAACTATAAGCTTCCTTAGCTTGATCGAATGAAAATACTTTATCAACAATTGGAATTAGCTTCGAAGATTCTACAGCTTTCATTAATAAATGTAATTGCTCAGCAGATTCCATATAAATTCCCTTAAGGGCAATTTGTTTCACTAATAAATCTATGATATCAATTTGCGTCAAATGATTATCAAGTCGTCCAATCACAGCAACTCTAGCGCCGTAGGCACAAACTTTTAAAGTTTGGCTTAAAATCTCACCACCAGCCACGTCGATAACCACGTTGACGCCAAGCCCTTTCGTTATTTCTTTGACTTGTTTAACCCATTCATTATCTTTGTAATTAACGGTATAATCAACTCCAAGTGTTTTCTTAACAAATTGCTGCTTTTCTTCTGAAGAACTTGTTAGGATTACTTTAGCTCCAGCTATTTTTGCAAGTTGAGCTGCAAAAAGAGAAACACCACCAGTACCATGTAATAAAACAAATTCTCCGGGTAATACTTTACCGTGAGTGATCAAAGCAGCCCAGGCTGTAAGACCGGCTACCGTAAATGTTGAGCCTTGAAAAAAATCTAAATGATCGGGCAAATGAACTAAAGCATGGTCTGGATAAATCATAAAATCGGCTAATGTACCATCAACACCACTGTAACCAATGGATGACCTAGCCCATTGAGAAGTTAATGTACCAGCTATCCAATCTTTAAAAGGAGCGTTTAGAACGCGATCACCGACCTTAAAATTTTTAACTTTTTTGCCAACTTCAACGATGACACCTGACATATCCGATAAAGGGATAAAGGGTTCAAATTCCTTACCTCCATATTCTCCATTAGCAATCAGTAAATCTCGATAATTCAAAGAACAAGCTTTAACATTAATTAATACGTCGTGATCATTAAGATTACCTTTAAAGTCTTTTGAAGATTTTTTTAAATTATTTACCCCTTTGCCATCTACAAAATAACATTTCATAACACACCACTTTTTTTATCATTGTTAAAGCAAAAAGTTTTTAATTAAGTTTTTTTTAATCGTAAAAATAATTTACTTCAAGCCCTTGATGAAAATTATTTTAGCAGATAGGCTATTTCTTTAACCTTGAAGCGAACAGGTGGGATAGATAATCTATTTATTTGATGGCTGTTGCTTAATTTGAATTTTATTAGGAAAAAAATGAATCAAGACACTTTAGAAACCACTCTTTTAGATGCAAAACTCATTCAACCCAAAATTTACGGCGATGAAAGAGGCTTTTTTTTCGAAAGTTTCAATGCAAGAGATTTTCAAAAAAATTATGGTATTGACGAACTATTTGTACAAGATAATCATTCAAGATCGCCTAAAAATGTATTGAGAGGTCTTCATTATCAAATTCATAATGCCCAAGGAAAACTTGTGCGGGTTGTTAGTGGTCAGGTCTATGATGTTATAGTCGATTTACGCCGCAGTTCATCAACTTTTGGTAAATGGCAAGGTTTTTATCTTTCTGCTGAAAATAAAACCATGCTATACATTCCCCCAGGTTTTGCCCATGGTTTTTTAGTGATGAGTGAATATGCGGACTTTCTATACAAAACAACAAATTATTATGATCCTTCTGCAGAACGCTCAATTATTTGGAATGACAAAGATTTAGCCATTGAGTGGCCTTTAGAAGTAGAGCCAATCTTATCGGCTAAAGATAAAAATGGAACATCTTTTAAAGAGGCTGAAAAATACCAATGAGAAAAATATTATTAGTTGGAAATCTGGGACAAGTTGGTTATGAGTTACAAAGAAGTCTCTCTTCACTCGGACAAGTAATCGGAGTTGATCGAAACGAATTAGATATAACAGACATTTCTAAACTTAAGGATTTTGTAAGAGAGCTTAAACCACAAGTTATTGTTAATGCAGCGGCATACACGGCCGTTGATCGCGCTGAATCTGAGGCATCCTTAGCAAAAAAAATTAATGCTGATGCACCAACAATTTTAGCTGAAGAAGCAAAAAGGTTGGATGCTTGCTTAATCCACTATTCCACTGATTACGTTTTTGATGGAACTAAAGATGGGTTATACTCAGAAGATGATATCCCCAATCCTTTAGGCATATACGGGCAAACTAAGCTAGATGGAGAATTAGGAATTCAACACACTGGTTGTGATCATCTTATCTTTCGCACAAGCTGGGTATATGGATCTAGGGGACAAAACTTTTTGCTAACTATGCTACGTTTATCGCAAGAAAAAGAATTTTTAAAAATTGTTAATGACCAAGTAGGAGCACCAACCTGGTCTCGCTTTTTAGCCGATGCTACAGCTCAAATCTTGGCTATAACATTGAGTCAAAAAGAAGAGATAAGACAAAACCTTTGGGGAACTTATCATTTAACATCGCAAAAACATACAACCTGGTATGATTTTACACGTGCAATAATTGAAGAAGGTAAACATTCTTTGCAGTTTACAAAAGCCGCGATGTTATCTCCCATTACTACCGAAGAATATCCTACACCTGCAAAAAGACCTAAAAATTCTAAGTTAGATTTGAGTAAGGTACAAAAAACGTTTGGGATTTATCCACCCCAATGGAATGTTTCTTTAAAAATGTGTGTAGAAGAAATCGCTCAAAAAAAATCCTCTTAATTTCTTACACGTCAAGAAAAGGGATGATTTTTTTTGAAGAGCTTTAGCACTGGATCATTCGCTTTTTTGGCATAGGGTGAATTCTTAAGATGAATTACTGATTGGTAATAAACATTTATGATCAATCAGTAAAAATTAACTTACAAAGATTTAAACATTTTTTAAAGCTAAGCGTATTAACGTCGCTAAATCAGCTGAATCGTTTTCTTTTAAAGAACTTTTGATAGCTTTTTGGGCTACTTGCTGAGAATAACCTAAATGAATTAAAGCATTTAAGGCATCTTTAACAATAGCAGATTCTTTTTTATCTATAGTGTCTACCATATAGCTTTGTATTTCTAGGCAACTAATTGAATTAATTTTATCCTTTAATTCAATTAACAACCGTTCAGCTGTTTTTTTTCCTATGCCTGGCACTTTACAAAGTGACATAACATCGCTAGTTTTTATTGCGTGTAAAAATTCTTTTAGTTGGAGATGTCCAATCATACTAACACCGGTTTTGGGACCAACGCCCGAAACCGTTATTAACACTTCAAATAGATCTCGTTCAGATTCACTTAAAAAACCATATAAAGTTTGTGACATTTCTCTTATGACAAAAGAAGTATGCAGATGTATTTTTGTTAAAAGAGGAGGAAGTTGTTCATAGATATGAGCCGGTATAAATATTTTATATCCAATGCCATTGACATTGATCACAACAAAGATTGGTGAGGCAAAATGCAAAATTCCTTCAACAAAATGGATCATTTAAATTTCCTTTTGCAAGTTACATTTAGAATGCAAATTAAGGGCATGGCAAATGGCTAATGATAAAGCATCAGCTGCATCTTGAGGTTGAGGCAATTCTTTTAAATTTAAAAGAGATTTTGTCATTTGTTGCACCTGTGATTTACTAGCTTTTCCCCATCCAACAGTTGCTATTTTAGCTTTTGTGGGACTATATTCATAGACTTTTAATGAACGAATTTTTGCTGCCAAAATAGCTAGACATCTAGCGCCGCCTAGGGTTAATGCGCTTCTTGGGTTTTTATCAACATATTGAGATTCTACAACTAAGACATGAGGTAAATAATTGTCTAAAATTTGCAGTAATGACTGATAAATTATTAAATATCTATCTGATAAGGCTAACGATGGTGGAGGTCTTATACATCCGTAGTCAATTGCACGATAATGGCTACCATTTGTAGCAATTAACCCATATCCTGTAACGCGAGTTCCAGGATCAATCCCTATAATAATTGTTTCATTATTTTTCATGATTAATCAAACCTAATCTAACCTAATCAAATAGGGATTGTCTAATAGATGTATTTTTGGAACTCTGAGAAAATAAAGCTAGAGAATTATCTTCTTCTTTATTTTCAGAGTAAACCTCATTTAAAATAAGCTTTTCATCCGGTTTGACAATTGACTTAAGCTCCGCTTTAACATTTGGCGTGGAGATTTCATTTATCAATAATTCATTAAATTTTTCTAATAGACTTTGCATTTGTAAATGCTTTTCTTCGATCTTTTTATATTGATCAATTTTTTTACTTAAGACTTGCCACTTGTCATGCAAGTCGACATATTTTTTTTCCCAATTTTTAATTTGCTCATTACCATTTTTTTCTATTTGTTGGTAGGAATCAATTTTAAGATTTAAACCATCAATTTTTTCTCGCAATATTGTATTTTGCTCGTTTAATCCATTTAATGTTTCTTTTTGCAAATCATTACTATCTTGCAAAATGGCATGATCTTTGACCTTTTTAGCTAAATGCTGTTGAGCTAACTGCAAATCTTCTTCGAGGGTAATAATTGATTCTTTTAATTGAATAATTTCAGATTTTAAATTTTCTATAACTTGCTGTTTGTTTATAAGTTCTTGATTTAAATTTTCTTGCTCCTTTTGCAATTCTTGGCAAACACCTTCTATTTTTTTGTATGCATTAGCTTGTTCATGGATTTCTTCAGTTTTTAAGAGCAGTTCCTGTTGCAAAGAATCTTTTTCTTTCTCGAAAATTAGTGCATTTTCTTGTTCATTTTTAAGAGCAATCTGAAGCTTTTCTCCAACTTCTCTTAACTCATTTTTTTGTAATTCCAATATTTTTTGCAGTTGTGTCATTTTGCTATGAATTTGCGATTTTTGAGACACAACTTCTATATATTTTCCCTCTAAATCTTTCACATCTCTTATTGTTTTAGCAAGAGTAGATCTTATAGTTTCAAGCTCTTTGTTAGATTCGTTAAGAATAAGTTCTTTTTCTTGTAATTGTTCTTTTGTTTTTTGATGAGAGTTTTTTTCATCGTTTAATTTTGCAATTAGCTCATCTATTTGGCATTGTTTTTGTACTTTTTCTTCAAAGTTTTTATTTACTTTTTCTTTTAGCTGATCAAATTGCCTACGAATATTTTCCAGTTCGTTTTCAGCATCAAGTTTTAATCTTTGTTCTTCATAATAACTTGCTTGAAGAGAGTCTAATTTTTCTTTTAATTGCTCAATTTTTGAAATATTTCTTTTTTCAGTCTCATTACACTCAAATAGCATTTCTTCTAACACTTTATTTTTTAGGTGTAATTCTTGCCCCTCTTCTTTTAACTTTTCTACATGTGCCTTTTCAATATTGTATTGCTGTTCTAATTGTGATTGTATAGCTAAGTTTTTTTTATTTTGTTCTAATAGATTCTCGAGCGTATGATCTCTTTCAATATTTTGTTTTGTAAGACGTTTTAGACCAAATTCAAACTTTTCTAATTCGATTATTTTATTTTCTTTGTCTTGTAAAACAGCACGTAATTTAAGTAATTGTTCTTTCCATTTCGATTCTTGCTCTAAAGATACTTTAAGCTGTTGTTCTACATTTCGATATTTTTCATGCAAAAAAAGCAACTGCTTTTCAAGTCTTTTTTTATCTTCTATTGCAAAAGTATTTAAATGATTTGTTTGACTCATATATTTTTGTTTATTTTCACAAGATTTTTAAAATTTAACCATAAAATCATATTTCAATGTCTATTTTTACAAGACGATCTATTCTTATATCCTTATGTAAGAGCTGTTGAGAATAAGATTTAAAGCTTATGGAGTAAATGAAAATAAATTGTTTGTCCAGAATATTTCCTACTATTAAAATTGTAAGAATATTAATCTTAAACTTAGATTATTTATCCCAAATCTTCCAAAACTATTTTTAAATTGGATTTTAATTAAAAGCAAAGCGATTATGCAGATTAACTTAAAGCCGACACCTTCAAATATTATCATTCGAATGCCTAATTGGATTGGTGATAGTATCATGGCAAGCGCTATTATTAAAGATATACGAACAAAATATCCAAATTCAAAAATTACTCTTCTTTGCCAAGGAGCTATTCATCAACTATTTTTACACAATCCATTTGTAGATGAAGTATTGCAATTTAAAAAACCAAATGGTTGGATTCACCGCATTCACCATTTTGAGTTAATTGATATCTTGCAAAAAGGACAATATGATTTAGGCATTCTTCTTCCCAATTCTTTTTCGTCTGCATGGTGGTTTTATCGTGGTAAAGTAAAAAACAGATTAGGCTACACAGGTCATAATCGCTCTTGGCTATTAAATTATCCCATTCCCTTTCCTAAAAATATAGAACACCAGCACTTAATACAAACCTATAAATGCCTTATTGAACCGTTAGGAATTAACTTATCTAACAATAAACCTGAACTATTTTTAAGTGAAAAAGAAATATTTGATGCAAAAGAGTTGTTAAATAATGAAGGTATTGATTGGAACGCGCCTATAATCGGAATTAATCCAGGGGCAGCTTATGGATCAGCTAAGTGTTGGCCTCCCGAGCGGTTCACCGCTTTATGTCAAAAACTTTTATCAAAACATCAATTATCAATAGTTTTTTTTGGAGATTCACAAACTTCAAATTTAGTGCGTGATATTTGCCAATCCTTACCTAAAAATGTTATAAATTTGGCTGGGAAAACGACCCTTCGACAACTAATGGCCTTAATTGCTCAATGTAATGCCTTTTTGACTAACGACAGTGGTCCTATGCATATTGCCTCGGCATTACAAGTACCTTTAGTAGCTATTTTCGGATCTACTTCAGAAGTAAAAACGGGTCCATATCATAATGAAACTGTTATACACAAAAAAGTAGAATGTTCGCCTTGTTTTAAAAGGACATGTCCAATTGATTTTAAATGTATGAAAAACATTGAAATTGAAGAAGTTTACCATGAATTATTAAAATTAATCTCATGAGTTTTCTCTAAAAAATGAATTCTTTAAGATAAAAAAAGTTTATTGAATTTATAGTACTAATAAACTTCAAAGAGAAAAATATTGCCATATTTATTTTTTTTCATTATTAGACATAGTAATCGTTCTATAGATACACTATGCTACTAGACACATAATAAATTAATTTAAGAATTATATTTGCTATAAAAACATTTTAACAAATTAATAATATTTAATTGTTTACTGTAGTAATTTGACTTAAGTATGTTTATTTCTGACAAATAACGACCTTAAAATTACATTGTAAGACACTTAATGAATTATGAGATAAGTTTAAGTTGAGTAGTCACTGGAAAGCTAAAAGTTATTTAAGGTAAATAGTCTATGAATGAATACTTTATAGATCTTGATTGTCTTTTAAAGAAAAGGCATAATAGAGAAGCATTAGCAATAAAGGATTTTGTTGCAGCTCAAGAAAATTTGAGAAAACTAAATGTTAAACTCCAAATTTTAAAAAAAGAGCTCATAACAATTAAAACTCAAACTAGTTCCATTTCAGGTAGTTACTGGGATGTATTGCATAAGCAATTGCTAGATCATCATAAGGCTTTAACAAAAGCAAAAGAAAATTTTGAAAATAAAAAATATATGCTTATTCAAGCAATAAGAAAAAGAAAAATGCTTGAAATAATCAAAGAAAAAAAACAAAAAAATTTTCTAAATGACATTAAAAAATCTCTCAACAAAAATTTTCCAAAAAATTAAATCAACGCAATCTTTATCCTTACTAACGCAAGTATCAAAGTTTACTTTGGAAAAACAGTTATCTTTCATTCACCAAATTGAAAAAATTGATCTTAGATTGATAAAAAAACAGCAAAAGGTTTTGAAAGAAACGAATAAATCACTTTGTGATTTAAAGCCCATTAATTTTGTAGAAAAAAGTGGCAAAATTTCCAGAATAGAGCTTGGAAAAAAAGTACTAAAACAAGGTAAAGTCGGTTGCTTAGTTGTAGCTGGTGGACAAGGAACGAGGCTTGGTAGTAATGCACCAAAAGGGTTTTACCCAATAACAATATGTAAACAAAAAAGTTTATTTCAGTTACTTTGTGAAAAAATTTTAGCAGCGTCAATATATTCTAAGCATCCTCTACCCCTTGCTATAATGACTTCTCCTAAAAATTTTTTAGAAACAAAAAACTTTTTTAAGGCTCATAATTATTTTGGTTTAGAAGAGAATCAAGTTTCATTTTTTGTACAAGATCAATTGCCTTATTTAAGTGATGAAGGTAGTTTGATTATCGATTCGGATGATAATCTTGCATTAGCACCCGATGGTAATGGTAAAGCATTGCACAAATTCTGGCAAAGTGGTCTTGGAATAGAATGGGAAAAAAAAGGAATTGAATATGTAAATTTCATTCTAATCGATAATGTTCTCGCAGACCCTTTTGATATTGAATTGTTAGGAATACAACAAGAAACTCATGCTGAAATTGCCGTTAAAGTAATTCCAAGAATTAGCAAGGAAGAAAAGGTTGGAGTCATAGGAAAAATTGGCAAAAAAATTAAAGTAGTAGAGTATTCTGAAATAGATAAAACTTTAGAAGAAAATGAAATGATTTTTCATTATGCCAATATTAGTTGTTTTTTGTTTACTATGAGTTTTATAAAAAAAATATCTTTAAAAACAATTCCCCTACATAAGCAATTAAAACCTGTAGATAGCAAACTAAATGGTTATAAATTTGAGTATTATATTTTTGATGTAATCCCTTTTGCTACAAAAGTTGCCATCCTTGAATACCCTCGATGGCAAACATTTGCTCCTCTAAAAAATAAGGAGGGCAATGACAGTGTTAAGATAGTACAAAAAAGCGTTCTTGAAAGAGAAAAAAAAATCTTAGCCGCTGTAATCAAAAAAGAGGTCATGTGTAATTTTTTTGAATTAGATCCTCAATTTTATTATCCAACAGATGAGCTTATACAATTTTGGAAGGGAAAAACAATTCAGCCAGGTTATGTTCCAAGTTTTAAAGAAATTAACTAAATAATTTTGATTAATTCATTTTTTTAAGAACCATCCATTACATTCACTACTTCCCACATTTCACAACCTCCTGCCTTGCATTATACTAGTAAATGATGTATGAGTAACACCTATACACGTAAGGTACTTATGAAAGTTGGTTTTTTAGGTTTAGGGAGTTGGGGCTTTTGTTTAGCAAAACTTTTAAGTAAAAAAGGATTTTCCGTTACTGGATGGTCAACAAATCCTGAATTAGTTCAATCTTTAAAACAAGGAAAAGAACATCCCTATTTAAAAGACCAAACCTTACCAGCTGACATGAAAATTACATTAGATTTAAACGAAGCTATTGAAAAAGCTGATTGCATTGTAGAAGCTGTGACATCGGCCGGTCTTAGAAATGTTTTTGAACAAGTAAAATTTTTTAATAAGTCCCCCTGTCCAGTTGTGGTTACCTCTAAAGGAATTGAGCAAAATAGTGGTTTAATCTTGCCAGCTGTAGCCCTTGAGGTATTGGGAGAATCTTTCTTAAATCACATTGGATTTTTAAGTGGGCCAAGCTTTGCTCAAGAAGTAGCAAAGGGTTTGCCAACTTCTGTTGTAGGCTCTGGATTTAGAAGCGAAACATCTAAATTTGTGTGTGATTTATTTACTACCCTGACATTTAGAGTATATCCTAATAATGATATTAATGGAGTTGCCTATGGAGGCGCTTTAAAAAACATTATAGCAATTGCTTGTGGTATCTGTGAGGGCTTAGGATTCGGTTTCAGTTCAAGAGCTGCATTGATGACAAGAGGCTTACATGAAATTCGTAAATTAGCAGAGGCCCAAGGATGCAAAAAAGAAACCATTTACGGACTATCTGGAATGGGTGATCTTTGCCTTACTTGTAGTTCAATGATGAGTAGAAACTATAGATTTGGATATTTGCTAGCCCAAGGCAAAACCCCAGAAATGGCACATAGAGAAATTGAAATGGTAGTAGAAGGCTCCTACACATGTGTTTCAACTTTGCAACTAAGTCAAAAATTAAATATACCAATGCCTATCACAGAAACTGTGTATAAAATCATTTATAAGAATTTAAATCCAAAAGATGCCGTAAGGTTATTAATGGAAAGAGCTATAAAGGAAGAACATCTTTAAATCTAAATATAATACATTCCTATAGAAGGATTTTATAGTAGAAGAGTCAAGGCAATTATCTTAAGTTTGAGGTACTGATGAGAGTGATTAATCCAGGTGAAATGGCAAGAATTGAAAAACTTTCCTATAAAGATGGTTTTTCAGACGCTGAATTTATGGAAGAAGCGGGTAGAGGAATTTCTTTGGGTATTCAAAACTATATAGAAAAAAATAGCTTATCCAAAAGGATTATATTAGTTTGTGGAAAAGGTAATAATGCTGGCGATGCTTATGTATGCGGTAAATATCTATTAGAAAGTGATTATGAAGTTATTGCCTTACAAACTTTTCCAATCGAAAGCTGTTCCGCACTTTGTCAAAAAAACTTTTATACATTCAAAGAAAAAGGTGGGGTAGTAAAATTTATACAAAATATAGATGAATTAGCCTTGCCAACAGACGGTGTTATTATTGATGGTCTTTTTGGAACGGGCTTTAAAGGCAAAGTAGAAGAGCCTTTTTCCTCTTTAATTTTTCTATTAAATCACTCCCATTTACCAATCTTTTCCATAGACATTCCTTCAGGATTAAATGGAGAAACTGGTGTTGTCGAAGGAGATGCTATCATTGCCAAAAAAACATTTTTTTTAGGTTTGCCAAAAACTGGTTTTTTTATTAATGAGGGGTGGAATCATACTGGAGTTTTAGAAGAAGTTGATTTTGGTTTGCCTCAAACTTATATTGAGCAGTCAAAGACCTCTATGGTCATGATGACTTCTGAATTTTTAAAATTCTTTTTGCCTCCAATAAAACGAAACCGTCACAAATATGAAAGAGGATATGTTCTTGGAATTAGTGGGTCTTTAGAAATGCCAGGAGCGGCTTTGCTATCTTCATGGTCTTCATTAGCAGGAGGCGCTGGAATTACCCGTTTGCTTTATCCAAAAGGGATAGAAACACAGCTTTCAAACGCAAAGTATGAAATAATTAAAACACCATTTGATTTAGACAAATTAGATTCACTAAAAGAGTATTTAGAAAAATGTGATGCAGTATATATAGGTCCAGGACTTGGTAGAAATGATGAAATGCAAGGTTTTATAAAAAGAATATTTACCTATATAGATAAACCTTGCGTTATAGACGCTGATGCTCTTTTTTGCTTAAGTCAAAATGATCAAATGATTCCAAAAAATAGCATCTTAACTCCTCATAAAGGAGAAATGGAGCGGCTATTAAAAATAGATCCGGTGAAATTCATCGATCAAAGCTTTTTACAAAAATGTCAAGAATATGCTGAAAAAAAGAACGTTACTATTGTTTTAAAAGGTGGACCTTCTTTTATTTTTCACCCAGACGAACCAATTTTAGTTTGTCCAAGAGGAACGCCTGGTATGGCAACAGCTGGCAGTGGAGATGTCTTAACAGGATTGATTGCCGCTCAATTAGCACAAGGAATTGCTCCAAGTCATGCATGTGCTGTAAGCGTTTATATTCATGGTGTTGCAGGTGAATATGCAGAAAGAAAAAAAACTGCTCATTGCATGTTGGCAAGCGATATTGTCTATCACTTTCCTGATGCTTTCAAAGAATTAGCTATGGAAACATAAAAAATATTTTAATTTTATAAGTATTTATGTAAAAAAGAGCTATTTATCCTTTTAGACCTTCAGGTAAAAAAACAAATTCATATCGTAAGGAATAAAAGGTAAAGAAAAATAAATAATCTCTACCTAATAATTCTACAAAATAGTATGAAACTATTTTTTAAAAAATATCATATCATTTGAAACTAAATGTAAGGATTAGCATGAAAATTTTTGCCACAATATTATCCTGCGCAGTTTTTGCCACTTTACTATTTGCTTACAGTTATCAATTAGAAGATAAGCAACTTAAGCAAGATGATCAAAAGATGGAACCTCCTATCGAAGTTTTAAGTTGGTCCCCTAGAGTTTTTGTGTTTCATAATTTTTTAAGTGAAGAGGAATGTGACCATATAATCACGTTATCAAAACCTTTTTTACAAAGATCTACAGTAGTTGATAATAATTCAGAGCAAAGTAAAGTTGACGACGTTAGAACAAGCCAGGGAATGTTTTTTCCAGGTAATATGAATGATCCCATCATAGATAACATAGAAGAAAGAATTTCCTTGCTAACTTTGATACCAAGAGAGAATGGAGAAAACATTCAAGTCCTTCACTACACACAAGGAGGCGAATACAAACCTCACCACGATTATTTTGACGATAGAACAGTTGGTGGAAATGCTCATTATAAAAGAGGCGGACAAAGAGTGGCTTCATTTCTAATGTATTTAAATACTCCAGAAGAAGGAGGAGAGACAATTTTTCCTACGGCTAATTTGTCAGTTACTCCCAAAAAAGGGGATGCTTTACTATTTTTTGATTGTAATTTAGATGGAACAACTGATCCTATGACTTTACATGGTGGATCTCCTGTAACGAAAGGGGAAAAATGGCTAGCGACAAAATGGCTTCGACAAAATCTGTTCAAATAGGAAAAAAATGGATAACTTCATAACAAAACCGTTAAGTAAAAATCTTTTGCCATTATTAATTGAACCTAAAAAACCAATAAAAACCTTTCAAGAATTTTTAGACTCCATTGGGGGAAACTTGCCTGAAATTAAGCAGCAGCTTTTAAAGCATGGTGGGTTGTTATTCCGCAATTGTCCTGTAGATTCATCGGATAAATTTTCAAAATTAATTGAAAAATTAAATTTTGGTCATTTTATTAATTATATTGGTGGAGATAGTCCAAGAGATAAAGTTAAAGGAGAAGTATATACCTCCACAGAGGCGCCTCCATCTTTTAAAATTTTACTTCATAATGAATTATCATTTATAGAAAAGTATCCAAAACATATTTACTTTTATTGCGATACTCCCCCTCAGCAAAATGGTGAAACCATTATTGCAGATGCTCGAGAAATTTACAGACAAGTTGATCCTGTTGTTAGAAATACTTTAGATCAAAAAGGATTAAAATACGTTTCTTGTTACTATCAAAAAAGCCCTTTCTTTGATTTTTTAAACAAATTTCAGCGTTCCCATAAAACTTGGATGCAAGTATTCGAAACAAATTCAAAAGGAGAAGTTGAGAGTAAGTGTAAAGAAAATAATTTCGATTTTTCTTGGGAAAAAAATAATTGGTTAAAAATTAGCCAAACCACAAAAGCTACAATACAACATCCCGAAACCAAAGAAAATGTATGGTTTAACCAAATCCATCTTTATGATTTTAACCCACGTTTACTCGGTTTTTGGAAATATATGGGTGCTAAATTAGTTTATGCCAGACCCCATACAAGATTGCATGAAATTTATTTTGCTGATGGCACAAAAATTCCAAGAGAATCTATCTATCATATTATGGAAGTTTTGGAAAAAAATACGATCTATTTCCCTTGGCAAAAAGGAGATGTATTAGTGCTTGATAACGTACTTGCTATGCACGGTAGAGCTCCTTTTACTGGTAAAAGAAGAATTTTGACTGCTTTGACTAAATAAAGGGAATGAGCTTTTTTTAGCAACGTTTCAATATTTTATTAAAGAATTGCTTTTAGAAATAACTTATCTTTTTTTAAAAGCAATTCTTACAATTCTTTTAAGCTATATGCAATTTTTCATAAGTAATGAGAATTATTGACAATTGTCAACCTTGGATTTAGATAAGTTAACTTTAATCAATTACAATTACTAAAAGTTCAAATTTTATCTATTACAAATTTTTACTATTTAGACTGTGCAAACAACTTCAGACTCACACCACTGAGAACCTAAAAATGCTGTTTCCCCTTCCGTTTTAAATCGAATATTTGTTGAAGGTGGATATATAGAAAATTTTAGTGAAATTTCATCTTGTGTGATTAATTTTTGATTATACAACAATGCTGTAACGACAACTCGGTAATCACCTTCATGAAACATTCCAGCATCTAATGTAAAATGAATTTTATGTTTACCAAGAGTACGATATTTACTAAGATTATTCAAGTCGTCATAAATATGCGTTTTTGCAACGATTTGATTTCTTGAATTATATACGTTAATTCCTAAAATTAGATCTTCAGAAAATTTATCTATAGTATATTCAATATTTACTTTTGTTTTTTCTCCCTGATAAAAGAAATCACGCGTTAAATCATCTCTTTGTAGATAAGCTCTATGAATTGTAATAATTTCATCGCCCACTTCCCCTTCCCAATAAAGGCTAGGGCCACAGTTAGTTTTTAAGTAATGATTAATACAATTTTCAATTGATCCAAAATTTTTAACTTTACCTTTTTCTAAATAAAGACCTTTATTACAAAGCGAAAGAACTGAACCTGGATCATGACTCACAAAAAGTATGGTTCTCCCTTGAGTACCTAATTCGTTCATTTTTTTTAAACATTTTTTTTGAAAGGCTAAATCACCAACAGCTAAAACTTCATCTACAATTAAAATATCTGGATCTACGTGAGCCGCAATAGCAAACCCTAATTTAGCATACATCCCACTTGAATATCTTTTTACAGGGGTTTCTAAAAAAGAAGCTATCTCTCCAAATTCAACAATTTCGTCGAATTTCTTTGTAATTTCTTTTTTTGTCATTCCAAGTATAGCGCCGTTTAGATAAATATTCTCTCTACCTGTAAGCTCGAGATGAAAACCAACACCTACTTCTAGCAAGCTTGCTACACGACCTTTAATTTTAATGATGCCGCTCGTCGGTACCATAATGCGAGATAGCAACTTTAACAAAGTTGATTTCCCTGCGCCATTTCTGCCAATAATACCTAATTTATCCCCTTCTTGGATATCAAACGAAACATCCTTTAAACTCCAAAAATCTTCATAGGGGCTTGGCACTGATTTAAATGGATTCGATATTTTCTTTAATGCTTGTTTCATCCCATTTGAAATAGTTTCAATTAATGTTCCATAAGAGCTTTTTTGCTTATGAATAAGGAATTTTTTAGAAACATTCGAAACTTCGATCATATTTTTCATGGTTATATTCCGTCAGCAAAGCTTGTTTCCATTTTCCTAAAATAACGAAAGCCTGTAATCAATAAGCTTAAGTTAATGACAATAGAAAACAAAATTGAATAGGCTATACCTGGATAAGTAATGCCAAATAAAGACCATCGACAACCATCTATAATTCCAACCATTGGGTTAGCAAAATAAAATATTTGATATTTCTCAGGAATAGAAAACGTTCCATAACCAACTGGTGAAACAAATACTCCAAATTGTATCAAAAAAGGTACGATAAATTTAAAATCACGATACTTGACTGTTAAAGCACTTAGCCACAATCCACAACCTAAGCAAAGAATTAATGTTAAAGCTATAAAAATAGGGAAAAATATAATAGATAAAAGCGAGCCATATCCCATAAATATTAAGGCTAGTAATAAAACCGTTGTTCCCACGCAAAAATCTGTAAAATGCACAATAATCTGGGCTCCAGGAATTAACATACGTGGGAAATAAGTTTTTGTAATGAGATGAGAATTATTGATAATAGAATTTGAGCAATCCATAATAGCATTAGAAAACAACTGCCATGGCAACATTCCTGCTAATACAAACAGTGGATAATTAACATTATTTGAAGAAAGCTTAGCTACTTTACTAAAAACTAATGTAAACACAAGCATATGTAAGATTGGCCTAATTAGAGCCCAAGCAATACCAAATATTGCTTGCTTATATCTTACTAAGGTATCTCTCCAGCAAAAAAAATAAAATAATTCCTTATATCTAAATAAATCTTTTAAATATTCTTTTTGAATATTTTTAGGATCAATAATTAGTATAGAGGGGTCTTTATCCATTAATCTATCATCCCACTAAAATTTTTCGGTTAATATTACCGATTTGCGTAGTTTGCTTCCATCCATAATTGGTAGTTACCCGATTGAATATTTCTTACCCAATCTAAATTATTACAATACCAATCAATCGTTTCTTTGAGCCCTGTTTCGAAATTATGCTTTTGCTTCCAGCCAAGCTCATTTTTAAGTTTCGAGCAATCAATAGCGTATCTAAAATCATGTCCTGGGCGATCTTTTACATATGTTATCAAGTTTAAATATTTTTCTTGATCTATAGAAAACTTTTGGCTTAGATGATAAATAATAGCTTCAATGACTTGCTTATTTGTTTTTTCTTCTTCTCCACCAATATTATAAGTTTCCCCAGATCTTCCCTGCTGCAATAAAAGCCACAAGGCTTCAGCATGATCAGTAACAAATAACCAATCTCTAACGTTAGATCCATTCCCATAAATTGGCAAAGGCTTACCTTCTAAACAATTCATGATCATTAAGGGAATTAATTTTTCAGGAAAGTGATAGGGTCCATAATTATTGCTGCAATTGGAAATACAAGTAGATAACCCATAAGTTTTGTTATAAGCCCTAACTAGATGATCCGAAGCAGCTTTTGAAGCAGAATAGGGTGAATTAGGAGAATATGGTGTTTCCTCTACAAAAAAACCTGTTTCTTTTAAGCAACCGTAAACTTCGTCTGTTGATACATGATGAAAATGTATATGGGGATTTTTCCGAACAACTTCTAACAAAGAAAAGGTACCCATAATATTAGTTTCAATAAAAGCTTGAGGGCCTAAAATGCTCCTATCGACATGGCTCTCTGCAGCGAAGTGAATGATTGTATCAATTTGATGTTCTTGACATAAGTGATTAATTAAATTTTGATCTCTAATATCACCTCTTTGAAATAAATAACGAGGGTCATTTTCAACTTCTTTCAAATTTTCTAAATTGCCAGCATATGTTAATAAATCAAAGTTGATACAAAATCCGTCAAAATTTTTCTCTTCTTGTAACAAATATCTGATAAACGCAGAGCCAATAAATCCAGCACCACCAGTAACTAGGATATTTTGTACATTTCTTTTGATTTTCATATTTGATCCTTAAACGGTTATTTCAATCTTTCTTTCAGATAACTCAATTAAATATTGACCGTAAGGGCTTTTTCCTAAATCTTGGCCAAGTTTTCTTAATTGTTTTGCCGTAATAAATTCTTGATGGTAGGCAATTTCTTCTAAAGAAGCAATATACATCCCTTGTCTTTCTTCAACAACTTGAACAAAGTGACTCGCTTGCATTAGACTCTCATAAGTACCAGCATCGAGCCATGTAAAACCTCTTCCCATTACATGCATGGAAACTAATCCTTTTTCCATATATACACGATTAACATCTGTGATTTCTAGCTCGCCTCTACCTGATGGCTTAATCTCTTTTGCAATGCGAATTACATCATTATCGTAAAAATATAGCCCAGTAACTGCTATATTTGATTTTGGATGTATTGGCTTTTCTTCCAAAGAAATAACAACACCCTCATCATTTACCTCTGCCACTCCGTATCTTTGAGGAGACTTAACTTCATAACCAAATAGTGTAGCTCCTTTTTCTTTGGCTACTGCTGCATTTAAAAATTCGTGTAATCGGTTACCGTAAAATATGTTATCACCAAGAATTAAACAAACTCGGTCGTCTCCAATAAATTCCTCTCCAATAATAAAAGCTTCCGCTAAACCTTTTGGTTGTGGTTGTATTGCATAAGTAAAGCGACAACCAAGTTTTTCTCCATCGCCTAATAATCTTTTAAATAAATGTTGTTCTTCGGGTGTTGTAATGATTAATATTTCTTTAATCCCTGCTAAAAGCAAAACTGATATGGGATAATAAATCATTGGTTTGTTATATACTGGCAAAAGTTGCTTTGATACCCCAAGTGTTAAAGGGTGAAGGCGTGTGCCACTTCCGCCTGCTAAAACAATACCTTTCATATGTCCTCTAAAATGATTTTTATTTATCCTAATACTTTATTCATAGCGATTATTATAACTGATAAATTCAATAATTAAATTGAATAAAACTAAAGCAAAAAAGTTTTAAGTAAGGATCTTATTCAGCCTAAATAGTATTTGTCAATACAAACTCATAATGAGAAATTAAGAAAATTTTTAAGGAAACCCTAATTTTACTTTTAGTTGTGGTAAAAATTTTAAAATTTCAAAATCTTCAACTTGATTTATGCTTGCAAGACGAGCTAGTTGTCCATCAAACCCTTCTTGCCATTTTTGCCTTCTGGCACACTTAACATTATAAAAAAATTCTTCATCTCTACTCCAATAGTGATTAATTCTAATATCATCTATCACAACCTCTGGAGTACTTGAATTGCGAATTCTCATTTTTTTAGAATTAACTGCATAACAATTAGGTTTGAATTTAGGAATATGTGGATCTTTTATCTCAATTACAGCTTTTGGTTGAAAGATAGTCTTTACATATCTATTTTCTTGGTAATCTTTCGGGGCTTTGAATCGTAATGTTTCAATCAATGTTTTATTGTTAGGAATTATAGGGGTAAAACTAGTTCCAAAAAATTGCCAATTAACAACTAAACCCCCAAAATTTTTATAGTTTTTTAAAAAATCTACTAAGTTTTTTTCTTTAACAGGAAATAAATACTCATCGCAATCTAACATGGCAAGCCATTTAACATTAGCATTTTTTGCTTTTGCTAACGCATCTTGATAAGCATTGCATTGAATATCATTCCAATCATTTCCGTTGAGACTTTCATAAGGCCATTCAGTCAATGTAAGTATTTTCTTTTTTATATAGGGTTCTAAAATACTCAAGTAATTATCAGTACTTAAGTTATTATATAAATAAAAATGCTCAACTCCCATCAAACGATGAAATTCAATCCATTCTTTTAAAAATCTGGCTTCATTTCTAAATATGCAACAAATAGCCAATTCAACTTTTTTGAGTTTCTTAACTTTTGCCTTTAAAAGTTCTTTCTCTTCTTGAGAATAGCAAAAATAAAATAGACTATTGAAACTTAAAAAAAACAATAGAATGAATGGAAGATGTTTTTTCATAATTTTATAAATTTTGGGTTACTGGCCAATTTTTATAATAAGCAAAATCAGCAAATTGAAGTAATGGTTCATCACCTTTACTATCACCATAAGCATATAATATATAGTTATCTTTATTGCCATAACGATCAATAAGCCTTTTTACTTTTTCTTCACCCCAACAATTGCCATTTTTTAAAGTTCCAATAACGGCATCACTTGCATCAAAATTCAATTCACTACTGATAAGAGATGTTATCCCTTTACTTAATGTCCAAGGTTGAAGGTAAAAATTTAAACCTGCACTTACAATAACACACTCATGGCCTTGGCTTTGATGCCATTTTAAACAATTTAATGTAATTTCTCTTTCATACTTTGGAATAACAACTTTTGCAAATTCTTCTCCAATTAAATAAAGTTCTTTTTTTGATTTTTTATGTAGAAACTCATAAATTAAACGTTCTTTTACTTCTTGCCGATTTAAATTTCCTAAACCATAAAGGATAAAATTAGGAATAATTTTTAATAGTTTTGTTGGAATTGAAGTTTTTTTTGAAGCATAGATTAAAAAAGGAAAGAATAAATCCCTATGGGTTAGTGTGCCATCAAAATCAAATGCTGCAATAACTTTAGGGCTAGTTTTATTTAACATAAATTAATGAATAATAGTTATTTAAATGCTGTAATTTAGGTATAATTACTTTTATTGTCAAAATTAAACTAACACTTATGAAAAATATTTTTATTACTGGAATAGCCGGCTTTATAGGGTTTCATTTAGCGAAAAAACTAGTAGAACTTAAATTTAATGTAGTTGGTATTGATAACTTTAATACTTATTATGATCCCACCTTAAAGCAAATTAGAGCTAAAATTTTGAAAGAAAAAGGTGTAAAAATTTACCAGCAAGATCTAAGCGTTGGCCTTAAACAAATCATAGAAGATCATAACGTAACAAATATTGTGCATTTAGCAGCGCAAGCGGGTGTTAGATACTCTTTAGAAAATCCATCTGCTTACATTGATAGCAACATCCATGGGTTTCTAACTATTTTAGAAATCTGCCGAAGTTTTCCTCATATTCCTTTAGTATACGCTTCTTCTTCTTCAATATATGGTTTAAATAAAGATATACCCTTTAAAGAAACCCACGTGACGGACAAACAGGCAAGCCTATATGGTGTGACAAAAAAGACAAACGAATTAATGGCCGCTAATTACCATCATCTCTTTAATATAAAAGTAACTGGTCTTCGTTTTTTTACCGTTTATGGTCCTTACGGCAGGCCTGATATGGCTTATTTTTCATTCGCAGATGCAATTGATAAACAAATTCCCATTTATTTGTATAATCAAGGCTTGATGAAAAGAGATTTTACTTTCATCGATGATATAGTCGATGGGATTATTTCTGCCATTGAGCTTGAAGCATCATATGAAATTTTTAATTTAGGCAATAATCAATCAGTATCTTTACTTTATTTTGTAGAATTACTTGAGAAATATATGGGTAAAACAACTAAAAAGATATTTGCACCTATGCAACTTGGCGATGTAGAAAATACATTTGCAGACATTACACATGCGCAAACTCAATTAGGATATAGCCCCAAAACAAGTATTGAGAAAGGACTTGAATCATTTATTTTGTGGTATAAGGAACATCGCCTATTATTCTCTTAAATAAAATCAGGTTCCATTTGCTATTTAGTAATAAATAATGAAAATTTATTCATAGGGGAATTTTCCAACCTATGTTATTATTCTAAATAAATTCTTTTAAGGATAGTTAAGCTCGAACAAAATTTTAAATGATTAATTTAACGAATATATTTCAATCATATATCCTTAAAATTGGACCGATTTATCGTGAAAGATGCAAATTTTTAGATTATTTTTTGATACATAATACAATAGTGCACAATATGCGTATTTTTACCTTACTTTTTTTGCTATGTTTTATATCCCTCACAACTAGTTGTGGCCGATTGGCTGAACGATTTGGAGGTGTACCCGCGCATAAATGTTGCGGAAAAAGAAATCCGCGGATACCAAAAGGCGAAGAGGAATATGTTCAAGAAGCTACCCGCATTATGATTACTTATGCGGAAAAAATAAGAAAACCCATGCGTTTTCATCTCGAACACTCTTATGTATATCATGATGAAATTGCACGCAAAATAGATGGATTTCGCATGGAATTTATTTCACAAGATATTGTAGAAGTTCGAGAAGCTCGTGAAGCATTGGTAGATCTTGTGGAAGGTTTTTTGGAAGATGTTAATAGTGACCCTATTTTAGCAAAAAATTTACCTCGCCCTATAACGCCAAGTGATTTAGAAATTTATATAAATTATGAAAGCTATTGGACACTCTATGGCGATCCATTGTATGTGGGTTGGACTTTGCTTCAAGATGGCACTGCCTTTTACTACGCTGGGGATATTAAAAATAGAAGAATTGACTATTGGCACAGTCGCGTTGAACCCTACTACAAAAGCTATCAAACAGTTGCCTTTAGTCGTGAAGCTAAAAATACAGAAGCATTTAACAATAGACAAGAAGGCGCTAATAAAAGAGAATCTAAAGTCATCGGATTACAAGAAATGCTATATCGCGATGACATAGATGCGAATGATTTAGAGCATCCTTACCAGCATCATTGATTCTTAAAAGCTATCTCCATAATTCTAAATTCTTGCTTTAATCAAGAATTTAGAATTATACTCCTTCCTCAATCTCCAATAATCCTATGAACCAAATTCAGTTTAAATTATTTCTCGATACTATAAATCTTGAACAAATACTTAATAGCGAAGAAACAAACTACTTAAGCTTTCCTAATAATTTTTCTAAACATAACTATCCTCAGATCTACAATCTTATAAATGATTTTATTCACGAAAAAATTGCTCACAATTTAAAGTTTAGCGATTTAATCAATTCTGTTGTAGATCACTTTAAATTAAACTCATTCAATAGTTATTTAACTATTATAGGAGGTTTTTCAAGATCTATTTTTTATAAATTAGCTGTAATTTTACAAAAGCAAAAAGATGAAGGATATTTATTTAACGATCATGATTTACTATGGTCATTGATTGATTGTAACCCGGGCGAACTATATAAAATAACAGATCATTTTAGAAATCTACTAAAACAAGTTAATGGAAATGAAATTACAAACCATAATAAATTCGATGAAAAAGGGAAAGGTTACATAAGAATCACCTTTGCAATAGGTAATAAGCAGTATGACTTAACATTAACCAATTTAGTTGATTCATCACCAATATTTTTATTTGATTCGCTAACGATATTAATCCCATACGAAACTTTAAATAATCAACAGGATAATAATTATCCCCTTATTAATAAGGCAAAAGATAGACAAATCAATGTCCTACAGGATTTGTTATGTAAAAAGATTACCTTTGTAAATATTGACACTGTCAATCATATGGGATTGTGGAAATATATTTCATTTTTAACTTTAGGATATATACCCAACGATAACTTGCCTTTAATTTTTTTTGAAAAAACTATCGTACAATCAAAGAAGGAAGCAAATTATTTTGAAAAAAACTTAAGTCAGATGTTAGGGAAGTTTTCTAAAGATAAGGCACTAAAATTTTTTTACTATTATTTATCTGTGACCTCTTCTTATTTTGATCCCGATACAACAAAAGAAGCGATCCATTTTTTTATAGAAAATTATGTGACTAAATACATAGATACTTATGATAAAAGACAACTAACATTTATCACAGATTTATTTTATTTATTTAGTATTTGTTACGAGCCGTTTGATCCAAATCATACCACTTGTTACTGCCCCTATCCAAATATCAATGCTCTAATAGAAAATATTCAAAATGCAATCAATCAAGATTTTTTAGATTTTAGAATAATCGAATTGCTTATGAATAATTTTTTTATTAGAGAATTCTCTGCTAAACCTAAAAATGCTCGCAAAGTTGATTTAAAATCTTTGATAAAATTTTGTCTAAAAAAAAATTACGGCTTCTTATCATTATTAAGCTATCACTTATTGTACATTCAAGCCCTAATTAATGAAAAAAAATTAGATTATGAATGTGTTATCTTATTGTTTAAGGATTTAATTTATCCCCATTATACTCAAGAAAAGTTCATCTATTTAAAAAAATCTTTTAACCTACTCTATGGTAATTCATTTTCCGAATCTTTTTTTGAGGATTTAAATTATTTAATTTATTCCAGTTCTACACTAAATATGATTTGTTATCATTTTTATAAATTAAAAACGAACAATCTGGCTTTTAACGAATTGCGTAATAAATGTTTTATTTATTGTGATAATGAAACAATTTTAAGGTACATTGTTACCCTTTATAGTTATAACCCTGCCAATGCATTAAGTGAACTTTGCCGAAATCAAAATAATGAACTAAATTTTTTACTGAGTGCATGGCAAAAAATCAAATTAATTAGAGTGTATGGCAAAAGTCTTGAAAAAGAGCTATGGTCAAAGTTTATCCATAAAATTATAAAAATCTATACTTTAGAAAATTCTTTTTTATCTCATGAACAAAAAAAAGAACTTCATTTAGAACTTTATAACTTGTCAAAAGATTCTTTTGTTACTTTTTTTAAAATCGAAAAACAAAAAGTTGTAATAGATGATTTTAATGCTTATTTAATAGACATTTTTTATTCTATATTTAATACATATCCATTGAGCATTTACGTAAAAGAAATTTGGCATCAGTTAGAAGAAAACGAACTATTCAGTAATTTAAACTTTGCCAATTATATAGATTTGATCAAACATATCATCCATAACAAAACAGATTATAATTACTTTAAAAAATATTTAGATACTAAATCTTCTTTTGTAAACTCTCAATCCTTAGAATATTTTATACAGCTTAGAAGCCCACTTGCGTTATGTGGATTTTCCCATTTGATATTGAATAAAAAAGAAAATTATTCCTATTATTTTTCCCTCACCTTAGAAATATTGACTAGTAATAAAGGGTTAGAACCTGTTTATTTTGAATGCGTTTTATCGTTTTTAGAGAATTTTTTTAATTTAAATCAAAAATCAAAAACTATTTTAGTTTATAAGTTAGTAGAGCAACTTATTTGCTACTTACAAAATCACTATATAAAAAGTAGTGAAAATGCCTCTTACACAATTTTTTTTCTAAAATTATATCAAGAAGGTTTGATAAGTGTTTATTTTGACGACATTTATTTAACTTATGCTAATAATTTCAGTAATTTTTATAATTATCTAGAATTTGCTAAGAAGCACATCCCCATACCTTTTATATCAAAAAAGCAAAATAAACTACTTTTTTTAAAATGGATTGTTAATAGTAAACTTTTTTTCGATAATGATTTATTAAAATTTTCTCATCTACTCATTTATTTTGCTTTGCCACAAAAAAATCCGGATGAATTTAAAATCATAATCTCTGAAATTTTTAGTAGAAACTATACCTTTAATCAATTAAAAGAACTGTTTATCCAATATCATAATTACTTAGATAAAAGTAAAATAACAAATTTTATAAAAAATAAACTATTGCAACAACCCATTAAAACTATTCATTCTTTTATTATTAATTTGAATCAACTTCCTTTAGGTTGGAAAATCCTTGTCAGAGCTATCATCAAAAAAAATGAGTTACAGTTAATGTCCTCCTTAATAACAAAATTAACTAATAACTTTATAGATAGTGGTTTAGAGCTGATAAAAAACTCACAAAGCACGAATGAAAGCTTTGTTATTTTCACAAATTTTATTCTTACAAAAATCTTTTCTTCAAATGCTTTTTTTTCTCAATACTATAATCATTTACTTCAAATAATCGATCAGAAAAAGGCTATTTTTGACTTAATTGATGGGAAAATCTTTTTATTAAATTCCTTTACTAACAAAGATAAAGTTTTTTTTCTTTTAAAGTATGAAGAATTAAAAAAGAACAGTTGATTTTTCATTTTTTCTATTAATTATACTCTCTTCCCTCCTTTATCTTAAAAATTCCTTGAACATAACTTCCCCTTTTCTTATTCTTCTTTGGTTATTAACCATAAGTTATTATGATTTACGATCTTACATCTTATTTATCCAACAATTTTCCTTACCCGTGCTCAACCATTTTTTCAACCTCCCCCCTTTTATCTGAAATACTCTTGCCAGATGGCAAACCAGTCAATGTAACTTTTGATCACCCTATATTGTTAAATCAAAAAAACGTGGTCGATCTAATTGACTCTATTTTTACAAAACCCTCTGTTGATGTTTTTTTTAAAGCTTTTACAAAATCCCTTTCCGATAAAATCAAGCAATGCGCCAAGTTTTACATGACTGGAGGCTTTGTTCGTTACTTAAATGAGGTTTGCGCTAAAGAGATTGTACAAGATGTATGGGCAAGAGCTTTTCCTAATGTATCAATGGAACTTCCATCTGTCAGAGAAGATCCCTATCCTTATCACGATTTAGACTTTAGTTTTACTTTGTCAAATTGGGACGGTGATCTTCAAGATTTAAAAATGGAGATGGACCTTTTAAGGGAAAAACTGATGAACGAAGGGGTTGTTAAAAAGTGTCACGTTAAAGATTTTTATGGGCAAGCCATTTATTGCTCGATGAACGTGATTTTACACGATGACACCTCTATTGAGTTTAGCTTTTACATAAGAAAAAAGGAGACAGCCTTATTTTCTTTGACTAACTCTTTAATCAACGTAGAAGCGCTTATAAAAAAAAATGAAAGGGATTTTTTTGTAGAAAGGGAACATGCTTTCTTTTTTTATGAAACGGCTTTATTAGGTCTATATCGCATTTGTTATATTTATAATCCGGATGAGATCAATGAACAGGGATTATGGAGATATTTGCATGGTTTATCTAAAGGTTTTGTTACTTGGCAGCAAAAGGCTTTAGATACTATCGCTGAGACTTTTTTTAACCAATGCCAGGACTTGATGCCAACTCCCCCCTCATATATAGACAAAACAAGAACTTTTTCTGCTTTTTGCAAAAAAACGTATCTGCGTCATGCCCCTAACAATTTAATCTATCGCTTTACCCTTTTATTTAACTTATACCAATTGCTAGGTGCTACCATAAAGGATAACAGCTGGAAACTTCTTTTTGAGCAATTAAAGAAAGATTTTGCAGAGCTTAAAATAACAAGTTTAGATCATTTAAAAGAAGCTGAAGCAGTCTTGTGTCAATTGTGTTCACTAGAAGGAGTTTTTGCAAAAGGCTTAACAAAAGTAACTTTTAGGCAAGTTAAGCTAGGGGCGCAAGAATTTTATGCTTTGGACGACCAGTTTGTTCTTTTTGTTCCTTGTAAACCAAGACTCCCCTTAAATTCCTGGACCTTAAATCATTGGGAATTTTTCTCTCTTTTTTTCTTTCGGTTTTCTCCCCTTTGGAAAGAGACCCTATCCCAAGAAGGCTATGCTTTTTTATTAGAAGCTTTTGCTTTAACCCCTGATATTAAAGTAAAACAAGCTATTATTGTTTGCATTTGGAAAAGCAAATATGAAGATATAAGGCAAAAATTGTTAGACCTCTTTGTTAAGATAGCAGATGTTTCTTATGAACCACTCTTTTCTTTATTATTAGAACATAATTACCCCCTTTTTGAAGAATTAACCATACAATTAGCCTTTGAGGAAAAATTGTTTTGGCTAGCTCATTTATTAGATAAACCAGTTACCCATCCTCAAGCGACTCTATTTTTCCAAAAAGTTTCTTTTAAACTCAAACGACTCCATTTACCTTTATACTTTCAGCTAGCCTATCGATTAGAGCTTCTTATAGACAGTATAAAAGATTGTTCGTTAGAAGAATTAGAAGTGGCGACACGCAACCCTTTAATTAGGTCTTTTCTTAAAGAGCAAATTAACGATAACAAAATTCCTTATCCCCTTTTATTGAGTAAGCTTTTTTATCTTATCCCCAATCCCTTAAAATTTTTAGCTAGCCTAAGAAATAAACTCTTAGAACCAAAACTTCCGATTGTTTTTTCCCTTTACTTGTCTCAAGCTGAAGAAGCTTTTTTAGAAAATGGGGATATGGAAGTTTACTTACAAGAAATAGAAACGATTTTTGGATTAGAATCTCACTTTACAACCTTTGTTGCCTTTTTTTACAAACACGCTGAAGTTATTTACTATAAAAAAAGAGATTTAAATCCCGCCTTTATCCTTTGGTGTGAAAAGATTTTAAACTGTAAAACATCAATAGAAGAAACTCATTGTTTATCTCCTTTTTTTCGCTTCCTAAAAGAAAAAAATGGCAAAAACTCTTTGCCAAATCTCCTCACTCTTTATAAAAACAATTCTCCCAATCCATTTTTACAAATCTTGTTAGAAAAAGCTCTATTCAAACTAGCCAGTTTTGAAAAAACATTTACCCATATTCATCAAGGATTACACTTAGTAAAATATTTCTATTCCCCTTTTCTTTTACCTTTAGCAACAGAACTTATTAAAAACTCTCGTGTAAAGCAAGAAACAATAACGCTACTTACTCCCATTATTAAAAAATATATCAAACGAATTCCAGCAATAGAACTGATTCCTTTTTGGAATAACATCTATCCTCACATCAAAACCATCTCGTTTGAAGAACTCTTCTTTTGTTTAGCAAATCAAATACTAACCGCCAATCAAACCCTTCCCCTTACAAATGTATTAGAAATAAAAACAAAATTGCTACCAAACTACCCAACTCTCTTCCAAGATTTAACGCTAAGCTATCTACAAACAGAGCTTAAAAATTCCTCATCCACTCTTTTAGAGCAACTTTTAAGTGTAATGCCTTACGTTGAAAAAAAAGCCCTTGAACCTTTAGCCGAACAAGCCATTGCATTAGAAACTAATCCTATAAAGATCTTAGACTTTTTAAAACAAGAAGTTGTGTTATCTAAAAAGAAGAAGGAAAAACTACTATTAGATATTTATGAAACTTTAAAAGATGTTCACCTAATACAAGAAATTATAAAAAAAGAAGAATTGCAACGATTAGATTTTGAAATCACGGAAAAAGATAAATTACAAAATATTCTAATAAATTTTTTTCAGATTTTAGTCTGTCATAATAAGCTTGTAGAAATCACTAGTTTGCTAAAGTTTGCAATAAAACACATCGACTGTATCGATTCATTCTTAACTTTTATAAAAGAGAGAATAATGATCGATAGTCTTGATTTAGCTAAATTATCGAATGAAGTTAAATGGGAATTATTTACCCTATTACAATTAGATAAAACCAGTATTTTTGAGACAATTGTCTTAATAAGCTGGTTTGAATTTGATAATTTGCTAAAAAAACATAAAACCATTTTTCATTATATAAATAGTGTAGATAAATTTTACAAAAATTTTATCCCACATGAACTGTTTATAGAGGGAATGTTTAAATTATTAAGGTTATATGAAAAAGAAAAAAAAAGAGAAAATATACTTTTTTTTTATATAGTCTGTAATGAATCGTTAAATTATTTGATTCAATGTGAGCTTACCTATAACTTTTCCCATAACTATGATTTCATAAAAGGAAAATTAGAAGATTTAATAACACGTTTAACAGATCTACTTCCAATCAAAAATGACTTTTTATTAGATCTAAACCAAACAATACTTAAGCAACCTTTTGTTTTATCTAAACAACTCATCACTAAACTCCATCAAAATGGATATCCAATTCAATATGCAAAATACTTAGAAAGCCTTTTTTTAGAATTTTTTTCATTATACAATTATAACGAATGCTTAGGGAATTTAGTGGAAGGTTTAACTATTTATGATAAAACATTCTTTTTGAAATATTCTAACAAAATCAAAACTGTTTTAGTAAATAACCAAACTTCCAGTACTTTAAAAATTCTTTATTGGGTTACCCAGTGGGATATTTATTATCTTGATATAGAAAATCTGTCCAAAAAAATAAAGCAATTAGAAATCCATAAAGTTGAACTATATTCTTTAGAAATTGAAAGCTTAATCCATTATTGTAGTCAATTATTTATAAAAGAAAATCCATTTAACATTGAAGATGTTGTTACTATTTTAAATACTCTTAATAAACATATTTATTATGATTTAGATATTTTTTTTAAATATATCCACTTCAACCAGACATTTTTATTTTCACTCTTTGCTAAGACAACTTATACAGATGATTTCTTTTTATCATTTCTAAAGAAAATTGAATTAACTATTACTTATGAACTAAAGATCGTTCCCAAAGAATTAATCACTTTAATCGATCATATACATGATTTCTATTTATTGAAGTCCACTTTCTTATTTTCAATTGGTGAAATATATTATCAATATTTTCATCATCAATTATTTTATATAAAAGAAGATGAAAAAACGTTAATTGAATGTAAAATTTTTATAACTAAATATTTAAAAAATCATTCCAGAATATTGTCTAAGGACACTCTATCGAATTGGTTTATTATATTAGAAAAACTTTATCAACTACTAATCAAAGCTTATTCGTTAGAAATGGAAATTACTTATTTGGATATTCTTTCTAGTTTTTTAGCCATTGGAGAGATGGAAAAACAAATAGACAAAATATTTACTCTATATACTGTAATTCAAAAAGACAAAACTTCCAGCATAGAAAACTTACTACGAATCAAAATTAATCATTTTTTTGATAATCAAAGCAAATTAGAACCTTTTTTAGAAAATCAAAATAACAAACCATTTATAAAAAGGTTTCTAAAACATTACTTTGATAATTTTTTACCATATAGGGACGTTTTCAAAGAGTTATATCTTAAGCTTTCTTTAACTGAACTGAAAAATTCATTTGAAATATGGAATCTAAAATATAGCTTGCAAAGCCATTATAAGAACGATTACTACAGCTTATTAGAAAATAATAGAGGATTGCCACATGAAGAAAAAATAAATTTATTGAAAAACATCTTTATTCTTTCTCAAAAACAAAGGGAAGCTCTTGGCAATGACCTATTCGATGGACATTACTTAAGTCTATTTATTGTTAACACATTGAGTTATCATAATTATTTATTTGAAAGCTTTTTTCCTGAAAGAATTAACACAACTGAAATAGCACAAATTCATAGTTTTTTTACTATGTTAAGCTATCGTATTTATACTTTTGAAGAGAACTTTCTATCTTCGCTCAAGGATGATGAATTGTATATTTTCACCCATTTAGAATATTCACTATATGAGGTTTTAAAGGAATATTCTTTATTCGGTGATGAAAACTTGAATATTAACTTTACACTCATCTTAAAGTTATTATCTAAGAAAGGATATGCTTTATCACTCATTAATGTTTTGGAGCTAGAAATAAAACAGATTATCTTGGAAAACAAAAAAATAACCCTTTCCAAATTTATATTGATCTGTTTAGTAATCTATCATTTGGTAATTAACCAAACAGAACCCTTTGATGCTAAGATTATTTACGACTTATTACTTATAAATATTAAGGCAGAACATGGTAAAGTTGAAAAGTTTAAAGATTGTATAATAAATCTCATTATTAAAAGATTACAATTTATAAATAAAAACATTTTAAATTTTGAATATTTAAAAAAAACTGAAATGTTGCTTGGAATTGCCAATTCAGATTTTATAACACAAGATACTTATAATGAGATTACGACAGACATTATCAATTATAATAATTTTGGTAAAATCTATCGTTTTCAACAATTATTTTGCCACATTTCTATAAATAAATTTCCCACTGTAAACCAAAGAGCTTATACCACATTTATCAACTATTGTTTTTACGAAGAAAATCTAAGAAAAAAAGTAAGTATCACTACAACTGAGAAAAAAAATGAAATGTATGTAGTACGTTTACCTCTTTTTATTTTAGAACAACGAATAGCTCATTCTGAAATAGTTTTTTTTAAATATTTTAAAAAAATAAAAAAATTGCTTATAAGTTATCAAAGCAAAAAAACTTATAATACTGATTCAAATTTAAAGTTATTCTTAGAAGAATTGGAAGATATATTTTTTTACCAAATAAATATTTCTTTTTTGTCTAAACTTAATAAACCTATTGATTTTGTTAACCTGGCTTTGAGATATTTTGCGGAAATGATTGAACAAAAGCTTTACGAAAAAGGTAAACAAGAAATAGATTACAAAAAAATAGCTTTTATTTTTACAAAATTAAAAGTGTCAAAACAATTAAAAGATCAATTAAAAAAGCTTCATTCACCTTAAATTAAGATAAACAATATGAACATTTCTATTAACGACTTTGTAAAAAAAATAATAGACAATGAGAAAATCTATTTAATTGACATACGAACTAAAGAGGCATTTGATAAAATAAAATTAGAAGGTAAAAGCAATTTTCATTTATTTAATTTACCTTATCCGACTATCAAAGATAATCCAAGTAAAAAACTGACCTCTTTTATTCAAGAACATGAAATTCCTAAAAATAATGTATTTGCCATTTGCTATAAAGGTAATTCTTCTAAATTGCTGTGTCAGACTTTTGAAGACCTAAATCACCCCATAACTAATGTAATGGGAGGTATGGATGCCTGGGAACAATTTTATGGTATTACAGCTATTCCTCATACTCGTTGTACCATTTATCAAATTCAAAGGCTTGCTAAAGGTTGTTTAAGCTATATCATCGTTTCTAACAATCAAGCGATAATTGTAGATCCTTTAAGCAAAGAAGATCTTTATATAGATTTTATTCAGAAGAATAATTTGCATTTAAAGTTCATCGTAGATACTCATATTCATGCCGACCACTTCAGCAGCGGTGTAAAACTATCTCTTTATTTCAATGTACCTTATCGAATACATCCTTATGAAGCTATCAATCCACTTGATCAAAGTTTTGCTAACTTTATTTATTCCCCTCTTTCTAATGATGAAGTTTTTTATCTTGGGAATGCATCGTTAACATTTTTTCATATCCCAGGTCATACAATGGGACAATTAGCCATAAATGTTGATAATAAATTCTTAATTTGTGGTGATAGCATTTTTATGCATTCACTTGCAAGACCAGATCTTGGAAGACAGCTAGACAGCTGGATTATACATTTTTATAATACTTTAGAAAAAATAATGAATTTACCAAAAGATATCATTCTTTTGCCCGGTCATTTTTCAAATTTAGAGGAAATGAATTCAGATTTTTATATTGGACAATCTTTAGAAAAAGTTAAAGCAACTAATAGCGCTATCAATCATTTTTTTGCTGGGTTTACAGCGTTTGATTTATTTATAAGAAAAAGTTTGCCAATGTTACCAAAAGAGTATGAAACGATAAAACGAGCTAATTTATATCAACTAGCTGTCAGTGATCAAGATATTGCCGGATTAGAATGTGGCAAAAATATGTGCTCACTAAAAAGTTGAAATCAGATCAATTAAACGATCAAATTTTTTTTTATTAATTTATTGAATTGTTTCTTGTTTTTTTAATTTTGTTATGTCAACTGCAACAATTCATTCAACTTTATATTTAAAAGCAAAAAGATTAGTTTAGAAACCAATCCTTTCTAATTTCTTTTAAAAGTAAATTTATCTAACTTGCACTTCATAAATGGTATTATGATTTTTGGTTTTTAACAAAGATTTTTGTTAAATAGCAACGACGCGAATTTTGGTTCGCGTCGTCATAGACTTTAACTGTTAGAAGAAGTAGCGTAAAGCTGCGCCGATGTCATGGTTATAAAGTCTGTTTAGTCTTCCCATGTGGAAACGATATTCAACAGAAACTTCTAAGCATTCATCGATTGGGTAAGCAACACCACCGATAACTTGCCATGCGAAACCACGTCTTCTATTACGATGACCACCGAAATCTGAACTGCTGCTATCTAAGCTAACTAATGAACTATCGCTTGTTAGTAAGCCGTTGTTGCGATGTAATCTTTGGCTAGCATAACCAATACCAGCACCTACGTATGGATTTACCCACCAGCAAGTTGGGAGATCGTAGTAAGCGTTTGCTAAATAAGACCATTCTCTATAGCTATTATGTCTTCTTCCGAAACCGCTGCTGCTAGAGCCTAACAAATCAGAGGAGCTAGATCCGAAAAAGCGATGACGATGTAATTTGTTATGTCTGTAGCTTACTTCAGCTTCTAAACGGAAATTGTTGCACCATCTGTATCCAATCGCACCAGCTAAAGCATATCCAACACGGTTATTGTGGTGATGTAAATTATTGTGTTTTCTGTCGAATTGTAGAAAGTTAGCCGCGCCGTATCCACCGACGTAGAAGCCTTCCCATAAAATTGCTTGAGAAGCAGTTGGCACTGCTATTGCCAAGAGAGCTGCTAACATTATGAACATTTTTTTCATAGTGTTTACCTATTTATTGGTTATGGTTGTTATAAAAATTTTCTATTTTGCTCATGAACCCGGATATTGCCAAATTTCAGAAAAATTTCAAAGAGAATTCTTTCGTAAAAATTACAAAAAAAACCTGCACAATCAAATCTAAAGCTATCTACAAGATTTGATCTAATTAAAATTCAATGACTTATACAGTTATATCTATATCAACTTTTTTTTAATTTTTTTTTAATTTTTTTTTGTTATCAAATCGATTTTTTCATCTTTTTTTGATAAATAATAGAATTTCTAAAACAAAAAATTAGGAAAATTTTGCTACTTATTACTTATTTTTGTTCTTTGTCATTAACATAATTTTTTTGATTACAAATTAATATAGCTAACAAAATTTAAAAAACAAAGTTAGTTAGAAAACATAATAAAAAAAACTCTTATTAGCTATAGCTAATTTTCTTCTATTCTTTGTTATAACTAAAGGCGAATGGTAAGATTGATAATTGGAAAAATGGCAAACTATTAGCGTTAAATGTAATAGCTGCAAAAAGATTAAATACTAAAAATTGAAGTTTACACCTTAATTAAAACGTTGTCTAAAGCAATGAATAAATGGAATTTATTCTTAGGCATGTTTGAACGATCTTAAAAAATTAATAAGATAACGTTCAATATAAGTTATTGGGAATTGCGATAATTAAATTATGACAATAAATAATTTTAATCGATTTGAATTAATTTAGATGGATGGATATCAAACTGTTAACTTCTATGATTAGAAAAAGAGGTTATTAAACCTCTTTTTCTAAAGGGATTTATGACTGACCGACTGCCCATCTTATAAAATGAGTAATTTTTAATGGCTTTCCAAATTGCTTTGATTTTTGATCAACAAGCTCTTGAATCGTCATTTTATCATCTTTAATATAATTTTGATGGACTAAGCAAACAGTATTCAAATAATCGTTCATTTTGCCTGCAATAATTTTTTCAACTATATTAGCAGGTTTACCCTGAATTTGACTTTTTGCAATTTCTTTTTCGTGTTCAATTACACTTTCAGGAACGGTTTCTGGTGATAGATATTCTGGACTTGCTGCAGCAATGTGCATTGCAATATCCTTAGCTAAGTTTTCAGTTTCAGCCGAATCTGAACCCTCAATCACAGCTACAGTTAAAATTTTGCCACCTAGATGGGAATAAACGCCAACTGCTTGATTTGACTTCGCTGGCATTGACAAAATTCTTCTAACTTGAATGTTTTCACCAATTGCTTGAACAATAGTTGCTCTATACTGATCTATTGTAAGAGAATTATCCTTAGAATAGGTCTGCTGCATAAACGCTTCTAAAGAACTTGGAGATGTATTTGCTACTTCTTGAACAATGTTTTCTAAAAATTGGTTAAAACGATCGTTATTAGCAACAAAATCTGTTTCTGCATTAACTTCTGCTATTCCTATACCATGAGAAGACTTAAATGCGGCAATTTTGCCTTCATTTGCAGTTCTTCCTTCTTTTTTAACCGCAGAAGCGATCCCATCTTTTCTTAGGTTATCAATAGCTAGGTTAATATCTCCATTTGCTTTTTCTAAAGCTTCTTTACACTTTCCAATGCTTACGCCCGTTCTTTCGCGTAATTCCTTAATCATGTCGGGAGTAATTGTAACTGCCATATTAAAAGCCCTCTTTATCATCGTCTGAATCACCAGAGCGTGTTTTTGCAAACACTTCTTCTTCTTCAACGTCCCCTTTACTATAGGAAACTGTCATTTCGTTTTTCTTTTCAACGATAGCTTGTGCTAAAGCTTGAAGGATTAGTTTTACGCTTTTTAATGCATCGTCATTGCAAGCAATTACATATTGAATTGGATCTGGATCACAGTTAGTATCCACTAAGCCCATTACAGGTATACCAAGTTTATTTGCTTCTGCTACTGCGATATGTTCTTTATTAGGATCTACGACAATAACTAATCCAGGAGTTCTTCTCATAGAGCGAATACCTGATAAGTTTTTGTCTAATTTGATTTGATCTTTTGTTAACAAAGCAATTTCTTTTTTTGTTAACTTTTTCTCTTTATCTTCAATGGCGATTCTTTTTTCGATGCGCTCTAATTTCTTTATAGATTGACGAATGGTAGACATATTAGTCAACATTCCACCGAGCCATCTTTCACAAACATAAAATTCACCACACATTTCAGCAAGTTCGCGCAATACTGCTTTAGCTTGCTTTTTTGTGCCGACGAATAAAATAGACTTATGTTTACTCACAACGTCTTTTACTACTTCGACAGCTTGACGAATTTGTTGTAAAGTTTTTGCTAGATCTATGATATATAGTCCATTTCGCGCTTCAAAAATAAAACGCTTCATTTTTGGATTCCATCTATGGGTCTGGTGTCCAAAATGTGCACCTGCTTCTAACAGGTCCTTAATAGTGACTTGTTGGGGTTGTTTGTCCAAGCCTTGTCCCTTTCTATTTGACGACGGCATCTTAAAACTTTTAAGATTTCGGTCTTGGTTAATAATATTAATTGGAAAAAAGCGCCTGATCAGAATCGAACTGACACAAGTAGCTTGGAAGGCTACGGTTCTACCATTGAACTACAGGCGCATAATAAAGGGAAATTATGCTTGACTTGTTGATTTATTTCAACTTTTTCTTAATCGGAATTCACCTTTTAAGATAAGGAAAGCCAAATTTTGCTAAATACTAGATTTTTTGTCGATCTTTTTTTTATTAAAGATTAGATTGTATTAAGATTAAAACACCTTAGCCGCTTTATTATCTAAAATGAAATATAATCGTAGTAAATCTAGAAATCCCTCTTTAGATATACCTGAGAAGGCTAATCGTGTATTAAATATTATTTTAATCGCCTTGTTGCTTATTGTTTTTAGAATTTGGCATTTATCAGTAATTCAATATGAAGTTCGTTTAGAAGAATTTCGAAAACCTCAAGTTAGAACGATCTTAGAGCCTGCAAAGAGAGCCACCATAAGGGATAGATTTAACATTCCATTAGCTTTAAACAAAATTCAATACAATGCAGCCATTGTTTATGGTCCCTTACGGCAGATTTCTCCCGTTAAGTGGGAGCTGGTAGACGGAAAAAAAGTTAAAAAGTATAAAAGAAAAGATTATATAACGAAACTGTCCCAATTATTGGGTCAAGAGCTTAACTTAGATCCTGAAAGGATCGAGGATTTAATATATTCTAAAGCTATTTTCTACTGTCAAGTCCCCTTTGTCTTAAAAGAAAATATATCAGAACACGAATATTATCGATTAAAGATGCTTGAAAAGGATTGGTTGGGAATACAAGTTCAACGAATCCCAGTACGTTTTTATCCAAAGGAAAAAGTAGCATCTGATCTTATTGGGTATATGGGAGCTATTAATAAACCAGAATATGAAAATATTCTCCAACAAATTAAATCTTTACAACAGTATATCGAACAAATTAAACATGGGGAAGACCCAACTGATGAGTTACAGCTCAGTCTAGATGATGCTGAACACAAATTAAATGAGCTACAAGCTAGAGCCTATAGCATCACAGATTATGTCGGAAAAGCTGGAATCGAAGCCTATTTCGAACAAGATTTAAGGGGTTATCATGGTAAAAAAAGTTTTTATTCCGATGCTAAAGGTAATTTTTTAAGAGAATTACCGGGAGCTAGACCTCCATTACCCGGGCAAAGAATTCTGCTCACCATATCGGCCGAACTGCAAGAATACGCTGAAAAATTATTAATCCAAAATGAAACGATTAGAGAAGGAAAAATTTCTAAAATAGATTCCAAGAATCCATTTATAAACAAAAAACAACCTTGGGTTAAAGGGGGTGGAATTATTGTTATGGATCCCAATAACGGGCAAATCCTAGCTATGGCATCTCATCCAAGGCATGACCCCAATGATTTTGTTTTTACAGGCCCTCAAGATGCTGTGAATAAAAAAAGAACAAGAATTAATTGTTGGTTGGAAAATGAAAATTATTTAAGCAATTTATGGAACCAGAAAATTCCCTTAGAACGTGAACTTTTTAGTTATAAAGAAAATGCTTACTACACTGATAAAAAAATTATAGATTGGAAAACTTATTTAAATTTTATTTTACCTGACGAAAACACCGTAAAAAGAAAATTTTCCTCTTTAACCACTGTTTATCATGCCATCGATTTACAAAAAAACATAAAGTTACTTTTAGAAACTCTCAATACATCTAATCTTTACGCTGCTTTTAATACAATTTACGACCAAGAGCCTCATAAAAAATACCAAAAAAAAAATTTCACCAAAGAAGAAGAGTTAATATCGAATGGTATTAAAGACAAACAAGCAATTATTTCTACTATAAAAAAAAATCTTGAACCCTATTTTAAAAACATTAACTACAATTATGATAAAGTTCTATTGACCGATCTTTGCCAACTTATAGTTGATTGCAAATCATTTGATTCCCGTTTAATAAAAAAATTTGGAAGGGTAAGTTTAGAGACCCATAAGCAAAATTGTGCAAATTTATCACAAATCCAACAATTTCTAAAAGAAAGTGTCAAAGAACAATATCACGAAAAAGACTTTAAGGCTTGGCGCAAACAAAATGAAAAGCAATTGTTAAAAAATCTGCGTGATCACGAAAAAAAGAATAAACTCCCTGCTAAACCTTACGTAGATTTTTTTGACTCTATGGAAAACCAATTATTTAACGTATTTTGGGAAGAGAATAAATGGGAACTAACATACGCTTTTTTAACTGGCAAAGAAGCATCAACAATTGAAAACTATAACTTATTTTTAAGACAATGGTTCAATGAACTCGATAAAGGCGCACATAAGGAAACAGAATGGTTTAATGCTTATCAAGAACTAAAAAAAGAGCTCTCTTTAATCGAAAAGGATTTGGCAATTCGTTATTTTAAAACTTTGAAAAGTTATCACGACTTAACACAACCATTATACGGAACATATCGAGCTATTAGAGGAAAAGATAAACAATTAACAAAACATTTAGCTGCAGCTTTTTACCCTTTATATGGTTATGGATATGGACGTTCTAATTTATACCGTCAAGCCACAACACAAGGATCTTTATTCAAATTAGTCACAGCCTATGAAGCGTTAAAGCAACGCTACACTGATTTAAATGAAACTAATCCTCATTATATACAACTTAATCCCTTAAATATAGTGGATCAGGTTTATAAAAGCGCAAAAGGGTTATGTGTTGGTTACCACTCAGATGGCAAACCAATTCCTCAAATCTATAAAGGAGGAAGACTTTTAAAAAGCGCAATTTCATCCATCGGAAAAATAGATGTAATACGTGCTATAGAAACGTCTAGTAATCCTTATTTTTCTTTACTAGCAGGAGATGTTTTACACAGCCCAAATGACTTAGCAGAAGCGGCTAAAAGTTTTGGTTTTGGAAGTAAGACTGGCATTAATCTAAATGGGGAAATAGCTGGAAAAATTCCAGCAGATTTAGAAACAAATCGCACCGGTCTTTATGCTATGGCAAATGGACAACATAGTCTTGTAGTTACTCCTTTACAAACATGCGTAATGTTAGCGTCCATAGCCAATAGTGGAAAAATTTTAAAGCCTAACATTGTATTAAAAATGGCTGGCACTAAATTTCCCACCAATCATTTAGAAAATTCTGAAGTTTTAAGTAAAGAATGGGTTATTAAATCGTTTCCTACATCTATCTTAAGAAAAATACTCTTGCCTCCCGTGATTAGAAATATTTTATTAGAAGGAATGTCTAAAGTTGTCCAAAGGCAGCTTTCGGAAGGACTTAGCGCCCTTTCTAGATTATATAAAAATCATCCTGAGGCCATCGGAGATTATATTGAATTACAAGATGATATTATAGGAAAGACAAGCACTGCTGAAAAAGTTGAAACAATAGATTTAGACCCCTATACCGGAACGAATACTTATACGCACATTTGGTTTGGGGGAATAGCGTTCGAAGAAGGCACTACCAAAAACAAACAGACATTTTTGTTTAAAGATAGATTTGGTAAACCTGAAGTCGTTGTTGTCATCTATCTTAAATTTGGAACATGGGGTAAGGAAGCCGCGCCCCTTGCAGCTCAAATGGTAAAAAAATGGAGAGAAATAAAAAAACACCATAAAGCTTTATAATGTTTTTAAATTTCGACCGATCCAAGTTAGAATTATAACAATTTTTAAAGCAAGCGATCCTAGCTGAATTTGACAAAGGAAAGAATGATCCTAAGCCTTATGTTTCTATGGCTAAATTCTTAAGATTTAGCCAATGTAGCCGCTTTATTTCAATTATAGCTTTTACAAGCTCATCTCAAGCTAAAATGTGATCAATTTCTCTTTGACAGGCTGAGGAATAAGTTGGGTTTAAAGCCACTTCACATTGTCCTGCATACTCTTTTATTATATTAGCAAGACCTGAAACCCAGACGGGATGATCATTTAAACCGGGTATTAAATCCAATACTTCCCCACCAAGTTTTTTAAATTCCTCTTGATATTCAACCCCAATTTCAAACGTCGTTTCAAGGCAATCGCATATAAAAGATGGACAAAATACGGCAATTTTCTTTTTCCCGATAGAAACTAAATCTTTTATAGTATTTGTAGTATAAGGTTCTAACCAGGGTTCTTTACCAAGCCTTGATTGAAAGCTAATAGAATAATCATCTTTTGAAAGATTTAATTGATTGGCTATAGCAAAAGCTGTTGAATAACATTGCGCAGAATAACATTTGGCATTATCTGTGCATAGAGTTTGGCAGCAATTAGTCTTTTTGAAGCAATGGTTTTTTTTGTCTAAACTAGTTAAATGGCTTTTGGGAAGTCCGTGAAAACTAAAGAGAATATGATCGTAATGGTTTTGTAGCTTTTCTTTAGATACAGCAATAAAAGAATCTATTAAAGCTGGGTGAGCGGCATATTGCTCAACAAAAGTTATGTTTGGAATGACCTGTTCATTCTTAAAATAGTCCATTACTTTTTCATGCACAGAACCCGTTGTAGCTGATGCATATTGAGGAAACAATGGAAAAATAATAAGCTTTTCTAAATCGTACTCTAAAATATTTTTTAGTGCTTTTTTTATGGATGGGTTTTGATATCGCATAGCTAGTTCTATAACAAAATTTTCGCCTAAGTAATCTTGTAAAGCTTTTGTTAAATTTTGTCCGTGTGTTAGAAGTGGCGAGCCATTTTTAGTCCAAATGGCACGATAGGAAGCGGCTGATTGTTTATAACGTCTTGGTACAATAAAACCTCTCACAAGAATTTGTCTTAAAATCCATGACGATGTAATCACTCTTTTATCTGTTAAAAACTCTATTAAATACTTATACACATCTCGATTTGAAGGAGAATCTGGTGTGCCTAAATTAATTAATAAAACCCCTATTTTACTTCGTTTCATGTTTTATCCTAACTATTTGTCCAGGTTTTAGAATCATTAAATCATCGTTATCTATTATCCTTTCTTTAGCAGCTTTAGATAGCTCTATTAAAGGATCTTCCAGACCTTCATCTGATAATTGAAAGGTACCAAAATGCATAGGTATCATTTTTTTTGCTTGTACATCTTTAAAAGCTTGGAGTGCTTCATTTGGATTCATGTGATTGGTTTGCATAAACCAATTAGGCTCGTAAGCACCAATTGGCAAAAACGCAAAATCAGCTTCACCTAAGTTTTTGGGTATTTCAGAAAAAAAATTTCCGTAGGCTGTATCTCCGGCATAATAAAAAGAAAAAAATTCAGATTTTAAAAAAAATCCACCCCAAAGGGTTTTATCCCGATTTAAAACATTTCGCATCGAAAAATGAATGGCCGGAAGAAAATGGATATTGATACCATTTAACAATTCTATTTTTTCCCACCAATCCAAATTTTCTACATTTTTAAAGCCTCTATGGCGTAAATAATTTTTGTTGCCGAGGCCTGTAATTATAAAAGACTTATCCCGATTTGTTATTTCTTTTAATGTTTTTAAATCCATATGGTCATAGTGATTATGGCTTAATAAAATTAAGGAAATTTTTGGCAAATCTTCAAGATTTATTCCAGGTTTATGGTGTCTTTTAGGTCCAAGTTTTAACGGACCAGCATTTTCAGCCCATATAGGGTCTGTTAAAATATTCGTTTTTCCGATTTGAATTAGAAAAGTGGAATGATTAACAAATGAAATAGCAATTTCGTTATGGGCAACATTACTTGGAGGGATGGATGGTGTAATAGGATAAAAACTTGGCCAAGAACTTCTTTTTTGAGTCATCAACCAATAAAAAATATCTTTTAAATTTTTGTGAGAATAGTTCTTATTAAAAAATTTTTTTCCATTGAAATGATCTGTTATTGGACCTTGGTATGGCTTCAATATATCTTTTATTAACGGTAGCATAATTGGATGCTTAATTTAAGAAGTTATTTTCGACAGGTTTTTAGAACTTAAACTGTTGCACTTAATCAGCAAAGAAATTTATATACACAATAATGTACTTGCAGATCATCTAGCTTAAATGCTCTTTTAAAATTACTTATCGGTTATGTAAACAAAAAATAAACTTTTATGCAATAAAGGTCTTTTTATGAAACGTATTTTATTACTTATCGCATGTATTTTTTTTACTTTACTCGTAGGCATTTCAGCTAGTTATTTCACTAAAACATCTGTTAACGATTGGTTTGTTCTCTTAAAAAAGCCAAGTTGGCAACCCCCTAATACTGTTTTTGCTCCTGTTTGGACAATTTTATACATTTTAATGGGAGTGGCTCTTTGGAATATACTGGACACATATAACAAATCGAATAAAAATGCCAAAATTCCTCTTTTTCTATTTTTTTTGCAGCTTATTTTAAATTTTTTATGGTCTTATTTCTTTTTTTATAAAAAAAACATTTATTTAGGTTTAATTGATTTATCATTACTTTGGATTTTAGTTTTGATGACGACGATCTCTTTTTGGAAATATTCAAAGTTAGCAGGTATTCTTTTATTCCCTTATTTAATTTGGACAACGTATGCCTGGACCTTAAACTTTGCTATTTTTCTTTTAAATCGTTGAAATTACTAAATATTTATCAAAGTTATTTTATTGCTTGTAAATATTTATAAACTTCCTCATAATAACTTTTCTTTATGCACTGGTAGCTCAATTGGATAGAGTACCCGGCTACGAACCGGGCGGTTAGAGGTTCGAATCCTCTCCGGTGCGATGAATATTTTAACATTTCCCTCAGGCCCTTTTGAAACCAATGCCTATTTATTAGTTATTGAAGCTTTTAAAAAAGCCGTTATTATTGATCCTGCCCCAAGAAGCTTTGATCCAATTTCCTCTTACCTTAACCATCATCACTTACAGCTTGATAAAATATTAATTACTCATTCTCATTGGGATCACATTGTTGACACTTCTTTTTTTGTGCATGCCTACAAGGCCCCCGTTTATGTGCATGAGCTTGATGCGATGAATCTACAAACTCCAAGATCTGATGGATTGCCTTGCTGGATTCCTTATGAATCGGTAAAGGATCTGCATTATGTTAAGGATAATGACATTATTGATATTTGTAATACAAAATGGCAAGTAATTGAAACACCGGGTCATACTCCAGGAGGGGTTTGCTATTATAACAGCGAACATCATATTCTTTTTTCAGGAGATACATTATTCAAAGGCTCCATCGGAAATCTATCTTTTCCTACAGCTAGACCTCATTTAATGTGGAAATCTTTAGAAAAAATAGCTAAATTACCTTCTTTTACTAAAGTATATCCAGGTCATGGCTTAGAAACGACTATAGGAGCTGAGTCTTGGTTGTCAAAAGCTAGAGAAATTTTTGATCTTAACGATTAATTCAAAATCCTGCTGACGCATAAAATGGACGTTTAATTTGATATAGCTCAAATGGTACAGGATTTACATGTTAAAATTAATTAAACCTATTTCAAATAAACAATTCTTTTAAAAAACGTTGAAGTTAGATGTATGCCTTATTCATTTTAGGTAAGGTGAGATCTAAGATAATTATAATTTAAGGAGAATATATGGGAGTATTAGTAGGCAAAAAAGCACCCGAATTTCACGCCAAGGCAGTTATTAATAATCAAATGGTAGACAATTTTACTTTGTCACAATTTAAGGGACAAAACGTGGTATTATTCTTTTATCCTTTAGATTTTACTTTTGTTTGTCCAACCGAAATTCATGCGTTTCAAGATGCTTTAGAAGAATTTGAAAAAAGAAATACTCAACTTATAGGCTGTTCAGTTGATAGTGTTTTTAGTCACTATGCTTGGTTGAATACCCCAAAAAGTAAAGGCGGGATTCAAGGGGTTTCTTTCCCACTAATTTCCGATATTAATAAAACGATTGCAGATGCCTATGACGTTTTAGCCGAAAATGAAGGTATTGCGTATAGAGGATTATTTTTAATCGACGGTGAAGGCGTTGTTAGACATCAAGTTGTAAATGATTTACCCTTAGGTCGCTCAGTTCATGAAGTTTTGCGCATGATTGACGCCTTAAATTTTGTTGAAAAATATGGGGATGTTTGCCCTGCAAATTGGAGAAATGGGGAAGAAAGTATGAAACCGACTTTTGAAGGTGTTGAAGTTTATTTTTCAAGCAAATAATTTTTTTTTAGGCTAAAGAATAAAAGTTCTTTAGCCTCCATGCGTTACAAAATCGTAAAAATCCCTTTCCGTCATAATTAGAATACTATTTTTCTTATTACAAAAAGGGATAACTTCGTTAATAATTTCCCCATTTCCAACACCTGGTAAGTAAATGGCTCGGATGCTTAAATCGATATCTATTGTTCTCAACAAATTTAGACCTGAATAATAATCTTCAAGACTAAACCCTTCTTCTTGTACTCTAAAAAAAAGAAGTTTTTGTTTGTAAAGTAAGGCTTGAACAGCAAAGTGCAACCCTTTACTTTCTGGGGGAGGATTACCAAGATTTTCAGCTAAAGAAGGAATATTATCAAAAAAGTAAGGTTTTCGATATTCTCCTCTTTCAGCTTCACCAAATAAAGCAATTGTGTTGTTTATCATCATACGACACCCAAACAACTTTAATTATATATTAAATTATTTAATATTACTTTATTTTTGATCATTCTTAAGTTTTTAATTTCTTGTCAAAAAAGGAACGAAACGCTTATCTCTACAAATGATTTTTAAACATAATTTAGAATTCAAAAAACTATAGGGATATTATCCTCACTTAAGGATGTTTTAAAAAGTAAATTTGTAACTTCATCATTTAAGCGAGGTGAGTCTTAAATAAAATTAGAGTTTAAGGGTTATATTTCGCTAATCCTTGTAACTCATCTTCTATTTCTAACAATCGATTGTATTTTGCTATTCGATCAGTTCTGGATAAAGAGCCTGTTTTTATTTGCCCAGCATTGACAGCGACGCTTAAATCCGCAATAAAACTATCTTCGGTTTCACCGGAGCGATGAGAAATAATCGTTTTAAAAGCATTATTTTGCGCTATACGAATTGTTTCTAATGTTTCAGTTAAAGTTCCTATTTGATTTAACTTAATTAAAATGGCATTAGCAGCTTTTTCTTGAATACCTTTTAATAAAAATTTAGGATTTGTGACAAAAATATCATCGCCTACGATTTGAATTTTTTTGCCTAATTTTTCGTTTAAATACTTCCATCCTTCCCAATCATTTTCATCAAGACCATCTTCTATAGAATCAATCGGGTATTTTTTACATAAATCTTCTAAATAATCCACCTGTTCTTTATAAGATCTTTCTAAACCCGCTCCACTAGCTTTAATTTTTTTCTTCTCACAATATTTACCTTTTGCCTTATCAAAAAACTCAGAGGCCGCACAATCTAAGGCAAGTGTTACGTCTACACCTGGTTGATAACCTGCTTTTTCTATAGCATTTAAAATTGTCTCAATAGCAATTTCATTAGATGATAAATTTGGTGCAAAACCTCCTTCATCCCCAACAGCTGTCACATGACCTTGCTCTTTTAATAGTTTTTTTAATGTATGAAAAATTTGTGCTCCCCATTGAATTGCATCTGAAAACGATTTAGCTCCTATTGGTCGAATCATAAACTCTTGAAATTCTAATGAATTATCAGCATGAGCGCCTCCATTCATTATATTCATCATAGGACATGGTAACAGAAAAGGATGAACTCCACCAATGTAGCGGTATAATGGCAACTGAAGGGTTTGAGAAGCAGCTCTTGCTATGGCTAAGGAAGCTCCGAGGATAGCATTTGCACCTATTTTTGATTTATTGGGTGTTCCGTCTAATTCAATCAACAAATGATCAATCCGTTCTTGGTTAATGACAGACTCCCCTATTAAATATTGAGCAATCAAATTATTGACATGGGAAACAGCTTTTTGAACACCTTTTCCAAAAAAACGATTTTTATCACCATCGCGTAATTCAATAGCCTCATTTTCTCCAGTCGATGCACCAGATGGAACGGATGCTTTAGCAACAATGTCTAAATCTGTTACGACAGTAACTTCAATTGTTGGATAACCCCTAGAATCTAAAATTTCAATAGCTTTAATTGATCGTATATAAGACATGTTTTCCTCATAAGCTTTAATAAAAGCTTAAATCTACCGTCTTAAATATTCTTCTTCAAGATCTTGTAATAACATTTGATAAGATTGGTAACGCAATAATGATATCTTTCCTTCTTCTACAGCTTTAATAACTGCACAATCTTCTTCTTGAATATGGCTACAATCTTGATATTTACAACTTTGCCCATATTTTTCTATTTCGGAAAAATAAGACTTAAGTTCATTCTTTTTCAAATCCCATACTCCAAAACTTTTTACACCCGGAGTATCAACACACCATCCTCCAAAAGATAGGTGGATTAATTTCGTAGTGGTCGTTGTATGGGAACCTTTTTTAGTCTTCGAAACGATTTCACCTGTTCTAAGCTCAGTTCCACAAATGATATTAATTAAAGAAGACTTTCCAACCCCCGATTGACCGGAAAAAACCGAGGTCTTACCTTGCATGATTTTTTTTAAATCTTCTAAGCCTTCTCCTGTAACGACGCTAACTCCAATAATTGAGATTTTGGCCTTAGTGTATGCGGCAAGAACTTCTTCATAAATTTCTTTTTGGACTTCTATTAAAGGGTTTTCTTTTGTTTCATCCTGTAATAAATCGATTTTGTTTACGACAATAATCGGTGTTAAATTTCCCTTAACCGCCGCTATGATATAGCGATCGATTAGAAAGGGTTTTATTTCAGGTGATACTATCGATACCGTTATAATAACTTGATCTACATTAGCTGCTATAAATTGTTCTTTTCTTCGAGACAAGTTGTCTGCTCGTGAAAGTACTGACTTTCTAGGTTCAATATATGTTATTGTTTTGTTAACTTCGTTATATAAAACAAAATCTCCAACTGTGACTAAATTTTTGGAAAGATTTTTTTCCTTTTTTAAAGCACCTTTTAAAGAACAAACGATTATTTCACTACTAGTTTCATTTTCAACAAAAAATCCTTCCGGCTTGATCGAAATAACTCTTCCTCTTCTATCTTGATCTGTCGGAATGTAAACTTTTTGCTTTTGAGATTTTTGTAATTTTGCTTGATCTGTTTTTTTATATTTTGAACGATCTTTAGCAATAGCTAATTTTTTTTCTTTTTTTGAATGTTTTCTATCTGTGCCAAAATAATGTGACTCAACATCACAGGCTACCCAATCTTTTTCATATTTATTTGATTCGTCTTTTTTACTCATTTAAGGCCTCAATGCATACATTATTATACCACCTGCTATAGAAACATTCAAAGACTCTAATTTTCTTTGCATAGGAATGGTTATTTTGGTTCCCCTTTCTAAAAATTCTGGAGAAGGTCCACTTGACTCATTAGATAAAACAATAACTTTGGGCTTACTATTTTTGGATATGTCCTCTAAAAGGACACCATTTATATCGGCTATAAAACATTCTTTCCCCTCTTCTTGCAAAATTTGGATTATATTTGCCTTTGGTAAAATAAAATGAGGAAGATGAAAAATAGCTCCTCTAGATGCTCTCAGAGCCTTTTCATTATAAGGATCACAACAATCTTGAGTCAATAAGATTGAATGCCAACCAAATCCTAAAGCTGTTCTAAATATAGAACCTAGATTTCCCGGATCACTTATATGATCTAAAATAACTTGATGAGTATTTACAATAGGAAAGCGATCAAAATAAGGGAGTGTAAACTCTGCAATAATCCCTTCTGGGTGATTTAGACCTGTGATCTTTTGAATTATTTCTTCAGGAACTATAATAACATCTGTTGCTTGCGAAATAGTGGACGGTATAAGGCTTTTATCGGTGACGAGTAATGTCAATGGTTTAATAGCAGTAGATATCTCCTCAATAACTTTTAGACTATCTATAAAAAATGTCTTATGTTCATGGCGATAATCGCTATTTTGTCTTAATTTGACGAAATGTTTTACTAAAGGATTTTGCAAGCTAGTAATTGTTTTCATGTTCCCTCGATTGCATAATGGATGGATGTAAAAGCTTTAATAACTTTTCTTTCGTTTCAATCCCTTGATTGATAGAAATTTTTTCAGCCTCTAATAAAATAACACCAAAATTTTTTCCAGGTTTAATTCCCATTTCTAATAAATCACAAGAATCCAAAATTGGTTTTTTTTCTTTAATGCGCTTAACAAATTGATCTAATTGCTTTTGCCTTTTATGGTGTACATCAAAAAAAGCTTCTTTATTTTCCTGACTTAAGTACAAAGATTCAATTTGTAAGATTAGAAAAAAATAATCATTAGCGTATAAATGAGCCCATTCCCACAAACTCACATCTTCTTGAACTTTTTCCTTTTCGATGGCTTGTTTAGCTTTAATATAAAATTCAATAAGGATCCAATCTTTGCGACTAATTTTTAGATAAAAAAATAAATTTTCCCATTCCTCTTTTGTATAATTGGGGAATAATCTAACAATGTACAAAATAGTCGGTGTTTCTTTTGGAAAAAATTCAAAAGCACTAGTTATTTTTCTAATATCGTTTAAATGTATTTTTTTTAGATCGGGAAAAATTACTCCAAGTAAATTAAGTCTATGCATTTCACTAATCGCCCAACCAAAATTGGGAAATTTACTCATCTTTACAAACTCTTGCCATACTCTTTCCATAGCAACTGCTGGAAAAAGTGTTTCAGCATTTTCCTTTATTGCTTCTTGAGTTTGAAGATCAATATGAAAATTAAATCTTGCTGCAAAGCGAATGGCTCTAATCATTCTCAAGCGATCTTCAAAAAACCTTTCAAAAGGATCGCCGATTGTTCTCACGATTTGTAGATTTATATCATTTAATCCATGTACATAATCAAAGATCTCTTCTGTTATTGGATCAAAAAATAGTCCATTGATAGTGAAATCTCTTCGGATAGCATCTTCTTTAGGAGTAGATAATTCAATTTGGGTTGGTTTTCTTCCATTTTCGTAATTAATGTCTTTTCTAAATGTAGAAACTTCGTATTGATGACCCTCTATAACAACAATCACGACCCCAAATGATAATCCAACTAAAATTGTGTGAGAAAATAAATCTAAAATAACATGGGGAGGCGCATTGGTGGCTATATCAATATCTGACGATGGATGACCCATGACAAAATCCCTAACCCATCCCCCTGCAAAATAAGCTAGATATCCAGCTTCTTTTAATTTTTTTACTATAGTTATTGCACCTTTATTAATTTCTGTCATGAAAACCATAATTATTTATGTTAATACATAATTTATATTATTATAACCTTCTTATCACTAGTTTTTTAATTTGCTAAATAACGTAAATATCTATGCCTTCTACAATTCGAATTTTAGATGACCATACAATAAATAAAATTGCTGCTGGTGAGGTAATTGAAAATCCAGCTTCCGTCGTAAAAGAATTAGTTGAAAATGCTTTGGATGCTAAAGCAAATGAAATAATTATAGAGATTAAGGGGGGCGGAAGGCAGCTTATTCGAATTACAGACAACGGCTGTGGTATGAATGCAGATGACGCTCTTTTATGTTTAGAAAGACATGCAACCTCAAAAATTCAAGAAGTAGAAGATATTTTACATATTGCAACCATGGGTTTTCGAGGAGAAGCGGTACCATCTATTGCAGCCGTTTCTAAATTTTCTATTAGAACTAGTACCAAAGACTCAACCCTTGGAACACTTGTTCAAGTAGAAGGGGGTAAAATAGTAAAAGTCGCAGAAGTTGCCACAAATCCTGGAACTATCATGGAAGTGAATCAACTTTTTTTTAATGTTCCCGTACGTCGTAAATTCCAAAAATCTCCCAACTATGACGCGAATGAAATTGAAAAAACATTAAAATTATTAGCCTTAGCTCATCCTGAAATAACTTTTCAATTTATTAGTAACGAAAAAACAATTTTTAGGACTTGCGGAATGAATTGTTCTTCATGGCCCAAGTCGCACCAAAAAAGGGTTGAGGATATTTTAGGTGCCGATTTTAAGAACTACACACCCATATTCTTAGAAAAAGAAAATTGTTCTATACAAGGCTACATTGGTTTTCCCGAGCAAGCAAAGGGAAATAGATCGGGTCAAATAGTTTTTTTAAATCATCGCCCAATCTTTTCTTCCTCAATCTCCTATTATGTCAAAGAAGCCTTCGGAACCATTTTGCCTTCCAACAAATTTCCTATATTTATTTTATATCTTACTTTGCCGACCGATTGGATTGATATTAACGTCCACCCTCAAAAAAAAGAAGTTCGCCTTCGTTATGAAGAAATAGTAAAAAAAATGATTTATGAAGCTGTTTCGTCTGGTTTGCAATCTACAAGCCAAAATATATGGGTAGAAGAAACTTTTAACCCTTTTGAAACTCTAACCTCCATTAAAATCCCTGAAGATATAAAGTATGAATTTAAACCAAGTAATAGTTTTTTTCATGAAACAACGTCAAACTATACTATAAATACTGATGAATTTCCTTTTTCAGAAAAGGAATTAGATAAAAAGCCTTATAGACCAATCGATAAAGAGTTTCATCAACCGAGTTTATTTGCTAAAAATGATTCTAAGGTAAGTAAACTAATCCCAAGTATCTTAAGTATCCTTCCAGGATACCTTTTATGTGAAAGCAAAAATGAGTCAATGAGCAACGAATTGATTATTATTAATCAAAAAGCTGCCCACACTAGAATTATTTTTGAACAATTAAAAAAAAGGATAGAGAAGCAAACGATAGCGATCCAACAATTATTAATCCCAGAACCTATTGATTTAGATACAAGTGATGATAAAATATTTCAGCTAATTCTACCTCGTTTAGATGATATGGGACTTGAAATAACTGTGACAGGAAACAAAAAATATTTACTGCATAGTTTGCCTCAATGTTTTGGCAATATTGATTTACAAACATTAATAAAGTCTTTAATAGATTTTTTTAAGTGGGAAGAAAAAGATAATTTGAACGGGCACGAACAAATAAAAAAAATTGCGATCGCAGCGGCTCGATCGTCCATTTCTTCTAAGCAAAAATTAAATTCAATAGAAGCACACAAATTTTTACAGGATTTATTTCAATGTGAGAACAACCTTTATTGTCCAAATGGAAAAAAAATACTCTTTACATTGAGTTTAGAAGAAATTTCAAAACTTTTCAAAGGATAGTTATTATGTTCAATGATCGAATACAACGTCTGCGCCAACTATATATGAAAAATGGACTTGAAGGATTTTATATTGATGACCCCTTAAATATATATTATTTAACTGGACTTTCAATGAGTGCTGGACAACTTTTTATAACGAATGAAAAAGTTGAGGTAATCGTTGATAGTAGATATTTTGATTTTGCCAAAGCCCATAGTCCTTTCAAAGTTTATTTAGATAATCAATACCAATGGGAAAGCGTCCAAAAAATTGGCTTTGATAGCAATCTCATAACATTTAATCGTTATTTGCTATTAGAAAAAGTATTCGGTCAAAAAAACTTTATCCCGATTGAAAATGCTCTTTGTTTGGTAAGAATGATAAAAGATAATGAAGAGGTTGCACTATTAAAAGAAGCCGCCAACCTCGGATCTTTAGGGTTTGAGCATGTTATCCATTCTTTAAAAGAAGGGGTAACTGAAGAAGAGTTAGCTTTAGAATTAGAGATTTTTTGGAAAAGGAACGGAGCGCAAGGTTTGGGCTTTAATCCGATCATTGCTTTTGGAAAAAATGGGGCTATGCCTCACTATCGACCTGGAAAAGCTAAATTAGAAAAAGGAATGTCTGTTTTGATCGATATAGGTGTTTTGTATAAACATTACCATTCCGATATGACAAGAGTAGTTTTTTATGATTCTATAGACCCTCTAATCTCTCATCTTTATGACATCGTATTAGAAGCTCAAGAAAAAGCGATACAATCTTGTAAACCTGGAATCACCATTCAAGAGCTTGATCAAACAGCTAGACAATTTATTGAACATGAAGGGTTTGGACCCCAATTTATTCATAATTTAGGTCATGGTTTAGGTTTAGAGATCCATGAATGTCCTTTTTTAAAAACGAAAGAGCCTTTTTCTCATATGGTTTTAAAACCCGGCATGGTAATAACGATTGAACCTGGTATTTATATAGCGGATAAAGGGGGCGTTAGAATAGAAGATACTATTTTAATAACAGAAAATGGATATGAAAACTTAACTAACACTCAAAAACAAACTAAATTAATAATTAAATGAATTTACTAAAAGAATTAAATATATTATAATCTTATTTTTAATTTTGATTTTATAACTATAATGATCCCTTTTCGACAAAAAATATTCTTTATCTATTTGATCGTTTTTTTCTTATTTTTAGCCGGTTTATTCCCCTTTGTTAATCATACTGTAGAAAAACTTTCCCGCAAGATAATGTGTGATCGCGCGACTGAACTTATTGAACGCATTCAATCAGCTCCAAGTGATGAAGCGTTGGTTAGAAAATTAAAAGAACAAAAAGCTCTAGTTTTTTATCGGGTAAGCGTAATCTCTGATCAGCATAAAGTTCTCTACGATTCTCATACAAAAAGGCTATTAGGACCCCGCTTTAGTCAAGAATATGTAGTCTATCATCCAGAAGTGAACGACGCTTTTGAAAAAGGAATTGGTTATAATGAAGATTATTCGGAACTATTGGGACAAAAATTTTCTTACTTAGCAAAGTCTTTTACCTTTCATGGAAAAACTTATGTATTAAGAACAGCTCTTCCCCATAATTACATAATCGACTTATCGCATGACTTTGAAACAGGCGTTTTAACTGTTGCCACGGCAGTGCTTGTTTTATTTAGTGTAATGACATGGTTAATTATTCATTACATGACACGACCAATTCAAGTGATTATTGATGCTGTTAAGCCCTATCAAGAAGGAAATCTTAACACTATCCCTGAAATTAAATTAAATTCTTCTAATGCCTCAGATGAGTTTATAAAATTGGCTAATACTTTAAATTCATTATCTTTTCGTATACAGAAGCACATAGATACCTTAACATTTGAAAGAAATGAAAAAATGGCTATTTTAGAATCACTGTTAGAAGGTGTTGTGGCAATTGATCAAAATATGATTGTTACTTACGCTAACCACTCAGCCCTAAAATTCTTTCAATTGTCTTTAGAACAGTTAGTGGGTCAAAGCTTTAGCGTTACTCATCAACATAAATGCTATAATCTTTTATTGGCTTGCCAAGAAAATAATCAGATCTTGAACGACACATTGTATATAAAAAGAAATGAAAAAAAGATTTTTTTCGACATTGTAGCAGCTCCAAAAAAAGATGAAAAGGGAGCCATTTTAGTTCTTCAAGACAAGACTAGCCATTATAAGCTCTTAGAAATGAGAAAAGATTTTATTGCCAATGCATCACACGAATTAAAAACCCCCATTACGATTATTCAAGGCTTTGCTGAAATGTTACATGATAATGTAGATTTACCAGAGCAGACTATCCTTCAATTAACAGAGAAAATAGTTCGCAATTGTAAACGAATGACTACGCTAATTAAAGATTTATTAACATTAAGCGATGTTGAAAATATCCCCGAATCTCGTTTAATTGAGTGTGATTTAGAAGAAATAATTTTTAATTGTGTCGATAATGTAAAAGAAATGTACCCCGATGCCGAAATTATTGTTAAAAATTCCATGCCTCAACCCATTCATTTATTAGCCGATCCTAACCTTATGGAGCACGCTTTTATCAATCTAATTGAAAATGCGGCTAAATATTCCCCTCATCCAGCAAACATAACCATTTCTTTAAACGTGATTGATAATAAAATTCAAATCCAAATAGCTGATAAAGGAATTGGAATTCCTGAAGCTGATCTTGAGCACATTTTTGAACGATTTTATACTGTAGATAAAGCTCATTCTCAAAAACTTGGTGGATCAGGCCTTGGTTTATCTATTGTAGAAACGATTATTCATAAACATTTTGGTAGAATAAAAGTAGATTCTAAACTTAACGAAGGAACAACTTTTACAATATTAATACCGATTGAACAATCTTAAATTAGATATAAGGTATTTTTTTGTAGTTATCTAAAAAAGCAGTTAACCAAATTGATCTTATATTAACTATTTTCTTTCCTAACATACCATTTCATAGTATAAAAAAGTCTTTAACAATAGCTACTTTTCAACTATGGAAAACAACTCGCAAAAATTACAGTTACAAATAAAATATGCTAATCAAAAATTTACTGCTGCGATGCATGAGATTAGCAAAGTGATTGTCGGTCAAAAAAATTTAATTAAAAATCTTTTTATCGCACTGTTAGCTGATGGACACGTTTTAATAGAAGGTTTGCCAGGGCTTGCTAAAACTTTATCCGTAACAACATTAGCAAAGGTAATTAATTCGAACTTTAAAAGAATTCAATTTACTCCTGATTTGTTACCAGCAGATTTAATTGGCACCTCTATCTTTAATCAAAAAGAAAATAGTTTTTCTATCCATAAAGGTCCAATCTTTACAAATATATTAGTTGCAGATGAAATCAATAGAGCACCAGCGAAAGTCCAAGCTGCCCTTTTAGAAGTGATGCAAGAAAGGCAAATAACAATTGCCGGAGAAACATTTAAAGTGGCTAACCCTTACATGGTACTAGCGACTCAAAATCCGATTGAGCAAGAAGGTACATATAACCTACCAGAAGCTCAAATAGACAGGTTTTTGCTAAAAATAACGATCGATTACCCAGATCTTAATGAAGAAAAAGAAATTATAGATAAGATGGGAAAAGTTGAAAAAAAAATAGCGATAAATTCTATCCTAACAGAAGGGGATATCTTGCACGCACGGGAGTTGATCGATCAAATTTATATAGATGATAAAATAATAAATTTTATCTTAAATATTATTTTTTGCACCAGGTCTCCAGAACAATTTGGTCTTCCCGAATTTAAAAATTACTTAAGCTTTGGTATATCACCAAGGGGCTCAATTGCTTTAAAATTAGCGGCTAAAAGCAATGCTTTCATCTCTGGCCGAAGTTATGTAACGCCTTACGATGTGCAAGAGGTTTGCCATGCTGTTCTTAGACATAGAATAAAAAAAACGTATGAAGCGGAAGCTGATGAGATAAGTAGTGATCAGATAATTACACGCATTTTAGAAAAAATTCCAGCCCCTTAAAATTTTTATGATTGATAAAGCTTTATCTTTAGTAAAAAAGATAAAAAAAATCGAATTTCAAACTAAGTATTTAATTAATGGATTAATCGCTGGCTCCTATCGCTCTGCTTTTAAGGGTAAAGGGATCGAATTTGAAGAAGTGAGACCCTACATTTATGGTGATGATTATAGAGCAATAGATTGGAATGTAACCGCTCGATTTGGAACACCTTTTATCAAAAGTTTTAAAGAAGAGAGAGAATTGTCTATTCTCTTAGCTATTGATGTTTCAGCCTCTATGCAAATCGGCAAAACTGTTACTAAAAAAGATAGAGCTGCAGAAATTGCGGCTCTTATTGCATTTTCGGCAGTTAAAAATTCAGACAATATAGGACTTGTTCTGTTTGGAGAAGAAGTGGAAATCTATATTCCGGCTCGAAAAGGAATTAGCCATGTATTAACAATTATCAAAAAAATACTAACTCATACTTCTGCAAAAAAAGGAACCAACTTAGTTAATTTGTTTTCATTTATAGCACGAGTAAAGAAAAGAAAATCTATTTGTTTTATCATTTCAGACTTTCTAACACAACTACCTCAAAAAGAAATGGCAATTTTTTCTAAACAACATGATTTAATTGGAATATGCATTGAAGATACAATAGAAATAGAATTTCCTCGAGTAGATATCGTTCATTTAAAAGATATTGAAACGAACGAAATGGTTTTTATTGATTCTTCATCTTCATCATTTTTTCAAGAGTTTGAAATTAAGAAAATAGCTCTTCGCAATAAACAAAAAAAATTGTTTCGAAAAGCTCAAGGTGATTATTTACAAATAGCAACTGAACAAGATTATGCTCAGGCTTTGCAAAATTACTTTAAGAGCAAAAAATAAAGCCATGAAATGTATTTATTTACTATTTATCTTTTTCCCTTTATCTCTTTTTTCTATAGCTTGGCAAAAAAAAGATCCTGACAAAAATATTTTAGCTGAAATTGTTTTACCAAAAGATAAAGTTACCTTAGATCAAAATTTTCAAGTTATCCTAAAGCTTCAATATCCCATAACTTACAGAGTTTACCCTGAAATATTAAAATCACAGTTAATGGACACAGGATTTTACGGTTTTCCTCCTTTTGCCTTAATTGATATGAAAGAAACCACAGAAATCGATGATAATAACACCTTATTAACTTTGCAGTTTACACTATCTCCTTATGGAACTGGCAAATTTCCCATCACATTTTTTAACATCCCTTTTTTTCATGGAAATGAAGTATTTTATATAGCCACACCTTTTTTAAAAATATTTATCGAGCCCCCTTTAGAAAGAGAAGATGACACAATTTTTATCGAACCATTAATGGATTTTTCACATAATGTCCCAATGAATTTAACGTATGATAACAAAAAAATTATAGAAGACTCTATAAATAGTAGTTATGAATACAATCAACTTTTGAAGAATAATAGATCGATTCCTTTTATAGAATTACTTTTAATCATTTTAGGAATTAGCTATTTATGGTTTTTATTAAAGAACCCTCCAAAAGCAAAGTTAGAAAACTTAATAGTGTCTAATAAGCAAATACTAACTAATATTTCTCAAATATTTAATTCCGATGTAAGTCGTAAAGAAAAAATAGAAGCAGTTCTAAATCAATTAAATCTTTATACCGATAAAACTATCTATCAAGCTTTTCCCCATTTAGTTTCTTTAGGAGAATTAGTGCGTTTTGCAAATTATGATCCCACATCATCCGAATGGGATGAAATTATGAAAGAATTTCATTCTTTACAAAATGAAGAAATTAAAAACTCATAAAAATTTAATTTTCTAACCTCAATAGTTATTGCATTTCTTTATTCAATTTTATCGTAAAGGTAAGTATTTTAATCTTTTTCACTACTCGACTTAAAGCACATATGACAACGCTACTTACATCTGTTCCATTCTCAAAAAATTTTTGCCCTGTATTTGAACAACCTTTAAGGTTAACCTCTCCCCTTTTATCTGAAATACTCTTGCCAGATGGCAAACCAGTCAATGTAACTTTTGATCACCCTATATTGTTAAATCAAAAAAACGTGGTCGATCTAATTGACTCTATTTTTACAAAACCCTCTGTTGATGTTTTTTTTAAAGCTTTTACAAAATCCCTTTCCGATAAAATCAAGCAATGCGCCAAGTTTTACATGACTGGAGGCTTTGTTCGTTACTTAAATGAGGTTTGCGCTAAAGAGATTGTACAAGATGTATGGGCAAGAGCTTTTCCTAATGTATCAATGGAACTTCCATCTGTCAGAGAAGATCCCTATCCTTATCACGATTTAGACTTTAGTTTTACTTTGTCAAATTGGGACGGTGATCTTCAAGATTTAAAAATGGAGATGGACCTTTTAAGGGAAAAACTGATGAACGAAGGGGTTGTTAAAAAGTGTCACGTTAAAGATTTTTATGGGCAAGCCATTTATTGCTCGATGAACGTGATTTTACACGATGACACCTCTATTGAGTTTAGCTTTTACATAAGAAAAAAGGAGACAGCCTTATTTTCTTTGACTAACTCTTTAATCAACGTAGAAGCGCTTATAAAAAAAAATGAAAGGGATTTTTTTGTAGAAAGGGAACATGCTTTCTTTTTTTATGAAACGGCTTTATTAGGTCTATATCGCATTTGTTATATTTATAATCCGGATGAGATCAATGAACAGGGATTATGGAGATATTTGCATGGTTTATCTAAAGGTTTTGTTACTTGGCAGCAAAAGGCTTTAGATACTATCGCTGAGACTTTTTTTAACCAATGCCAGGACTTGATGCCAACTCCCCCCTCATATATAGACAAAACAAGAACTTTTTCTGCTTTTTGCAAAAAAACGTATCTGCGTCATGCCCCTAACAATTTAATCTATCGCTTTACCCTTTTATTTAACTTATACCAATTGCTAGGTGCTACCATAAAGGATAACAGCTGGAAACTTCTTTTTGAGCAATTAAAGAAAGATTTTGCAGAGCTTAAAATAACAAGTTTAGATCATTTAAAAGAAGCTGAAGCAGTCTTGTGTCAATTGTGTTCACTAGAAGGAGTTTTTGCAAAAGGCTTAACAAAAGTAACTTTTAGGCAAGTTAAGCTAGGGGCGCAAGAATTTTATGCTTTGGACGACCAGTTTGTTCTTTTTGTTCCTTGTAAACCAAGACTCCCCTTAAATTCCTGGACCTTAAATCATTGGGAATTTTTCTCTCTTTTTTTCTTTCGGTTTTCTCCCCTTTGGAAAGAGACCCTATCCCAAGAAGGCTATGCTTTTTTATTAGAAGCTTTTGCTTTAACCCCTGATATTAAAGTAAAACAAGCTATTATTGTTTGCATTTGGAAAAGCAAATATGAAGATATAAGGCAAAAATTGTTAGACCTCTTTGTTAAGATAGCAGATGTTTCTTATGAACCACTCTTTTCTTTATTATTAGAACATAATTACCCCCTTTTTGAAGAATTAACCATACAATTAGCCTTTGAGGAAAAATTGTTTTGGCTAGCTCATTTATTAGATAAACCAGTTACCCATCCTCAAGCGACTCTATTTTTCCAAAAAGTTTCTTTTAAACTCAAACGACTCCATTTACCTTTATACTTTCAGCTAGCCTATCGATTAGAGCTTCTTATAGACAGTATAAAAGATTGTTCGTTAGAAGAATTAGAAGTGGCGACACGCAACCCTTTAATTAGGTCTTTTCTTAAAGAGCAAATTAACGATAACAAAATTCCTTATCCCCTTTTATTGAGTAAGCTTTTTTATCTTATCCCCAATCCCTTAAAATTTTTAGCTAGCCTAAGAAATAAACTCTTAGAACCAAAACTTCCGATTGTTTTTTCCCTTTACTTGTCTCAAGCTGAAGAAGCTTTTTTAGAAAATGGGGATATGGAAGTTTACTTACAAGAAATAGAAACGATTTTTGGATTAGAATCTCACTTTACAACCTTTGTTGCCTTTTTTTACAAACACGCTGAAGTTATTTACTATAAAAAAAGAGATTTAAATCCCGCCTTTATCCTTTGGTGTGAAAAGATTTTAAACTGTAAAACATCAATAGAAGAAACTCATTGTTTATCTCCTTTTTTTCGCTTCCTAAAAGAAAAAAATGGCAAAAACTCTTTGCCAAATCTCCTCACTCTTTATAAAAACAATTCTCCCAATCCATTTTTACAAATCTTGTTAGAAAAAGCTCTATTCAAACTAGCCAGTTTTGAAAAAACATTTACCCATATTCATCAAGGATTACACTTAGTAAAATATTTCTATTCCCCTTTTCTTTTACCTTTAGCAACAGAACTTATTAAAAACTCTCGTGTAAAGCAAGAAACAATAACGCTACTTACTCCCATTATTAAAAAATATATCAAACGAATTCCAGCAATAGAACTGATTCCTTTTTGGAATAACATCTATCCTCACATCAAAACCATCTCGTTTGAAGAACTCTTCTTTTGTTTAGCAAATCAAATACTAACCGCCAATCAAACCCTTCCCCTTACAAATGTATTAGAAATAAAAACAAAATTGCTACCAAACTACCCAACTCTCTTCCAAGATTTAACGCTAAGCTATCTACAAACAGAGCTTAAAAATTCCTCATCCACTCTTTTAGAGCAACTTTTAAGTGTAATGCCTTACGTTGAAAAAAAAGCCCTTGAACCTTTAGCCGAACAAGCCATTGCATTAGAAACTAATCCCATAAAGGTCTTAGACTTTTTAAAACAAGAAGTTGTGTTATCCCTTCAGAAAAAAATTGATATACTTGGAAAATTGGTGTCTTTTGTAGAAACAATTGATGCAGAATATCAATTAAAAAGTGTAGAAAAGTTACAATTTTTCGTTAAAATCTTTTTACAACGTCATCTGGTTGACTTGACGAATAATCAAAAAGAGATCGTTTTCAATATCCTTAACGATTTTTATCAAATCTTGTTGCTAGCTAAACAATGGGATTTAGCTTGTGAACTTTTATCAAAGCTTTGTTATTTTTTAGACCTACATTTAGAAAACTTGTTAATACAAATTGAAAATTTTTTAGAGATAATCACTGAAAAAAATACGAGTAATAATACTCTTTACCTTCCAATACTAGAGCAGTTAGTTACTATACAACTTTCCACCAATGAGGAATCACATAGTGCATTGTTTATAAAATTCTATGGTTATTTTGATTATGTTTCATTAGTAAAATTAGAACCTCAGATAATCAATTACTATAAAAAAATCAAGACTATAGATTGGCAAAATATCAATGTTGATGAATATACATTAAAAGGATGGCATAACTTATGCCTACTATTTATGAATGCAAAAATTAAATATTTCCCTTTGTTTTTTAAAGATTTTTTTTATGAAATTATCACGAATTATAAGGAATTAATCTTTACAAATAGTCTCTTAATTGAACCTTACTTAAGCCACTTAAGCACTTGTAAAATAACACAAGAAGAAAAAAATATTTTAAATGATTTTTTACTAAAACATCCTTGTTCAATAAAAGATGAATTATTACACACCCTAGAGAAAAATTGTTTATCACAAAATAGTCTGCAAGAAATACGTCAAAAAGCGATTGTTTTTTACTGTCGAAAAATAAACCTTTCAAAAGCTTACGATCTTTTAAAAAAATATTATAGGGCATTTTCAGAAAGTTTTTTTCGAAAATATAGTGAGCTATTAAAGGACTTGATAGCAACAAAATTAGAAAGTACCCCTTTAGAAAGTTTAAGAATGATCTACTACATTCTTAAAACCAAAGAAATATTTCTTTTAAAAGATTTAAAAATACTTACGATAATTGCTGAAAAAAAAATTTCCATTACAAAACTTGAAGATGAAGAAGCTATAAGTAATTTATTCACAGTTTATCTTCAACTCTGCGAATTAAATCCAACTACTTTAAGCATATTGATCAACTCTTTTAATAAAATGATGTTTATAATTAATGATATAAAAATTATTTTTTGTCTCATTAAGCAACTATCTGTAATTTTATTAAAAAAAAAGGAAGTAATAAATGATCAAATCATCAAACAATTATTAAATACTATTTTTGACGCGAATCAAAGAAAAAAATTTATTCTAGATTATATCTTCTTAGAAAATATTTTTAATGATTATCTTTGCTACATTAAAGATTCTAATAGCAAATGTAATCTTGCTATTAAAGCTATAAGTCTAAGTATACAAGATTTACTTCTTTGCCATTCTGTAGAAAACGATGAAAACCTTACCATCTACTCAAGAGTAAAAACTTTCATTAACATTTTCCATTTATATTTTAACAATTGCTTATCTCTTGGCAATACACATGCAATTAGTCACTACGAATTAGTTTCCTGTACAGTAAAATTTATTAAACAATTAAATGTTGCTCCAATTTCCCTCCAAAATGAAGCTTTACCCACCTTAAAGATATTATTGAGTTTTTCAAGTTTAGTTTCAGCCTTTCCCATTTTACAACTCTATTCAGAAACTAAACAGTTTAAAAATCCAGTTATTCTAGAGATTCTTCTTTCCTTTATTGCACACTCTATTGATCAATCGTCTAATTCGATCGATTTAAACTGTGATATAGTAAGGAAATTTTTTTGTAATTTTTTTATACGAGAACAATTTAATGAAATTTTTGAAGAAATTTATTTCAAAAATAAAAAATATTTAAATCTTCCTGAAATAGAAGAAAATTATCAATACTGGAAATTTAAACATTCCATAACTTTAGATAAAGATTTTTTTACTTATCCTTGTAAAATAAAAATCGAAAAAACAAAACTAAAATTATATGAAAGATATTTAATTCAGTTTATAGATCAATTAATACCAGAAGATTTTACTAATCTTAGCAAATTCTTTTTAGATCTTTATTTTTTTCTATTACCATTTGATTTTGCAATTGATAAATCATCTTTAATTTACGATATTTCAGGCTTTGAGGATAATCTTCAAGCGACTCACGTTAATTTATTTACTTGTAGAAACAATTTGCTTAATTGTTATACCTTTGATTCCAATAATAAACTTTTTTTTGATAATTATGACGAAATTGTAAATTCCTATAACATTTCCATAACTATTTTAGAAAAAGCATTTAATTATTTTTCTTCTTTAACAATTTATAAAATAATTCTAAAAAAAATAAAATCTATCATCTATTCACAAGAAGAAATAACCTTTGAAAACTTTGTAAAAATTGATATTTTTATTAATTACTTAATAAAAAATGAACAAACCAGAAAATTAATAAGTGGTAAGCTTTTATATCGTTTGCTTTTTAAAAAAATTAAAGACACTCGCTATTTTTACGAAGTGTATAAGTTTGTTACGATCAAAACAATGTATACACTTCATTGCAAAAACCAAAAATCCTCTAAAGAAGAAGATAAAAAACTTTGTTTTTTATTGTACGAAGAAGATTATCTGTTTTTAAATAACCAAGCTAATGTGGTTACTAATAATATTTTAATCGAATTAATTTCAGACTTAAAAAATATAACATCCTATAATAGCTTTTTAATTATCTATATCCTTCAAACAAAACTAACTATTTTTAAAACACATATAAAACATTTAATTACTTTATTTACTAACACAATATTTCAAAATCCTTTTGCTAAAGTCTTGATTATCGATACACATCTACAACAAGAGTTTATCCAAAATAAAGAGATTAAACTAGAACAGTATCTTTTCGAATTACCTATGCTTTTATTCCAATCTTTATTTTCTGTAAAAAAGGTAACTAATTCAAAATTAAAACAGGGGCCTCGTAAGATTATTTCAAAAAAAATTGAGGAGAGGTTTGAAGATAGCAATAATGTTGCCTCATCATTCATTTATTACTTAAATCAAATTTCGAATTCAATCTTTGAATTAAAAAGACAAAAAAACAAAGAATTTAATGCTTTACAATTGGTAGCATTAAATAAGATTTTGTATAACCATCCATTTTCTAAGATTGTTTTTTTAGAATACACTTCACTCCTTATCGATCATTTTACAAGAATGTGCCAAGAAAATTTATATACCAAGAATGAATTGGAATCAGAATATTTTAGTATAAAAAAATTTATTCAGCACAAATTTAAATGTAGTGAAGAAAACTTGAAAAGTTTGACTTTGGTCTATGAAAACCAAAAAAAGTTTTTTTAAAGTATCTATTCCCCTAACTTATAATAGATTAAATATTTTGATATAGATTAAAGGCATATTTATTTTTTTTAAGGAAGTTATACATCTTCTAGAACAACAACATCGCCCCATTCCAGTTTTTTTATTTGTTTATAGTGGGGATGTTTTTTTGTAATTGTAGGTTTTTCTAAATGTCCATCACGACAGATTTCTAAAGCTAGGTGACCTGAATGCTTTTGAGGATTTCCAACTATCCTACCTTTTAAAGGATCGTAGGAAGAAATATTTTTTTGTAAAATTAAATAAGAATATTTTTCATCTTCAAATCCTTTATTTACTCCCTTTACCATCCGATGCATTTCAAGTCTTTGTAACCTTGTTGAAAAATGGCACCATTTTAGACTTTCTTGCATAGGGCATTTTTTGCTATGGGTACAAGGCGCTAAAATCGATGCACCATTAGACAATAAAAAATCCCTAGCTCTTAAAATATTACCAAATCCAAAGGAAGTACCAGGTTCTACTAAAATTAAATATTTGTTTGTAGAGATCCATAATTTATTTAGTAATAACAACTGTTCATCTGCGGATAATTCATTTAATACATAAGAAGCAATGCAAATATCATGGGTATTGTAGTTTTCTTGTACAATATTTCCAACTTTCCAAGTTGCCTCTTGTAATGAGTGAATTTTTGTATTCTTCATTAAGCTTTTGCCAAGCTTAACTAATTCTAAATCCTTTTCTACTAATGTTATTTCTTTAAGCTCGATCAGATTAGCTAAACACCAAGATGCAGTACCAGGCCCTGCCCCAACGTCTAAAAGGCTCTTACAAGTAATAAACTCTTCTAAGTTTTGCATAGGGCTTACAATAGAAGAAATACTTGCGTAAGTTGCAGGCATGCGTGTTGCAAGATAAGAAATTCTTTCGATATTTGATTGCATAAAGGTTTTATGATTTTCTTTACGCTCCCGATATCGATCTGTTAAGGAATATCTGGCTTCTTTTAAATGATTTAAATTATATTCTTGTAATAAAGATATTATTTTACTTTCTAATTCTTCGGGAAAGTTACTCATATAAAGATGGATCTGTTTTAGAAATGTCAAAGTTTAATAAATCTGTCCATTTACTCCCATCTTTAAATCTTTGCTCGAAATCTAATTGAAGTTGTTTTTTTAGATCTGAGTTATCGTCTTTTGCTTTAATTAATTGTTTAAATAGATCATTTCGGTAATTAATGATATCTTTAACAATATTTGGACTTTGATATAAGGCTAGTAAAACTTTTTCAGATGCTAGGTAAACACGGATTTTTTTGCCATTTTTGAGGCTTATATAGTTAAAAAGGGTAATGCGAGTTTTGTTATTATCTTCTTGCAAATCTTCCTTTTCTACCTCATCTCCGACGTCATCTGTTATGTGACTTAAAGAAGCAGCATTGTTTAAATAGCCTTTTTCAATAAAATAGAAAAAATCTTTTAGAATTTCTTCTTTTAAATCAATTTTCACTAAATCAGAAATTTTATCTTTATTTTTAAGCATGGGGGCTTGTTGTTCGATAGCAAATAATAACTCTTCTACAATATTAGGCCTTATTTCTAACAATTCTTGAAAATAGGGGATATCTTTATAAATTGTATAGATGAGTTCTTTTGATAATGCGAAAATCTTTTCATGATGAGAAAGATTTTGGTTTCTCTTATCAAGATTCACAAACGTTTCCCAACTAATTTTACTAATAGCCTCGTTGGGTTGTTTAGGGCTTGTTCTAGACTGATTTGAATCGAAAGTGATCTCTTTATACCATTTATTGTGTCTTTCGTTATTATAATTTGTTTTTATGTTTTTTAAATAACGATGTAATTCTATTTTTGTGTCAGTAACTGTTAAAAATGATTCATATTTAGCATAAGTCATTAAACTAATCATTATAATAAATGTAGTAACATAAATAATAACATTCATAAAAACTCATTCATAGACAAAGATTTGATCGGAATTTGGAAAAGAAAAAATGTAGTAATCAGTCAATTCTCCATCCCCCTTTTTTCTTTTTAATTGGATTTTAATTAATGCAGGTAAAGTAAAAAATTCTTGTTTCCAATTATTTATCCAACCTTCAACTGGTTTTAAAAGTATTTGAGAAGGTTGTTGTAGCAATCCTTTTCTGGTTTTATTTAAAAATAGGTTTTTATTTTTTTGTTCGGGATAATAAAAAAAAAGCTCCATTTCTTCAATTTCTTCCATTAATACTTCTACATGGGCGGGCGGAATAGAATCTAACATCTCATGATCGTCTTCAGGTAGAGGAATCGTTGCAAGACATAAGTTTTTATTGTTATCAACAAATAATCTTCCAATTACTTGATTGGCAAAAAGGGAATCTCTCATCCCTTCATTATGATAAGTAAATATTAAGTTAGTTGATCCATTTTTATTCAAACTATGTGGTTGTTGAGATGTCAAAAACACAAATTTTTTTTTTACATCTCTTGGAGAGAGTGTATGATGGAATACATCTTGTAAACGATTTTCAATATGAATTCTGTTAAAAGATTCTTTTTGCAGTTGTTCAACGACAACACTTGATCGATCTATTATTTTTATATAAAATCCAAGGGTTGTAAGAATTAAAGAGATTAATCCCAAAGCAATAAGAATTTCAATTAGGGTAAAAACAGGTTTTTTCAGCTTCATATACTTATTTTACTGTGATGCAGCATTACATTTTCAAAAAAATAATCAATAGTTTTATTTTTTGTAGGGTTTTCATAAATAAACTGTACTTTTATCAAATAAGCGTAAGAAGGTGCTTCATTTTTTGGTTTTCTTTTGTAATCAAATTGATAATAAGCATTGTAATTTGAAGGGAAATTAATGGATTTAGCTCCAAGCCATTGCTTTAACTGTTCCACATTTAACGCCACTTTCTTTCGTTGCAAAATATTTTCAATTGGAATGGCTTGGTTATATAGTTGATAACTCAAGTACCCATAAAACAAGTTTGAGACATGATCTAACTCTATTTCATTTAGTAATTCTTTTTGCATTTTAACAAGTTGAACATGAGTACTAATTAAAGGTAAGATGCAAGTAACAATCAAAGCAAAAGCAATCAAAACTTCTAGTAATACTATATGTCTCTTAGTTCTTCTGATCATTTCAAACCTATTTTTTCAACAATTTCTTTTAGAGTTTGTTGAGAAAAATTTTTTAATGTGGTGTTATCTTCAACACTTTGTCCTTTAGCCTGTTCTTCGTTTGTAAATATTTCTATTTTTGCGGGAATACCTTTAAGTGGAATATAACGATTTAAACTGTTTGGTTTATCAGGTCCAGTTGACAAATATAATAGGGCTTTACTCATGTAAAAACCCTTCGACATAAAAAAAATAGATGCGCTATTTGAATGGGAATCATTTCTTAATGTATCTGGAAAATTAATATAACGAATCGTTTTTATGAAATATGGCTTTGTATATTTACTCATCCAAGGCTCTTCATTTTGTCCTAAAATTTGCATCGTAAGTTTAATTTGTTTATTGTCCAAACTCTCAAAGGTAATTTTTATATCTTTGTTCATCATCAACATTAAATTTTGAGCAAAACGCAATCGTTCGGCAATGAAATAAACTTCATTATTAAATTTTTGTTTGGTAACAACTTCTTGAATTTTAACGAATGCAAAAGATGCGATGATTGCTAAGAAAGAAAAAGCAATCATCATTTCTAAAAGAGAAAAAAACAAAAATCTTTTCTTTATCATCTATTTTTTTTAGAAGCTTCGTATGCGTTACGATGTTTTGATTCAACCTCAACTTCGTGACCATTTACAGTTACATTATATTCATAGCCCCAGCCATCTTTTTTTAAAGCTTCTTTATCTTTTACAAGGGGTGACTTATCTATTATTTGTTTCCAATTACTCTCTATGTCGTTTAACAGATAGGGATCTTCAGATACTGCCATATTTAAAATATTTTCTAATTTTTCTATGCCAGCTTTTGTTTTAAAAGATTTTCCCTCATCAAGGCTTCCACGATAATTATAGGCGACTACTCCAGTAATCATAGCTATCAAGAACATTACGATCATAATTTCAATCAAAGTAATATATCTTTTTTTTGGTTTCTTTATTTTCATTTTATACCTCACATAGTAAATGAACTAATATCTGACATGGGCAACAAAATGGCCATCAAAATTAAGCCAATCATAAGTCCCATAACGATTAAAATAACAGGTTGTGCCAATGCCATTAAACGTTGTAAAGTTTTTTCTACTTCTTCTTCATAAATATCAGCTATTTTATTTAGCATTTCTAACATACTTCCAGAATCTTCCCCAACAGACAACATTCTAGTGACCATTGTTGGGAAAACCTTGGTCTTAGTAAGTTCTTGGCTCAAAGAACTCCCTTCGACAATTTTTTTTTCGGCATTTTGAATAGCTTCTTCCATCACGACATTTTTCATAACCTCTTTTGATATCCTTAAAGAGTCTATCATAGTGAGACCTCCTTGTAATAAAGTAGCCATAGTTCTACAAAAACGAGCAGTGGACGTTTGCACAATCAATGTTTTAACAAGAGGTAAGCGCAAAGCTACTCTCTCGAGCCAAATTTTTCCTTGTAAAGAGCGGAGCTTATAAGTGGCAAATGCTACTATTGACCCAATTAACGGAAAATAAATCCACCATTTTTCTCTTAAGAAATGACTAATATTCAAAATGCTTTGGGTAAAGCCATTTAATTCCCTATCTTCAAAAATTCCTTCTATGGAAGGCACTACAAATCCAATTAATAAAGCAATTATAAGTAATGAAAAAGAACCTAAAACAGAGGGGTAAATAAGTGCAGTGGTGATTTCTTTTTTTAATTTAATTTGCCTTTTAAGATAAGAAGCTAACTTTTCTAAAACAATATTTAATGCACCAACTGTTTCCCCTGCATGAACCATAGATCGATATAATTTATCAAAACTATGAGGAAACATTGCCATTGCTTCTGATAATGACATACCAGCTTTAATTTGTTCTCCTAAACTTAAAATAACTCTATGAAATGGCTCTCCACGCGATTGTTCTTCTAATAAAACAATGCTTTCATACAAAGGTATACCAGCATTCACCAATTGAGATAGTTGAATTGTAAAATTTAATAAAGTATTTCCTCGTAAATTTTGTTTTGAGGAGTAAACTGTTTTTTCAGAAATTTTAGTTACTAAAATCCCTTGCTCTCTAAGTCTTCCTCTAGCTTCTTTTTCAGATTGAGCTTCTACCATTCCATTTTTTTTCTTTCCGGTTGGTAGTATGGATTGGTATTGGTATAAAGGCATAATTATCCTTGCTCTTCGACCCCTCGCGTAGCTCTAAGTACTTCCGCAACAGTTGTGAAACCTTGCTTTACTAACTCTGCGCCATGATCTAATAAAGTAGACATGCCCGATTGTAAACCAATCCTTCTAAGTTCAACCGCATCTGGACTTTTAACAATTTGCTTTCTGATTTCATTATTCACGATTAGTAACTCATAAATACCATGACGACCTTTATAACCAGAATGATAACAACTTGCGCAACCAGCACCTTTATATATATGACCTAAATTTAAGTCTTTTACCTTCAAACCAATATTTTGTAATTCTTTATCCGTAACATAATCTGGAACTCGACAATCTGGGCATATTTTCCTAACTAAGCGTTGAGCTAAAACTCCTACAATAGAAGAAGATAATAAATAAGGTTCGATACCCATATCTACAAGTCGTGTTATAGCGGAAGGCGCATCATTAGTATGCAAAGTACTTAATACTAAGTGTCCCGTTAATGATGCTTGGATAGCTATTTCAGCAGTTTCTGTATCTCTTATTTCTCCAATCATTATAACATCGGGATCTTGACGTAGAATGTGTCTTAAACCAGTTGCAAAATCTAACTTGATTTTAGGTTGAACTCCAATTTGAGCAATTCCCTTCAAATTATATTCAACCGGATCCTCAATAGTCATAATATTGGTTTCTTCACTATATATTTCACATATTCCGCTGTATAAAGTGGTTGTTTTCCCACTCCCGGTGGGTCCAGTCACTAATACTATTCCTTCCGATAGATTGATTAACTTTTTAAATTCTTCAAAAACGGATGGTGGCATTCCAATTTTATCAAGTCCAACTATTACATTGCCCTTATCAAGAATACGTAAAACAATCCTCTCTCCCCCAGCCACTGGCACAGTACTCACACGAAAATCTATTTCTCTTCTACCCATTTTTAGTTTAATACGCCCGTCTTGCGGTAATCGATGTTCGGCAATATCTAATTTTGCCATAACTTTAATACGAGTCATTAACTGGGCTTGATATTCTTGAGCAGGACTGTGTCGATTTTGAAGAACTCCATCTATCCGATATCTAACTCTTAATGTATTTTCTAAAGGTTCAAAATGAATATCGGAAGCGCCTTGTTGGATTGCTTCAGTTAAAATTAAATTTAATAACTTAACTATTGGAGCTAAGTGCGCGCCATCATCTAACAAGTCATAAACTTCAATTTCACCATCGTTTCTAATTTCGTCAGATTTCGATAAGTCGGCGATTAATTGAGATGCAGCTCCATGCTCGGTGTTGTACAATTCATGTATAGCATTGTCAATAGACTCTTTGGAACTAAAGATAGCTTTAACAGGTTTATCAAGAGTTAAACGCAATTCTTCTAAAGGTTCTAAATTTAAGGGATCAGCAATTGCTACCAAGATCACATTATCTTCTTCTTTAATGGGGATACAAGTATTCTTCTTGGCAAAAGAGTATGGAACCTTTTTATAATATTCTTTGGGTAAGCTAAAGGTTGTTAAATCATCAAAAATTGGAATGCCAAATTGCAGCGCAAGCGCTCGATTTGCCTCATCCCCACCAAGCATTCCCCTTTTTACCAGTTCATGATCTATTGAAGAATCTAACTTTTCTTTTTGGACATTATTCACATCCATCATAAGCACCTTTATTTGGAAAACGATCGATACATCTTTCTTCTTCTCTGCCAAATAAAATTTTCATAGTAGTTCCGAGTAAACGATTTTTTTCCATTTCTCGAGCTTCCACTAATTGACATAAGAAATAAGGTATGTCACCTGGCCTTCTTGCCATTTCCTCACATCGCAATTTATTTAAATCTTCGCTTGGATCCACAATTATTTTAGGCGTAATTAAAATAAACATATCGGTTGCTTGATCTTGTGTTTGGTTATAGCTAAATAGCTTTCCAATGCCAGGTAGCTCTCCTAAAAAAGGAACACCTTCTTTTCGATCAAAATAATTTTTCCTTCTAAGTCCACCTATTATGACAGATTGTCCATCAGGAATTCTTACCTCATTTGTCACAGCACGATTTGTTACAGGAGGTCTATCACTACCATCTGGTTGAATGGTTTCAAATGAAATGTTTGTTAACAAATTAACATAATTATCTGTATCAAAATCATCTTCTCCTTCTGCCATGTGAATAGTTGGAGTCACTTCTATTTTAATACCATAACGTGCTCTTGCAAAAGATCTTTTTAAGGCTATGTCTCCAGTAGCTGGTATCTCATATATACCTGTATCGATAGAAATCTCTTCTGTTAAATCAATTCTAGCTGGAGTTTGATTCATCGTTAAAACAGATGGAGCCGAGTTAATTTGTATATCTTCTTGAGTTAGAAAAAATTGATAGATTAAATCAAATGCTGGGATACCACAGCGTGAATTTGTGCTAGCAAAAAATTGTGTGATTCCACCAATAACACCCTTAATACTACCTGCCCCAAAGAAATCAAAACCTGTTTTTTCGTGACAAGTTGAATTGCCACCAATTCTTAAAAGATTTAGACCAAAATTGGTACTATTCGTTAATCTTTTTTCAAATAGTAACACTTCGATTTGTACCATTTTTTTTGGTACATCTAAACGTTTGATAAGCTCCTTTAACTTTGGCAAAATATCAGCTTCGACAACCATTACAATAGCGCCAGTTTTTAAATCTACAATGAAGTTATCTCGTCCGGTATTAGGATCTCTTTCTGGTATATCTCTAGGTCTTGGATCTACAACATAGCGGTTGTCAAGGTAATAGCCCGGATCAAAAATGTTTCTTGGTGGAAAAGGTTGACCTAAATAACCCGCTTGCTCAACACCTTGTGGAATAACTGGTGGTGGTTCAACATCGATTAAATCATTGCGAGCAGCAGCTTGCTTGGGAGGCACTGTCTTAGCTTGTTCTTCAGTAATAGGAGATGTTTGAACCATTAAGGTGTAAATTTTTTGCAAAACATTTGCTAATTCTTCAGCGTCGGAATGTTTAGTTTTATAGGAATAAATTACTTTGTCTCTTGCAACTCCAACATGACCTTCCACTTCGCAAATGATTTCTGAAGCCCTTCGGATTTCTTCTTTAGTTCCGATTAAAAATAAAGCTTGCGCAATTTGAGCTAAAGGTAAAACCTTTAAACCGTTAAATCCTCCCCCTTCATCGGATCTACCATTTGGACGCATAATCGGGATTGGTGCGTTAGGTGCGCTTCTGGGTCTATTTAAGGGCGGCGATCTTTCAGAACTCTTTGCTTCCTCTACAAATTGATCAAATACAGCAGACAATATTTTTGCCATGTCTTCTGCATTAACCTTTCTCAAAGGAACTATTTTGTACTCTTTATCTCCTTTATTTGCAGAAACGAAGTCATATAATTTTAAAAGTTCCTTTAATTCTGTTGCCGTACCGATAATCAAAATATCCCTTCCAACCATTTGTAAAACGACGGTTTCGGGATTTATAAATTTATCTAAAAAAACCCAAGCTCGTTTAGCTTCTTGTGGTTCAGGAGTTAAAACAAAAGCAGCCTTTGCATCATTTGGTATTAATTCAAGGTCTGTTCTTTGGTTAGTGATTAATTGTATGTAAGAGCGGTCTTGTTTTAGCAGATATAAAGTTCTTAAAAAAGGATTTAGTTGCTTTATGCCAACTCCATTTTGAGCTAAAATCAACTCCAACATTTCGTTCCAAGAGGATCGCGGAATTGGTATATTTGAATTAATGCTTACTTTTATAGAGGCAATATCTGGAGACATCAAATAAACAAAGTCTTGAGATCCAAAATCAATGACTAATTGCCCCAATGTTGTTTCAGGTTGGTGCCAAAGAGCATATTCTTCCCCTGAATTTGCTTCAACGCCCATTGCTCTCCAAGTATTTTCCAACATACTTATATGGCTTCTAACTTCATTGATTTTATCTAAAAGCTCACTGTAAGCGCATTCTGGAGCTTGCTCTTGATATAATTCGTTAACATGCGCATAAAGACTGCGAAGGTCCTCTTGTGCTTCTGCTAGCTCATGGTTTACTTCATTTAAGAAATTATGCATCTCTTGCGACATATCCCCACTTGCGTTTGTTACAGAACCAGCTTTTTTTTCAGATATAGTTTGCGCTATTATTGAGCTTGTGCAAAACGTAAAAAATAGGATAAGTAGGGAGGTATTTAGTTTCATAAATTTTCTCTTTAGCATGGCTCTTTAATGAATATTAATCATCAGAGTTAGATTTTTCGCTTGAATTATCAGTTTCTGCTTGTTTGACATTTATTTGAAGCGTTTTTGCATTTATCCCTTTTCCTTTCATTTTGTCTTTGTTGTCAGCAACTGTTTTTCCTTGTGAAATGGGTATTTCTAATTCATGCATATCTGTACGAGGGATATTGAATACAACGCCTTTTATAAATTGCTTTTCATCCTTTTTAATTACATCGTCGAAGATAAATAAAAGTCCTTGGACTTTTCTTTCCACAAAAGCATCGATTTCTTCTGATGTTGAGATTTTTTTCCAACCTTTATCAGTCAACACCAGCCAATCTTTTGGGCTTAAAAATATTCTTTCTTTATTAACTTCAAATACAAATTGAGAACGAGTTCTAGCTCCTAAAAATTTAAAACTTTGTTGAATATTTTGGGGAGCCCAAGATTCTTGCATTTTTAGCATGTTTAAGATAATTTTTCCTTTACCTTCAACATCCCATAATTCTAAACCCATTAACCTATCCTCTATTTTTTTTATAGTTAACAAAGGATATTCTAAAGAATCGTAGCCAGGTTTCACAACATGCCATCGATCATTTTTCCAAATTAAAGCTTCACTCATCCCTACATAAACAGAATAAAAATCTTCCCCTTCTCCAAAATCAATACGCTGTTTTCCAATCACATTTGCATATTCAGCTCCACCATGTCTTTCCAAAAATTTATCCGGACCATGCCATTTAGCTTTTTGACGCGCAAGTATTCCCCCATCAACGTGGTATTTGCCCAAAGACCAACTACTATTTGGCATACGAACGTATTCTTTTTCAAGAATTGAAAATGTAGCTAAGGACTCAGGTTCATGAATAATGGTTCCGTCACCATCTTGCATATACACATTAATAACCGCTTCCTTATCTTTATCGCTCACAGTCAGCCACAACGGGCTCTCTTGACCATCGTTTAAGAAACTGTATTGTGGAGGCGACGTTTTTTTATCATAAAATAGATAATATTTTTTTTCAGGGATTAGAGCAGCTGGTGTCTTATTACCATTGAAACTAAAATGTAAACGAATTCGATCAGATCTAGCATCAGGTCTTCCATTTTTTCCATAGTAGATCAAATGTTTTTTTAAATCAGGCAGTTGCAAAGAGGGAGAAACATATTTTAAGGAAAATAAAGGACCGTTAATAGCAGCATAAGCTTCTTTAGATTGCGTAAAACTGCCTGAAGGAAGATTTTTTTTTATGTACATGGCATCGTAAGGTTCTATCTCTTCTTGATTTAATGAATGAAAATACCAGCCACCAAATGCAGCGATTAATAGCGACAAACAGGTAAGAATATATGTAGCAGATGTTAACCAATTTTTTAACATGAAGAATACAACCTTTTATTTATTAATTATTTAGCAATAAAAGTTGAAAGATTTCAATATAACACAAAGAGAGAAAAAAAAGCAGCAAAACTGTAATCTAAATTTTTTTATTGATTATTCTGCTATCCATAGAGTAAATAATAAATAATAAATTAAACGTTTTTATATATGGAAAAGCCATCTCAGAATCAGGAAAATAGTTTTTCAAAAAAATGGAAAACTCAATGGGAAAAGTATAATCAAAATAAAGGGGCTGAGGGTTTAGGAAATCACAATCCTTTAATTTCTTACTTTGTATTAATTATTGGATTTATATCTTTTATATTTTTTCCCTTTTTAGGATCTTTTCTAATAGGTTTAGTTTTCGGTAACTATTTTTTTAAAGAAATTTTCTCCTTTTTTAAAAACTTTAATCAATTTTTGCAACTTGAAGGAAATTCAAAAACTATTGTTTTAATAGTTACTTGGATAATTATTTTTTTAAGTTTACCAGGCTTAATTTTTGGTCTTTTATTAGCTACTGGATTAAAGTATTTTTTATCAAAAACACATTAAAGCCCCTTTAAAAAAAAACATAATTTTATCATTGTATTCAGCCAATCTATTTTATCAAAAACGACGTAATCTCATATTGAAAAGTTCCTAAATAATTGTTATGCTTGCGCTCGCAAAAATGGAGTTGCATCAATGACACATAAAATAAAATATTGGTTTTCTTCTTACTTTATTTTTTTTATCTCCCTTTGTTCCGGTGAAAATTTTGAGATCGAAACAATGGATGACATTTATTCTCATATAACCAAAGAATGTCTAGTTATTTTTGATATAGATAATACCCTTTTAGAACCAGCTCAAGAACTTGGTAATGATCAATGGTTTTACGCAAGGCTTAATTACTATAAAAAAAAGGGATTAAATCATACGATTGCTTTAGATAAAGCACTTTCTGAATGGCATTCAATACAAAATGTGACAAAAGTGACACCAGTTGAAAATCACACTTATTCCATCGTAGCCAGTTTTCAAGATAAAGGACAAACTATTATGGGTCTTACCACAAGAGGTTTGGGATTATCAACCAGAACTATTGAACAGTTACACTGCCTAAATTTTGATTTAACTAAAACGGCTCCCACATCTCATGAAATTTTTTTTTGGAATGGTCAAGGCGTTTTGTTTAAAGGGGGCGTTTTGTTTACTGCGGGAACACATAAGGGCAAAGCTTTAAAAAAATTCTTGGATCAGATTGGATATAAACCTAAAAAAATTGTTTTTATCAATGACAAAGCATCACATCTAAAAGATGTTGAAGAGTTTTGTACTGCTAGAAATATACCTTTTGCCGGTTTGCGTTATGGACATCTAGATAAAAAAGTAAAAAATTTCAGAGAAGACATTGCACAAATCCAATGGGAGCAATTTGGAAAAATCATTTCAGATCAAGAAGCATTGGAAATCCTTAATAAAAACAATTTATCTACAATAGCAAAATAAATTAATTGATTAAGTTTGGGATCTTCAAAACTTTAAAAAAAGTTAGAAGATTCCTTATTCACTCTTTTGTTAAATGATAAGTTTTTCGATAAAATTCATTCATCATTTTTATCATATCTTCTTTAGACACGAATCTTTTTTGACAGTCAGGTAAACTATTTAAAAATTGTTTACCATAATTTTTAGAAAACAATCTTTTGTCTAAGCATATTATGCAACCTCTATCCTTATGATGACGAATAAGTCGCCCAAAACCTTGTTTAAATTTAACAATAGCATGGGGCAAAGAATATTCAAAAAAAGGATCTCCGCCCGCAGCTAATATTGCTTCAGATCGAGCTTGTATAATTGGTTCTGATGGAACCTTAAATGGTAATTTGACAATTACAACACACCTTAAAGCATCCCCGACTACATCAACTCCTTCCCAAAATGAATCTGTAGCAAATAAAATGGATCTATTGATTGTTTTAAACTTGTTGAGTAACGTTTGCCGATCTTCATCCCCTTGTTTTAATAAAGGCATCTTATGACTATCACAGAATTTTTTTAATTCTTCGTAACAAGTTTTTAACATGCTATAGGAAGTGAATAATACAAAGGCATTCCCTTGGCTTGCTTTAAATATCTCCTGTAACGATTGTATAATGGTTATTATGTAGTTTGAATCGTTTGGATAGGGAATATCGTTTAGACAAAGTACGATCGCTTGATTTTCATAGTTGAAGGGGGAAGGATGAACATTTTCTTTAACTATAGTTTCTTTACCTATCCACTCCGGATTTAGACCTAACCGCTTTTTTACATAGTTGAACTTTTGATTAGTAGTTAAAGTGGCGCTACAAAGAACAATGGTAGGAAATTGTAAAAATAAATATTTCGCTAAAGAACTGGAAACGTCTAGCTCCACATCGATTAATGACGTATTTAACCCGTACTTTAATAACTGTGATTCAATCCACCTCACTTTATTTGCAGGTGGTGCTTGTATTGAAAAATCACAAATAGCACATAGTATAGCGTCTAAACGATTTTTTAAAGCTTTGATTTCAAACCGAATTCCTTTGGTCATCTCATCTAATTTTTCTAATTTTAAACTTTTTAGATCGTTTTCAGCTGCATCTATCATTTGCAAATATTGCTTTAAAGCTTCTTCTAATCTTTTTACTTTAGGGATAATTAATGTTTGCCAAGATGATTGTTGAATATGCTCGCTTAAGACACGCAGTTTATTTTCTTTAATAGTACTAGCTTCATTTTCATAAATATGATGAGATTGATCTAAAAATTCATTAAAACCTTGAAATAGTTCTACAATATATTGTTGTACGTCCTTTCTAATTACGGCAAAATCTAAATTCAAGCGTGTTAAAATGCGAGAAACATCTTCAGGAGTTTTTTGATTTTTAAAAAACTCTATTATTTTTTGTCTGAGTAATGGAATTTTTCCCTGATCTTTTCCATCCTTTTCAGCAGATAATCTGCCTAAGAGTTTAAGAATTGTTAAATAATTTATGCGACTCCCAAAAAATTCTGTGGCTATATCTTCAATATGATGAGCTTCGTCGATAATTAATCGTTTATAATCTGGTAAAATGCGATAGATGGAAGGAATTGTTTCATCACTTCTTAAGTTTAAGTCTGAGAAAAGGATATGATGATTAACAATAATAAGTTGAGCATCTTGAGCCTCTTTTCGTGCTTTGAAAAAATGGCAATCTTGAAAATAGGGGCATTCCGTTCTAGTGCAAGTATCATACTCAGCACATACTTTCTCCCACATAGCAAAAGTTGGAATAAATGGTAATGAGGATTTAGATCCATCAGACGTTGTATAGCACCAAGCTTCAATTTTTTGAACTTCGATAGCCTCATCCAAGCTTAATGTAAGAGCTTCTTGCCTGGTTTCTTCTAATCTCCTCATACATACATAATTTTGCATCCCTTTTACTAAAACCGCTTTGATGGAGATATTCAAAGCCTTTGCTAATTGTGGAATGTCTTTTTGTAAAATCTGCTCTTGTAAATTAATGGTTTTAGTGGAGATAACGGTTTTTTCTTGGTGCACTAAAGACCACAAAATAGCCGGAACTAAGTAAGCTAGGCTTTTGCCAGTACCAGTACCTGCCTCTATTAAAGCAATGGACTCATCATTGTAAGCCTCAATGACTTCTTCCAGCATTTTTTTTTGAGAGTCTCGAACTTCAAATCCTTTAAAAGATTTACAAATAACCCCATCGGGCTTTAGTAATTCTAAAACCTTATCAATTTTTAAATGGGCACGAGTACTTTCTGAAAAAGAATTAGGCATGTAGTTATTGTGTATAAGAGGTGCAAATGATTGCACCTCACTTTTAAAAGATTATTCTGCCTCTAATAAATCTAAAAAGGCTTTTAATTGTTTAGAGCGTGTTGGATGACGCATTTTGCGCAAAGCTTTGGCCTCAATTTGACGAATCCTTTCTCTTGTGACGTTAAATTGCACACCGACTTCTTCTAATGTTTTAGGCTTTCCATCAACTAATCCAAATCGTTGTTTTAAGACTTCTCTTTCTCTATCAGTTAAAGTAGATAAAACTTCATTCATTTTATCTTTTAAAATAGAGTAACCAGTCGCTTCTGCTGGAGAATCGGCAGCTGTGTCTTCTAAAAAGTCCCCAAATTGACTTTCGCCACCATCCCCAACTTCAGCCTGTAACGAGATGGGATGTTGCGCTATTTTATAGATTTCTCTAACTCTTTCGGCTGAAATGCCAAGCTCTAAGGCTAGTTCTTCAGGAGTTGGTTCACGCCCAGTTTCCATCATCAGTTTTTTAGCACCGCGCAAAACTTTATTTATAGTTTCGATCATGTGAACTGGAATTCTAATCGTTCTTGCTTGATCTGCAATCGCTCTTGTAACTGCTTGACGAATCCACCAAGTCGCGTAGGTTGAGAATTTATAACCTCTTCGATATTCAAATTTTTCAACCGCTTTCATAAGTCCCATATTTCCTTCTTGGATTAGATCTAAGAAAGAAAGTCCACGGTTTGTATATTTCTTAGCTATTGAGATAACTAAACGTAGATTAGATTCAACCATTTCTCTTTTAGCTTCTTGGCTTTTATCCATCCAACGCTGTAGCATACGAACATCTTTTTTAAATTCATCAAGTGTTCTGCCAGCCGCAAGTTCCCGTTTTTTTAATTTTCTTGAAGCTGCTGCAAGTTTTGATGCAGCATACTTATTTCTTTCAGCTCTTGGTATTAATTCTTGAATTTCTTTTTCAAGCTCTAAAAATCTCTCGTAAGCTCTTAAAATCAACTCACCAAAATCTTCAATAATATTATGCCTTAGATGGAATCTTCTTAAATAGGCTTGTGTGCGTATACGACATTTTTCAATATCATCGGCCATTTTAGCTTGGTCATTTTTCTTCAAGTCTGATTGGTTTTGCTTAATCAACAAAGTTTCTAATGTTCGATCTTCTTCTTTTAATAAATGGCAAAGCTTAGGTAATAAGTTTAAATACTCTTGTTTGTTAAGGACTTCTTTTTCCGCTACAGATTTGTCAAAGCGCTCTTTATTATTCATTAAATAATTGGCGATAGAAATGGTCTCTGAATTACAGTAACGAAATCGTAAAATAATTTTTTCTATTTGTATTTGAGCTTTTTCAATACGTTTTGAAATTTCAACTTCTTCTTCTCTACTTAAAAGAGGAACGGATCCCATCTCTTTTAAGTACATTCTTACAGGATCATCTGGAGTTCCTTCTGAACGTTTTTGGATACCTTCTAATTCTTTTGCTTCTTTTTTCTTTTCTTTTTGGCGTTCTACTTCAGATTGATTCAAAATTTGAATATCCATACCGCTTAAATAGATCAAAATTTGATCTATTTGATCAGCTGAATCAAAAGTCATTGGAAGAATTTCATTGATTTCTTCGTAAGTAATATAACCTTGTTCTTTGGCAATTGAAATCAACTCATCAACCTTTTGTTGATGTTGCTGAGAAAAATTCGTTTTATAATTTGATTTATTCATGATTTCCTAATTGATATACTTAGCTTAAAATCTAGATCTAGATAAAAGACTTGAGCACTTGATGGGATCAGATATATAAACTGATCGTATGGTTTTACTTACGAGTGAAAAACTCAAGTTCTGAGGACTGCTATCATGAGGAAAAATAGGGGTTTTTGTCAAGTTTATTGACAAAAGGTCAAAATGCCCAATATTGATTTTCAACATTTTATGATCTATTTCCTTAAAAGACTAAGAATGAACGTAAATTTAAGTTCTGCTAAAGTAATGATTACTTCACTTTTTATAAAACATTATAATAATTCTCAAGCTTTAATTATGCAATTGTACGCTGAAACTAAATATAAACAAATCATTCATGTCAATACTAGCAAAAAAGAAGAGGAATATTTTTGTTTAGAATGTAAAAACAAGGTGCGTCCTAGAAAAGGTTCTCTTCGACAACAACATTTCTATCATGTAAATTTGTCCCCTGATTGCAGGCAAAGTAATAAATCGGCCGAACATATTCAAACCCAAATATTTATCCAAAAAATACTTGATGAAAGGGATTGTTTCTTAGAACATCCCTTTAGAGAAATTAACCGTATTGCAGATGTATACTGGCAGTCCCAAAAACTTGTTTTTGAAATACAATGTTCCTTTATTTCTCCGCTCGAAATGCATGAGCGGATGTTAGATTACCAAAGAATCGGGCTTGGGGTGGTATGGATTTTACACCAAAAAACATTCCAAAAAAAATTTTACTCTAAAGAAGAAAAATTTTTAATTCATCATTCTCATTATTACACATCTATCGATAAGTATGGTGAAGGTGAAATTTATGATTTATTTTATTGTGAAAAAGAAAAAGCTAGGTATTTTCTTGCCAAAAGAGCGATAAATTTAAACGCTTGTACAAAAGTTAAACCAAAAGGCTCATTAGGAATACCCCCTAATCTATTTCTCAGAAAAAAATATTGGAAAATTTTTAATAAAGACGATTTTTACCATTTTGCCTGTTCGAGTCTTAACAACAAATTATCTTTAAAAAAGTTAGAAGAGGGCAATTTATTTTTAAAATCATTTTTTTATAATGGCCTGACTCATTTTTTTTCTAACTACATAAAATTGCCTATTAAAGTTATTTATCAAACTGTACTAGAAAATTCTTGTAAGTAAGAAAAGAATTCGTTAGCAAAATTGCCAAGATTTGGCATTTGATAGATTTGTAATTTTAGTCTAATTGAATTTTTAGTCTAAAAGGAAAGAGAATAGGAAAATAATTCGTCTTCAGAAGTCAGTTCTTTAGTTTCGCTTTCAAAAAAAATGATAATCACTTGGTTTCTAAAAATTCCAGAAGGAATTACGCCAACTAAAGCATTTAAATAAATCTTGTCATTATGCTTTGTTTTAAACTCAAAAGTTGTTTTAACTTCGTTTTTCAAGGTTAATTGAGCGATTGCTTTATTCCATTTTTCTAAAGAAGGATCTAAACAATCAAAAAAATGTTGAGATATTTTTTCGTGATTAAGACCTAAAACTTTTCTTAAAGGTGGATTAGCAAATAATACTTTATTTTCTTTAGGTGCGAAAAAAAGGATAGAGGCATTGTTTTCATTCCTCAAATTATCAAATAAAGTCCTCAAGTCTAAAGCAAAACTATCTAAAGAACTTTCTTTATAAAGATAATTATTCGCATAGAATTGATTGGAAGAAGATTGCTTTTGAGCTAATTCCATGCACCTTTTTAATTGTATTGAAGCATCTTCCCAGCTTTTTACTTGCTGGTTTAGGGGAAGCCCTGAAGCTATATTTTCATTAATAAGTGTTGGTTGAACGCTTTCTTTTTTTGGCTCTTCTAAATCCTTAATGCCTAAATCAGCTAATTTTAAAAGAGTTTTGATTTCATAATTTAAATCACGTACTTTACTTTCCAATTGATTAATATAGTTTTGTTTTTTTTCAATAGTTGCTCTTAAATCATTAATAAATAAAATAGATTCTTGAATCTTTTTCTCTTTTTCTTCTAATACCGCTTCAATTTCTTTTTTATGTTCTTTTATCTGTTCAGCAATCATTTCTTTTTCTTTTTTTAAACCAACATTATCTTTGGTAAGAACTTCGATCTCTTGCTTTTTTGCATCGAACAAATCTTGTAAAATTTTTAATTCTTCTTGAACATTTAACAAAGCCTGTTCATTTTGATCGCTTAGTTCTTGTAAAACGCTTTGGTCGGTAGGGATTAGATTCGCTTGAAGAGTTACGTTTTTTTGAAAAGTCAAATAGCTATAGAAAAGTAATAAAGTGCCAAAGATTGGAATGAGTAAACCGATAGACAAAATATTCCAAAGATCTTCTGAAGCAAGATATTGAAAATTATATATTGCTAAACTACAATACGGAATAAAATAAACAAAAAAAATGATAAGTAAAAACTTATATTTTGCCTCTTCTTTTGCCATTCGTTTCTCTTTTAATCTTCTTGAACTTGAAATCTGACTGTTTTAAAAATCTTTATTTTTCAAGTATTATTTAAGACAACTTAGAGCAGCTATTTTTATGCAACTAAAAGCTTAAGGTTAATTTAACAAAAAAACAAACTCTTGACAACAAATTATCGAAAGTTTTTTTTACTATCACAACAAAGTTGGAAATAAAGTTATTTTAAGTTGACTTACCGTTAAATTAGGATGAAGAGGATCTTGTGATGAGATCGGTTCGATACAAACGTAAGAACTGTCTTTAGGATGATATAATTGCCAACAATTTTCTTGTGAATTTGACCAATATTTAGTCAGCAAATGGTATTTGGATGTTTCAAGTACAATTTCTCCTGCCATTGGATTTGGAAAAGGTGTAAATGTAAAGTCGGCTTCACGATCTAAATTAAAGTTTAATTCATGATTTTTATTAAAATCCCAATCAGATGGTATGTTGGTTGGTTTTCTATCGATTAATACTGTTTTTTGAACTCTTGACTTGATAACGCCATTCCCTTCAGGCAAATAATAGTAATAGTGAATCCCAATTAATGAATCTGTATCGCTTACAATACTTAAGTCTAATTCTAACCCTTGATTAGTTAATTGAGCATGAAATCTAATAGTAAAATCTTGCCCTTCTAATTCTGCTAAAGAAATATCGTTCCATTTATCTTTTCCAGATAAAATACCACTAATCCACCATTTGCCATGATCATATTTCCACGGTGCATATCTTGCTATCCCATGTGAAAAAGGGTCTTCAATACCATGCTCTTTGACATAAGCAATATGGGAAAATTTATCTTCATTTCTTAAAAAGGGTAATGTGTCTTTTTGCCTGCGGTAAAAATGAGGTCCGATAAGAGGGCCGAGTCCTGAAAAACGATTGTTAAATGCAGTTCTTGTTGTTTGATCGATTAGTTCAAAATCGTTTATTTTAAAGCTTGTCAAGTTCATTCCTTTTTCTGGCTCAAAACTTGCCTGATAAACGATCCCGTTACTTGTTGCATGATTTAACGTTATTGCCACTACCATCTTCCTATAATTTGTTTTTTACATAATACCCTAAACCTAAAAAATAGATACATATGCCAATTAAAATGCCTCCCGAAATTAATTCTTTAAGAGGGAATTTTTTTTGCAATGTGGAAATTCTTGGCGTCGAAGAATTTATCCAAACTGTCCACGGGTATTTTTTAAATGCTTCAATTTGTTTTTCAGCAGCATATAGATTTTTGTAATAATCTGTAAAAATAATATCTGAAGAATATTGTTTATTCTTATATGCGTATGAGTAGTTACTTTTGATATAATAGGATTCTAAGCTTAGAGAAATGGGAACAAACTCAATGGCTATGGGTGCTATTTGCACATCCAAAGAATAGTAGTTGTGCAATTTATAGATAGCTTTACATGTAAAAAAAATGGCAACCAAAGCCAATAAAAAAAAGCCACCTTTCCAAATCCAAGAATTATTCATATTCTTTAACAACGTTTTAATTTATAGAAGATATCTTAAATTTTAGATTCTTTGTAACTTTTTGATGGAAAAATTGGTTTTTTTCTAAGATTTAGGATAAATGACACTAAATGGCTAAAATATTTTATAAAACCCAAAATAATTATAGGGCTTTGTATTGCAACGAGAAAAAATAAGAAGGTTTAAATTTAACTATATTAACGTTCAGATTATCCCCTAATTAAACCAAAGTTTAAGGCTGTACAAGTTGATTAAATTCGTCAGGTACAGGTGAAACGAATGTTAATTTTTTTTGTGTTATGGGATGGGTGAAAATTAATTTATAAGCATGCAACCCTAAACGTTGGATTGGGTTTATTGTCCCACCGTATTTGTTATCACCAATAATTGGATGACCAGAAGATTGACAATGCACACGTATTTGATTTTTTCGACCGGTTTCTAACTTTATATTGATTCGAGTAAACTTTTTTGTTTGATTGACTACTTCATAATGAGAAATAGCTAATTGACCTTTGCTCGAGCTTGAAGTCTCGTGCATTTTATACAAAGCATCTTCATATAGATAAGATTTCCAGCTACCTTTTAAAGGATTTAATTTTCCTTCCACAATTGCGACATATTCCCTTTCAATTGCATGCTGCTCAAACATTTCTTTTAGCTTGACATAGGCCTCTTCAGATAAAGCAAAGAGCATTAAACCAGATGTGTCTTGGTCTAATCTATGAACAACGTAAACATTTTTGGGACGATAGTATCGTTTTAAAAAAGAGTGAGCTGTAACTCCTTTTTCGAAGTTGGTCGAGACACTTAATAATCCAACCGGCTTTTCAATAACAACTAAATCTTTATCTTCATAAATAATAGAAAAATCTTCTTCTATAAACTTTTTCTTGGTTGAAATTTCAATTTCTTGCCCTGGTAATAAAGAAAATTGACCAAGCTTTTGTTTTACCCCATCTACGAATATTCGCCCGCTCTTTAACCACGATCTTAAGGTGGTTTTGGAACTTTGAGGGTATTGCAAGCTTAAAGCTTCTAGTAAAGTATTAGTATTTTTATTGATCCACTTCATAAATAAACAAATTTTGAGTTTTTATTATAAAGGTTAAAGTAGATGATTCCAAGAGTTTTAACTGATATCTACAAAATTTTAATTATTTCATCTTAAAAAAGATTTTTATTTTTTATCTTTCATTTAATTTAGTAAATCTTTGACGAATTAATTTCTGCCGTTTATAATCTCTCTTTTAAAAAAATAACTAAACCTCAGAGGAATAATGGCTAAGGAAAAAGACAATAAAAAGACAAAACGTCCAACAGCACTAAAAAGAGATGATCAGAACGAAAAACGTCGTATTCGCAACAAAGCTTTTCGCTCAAGCGTGCGTACAAGCATTAGAAAATTAGAAGAAGCCATTGCAAAGAAAGATGCGTCTGTTACACAAGAAGTATTAAACGATGTTTATAGTTTAATGGATAAAGGTGTAAAAAAAGGGGTATATAAACTCAATAAAGCAAGCCGCACAAAGTCTCGTTTAGCCGCTAAAATTGCATCAGTTGAAGCATAACTTAAAAATCACCTTTTTCCTCAAAGGTGATTTTTATTCGAGATTATGTGTTTTAAAAATGGAATAACAATGCGTTCATTACGCTTAAAATTAGTTGTAAGTGCTCTTTTATTTTTCTTCTTTAATTGTTCCGCTATTGAGCCCTCCTTAACTCTATTTATTCCCATGAGAGATGGGACACAGTTACCGACTGATATTTACTTACCTCCAGACAAAAAAGAAAATCTACCTTGTATTTTAATTCGTAACCCATCAGGTAGAAAAACAGAGCCTTGGCTTCAATACCATCAACTAACTCATTTTGGGTATGCGGTGGCATTTCAGGATACAAGAAGCGCCCTCGATGCAACAGGAAAAACTTTCCCCTTTTTGCATGATGGTTGGGGATCGGAGCAAGACGGTTATGATACGGTTGAATGGTTGGCAAAGCATCCAATAACGAATGGAAAAATTGGAACTATTGGTTTTTCAGCAGCAGGTATTACACAGTTATTAATGGCTCCTTCGGCCCCCCCTTCTTTACAGTGTCAGTATATTGGAATAGCAGCGGCAAGCCTTTATCACCATGCTATTTTTTCTCAAGGTACTCTTTTAAAAAATCAAGTGGAAGGTTGGCTTAATCTTTATGCCAAAGACAAAAGCGTTATAGATTTTGTCCAGTCACAACCCCTTTACAACGAATTCTGGGAAAAATTTAATTCCTTACCAGTCTCTCACCAGGTTCAAGTACCCGGTTTTATTTATGGTGGTTGGTATGACACTTTTCTAAAAGGGACCATTGACTCATTTGTAGCTCGACAAAAAAATGGGGGGTCAGGAGCTCTTGGAAAACAAAAGCTATTAATTGGACCTTGGACTCATCATTGGCCGAGAAAAACTGAACTTGGCGATTTTAAAGTTCCAAATAATGGCGCAATGAGCGCTTATGATATTACACCACAAAGATGGTTTGATTATTATTTAAAAGGAATAGACAATGGTATAGAAGATTTACCAAATATTGTTTATTACGTAATGGGGCCATTTGATGGCTCAAAATCTAGCGGCAATGTATGGAGAACAGCTGAAAATTGGCCGATTCCTGCCAAGAAAGTCCCTTTTTATTTAAATCAATTACAAGAAATTTCTGACAAACAAGCTTTAAAGGAAAAAACTTATAATTATATCCACAATCCTGCCAACCCAATCCCAACTTTAGGTGGAAAGAATCTATTTTTGGAATCTGGTCCAAAAGATCAACTATCTATTGAGTCCCGTTCGGATATAGTAGTATTTACAAGTCCCCCTCTGAAGCAAGACATTGAAGTTACTGGTGATTTATCCGCAACGATCTACTTTTCATCTAATCTTGAACAAACCGATGTAATTGTGCGCTTAACGGATGTATACCCTGATGGACGCAGTATTTTGATTGCTGATGGGATTCATCATTTTGTCAAAAAAAATAACACGCCTCAAAAATGTGTAATTGATCTTTGGCCAACAAGTATTGTTTTTGCTAAAGGACATAAACTGAGAGTTTCTATTAGCAGCTCTAGCTATCCTAAGTATGATAATAACCAAACTAACTTACCCAACGATGTTGCTGAAAATAAAATTTTTGTTGGAAAAAAATACCCAAGCTCTATTACTTTGCCAGTCGTTAGACAAGGCAATGAATGGTTGGTTACTCCTCAAGATGATATAACGGATTTAAACTAAAAAAAAAGAGCTTAGCATTAACTAAACTCTATTCATTAATTATCTATACAACTAATTTTGCTTCTTTTAGTTGCTGATGTATATATTCTGCACGCTTATGAATAATATCTTCTTGCACAACCTTATTGTTGTCATTAAGAATTAAATGAGATCTTTGACAGTCAAAAAATAATTGGTTCAATTGTTCAGAAGAAATCCCTTGGATCCAATTCATTTCTAAACCAAGCTTGATAAGACTTAACGCGTTTAATGATTCTACGGCTTCAATATTATAGGAGTGTACTAAAATTCCATAGGCTCGGCTTACCATATCTTTAATGGTTGTATTTTGGGTTTCTTTTAATTCTTTTCGTGCCGAATTTTCTTCCATGATCAACTTTGTAGCATAACTTTGTAAACTTGCTATAATATTTTCTTCTGTCACACCTAAAACATAATTATTTTGGATGACAAGTATATCTCCAATAATTTCTGTAGGATCTCCATGTATTCCTGTAATCCAAATAGCTTCATCGTCATTTTTATCTAAAATATCTTCTATTTTTCCTGTATGAATCAAAGCTGGCAATTGTAAATAGATAGATATTTTCAAACCTGTGCCACATTGTTGGAAGTCGGATGTCAAAAACCCAAAACGAGGGCTAAAAGCAAACCCAAATTTTTTTCCAATTTGAGTTTCCAACTTCACTAATTTATTCCAAGCAAATTCAATATTGCCTTCTAATTCTATCCATCGCAATTGTAAATGATCTTCTAAATTTATAGACGCTAAAAATTGCCCTGTGTCATCCAAAACAAACCCCTCACCCGTATGCGCCTGATTAAAGTTATTTTTGGATAAATAATGTTCAGATAAAAATCCTTTTTCTAAAGGAGATAATTCTTCTGCTTTTAATAATATTGGATTTACTAAAAATTTCTCACTAAGTAAAGACTTACTTAAAAAAGAAACAATTTGCTTCCTTTTTTCTAAATCAAGTTTTGAAGGAAAATTAAATTTATCAATATTTCGAAACAAACTAATCGTTGAAGCTAACCAAATATTATTTTGATTAGTTTTCCAAAGCTTACTTTGCGTTTCTAAAAAGGGTGAAGAATTTGCCATGGATTATTTTTCTCCATTTTTATCTGTTAGAGCCTTAATCTCATCCCTTAATTTTGCAGCTTGTTCGTAATCTTCTCTTTTTAAAGTCTCTTTTAAAGCTTCATTTAAGGCTAAAATTCTCATGGAAGGATTTATTTCTTGTATTTCGCCGGGAGCTCTTCCAATATGTATAGGGGTAGTATTTTTTTTACCTACACTTATCCTTTGCGTTAATTTGTCTAAGGAATCGAGTTCAGATAAAATGATTTCACCAAAAACTTCATAGCAATTTTTGCAACCAAGTGGTGTTCCCATTTTTAGGGCATCTAGGGTTGTTCCACACTCGCCACAGGCAATAACTCCCCCTTGCAATTTGCTAGCTCTTTCTGCGGGTGTTAAGCCATGCAATCTTTTTTCTAATTGTGGACAATCACCACACATGCTTGTATGTGTTATGGAGTTACCGACGATTTCTGTATATCGAATCATTACAGTTTTTTTGCATTCCCCACACTCTAAAGGTCTTGGAGGAATTTTTAAAAAAGAATTTTCTAGTTCATCTTCATTTTCATTTGCCATAAAAATCCAGCTACACCATTAGATCTTACGATGTAACTTACTATTCTAAATTATGAATTTAAAGTAAAGAATTGAACTATAAAGAATAAAATTTGCCATTTCTGGCAAATTTTATTATAGAAAAAATGAGTCTTGATGGACTCGAACCATCGACCCTCTCATTAAAAGTGAGATGCTCTACCGACTGAGCTAAAGACTCAATGACCCCAAGGGGATTCGAACCCCTGTTATCGGAATGAAAATCCGGTGTCCTAGGCCAGACTAGACGATGGGGCCGGATTGTTTAGCTTCTTCTTATATTGTTTAAAGAAGAAGCAACATCTTATCCGTTTACTCTTTTTTTTTGCAAGGTCAAATTTAATAAAATAAAAAAAAAAGAATTTTTTACCATTCTTCAGTTAGATTATATCTTGAGATAGTTTATTGCACACAAAATAAGATTATCCAAAACATAAGTAAACCGCATTCAAGTAAATAATCTAACCTATAATTTATAGCAATTAGATAGTTAAAATATCTTTTTCTTTTTTCTCTGCTAATTCGTCCGCTTCCTTGCAAAACTTATCAGTAAGTTCTTGAATATTCTTTTCAAATTTCTTTTGTTGATCTTCTGTAATTTCAGAGCTCGATTTCATTTTGCGAACTGTGTCATTGCCTTTTTGACGTGCTTTTCTAACCAAAACTTTCGCATCTTCTTTATATTTATGGCATTGTTTAACGATGTTTTTTCTTAACGATTCATCCATTGGGGGTATTTTTAAAAGCACTCTGTTTGCCTCAACAATTGGACTAAATCCAAGGTTTGCTTTTTCTATTCCTTTGCCAATTGCCGCTACGACACTTGGATCAAAAGGAGTTATCATTAACGTTCTAGAATCTGGAGCTGTGACTGAGGCTAAATCTTTTAAACGCATATTGCTACCATAAACTTCTACCGTAATGTGGTCTAGCATACCAGCGTTTGCTCTACTTGTTCTTAATCCTTTTAATTCAGTTTTTAAATGTTCAATTGCTGAAGTCATCTCTTCTTTTACATGATCTGGTAATTTCATTATAATTCTCCTGTTAATCTGCTTTGATAATACTTGAGGGACACTCTCCTAAAACAATTTGTTTTAATGTAAATTTGCCTAAAGCATTCATATTAAAAACCATAATAGGGAGCTTTTGATTTCTACAAATACTTATAGCTGTAGCGTCCATCACTTCTAATTTTTGAGTTAAATAATCACTATAGGTTAAGCTATCATACTTTATCGCTTCCTTATATTTCAAAGGGTCCAAATTATAAATGCCATCGACTTTAGTGGCTTTTAACAAAATATCGGCTTGCACTTCGCTTGCTTTTAAAGCTGCAGCTGTATCCGTGGTAAAATAAGGATTACCGGTTCCACCTGCAAAAATTAATACATAACCTTCTTTTAAATATTTTTGAGCTAGATCCCAACGAAAGCTTTCTGCCACTTTAGGACAATCTAAGGATGTTAAAATTTTTGCTTTACAACCGTGCTTTTTTAGGTATTGTTCTAGTACTAAGGCATTCATCATGGTAGCTAACATTCCAATTTGATCAGATGGTGTTTTTTCCATACCAAGCGCTTGCAATTGTCTACCTCGGAAAATATTCCCCCCTCCTATCACTATACTCAATTCAAAACCTTCTTTTTGCATTTTATCAATGATAGAAGCAAAATAATCACAAGCTTTGGGATCAACTCCAAACGATTGTTCACCAACTAATATTTCACCTGATAATTTCAGTAAAATCCTCTTATAAGGCACAGGAGATTGATTGGGCATTTTGACCTCGAATAGAAATGTTTACGTAGGGTAAAATCTACCTAAAAACTAAAAAAAAAGCGATTTTTTCTTTTTGAATTCAATAGCTTTAATAGTTATAAATTTACAAGAAATTGTAGAAATTTGATCTTTTAAGTATTATTTTGAAATAACTTTTAAAGTAATAAAAAATAAAGTATACTAATTGTTTAAATTGTTCTTAACTAACAAAATTTATTTTTTCTATTTTTAAAGAAAAATCAATAAAAAAATCTTTAATTTGAAGCAAATTGTGAGAAAACATGACAACCCAAGAAGAACTTTATCAAGCAAAGAACACTTACAAGTATGGCTTTTCCACAGTTGTTGAAACAGATTCTTTACCAAAAGGTTTAAACGAAGAGACCATTCGAGCGATCTCTGAAAAAAAGCAAGAACCCTCTTTCATGCTCGATTTTCGCTTAAAGGCCTATAAAAAATGGTTGGAATCAAAAGAACCTCATTGGTTGCATGGATCTTACCCAGCTATCGATTATCAAGACATATCTTATTATTCAGCACCTAAAAATAAACCTGCTTTGAATAACTTATCAGAAGTAGATCCAGAGATTTTAAAGACTTTTGAAAAATTGGGTATCCCTTTAGATGAACAAAAACGATTAGCGAATGTTGCTGTTGATATGGTTTTTGATTCGGTTTCGATCGGTACAACTTTTAAAAAGAAACTAGAAGATGCAGGCGTTGTGCTCTGTTCCATATCAGAAGCCGTTCAAAAGTATCCCGATTTAATAAAAAAATATTTAGGAACAGTGGTGCCAATTGGGGATAATTATTTCGCCACGTTAAATTCAGCGGTTTTTACAGATGGCTCTTTTGTTTATGTACCCAAAGGTGTTCATTGTCCCATGGAACTTTCCACTTACTTCCGCATTAACGACAAGGAAACTGGGCAGTTTGAAAGAACTTTGATCATTGCAGAAGAAGGATCTTATGTAAGTTATTTAGAAGGATGTACAGCACCCTCATACGACAAAAATCAATTGCATGCCGCCGTAGTTGAACTTATTGCCTTAGATAATGCCGAAATTAAATATTCTACAGTTCAAAACTGGTATTCTGGAAATCCAGATACAGGACTTGGAGGAATTTATAATTTTGTTACGAAACGAGGAGTTTGCAGAGGTTATCGTTCAAAAATATCTTGGACGCAAGTGGAAGTAGGCGCTGCTATTACATGGAAATATCCAAGTTGTATTTTACAAGGCGACCATTCTGTAGGTGAGTTTTACTCTGTTGCCTTAACTAATGGCAAAATGCAAGCGGATACTGGTACAAAAATGATTCATGTCGGCAAAAACACAAGTTCTACTATTATTTCTAAAGGTATTTCAGCTGATAAATCTCATAATACTTATAGGGGTCTTGTTAAAATAGCAAAAAATGCTACAGGAGCTAGAAACTATACTCAATGTGATTCTATGTTAGTTGGCGATCAATGCACAGCAAACACTTTCCCTTATATTGAAGTAAGTAACGCTACAAGCCAAGTAGAACACGAAGCATCTACATCTAAATTAAACGAAGAACAATTATTTTATCTATCCTCCAGAGGAATATCAGAAGAAGACGCCATTAGCTTGATTGTCAATGGGTTTTGTAAAAAGGTAATTAAAGAGTTACCTTTAGAATTCGCTGTCGAAGCACAAAAGCTTTTAGCTTTGAAATTAGAAAACTCGGTAGGATAATTAACCATTTAGGGACATTCATGATAGAAATAAAAAATTTACATGCTGAAATTTCTGGTAAACCCATTTTAAAAGGGTTTAATTTAACAGTCGCTGCAGGCGAAATTCATGCCATTATGGGTCCAAATGGCGCTGGAAAATCAACGTTAGCAAAAATTTTAGCCGGGCACCCTTCTTATGAAATCACAGAAGGGGAAATTTGGTTTAAAGGGCAAAATATTTTAGAAATGGAACCTGACGAAAGAGCGCATATCGGAATATTTATGAGTTTTCAATATCCGGTAGAAATTCCTGGAGTAAATAATGTTGAATTTTTGCGTGCGTCTTATAATTCTTTAAAAAAAGCTCGAGGAGAACAAGAAGTAACTCCTGAAGAATTTGCCCTTATTTTAGAAGAAAAAATGAAGCAAATGGAGATTAAACCTGAATTTAAATCGCGCAATTTAAATGAAGGTTTTTCAGGTGGTGAAAAAAAACGCAATGAAATTTTACAAATGGCGCTTTTAAATCCAAGTTTAGCCATTTTAGATGAAACCGATTCTGGATTGGATATCGATGCTATGAAAATTGTAGCACAAGGGGTTAACTGCGTTATGAACTCAGATCTTGGATTAATCTTAATTACCCATTACCAAAGACTTTTAGATTATATTAAACCTCATTACGTGCATGTAATGGTAGATGGAAAAATTGTTCAATCTGGAGATGCTTCTTTGGCATTAACGTTAGAAGAACGAGGTTATGATTGGTTAATGCAAACGACTCATGAGGATGTGTAAAAATGGTGTATACGGAAATCGAGGAAAATACGTTTTTAGCTCATTTACAGACTTTACAAAAGCCCAAGGAGTTAAACCATTTACTTGATGATTTGCGTCAAAAAGGATGGAATCGCTTTTTAGAATTAGGATTACCTAGCAAAAAGGTAGAAGCTTACCGCTATGTTAAACTTAGAAATTTGTATAATAAAAGCTACTCCCTTCCCCCCATAAATTTTCAAAAGAATTTGCAGTATAAAGATCTAGTATCTGAAGAAAGTAAACATTCGTATCTTCTTTTCATTAATGGAATTTTCTATCCAGAATTATCTGATACAACAGCCATTCCAACTTCCGTTGCTATTTCAACATTTAATACAGCCGAAGATTCGTTTGGTAGCTTTTTAAAAAATTCTATTACAAAAAGCATAAAGGAAGAACAAGACGCTTTTGCCGCCTTAAATTTGGGTCAATTACAAGAGGGTTTATTTGTTTATATACCTCCAAAATGTGTCATATTGCCTCCCATTCAAATAGTAAATCTTTACTATGCGGATTTCCCCATAGCTGTAAGCCCAAGGATCCATGTTTTTGCAGGTAAACTTTCACAAAGTAGCTTTGCTACAACTCATCATTTTTGCACAAGTGTCGATACGTTTATTAATTTTGTGACCGATTTTACTATTGAAGAGGATGCTAAAGTTGACTTTTTTCAAAGTACATTAAATCAACCGTTTAACAATTGGATTTTAGACGCTACAAGAGCCCAACTAAAGCGAAACAGTTGCTTTAAGGTAGTCTGTCTGACAAATGGCAGTTCAACAATTCGCTATGACTATAAAGTTTCTTTGACAGGTGAAAACAGTGAGGCTAGCTTGAATGGTTTAGCTCTTTTAAATAAGGCTAACGAGTCCCATTCACATGTTTTAATGATACACCATGCCCCTCATTGTCGTTCCATGCAATTATTTAAAAACATTTTAAATGATAATAGCCACGCAAGTTTTGAAGGAAAAATATTTGTACACCAAATAGCGCAAAAAACAGAAGCTTATCAGCTAAATCAAAATTTACTATTAAATGATCACGCAACTATTGAAAGTAAGCCTAATTTAGAAATTTTTGCTGACGATGTTAAAGCTTCTCATGGAGCAACGATCGGACAGCTAGATAAAGAGCAAATTTTTTATTTGCAAACAAGAGGATTTAATCTTTCTTCAGCAAAAAATTTATTGATAAAGAGTTTTTGTGAAGAAATTTTAGCAATGACCCCTTTTAAATATTCTTTTGATGAGATACAACCAACAGCACCTGAAGTTGTAAATTAAAGAGGTAAAAATGGAAGAATATAATTTTTCTGCTATTCGCTCCGATTTCCCAATGCTACAAAAAAAAATGCATGGAAACCCTTTAATTTATTTTGATTCTGCAGCAACTGCTCAAAAACCAAAAAGTGTCATTGAGGCCATAACAAATTTTTATCAAGATCATTATGGCACTGTTCATAGAGCCATTTATCAATTATCTTTACAGTCGACTCAAGAATTTCAAATTACGCGCGAAAAAATTCAAAGATTTCTAAATGCTTCCTCCTTTGACGAAATTATTTTTACAAGAGGTACTACTGAATCAATCAATTTGGTAGCTTATTCTTTTGGAAAAGCTTTTCTAAATAAAGGTGATGAAATCATTATTTCTGAAATGGAACATCATTCAAATATTGTTCCTTGGCAAATGATTTGTGAAGATAAGGGATGTCATTTGAAAGTGATTCCCATGAATGACAAAGGAGAACTACTTTTAGATGAATATAAAAAAATGCTATCGTCTAAAACTAAGTTAGTTTCAATCGCTCATGTTTCAAATTCGCTCGGAACAATTAACCCTATTAAAGAAATGGCTAGTATGGCTCATGAAGTGGGAGCCTACTTTTTAGCTGATGGTGCCCAAGCTGTTTCTCATTTACCTGTAGACGTGCAAGAGTTAGATGTGGATTTTTATGTCTTTTCAGGCCATAAACTCTTTGGACCAACTGGTATTGGTGTTTTATATGGTAAAAGAGATTTACTTAATAAAATGCCTCCCTATCAAGGCGGAGGAGATATGATAGAAAAAGTTACTTTTAAAGAAACTACATACAATACATTACCTTTAAAATTTGAAGCTGGAACGCCGATGATTGCGGAAGTTATAGGACTTGGAAAAGCGATCGATTATTTACAATCAGTTGGTTTAAATAAAATCAAAGCGTGGACCCATTTTTTATTAGAGGAATTAACAAATAAGTTAATAGAAATAAAAGGTTTAAAAATTATCGGTCAAGCTGACCAAAAAAGTTCTATTGTAAGTTTTACTGTAGAGGGGATTCATCATCTCGACTTAGGCACTTTATTAGATCTCCGTGGGATAGCTATTCGAACAGGACACCATTGTGCACAACCCACTATGCAAAAATTTAACATTCCCGGAACTGCTAGAGCATCTCTTAGTATTTATAATACACCACAAGAAATTAATCAGTTTGTCATTTATCTAAAAGAAGTTATTAATCTGTTAAGATAATCTATGCGTGTTAGTCTAAAAGATGCATGTCAATTGCTAGAAAAAGGAGATATTGTAGCTCTCCCAACTGAAACTGTTTACGGTTTAGCATCTAAATTGACAAATCCATCATCCATTGAAAAAATTTATCAAGCTAAGGGAAGACCCAGCCAAAACCCTTTGATTATCCATGTTGCAAACATAAACTCTATTTTATCCTTTTTGAAACAACCCATTAATATAGAAATTTTTGAAGAATTTTGGCCAGGTCCTTTAACGATTGTTCTCCCAATTATTGAAGAACTTGTTCCCTCTATAGCAAGAGCTAATCTTCCAACGGCAGCTTTTAGAATACCAAGTCATCCCTTAGCGCTTAAAATTATAGAAGAAGTGGGTCCAATTGTTATGCCATCTGCTAACTTATCTGGTAAACCATCTGCCACACATCCAAATCATGTTGAAGTTGATTTTGGGTCAAGCTTTCCAGTTTTAGACGGTGGGAGCTGCACGTATGGATTGGAATCAACCATATTAATTTACAATGATTGTAAATGGCAAATGATTCGCAAAGGTGCCTATCCATCAGAGGCTTTTAAGAAGAGTATAGGCTATATTCCTGAATTTGTAGTCAATGATTCTTCTAAACCTCTTTGTCCAGGACAACTTTTTCGCCATTACGCCCCCAACACCAATTTAATTTTAAGTAAAAGTTTTCCACCTCAAGCGTTGATTTTAGGTTTTTACGAAAACATTTATCCTAAAGAATCACAAGTTTGGTATTTAGGGTCATTAAATAAGCCTGAACAAATAGCTGAAAACTTATATGCTTTTTTAAGAAAATTAGATGAAAAAAATATTTCAGTTGCCTATTTTGATACTAATTTTGCAGTGAATGGACTCATGGATACTGTTTTAGAACGGATCACTAAAGCCGCCTCTAAAGTTTAACTAAAATTGTTCTCTTTTATCCTTATATAGCTGTGGAATTATAAAGTATATAAGCTAAAGCATCAAGCAGCTTTCAAACCAATGTTGTGTGATTGAGGAAGCTTGTTGCAGCGTACCAGGCTCTTCAAAAAGATGTGTCGCACGTGGAACAATTTCTATTTTTTTATAAGACTTAATCAACTCGAAAGCTTTTTGATTAAGTTTTAGAACAGTTTCATCTTTTTGCCCAACTATTAATAAAATAGGAGCTTTAATTTTAGTTAAAGCAACACCGGCTAAATCTGGACGCCCACCCCTCGATACGATAGCAAAAATATCATTTATTAATTCAGAAGCTGTAATAATTGCCGCTGCTGCACCAGTACTTGCTCCAAAGAGACCAATTTTTAAATGCTTAGTTTTAGTTTTTTCTTGAACCCAACAACAAACTTTTGTTAATCGATTTGCTAAAAAAGGTATATCAAAACGATATTTATTTGTTTCTTGATCAATTTTTTCTTCTTCTTCTGTAAGTAAATCTACGAGTAATGTTGCTATATCTCTATCTTGTAACATTTTGGCAACATATTTGTTTCGGGGACTATTTCTTCCACTGCCACTTCCATGAGCAAATACCACGATCGCGATGGCATTTTTAGGTATTGTCAAAAGCCCTTTTAAAGATAAAGTCTCAATATCGATTAAAATTTCTTGATGCAAATTATTTTCCCTACATTTTTTTTTATCATTAAAGTAAATAATTAATTATTTCTTGTCATGAGGCTTTAGAGTGATTTATAAAAATAGAATGGATGCTGGTATTCAGCTGGCACTTAAATTAGAAAAATTTAAAAACCAACCAGATACCATAGTTATTGCTCTTCCAAGAGGAGGAGTCATCGTAGGTTTTGAAGTAGCTCAAGCATTACAACTCCCTTTAGATCTGATCTTTCCTAGAAAAATAGGAGCTCCATTTAATGAAGAATTAGCAATAGGCGCCATCACCGAAACAGGAGAGGGATTTTTAAATAAAAATTTAATAGACAGTTTGCATATCGATATCGAGTATGTCAAACAAGCCATAGAAAAAGAAAAAAAGGAAGCCCTAAGAAGATTAAACATTTACCGAGGCAATAAACCTTTTTTAAGTTTAGAAGGCAAAACCGTTATTTTAGTAGATGATGGGATAGCAACTGGCGCTACAATGAAAGCTGCTATTTTAGATATAAAAAAAAGAAAGGCATCTCAACTGATTATTGCAGTACCTGTAGCTTCTTATGAAACTATTCATCAAATGCAACCCCTTGTTGATGAAATTATTTGTTTAACCATACCAATTAACTTTTATGCCGTTGGTCAATTTTATGAAGATTTTCGACAAATAACTGATCAGGAAGTGATTGAAAAACTAAGTTTTTTTCTATAAAATTTGATACTAAATTAGTTAGGATCTTATGAATACTGTTGAATTATCTCCCTTAGGACAAAAAACTGTTTATATTCAAACTTATAGTCCAGAGCAACTCTATCCAGTCCCTCGCTCTCTTGCTAGAAAAAAAACCAATATTCCAGAAAGCTTGCCTTTTCATGGAATAGATATATGGAATGGCTATGAATTATCTTGGTTAAATAAGAAAGGGAAACCCCAATTTGCCTTGTGTACGTTTATTTTTTCTTGCACCTCTCCCACGATTGTTGAATCTAAATCATTGAAGCTGTATTTAAACTCCTTTAATCAATCAATATTTGTAAGTGCAAATGAAGTACAAACAATAATAAAAAAAGATTTAAGTCTTGCCACAAACAGTGACGTAGAAGTGCATATTTTTCCACATACCGATTTAATTAATACTTCCTTAAAAGATTTTGATGGGCAATGTGTAGATCATCTCGATATCGAAACAAGTTGTTATTCTGTAACCCCGTCTTTTTTAACAACGCAAGATGAGTGCGTGCAAGAAAAAATTTATACGCATCTTTTAAAATCTAATTGTTTAGCAACAGGACAGCCCGATTGGGGCTCAATTTTTCTTCATTATAAAGGCCCTAAAATAAATCAAGAAAGTTTTTTAAAATACATTATTTCTTATAGAAATCATTCAGGTTTTGCTGAACATTGCATAGAACAAATTTATTGTGACATTTTGCACTATTGCAAACCGGAATTACTCACAGTATATGGATGTTACACAAGACGTGGCGGTTTAGACATTAATCCTTTCCGATCTAATTTTGAACAAAGACCAAACTTATTTAGACATGTAAGGCAATAGGATAGAATAGATTGAACGAAAATGAGGATGTTTCTAAAGCAGATTTTAAGTATGAAATAACTTGCTCATCTCAGTGAATTGATTTAACCAATATATACACTGTTTTGAAAATTCAGATAATAACACCCTTAACCCTAAAAACACGATAAGAATAGCCAATAAAGATTTCAAAGGCATGCCCAAAAAAGTGATTTGTACTTGTGGAGCTAATCTATTAGCAATTCCTAAGAAAAAATCAGTCATCAAGATTATTATTAAAGCTGGGGATGCCAATCGGATGCTTATTGACATAACTTGAAATAATAATTTTATTTGATTTTGTAAAAATGTTGAATTTTTTTCAAAAAAAGAGGCGTTGATAATTCCATCAGGTGGCATAATTTGATAAGAATCCACTAATGCATTAATAAATGTAAAGGGACCGTCAATTGAAAAAAATAACAAGATAGTTAATAAATTAAAAAAAGTGCCAAATGGAGAGGATTGGTTTTGCATAGTAGGATCATTGACCATTAAACTAGATCCACCTCTTTGATGATCGATTAAAATACCCGCATTTTGCACAATCATAAAAGGGATACTTATTATAAATCCAAAAACAGCCCCGATAAATAATTCCTTAAGAAATAAAAAAATTAAATCAACGTTAAAATCCAAAGGACTTTTAGTCACCATAACAAGTTCTGGCAAAAAAATAACAAAGAGGCAAAGTCCAAAAACGACTTTTATACTATGAGGTAAAACTTTCGCTCCAAAAAAAGGGGCTAACGTTATAATTGGAAAAATTCTAGCCATAAATAGCACCAGGAGAGCTAAAAAGGGCATAAAGCTGCCAAATTGTTGAGATCGACCTATAAATTCTAAAAGAAAACTTTGTTGCATGGTATTTTAAGTTGGACTCCCCAAACTCCATTGCCAAAAGTTGTTAAAGATGTTTCCAGCAAAAGACATAATTAAACTCCCAAGCCAGGGTCCCATAAACATTAAAGTTAAAGTAACGGCAACAAGCTTTATAGTAAATGATAACGTTTGTTCTTGAATTTGAGTTGCTGCTTGAAAAATAGCCACTAAAATCCCAAAAAACATACTTATTAATATGGGTGGAGCAGATAGAATTAAAATTAATAGTAACGCCTGATAGGCAAGTTGAACTACCTGAGTTTGAAACATATTTTACCTAAATGTGTTTACTAATCCTTCTATTACTAAAGTCCAACCATCTAGCATAACTAATAAAAATAGTTTCAATGGCATAGATATAGTCACAGGCGATAACATCATCATCCCCATTGCCAATAAAATATTTGATGTGACCAAATCAATTACAAAAAATGGAATGTAAATTAAAACACCAATTTCAAAGGCATCTTTCAATTGACTTGTGATATAAGAGGGAACTAATATCATAACATCATCTGGTTGCAAACTTTCTTTATTTTCATCTGGCAAAACTCTATAAGCTAGACGATAAAACAAAGCTTGGTGACGAACTGAAGAATTGCGTTTTAAAAAATCTTTTAATGGCCCAACGGCTGCAGAAGTCACTTGTATAATATAAGCTGAAGAATTTGGAGAAGTGACAGATTCTGGTGTTTGGCTGTTAGCAACAACCGCATAAGCGGCTTCATACATCTTTAATCCGGTAGGATACATAATGAATAAGCTTAACATTAAAGCTACGCCGTTAATGATTTGATTGGGAGGTGATTGTTGAACACCAAGGGCTGTTCTTAATAAAGATAAAACAACGATAATTTTTAAAAAAGAACTCAAAATCATTAAAAGAAACGGTGATAGTGAGAGCAACGTCAATACCGCACCTTGTGTCAAAAGGGAGGGTCTTTTTCCAAATTCATCTAAGGCTTGTAAACTCTGCGAAGCATTAGCAGAAGGATTAGCAGAAGGATTTGTAGGTGCTTGCGATGGAGGCGAAGGATTTGTCGTTACAGAACGAGGGGATGAGGGTTGTTGTCCTATAACTGTTTGAGAATATAAAGAACTGGTGGGAAAAGCAATAACACATAAAGATATTATAAGTAAAAGTATAAACCGTATCGAGAAAAGCCGATTTATTGCCATTGTTAGTTACCCCGTTTACCCTTACTGATATTTTCAAATGCCCTTTCTAATATTTCCCACTGATTCGAAAGTTGAGCATTAATAATCCCAGCTTCCGTTTCTATAATGCTGCCACCTGGTTCTATGTCACTGCGCTCCCTAATTGAAAGGGATTCTAAATGTTCAAATATACTTCTTAATTGTGGCTTGTTTTTTTCTAATATATCTATATCTTTACGATTTGCGTAAATAACAATTTTTTTATGTTGATGGACAGACTTCAAACTATTGGCAATAATATCTGCCACAGTATCCGGGTTAGTTTCTATTTCCCTTCCAACAATTTTTTTTGCGGCAGTTAAAGCTACCGGAAAAATCGATTTTTGCAATTCACCACGTACGTTACTAATCTCTTCTTCTAAATATTTAATCTGTTCCGCCCATTTTTTTAATCCTTCTTCAAAACCTTCCTTATGGGCTTTTTCTTTAATATCTTGTGCTTCTTGATTTGTTTTGATCAATAATTGCTCGGCATCTTTTTTAGCTGTCTCTATTAATTCGATAGCACTAAGAGTCATTGAATACTCTTCTGAGGATAAAATTTTTGAGCCTTCTAAGGAAATTTGCTCATTATTTATTAATCGAAAAATTTTTGAGTTATTAGATTTCATTATGATTCTTCTTTTTAAACAAAAAACGTAAGATTAGTTGAATTTGTTGAGACAAGATTGTAACAACTAATGGTTTTTCTTTTTGGCTTGCATATTTTTCAAGTAATTCCCCTCTTCCCGTGTCTAATTTATGGCATAAGTACCATATAAAATCACGATCTTGCATCGCTATACTTTTTCCCAATCTAAGCAAGCCTCTTCGATGTAACTGTTGATTCATTGTTTTTGCATTATCTATTTTTTCTAGAGCTAATTTTGGAAAATGAATTCGATCTTTTTGATGCAAAGCAACTTTCAAAAATCCTTGTTGAGATACATTTAAACAGCTATAAATTTTGTTTAATGTTTTTTTATCTAAAACATGACGAATTGTATGGGCTAAATCAAATAATCCTAAATAATTAATAACTTCTAGCAATTCATTTTTACTAATTTCTAGCAAAGGGCTTAGTGACGTTCTAGGAATAAATTCTTTAGGTAAAATTTCACTAAAGCCGCTTTTCTTCATTAATTCAGTTTGAAGAAACACCTGCATGCGATCATTTACAACTGGAATATTATCAGATAATCCCATCAAATTTTTTATACGCTCATGTAATGCCTTAGGCAAAGTAGCAATAAAACATTTTTGTAAATGCGTTGGATACTCATGTAAAACAGACTTTAGCCATGAGTAATGTATTTCTTTATCAAAAAACTTTTTGGGATTTAAAAAAGCAAATTTAGGATCTTCCGATTCGACGTCTTGTAATTGAATTAAATCTGATTGCTCTTTTGGCAAAACGTCGAAAAATGAAATAGGATTATTCGCATTAAAATGATTAGCCAATACCTTAATAAATAAGGCTTTTTTGGGATTCATAAGTTAGATCCTATTATTCTTGATCTTCTTCTGATTTTTCTTCCTTTGGAGCTGATTCTATTTTGGGAATTTTTCCTAATTGTTCAAATTTCAGAAATTGCTTAAAGCCTAAATGTTTAATAATAGGGAAAAATTTCCATAGCATCCAAAGCATGGATAATAGAGAAAGAAAAGTTAACAAAAGAAAGCTAAAAAATATAAAGCGAAATCGTCTTATTGAATCTTTAGCAACAGTCACTCCCCAAACATTTACAAAAGCTCTGTCATCTGGCGATTGCAAAAATAACGTGCCCGATAAGTCACTCGCTCTTGCACGATCGGGAATAATAGTTACGTTATCATAATCTAAACCTGTAACGCTGGCTGATACTAACCGTTTGATACGAGTTGTCAAATGACTGTTCGGATCATCTAATACCCCATTGTGTTTGACATAAACAGAAGCTGTTACCCTTTCTTTTTGTGTACCGGGATTTAACAAATCTTCTTTAGGAAAGGAAATTTGTACTTCTGCGTCCAATATTCCATCAATTTTACGAATAGTACTAGCAATTTGTTCCGCAATACCCGCTTGATAGCGTATTTGTTCTTGTAATTCAGAAGGAACAAGCCCAACGGTTGAAAAAAGGTTTAGCAAATTTTGGCTTCTTCTTCTTGGTAAGCCAACTTGATTTAGCAAACTCATAGCTTCGGTCGCTTGGCTTTGTTTTACAGCAATATCCCAAACAACAGCGCGATTACCACCACCTGCACCACCTTCATTTGTGCGAACCTTGACAGTATCAATGCCTCTTGTAGACAAATAAACGATGATTTCATTTGCCTCTTTTTCTTCCAAACCATTAACTATCGTTTTTTGTGATTCGCAACTACTAAAAACAAAAGATAGTATAAATAAATAGAAAATGGTCAAGAGAGGTTTTAAAGAACGATTTTGTTTTTTCATAAAACAAGCAACTATTTATATTTATCATAGTATTCGGATCGTAACATAATCTACTATTTTGTTACATTTTTTAATTTTGTATTTTATTAAAGTTACTTTGTTAGGTAAAAACTATATGTTAAAACTCATTTTTTTTGACATTATGAAAATAAAATAGTAAATGTAATACTAAACCATATTTATGTATTTATTTGTTTAAGATAGCTGTCTTTTAATCGATATCATCTATAAAGTGCACAAAACCTCCTAATCTAATTTCTAAGCCATTTTTTTAGATTGTCCCTTTAATGAATACAAACTTATTTTTTTCAAAGGAAAAATTTAAGACTTAAAAACTTAGGAGTAAACATGAGATCTATTTGGTCAGGTTCTTTAAGTTTTGGCTTAATAAATATTCCTATTCGTCTTTATAGCGGCACCCAAGAACACACATTAAACTTTGATATGTTGCATAAAAAGGATCTATCACCTGTTCGATATGCTAAAGTTTGTAAAGAAGAAGAAAAGGAAATACCTTACAACGAGATTGTTAAAGGTTATGAATACCAAAAAGGGGAATATATAGTTATTGATGAAAAGGATTTTCAAGATGCCTTTCCCCAAAAATCAAAACTTATTGAAATTTTAAGTTTTACCAATGAAGTTGACATAGACTCTGTTTTTTATGAAAAGCCCTATTTTCTAGAGCCTGATAAAGGCGCTGATAAAGCTTATGTTTTGTTAAAAGAAGCTTTAAGTCATACAAAAAAAGTGGCCATCGCTAGATTTATCATGAAAAATAGAGAACATATTGCTGCCATTAAACCTTATGAAAAAGGGAATATTTTAATTTTAAATCAACTTCGTTATTTTTCTGAAATTCGTCAGAGCAAGGAGTTAAAGGTTCCAGATGCCGAAATTTCAAAAAAAGAGATGGATATGGCGATCAAATTGATCGAACAGTTAGAAGCTCCCTTTAATCCCCAAGAATATAAAGATCCCTATATAGAAGATTTAGAAAAAGTGATTGATCAGAAAATTAAAGGAATTAAGCCTTCTAAAAAAGCTACTCCAAAAGCTAAGGGAAAAGTTCACGATATTATGTCTTTATTAAAGGCTAGCTTAGAAACAAAAAAGCAGCCTAAAAAAAAGGCGGGTTAAACTCTTAAAGATAAGATAAATTTAGGTTAAGAATGGGTTTAAAAAAATACTGGCAAAAAAGAAAATTTGAAGAGACAACTGAACCTAAAGGATCTAAAAAATCGAAACACAAAAAACTTCTTTTTGTTGTCCAAAAACATGATGCTTCTCATCTACATTATGATTTTCGTTTAGAACTCTTAGGAGTTTTAAAAAGTTGGGCTGTTCCAAAAGGTCCTTCTATGAATTCTGATGACAAACGATTAGCCATTGAAGTGGAAGATCATCCTTATGAATATCACAAATTCGAAGGAATCATTCCCAAAGGTAATTATGGAGCTGGTACTGTAGAAATTTGGGATAATGGGTTTTATCAACCGCTAAACGAAAAGGGAGATATAATTTCAGAAGAAGCTTTTTTGAAAGATCTTAAAAAAGGTCACATTCGGTTTAATCTTCAAGGTAAAAAACTAAAAGGTGAATTTTCCCTTATAAGAATTCAATCTGATAAAAAAAATCAATGGCTTTTGGTAAAGAAAAAAGATTCATTTACCTCTTCCAATTCAGAAATTGAATTAATCAAAAATTTGCCTAATACGCCAATGCCTCACCAAATAAAACCCATGCTATCCACTTTAGTGGATAAACCCTTTGATAATTTATTGTGGTTGTTTGAAATAAAATGGGATGGATATCGGGCAATAGCTGAAGTAAAAAAGGGAAAGGTAAATTTATATTCACGCTCATTCCAAAGTTTTAATGAGGCCTACAAGCCAATTGTTCAAGCCTTAGCTAAAATTCCTTTTGATGCCGTTTTTGATGGTGAGATCGTTATTTTAGATGAAAATGGCAAATCTTCTTTTGAATATTTACAAAAATATAGTGAAAATCAATTTGCTTTAACCTACATAATTTTTGACCTTCTTTATTATGAAGGGAAAAACTTAACTTCAATGCCTTTAATTCAAAGGAAAAACCTACTAGCCTCTGTACTACCAAAAAATATTCCCGCCTTACAATATAGTGATCACATCATTGAAAAGGGAATTTCATTATATAAATTGGCAAAATCCCATCATTTAGAAGGTATAATGGCTAAAAAAATGGACAGTCTTTATATCTCTAAAAGAACACACGATTGGTTAAAAATTAAAACTTCAGAGCAACAAGAAGCTATCATTTGTGGTTTTACAAAGCCAAAAAAATCAAGACACTACTTTGGGGCTTTAATTCTTGGCGCTTATAAGCAAGGTAAACTAACTTATATTGGACGAGCTGGAACTGGCTTTAATGAAAAACTCTTGGAAAAGGTTTACAACCTTATCTTGCCATTTAAACAAGATAAACCAATTTTTCCAGATGCCCCAAAAGCTAAAGAAATCGTTTGGGTTGAGCCCAAGTTTGTTTGTGAGGTAGGTTTCTTTGAATGGACTCGCTCAAAAGTTATGCGAAAACCTGTATTTTTAGGTTTAAGAGAAGATAAAGAAGTAAATGAGGTAGTTCCCGAAATGGCTGAGAAAACACAAATTGTTAAGAAATCTTCTCAAAATCTTCAATTTACCAATTTAGATAAAATTTTTTGGCCTCTGGAAAAATATACTAAAGGTGACGTCATAGCTTATTACGATTCAGTAGCTGAGTGGATTCTTCCCTATTTAAAAAATCGTCCTATGACCTTACATCGATCGCCCAATGGAATTGAAGGACCCAGTTTTTATCAAAAAGATGTAACTATTCCAGTTCCTTCTTGGGTTAAAAAATATACAATTCAACATGAATCGCGTGAAGTTCATTACTTAATGGCTCAAAATAAAAAAAGCTTATTATATATCGTTAATTTAGGATGCATTGAATTAAATCCTTTTAATTCACGCATACAACATATAGAACAGCCTGATTATATGATAATTGACTTAGATCCAGTGGATATAGAGTTTAAACACGTGCGCACAACAGCTTTGACGGTTCATCATATTTTAGAAGATTTAAAAGTTCCCAATTTTTGCAAAACTTCTGGAGGTAGAGGCATCCATATTTGCATTCCTATGGGAGCTAAGTATACCTACGATGAGGTAAAACTTTTTGGGCAACTCATAGCCCAATTGACCCATCAGCAAATACCCTCTATAACTTCATTAGAAAGAAGTCCAAAAAATAGGAAAAAAAAGGTTTACTTAGATTATTTACAAAACAATTTTGGGCAAACTTTAGCCTCTGTTTATAGCGTGCGTCCAAAACCTGGTGCTACAGTATCAATGCCGCTTGAATGGAGTGAAGTGGAAGAGGATATAGATCCTAGAGATTTCACGATAAAAAACGCTTTGGAAAGGATAAAAGAAAAAGGAGATATATTTAAGGGGGTGTTAAAAAAAGGGATAAATTTAGAGAAGGCTTTAGAGAAAATTAATAAAAAACACTAGTAATTTTGTTTATTTAATGTTTCCATCCTTTTGGTAAGATGCTCTACTATATCTGAGTAATCGTGACCTACCAATTTAATAATCTGCTTTTTTCGATCTTTTTGCTCTTTAGTTAAATGAGGCTTTGATTCTTGCTTTTTTATCACGTGTCCCTCCCAAAGTTCTGCTTCTTATCTATATTATATATTTTTTTTTATTTTTAGAAAATTTAGGTTTTTATAGTAATCTCTGAGACTGATTACAAAAAGATTCAGAAGATTATTAATAACTATCAATTTTTAAGGTACTTCTATTATTATTAAACAATTTATCACTATAAAAACTAATAATCTGAACTTATGGTTTTCAATTTAGTACAAGATTTTATACGTTGATTATTTTTGGAATTGCTTATAAACCTAATGATAGGTGAAAAGATAAAAAACTTTGTAAATGATAAAATTCTACATTTCAACTAAAAAAACATTCAACTAATTCGTAAATAAATTTGTAAATTTTGACTATGCAATTAACTAAATATAAAGAAGGAAGCGTTCAAGAGTTATGGAAAATATCTTTTCCATTAATGCTATCTTCCTTTTCCGTTATGTTTATGTTATTTATAGATCGATTATTATTAGCCCAGTATTCATTAGACGCAGTTAATGCCGCTGTAAATGCTACAACAATTGGATGGGCCTGTTTATTTGGTTGGATCGTTTTATGTGGCATATCTGAAGTTTTTGTAGCCCAATATAATGGAGCTAATCAGTTTGATAAGTTAGGTTCACCTGTTTGGCAAATGATCTGGCTATCTTTACTCTCTTTTTTTTGGTTCATTCCTTTAGGCATTTGGGGCGGTAATTTAATTTTTTCTTATTCTGATTTTTCTCACTATGAAAAAGAATATTTTAAATGGATGATGTTTTTTAGTCCAAGTTATCCACTCTATGCTGCTTTATGTGGTTTTTTTATCGGTAGAGGTAAGACCTCTTTAGTTACAGGATTAACAATTGTAGCAAATATAGTTAATGCGTTTTTAGATGCAATTTTAATTTTTGGAATTCCAGGATGGATTCCCTCACTTGGTGTTAAAGGAGCTGCGATTGCCACAAGTGCAACAGGCATGCTTCAAGCTATTATTCTTTTTTTCGTTTTCTTAAAGCCTATTTATCAAAACAAATTTGCTACATTAAATTATCGATTTAATAAACCTTTATTTATGCAATGTTTAAAAATTGGCTTACCGAATGCCATTTTTTGTGTCGTGGAAACGATAGGATTTGCCGTATTTTATGCTTTGATGACAAGGCTTGGGAAAGAATATATTACTATTGCTGGGATTAATCAAAGTATTATGATTTTGTTTTTTTTCTTTGCAGAAGGATTAAGTAAAGGAGCCACTACAATCGTTGGCAATCTTATAGGTGCAAATAAAAATCATTTCGTTAGTAAAGTCATAACCTCGGGTATCAAACTACATTTCATTTTTTTTCTAATTATTAGTTCATTTTTTTATTTTTTTGCCGATTTTTTATTAAATCTTTTTATACCGCAAAATGATAGTTACACCTTTTTTCAATATCGAAATGCTTTATTTACATCTTTAGTTTTTATGTCTGCTTTTCTTTTATTTGACGGAATTCGTTTATTACTAGCTGGTGTATTAACAGCAGCAGGTGATACGGTATTTTTATTTCTTGCAGGTTCTGGAACTGTTTGGCTTTTGTTTGTTTTGCCTACTTATTTTTTTATTTATATCCCCAAAGCTCCAGTTGAAATGGCTAGTGTGCTGTGCTTTATTTATGGCATTCTTTCCTGTTTTATCTACCTTTATCGGTTCTTAAGTGATAGTTGGAAGAAAAAACAAATTATTTTAGAAAAGGTAAGTGTAAGCGAAAAATAAAGTTAGTTTAAATTGCTAAATTTAAGAAGTAGAAAATAGAATTTTATTCAAATAATTTTGCTATATAAAATTCGTTTTCCCACTGATTATCTATCCATACTGCTTTTTTTTTGATTCCTTCTATCTCATAACCATTTTTTTGATAAAATTTCAATCCTCTAGAATTTGATGTTCTAACTTTTCCTTGTAATCTTTTAAAATTTGTAAATTTAGCAAATTTTTCCATTAATTTTAGCATGTATGTACCAATTCCAATATTCCAGTAGTCTTTTAATATCCTTAAACCGAACTCTCCAATATGTAATTCAAAGGGATGATGTGGACGAGGTTTAAACAAACTTAAATGGGCTATGATTTGTTCATTATCAAATCCCCCTAATTCTAGGAATAAATCCGATTTATCGTCCCATTTCAACTTTAGGTTGTCCATACATATAGGTTGATTGAGATAATGCAAAGTGAAAGTTGTTTCTTTTGCGATTTGATTCGAAAAAATTTGATAATTAGTTGTATCTGCAGCGTTTAAATTTCGAAAGATAATTTTTTTATTTTTAAAGTATAGACATTCATTTATGAGCGTTAAAGTCATTTTTTATTGATAGATGCTTTAGAATATTCTATTCAATTTTTTTTATGAAAAGAGAAGTAGTCATTCTAATAGTTAGTTTTAATTCCAATTAGTAATAACAGCCTTCATATCATTTTTTAAAAATATAGGTGTATTTGGATTTTCATATAAATCTTTGAATGCTTGACGCGAATTATCGCTTTGTAATCCTTCACATAGCAAAATTAAATAAGTAGAAAGTGATAAATCTTTTAGAACTTCTTGATCGTTTAAAATACTTAAAGCGGTGTTTGCTACTTCGTCATCATGTTTAAAAGCCATTAATGCAATAGCCGCACGTTCATTATCTTCATTATACGGTTTGCCACGTAAAACCTTTAATAAAAAATTTTTAGCTGGATCACCTATTGCTTTTAAAGACTCTAACAAAATTTCATCATTAAAAAAATCTCCATATCCTATCATTTCAAAAATGGAAATAATGGCTCGTTTATCCCCAATTAATCCTAAACATTTAGCAATTAAAGAAGGTGCTTGACCATAACCTGGGTAAAGGGGATCATAATATTCTTCATTTTTTAAAATGGCTAAAAGCTCTGGAATAATTTCTCCTTTTTTCTCAACAATTGCCTTTATTTCACTTTCAGGATTTTCATCTTCTGACAAAATAAGATCTGCTATTAGTTTCTTATTTTCATTTTTAGAAGATTTGGTTTCATACAAATCTTTTAATTTTTTATAGACTTGTCTAATCTCATAAATTCTTTCAGCATCTCCTCCAGTTAACAATAGGGGAGCTAAATTTTGTTTCATTTGAGTTTCTAAAAACGCTAATTCTTCTATTCGTTTAAGATCAAATTCAGGATTTACCCCTTTTCCCTCTTTACTATAATAATCAAGCATAATAGAAAATTCGCCACCGAAATGAGCTTCCCTATGCATTAAAATAGCAATGTCTTGTGCATTATTCAATTGTAAAGAGTTTTCATCAATATCTGTCATAATTAAACACTATCTATCTGGCAAATTTTGTTATTAGCATTTTTTATTACAAGTTGTGCATTATAACTTGATCTAACAAATGGTCCACAATACATGTAAGGTATTCCAATAGAATAGCCAAATTCTTCATATCTTTTAAAGACATTTGGATGGATAAATTCTTTTACCAATAATTTTTTATGATTAGCTTGTAAATACTGACCAATCGTAACGACGTCTATTGAAATTTCTTTTAGATCTCTTAGAGTTTGATATACTTCTTCTTCTTTTTCCCCAAGTCCAACCATTAGTCCCGTCTTAACAACTATAGACGGATACATTTCTTTAACAAAATGTAAAAGTTCTAAAGAACGATTATAGGTGGCCTTATGTCTAACACGAGACGTTAATTCTTTTACAGTCTCTAAATTATGATTAAAAATTTCAGGTTTTGCCTCTAAAACGGTTTTTAAAGCTTCTTTATTGCCATTAAAATCGGAAGTCAGTACTTCTATTGTAATTTCTTCATTGTTTGCACGAATTTCTTTTATAATAGAGCTTAAGTGGCAGGCTCCACCATCTGCTAGATCATCTCTTGCAACCATTGTGATAACTACATGCTTCAATTGTAATTTTTGTACAGAATCGGCTACACGCTTAGGCTCATCTTCTTCTAATGCTTTGGGATTTTTAGAAAAATCAATGTCGCAAAATCCACAGTTTCTTGTACATTCTTTTCCCATTACCAAAAAAGTAGCGGTTCTTTTTGACCAACACTCTAAAAGATTTGGGCATTTAGCTTCTTCACACACCGTGGCCAGACGATTTTCAGCTATTAACTTCCCTGTATTCCATAGCTGGGAGCCTTTGGGCAATTTTCTATGTAACCAAGAAGGAAATCGACCTTTTCCTACCGAATCTTTTTCATTATCAGGTTCTGGATTTTGGGGAAGAACATTTAATTTATTCATTATTTTACCGGGGGCATATGTAAAGGTTGATCCAAAGATAGGTAAGCGGCTTCTAACCAAGCTTCTGGAATCGTGGGGTGCGCATGAATAGTTTCAGTGATACATTCAACGGTCAATTCATTTGCGATAGCCACTGCCATTTCTGCAATCATTATAGAAGCTCCATAACCTACGACCTGAGCTCCAAGAATTTGACCCGTTCTTTCATCAATAACAATTTGGGCAAAACCATCAGTATGAAGGGTTGCTTGTGATTTGCCAAGCGCTTGAAAAGGAAAAGATCCATATTTTGCCTGATACCCTTTTTCTTTAGCAGATTCTAAAGATAATCCAACTGTTGCAATTTCTGGTTGGGTAAAAATAACTGAAGGCACCGCTTCATAATGCATAAAAGCTTCTTTTCCACATGCATTATCAGCAGCTACTATTCCCTGATGAGTCGCCACGTGAGCTAACCACCATTTTGAGGCAATATCGCCTATCGCATAAATACCTGGAACACTCGTTTCCATTTTAGCATCAACTTTAACGAGGCCTTCTTTAGTAAGTTCTATGCCAAGCGATTCAAGGCCTATGTCTTTTACATTTAAACTTCTTCCAACAGCTACGAGAGCCATATCAGCTTCAATTTTACTGCCGTTGCCTAAAACAACTGTAATACCTTCGGAATTTTTTTCAATCGTTTCAACTTTAGCATTTACTTCTAACTTTACCCCTTTTTTCAAAAAGCTTTTCTTTAAAGCTTCTGAAACATTGATTGCTTCCATAGGTAAAATTCGAGGCAACATTTCGAATATAAAGACCTCTACTCCAAACGTATTAAACAAAGAAGCAAATTCGCAACCTATAACTCCCCCACCAATTATAGCTAGTTTTTTAGGTAGTGTTCGTAGGTTTAAAAGATCAGTCGAATCAATAATTTTATTCCCGTCAAAAGGAAAACTTCCAATACTTCTTGATTCAGAACCTGTTGCGATTATAATTTTATTTGCTCGAAGAGTAAAAGAATCTCCTTTTCCTTCTATCTTTATTTCATCCTTAGTTAACAATGTAGCAAAACCATTTATAATGGTTATGTTATTAGATTTAATTAATCCTTCTAGCCCTTTTCTAATCTTTGCTACAACCTCATCCTTTCGATCGACCATTTTACTATAATCAAATTGCAATCCATCGATTTGAATTCCTAAATTGTTGGCATATTTCATTCTATCGTATAACTCAGCGCTTGCTATTAAAGCCTTTGATGGAATGCAGCCTCGATTTAAGCAAGTACCACCTAATTCTTTAGCTTCTACTAAAGCAACTTTTTTTCCTTGCTGAGCTGCTCGAATGGCCGCAGGATAGCCACCAGGACCTGAACCTATAACTACTATGTCATATGAATTTTGAGTTGTTTCCATAATCGATGCTCATTTATTTTTTATATTTATGATGATACTATGCAGGTTTTTTTTTAAGTTTTAAATTAATTCTAAAAAAAACTTTAAAAAAAGTGATATATCTATTTGATTAACTTAGATAATGATGATTTTACAAGTAATCTATAAACTTTAGTATTTAGTCTAAAACATTATCGAAGAAATAGTTGGAGCTATTTTAAAAATCGATTATGTTGTATAGCTTAAAAAAAGATAAAGTCTCAGCAAATGAATGAAACAAAAATTTAAGATAGCTTATGTCAACAGAATTGAAAAAAAAACTTTGTTGGAATTGTGAGGGACGCGTTGCTCTTACAGAAGAAAATTGTCCATTTTGTGGAGTTTACTTAAGCCCCTCAAGCTTACCGGAAGGTGCAGATCCAAGTCATCATTTAATGCCACCTTACAAAATGGCAGAAAATGATATAGAAAATACTACCGATCAAAATGATTTGCTACAAGAGATTGCAAATCATAGCAACCAAGACAATGAGATTGAAGATCAAACTCAAAACGAAGCAATGTTAGATCCAGCATTAATATCTTTAGCAACATTAATTACTGGGACAATTTTTTTTCTTTTTGGATTAGTAATTTATGTTTTTTCTATAAATGATATTTTTACTCTAAGTTGGAATAAAAGCTATTGGCTAATATTTTTATTAATTAGTTTGCCTTTATTTATGATAGGGATAAAAAATTTAAAAAAAGTAGAAGATTAAAAAAAGCCGCATTTATTTATGCAGCTTTTTTTTAAAAAATATTTTCCTGAAAGCAAGTCATAGACAAGGAATAGCGAATTAAATAATTTATTCATCGCTATTGATTCCACAACATTTTTTATATTTTTTTCCACTCCCACAAGGACAAGAGTCATTACGACCAGTTTTTGGACCTACTACAACCGGTTCTAATTTTTCTCTTTGATTAGACTCTATCTCTTCTTCAGGCTGAGGGGCACTTTCACCATTAGTTGTTGTCTTTTCTAAGTCGGAAAGAAAAGAGCGATTTGTTTCCATTTGTAAACCAGCTAATATTTGCTGGATAGACGGATGGGAATAAGGAATAATTTCAAAACGGAACATCCCTTGTGCAATATCAGTGCGAAGATTTTTACCAAATTCATCAAATAAAGCAAAAGCCTCATGCTTAAATTCCATTAACGGATCTCTTTGCCCAAAGCTTCTAAGGTTTACATCAGACCTTAAATGATCCATGGTAAGTAAATGTTCTTGCCAGAGTTGATCATTTTTCCTAATTATAAGGTCACGAATCGCTTCATAGGAATGATTTTTAACTTGTTGCCCATTGTTTAAATTAACTGGTACTTTAGCATTTTCTCTATCGATCTTATCTTTAAAAGCTTGAATAATTTGTTTAGCTGCTAACTCTTCTAATTCTTCTACTTCTATGTATTCTTGGTCAAAGTACCCTTCTGGAAAGGACACCGGAAAATGACGCATTAACCATTCTCTAAATCCTTCAGGATCCCAAGCGCCTTCTTCAGAATGATTTTGGAAGAATTGCCCCGCACCCACTGCTATTACATCATAGATTAATTGCTCCGCAAATCTACCCACTTCATCCGTGCGAATAATTTCATTTCTAAAAGAATAGATTTCTTGCCTTTGCTTATTCATCACATCATCATACTCTAAAGTATGCTTACGCATAGTGAAGTTTTTTTGCTCTATCCTCTTTTGGGCAGTTGCAACAGAATGATCTAAGATAGGAGCAGATATAGCTTCCCCTTCTTCTGGCCGAAAACGATGTAAAAAGCCTGTTAGACGAGGCGATGCAAATAAACGCAATAAATTGTCTTCAAATGAGATGAAAAACTTAGAAGAACCTGGATCTCCTTGACGAGCGCAGCGACCACGTAATTGTCGATCGACGCGACGTGATTGATGACGAGTTGTACCAATTACATGCAAACCACCAAGTTCTGCTACCCCTTTTTCTAGTTTAATATCGGTACCCCTACCTGCCATATTTGTAGAAATAGTAATAGCGCCTCTTTTGCCTGCCATAGCAATAATTTCGGCTTCTCTTTCGTGTTGCTTTGCGTTAAGGATCGTATGCTCTAATTTGTTCAAACGAAAAATACGAGATAATTTTTCTGAAACTTCAACAGATTCTGTTCCTATAAGAATGGGTCTTCCTTGAGCATGAATTTGCATCACTTCTTTTAAAATAGCATTGTATTTTTCCCTTTCGGTCATGTAAATTTCATCATTGGCGTCTTTTCTAAGACAAGCTCTATGGGTTGGGATTTCTAAAACATCGAGCTTATAAATCTGTTTCAACTCATTCGCTTCTGTGGAAGCGGTACCGGTCATCCCTGCCAATTTTTTGTACATTCTAAAGAAATTTTGCAGCGTAATGGTTGCATAGGTTTGTGTTTCTTGCTGGATTTTAACAGCTTCTTTAGCTTCTATCGCTTGATGTAATCCATCAGCGAAACGACGTCCTGGTTGAGGTCTACCTGTATTTTCATCGATAATGACTATTTTTCCATCTTCTATGATGTAATCATTATCTTTTTCCATTAATAGGTGCGCTCTTAAAAGTTGTCGTAAGTTATGAGCTCTTTCTTTCCTAAGCGCATCTTCTTGCTGTACTTGTAATTTTCTTTGTACTCTTTGCTCTTCGTTCAATTCTTTATTTTCATCGATCAAAGCATATTCATGACTGATATCTAACATGACAAAGTCGTCTTCACTTTCACCCGTACTTTGATGCCATGCATTTATTCCTTTATCAGTGATTTCATAATCATTACTTTTTTCATCAATAATAATAAAAAGATCTGACAAAGCCTTGTGTTTATCTTCTTTATTTTGTTCTGCATAATAATGAAGATCCCATTCATCAATGGCTTTGCGAACATCTGGATCTTCTTTAAATCTTTTCAAAGTTTTATTTTGTGGAGTACCTTTAGAAACTAACCATAATTTGTGACAAGCTTCTTTAAATTGCGTTAATTTAAGCTTATCATTTGTCACTATTTCCCCATCAACTAGCAAAGTATCGATTATTTTTCGAGCCTCTGAAACTAATCGATTGCAAAGATCGCGTTGTTTGCGAACTAAATCAGCCGCGCCATCTTTAAGCTGGTCATACATCTGACGACTGTCGGGAACGGGTCCTGAGATAATTAAAGGAGTTCTTGCTTCATCGATTAAAATAGAGTCGGCTTCGTCGATAATAGCATAATAAAAGCCTCTTTGCACTTGCTCTTCTTTTCTAGAAGCAATGGAGTTATCGCGTAAATAATCAAATCCAAATTCAGAAGCTGTTCCATAAACTACATCTGTTTCGTAAACTGATTTTCTTTGATCCATAGGAGTGTCGTTTGCAATCACTCCAGTGGATAAACCGAGCCATCTAAGTACAACTCCCGCCCACTGACAGTCCCTTTTAGCCAAGTAATCGTTTACAGTTACTAAGTGAACAGATTCTCCAACTAACGCATTTAAGTACAATGGCATCACAGCAGTTAGGGTTTTTCCTTCCCCTGTCTGCATTTCCGCAATTGTTCCATAGTGCATAGCAATAGCGCCAATGATTTGCACATCGAATGGAATCATATCCCATTTTTGATCATAACCTGAAACGTGAACATCTGTTCCACAAAGTCTTCTACAAGCATTTTTTACTACTGCATAAGCTTCAGGCAATAATTCATCAGTCGTTTCCCCTTTGGATAAACGCTCCTTGAATTCAATCGTTTTATGACGCAGTTCTTCATCGCTTAACGCTTGGTATTGCACTTCCAATGCGTTTACTTTTTCGACAATTTTCTTATATTTATTAATTAAGCGATCTTGAGCCGTACCAAAAATTTTTCTTAAAAATTTAAACATATGCGTTGATCCAAGGTAAATAATTCTGATTTCTAGACTATTTCACTATAAAGTTGATTTAAGGTAAACCATCTATGGAAAGAGACTAACTATAATTTTAACTTTTGCACTCTTTATGCTCAAGTGCTAAAGCCATTCTTTGTCCGAAGAGACAACGAATTTCTATTCCCAGTTGAGAAGATTGGCATAAAACTTCATCAAATTTTAGACGTCCAGGCTCAAATAATAGAACCACAGTTGAACCTCCAAATTCAAAATATCCTTTTTCTTCTCCCTTTTTTACCAATTGATTGGTATATGTTTGGACAATACTACCCACACAAGTAGCGCCCACTTCAATATAAAGGATTCGTCCAAATAAGGGCGAATCTATAAGTGTTAAGCATCGCTTATTTTGACAAAATATTTCACTATTTTTTTTTAATGCGATAGGATTTACCGAATAAAGCCACCCATTAATTGCTTTTGTTTGGATCACTCTTCCATCACAGGGAAAGTGAAAACGATGATAATCTGTTGGACATAACCTTCCGACAACTAAAGAACCTTTTGCAAAGATTTGAGCTAAATTTTCATCTTGCAAAAACTCTTGTAAAGAAAATTGCTTGTTTTTAACAAAAAGACCTAACTTTTCATCAAAGTTCTCGAAAAATAAATAGCGCCCATCTGCTGGTATAATACAACTAGTTTTTAATGGATCTATAGGACGGCTGCTCGACTTTAATTTTCGAATAAAAAAATCATTAAAAGAGGAAAAATCTTCTACTTTTTTTTCAAATTCACAACTATTGATATCAAAAGCTTGTATAAAATTTTTTATTTTTCTTTTAGTCCAACTTCTTTTTTGCCACCATCCCACTGCTTTAGAGATAAATGGATATCTTAGTAATCTCAAACACTGCTTGCCAAGTTTATTGGATACCCACTCATCATTGTATAAAAATTGCAGTAATTCTTCTTGATAAATGGATTCTTTTTCAAGCTTTCCCGTTTCGCGATTTAAGTAATAAAGAGAGTTCATAACGATTTAACTTCAAAGTATTAAATAGGAAGGTTAAATAATGCTTTAAGGTTATTTTTCATCTGATGATTGAAAAGATTACTATCCAACTTTTTTAAGTTAGCGACAAAATGAGCTATTTCAACTATGTAACTTGGTTCATTTTGTTTGCCTCTTTTACTCTGAGGAGCAAGGTATGGAGAATCAGTTTCGATAAGCAGTTGCTCCAAAGGTACATATTTTGCCACTTCTTGAAGATCTAAACTTTTCTTAAAAGTAACAATGCCACTTAATGAAAGATACCATCCTCTATCGATGACTTTTTTTGCTTCTTCTAACGTTCCTGTAAAACAATGCAATACCCCTTGTCCTTTATACTCTTGGTCTAAAATTTCAAAAAAATCGTCAAAAGCGTTTCTACAGTGAATAACTACAGGTAAATTATATTCTTGCGCTAGATGGAAATATTTAACTAAAAATTTTTTTTGAATTTCTTTAGGAGAATGTTCGTAATAATAGTCTAGACCAAACTCTCCTAAGGCTACAATTTGTTTATTTTTTGCAGCTTCTTTAAAAAGGGGAAAAAATTTTTCCCCTTCTTCTTCAATCGTATGAGGAGGAGTGGCGGCTGTATTGTACACCCAAGGATACTTATTGGCTATCTCAAGACCCTTTTCAAAACTTTTTTTATCCGTGCAAATATTAATAATTGCTGCGACGTTTGCGTCTTTTGCTCTTTTTGCAAAGCTATCGACTAAATCAGCTAAAGTTTCACAGCTCAAATGGGCATGAGAGTCAATATACATTCTACACTTTTTTTTCTTTCATATCGTCTAAATGTTGAATAACAGTATCTGCTGTCAAAACCTGAGGTAGCACAAGAGGTTGGGAATCTTCCATCCCTTCATATAATACATATAAAGGCACTCCACTTCTACCATGCTTTTTTAATTCAGCCGTTATAACTGGATCGTTACGAGTCCAGTCTGCTTTCATTTTTACTACTTTTTTCTCAGCAAACTTATCACTTACGTCTTTTTTATTAAAGACCATATGATTAGTTTGGCATATTAAACACCACTTAGCTGTAAAGTCAATAAATACTGGTATTCCTTGTTTTCTAAGTTCGGCTACACGTTCTGGAGAAAATGGTTCCCAATCTTCTTGAGTCGAAACAACTCTTTCCACTTCTACCCCTTGACTTGCTTGGTAAATAAGTGTGCCTCCCGTAACCATGCAAAAAGCTAAAATTCCTTTCACTGCAATTTTGGTCATTTTTTTCAAAGAGGAATGTCCCCACTTGCCATAAACCCAGCAACCAACAGCAATAATAAAAAATGCACATAACAAAATAATTGAGGATAACAAAGTAGTTTGCGCACTAAACACCCAAACTAACCAGATCACTGTCGCCATCATTAAAAAGCCCATAGCTTCTTTAAAAATAACCATCCAAGCACCAGGCTTTGGCATAAACTTTAATAAAGATGGAACTCCTGCCAAAAGAAGGTAAGGAAATGACATTCCAAGTCCTAAGAATGTAAAGATTGAAAGAGATCCAATAGGTGGTAATGTAAGAGCGTAGCCCACAGCTGAACCTAAAAAAGGGCCTGTACAAGGCGTCGCTACAACCGTTGCTAAAACACCGCTTAAAAAAGACTGCGTAAAGGCGCCAGATCGATTTGTATTAATCCCACCTGCTGCTGCCATAACAGATGTGCCCATTTCAAACACACCAAATAAATTTAATCCCATGACGAAAAGTAGAGTGGCTAATGCCCCTACAAAGATAGGTTCTTGTAATTGAAATCCCCATCCTACAGATGAGCCATAAGCTTGCAAAATCAATAAAACTGAAGCTAAAGCCCAAAAAGAAATTAAAACACCTAAAGAAAAGATAACTCCATGTAAAAAAGTCGTCTTTCGATCTTCGCCAGACATTTTTACAAAACCCATTACCTTAAAAGACATAACAGGCAACACACAAGGCATTAAGTTTAAAATCATTCCTCCCACAAAAGCAAATACCAGAGCCAACAAAAAGTTATTTTCCAGTTCATTATTATGAGAAATCGTCGGGTTCAAATTAGTGATAATTTGAGAAGAAGCGATAGGTTCAGAGGTATTGTTTAGAGGAATATTAATCTCAACAGCTTGTTGAGAGGGTGTAACAGTGTTGGCTTTTAAAACGACTACACCTTTTAAGTTAGAACTTGTCTCTTCCTCTTTATCTTTTAATATTAAAGCATATTCATTCGACTCACCAGAAGTTAGCACAGGATCTATAGTGTGATCGACCATGTCTCCTTTTTCTGGAAAAAACAAAGCTGTTTCATATTTTTTGCCGGAATTAGACGGATGTTTAATTTGTACATAAATAAATCCATCTTTGCGAAAACCTGAAGCTTCCCATTTTGTTTCGGGAATTTTGTCTCTTGCTTGAGCAAATAATTGTTTATGCTCCGTATAAGAGGAAACTTGGTCTTTTGCGGGTAAAGTTATAGAAAGATCTTGAAAACCTGGTACACAATTTGAAGAAGAGCACATGACCCACTTTAAATTAGCTGTTAAAGTATGTTCTTTTAGGGCCAACTGCTCATTGGTATTAAATTTGGCTAAAAATGTGACAGTTTCTCCATAACCAAATCCATATACTTCATCTTGTTTAAATCTTTGAGGATAAGGCCAATCGATTTTTTCTAGTTGAATCCCTTCAGGCAATTCCCAGTTAATCGAAAAAGGCATACCGCTATCCCCTGGATTTTTCCAGTAAATATGCCAATCTTCTTTAACATTAACGTGCAGAGCGAGCCAAAAAGACTCACCGGGTTTTATAGTTTTATGTTCTGCGAGTAATTGCGTTTTTACAGCCTCCGTTTCTTGGGAAGCTTCTTCTAAACTCCAACTACTATTAACTGCTTCTTTTAGAGGGGGCTCATCTCCGTGCATCGGATAAATAGACAATAGAGCAACTGACATTAAGACCCACAACAATCGAAACATTCTGACCACCTTTCTTTTTACTTGCCTCTTGACAAATACCATATAGTTTTAGTATTCAATTCAGAGCAAGAATGTTACTTATTCAAAATTATTTCCCAATATTGAAAAAAATTGAAAAAAACTTAATTTATTAAATCAGTAAATTAATCAACTAATTAATAATTTTGAATCAATTAAGGTTATTAATAATAAAAAACTATAATAAAACAATAAATAACCTGTAATTTTAAAGGTTAATTAAATGAATGTAAATAAAAACTTTCTTTTAACAAATCCATTTATAGACGCTTATATTCAATCAGATTTTTTAGGAAAAGTCATTTTTATGGCCTTAATTACTCTTTCCATTATAAGTTGGATAGTAATCGTTTATAAATGTTGGCTCTTGGTAAAAATTAAAAAAGAATCAAAAAAAACAAAATTTTTTTTTAAAAATCATACAGTTATTCCCTTAACTCAAGAAAATTCCTTTTCGCCTGTGGATCCTTTTAATCAAATCTATCAAGTGGCGAAGAAAACGACTTTAGATCTTTTGAGTAAGAATTATCAATATAATGCGACAACGTTTTTATCTAGATCTGATATTGAATTAATCGAGGGACAACTCCAATCGCAGATCGCGCAGCAAACAAAAATTTTAGAAAAAAATCTTTTCTTTTTATCTACAATTGTAAGTCTGGCTCCTTTTCTTGGATTATTAGGAACTGTGTGGGGTATTTTGATCACTTTTGCAGGTCTTCAAAATCAAGGCATGAGTCAATCTAATCAAGTTATTTTAGGGGGATTATCTTTAGCTTTATCTACAACAGTTATTGGCTTAATTGATGCAATACCCGCCCTGATTGGTTATAACTATTTAAAAAACACCATTTATAATTACGAAATGGAGATGCAAACTTTTTCCACAGACATGCTCTCTTCTGTTGAAATGCAATACCGCAAAGTTGACGCATGATAAAAAAAAGAAATAACTACGTAATCGAAGAACCACCTATTAATCTAACTCCGTTAATAGATGTGGTATTCGTCGTTTTAATTATTTTTATTTTAATTGCACCTATTTTGGAAATCGACAAAATCAGCCTTGCCCAAAATAGTCAAAACGAATGGAAGCAAACATTAAAAAACCAAAGCCCTATGCTTATTCAGGTAAAAAAAGATAATTCCATTACCTTTAATCAGCAAAAAGTCAACTTAGTTCAATTAAAAGAATTATTAAAAAAAGCTAAAAATCATTACCCTAAAATAAATCCTCAACTATTTCAGGATAAGGAAGCACATTTTGGGATCTATCAAGCCATTAAAAATATTACAGAAGAATTGGGTTTTGAAGAGTTAGATGTCATTTTAAAACCGGCTTAAATTATGACAACAATAACGGTCGGACCTCTAAAGGCAAATTTAATTTTATTAAAAATTACTTTGATAGTTTTTTTTATTCATGTTTTTACGATTCTTTATTTTTTTCTTGATAAACCAAAATCTACTCAAATTATAGCCCAAAACTCAAAAGTGTTAGTAAAAACAGTTCATTTAAAAAAAGAATTGCCTAAAGCGACCACTGAAAAAAATTTGACAAAGAAAGTTGAAGATAAAAAAGAAGAAACAATAGCAAAACCAAATCAAGCGACTACCACTGTAAATAATGTAGAAAAGAAAAAACAACCTACTGAATCTGAAAATTTGCCAGCAAAAAAATCTTCTAAAGCTATTCAAAAAAACAAAGAGCCTGCCAAAAAAGATTCTAAAAAGGAAAATCAAGATACTTTTAAAAAGAGCTCAAACGAAAATAAGAATACCAATCAACAAGAACTTCTAGCTAAAGCGCAAGAAAGTATAGCAAGAATAGATAAAGTCAAATCCAAAGTTGATAAGTCTTTAGAAAAAACAATTATTGGACTTGAAGATTTAAAAATTGACCAGATTACTTTTGATCCAACTTCTAATTATGCAGAAAATACGTATACGTCCGAATTAGTTTATCGATTAAAAACGTTGTTGAAATTGCCAGAAGCTGGGATCGTACATATAAGGCTTATTCTTTCTTCTTCAGGAAAGGTAAAACAGGTGAGTGTTATAAAATCAACAAGCAAGAAAAATGAGATTCATATAAAAAAAGAAATCCCCAATATCGTATTCTCTCCTTTTGATAAATCGTTCGGGAATCAAACAGAACATGAATTTAACCTCCATCTAAGCCATGAATAAAACCATATTTTTCCTTCTTATTTGCCTCTACGCAAATATTTTTGCTAAAGACGATGTTATTTACGTTAAGCTAAATACAGAATCTTCTTTAGTACCACTTTATTTATCTGAAATAATTGATGATCAAGCTATCTACTCTCCAGAATATTTAAAAAAACTTTATGAAGTATTTCGTTTTGACCTTAACAATAATGGTTTTACATATGTTATTTCAGTGGATAGAAACAAAAAAGATATCTTTGATTTAGATAAAGATATGGAAGAAATAAAAAAACTTGGCGCTAACTTTATAGTTAAAGCAAAAGTTTGGAAAAATCAATTATCGGTAAATGTATACTCACCCGTTTTACATATAGCAAAAACATTGGAAAATTTAGAGCTCAAAGGGGTCTTAGCTGAAGATAGAAGAAAAATTCATCAAATTGCTGATCAAATTACTCAAACTTTTTTTCAAGCGATTGGGATTGCCAGTTCAAAAATTCTTTATACCTTAAAACAAAAAAATGAAGAGGGCAAGTGGAAGTCTGAAATATGGGAATCAGATTATGATGGCTATAACGCTAAGCCCATCATTGAGCAAAACGAAGGCTATTGTATTACTCCCGTTTACTTACCCCCTAAAAGTCATGGGATAACCGGATCTATATGCTACATTTCCTATAAAACAGGGCAATCAAAAATTTACTTTTCTTCAAAGAAAAATCCCTTAAGTCAACGATTTACTCTTTTAAAAGGAAATCAATTAATGCCTGCCATTTCTAGACAAAGAGATAAATTAGCCTTTATAAGTGATTTTACAGGTAATCCTGACATTTTTATTCAAGAATTTGACCCCGAAAAGGGCGCTATTGGAAAACCTCAACAAATATTTTCAGCTCGTCATGCAACTCAAGGCACCCCAACTTTCGATCCAACTGGAAAAAAAATTGCATTTGTATCAAACAAAGATGGTTCTCCTAAAATTTATTCTTTGGAAATTCCAAAACCTGGAACTAAATTAAATCAAATTAATATTAAACTTCTTACGAAACACAACCGAGAAAATTCAGCTCCAAATTGGTCTCCTGATGGGAAAAAAATTGCTTATTGCGCCATGACACAAGGTGTTAGGCAGATATGGATTTACGATTTAGAAAAAGAAGAAGAAATTCAGCTAACGCAAGGCCCTGGAAATAAGGAAAATCCATGCTGGGCAGCAAATAGTTTACACATACTCTTTAACTCAACTGGAAAAAACGGTTCAGAACTATTTTTGCTAAATCTAAATCAACCAAATGCAATAAAGATAAGCCAAGGAATAGGTGAAAAAAGGTTTCCTAGCTGGGAGCCAAAGGGAACTTAAAATTTTAGTGAGTTCATCTTGCACACACAAGGTTGTTTTGCTACTATAATTTCTTAAACTCATAGATGCATGAAAATTTGACTGTCTGTAAGCTTCTTTATCTTAAGCTTTATTACTAAATGGGTTTATTTAACAAAATGAGCTTCTGAGGAATATATGAAAAATTCTTTCGTAAAAAATATATTATTAGCCACTCTAGCATTGTCAATTGTTAGTTGTGCTAGAAACACCGATGATGTTTGGGAAGACACAAGGACTGCTGGAAGACATGTCACAAGAGGTGTCAAAGCTCTTGGTGGAAAACATGGTAGCTCTAGACAAGTTTGTTCTAGAGATCAATTTTACTGCGAACCAACTTATGTTAGACCCCCCTCTAGGCCTATTGAAGACTTCATTCCTTTAGAAGATGATTGCCAAGAGCAAATTGCGATGGTAGATAATTATATCCCTCAACCAAAAGATTCACCGGGCGATCCTGGAAGTGCAGTGCCAGGAATTCATGCCTTTAAAGATCCACATATGATTCCAGGTCTTGCAAGAATTTTTAAAAATATAAGCTATGAATATAATAGTGATTTAGTTAAAGGATCTCAAAATTTTGCAACTTTAAAAAAAATAGCAGAATTTATGCGTGCAAATCCAAATACTTATGTATTTATAGAAGGTCATTGTGATGAAAGAGGGCCAGAAGCTTACAATTTAGCATTAGGAGCTAGAAGAAGTAATACAGTCCGAAACATGTTAATTCAAGAAGGAGTAAATCCTGATCATCTTTTTACTATTTCTTACGGAAAAGATCGTCCTTTAATTCATGAACATCATGAAGAAGCTTGGAGTCAAAATCGTAGAGCTGAATTTAAAATTTACCAACGATAAATATTATGAAGCTGTTGCTAACTTTTCTATCTCTTATTTTCATAAGTTTTACACCTTGTCATCTAGAGGCTCGTAGATATGCCTATGAAGATGAAAATGCCATTAAAATTCGTGAAACTAAAGATTCAATTGATGAGTTAAGACATGAATTGCAAAATCAAGAAATTGAAATGAAAAGATTTGAAGAAAAATTGTCAAATCATGATTTAACGTTAGATTCAATGCGTCAGCAACTTTTAGATAAAACAAATACCGCTAAGGAGTTTGCTTCTGATAAGGCAAACTTCTTAGAAACGAAAATAAATCAACTTGAACAACAGAATAAAAATTTTCTAGCCGACCTAAAATCTTTTAAAACTTTTTCTCAAGAAAGCGCAGCTGTTTTAAATCAAACAAAAAGTAAAATAAACGAATTAGAAAAAATTATTGATAAGCAAAACGAGAATATTGAAAATATTCAATTGGCTTTAAAGAATATTATCGAGGTTATGCAAGGAAAATCAAGTTCTTCTTCTTCCAAAAGTTATAAAGTAAAAAATGGTGATAGTTTAGAAAAAATTGCGAAATTTCATCAAACAACCATTCAAGCTCTAAAAGAAGCAAATCATTTAACTAATGATAAAATTATAGTCGGGCAAACGATTCAAATTCCTTAAATTTTACAGTTCTTTATGACTTTTATGATGCTAAGCCTTAAAAGATTGCTATGGAATGTAGATAAATAGGTAATTTTATAATCATCAATTTCAAATAACAATCATTAATCAAAACTATTTAAACATACCAAATTAATTTATGTCAGATAAAAGCTCATGGCCAATTGGCATTTTCGATTCAGGCGTTGGCGGTTTAACTGTATTGAAAGAATTAGAGGAGCTCTTACCCAACGAAAACTTTATTTATTTTGGTGATACAGCTCGAGTGCCGTACGGAAATAAAAGTCGTGAAACGATAATTAAATACGCGATTGAAAATACGATTTATTTAATGAATCAAAAAATTAAATTGTTAGTCGTTGCATGCAATACAGCTTCTGCTTTTGCGATAAATTCTTTAACTTCTTTATTTAGCGTTCCAATCGTTAATGTTATTGAGCCTTGTGTAGAAACCGCGCTAAAATTAACTAAGACCAAATCTATTGCCATCTTAGGAACAAGAGGTACGATTGAATCTAAAATCTATCAAAAAGAATTTAAAAAAAAAGATAAGTCAGTACAAGTTCAAGCCATTGCTTGTCCTTTATTTGTCCCAATTGTCGAAGAACAATTTTTCAATCACCCCTCTACCGAATTAATTATTCAAGAATACTTATTGCCTTTAAAGGATAGCTCAATAGACACTCTTTTGTTAGGTTGTACCCATTATCCTTTTTTAAAGAGACAAATAAATAATTGCATTGGCAATGACACACAAATAATAGATTCAGGTTATAGTTGTGCTCAAGAAGTTAAAAAAAGGCTGGAAGATTGCAATTTAGTAAATAAAAAACTGCAAAACAAGATTCGTCGTTTTTGCGTATCCGACGATCCCGAAAAGTTTTCAATACTGTCTAAACTTTTGCTAAAAAAGCAAATTGATCGGGTCGAACTGGTTCGTTGGTAGTGTTTATCCTATGTTCTAACGCTCTGTTTGGAATCGCTCTTCTTTCCATTCTGTACGTTGCTTACGAACTAATAACGCTAGCATAATTAAGCTAATGGCTAGGGCAATAATCAATGTTAAATAAATAATAGCATTGCTTATTTCTTTAATAATAAAACCATCGGTTAATACTAAACTATCTTCATTGAATGTACCAACGAAATGTATTTTGCCAACAATTGGATATACTTTACTGGAATCAAAAGAATCAGGAGCTTTAAAATTTTCTAAATATAGCGATTTTTTATCTTTGCTCATTACCCCTAAACAACAGCTATCAATATGGGGATGATTAGATAAATACCACTGCCCATTTTCTTTTTGAGTTAAAAATCCCCGTATTTTAATTGTCTCGCCATCAACAATTTGATTAACACTCCATGCATTAAAGGAAAGTTCTTTAAAATCCTTTGCTTGTAAATTAGAAGCTGCAACTCCTAAAAAAAATATTAGAGACAATAATTGATTAAACATTCTAATACCATATGCATTCTTATCATTTGGATCTTAACAAATATATTTCTTTATGGCAATTTCCTACATAAACTTTAATTTTCAACTAAAGACACAGTTATATATTGATTATCGAACTAGATTTACATGGAGAAACTAATGGACAACTTTCTTTTTACATCAGAATCAGTAGGTATAGGTCATCCAGACAAAGTTGCTGATCAAATCTCAGATGCAATTCTTGATGCTTGTTTAGAACAAGACCCAAATTCTAAAGTCGCTTGTGAAACTTTAGTAAGTAAGGGCTTAGTTGTGCTAGCCGGGGAAATTACAACACTTGCTAAAGTTAATTACCAAGAAATTGCAAGACAAGTCATTAAAGAAATAGGATATGATGATCCAAACCTTGAGTTTGATTATCGATCATGTGGCATTATAACAGCTATAAACAGACAATCTTTAGATATTGCTTTAGGCGTTAATGAAGGGGAAGGTCTTTATAAAGAGCAAGGTGCTGGCGATCAAGGTTTGATGTTTGGTTATGCTTGTGATGAAACTCCCGAATTAATGCCAGCGCCGATAATGTTAGCTCATAGAATAGTGAAGAGATTACATTTAGAAAGAGAAAATCAAACTTTACCTTATTTAAAGCCTGATGCCAAATCTCAAGTTACCATAGAATATTCCGCTGATCATAGACCATTGCGAGTACACACGATTGTAATTTCTACACAACATAGTGATGATGTCACTCGAGAGCAGATAATTCAAGATATGCGCAATTTAGCTTACAATTTAATTCCAGATCATATGATCGATGAAAACACATTATTCTATATTAATCCAACAGGCCGTTTTGTTTATGGAGGACCCGCTGCTGATTGTGGATTGACTGGAAGAAAAATTATTGTAGATACTTATGGTGGTATGGGTAGACATGGTGGAGGAGCGTTTTCTGGAAAAGATCCTTCAAAAGTTGATCGATCGGCTTGTTATGCTGCAAGATACATAGCAAAAAACATTGTAGCTGCAAAACTTGCTAGAAGATGTGAAGTGCAGTTATCTTATGCTATTGGCGTACCTCATCCCATTTCCATAAAAATAGACACATTTGGAACTGGCAAAGTTTCCGAAAAAGTTTTAAGTGAATGCATACCAAAAATATTTAATTTATCTCCTAAAGGCATTATTGAAATGTTAGATTTAAAAAAACCAATTTATCGCAAAACTGCTTTTGGAGGGCATTTTGGAGACAATCACTTTAGTTGGGAACAAACAGATAAAAAAGATTTGTTGTTAGAAATTATCAACAAATCTTCTAATGGATCATCGCAACACGTGCATTCAGGATAAAAATGGATATGAGTTACAACCAAATGTTGTATTTAGCTAGTGAATGTCATCATGCATTAGCTAAAAAACAATTGGTGGAAATACTTTATAATAAAGAGGAGCAAAAATTTTTGTTCCTTTTTAAAGATAATCTCAAAATCATTAAATTGATGGTCTCCTTAAGGAAAAAATTTTTAGCCTTTTTTTTAACGGAAACTAAACTAAACTTTTACGTTCCATCAACGCAGTTTGGTTTTTTAAAAGAACAATATTTACAATCAGTTAAATTGCTCAATGAGGATCGAATTTTAGAATTAAACTTTGATAAAGGCAAAATTATTGTAGAATTTTTTTCAAAAAATCCAACAATAAAATCCTTTGATCAGCAAAATGACTATATTTTGCCTCTCAAGCCCTTAAATTCTATCCTAAAAGCAAAACTCAATGAGCCGATAAACTCGAAGGAATTTGAAAAAGATTTTTTTCGCAAAGAAGAAAAACATAACTTTATCATTCAAAAGCAAAAGATTTTAAAAGTTCTTAACGCACAAAAAAAAAGAGCATTATCTTTAAAGCAAAAATTACAAATAAATTTGGCTAAAAGTTTGGAATGGGAAAAAGTTTTGCATCAGGGACAATTATTAAAGAGCCATTTTTATCTTTTAAAACAGGGCTTAGAATCTATTTCTTTAATAGATTGGGTTGACAACCAATCGAAAAAAATTATTTTAGATCCTAACAAATCACCAAATGAAAATATCGAAGATTATTTTAAACAATCCAAAAAAAGAAAAAAAGGGATTGAGCCTTTAACCAAACAACTCCAAAAAAACGATGATGAATTACAAGACCTTCTAAATAAAGAATTAGAACTTCAACAAATTTGTACCAATCAAGACCTTGCTTTGTTTGAGAAAAAATATTCCTTAGAGACAGCAAAAAAGGAATCTCTAATAAAGCCAAAGGATGAAAAAGTTAAAAAGTTTAAGCAGTTTAAATCTTTATCAGGTTTTCCGATTCTGGTTGGTAAAAATGCTAAAGACAATGATCAACTAACTTTTCAAATTGGCAATGGTTCAGACTGGTGGTTTCATGTATCGGATTTAGAAGGGTCACATGTAGTTGTCAAAACAGGAAAAAAGGAAATTGACCAAGATACGATAAAAGAGGCTAGTCTATTAGCTTTATATTATAGTAAGGCTAAACTGGAAAAGAGAGGAGAAGTCGTTTATACTCAAATTAAATATTTAAAAAAGAAAAAGGGAAGCAAAAGTGGATCTGTAATGATTTCTAAACATAAAAAAATAGCAATCGAACTTGATAAAGTTAAGATTCAAGAAATACAAAATAGATCGTAGTTATTCATCTTCTTCTTTGAAGCGATAACCAACTCCCCTAACTGTCTCAATCCAATTGAAATTAGGACCTAACTTTTTTCGAAGAGAAGCTATATGCACGTCGATATTGCGATCAACAATAAAAGCGTCGTGATTTTGAACGTCGTCTAGCAACTGATTTCGAGTGAGGACTTTACCTTTGTTCATGACTAACCGTTTTAAAATCCCAAATTCTGAAAGAGTTAACGTTATGTATTTATCTCGTTTCTTAATTTGGTAACGATCAACTTCCATGGTAAAGTAACCAAAAGTTATGATTTTTGGTGCTTTCTCAGGCTCTTTACCTCTTCGCAATACAGCTCTAACTCTTGAAAATAAAACTTTTGGTGAAAAGGGTTTAGTAACGTAATCATCCGCTCCAAGTTCTAGACCTAAAATTACATCCAATTCTTCACTTTTTGCAGAGATAATGATGACGGGAATATCTTTTAATTCAGGATTACTTTTAATTTTTCGGCAAACGTCTAAGCCACTTTGCCCAGGAAGCATAATATCTAAAATGACAAGGTCAGGCTTTTCTCTTTCTACTGCTCTTAATCCATTTAAACCGTCTACTTCTACTAATAACTTATAACCCGAAATCTCGGCTTGTAGTTTTATTAAAGCAGCTATATCTTCTTCGTCTTCAATTAAAACGATTTTTGATTTATGCATTTACAATCCTTTAAAAAAGATTAATTACTACTAATCTCTACTTCTATTAAAACAGAAAAAATGGATTATTACATCTTTTTTTTAATTTTGTTTAAAGAATATAACAGCAATTAATTAAGATTTAAAAAAATATTTTTATTTATTTTATCAATCCGTTATTATATTATTTTTTTTTATTAATAGCTCTTCCCTTAAGGACTATACTTCCCATGTTTATGATTGCCTTGCTATATGCCTTATTCGCTAGCGTTTTTACGATTTCTAAAGTTGGTTTACAAGCGAGTTCACCTTTATTTTTAATAGGATCAAGGATGATGGTGGCAGGGTTTTTGATGTTAGGGTACCAATACTTTTTTCAAAAGGAACAGTTTTTTATAAAAAAGGGAAGTGGAAGTCGCTTATTTCAGTTAGCTTTATTTAATATTTACTTAACTAATATCTTTGAGTTTTGGGGATTAAAGTATTTAACTTCGTTCAAAACTTGTTTTATCTATAGTTTATCTCCTTTTTTATCTGCATTGTTTAGTTATTTTGTTCTTTCAGAAAAACTAAGCTTTAAAAAGTGGATTGGCTTAGTTGTGGGTTTTGTGGGCTTTTTTCCCATCCTTTTGTCCCACACGCAGTATGAGGAAGAAGCTGGTCAGTTTTTCTTATTTTCTTGGGCCGAATTAGCCGTTATCTTAGCAGCTATCTCTAGTGTGTATGGTTGGATTTTACTGGGGCAATTAATAAAAAAAGACAATTATACCCCATTTATGGCCAACGGTTGGAGTATGTTTTTCGGAGGAATTGGAGCCTTAATTCACTCCCTTTGTGTGGAAGATTGGAATCCAATCCCTGTTTGGGATATGGATAAATTCTTTTTAAGTGTCATTTTGTTGATAATTATTTCAAATCTGATCTGCTACAACTTGTATGGATGGTTGCTAAAGAAATATTCAGCTACATTTATGTCTTTTTCAGGTTTCATGACCCCATTATTTGCCGCCTTTTTTGGCTGGTTATTTTTAGATGAAGTCTTAACTTTTCCCTTTTACGTATCCACAATCGTCGTTTTTATTGGCTTATTTACTTTTTATCAAGAAGAACTTAGAGCCGATTACCGTTTAAAATCACGCCAAGCTTTCTAAATTAAATTAAAAGCGATAAGGGTAAGGTTTTTTTTCTGTAAATAAATTAAAAATAAATATATTATTAACTATTTATTTTAATTAATGGAATAATAATGGAACAAAACAACCCTTTAATAACCGTTTCCCCCTCCTTTCCTACAGCTTATTACGCTACGGGAATGTGGTTAGAAGAAATGAACCTAAATCAATCTTTAAAAGAAACTTACTTTACTGTTTCTGAAAAAGAGGAAACAATAAAATTTAATGGTCCTGTTCAAATAACCAACAATTGCGCGCATGCAATATTTCGCGCTTTACCAGAGAATGGACCCGATCAATCTAAAGCCCCCTTATCTATAAATAATTACTATTGGCAACAAGCGCCTCTTTCCCCTTTCGCTAAAAATCGTTTACCCAATATTACCGTGCATAGCGGCAAATTCTTAGTCTTCATTGATGCTCATCGCCTGAACGCTGTTTGGGAACGATTCAAAGCAGCCTATAGTGAGCGAGATTTAGGATGTGATCCAATGCTCCACAAGTCTTACAAGCCCTCATGCTAGAAGCGAATCAAAATTGATAACTTTGCATGTTGAAGATTCCTTCGATTTACACAATGTGGCAAAAGTGGCTTGGGAAATTCATAAAATAGTAGCTGATGATATCTCTTCTAGAGGATTGTCTTATATGACCGATCGCACTACAGTTACTTATTCAGGAAAAGGATGCACAGAAGAAGGCGACCCTCTCTACCTTTTCCCCGCAACCTGCTTTTCGGATAAACAAGGCGTTATTAAATCTTTAGAAGCCTTTACCTCCACCTTTATCTATATTGCGACACAATTTGCGCAAAAGCGACAACAAATTTTAAAAGATGTACAAAAAGAAACTTTTTTTAACGAAAAAACGGTTATAGAAGATGTTAGGGAGTTAAACACTAATCAAATAGCAAACTTTTTTGCGCAAGAAAGTCAAAAAATTTTAAAAGAAGCGTTTGAACGTCGAAAAAATAACCATTTAGATTCAGACGATAGCAGCGATGAAGAAATAGGCTTATTAGGAGAATCATTCTTACGTTTTCAAGTACAAGATCGCATGGAACAAAAGAGAAGAATGCAGTTCTTTAGAAACTTTAATAGCTCGAACGAGAGCTCAGACAGCGAAGATTTTTTTAGTCATGGAATAGGAAATAACTCATTTAATCAGGAAGTAGATCTAGACTCTAGAAGAGAACTGAATATTTTAGAGATGAGGGGGATAATGGACATCTATGATGAAATTAATGATATTGATGACTTTAATGCTATTTTAGCCCTACAAGAAAACTCATTCGAAGAAGATGATATTATCTTAAAAAAGATGCATGACTATTTTTTTCCAAAAAAAGAAAAATAAAAGAGAATAAAACCAACTTTTCTAAAATAGGGAAAGTTGGTTTTTAAATTAATTAAAATTTAACTTTATCAGCTTTGCTCAAAGCGGGTAAGGTTCATTTTTTTGCTTTAATTCTTTTGGTAAATTTGGATCTTCTCTATCTGGAAAAGGATATCTTGTCCCCGCTGCTTCTTGCAAATCTTTCCAATACCCTCTATCAAACCAACCTGAGCTTCCATTCCAAAAAAAGATAAACATAAAAATACCAATCATGGGGAATAAAAAGTAAGAAGCTTTCAGCCATAAAGGCACTTTAGCATCAGCTGAGAGGATACCTGGATCGCCATAATCTTCAATCTCGTCGTCTTGTGTAAATTGATCTGACATTATTATTCCCTCTCTTCTAACATTTGAATTTTTGGCTCTTCATCCATATCCAATTTCCCTTTATACCAGAGGTAGGAAAAAACCATTCCTGCCGTTCCTACAAAAAAAATAATCCCAGCATAATGCGCATACATTCCATAAATGCCCAATGAATCGTATCCTTCCATGCTAGAACCTTCTTGTTAAGGGTTGCGCTGCCCTTCAATAATTTCAATTGTTTTCACAGGATCTTTTCCAATCCACCACCCAAGATTTGGGGAAGTAATGCGAGTGCCTTTTGTCATTAAGTATTGATAAATGGCTTCAAACTTGTAATTTGGTATACCCACTTCTGATTTTGCCGTTCCACGTGGATCTTCATCAAAAAAATGTCTAAAAGAGGGCATGATAGATCCCTTACTAGCTGTTTGCGGCGACCAAAAATGTCCTTTATGCCAATCTCTACTTGGTTTTTTAATACCTGTTCGAGATAAGTCTGGGCCATTTCTCTTAGTTCCAGGAAAAGAAATTTGTTGGAATATATATTCGTTTGCTGAAGAGGGTGGAGAGGGAAATTCCGCGGCTCCATTTAAAACAACATCTTGGATTAAGGTACGCGTTTGATCGGTGTGGCAATACCAACATCCTTCCGCAGCGTAAATTTGCTCCCCTAGAGCTATCAATTCTTTTTTAGAACGAAATCCAAGTTTATGATTTTTTAGTTCATCCAAAGACTTTATTGGAGATCCGTTAGGGTCATATTTCCAGCCTTCTTCTTTTCCATAATTATAATGAGATATCCGATATTCACGCGGATTATTGACATAGATAACGCCAGGATCTTGATGATACGGAAAATGTGTCTTTTCATCTAAAATTTTATAATCTTCATCTATCCAATTCTCTCCAAGTTCATCTGAAGATGCCATTGAAAAGGCTTCATCTCCTTCTACTTCATAAAGCTCTAATACTTCAAAGGCAGGAAGAGACATCTCTTTTTCTTTCCAAAGAGGATGCTCTTTTTTCCACTCTTCTTGTAGCTCTTGTTGTATGGTTCTTGCTAATTGAACAGGTTTGTAATCCCCAGACCCTTCTTCATGAGGTGTCTTAAGCATAAGTAAGCGTGACGTTAATTTTAATTCCTTATCCTCTAATTTAGTCACATACCTCTCTAGTTCTTTAGGAGCTATGATCCGAATAAGAGAATTTTCATGAAAAGCTAGTAGAGTAAAGTTACGTTTCAAATGCTGGATAAATTGTAAATTATAGCGCCCAATTGGTGAACTACTAATGTAAATATTGGGATCTGAAATTTCATACATTTGTACCTGATAAGCAGATGTTGGCATAGTCCATGTGGGGTCTATATGCCTTGGAGCTAGCAATACAATGGCAATCGAAAAGGAAAAAAGGAAAATGATGCCAATAATCGTGATTAATGCGGATTTTTCGATTTTATAAAATGAGTTTTTTTCACTCATAACTTTTATCCTAATGATTGCTCTGGTTCATGAAAGGCTGGCTTTAATACAATCGTATTAAAAATATTTACTAGAAATAAAAGATTTCCCAGGAGAACAATCGCACCACCAATTGTTCTTAATGTCCACCAAGGCCTCATATCAGCTATGGTTTGAATAAAAGGCAAGGCTGCTAAATTGTTGTGAAATTCCGCATAAGTTGAACCATTTGCCCATGTCGACCACGCAATCCCTTGATAAAAGCCACCAATCATTAAAGATGCTATGAAGGGTATGCTACCAATTAAATTTAAATTAAAATGCCAATCAGCTAAAGGCACAGACCATAGTGGTTTTTTGGTTATGACAGGAATGGCTTGATAGATTCCAGCAATCGCAAAAAAAGTAAATGTTGCGTAAAGAGAAATATGAGAATGGCCAATGATCCAATCTGTCTTAGAAGTAATTTCATTCACATTGCGAAGTGCCATAAGTGGCCCTTGTACACAAGTGACAAGATAAAAAATATTTCCCATCATTAAAAATCTTATCGCTGCATTTTGATTATACGCACCCCAACTCCCTTGCAAAGTAGCAAATAGATTAGCCACGACAGTCCAAACAGGGATAAATAAAAGTAGTGAAAAGACAATTGATGTCGTTTGTAACCATTGAGATACAGGACCGTGGATAATATGATGCGCTCCTATCCATGCATAAACAAAAGCTATGGACCAAAAACCAATCATGGATAATCGATGGCTATATATAGGAACATTAGCAAGTTTTGGCAAAAAGTAATAAGCTGTTGCTAAACCAAAAGGAGTAAAGATTAGTCCAACGAGATTGTGTACATAAAAAAAACTAACATTCACTTTTGAAATTCCACCTGGCACCCAATTGATCCCATAAGTACCAGCAACCCATGTAAAAGTTGTCCAGACCATAGTTCCCATGGCATACCATAAAGAAACGTACATTTTTTCGTAGATTCTATTAAAAATAGTCATAAATAGATTAACGACTACCAAAAGCCAACCAGCTGTTACCATCATTTTTGTTGGTATAAAACCTACCCAATTTGGTAATTCCGCATATTCCCATCCAAAATTTGTACCTGCTGGGTAAGAATAAATACCTATTAGTAAGCCTGTCCACCATAGCGCAGAAGAAACATAGGCTAGGTTTGGACTCCAAAGAGATATTCCACAAAGTCTTGGCACAAGATAATAAAATAAAGCGATGTCTGCTGACAAAAGCCATAATAAAGTGACGTGTCCAACGTGCACAGGTCGAATTCTTCCAAAACTAATATATTCTCCCGAAAAATAATCAGGAGTTAAAAAACCATTTATGGAAATAAATAAACCAACAGCCATACCAACTATCATAAAAAAGATAGCGGGATAAAGCATGACTTTCACCGGAGTGTCATTAAATTTGACCATAGTCATTCCAATTTAGCACTGATTATATTTTGAGATATCTACTTATAAAGCTCTCAAAGCCGATTTAAAAACTATTGATAGCAATAGATTTCTTATACATTATTTTTTTAATAGGATTAAATATTTTTTTTAATTTATGTAGGATTTATTAAATCTTTTCTCCTAGCAAAAATCTCTTTCTGCATGTCTAGCAAATCTTTTTCCTTTTCATTTAACCTATCCACTTGTGCTAAATTGGAAATGATCGTTTCTTTAATTTTTTGATAGCTTTTAATATCTGTTTGAATTTTTTGTAATTCGTCTTCTCTTTCTTTAGTATAAATCCTTCCAGAGACTATTTTAGACTCGTTATTTAATTGAGCAATTTTTTTATCTAAGCTTTCTAGAATTTCTTTTATTTCATTTCTTTGACTTGAATTGAACTCAACTTGATTAATGTTTTTTGGTTTTTCTAGCAAAACTAAAGAACTATGAGATTCAATTAACTTAAGGAACTGATCAAACGTTTGGTTTGCCAATTTTTTTTCTATAAGTAGTAATCCTATCTCATTAAATAATTTTTTTTGCTCCTCTAAATACATTATTAAATCAGTGAAAACTTCATCCTTTTTTTGCTCTTCTGTTATTTTAAACGTTAGCTCTAATAGCTTTTGATACGATTCTAAAGCGCTACTTGCTTGTTTTTCATTAGTTTTTGAGAGTAAATAGAAATTTTCTTGCTCTTTTTTTGCGAGCTTTAATTGGTTATTCAATTCCTCTATTTTTTGGTAGTAATCTCCACGAATTTCTTCAACTTTTCGTATAGGTCTATCAAAAGCTTCATAAAGTTTTTTTTGTAATAATTGTCGTTTTTCATTCTCTTCACTTAAACTTCTAATGAAAATTACAAGTTGAAGGCGTTGTAGGGAAGTGGTTAAATCTCCCCATGGGGTCATGGAAGTGCCAGGAACTCCGTACTTAATCGAACGCAATAGCCTCATATCATCCCTTACATTTAACCAATCTAAATTAGTTAACATTCGAGGTTTTGCATCTTGCATAATACCAGCTCTTGCACCTGAGCCATCAGCTTCGGCTCCATGGCAAACAGCACAATTGAGTTCAAAAAATAAATGGCCGCTTTTGATGTTATTCTCGGTATAGTATTTTTTTTTTATAAAGTATGAATTTTTTTCAATACTTCCCTCTTTATTAGGGATAACATCAAAAATATCTTGCTCCTCTTTTACAGAAGAAATAAAGGTCTTATTTGCCACTATCGCATTATTATAATTAAAGCTTAAGCTAACAGCTTGATCTAGTTTGTTTTCGTTTCCTTCGTTTTTCAGTTCTTTTAGAACATCTTCTGGATTATAATTCCATTTAGGAATTTCTTGCATAGAACGATTAGAAGATCCCGGTAGTGTACTAAAGATCCAATTTACAATTTGATCAATTTCCGGCTTAGTTAATACAGGTGTGCTATCTTTGACCATTTTATCTTGAGCCACTTCACCTAAAGGAGGCATTGGAGTACCTTTTACACCATGCGTAATAGAGTCAGCGATCCGCTCTTTGGTGTAATTCTTCAAAAATTCATTACTTCTTAAATTTTTAGGTATGGGATAAATCCACTCTGAAACGGGACCATTTCCTTCCAAAAACTCTCCATGACACTGAGCACAATGAATCTGATAAGCTTTTTGTGGATTAAAACCAAAATTTTCCCACACAAGTCTTTCCGCATCTTTGTTTTTTTGCCCAATTACATCTAACATATAGGTTAGAGCATAAAATTTTGTAGTATCAAAGGGAAACACGGGCATAATGGAACGAGGAATATGAGAGGTAGGCTTATAAAAATGCTCCATTAACCATTCATCACTTCTATAAACTCCAGACCAACTAGGTTTTGGACCAATTAACCTTCCCAAACCATATTCTTGGACATAAATCATAAGTAAGCGATGAATTGTATCTTGCCAATCCTTCCATTCTTTTTTGATGTTTTCTTTTTCAGTATTCGTCTCAGCTTTAGATAAAAGAGTTTCATAATAAAAATCTTTTGATCTTGAGGCAAACAAGAAATCTGTATAGTAAGACCCAATAACACCTGGATGTTTCTCTTCAATTCTTTCCAAAAGAGCATTTTGGCGAACATTATTTATAATGCGCTGGTCAATTTCCTTTTTATTCTTTTCAACTATCGTTATAAGATCGCTACCTATTATGTTTTCAGGAATTAATTGACTAAACCATTCCTTTTCGTTGTATATTTTTTTAAAATCTTTTTGTCCCTCAAGTTCTATTGCAAATCCTACATTAGATTCAAAACCTTTTAATCTATGGCAAGCAGCACACCCTTCCGTGGCATAAACTGTCATAGAATAATCTAAGTCTTGTATAAGAGATGGATTTATAGGCTTTTCAATAGCTGATTTAGCTCCTCCTTCCCATTCCATTACTTTCTTTTTATATTCAACTGGAGAAATGGCTTTACTCTCACCCACCTGTGCGAGTAAAAATGTCATTAACGGCTCTAATGTGGAATGATCAAGTCGATAGTTTGGCATGGTAGAGCTTTTTAAGTCAGCTTGAGGCCATACAATTGATTCTTTTATATACCAAGGATAGCTCTTCCCAATATTGGTAAGTTCAGGTCCAACACCACCCCTTGCAAACCCAGCTATACGATGGCAAGCGTAACACGCTTGAGATAAGTATAAATTTTTTCCATCTTGATACGTTTTCATTAAAACATCGACATCAGTCTCAATTTGTCCAATGGTTTCTTGATCATTAACAAAAGGGGCATTAGCGTGTTTTATCATTTCTTTTTCTAAGTTGATAGCCGCAGTTTTTTGGATAAGTGTCCCTTGAAAACTTTGGTTTACCATGAGGTCATTTATTAATTTTTTTAAATCACCTTCATTGTTTTGCTTTGACATTTCCTCCAAATTAGAAGTATTGCCTGCCATTTGTAGTAATTGATCTTGTAAATCCTCAAGAACTTTTTGCCTTTGCAAAGACGTTTCTTTATTTTTTGTGAAAGAATAATTAGAGACTTTTTCTAAATATTTTTTTTGGTTTACAAAAGCTTTTCTCACCTCTTCAGGCAATTGGTAGTCATTAATTTTTAGATTAAGTTCGTTGATGGTTTCATTTAAGCCTTTAGTTTCTACAGAATTTCTTAAATTTTTTAAGTCTAAAAATGCTTTTAGTTCTTCATTTAAACTTTTTTCCCCTTTTTCATACTTTTTAACTTGAGTATTCATTAAAGAGCTTTGCTTCGCTTGAGAACCTTGTAGCAATTCTTGACTTGATTGATGACATTGGGCGCATTTAGCTTGTACTAAATTGCCTATCAGTATGGGGGTCGTTTGAAACAATAATTCATGACCCGGCTTATGATTAAACATTTTTGCAAAAGGTGGGTCATTTAGCAAATCCTCTTCTGTAAATCTAGGGGAAGGTCCCATATATTCAATTTCATAATGATCATCAAAAACTGGTCCATGAGCTTTCTCAGTGGTTAAACCTCTTCCATTTCCACTATGACAGGATGTGCACCCATACTCTTCTAACGGATGAAATTCAAATGGCCTTGTTTCCGCTCCAATCAAAGGGTGCATAATAAGCACTTTTTCTAAATCGTAGCTTAGCTCACCAACTTTAACAGTTTTTAAATCTTTCAGTTTTTTGGCAAGATCTTGTCTTTTAGCAACTTCTCTTTCATTTCCTTCGCTTTTAAGTTGATTGATTACTTTAACATCTTCAAGTTCTGCTATTTTTTGTTCTAGTTTTGCCCAAACATAATCATCATTGGGTATTTTTTGAGGAATACCATCTACATTGAAAATGGTATTACCATTAATATCTTTCGCTATTTTGGTAGGAGAAAAATGGGGAAATTCCATAGCCACATGGCAAGATGTGCATCGATCTATTAATGCAGGTCCTTTGTCTTCCCTTTCAATAACAATTTGTTTTATACCAAAAGTGAAAGGGGGTGGTGGCTCATGCGTATATGTAGAGCGAAATTCTTCTAATTCTACATATCTATTTTGGTAAATTTTGTATTCAGGAAAAAACTCTCGCCAGAAAAAAATTCCGAATAAAATGGATGAAACTATTCCTAACAAAATCAAAGCTATTTGATATTTTTCTCCTCGCATTGGCTCCTCTTAATGCCTAGCAAACGTTTCTGTCCAAGGCCATATCCATCCCCAATTAGCTCCCCTAAAATAGGTACCAATAACAATTAAAATGGCTTGAAAAGTCATAAAAACTGTCCACAAGAAAATCGCCAGATAACGGCTGCGATGAAACCAATAGCCTTCTCCATGAGGATTTCGATCAAGATAAGGTATAAGCATAAAACCTAATACCATTAAAGTTGGAATCCCGACACCTCCCCAAAATGCGTTGTAGGCAACCATTTCTTGTAATCCTAAAAAGTACCAGGGAGCTTTCGATGGATTGGGAGGCTTAATAGGGTTTGCAGGCTCTTCTAAAGGTGCATTTATTAACGACAAACCCAATACAAGAACTAAAGTAAATAAAAAAGCCACAAGTTCGGCTCTTAATAAATGAGGCCAGGTAAAGACAAAATTATAGGGACCTTTATCAACAGTTGGGCACGTCCCTCTAACCAGTTCCATCAAGCCATATGTCCTTTTAACTCCTGGAGCAAAAGACTCTTTTGTATCAGCTCTTTGAACTACCCTTAAAGGATCTGGTCTAAATTTATCAGGAGGTCTGGATAAGCCCCCATCTTTTCGAATTCTCCAAAAATGTACACCGATTAATGTCCCCGTCAACAAGGGTAAAAAAGCTACATGAAGTACATAAAAACGAATTAAGGCATCCTGCCCCACATTTGTGGAAGCTAATAACATTACCCGATTTACGTTATATTCAAAGCCTGGGATATTAGGAACATAACCTGCAATATTTGACCCCACTGTTATTGCCCAAAAAGCTAACTGGTCCCAAGGGAGTAAATAGCCCGTAAAAGATAACAAAAGCGTCAAAACCATTAAAATTACACCAATAACCCAATTAAATTTCCTTGTGCTTTTATATGAGCCCGTATAAAAAACGCGCGACATGTGTAAAAAAACAAAAAGCACCATTAGATGAGCGCTCCATCGATGCATATTGCGAAACATCATCGCAAACGGCGTGGTGTCTTGCCAGTCTTTCATTATATCGTAGGCGCGATCCTCGGTTGGGATATAATAAAACATCAAGATAATGCCAGTTACCGTTAAAATCAGAAAAAGACTCGTAGAAATGGATCCAAGCCCTAAAGTGTAAAAGGGATCAAGAGAATGCTTGTGACACTTAACTGGGTGAAAGTGCAAAAAAAAGTTTTTAAATACTATTTCTGAACGATCGACATCATTGTTGGGATAATTATGTCGAAATATAGATCGGACAAACATTGCTGGTAAATTAGCCAAGTATTCAGCCCAGCTTTCTCTTGGTTTTCCTTGATAAACTGCCATTACTATTATCCTATAAGATTAAACCAGGCTTTATCCCAATCTAATGTAGTTTTTGATTTATTTACCATTATGTCACCAGATGCCCCTTTAGAAACTTCAAAGTATACTAATGGCAAAGGAGCGGGTCCCCCTGTATTTCTGCCATAGCGATCATATGTAGAACCATGACATGGACAAGAGTAGCCTGTATCTACCATATTTACCGTACAACCAAGATGAGTGCAGACAGCTGTTTGGACTCTAACTTTACCCGATTGTGTTTCAACAAAAACCTTTTGTTTCGGATTAAAAATTTTGCCTTCCCTAGATAACAATTCTTCAGGTCTTCCTATAGAGAAAACACTTGGAGGAATTTTCATAGCATTAGGATACAAAAAACCAAGGAAGGAAAGATTAACCATTTGCGCCGCACCAAGTAAGCAAGCTCCAACGCCTAACATGGCCAAAAAAGAGCGACGTGAGATTTTTGGATCATTGCTGTCGGGATCTGTATTTAAAGTATTTCTATGTTTTGGCATTGCTATCTCTTTTTTTTTGAGCAACTTCTTTATTCTCGTCTCGAAACATTTGATATTTTACGTCTTCAACATCATCAAATTGCCCTTTTTTTGTGTAATACAAATAAATAACTAAAGAGGCTAATCCCGTTAATATTGAGCTTAATATGACGACAACCATTATCCGATCCATCTAAAAGAATAATCCATTAAGTCCATTGTAACTGCTTGAGTTGGGCATTTTTCAGCACACAAACCACATCGGATACAAACAAGTTCATCTTTAAGCATAGCGGTGCCTATATTATTTAAGGTGTCATCGTCAATCGTTGCTGAATCAATTCCATAATAATTATCGACAGCTTTTCTTAAGTTACCATCTCCTAAGTCCATATTTAATTGACTTAAAGGGACTTGTTTTAGGCAATTGCAAGGGCATACATCAACGCAACCGTTACATTTAATACATAAATGACCATTAAAAACTGGACTTACATGACATTGTAAACAACGATTGGATTGTTCATGCGCTTCTTCAGAGGTATAATTATTTTCTACCATATTTTGATTGTGCATTCTCAATTTTGCCGGCTGAAGTGTTGGCAGAGCCCATTTAGTCTTTAGGTATGTCTTATCGCGATCAGGAGATATTTCAGTAAACTCGGCAGAAAATTCTTGATAAGGGCGCGTATTGCGAAGATCTGTGTCAATAGCTCTTGCCGATTCTTGCCCATGCCTTATGGCTGTAATAAATAAAGCAGGACCATAGGCCGCATCCCCTCCAGCATATAGTTTTGGAATAGAAGTTCTGCCTGTTCCTCGTTCGACCTTTATAAGACCTCTATCTAATACAAGATCCTTTTTTTTGTCCCAACCATTAAAAATGGACACATCCATCGATTGACCAATGGCTAAGGCTAAAGTATCACATGGGATCACAAATTCTGTATTGGGAATAACTTTAGGTGAAAATCGACCCGCGTGATCGAATAAAGATGATATGCGTTGAACTCTTAAACCAATGATTTTGTCATTTTTATCTCTTTCTACAGAAAGGGGTGCTAAGCGATTATGGATTGTAATTCCCTCTTCCATTCCATCTTCAATTTCAAATTCGTCAGCAGTTTGTTCATCCCTACTTTCTAAGCAAACCATAGTAACAGATTTGGCTCCATTGCGCACAGAGGTACGGGCAACGTCAAAGGCTACATTGCCCCCTCCTACAACAACCAAATGTTCACCAATTTTCCACGCCTCTTCCATACAGCGCACTCTTAAATATTCGATTCCTCGAATAACATCTGGTTTATCAGCGCCAGGAATTGGCAAATCTCGAGACTTCCAAAGTCCATTTCCAATAAAAACAGCGTCGTAATCTTCTTGAAGTTTTGTTAAAGTAATATCGCGTCCAACCTTCATATTATAATGAATTTTTGCCCCTAAATACTCAATGGCATAACATTCATTAAACGCTATTTCATTTTTTAGACGGTATGTTGGAACTCCATAAGTTAACATCCCACCAGGAGATCGCATCATTTCATATATGTCTACACTATAGCCTAAACGTAAAAGATCATGAGCACAAGTTAGCGAGGCAACCCCCGCTCCAACACATGCTACCTTTAAACCATTTGGTTTGGGATTTGTAGTGCCTCTTGCATAACTCATTTCCAAAGATTTAACATGCGCTTGCTTGTCAAGTCCAAACCACTCTGTAAGGTATCTTTTTTGAGCTCTAATCGTTAATGTTTTATCCACACGATCTCTTCTGCATGAGGATTCGCAAGGGGCTCCACAAATCATACCGCAGATAGAGGCAAAAGGATTTGGACCTCTTGCTATTTTATACCCTTCTAAATAATTGCCTTGATGAATGGCAAGCATATAACCTCTCGGATCGGTATTAACAGGGCAACCGTCTCGACAATCTATTTGTCGAATAAAATAATCCAAATCTGGTATGACTACATCATAGATTGGTTTATAGGCCGCTATTATTTCCTCTTCCGACATGCTTTCCTCTTAAGGATCGTGCAAAGTGGCAATTTAACAAACAAATAAAATTTTTTAAAATAGTTTTTAAAGAAATTATTAATATAGACAGTTGCCCCTTTTAAGTTTTACTATTTGGGATAAAAGATTGATAAAAATTTGATATTGCTAAAATGAAAAGTAGAGTTATTAAAAAACGGAAGGTGTTGAAATTATTTTTAATAAATTTTTTTATAGTACATTTTAAATAGTGAAAAGTTTAAGTAAGTTCCTATACCATTTATTTTAAAATTTTAAGAATTATCCCTTATACCTTATGAAAAAAGCGATTTATCCAGGATCTTTTGACCCTCCCACATTGGGCCACATTAATTTGATCGAAAGAGCCTCAAAATTCTGTGACATTCTATATGTAGCCATTGGAAATAATTCTACAAAAGTTAAAACATTATTTACCGCTGAAGAAAAACTAGAATTGTTAACATTGAGTACAAAACATCTTCCAAATGTTGAAGTCTGTCTCTTTGATGGCTTACTCATCACTTTGGCTCAAAGCCTACAAACCTTTTATATCATTAAAGGTTTGCGCAATTATAAAGATTTTGAAGAAGAAATTTCTCAAGAAAATTTAAATAAAATGTTATGTCCAGTTGAAACGGTTTACTTATTTGCAGAAGGAAAGAATAGCTATATCCATTCAAGACTTATAAAAGAGATTGGAATGAATGGAGGCGATATTAGTCCATTTGTTCCAAAAGCAATACTGAATCAAGTACTAAATCGTCTTAAAAAATTAAGTGAATAAAATTAATTCACCCTTTAGTTCTTAAGTTAAAGATTTCTTTTTAATTTTTAATATGTTATAAACAAAATGTTTTCTTTTTCATTTAAGTAATTTTATTGCTTAAAAAAAGAATCCTTAGCAACTGAAGGAAATTACTATGAAAAACGAAAAGCGAAAATTAGACGACTTAAGTCTTCCTCAACTGCAAATGCTTCTTAAGCATTTACGGCTAGGTTTCGATCACGTTGAACTTCTTCTATCGGAAGAACAATTAAATGATTTATTAAACTGGTCTAAGATCAGTGAAGAACATGAGGATCGCATTAGCTCTAATAGAGTAGAATTACTCGGTAATATGTCTTTAATTATCAATACAATCTTAACTAGTACCTTCGGGGCTTGGATGGGTATTTCAGGTTGCATTGGATGCAGCTTGGGTTCTTTTAAAATACTTTTTTCAATCGCAATTTTAGCCTTTTTAGTCAGTGGTTTTATCGGCTACATCACCTTAAGCAACACAAAAAAACAGGCCAGTGTCGCCATAAACAAACAAAGATTGTTTAATTTACAATTGAAAATTTTAAAAATAATTAATGAAAAATTGAATCAAAAGTGTGAGTCAACTCTTTTTTATTTAAATACCGCTATTTTTTTACTCAATAATGAAAAAGAAGATCTCTTAAATAAAGATAAGTACAATCCATTTAATACTGCAAATGAGGCTTATCTTTGGCTAGAACAATTATCCATAGCCTTAGAGTCTCGTTTAAAAACATTAGAAAATATTCCAAATTTTGATCATTACCAAAAAGAATTAACCAAAGCTATTTATCGGATTCGAAAAACAATAGCAAAACATATCCATTTTCTCGAGCATTTAGCATTAGCTGTAAAAAAAGAACGAAAACATACCCACCTTCGTCCTTATTTACCCTTTTTAAAAATCTTAACCAATCCATCATTTGCCGTCCCTAAATATAGAGCTCTAACCCCAACTTCTTGGGTTAAAAGCAATTATCGCTATTTGTTAATGGGTTTAACGCCAACTATTTGGGGGGGATTTGCCTCGATGTTTGTATTTGTAGGGGGAATTCCTAATATTACACGAGAACTTGGGTTTGAAGAATGGGCCTTATTTTTAACTAATCCAACAGCTAGATTCATCGAAATAAGCATAGCCTTTTTAATTACATGCTACTTTGCTTTTTCTTATCTCTATTCTTCTAAAAAAATTTGGATTCGCCAAAAAATATTTGAACAAACGGAAATCTCTATAGCAAATGAAGAAACTCTCATTTTAGAAAATAATCATAAATTAAGCATGCTTTACAAAGTAAAAACACACTTACAAAAAATGATTTCTATGATGAATATTTTAAAAGCAACTGATTCAGTTTCTGCCCAAGTAGATCAAGAAGCCAATCATTTAAATTAAATAAGTTAACTACTTGTCTTCTATATTTGAGATGGCAAAAAGAGTTTGTAAAGCACTAATTGTATGATCGATAAGATTGGGCTCTCCTTCTAAATAGACCTCGACGGTACCGTCATCTAAATTGATGGCTTTGCCTTTTATTCCAAAATCTTTTACTAATCGATTTACAGTCGCTCTAAACCCAACTCCTTGTACTTTACCGTGAACAATTATATGTTTTTTCATGTTTTTTTCTCTCCTTACTATAAACTAATAAACATTAATCTATCTTGAGCTTTATTAAATTCTACTTTTTTATAGCTATGGGAATTATTAACTAAAGCTCGATTAAGGTGAGTGATAACTTTTAAATTGGATTAAGGACTTAGTTTTTTTAGACAGAATTAACATTCATCAGAACAAGATACAGCTTCAGCAGCAGCGCCTACCATTTCTTCCATTGGAAGTTCTTGAATCAAATCTCTCACAAAATCTAAATTATTCGCTTTACTTATTAATTCTCTGAAGTTTTTTGTACCAGTTGTCTTCTTCAAATACCAACATCCAATTCTGCGCATATCCGTTAAGGCTTTAGATTTTGGTTGAAAATCTATTGTGTATAAAAAATGTTGCCACAAGGCTAAACGGCAATCTTCTAAAGATCTTTTTGGTTCTTGCTGGTTAATAAAATAATTTACGATATCCTGTACAATCCAAGGTTGTCCAAGAGTCGCTCTTGCCACTAAGACAGCGTCACAGTTAGTTTGCATAAACATTTTTTCTGCTGAAAGACCGTCTACCACATCGCCATTGCCAATAACTAAAATATTTTTGGCTGCATCTTTAGCTTGTTTTATATAGTCCCAGTTTGCAGGTCCTTTATAGGCTTGCTCTCTTGTTCTACCGTGAACACAAATTGCCGTAGCGCCAGCTTCTTCTGCTATTTGAGTGATTAAAGGGGCTACAATATTGTTTTCATCCCAACCTGCGCGTATTTTTACAGTAACTGGTATTTTTACGGCAGCCACCATTTCACATAATATATCTCCAATCAGAGATGGGCTTTTCAACAATCCAGATCCACTGCCATCTTTAGTTACCTTGTCGACTGGGCAACCACAGTTTAAATTCACTTCATCGAATCCAAAATCCTCGATGATTTTGGCAGCTTGACCTGCAATACTTGGTTTACTACCACACAATTGTCCACCAATTGGGTGCATATCGCGATGATAGCTTAAAATTTGATAGGTGTTTGGATCGTTCCTAATTAAGGCATCCATCTTCACCATTTCACAAAACATCATCCCTGGCTGATAAAGCGCCGACATTTTTCTAAAAGGGTAGTCTGAACAACCAGCTAAAGGGGCATAAAATATATTATTTTTTAAGGTAAGCTTTCCATATTTGAATGGAGTCTGAAGAAATTTCATCTAAAAAACGCTATAAATAAATAATTTAAAATTTGTAAAAAGATGAAGGCAAAAATGGGACTGATATCGATCATACCAAGAGGAGGGATGAATTTTCGGAAAAAATTTAAGTAGGGATCTGTATAAAATGAGATAAACTGCATAAAGCGGTATTGGCTAAGTTCTGGTATCCACGAACTTAATATTCTTATAAATAGCATAAAAAAATACGCTTGAAATAACAGGTCGACAACTCTTGCAATCATAATAATTTTTATTGTTTTCAGTATTATATCTTGTAAAAATGATTAATACAAACCATTTCATTTAAAACTATAAAGCAAATTCTTGTAATAGTTAATCTTTTAATGTAAAATATCATTTTTATTTTGAGAGAGTTAGCATGAGTTTTGAAAAACCTGATGCCATACAATCGATTGGATTAGAGCTTGAAAAAGATACTATCTTATACGCTTCGTTGTCCCAGATTAAGGGGCAATCTACTTTAACTGATTTGCGAGAATTTCATTTAGAAGAAAATAATGTAAAGCCGCTTTACAACAACACAAATCTTTACAATCTAATAAAGAATCAGCTAATCGTTACCACGCTCAAGCCATCTGAATTTTTATCGAGGCCTTTAGAAATACAAGTCAAAAAAGAAAAAGATATTGACGCTGTTTTATCCTTTCAAGCTGAACCTCTTTTGCCGTACCCCATCGAAAATGCTATTTTAGATAAAGTCGTTCTTACAAAGGATCGAGAAAAAACAAATCTACAAATATATGCCGCTAAAAAGGATCATTTAGCTCACCACATCTCTCAATGGAAAAGTTTAAACATCGAGCCTGAAGTGGTTACATCTTCCGCTCATGCCTTAACGCAATTTTCTAAAGAGTATATCAAAACAGAAGATCCTTATTTACTTTTACATTTAGCTCAATACACCACTATCGTGGGTTTAGTCATCAATCATAAACTCATTTCTTCTCAATCTATTTCTATAGGAGTTGAGGATTTGCAAACTGCCTATGCTAAAGATAGTCTAGATGATAACTTAGTCCAAAATCTACACTCCGTTGATTTTTTAGATTTAACAACAGCTGAAACTCCACATCTTCTAGAAGTAAAAGATAAGCTTTATTTAGAATTTTTACGCATTTTTTACGCTTTAAGTAAGCAAACTAAAGGGCAAGAAATTTCTTGTATTTTCGTTTCAGGGGAAGGGGCTTCATTAAGTAATTTGGATGCTAGCTTAACTACAACCCTTGGAAAAACCTTACAATACCCCCAAAAAAATTCTTTTTTTCCATTTGATAATGCACTCTTACAAAAATTTGCCATTCCAATAGGGGCTGGACTTAGCGCTCAACCCAAAGCTCTAAATAAAATAAATTTTAGACAACAAGAGTTTGTTTATCCAAATCCTTGGAAGCGTTATAAAAAGCCATTATCCTTGTATCTATTAGCTTGTATAGGTTTAAGCTTAAGTTTAATATTTTATGGCTTTAACTATCTTAATTACCAAGAAATGTCTTTAAGAAAAAGTTATATGGATCTTTTAATGATCATGAACAAGTCCTATAACGACTTAGAGAAAGACTTTTATAAAAAACTGAAAGGACAAGACATTGCCGAAAATGACATTATTAATCCTCAAAGTTTATCTAAAGCGGATTTGAGTGAACGATTAGATTTCCTAGAAAAAGAAATACAAACTACACCCGAAATTTTCCCCTTGCTGCCTAACGTTCCTAAAGTGAGCGATGTATTGGCATGGCTTGCCACACACCCCTCATTGTTAACGCCAAATTCAGAGGCACAAATCGAAAACTTCTCTTACACTATGATCAAGAAACCGGAACAAAATAAAAAAGGGGAAAAATACCAAGTAAAAGTAGAGTTTGAATTTTCAACCCCAACTCCAAAACAAGCTAGAGAATTTCATGATGCACTCATTGCACCAAATGAATTTGTAGATCAAAAAAATGAAGTTAAATGGAATGCTAATCGCGGCAAATATAGAACCTCTTTTTTTCTAAAAGATAAAACGCAATATCCGTCGGCTAAAATTTAAATTAGGTTTAAAAAAGTATGTTTAATAACATTCCGATGAAAAGACTTTTAACATATGTTATGATTTTAGGCTTGTTACCAATCATTTTGGTATTTTCCTATTTTTGGACAAAAGCCAATAAATATACAGAGATACAAGATAGTTTTTTAGTTTTAGCAGACAAGGCTTTAAGCAAAGAAAAAAAACATGCTTTAAATAAAATTGTTCATCAAACTTATCGCGAAGCTGATCATTTTTATATCGACAAGCATTTAGAAACATTAGATCTTTTAGAGTCAGAACAAGAGACTTTACAAAAAATTCTTGCCAAACCCTCCTTTACTGAAGATGAAAGCACTAAAAAACGTTTGGAATATTTACAGAGCAGTAGCAATAAATTATCTTTTGCTGAAGGCGTGGTTCAATCCTATCCTTTTTTCCAAGAAACGGCCGAATCTTTAGTCCATCCAGTCGAAGTAAACGCAGAAGATATTCAAAAGATTTTAGCTCATATCGAAGGTAAAGAGATTGGCCTTTTTAAGTGCGCTCCTAAATGTCCTCAACTAATCATTACTGATTTTAAAATAGAAAGAAAAGCCTCTCAGGATAAAAACGAGATTTTTCAGTTAACTATGAAACTTTTAAAAAGAGAATATCTTTGATGAAAAAATGGCCCCTATTCTTCCTCATCATAACTTTCTTAAGCTGCTCACGCTCTACTGAAGAGTGTATTCCTAAACTTTCCCATGTTAATGTAATTGATCATCAAGGAATGTCCGAAACCTTTAGCAGTCAAGATCGTCTAAAGCAATTTGAAGAAATAAACTTTTCCCAATCGCAACCATATCAAAAAGCTTTGAGAATATATGAAAGAGATAGTAACGGAAACATCAAAGCAATAGTCACAAGTTATTATCCCAATGGAACTATTAAACAATATTTGGAAATTCTTAATAATCGCGCCTTTGGTGTATATAGGGAATGGTTTAGTGACGGTGTTTTAAAAGTGGAAGCTCATATTATTGGGGGTAATCCCGATTTGGGTCCCTCTGCTGAAAAAACATGGCTATTTGACGGTATTTGCAAGGCTTGGGATGAAAAAGGGAATCTTGAAGCTGAAATCTTCTACTGTAAAGGTGAATTAGAGGGTGTTTCCAGTTATTATCATAAAAATGGAAATTTATGGAAAAGAGTACCTTTTCAAAAAAATGCCATTCAAGGTTGCTACGAAATTTACTTGTCGGATGGTTCCCTCTTGCAAACCACATCTTATCAAAAAAATAAAAAACACGGTCTATCAAAACGCTTTTGGAATAATCAATCATTAGCCGCTGAAGAGTATTTTGAAGAGGATGATTTAATAGAAGGAAAGTATTTTGATTTAAGTGGCGCTTTAGTGTCTTCTGTTGTGAATGGCAATGGATTTCAAGCTTTATTTGGGAAGGAGCAAGTGAATGAATTACATGAAATCCAAGATGGCAAATTTGAGGGTGAGGTAAAAGTTTTTCAAACAAATGGGGAACTTAAATGTATTTATCACGTCAAAGAAAATTTAAAGCATGGGGAAGAAGTTGTTTTTCAACCCAAAAGAAGAAGTCAAGATATCATCCCTCAAATAACGATCGATTGGTATGAAGGGAAAATTCATGGCATTGTTAGAACGTGGTATAACAATGGCGTTATGGAAAGTCAAAAGGAAATGAGCCAAAACAATCGCAATGGTTTGTCTACAGCCTGGTATCAAGATGGTAGCCTTATGCTTGTTGAAGAATATGAACAAGATAAATTAATCAAAGGTGATTATTTTAAAAAAGGAGAACGAATTCCCTCAAGCTATGTACACGAAGGAAGTGGGGTAGCTTCCCTTTTTGACAAAGATGGCCATTTTTTACGTAAAATTATTTATCACAATGGAAAACCTACGATTGAAAACTAAACAAGAATTGCGAAACCATTGGAAAAAAATAAGGGCTTCAATTTCCTGCAAACGAAAAAAGGAAGCCGCCTATGCGCTCACGGAGCTTAAAAATACTTTTCAAAATGGATTAGTTCTGTCTTATGTTAGTTTTGCAACAGAGTTGAACACCTATTATATAAATCAAATTTTGCTAAAAAAAAAGATTCTTTGTTTACCAAAAATTGTATCTCAAGAACTTGCTTTCTACCAGATCACAAATTACGATCAATTAAAACTAAATTCTTTCGGAATTTTAGAACCTGATGAGAAGCTCTCTAAACCCATTACTTGTGAACAAATTACAGATGTTATTGTTCCAGGCCTTTGTTTTGATCCACTTCACCACCGTTTAGGCTATGGGAAAGGATTTTATGACAAAACCCTACAAAAGTGGAATCACACTTTTGTCACGCATGGATGTGGCTTTTTTGAACAATTTTCTTCACTCCATTTGCCAGTAAATAATTTTGATTATCCTTTAAACAATGTTTTTCTTTTTTAGATAGATCATTAAACGTCAAAGAGTTACCATTAAAAATCTATAAATATTTTTTTACCATTATTAGTATTATGGGAATAAATAAATAATAGTCTATAATTCAAATTTCTACTTCCACTTGAATCTGTTACATTACACTTTGCTTAAAAGATATTGATAAAATTTTTGTTAACAAATCATGACTAAATAAGCTTTTATAAGAGGTCATTTGACGACTTAACCTCTCAAAAAAAAGGTCAAAAGATTATCCATTTATTCACAGCTAATAATTTAAGAAAACTTGTATAAAAAAGGAGTGAGCATGTCACAAGCCACGGATCCAGAAAAGAAAAAAGCCTTAGACTTAGCTTTAAGCCATATTAAAAAACAATTTGGTGAAGGGGCGATAATGTCTTTTAGCAAACGCTCGACTGAAAGAGAGCTCAGTGTGATACCTACAGGAGCTTTGGCTTTAGATATAGCCTTAGGAGTTGGTGGAGTGCCAAGAGGACGAGTTGTTGAAGTGTTTGGCCCTGAATCATCAGGAAAATCAACTTTAGCTTTACATATTGTTGCCAACGCGCAACGCAATGGAGGCGTTGCCGCTTACATTGACGTCGAGCACGCGTTAGATCCTCTTTACGCTCAAAGAATTGGGGTTAATATTGATGATTTGCTCATTTCTCAACCAGATAGCGGTGAAGAAGCGCTAAATATTGCGGAAATGCTCGCTCGCTCTAATGCAATAGATGTTATTATTATCGACTCTGTAGCGGCTTTAGTTCCAAAATCTGAGCTAGAAGGAGAAATTGGTGATCAATTTGTCGGTCTCCAAGCCCGCATGATGTCTCAGGCTTTAAGAAAACTTACTGCGTCTCTTTCAAAAAGCAATACGTGTGCCATTTTTATCAACCAAATTAGAGAAAAAATTGGTGTTATGTATGGCAACCCTGAAACAACAACAGGCGGAAGAGCTTTAAAATTTTATTCTTCTGTGCGTCTTGAAATCAGAAGAACCGCTGGAGTTAAAGGTAATGACAATAATGAAATAGGCAATCGCGTCAAAGTAAAAGTTGTAAAAAACAAAGTAGCTCCCCCTTTAAGGATCGCTGAATTTGATATTTTATACAACAAAGGTATTTGCCAAACAGGAAGCGCTATAGATATGGGTGTAAGTTTCAATATCATAGATAAAAAAGGTTCCTGGTTTAGTTACAAAGGACAGCGCCTAGGACAAGGTAGAGATTCTGTCAAAGAGGAACTAGAAAAAAATCCAGCCCTTTTAGAAGAAATTGAAAAACAAATTAAATTATATTCTAAAGAAAAAATTGATTCTATTTCGTTTAAAGGTTCAGAAGAAGCTTTAGCGGAAGAGTTAGCAGGGGTATAATTTACTCTTAAGGCCTTAAATGGCGATTATTCCTTTAAATAATCATCTTTAAGGCCTTTTATTATAGCCACTAGGTAGCCTTAAGCTGTTCTAGCATTTCAAATAATACGGAATGATTCAGTTCTAAATTCTCGCAAGTTGTTGTAAAAGATTCTAAATGATAATCCAATAATATCTGAGCTTCGTTTTTTCCAAGAAGATTCACCGTATTTATTTTTCGATCTTGAAGAGCATCTTCTTGTGCGTCGATAAAATCATCCGCTATTTGAAAAGCCATGCCAAAGTGTTTTGCAGCATTTTTAACTTGATCTATTTTTTCAGGATTTCCACCTCCAAACAACCACCCTAAAACAAAAGAAATTTCAAAAAGAGTCACTGTTTTTTTTCTAATCGTTTCAAAGATTTCTGCTAAATCAAAATGGGAAGGATAAATGTCAAAGTATTGCCCGGCTGACGCTCCATTTAATCCCGTATTAACAGAAACGTTTTGCATAGCTAATACGATTAAGCGATCGGCTTTCTCTTGGCTTAAACCTTTTTGCTTTAAAAGCTCACCATTGGCCGCTAGGAGCTCGTATCCGGCTGCGATAAGGGAATAACTGGCTAAGATAGCGGTCGCTTCTCCAAAGGCTTTATGTAAAGCCGGCTTTTGCCTTCTTAACTCTTCATCATCCATGCATGGCAAATCATCTGCGATCAAAGAGGCTGTATGAAAAAATTCTACGGCTAAAGCCGCTTGCGTCGCGTCAAATTGGAAAGGGAGAGATTTAGCTATTAAAAGAACTAAAATAGGTCGAAACCTTTTTCCACCGTTTAACAGGGCATATTCACAAGCATCTCGCAAAGTGCTTTTGACGCTCCAAGCATTAATATATCCTTTTAAGGCGTTTTCTACGGTTTCTTGATACTGTTTTAAAAAATCTATTCTCATATTTCCACTTCTGTTTTCCTAAAAGAGTGCGGTTTTATAATTGCATTTGCCGGAACAACCCCAAAAATTGTGGAATTGGGAAAGGAAGATGCCTTTTTTCCAATAATAGCTCCTGGATTTGTAACAGTATTGCATCCCAATTGGCAACCATCCCCAATAACCGCTCCCATTTTTTTAAGACCCGTTTGATAGATTTTTCCTTGATCTTTTATGGTGATTTCCTCTCTATTCAGTTTAACGTTCGAGCAAATTGTTCCAGCTCCTAGATTGACATTTATACCTAAAATTGAATCACCAAGATAAGAAAAATGGGCGGCATGAGCGCCTGGGCTTAAAAAACAATTTTTAGCTTCTGTTGCATGACCAATTAATGACCCTTCTTCAGCTATTACATTACCTCTGATATAAGCGCCGTGTCTTATCACACAATTGGCTTCAATAATAACCGGCCCTTTAATATATGCCCCCGGTTCTAAAACCGTTCCTCTACCAATAGAAATTAACTCCGGATTTTCAAGATAAACCCCTCTTGGAATATCAATTTCAATTTTTCCAAGTTTATAATTAGAGAGATATTCTTCAAGTTTTGCTATGACTTCCCAAATGTAAGAAACTGAAAACAATTCTTTATGTTTAAGATCGCTAAGATTAATAAAATAATTTGGGGAAAAATTGTTCATAACTAATTTGCTAATTTTTGAATTCAGAAATTTCAAATCTTTGGTCGAAAATTTGAGTAACTTCAAGTTTATATCTAGATAAGCTCTTAATTTCAACATGTTTTAAAGAATAAATAAAAATATATATAGTTAATATTTCTTCTTATTCAGAGATCGTGGAATTGTTCATAAGTCAGGAGTTTTCTCACTAAAAGTGATTGTTCAAAAGTTGTTCAAGCGTTGTGCAAAAAATACAAGTTATCAACAAGAAAAAGTTATCAACAAAAGAATGGTCAAAATTACGAACAATTTTAAAAGAAAAAAAATAAGAGTTATCTTTCCTTTCAACAACGACTGAAGAAGAAAAGAAAAGATATATATAGGATTTCTCTTCTTCCTCTTTAGCTGTGGAATTGTTTATAATAAAGGGTATTTCCTTGACAAACTCAATGTTTATACTTTGTTCATGAACTGTTCAAAGATTGGAAGTTATCATAAGAAGAGTCATTATTAACAATTTTATAAACAAAAGTATGAACCAATAATTAGAAGTTATGAACAAGTTTTCCCAAAAAAAGTTATGTTCACATTTTCCACATTGCCCAAGTTGTCAGATTCAACAGATCGAGGAGTCTGCTCTTTATCAAAAGGCCCTAAATTTTTTTGCAAAACAAAAAATTAAGTATGAATATACAGAGGGGCAAGGAACTGGTTGGAGAAGAAGAGCAAAATTAGCCGTTCGTTGGCAAAAAAAGGCCCTTTGCATTGGTTTATATGAACCTGGTACTCACAAAGTGATTAACATCGACAACTGTGCTGCTCATGATCCCTTAATAAATTCTGCCATTAAGTTGTTTAAGGCGTGGGTTAGTGAGGAAGGTTTACAAGCGTATGATGAAGATAAACGAACGGGATTGATAAAATACATTCAATTAGAAGTGGAACGAATGACCCAGACTGTTCGTTTGACAATCGTTCTTCACGCAGACCAAATAGATGAATCATTCAAAACAAAAATTATAAGATTATATGAAAAAGAGAGTATTTGGCATTCCATTTGGATTAATTGCAACTTGACAATTACGAATACTATTTTTGGCAAAAAATGGGAGCTCATTTGTGGAAAAAAATTTTTATGGGAAAATTATGATAACCTTAAAGTGGCCTTTCTCCCATCTAATTTTATGCAAGCAAATGCCGAAATGTATGCGTGTCTTTTAGAAGACATATACAATCAACTGACCCAAAAGACAAATGTGGAAGAATTTTATGCAGGTGTTGGCACAATTGGTTTAAAAATTGTGGAAAAAGCTAATCAAGTGCATTGCTGTGAACTCGATGATTCTTCTAAGGCTAGTTTTGAAGTCGCCAAAAATGTTTTACCATTAGCAAATCAATCAAAAATAGAATTTGTTGTAGCTTCTGCCAAAGACATAGCCAATCGCTTATTAGAGTGTGAAACCGCCATTTTTGATCCTCCACGCAAGGGATTAGATAAAGAACTATTAACTCAGATAGCAAAATCTACAACACTTAAAGAAATCCATTACGTCTCTTGTGGATGGGACAGTTTTGAAAGGGATACTTATCAATTAATCTCTTTGGGATGGCAAATAAAATTTGCTAAGATTTACTGGTTTTTCCCAGGAACGGACCATATTGAAACCTATGTTGTCTTCAAAAAAAATTAAGAAATATTTTGATGCTGATTAGAAAAGCGGATTTATTAAACTTGTCCAAGCCAAACGATCCAATCTATTGACATTGGTTGCCTATAAAAAAATCAAATATCTTAAATTAAAAAAAGCCGAGTTTAATGGATCCATACCGCACAACTCCAAAGGGTTAGAGATTTTTACGCTTTTTACAGAATTGATCGAGGCCAAATAAATTGTACATTGACCGACGGTCGGTCTTTTGGTAGAATGATCACTTTCTAATTTTAAGGTATTATTTTGAAAAACAAAAATATACTCATTTCAGGTGCGGGCGTCGCCGGTCTTACCCTGGCTTTTTGGTTGAAGAGGTTTGGATTTAATCCGACACTTGTAGAAAAACATCCTACTTTGCGCCTAGGAGGCTATAAAATAGATATTCGAGGCGTGGCACTCGAAATTCTTAAACGTATGGAAATTTATTCCTTGGTCGCAGAACATCGAACTGCCATATCCCACGCGGTCTTTGTGGATAAGGCAGGTAAACAAGTTTCTCAAGTAAGTGCTGATTTTTGTGGTACTCGAATGGAAGGCGTCGATCTTGAAATTATGAGGGGAAATCTTTGTTTAATCATGAAAGATGCCCTTGGTGAAGTTGAATGTCTTTTTGATGACACTGTAACTCATATTGCACAAGGTATAAACGGAGTTACGGTTAGATTCGAAAAACACACCCCTCGTTTATTTGACCTAGTCATTGGAACAGATGGTTTGCATTCTACTATACGAAAGTTAACATTTGGTGATGAATTCATTTTTTCCAGGGAATTTGGGGTGTATTTATCAGTTTTTTCCATTCCCAATTTCCTCAATTTAGATGCTTGTGAAATCGAGCACCATTCTTTTCGAAAATTTGTCAATCTTTACAGAGATGGAAACGATATCAATGCTAAGGTAGCAATGGCTTTTTCAATTGATAAGCCATTTTATTCTCGCGATCAAAATGAACAGAAAAAATTAATTGAAGAAATTTTTGCCAATTCTGACTGGGAAATGTCGAGAATTCTCGAAGCAATGAAAGATAGCTCTGATTTTTACTTTGATTCTATGGCACAGATTCATATGCCTCTTTGGTCCAAAGACCGTGTTACATTAGTTGGAGATGCGGCTTATTCAGCTACACCTATGTCAGGTCAAGGAACCAGTATCGCTATCGCTGGAGCTTATGTTCTTGCAGGAGAGCTTTCAGATGCTGAAGGTGATTATCAAGTTGCTTTTTCAAATTACGAAAAATTAATAAGACCATTTGTCGAAAAGAATCAAGCTTTAGCTCATGTGAGTGCTCGCATTATGAAGGGTTCTTTTTACAGCGTTTGGCTTCATAAAATTGCATCCATCATGCCTGCAAAAGTACTCCATTATTTTAAAAACTTAGCATTGAATCGAACAACAAAGGCCGCAAATGCGCTTATTCTAAAGGAATATAATGAAAAGAATAATTAAAAATCCTGCCGAACGAAGAGCAGAAATAGTCAGAACAGCTCGTGATTTATTCCTCACAAAGGATTATGACAGGACCACAATGCAAGATTTCATGAATCATCTGGGTATTGCTAAAGGGACGATTTATCATTACTTTAAGTCAAAAGAAGAGCTCTTAGAAGCGGTTGTGGAAGATATTGTAAATCAACATATTGAGGAAATGAATATTCTAATTCAAAAGACTACCGGGAATGCTCTGCAAAAATTACAAGCCCTTATTGAAGCTGGTAATAAAGTAGAAGCCCCTTTAGTTTTAGAAAAACTTCATGAAAGAGGAAATGAGGCTATGCATACTAGAATATTGGTCGCTACTTTAATGAAGCAGGCTCCTTTATATGCCAAATTAATTCAGCAAGGATGTGAAGAAGGACTATTTGAAACCAATTATCCTTTAGAATGTGCCGAATTTATTCTTTCCGGTATTCAATTTTTGACCGATTTAGGTATTTCTCCTTGGACAGAAGAAGATCTAATGCGAAGAATAAAAGCTTTTCCTAAACTGATTGAACAGTTGCTGCAAGCACCGTCAAATTCATTTCAATTTATGTTAAAAAATGGCCGGTATATTAATTAAGAACCTTGTAGAATTGGTCGGATAAAAATTATGAAATTTCAAATTCTAAAAAATAAACTTCGTGATGAAGTCAAAAAAAAGATTTTTGATGGATTTGGGAGCCAAGCTATTGAGTCTACCGGCATTAATGGCCTAGAAGAAGATCCGATATCTTTCGAAATTTTCCATGATCAAGAGTTTGTTGGAGCTATAGTCGTGCAATGTTTTTGGGGACAGCTGCATATCAAATATCTTTTTGTGGAAAAGCATTATCGAGGCCAAGGAATTGCGCGTGAGCTAATGAATTATGCTCTCGAATTTGGAAAGAAGCAAGGTTACCATTTTGCATTTGTGGAGACAATGAGTTTTCAAGCTCCTGAGTTCTATCAAAAGATGGGCTTTAAAATTGAATTTTCCAGATCAGGATATGCAAAGGATACTTGCTTTCACTATCTTAAGAAAAATTTAAAAGATGAAGTCGATACAGCAACGAGAGAAGAAGTAACAAGATTGGGCGTGTATGGAGTTTCAATAAAAGATGGAAATATATTGCTAGTATACCAAAAAAAAGGTCCTTATGCAGGGAAGCTAGATTTTCCAGGTGGAGGCATTGAATTTGGAGAGTCTCCAGAGCAGGCGTTGCGTCGAGAATTTGTGGAAGAAGTTGCAATGGATTTTAATTCTTTGCAATTGATAGAAAACATTACTACAACAGTTAAAGTTCCTCTTTCTTCCTCAAACCAAGCTTACACGTTTTTCCATATCGGGATGATCTATCAAGTAAGTGGCTGTCGATGTATTGAAAAGCACACAGTGGGGGAATTAAACCATGTTTGGACCAATCCTAACACTCTTGCTCAAGATCAATGTTCCAGTTTGCTATGGAAATTTTTGCAAAAACAGTTGTAAATAAAAGTTTTGGATGATCATTAAGCTCTCTATGAAATCCATTTTTGTTAGGCATTTTGAAGAAGGCTAAAAGTGAAAAATGATCTTGAAGTAATTCTCCTAATTTCAACATCCAACGAATTTATCAAAGATTTTAGCAATAATTTTATTAGGTCGTTGTACGTGTTAGAGCAGAAAAAAACACGATGAAGAAAATTCAATGTACGGACTTATTGGCAGTCAAAGCATAAGCGTCAAATTCTTATGAAAAGCAAAGAAAAATAGATCTATATATACGTTTTCGTACATATTGTAGCGTAACGGATTCTTTTTTTTACCAATATTAAAGCTATCGATTCCTAAAGTTAAATTGTAGTTTCTTGGGGCCGTTTTGTTTACAATTTTTTGCTTTTCAATGCCAGCTATTTGGAATTGATAAACCCAGTCCATTTTTTCTGTGGCAAAAAGAGATTTCGCATTAATCCGATTTTCAACGAAGGATCCAAGAGGAGGGAAGCAAACATGGTTACTAATTAGCTTACAAGTGTAAATTTTTTTAGTCTACTTATGAATTACACAGTCATTAATAAAAAAAAAGACTTTGTAAATTTTATTCTTGGATCTTCTTAATTTTTTTAGACCATTAGCACCAAAATTCAACATGAGCCTAATCGATTTATATTTTTCTCTAGTTACTCTGTTACTTCCGCGGGTTTCAAATAGGTTTAGCCGAGACTTGGAAGCCTAGTCTATATTGAAAGCGATCTAGATTAATTCTTACGCTTCAATATGAAATCAACTTATTTTTATTGTTTCGAGTCTCTAAAAATGGTACATCTGGGATGTAAGTTAAATATCTAAAAGAGAGGTGTTTATGTTGAAACCTACAAGGTTAGGCCTTTCGGGGGGTATTTTATGGGGATTGTCGATGTTTATTTGCACTATTCTTGCGATCTACGGGATAAACCGCAAAATTTTTAGAATTAATGGCGGATCTTTATCCAGGTTACTTAATTACCTGGTGGGGAACAATCGTTGGTTTGGTTTATGGTTTTATAGATGCGTTTGTTGGTCTATTTCTGCTAGCGTGGCTATATAACAAATTGGACCGGTAGGCGAAAAATATGAACTCTCACACTAATAGCCCGAATAGTGCAGATCTTGGTGATGCGGAGAACGATCTGTGGCAAGCTGCGAATTGCTACATTAGTATAAAATCCTGACAACTGCATCTGCCCCGCTCCAATCTCCCACCTATTGAAGAAGAAGTTATCTTATGTTTGCCTGATAATGGCCGTAGAATATTTCATGGAAAGGTTGCGCCCCAGAAGGGAATTTAATAAAATATTCGTAATTTGATTTCTACAAAACCTTCACAATTTCCACATTTAGGTAGATTTTATCGATTCCCTAATTCTACTTTGATTTCTATAGATTGCAAATATCGCATCCTAATTTTTCTAACACAAAATCAACATTACCTATCTATCTGAAATCAATCTTTTAGTTAATTTTATTGAAAACAAAGCTATTTTGTATTAAATTCACTTTATTTTTTGTAAAAAACAAGAAAAATTTATTGAACAATAGGATTGATATAGTAGACTTAGAATGTTTTTGGTCAAAAATAAGGCTTGGGAGAGAGGTTTGTGGATATAATAGATAATACAATAATTTCTTTATTACAGGTTGAAGGAAGAACTTCCTGCGAGAAAATTAGTTCGATAGTTGGTCTTTCTGTTTCCGCTGTGAATGAACGCATTAAAAAACTTCAAAAACAAGGGGTGATAACGGGGTGGGGAGCAAATATTTGTCCTCAAAAAGTAGGCCTGGAGGTCTTGTCTTTTGTTCAGGTGCTTTTGGGCGAGAAATGCGATGAAAAGTCTTTTTTGTCCGAGATCGCGAAAATTCGTGAAATTTTAGAATGTCATCACATTACTGGAGAGTGGTCATATTTACTGAAAATTAGATGCAGAAATATCAATCATTTTGAAACTGTTTTAGGAAAAAAATTAAAATTGATACCAGGCATTTTACGCACACATACTCTAATCGCACTCTCAACCCCTTTGGAACGAACAATTTTACCTTTGGAGTTATGTGAGTCTTGATTTTTTATTAAAAGGAATTATTCTTGGAGTTTCGATTGCTGCCCCTGTTGGACCAATTGGAGTACTCTGCATACGGAAAACGCTGCAATTTGGTAGACTTTCAGGTCTTTTCTCAGGGCTCGGAGCTGCTTTTGCCGACTCTATTTATGCGATTATTGCAGCATTTGGACTTACTGTCATTTCTAACTTTCTTTTGGCGGGACAATTTTGGTTTCGCTTCATTGGTGGTGTCTTTTTAATTTATTTAGGCTGGAAAACATTTGTTGCTAAACCAGCATCCGAAACGAGTAATGTTTCTCACACAACATTGTTAAACGATTTCATTTCTACTTTTTTTCTTACGATTACAAATCCAATGACAATTCTTTCGTTCTTAGCCGTTTTTGCAGGCTTGGGCCTTTCCAATGTAAATGGAGACTATTTTCAGGCAGGCGCATTAGTTGTTGGTGTCTTTTTGGGGTCTGCTGCTTGGTGGCTGGTTTTAAGTGAAGGAATCACTTTATTTCGTAAAAAAGTTAGCCAAAAGGTAATGATATGGATCAATCGAATTGCAGGATTGATTATTTTAGCCTTTGGTAGCGGTGCCTTATTGAGTACCATATCTTAAAATTGCGCCAGAGCAGAACGGGATTCTTATATCTTGTTTTGCTTTGCGAAACAGCTAGACTACACAATCGATGATTTTAGATCTTTTTTAATTACTCTTACGATATGTTTTTGATCTGGTCAATAAAAGAGAGTAGGTGATCTTTGGATAATATAAAAACTGTTTTGTTATGAGAACCTCTAAAGCGATCGTCATCTCGAAATTGGTTGCTATATGCAGGTTGGCCTATATGTGGCAGGATTTTTTCATAATCATTACCCCATCTCAAGATCTCCGAATGATTAAATGCGGCAACTTTAATAGGCGTTAATGTTATTTTATTTAAATTTACCTTGGAGTCGACATCCGAACCATCATAACGGCCAGAAAGAAGTTTTGCGTTTGTGACGATAATGGGGATAAAAATGCGATGAGGGGCGCCCCAAGAATCATCATTTAAATGACTATGAATTAGACTTTCAATGTTAAAGAGAGCTTGCCTTAGCGCAGTGCGAACTAGCTCATCTCTAGAGCTACGCACAGGCAAAATGTTTTGGCTTTTACCTTTAGGAGACTGTTTGCAAAGAATTGGTTTGGAATCATCTGCCAGTACTTCTACAACCTGTTTGCTTACACAATCAATGAAATTCAGTGTTCTGTTGTGAACAGAGACTGTTTTATTTGGCCCGGTAATTAGGTGAACATCTTTTACCGCATTCTGATCTTGAAGGAAAATCCAATCATACTCTGATCTCTTTGATTCAATAAGAAAAATGAAGCTGCCACTTTTTATCCATAAATCGATTTCTGTTCTACCGTTATCCCTATGAGGGGGTCCTTCAAAAACCTCTCCACGGTGAAGAATAGTCTCATTTTTATTTCTGGATAGAATCTCGTAGACAGCATCTTCCAAAAGAAAGCCTTCTCGATTTAGAAGATTAAGTAACACCTGTTGCTCATTTGGATCTTCATACCAATTTTGAATTGTGCTTTGTTGATTTTGAGTTGTTGTGGTCATCATTTTTTCCGGTGGTTTCTTTTCAATTTAAGCTTATGCACTTTGATTTTTGTCATCTACCACCTATCTATCATCTGGCAAAAAAAAAGGACTTAAGAAAGCGGTCAAGCCATCCTAAGCCCTTGAGGAATCTGGGTGAGAAGATTCGAACTTCCGACCCCTTGCACCCCATGCAAGTGCGCTAGCCAAGCTGCGCTACACCCAGGTAATTAAATCGCTGTAATCCCTTCAAATTGAAATTCGGCTCTTTTGAATTCTCGAACGGCCATGCGTGCACAAACATCAATAATTTTTTCTAATGAATCTCCAGGATCTGCTTCGGCGGCAGAAATATCGACGGCAATGGATGCGCTAAAGCTTGCGCCACCTTTTGTGCCTTTTACTTTGAAATTGGCAAAAATTCCTTCTTTTTTACGAGATATATTTTTAAATTTTATCAGATTGTTTTCTGCTAAATCTTCCATATTTACCTTCAAAGTTGAGTATTTATATTAGCTAATTCAAAGTTTGTAGTCAGTAAAAATTTTATAAAACTAAACTTATCTAATTGCTTTTGTACCCATTTTAAGCTATTTTTATAGGTTTAAAATGCTTTATAGGATTTAAAAATGACTTCTCATTTACCATTTGAGCTAGAACCTAGTTGGTTTGCAAAATTAAAAAATGAAATAGAAAAACCCTATATGGCAAAACTAGCTTCCTTTTTAGAAGAAGAAAAAATAACGCAAAAAGAAATTTTTCCCCCTCAAGATCTAGTTTTCAATGCTTTTCGAATGTGTCCATATGAGGAAACACGCGTCGTTATTTTAGGGCAAGACCCCTACCACGGTATAGGTCAGGCCCATGGCCTAAGTTTTAGTGTGCCAATTGGTGTGCCCCAACCCCCGTCACTTCAAAATATTTTTAAAGAAATCCAAGCTGATTTAAACATTTCTCGCCCTAATCATGGCTGTTTAGTGTCTTGGGCAAAACAAGGCGTTTTATTACTTAACAGCATTTTAACCGTAAGAAAAGGTCAACCTCTATCACATCATAAAAAAGGGTGGGAGCAATTTACGGATGAAGTAATTCGGGTTTTAGCAATGAAACAAACCCCAATGGTATTTGTTTTATGGGGAAAATATGCCCAAGATAAAGCGAAGTCAGCTTTAGAACATGTTCATCTAGAACAAAAGCACTTGATTTTAACTGCCGCCCATCCCTCTCCATATTCGGCTAATAACGGATTTTTTGGTTGCAGACATTTTTCAAAAATTAATCAATTTTTGGAAAAAAATAAACAAACTCCCATTGAATGGAAACTTCAAGATATTAATTTTGAATGAGATAAATTTTTTTTAGATTTTTTCTTGGCAACTAATAGTTAATCAAGTTAGGATCCGGATAAAGAACAATCTCAAGTGATAGGTATGAAGCAGGGCTCCTTAAAAAAGATAGATCTATGCTTTTTACGACAAGGAAAAGCGAAAGCTTGGGTTAGAGATAGTGATTTACAACTCCTAATCCCAGAAGTTGAGGTATTACCTAAACTTAATTCACACCAGCTGAGTACAAATTCCAATTGGAAGTTTAAAAATAAATTATTAAAAAACAAAATTAAAGTTCAAAAGATTGCAGTTTTTAGACATATGATCCGCTGTAAAACCAAATTACATGCATCAATCAAGGTTATTTCTTAAAGTATTGTTTTTAAAATACATAAGATTAACGAAGCCTATTTAATTTTATCTTTAGATTAATTTATAATAGAGGGTGTATAGTACTTTTATCTTAAAAGTTAGACAAAAGTAATGTCCATCACTGTTTAAACGACTAAAATTTGGTGATGTTTATGATAATAGATAAACAGATAGTCAAGATTTTAACAGAAGTAAATAGGAATAACTGTTCCTCTTTCGAATGCAATGGATTTACTGTTTTAATTAAAACTTTTGATGAAGGCACCAAAATTTCACTTTCTACCCTTGTTTATCAAGGTGATCAATTTATTCCCTATAGTGTAAGGGCTTCTATCTCAAGGGGTCAAATTCCTACCTACCATTCAACAGTTAGAACATCTCTTTCTGTTATCGAAAAAGAGTATCAAGTCTTCCTAAAATATTTAGGAAAAACTTGCCATTTAACAGAAGAAACTTTTTCTTACTTGCTTGAAGAATTTTGCTATATTGCAGGTAAATGGCGCGATTATTTAGATGAAAAAGATCGCAATGATTTAGTTTACGCACGTATCCGATAAAAAAACCATACAGTCGAGTTTACTATGAAATATTGCATATTGGGAAAAAGCGGTTTGCGCGTGTCGCAAATTTGTCTTGGAACAATGACTTTTGGAGAAGAATTTGGATGGGGTAATTCGAGACAAGAATCGCGTAAAGTGTTTGATTATTTTTTAGATATGGGTGGAAATTTCATCGATACTGCCAATCATTACACTAAAGGCACAAGTGAGAAATTGTTAGGTGAATTTATTGAACATAAAAGAAATCAAATTGTGCTCGCGACAAAATATACATTAAATACTTCTCCTAAAGATCCTAATGCCGGGGGAAATCATCGCAAAAATATGGTGCGTTCGTTAGAAGATAGTTTAAAAAGACTTCAAACAGATTATATTGATTTATTTTATTTGCACATTTGGGATGAGACCACGCCAATAGAAGAGATTTTACGAGCTTTTGATGATTTAGTAAAATCGGGAAAGATTTTGCATGTTGGTCTATCAGATACACCAGCATGGATTATAGCTAAAGGGGACACTTTAGCAAGCTTTAGAGGGTACAGTCCCATAGTTGCTATGCAGCTAGAATATAGTTTAATTGAAAGATCTATTGAACGAGAATATTTTGATATGTCAAAGAGTTTAGATATTCCAATTGTAGCTTGGAGCCCACTTGGTATGGGGGTATTATCGGGAAAATATAACGAGCGAAAAGGAAATCAGACCAAAGAGGCTCGTTTTCAAGTGAATCCTACTTGGGGAGAAAGCTATTTAAAAGAAAAAAACATGCAAATAGCTAAAAAAGTAGTAAAAATCGCTAAAGACGCCGCTAGATCTCCAACTCAAGTAGCCTTAAATTGGATTTTACAAAAAAGTCCCCTAATGATTCCAATTATCGGGGCCAAAACTCAAAGTCAATTAGAGGAAAATTTAGGTTGTTTAGATTTTGTTTTAACAAGTCAGCAAATGAAAGAACTAGATGAAGTTAGTCATTTTGATTTAGGCTTTCCCTATAATTTTATACACAAAAAAAATATCTTAGATAGCATCTTTGGTGATAACGAAATATTAGATTTTTAACGACTGATGTGCTTTAAATTTACAAAATAAAGAAACACATTCAAAGCCCATACATAATGGAATGGCAAATATAAGCTGCGAAAAAATGTCAGGGGGTGTTAATAAAGCACCCAGTACAAAAGCCCCAACATAGTAATACTTGCGAATTTTTTGAATTAAATAAAGATTTATAATTCCAGTTACAGCCAAAAAAAACAAAATGCAAATGATTTCTAAGCATATTGCCGTGCCGCAAAGCAAAATTAAACAAAATTCTAGATATGAACCTATCGACCATAAATTGACACCAAAGGCCTCGTTAAATTTATAAAAGTAATTTAAACAAAAAGGCAAAAAACATTTAAATCCGATAACTAACCCTAAAAATAGAGCCATAAAAAAGACTGGAAGAAACTGTTTTAAAAGTTTTTTTTCTTTTTTAGTAAGTCCTGGAAAGGCAAATTTTGTCCCTAAATAAAAAAATAAGGGTATATTCAGTAGCAATGCAAGCCAAAAACCCATTTTTATAATCAGATAAAAGCCCTCTAGGGGAGTAAAAAGAACTAAAAAATCTTGAGGATTAGGTATTTTAATGGTCGCTAATGGCTCTTTTAACAACTGCAACAATGGTTTGTAAAAAAACAAAATTGCAAAAAAGGTTAAGACAAAACTTAAAAAAGCTAAAATAAGGAAATGACGCAATTCTTCGATATGTTGACTAAATTTAGCTTCCATTCATTCATTCTTTTTTCATGATTAATCTAATCTTTGGAATGGTCTTTATCTTCTAAAGAAACTAATTCCTCTTCGACGTCCTGAGTCGCTTTTTTAAATTCTTTTATCCCTTTACCTAAACTTTTGGCAAGTTCGGGAACCTTTTTTCCACCAAAAAGAACCATAACAATTAAAAGAATTACAATTAATTCACCTGTTCCTATCATTTGCCCTCCTGTTTTATTTTTTATAATATAGCTAACTTATTTAATTTAAAAAAATAGTTTTACTAAAGTTAAAAACAAAGATTTGTAACAAAAAGAAATATCTCAAATAGATCATAAAAACTTATCAACTGTTGAAACAAATGAAAGGTTATAAAGTTTTAAGTAAGGATTGGATCTATGTCGTTTTGGATAAAATTGTAGACTTGACTTGCGGAAAGTCCGGTTAGATTTTGAATATTGGAAAGCTTTTTTAATTCCTCTTTAACTAAAGCAAAATCTTTATCTTCACAAATTAAATTTAGGAAACTATCTTTATCTTTAGGATCTAAAGTCGATGAATATTGGCGCAGTTTTTCATGTAAGAGTTGCCTATCTCCACCTTTTAACGTACTTGCCATTAAAATATTTTCCATTACCATGTTTGAGTAATTTTTCATTAAATTATTTGCAACTATCTCTTTATTTACCCTTAATTTAGGGATTATTTGCATGAGTAATTCTAGCAAAGCATCAACACTTAAAAAAGCTTGCGCTATTACAATTCTTCGATTGGCCGAATCATCTAAAGTTCTCTCTAACCATTGAGTTGCTAGTGTATAAAGTGGATTTTCATTCAAAGAGATTAAATAACGAGCAATAGAGCATACCCTTTCTAAATAGATGGGGTTTTGCTTATAAGGCATAGCAGATGAGCCTACTTGTTTTTCGGAATCAAAAAACTCTACAATTTCTTTATCATGAGAGAGTAAACGTAGATCTGTGGCTAGTTTATGAGCAGAAGCGGCAAAAGTAGCTAATGAAAAAATGATAAAAGTATCCTGTTTTCGGGGATAGGTTTGTCCCACTACGGAAAAGGTTTTCTTAAATCCAAATTTTTGAGCTAAAAAAGTATCGAGTTTAAAAACTTTATTCGAGTCATTTTGAAATAGATGTAAAAAAGAAGCTTGTGTGCCCGTGGCTCCCTTAGCCCCTAAAAAGGGCAGATTTGTGGAAATATCGACCCAATTTAAATAATCGTGTAAAAAATCAGATAGCCAAAGAGTCGCTCTTTTACCAATTGTTGTCACTTGAGCTGGTTGATAATGAGTATATCCAAGGCATGCCGTTTTGGCATGGGCTAAGCAAAATTCCTTTAGCAACTGCATCAAGGTTTTCATTTTTTCTATTATAAATTCAAAAGCTTGCTTGATAATAATTAAATCACCATTGTCGGTAACAAATGTTGAAGTAGCTCCTAAATGTATAATTTTTTTGGCATTAGGACAAACTTCCCCATAAGCCAGAATATTGGCCATTACATCATGTTGCGTATCTTTTTCAAAGCTGTTTATTTTTTCTAAATCTATGCAATTAAGATTTGCTTTCAATTCATTTATTTGTTGTTCACTAATTGATAGACCAAGCTCTTTTTCACCCTCTGCTAAAGCAAGCCATAAGTGTCTCCATATTTCTATTCGCTTGATCGGAGAAAACAATTGTGCCATCTTTGAACTGGCGTAACGACTAGTTAACGGATTTACATAAACGTCGCTCATAACCCAATTAACTCACAAAATTCTTCCACTAAATTTTTGAGAGCTTTTTTTTGTTCTTTGTTAAATTTTGGTTTATTCGTTTTTAAGTGAATGGAAATTTTTTGAAATTGCTTAATTAGTGGATGAGTTAAAGAAGCTCTTTGATCGGTTTTCGCAAGAGGAAAATGTTCTCGTATTTTATTTAATAACTCTATTTTATTTTCACCTTGATAGTCTTCTACAAATAATCTTTTTTTCTCAATTGGAATATTGCGACTCGCTAGTGTGTAAATAGCTTGTCTTGGCATTTCTTCCACTTTTTCTCGTAAATTAGTTGGAAGAGCCTGGCAAAATTCATAATATTGTAATAAATTATAGGGCGTTTGTCGATTTCCATAGGTGGCTAACATCCAGTTTGTAAAAGCACCATCTTTATATTTTGTTAAAATTAGTTGAGCTTTTTTAATTCTTTCCCCATGCAAAATAGCGGCTTGATTATTAATAGCTTTAACTTCAGAAGTTATAGAAATTAAATATTTTAAATCTTCTTTTAAATTAGCTCCTGAAATGTGATGAGATTTTAAAATTTCTTCTAAGTGCTCTTTTTCTTTTTCATTTAGATCAGATACACCAAACAAACCATTAAAACTTGTAAGTTGTCCATTGGCTGACTTTTGTGCCATTTCAGACATTTTAGAAGAAGGCTTCTCTTTTACTTTTAAGCGTTGATTTAAAATATGATTAACATTTGCCATTTATTAAATTCCTTTCATGTAAAGCAGCTTTACAAACGATTGATTATTTCTTGTGTAATTGAAAGGTAATCTTCCGCAGCTCTTGAATTGGGTTCAACTTCGAATACGGGTTTACCATGAATGGTTGCTTCTGATATAGCAATATCTCTTCGCACTTTAGTTTGGAAAACTTTTTCAGGAAAGGTTGTTTCAATAACATCAACGAATGCACCATTACTTTTACCCCTTGCATTCCAAAAGGATAATACAACACCTAAAATGTTTAACGGGTGTCTATGCCCAATGCTTTCTATAAATTGGGATAATCGTTCTAAGCCTTTTACACTGTAAAATTCGGGAGTTGCGCAGACTAAGGTGTGTTGAGCTGCAATTAAAGCTGATTCTGTAAGCCAGCATAAGGAAGGTGGAGTGTCAATGATAATATAGTCATATGACAAAGGTTTTAGAATATCTCTTAATTTTTCATGCGAGTATCTATCACCTGCTAAATTACCAGTTACTTCAACTCGTTCAAGCCAAGTATCTGCTGGAATCAGTTCAAGCTTTGGGACTGCTGTCTGTTTTATGACATCTTTAATTTTTTTATTATTTAATAAGACAGTCGCTAGACTATCATTTTCATCAGGATCAAATCCAAGCCCAGTTGTTAAATTTGCTTGGGCGTCAAAATCAACTAATAAAACTTTTTTGTTGTGGTATTTTGCAAGCGCTGCACCGATATGCAAAGTTGTAGAAGTTTTTGCTGTGCCACCTTTAAAACTACTTATGGCAATTGTTTTCACACTAATCCTCCTCATTAAACGCCATGCTTTGATGAATGGTAGTGTTTGACTAGCCTCAAATTAAAATGAGGCTAGTTTTGCCATTTATCAAATCATTTAATTATTTACTTGATTAGCCATTAGATGAAAAGGAGAATGTAATTGTCTAAGCTCTCTTTCAGTTTTAATTTTTTCTAAAAACTCACTTAAAGAGATTTCTCCTAAAACTGCATTTTCACGTGTTCTTAAATTGAAGGTTTGATTTTCAACTTCTTTATCACCGATGGTCAAAATGTAATTAAATTGATTAATTTGAGCATTGCGAACCTTTTTGCTAACAGATTCACTTGAGTCATCTAATTCTGCATGAAAACCGTTATCTTTAAATTTTTTTAACACGGTTTCAGCATAAGGGATGTGTCTATCGGCTACAGTTAAAATACAAATTTGTCTTGGACTTAGCCATAGTGGAAAGCGCCCCACAAAATGCTCAATTAAAATACCAAAAAATCTTTCAATTGATCCAAATATAGCGCGATGGATCATAATGGGTCTTTGTTTAGTACCATCTGATGCAGTATATTCTAATTCAAAACGCTCAGGTAGCGCCATGTCTAATTGAATGGTACCACATTGCCAAGTTCTTTTAATCGCGTCCTTAATATGGAAATCAATTTTTGGTCCATAAAAGGCTCCGTCACCTGGATTTATTTTATAAGCTCTTCCTGTTTGATCTAAAGCCCCTTGAAGCCCTTTAGTTGCTATTTCCCAATCTTCATCAGAGCCAATTGTGTTACTTTCAGGTTTAGTTGATAATTCTAAATGGTATTCAAGACCAAAGGTTGTATAGATTTCATGCGCTAAATTTAAAACTTTAACAATTTCATCTTGAATATCTGTTGGCTTCATAAAAATGTGAGCGTCATCTTGGTGGAAACTGCGCACGCGAAATAGTCCTGTTAAGGAACCGGATGGTTCATATCGATGCACATTTCCAATTTCGGCCACTCTAAGGGGTAGTTCTCTATAGCTGTGGTTTGTAGATTTATAAAACAGCATACACCCAGGGCAATTCATTGGTTTTATAGCAAAATCTCTTTCTTCGATTTGAGAGGTAAACATATTTTGTCTATAGTTTTTCCAATGCCCTGATAGCTCCCAAAGTTCTCTTGTCATCAAAGTAGGAGTTTTAATTTCGACGTAGTTGCCTTTATCTAAACATTCCCTAAGATAGCTCAAAAGTTGATTCCAAACGATTAAGCCTTTAGGATGGATGAAAGGCATCCCGGGAGCTTCTTCTTTTAAAGAAAATAAATCTAGGCGAGGACCTATAATTTTGTGATCTCTTTTTTTAGCTTCTTCCAATTGGGTTAGATATTCTTTAAGAAGTTTTTTATCAGGAAAAGTAATTCCATATATCCTAGTTAGCATAGGATTTTTTGCATCACCTCTCCAATAAGCTCCAGACGTTTTTAATAGCTTTAAAGATTTAATTTTGCCAAGGTTGTGAAGGTGAGGTCCTCGACATAGATCAAAAAATTCCCCTTGACGATAACCTGTTAATAAATCATCTGGAGCGAAACTTTCAATAAGTTCCACTTTAAAAGGATTATTTTCAAAATTCTTAAGGGCTTCTTCTTTGGAGGCAAAAACTTCTCTTTGGGAAATATAATTCTCTCCAATAATTTTTTGCATCTCTTCTTCAATTTTCTTAAAATCCTCATCTGATATGGTAAGATCGGCAAAATCATAATAAAATCCATTTTCGATGGGAGGCCCGATAGTTGGTTTTGCATTAGGAAATATTCTTAAAATTGCTTGGGCTAAAACGTGAGCTGAAGTATGCCAGTAAATTTCCTTCCCTTCAAGGTCGTCGAATTCCCAAAAAATTACTTTATCTTTGTCTTGTAGTGGAGTAGAAAGATCAAAATTTTTTCCATTAATATTTACTCCAAGAGCTTGATGGGGTCCTTTTAAATTTAATCGATCGGCTAGCTCTTTTGCAGTAGTACCTTCTGGTACTTCATATAGTGCGCCATCTTTTAATGTGATTTGCATGAATAAATCCTCTAATATCATTAGCAAAAAGAATTTTAACTGATTATTGTCCCTTTCGCAAGAAGTCTATTTATTTTATGCTAAGCTTTTTATTGAATGATAAAATATAAAAAAGAAATTTCCTGTTGGTGGATTAAAAATGGATAATGTGACAGTAGAAAGTTTATTCGAAAACACCGCTTTAGATCCAAATAAAGATACCTTTTTTAAATTTATTTTTGAAAATGTCCTTAAAAATAAAATAAATGATGATGAATTTAACAATATTACAAGCGAAAGTTGGCATTTTATTGATGATATCAGAAAATCTACTATTCAAGATGCTGATGCTATTCAATATAATTTAAAAACGATCTCTCTTGCAAACAGCTTAATTAACGAGAAGGGTGACATAGATTTATTTAATCTAACTCGCTCGATCGATTGGCTTGAAAAAAATAGATTCAACTTTGTTCCCTATTTTGAGAATAACTGGCTAAAGCAACATCATTTATTGAATGCCTTACTTTTTTTAAAGACAGATAAATCCATTCCCTTACTATTTAAAAGCTTTTCAAAACCCGTTTCAAATCCAATTATGGAAAAAATCATTCGGGACACGCTTCACTTGACAGAGGAAACATTAATAACCGACATACATACAAAAAGGGCAGCTCTTGCCGCCTGGCTTGGTTATTTAAGACAAAGCGTTGGATCTTGCTTTGCTACAGCCCCAGCTATTTTGATTTATCAAGAGCAAAGTTTTCAGTTTTTATCTGATATTAATGAATTATTTAATACCGGTCGTTTAAAAAAAGTTAATAATGGTATCGAATATACCGTGCCATTAAGTTTTAGTTGGGGAGCTGGAGAATTAAATAAGCCTATATATTTTCCTTTATATGTAAAAAAAATACCCCCTATATGGCTTTCACCCACAATCCAACAGGCATTACTTGGAATTGGAGTTGTTACACCTTTAAATAAAATAGAAAAATTAAAAACTTTATTTTTAAAATTTATCGGTAAATTTAAAAATTCAGCTTTATTTACAATCACAGAATTTTTCGAATTTATTCTCTTAGAACATTATAAATTAAATAAATCAGATCTTCAGGCTTTAAAAAACCGTCCTAAAAATGTATTTCATGAGACATTGATTATTCAACATGCTTCAAATCGATCAAAAAGCAAAATTCATCAAATACAACTTTTTCAACAAAATCTTGAATTGGCAAAAAATATTTTTAAAAGGTTTTCTGAGAATGCTTTGCTAAAAAGTTGGGAATATACCTTAGCTTCTTTTTCTGAAAATAAAACGGGCTTCACGAGATGGAATTTATATCGAAGTTTAGGTTTTCGATCAGAAGAACCTTTAGGTATTGGTGAATGCATAGCTTCAGAACTGAAAAAGCTTTTAGAGGAAGAAAATCTAAAGATTCAAGAAAGTCAAGATGAATATGACCAAGTGTATGCGCATATTAAATATTTAGAAACTAGAATCAGAAGTGCATCAGAAACAGAAGCCCAATGGTTAAAAAGTGAATACCAAACCAGAAGAAATGAATTTTACACACTTGAAACCATTCGTAATAGACATCATTACCGAGCTTCTGCCCTTGCAAATATGTTTAATAAGATAGTTCATTTTTATGATCAACAGTTCCCATACTATTTTCAAGAGATATATGATCCAGACATAAGTGTAGAAGTAAAAGATATATACAATGATAGCCCCGCTGGATTTCGATTAGTTTATAAATATGGACGAAGTAATAGCGCTCAATGGATTATGATTAAAAATGGTGATGAATACATCGAGGCTTTAACTAATTTTTTTTATCAAACAGAAAATGAATTAACTCGCTTAGAAGAACTAGAAGATTTTGAAAATGAACTTTCCTTAATAGTATCTGCCATTTTACAACTCATTCGTAAAGAAGAATTTTTAAAACAAGCCATTGCAAGATCTAAAAAAGGCAATCCAAATACTCCTAACGTAAATCTCAATCATACAAAACCTTGGGCTTACGATTCGGGAGGTACTATGGAAACTCTTATATCCACTTACTATAAAAGGGATGGTAACCCAACAATCATTTCGAAGTGGGTTGAAAATCCAGTTGAACTACTAATATTCCTTTTAGATACCTTAAAGCAAATGCCACTTAAGATAACGGATTTATTTTTGACCCAACAAAAAAAATTCTTGTTAATGCATTCACCAACACACGCCTTTAATTTACAACCTGATCAAACTCCTTTTAAAGAAGGATGGATGACAGATGCTTTTACTTACACGTGGGTAAGGGATGAATGGATTATTCCAAGGCAAAATTTTCTATCTTCAATTTACTTAGAAGAAAAACACGTAACATATATTTTAGAAAATCTGGCAGAAAAAGTGCCTGACAATGTGCGTCATTTTTTCTTCCATTCCATTCAAGACTTATACACATCTTCTAGAGTTGATATTTTTCGTTTAAAGCTCCTTGAAAGGATGCAATTTAAATATGGAAACACTCTACGTTATCTTTTGTCAGAGCAAGATATAGATAGTTTTCTCTATGAGTGTCTACCTTTTACTCCAAAGAATAATTTAAAAATCACGATTACTGAATGTATCCGTTCATTGCCCGGAATAAATCTTAAACAATTGGCTACGTTGGAATCTATTATTGAAAATAAAATTATTCCTTTACTAAAAAATGATTTTGTCTCTGCTAATCAATGCCAAATACTTGTTGAAGGAATGGCTTTTGCTCTAATTCAAAATGTTTGTTCTAATTATAACTATCCCCTCTTAATTGCTAAATCTTTAAGGCGTTTGCAACGAGCTATGCCAGAACCAATCATTTTTGCAGATACTAATTGGCCAAATTTTCAATTTGCTTTTGTCGTAAATCCAGGAACTGGTTTGTTAGATTTATGGCGTGTCAATTCAATTGGCACAAAAGGTTTTCCAATGGCTGAATGGAGAGAGTGGCTAAATGGATCAAGAAAAGATATTCCGTGGGGAATATATACAAATCCTTTTGAATATACATTTAATTAACTTATTTATCAATTAAAAAATAGCTTTATAAAGCTCTACAAACTAATCGCTTTTGAAAATAAAGTGTCCAAATCTAATTAATCTATCAAATTATCTTTAATTATTATGCTTATCAAATAATTTTTAAAGGCAAGCTCCAATTTTCAATCAAATCGTTTTAATGCAAATCAATTTGGCATTCGTAATAGTTATTGACTTTTAGCCCCAAAATAGTTAAAAATTTATGCTTAATTATTTGGTTTTGTTCAATTTAACTAAATTATAAAGGCTACAATTAATCAATAAATTAAATACACAAGCATCTATTTCGATAGATTCTAACATTTCATAAGATATTTCAGACAATAGGGAGCAAATAATGAACTTTTGGAAATACGCATTTCCTTTTTTTCTCGCTTTAGGACTATGTTCAAATGTACAGGCACAACTTGGTCAATTTGGTGTACAAGATGGATCTAATTTTAATCAAGCATTAAATGAAAAAGATTGGCAAGTTTTACGCGAATTTTTAAATACTAAAAGAACTATCGACGTAAGAGATAAAGCAAAAAATTTAACGATAAGTGGTGACGTTAGAACGGAATGGCGTCATATGACAGAATCTATTAATGGAAGATCTATTCGTGGACATAACGCTTTTGATCCATATACTATTATTCCAGGAATTTTGCCTGACGGATTACCTATTTCCAAAAATGATTTTGACATTGAAGCAAATTTAAAATTTGACTATGTCACTGAAAAAACTTGGGCTTCTTCTCATTTTCAATACGATAATTCGGCTGGTGTGGATGACTCCAACGTCCCTTGCAATATAAGTCAAGACTCATGGCATGGTAGCGGAAGACAAAACAATCTTAATTTAAAACGTGCCTACATGGGCTATAATCTCTATAAAAAAAATAAAGCGCGTTTGGATATTGAGATTGGAAGACGCCGTTTGTACGACGTTTTCGATTCTAAAGTTCAATTCACTTCACGCTTTGATGGTATTTTACTTAAATATGTGAAAGATGAATTGGGATGGGCAAAAGACTTTTATTGGTATGGAGCTGCCTTTTTAGTTGACGAAAGGGTCAATCACTTTGCTTACATCACAGAAGTTGGGGTTGATAACATTTATGATACCAATATCGATATAGATTACAATTTTGTTCATTGGAATAAATATGGAAAAAATCGTTGTGGTGGTAGAAATCCTGAAGCATTTCGTTTTCAAAACTCTCAAGTGACAGCTTACTATAGCTTCAAACCTGAATGGACTTGGAATAAGGCTTCTTACGTATATGCAGGGCTTGTCTATAATCACGACGCTGTTAGAATCGATTGGAGAAATGTAGATCCCTTTAAAAGAGTTAATCCAATTTTAGAATCCTCAAGCGAAGAACCTAAAGAAGTAGCAAATAGTTCACATCCTTGGGCTTGGTTTACAGGTTTTGTTATTGGAAAAGTGGAAAAGCAAGGGGATTGGTCTTTTGTTTTCCAATATGAATGGGTAGGCGCTAATGCTGTCCCAGACCAAGATGCTGGTGGTATCGGACGTGGAAACGTTCTTGGTGAAACGATAACAGCAACAGCGCGTGGGAATACCAATTATCATGGCGCAAGAGCAGAAGTTTTATATGCTTTTACAGACCAATTATCTCTTGATGCTATCTTAGAATATTCAAGAGATTTAAAATCTCATATTGGTGGCACTCATTCTTATAGCAAATTTGAATTAGAAGCAATATACGCTTTTTAACTCTTTTCTTTTGCAAACCCCCTCTCTCTTTTCTAAGAGAGGGGGATTTCTTTTTTTTCTCTAATTATTTTTTTTGATTTTTTGGTGTTCTTTACATTACTATTCGTAAATATTTTTGCTAAAAAACTTACAAAAGAGAGAAAAAATGAGTATGCAAGCCGCCTCAGACATACCGAATTGGTCATCGAGCAGTTCATTAACTACACACCAATATACCTCATGCAATCATCGCGATTTACATTCAACTCGACGATTTGCAACAACGATATTTATTACCCCTGTTAGTACCTCGTTTAAATTAGCTTTTAATACGGTCAAATTATTAACTTGGGATGTAAGCAAATCAACCGTTTTAACGCTTATGGGATATCATGGGGAAGGGGCGACGTTTTTACAAGAGCGTTATCTAAATACCATGCGAAAATTAAGAGATTTAGCATTTATTCCAAGCTTAGCGCATGATGCCTTTAAAAATATGATGGCAAAAGGAGAATTATTTAAAGATGATTTACCAAAAGTTAAACCACAAAGTTATATAAAGACCCTCTACTCACTACATTTAGGGGTGTATTCAAGTTCTCTTTATGGTCGAAAGGCCTTTCATTTTGCAAGGCCTGTAGATATTAAAGAATTTCCGGCAGAATCAGATGGCTCCTTAAAAACAGTGATGGCAGGTCATTTTTTAAAAGCTAATGTTATGGCGATAAATTTTGGAGTTCCAAACGTTGCGACTTTTATAACAGAAGCTAAAGAGGACGGCTCTATACAAACTACTAAAGTTGATGCAAAATCTTTAAAAAGGGAAAAAATGGCTTACCATCCAACCAATGGTAAAATTCAATCCGGCATTTTTCTCATCCCAACTAACCTGCCCGATGAAGCTTTAGGTAGATTTAAAGAGGCGGCGCTTAAATTGCAAGGAAGAACCGATTTTACTTGTGTGAATACTAATTGTCGCGTTTTAAAAGAAGCTGGGTTTTCAATGGAAGGAAAAGAGATAGAAAATATTTTTTTTCCTAATACTCTCTTTGAAGATTGTTTATTTCGAAACGTGCTTTATACAGATTTAAAAGGAGTTAAGCATAAAGTCCATTTTGAGATAGTAGATACTACCGGACTTGGTTTAGAAAAACACTTTGAAAGAGTTGATTTTGCAGTAGTAGGGACGAGATATCGACATAAATTGCGTAAAAATGATAGCCAAGAAAATCGTAAAGCTCGGGGGCTGGCCGCTAAGGCCTTAGTGGAAGCCGAAAAAGCTCGCCTTGCCAGTTTTACACAAGAAGAATTAGATCTTTCTAATATTAAAAGACGAAAAATATCCGTTTCAGTTCCTTCTAGAGTAGGGGATGCGATTGCCTACTTTTTAGGTGAAAGACATACACTATATGAAGTTGATTTTGCCGATATGCAAAACGTCATTGGCAATGCATTTAAACACTTGGAAAAATTGCAGCCTTTCCCACAAGAAAAGCCAAACTTTGTAACACGCTTAAAAAGGGATTTCTTTTTTTGTAAAATGATCATTAATTTGATTCGTAGACATCTTATGGGTCACTCAGATCACCTTCATTTAAATACGCTAGACTTATTTAATCATTTGAAAGGGGTTCAAGGTAGTTTTAATTATGTTGTTTTAGAAGGTAGAGTTGTTTTAGCAAAAGTTACTCCAAATGGTAATTCAAATCTTGGATATCAAAAAGCCGCAGACTGGGCTTTGAGTAAGCATGCTGTTTTATCAGGCAGGGAAGAAGTGTATTGTTCGGGTGAATTGCGCTATGACATAACGAAAAAATGTTTCATTGTTAATGGCAATTCGGGGACTTATCTGCCAACAGATGAACATGTTAAAATTGTAGCACAATTGGCAAATGAGATATTCGAAACGGCCTTGCATGGTAATAAATTTGAAGTTGAAACCTCCAATTAAAAAGAGAAACCATGGCGATACCTTATAATGATAATTTAAGCCTACAAATGTTTTACCAAAATCCTAATTGGTATGAAAAAATTGAAACGTTGCCGCTTACCGTCAACCAAAGTATTTTTCAACAAACAATAGCTGAAGTAATGAATCTATCTTATCGGCCACCTTTTCGTAGTGTGCAATTTCTTAAAGATTTGGCAAGACTAATTTTTAAAGTTCCTGTTCGGGCAATAGCAACTCCTGTTTTTTTAAAGCAAAACTGGAAAGAAAGAAAAAGGGCTCTAGTGAATGTTAAGCTACCTTGCTATGCTTTGGCTCAATTAGCTTTAATGCCTGTTAAATTCCTATTTGCTTTGATGGCTTTAGGAATTTCAGTGCGTTTTCCTAAAAAAGCGAGATGGATACTTGAAAAAAGTAAACAATGGACAGTGTGGCTTGATGGTCGCTCTTCTCAGTTAGAAGCGTTAAAAGAAGAGGGAATTAAAAAAACGAAAAATCGTCAAGAATACTACAATTATTTTACTTGGCTTTATAAAATTGAACCGAGCTTTTGTATAAAATAAGACCGTTCCTTGTGGAACTTCCTCATAGCTCGAATATTTGAATAGTCATTCGAGCTATAAGGGAAAGAACTAGTATTGAAACACTTCTTCAAAGCTAAATTCAGAAAATTCGGCTTCATTTTCTTCTAGCTTATGATTGCCCTTAATCATTAAACCAAAGGATACGTAAGCTGGCACTCTGAATTTTTCCATCATTCGTTTAAAGAAGCGAGGTTTTTTGTTTTTCTCCCCTTTTTCAATAATAACCGGAACAATGGGATAAGTCGTTTCATCTAAGATTTCTCTAAAACTATAAGAGTGTTTTAATTTTTCTATTTCAGTTGCTATATCTTCATTATTCACAAATATACAAACCGAAATCCCTTTTTTAAGGTTATTTTTAATAACGGTTAAGCAAAGTTTATTTTTTTCTAAGGGCTGAATTCCATGAATTAAATAGACTCTTAATAATCTATATAATCTCTTCATTACTTTGCTATGGCTCTGTTCTTGTTCAATAAAGAAACGAAGCCTTCTTCTTTGTGCTCCAAGCATAATTAACGTATCATTCCAATCTGTGTGATTGCACACATAAATAGCGGGCTTTTCCGGAATATTCTCTTTGCCTTCATAAGAAATTCTAAAATGAAGAAAGGACAAAATTGTACAAATGAAGCGTGTAAAATAATCAAAAAAGTAATAAGAAAGCACGCTAGTCATGATAAGCGTTAAGCTACCTATAATGGTAAACCCTTTATCAGCTTGTAAGTTAAAAACTTCAGTCAATAAGTAAACTAATACAGAAGCTAGTAAAACTCCAAAAAAGCTTAAAAAATTAGTTGCTGCAACGATTTGACCCCTATACTTTTGTGGGCTTGCAATTTGAATATAAGAATCCAACGGTATTTCAAACATTCCACCAAAAAGACCTAGTAAGAATACAAGAGGTACAACGGCAAAGAGACTATGAGACATGGCGTCTAGGAAAAAACAGCAAATAATAATGACAATACCAGAAACTGGAATTAAACCAAGCTCGACCGATTTTCCACAGATTTTTCCAGCTACAACAGCCCCAACCCCAATTCCGAGAGCCGTGATCAAAAAGAGATAGCCTCCTTGTACGTCGGTCAGTTGTAAAGATTGGACAGCAAAAGGAATCATGTTTAACTGAAAGAAAGCTGCTAAAAATAAAAAAAATGCTGAACCAACAATAGCTGTTAAAAGAGAAGGTTGTTTTTTAGCAATTTTTAAAGTTGTAAATATTTCATATAAAATATCGATGTTAAACTTTTTTTTAGATCCTGCTGGTAAAGTATACTCTATGCAAAAGCTTGTTATCATCCCAATAAGCGCAACGCTTATACAAAAAATAGAAGCAAAAAGAAAGCTTTTGCCTGATATATCCAAAATAAATGAAGCAAAAAAAGTACCAAAAATGATGGCTAAGAAGGTAAATGAAGTCATAAGTCCATTAGCGCTAGATATTTTCTCTGAAGCTACTATTTCAGGTAAGATACCATACTTAGAAGGTCCAAAAATAGCACTTTGGGTGGCTAGCAAGAAGAGAACAAAATAAGAACCTAGTCGCGATTCAAAAATAAAGGCAACTAATCCGATCAACATGATGACTAATTCAAAAATCTTCGTAAATACAATGATATTTCTTTTGCTAAAACGGTCAGCTAAAGTACCTGAAAAGGAAGAAAATAATAAAAAAGGAAGTACGAATGTTATACCGGTTGTAGCTAAAATAGTATGACTGTTTTCAATACCATCAATTTGAATAAAAAAGTATACGATTAGAAGTTTGTAAATATTGTCGTTTAAAGCCCCTAAAAATTGGGTAACGTTTAAATAAGTAAAAGAAGAAAACTTTCTTATAAATTTATTAAGCATGGATTTAATTTATTAATTTTGTATTATTATTATCTTTATAGATTAATATTCATCTGCAATAAAACTATCAATTTTCCTAATATAAACTATATAAAATAAAAATCTAAGAATATAATATACCCAGATTACACTCAACTTTTTTTGATTGCCTATAAGATCTATAATCAAAAAAAATCTTTATAGAGATCAGGATTGATGGTAGAAGATTAGCTACAAAGATTGTCTTTTTTAAGGAGCCCATGAAGCTTTTTTACAGTAATCGCTTTGAAATATTATACCACTATTTTCAAAAAAATCTTTTTCAAAATCAAAATCCCTTTTTTGAAAGATGGGTAATTGTACCAAGTCTTGCCGTTAAATCTTGGCTTACCCTAAACATTGCCACCGATTTAGGTATTGCTTCTGGATTTAGATTTTATTACTTAGACGAAGCCTTGAGTCTTCTAAATAGAAAAAATGGGGCTGAATATCAAAACCAAATTACAAAACTTGAACTTAGCTTTATTATAGAAAAAAAATTAGAGAATAAATGGCATACATTTTGTTCATTAGATTCTGAAAAGCAACAAATTTGGTTGCCAATTATAGACTACATTCAAAAGGAAGGTGATATACTCACAAAAAAAGGTAAAAAAAGGATTATCTCTATTTCTAATAAACTAGCGGAAATCTTTTTCGATTACGCTATGTTTGGTCAAAATTTAACTTTGGAATGGGAGCAAACAGATTATACAGTTCATTGGCAAGCTGACTTATGGAAGAATATATTTGACGATGAATCTAAAATCCCCTTTTATCACTTAAGATCGAGTGTAAATATTGCAGAGAATAAAGAAATTCATATTATTGGGCTAAATTATCTTTCCCCCTTACAGTACCAGTTTCTTTTAAAGGCTGGATCAACTTGCCAAATCTATTTTTATATTCTCAGCCCATGCCCACTTTATTGGGATGATATCTCCAATGATTTTCAAGATTCAAAACTTTTGCAATTTTTAAGAAAAAAAGGAATTAAACAACTGCAAGAACAAGCCTTGTCTTCTCTTTTAGAAAATAAAAACAGATTGTTAGCAAATTACGGAAAGCTTGGAAAAAATTTTTTGAGTATTATGGCTCAAGATGAACATGAAGTTGTAGAAAAATTTGTCCTTCCTTTCAATCCTCAAGAATTACCATTTTATGAAGACTTTGTAAGAGAAGATGATTATTTTGATCATCTTCCAATAACTGCTTTAAGTGTTATACAAATGGATCTAACTTTGTTGATTAATTCTCTACAAAGGCCAAAAATTAACCTTAAAGTGGATGATAAGAGTGTGCAAATCCATGAAGTGAATTCAAAACTTAGAGAAATAGAAGTCGTTTATGATGCGATTTTGCAAATACTAGACGAAGATAAGAGTATCAAAGCTAATCAAATAACTATTTTAGCACCTAATATTCAAGACTATGCGCCTTATATAGAATATGTATTTAACCAGGATAAACAAATCCTGGATTACCAAATAATGGATATAGAAGAAAAATTAAAAAATCATTTTTTAGATGGGGTTATCCTATTATTTGAATTGGGAACTAGCCGATGGGAAAGTCATCAGTTATTAAAGTTGTTTGAAAATCCATTTTTTCTAGCAAAACAGAAATGGAAACAAGATGATCTTTATCAAATTAAAGAATGGATTTTGGAAACAGATATTCGTTGGGGAAGAGATGGTGATCATCGCAATGAAGTAATAGTTGGACATCACGAAAATATAAAAAATGAATATTTTAATAATTTTCAAACATGGAAGGACGGAATCGATAAATTATTGAATAGTTTAATCTATTCTCAATCCCTCGATAATCCTTTTCAAATTAAAAAAATCGAACTATTAGGTGAGTGGATAAATCTCATTACGCAACTCTTTGAAGATTTATCTCCCATTCGTTCATCCCCCTTAAATTCTTTGAGCAATTGGGTGAAATATATACAAAATCTTATCCATAAATATTTTGAATGTTCAATGGAGAGTTCCTATGACAAGATTATTGTTTTATTGAATCAAATGGAACGATCTGATCGTTATTTAGAAAAGGATGATTTATATCCATTCGATTCTGTCTTCGTTAAATTCAAGCAAAACATTGGGAAAAAAGATTACATACACAAAGAAAATCATTTGCACGCTGTCAAGTTTTGTTCGATGCTACCCATGAGAACTTTACCAAGTGCTGTTATAATCTTAATGGGACTTGAGGAGAATAAATTTCCTAAGCAATCCTTTTCCTCTCCGTTAGATTTACTTAACAAATATAAGGGAAATAAACCGAATCAAACAGATATAGATCGCTATTTATTTTTAGAAACTATTTTATCCGCTCGTCAATACTTAATTTTAACTTACATCAATTCCTCCACTCAATATCCAGCTCAATCTATTATTTTATCGGATTTAATTGCTTACTTAGATGGATCGGTGTGCTATGAAGGTAAAAAATTTTCACAAATCTGGTTTATAAAGCATTTAGCCTCTCCTTATGAATCGTTTTATTTTTTTAATCATTACTTGAAATCTTACTCTCGCAAACATTGGCAGACTTTACAATGGAAAATGAATTCCAAAATAGAAAAGCCTTTTTTTAAAAAAATAGTAGAGGGTGAGCTTGAATTTTTGGAAGAAATCTCAATTCAAGAATTGATTGACTTTGCCAAAAATCCTCTTAAATATTTTTTCAATAAAAAATTAGAGATTTATCTGCTTCAAGATAATCAAATAAAAAATGAGGAAAATTTTTTAATTACACCGATGCAATTAGGTCTTTTAAGAAAGCGGGGAGCCTTCGAAGAATCGCAAACTATAATTGAAACAGCTAACAAAATGGGTTTTCTTAATAAAAATATCTTTACACCCATTATGGAAGCTAAAATTGTAAAAGAGATAGACAATTTACGTTTATCAAGAGAATTATTTAATATTTCCAAAGACAATTTAATAGAAATTTTGTTTACTGAAGAGCCCAAAGACAATACCCAAAAACAAATTTTTCTCCCTCCTTTAACTATTAATACCTTGTCAAATAAATCAGTTAAAATTACCGGCAAACTTTTTCCTTTTTGCTCTGAAGGTTTTATAGTTAATAGTAAAGATACGTTTCAAGATTTACTTAAGGTTTGGCCTCACTATTTACTATTTCTTAAAGCAAAAAAAGATTTTCAATTGAATATTGAGGAAAATATTATTTTTTTAAGATCCTCTACCAAAAAAAAGATTAAAATAGAAAACGTAAATGAGATGTTGGCAAATTATCTCTCTTTTTATTTCAAAAGCAGTTCTGAGGGCACTTTAGTTATACCTGATTGGGCTTTAGAATTAGGAAAGTATACTCCAGGAAATGAAATAGAGATTTTTGAACAATTTGTTAGCGATCCCTTCAACCCCTGTTACAATGAATACCTGAAATGGATATTTCGCTTTAGCAAACCAACTGCTAATGATATAGCAAATGCATATGAAGAATATAAAGAAGTATACGAAAATATCTACGATTTATGGGCGCAAAAATGAAAATTTTTGAAGTATTAAACAAAGAATTAGATATTAACCAATCCTATTTTTTGGAAGCATCAGCTGGGACTGGAAAAACTTTTGCTATAGAAAATATTATTTTAAGATTGTTGCTAGAAACGGATCCTCCCATTTCGATTGACCAATTACTTGTGGTTACCTTCACGAACGCTGCAGCTGTCGATTTAAAATTTAGAATTAAACAAAATTTAGAAAGAAATTACGATAACCTTTTAAGTGGTATACAAGAAAATTTACCAAATTATTTTCAAGAAGTAATAAAAAAAGATTTTCGCCAAGTAAAAAGAAAATTAGAAGAGGCTTTGTATTTATTTGATCAAACCCAAATTAAAACAATTCATGGTTTTTGTTTAGATTTATTACAAAAGTATGCCTTCGAGGCAAATATTCATTTAGAATCTTTAAATAGTTTAATCACCTATGACGAAATAGAAGTAGTGATAAGTGATTTTTTTAGAGTTGGATTGGAAGATAATATATGCAGCCAAGTCCAACTTGAAAAATTATTAAACGACTTAAATCATGATTTCAACCTTTTAAAAACAAAATTAACTGAATTAATAGTAAAAAGCTCAGCCATAGCCTCAAGGGGTAGTTTTTTTGAGCTTTTTAAAAAATTTCAAGAAAATTTCCTAAACCATAGGTTTGAATATTGCCAACTTAAAAATGATTTAGAACTTTTATTACTTAATTATAAAAAATGTTCCAATTATCAAGAGGAAATAAATAGTTTAAATTTTTTGCTAGACCTTTTTAAAAAAGAAAATGTGTCTGAATCTGATTTCGACTATTTAATAAACAATGGTTCAGGTCTGTATAAAATTTTTCAAGAAGGAAACAAAAAAAGTAAGGTTAAGGAGGCAAATACTTTTTATCCTCATATAATAACAACCTTACAAAATATATTTGGTGAAATTATTGAAAGAGCGCGATCCCCAATTTTTATTTTTTGCGAATTAGCTCATCATTGCCAAAAATTTTATCAAAATTATTTAAAAAATCACGAAAAATTTCATTTTGATCAACTCCTTATTAAAGTAAAAGAAGCTATTTTATCCTCTTCTTTTAAAGAAGAAGTTAGAAAAAACTTTTATGCGGTCATCATTGATGAATTTCAAGATACAGATCCAATTCAATGGGACATTTTTTCAAAACTATTTATTGATCAAGCTGATTGGAAAGGCAAAATTTATTTGGTTGGAGATCCAAAGCAATCAATTTATGCCTTTCGACAAGCAGATATCTATACCTATCTAACAGCTGCAAATTGTTTTAGTGAAAATTCACTTTTTTCATTAAATGTGAATTATCGATCAGCTCCAAATCTTGTTAAAGGTTTAAATGTTATTTTTCATCAAGATCAAGTAGCAAAACTTTTTAGTTTGCCTAAGATCAATAGCCAAATTAATTATCCTCCGGTCCATTTTATTGAAAACAATGCATTTACCATAAAAGATGACTTTGGAAGTATCCATTTAATGTGTGTAAGTGAAAGTATAAAGTCAAAAAGAATAAAAAATATTCCTATCGAAGAATACGAAAGCAATTATTTTTTTCCTTTTTTTGCCAAAGAGTTAAAAAAATTGCACTCTTTAGATATCGCTTATAAAGATATTGCCATTCTAGTCAAAGATAAATTTCAAGGTGACAGAGTTAACCAATTTTTGAAAAAATCAAATATTGGAAGTAGCTTACAAAAGAATAAAGCAATTCAGGATTCCTATGTATTAACTGTTCTAATAGAATTATTAGAAGCTGTCAATTCTTACAAAAATACAAGTCTTGTCAAAGTGGCTTTGGCGGGTCCATTTTTTCGGTATGATCTTTCTGAATTGTTTTTACTCAATCAATTGGAAAATTTTGAAAAAGTGATAATTCGCTTTCACGAGTTACATGAAATCCTAAATCAAGAAGGTTTTTCGAAATTTATAGATAACTTTATCTATCATCCTTTTTTAGAGGATCAAATACCATTGAAAACTTTGCTATCCACAGAAGATGGAGATAGTTTTCTATTCGAATTTAGACAGTTATTGGAAATAATTTTAGCTAAAGAATCTGAATGTATATTGAACCCTGAATTTTTAATTTCATTTTTAAAAGAATTACAGCAACAAAAAAAATCTGATATTTCTATTGCTCAAGATGTAAGTCAAGATGTGGTTCAGATTATTACAACTCATTCCTCTAAAGGGCTTGAATATAAAGTAATTTTTGCTTTAAGTCTTATATCCCGCACAAATAAAGTTGAAGCTTTAGTTTCAAACAACAATCAACAACTTGAAGCTGTTTTAGAAAGTTCGATAGAATATATTCGTTTGTGTGAAGAAAAAGACGCTGAAAAAATGAGGCTACTTTACGTGGCTTTAACCCGCGCTAAATACAGAATTTATTTACCTATTTTAAATTTAGACAATTGTCCTTCGGCAAATTTTGGTTCTGCTTCTCCCATGGAGCTTTATTTAGCACAATTTAGGATGAAGTATGAAAGCTACTCAAGTCTTTACCAAAATTTGGTAGATAAAGATCATCCTAAAAGATTTCTTGAATTTTGTATGAGCCAAGAAGATGAGATTTTTACTTTATCTCAACTATTACCTTGTCCATATGAAATTGCTAAAGCAGAACAACGAGTAGATACCATTAATATTTCCTCTATTGAGCCATCTACCAAAGATTTTTTCTTAAGCCCAATTTATATTCAATCTTTTAACTCTCTTGCTAAAAAAGGTAAAAAAATAAACCTTTTTTTACCAAATCCTCACTCTTTACCCATTGCAAATGAAAATGAAAAAAATATTAATACCTTACCTTTAGGTAGAGTAACGGGCAATATTTTACATACGATTTTAGAAAAAATACCTTTTGAATTAATTAAAAAAGTCAAAATTAGCGACGAACTTATTCCTTATATAAATCCTTATTGTTCGAATTCCACCTACGAGGGTTGGCAAAAAGTAATCGCTGAAATGGTATATAATGCCTTTAATGCAATCTTAAATGATTTTTCTTTAAAGGATGTCGATGAAGATAAAATTTTTAGAGAGATTGAATTTACTTTGACTGTTGATCAATTGGTTGATATTGGAGAGTTAACCCCCTCAGACTTATTTTTGAAGGGTGTCATAGATTTAGTTTTTTTTCACAATAACAAGTATTATTTGATTGATTGGAAAACAAATTGGCTGGGAAATAACTTTGAAGATTATTCTTTTGTAAACATGCACCAAGAAATGACTGAACAAAATTATTTTTTACAAGCAAACATTTATAAACATGCTTTGCGAAAATATTTGAAATTATTTGAAAAAAGAAGCTTTGAAGATTGTTTTGGGGGGATATTTTACATATTTTTAAGAGGCGTTAGATCAAATTCAAAGCAAGGCTTATTTTTTTTGAATTCACAAGGTTGTCATGATATCAACTGTTGAGGCAAATGTGCATGAATGTATCCATTTCTGTCAGGAACATAACTTATTCGAGCCTATTGATTGTTTTTTGGCAAAAAAAATACTGAGTGATTTTCAAATTGAAAGTAAAAATTTAGAATTATTACTTTGTTATTTATTTTTTGTTTGTCGTAATGGCCATATTTGCCTTCAGTTTTCTAACAAGAGTTTTGAACCGAGCTTAGAGAGATTTTTTACAAAAAAAAATATCAATGATCATAAAGAAATGATCTTAAAGATTAATCAAGCAATTATTACAAGCTTTTCTCAATTACCCGAAATTTTATACGTAGGTAGCCATTCCCCTTTAAAAAAACTCGATAAGTATCTTTATTTTAATAAATATTGGGAAGTATCTCAAATTTTTTTAAAAGCCTTTATTAGACTAATTTCTAGCAAACCCTCTCGGATGATAGACTTAAATTTTGTGAAACGAGATTTAGCCTTACTTGAAACTAATCACGTTTTGCAAAAAGAACAAATTACTGCCATAGAAAATAGTATTAACCATTCCTTATCAATCATATTAGGAGGACCTGGTACTGGCAAAACGTTTACAGCTGGATATCTAATAGAAATAATTTTAAATAATATTAGCAATCCAAAAAATTTTAAAATAGCGTTAGTGGCCCCGACTGGAAAAGCTGCATCAAATTTGCAAAATAGTATATTGAAAAGGTTGCCAAATTTTCCGACTACTGCATGTACCTTACACCAATTATTGAAAATAAAACGAAAGCGATTTCAAAGTGATGACGATATTTTATTGCCATATGACCTAATTTTAGTCGACGAAAGCTCAATGATAGACTTAGAAATTATGGCAAAATTATTTTCCTGTCTAAAATCGAACAGTCGTTTAATTATGCTAGGAGATTCTTATCAATTACCTCCTGTTGAAGCTGGAAATTTGTTCACTGATATTATAAAAATACTCAAAGAGAAAAATGACTATAAGCCTTCTTTTCTAAATGTTTGTATGCGAATCGAAAGTAAAGATTTATTAGAATATGTTACACGCATAAAAGAAAAGGATATATCGGTATTAAAAACGAATTTATCTTCAGTTGTTTATAAAAATTTTCTCGAAGATAAGACAGAAAATATTGTCATAAATCAAAGCCTAATTTGCCAATACGCAGAACAATATTATTCATTTTCTATTAAAAATATTGAAGATAATAAAGAGTGGGATGAATTGTTTAGTTCTGTTGGTAAATTTCGTATTCTTTCTCCTTTAAAAAAAGGCAGATTCGGTGTGGAGGGGATAAATGAACTTATCTTACATTATTTTTATACAAAGAAAAAACAGATAGTTATTCCAATCATAATCACTAAAAATGATTATAAATTAGAATTATTTAATGGTGACACAGGTTTTTTAGTCTCGACAAGGTTTGGTAAAAGAGCCTTTTTTAAAAAAGGTACTTCCATTTTTTCTTGCGCGGCCTGTATTTTACCCTCTTACGATTTAGCATTTTGCTTATCTGTTCATAAAAGTCAGGGAAGTGAATTTAAAAAAGTTCTATTGATTGTTCCTGAAGGGGCTTCTGTATTTGGTAATGAACTGTTTTATACGGGAGCTACTCGTGCTAAAAATGAGCTGGAAATATGGGGAGCGACAGATGTTCTTCAACAAATTATGATTAACAATTCTGAACGTATTTCTGGTATTGAGGAACGATATAATGATTTATATAAACAAGAAGTCACTTAAGTCTAAGCTTTTTGCTTCTTATTTCATAGGGATCCAATTTTTTTTAGTAGATAACGTTTTTAGTTGTGCTTTTTTTTGTTTTAAATTTTGTTCTTTTTTATTTTTTAAATTCTTAACAGATTTTCCTTCCACTTTATCTACTTGTTTCTCAAATTCTTCCAATTGATTTTTAATGTTTGTCCACTCTTCTGAAGTAAAGTTATTGGGATTATTGAACGTTTGCTCAAATTCTTCGGCCGTTATATTAAAATGCTTAAGTAGATCATTGACTTTTTCTTTTAAATCGTTGCGCATCAGATGAATTTTATCGAAAATGGCATCAATTTCATCATCATCGGGTAAATCTTTAGGGGCAGAAGGTGGAGAAACGAGGTTTTTTTTACTTTTAGAGAAATCAAAAATATTATCTTTATTCATTTTTTTCTCAATTCAAGTAAGGTTAATCTCATTATATAAAATTATTTAATATATCTAAAGTCTATAGAACTATAAATAAATGAAATTATATAAAAAATTTAATCCCACACAATTGAAAATAATAATCTTCAAGGCTATACTTCTTTTTTAAAAACAATAAATTTGTTTTTTATTAACATTTCAAACTTAAATTTTTTTATCAGGCTTTACGCACAAAAGGTATAATAATGAGCTATTTGAAAGAGATTCAAAATCAAATCAACAATCGTGATTTTAGTAAATTTCTCCAACTATGGGAGGAGTATTGTGCTGGCGATGAAGTCGACTTTAATGAATTCTCTCAAATACTTATTTTTCTAAAAAATTCAGAATTTTCAAAGCAAGTGGGTAAAATAGTAGAATCGATCTTACCCCTTTGGGAGACAATTAAAGATAAAAATGAAAAATATGAAATACTAAAACTTATTATCGATATCCAAAATACAAATTCACAACAGCTAGCCACTTTGACGCTAGATGCCATCCAAGAAAAATATCCAAATGATCCACAGTATAATGAAAAGTTAAGATTAGTAGGATTGCGTTCTAAAGAAAACTTTCAAGGCGCTTTATCTTATTATGACCTTTTAACGCACGTAGATATAGGTAAATATGTTTATCATCAAGGTGGTTGGGGCGTCGGAGAGATTATGGATTTATCAAAGATTCGTGAACAACTTACAGTTGAATTCGAAAACGTTGCTGGTAAAAGGCATTTTACTTTTCAAAATGCATTTAAAGCTTTAATTCCTTTAGCCGATGAACATTTTCTAGCACGTCGCTTTGGTTACCCCGATACTTTAGAAAAAGAAGCTAAAGAAGATCCCGTAAAAGTTATTAAGTTATTATTAAAGGATTTAGGGCCAAAAACAGCAGCCGAAATCAAAGATGAAATGGCCGAGTATATAATACCCGAGAGCGAATGGAGTAAATGGTGGCAGACTGCGAGAGCTAAACTTAAAAAAGATTGTTTTGTTGAAACTCCTAACAATCTAAAAGATACTTTCAAATTGAGGTCAAAAGAGATCACGCAAGAAGAGCGAATGAATAATACAATCAAAGATAATATGAATGCTGATAAGATTATTTATTCGACTTACAACTTTGTTAAAGATTTACCAGCTGTAAAAAGCAACAATGAAATCAGAGAAACATTAAAAAACAAACTACTTGATTTGTTGAAAGAAGAATTAAACCCAACTCAAGAACTTCAAGTACTTCTATTGTTAGAGCAATTTTTTCAACATAAAACAGAAAAAAAACAAGTTGTTGATCTAATAAAAAATCACACTTCCATCTTAGATTTAATCAATCCAATGACAATTTTAGCACTTAAAAAACGTTGCTTAGTTATCATTCGTGAAAATCGTGAAGATTGGGTAGACCTTTTTATTCAATCTTTATTTACGATACCTCAAGCTCCTTTAAAAGATTATTTAATTCAAGAATTGAATAAAGGGGATTCTCGTAAAAAATTATCTCACAAAATACACGATTTAGCAGAAAGACCCTTAATGGCCCCAGAGATGCTTGTGTGGTATTTTCAAAAAATAATAAATGATACAAATCAAAACTTGCCTTATTCAGATAAGCTTGGTCAATGTCAAATTTTTGAGTCTTTTTTAATATTGTTAAGTCAGTTAGATTCCAAAAATGAATATAAGGATTTAGCTAAAAAAATGTATCAATTATTACTAGCTAAACGTTATGAAGTAGTAAGAAAAATCATTGCAGATACAGATTTAGAATTTATTAAAGAATTTTTGTTATTAGTTTCAAAATGTCAAATTATGACAGACCACGATTTAAAAATTATGCGTTCTTTGGCAGAAGTTGTACACCCATCCTTAGCAAATACTAAAACTCAGAAAGAAGAGACAAATGATGATTTTATTATTTGGACAACTGAAGAAGGGTATTTAAAAACACAAGAAAAAATTAAATACATTGGAACTGTGGAAATCGTTGATAATGCTAAAGAAATAGAAACAGCTAGAGCTCTTGGTGATTTAAGAGAAAATTCAGAATTTAAGTTTGCACAAGAAAGAAGAGCACGTTTACAAAATGAATTAAAAACACTCTCTGAACAAATGAATCGGGCTAGAATCATAACCCCGGTAGATGTTCAAACAGATACAGTAGGAATTGGGTGTGTTGTAGATATTAAAGATCAAAATAATCAAATGATTACCTACACTATTTTAGGCCCTTGGGATGCTAACCCAGATGAGCGCATTCTTTCCTTCCAATCTAAATTCGCACAAGCTATGGTAGGTTTAAAAGAAGGCGATTCATTTACCTTCCGTGAAGAAAAGTTTGTCATTGAAAAACTACAAAGTATGTTTGATAAAAAAGTAAGTCTATAAAATATGGAAATTGTAATCGCCTCGCGCAATCTTCATAAAGTTCGTGAAATAAGGGATATTTTAAAAAAATATCCCCGATTTGATGTTCTTTCTCTCATAAATTTTCCCAACTATCAATTAATAGAAGAAACGGGCGCATCTTTTTTAGAAAATGCCGTTTTAAAAGCAACTCACGCTGCTAAAAGCTTAAATAAATGGGTGATAGCGGATGATTCAGGTTTAGTCGTTCCAGCCTTAAAAGGAGAGCCTGGTTTATTGTCTAGACGATATGCAAGTATAGATGCAACAGATGCTGAAAATAGGCAAAAGCTATTAAAAAATATGAGTCATTTAAGGGATATAGATCGTTGTGCTTATTTCGAATGTTCTTTATGTCTGGCAAGTCCAGAAGGGGTTAAAAAGAAAGTTTCAGCAACTTGTGAAGGGGCTATTTTAACGCAAGAAAAAGGAAGTGGCGGATTTGGTTATGACTCTTTATTTGTAAAGGAAGGACATTCTAGTACATTTGCACAAATGGATGAAAAAACTAAAAACAAGATATCTCACAGAAGAAAGGCATTAGAAAAACTTTTTTCTGCTTTAGAATCAGTTAAAGAGTAGCTATGCATTATTATGTGGATGGCTATAATTTATTATTTAGACTATTTGGTGCAAGCGATAATTTAAAATCATCAAGACAAAAAATCATCTCTGATTTAAATCAAAAAATCAAAACTGTTCATATTGATGTAACTATCGTATTTGATGCTCAACACCATGTTGAGGAGCAAGATAGACTTTATATGGATGCTGTTGAAATTATCTACACTTCACACGGACAAATCGCTGATGAATGGATAATTGATGAGTTAAAAAATAAAAAAAAACCGACTGAGCATGTTGTTGTAACTTCAGATAAAAAACTTGCTTACAGAGCTAAAATACATATGGCAAAAACTCAAACTGTAGAAGAGTTTGTCAGTTGGCTCGCCCGCCGTTTTGTCAATCAAAAACGAAAAGAAAGTTTACCAACTCTTGAAAAAAAAATTAAGAAAAAGGAAATAGTTCAAGAAACTGTAGTCATTCAAGAAGATGTAAATACCTATTATTTGAAAAGTTTTGAAAATAATTATAAAAAAATCCTAGAAGATGAAATCAAAAATGAAAAGATTTTATCAAAATCGAATGAATCCGTAAAAAAAAGAAAATCTCTTAAGAAAAAAAATAAGAAAGAGGATGATTTATTTTTGATGGATTATTGGTTAAAATCTTTTGAGAGAAATATAGAAGAATAAGTTCAAGGATTTAGCCATTTATCTACAGCAAAAACAATTCTTTAAATCAAATATTATTCAAAAGTTTAGAAAAAACAAATTTTTCCTATTAAAGTTGCAACAATTGGCCAACGATAATTCTTTATCCCTATCTTCTTACTTAAGACATTAAAAAAAGTAAGTACTATTAAAGAGGGGTATATTGCCTCTAAAAGGGGGCTTAGGAACCGTGCTATTCCACTAAACTCAAAAGTTGATACAAAAAAAGCTATTGCTAATGTGATAATCATGGCAGTTGAATTAGAAACTTTATTTTTAGCCAATTCTGATTGAAAAAACTCAGCATATAACTTAGCTAAAACAACAGCTGTAGTAAAACATGCTAAAATGAGCGCAATACAAACAACTGGTGCAGATAAAGCACCCATTGCTTGGTAAGCTATAGTGCCCAGCATTTGTTGGGGGGCGACGCCTATCAGGTTGGTACTATTTTTTGCACCTAGGTAAATTAAAGTTACATAAATGATGCTTAAAAGAAAGGCGCCAACATATAAGGAATGTTTAAATATTTCAGCTACCGATTTAGTGGGATGTTTGAGTTGATCGATATGCTTTAATATAAAAGAGGAAAAAAAGAAAGCGGCTAAGAGATCCATTGTCTGGTAGCCCTGATAAAAACCACTCTTAAATGTTTGTAAAGAAGTTAAATCATTATTTGAAAAATAACCATCAGCTTTGAATCCGAAATAAGCGATAATACTTAAACTTAAAAGTAAAAACGGCGTTAGGTAAGTTCCTAAAATGGAAACAATTTGGCTTTCTTTATAGGTAACTAAATAAAGAATGGCGCAAAATATTAAACTAAAAACTGGCAGTGAAACATCGGGCGCTAAAAGATAGAAACTACCGTGTGCTACAGTTATACAACGAGCTAATACACCAAAAGGACTAATAATAGATAAAATAAGGAAAGATAGCCAAAAATTAGCTTTGGGACCCATGGTAGAAAAAAAAGCTTTTGTATCGCCTTTGTACAACCACATAGCATAAACCCCAAAAAAAGGGATAAATACAGCCGTTATTAAAAGTCCAATACAAGCAACTTCATAATTTGATCCAACTTCATAACCTAAAGAGATAGGAAATACTAGATTTCCTGATCCAAAAAACATAGAAAATAAGGCAAAACCGATTGAAAGAATTAAAATTAAATAAGACATGAAGTTATTAATCTTTAATTAAATTATGAATAGTATAGTTTTAAAAAAAGCGAACTTATATTATAAATTTTTTTATCTTCTTTAGTCAACAAACTATTTGCATAAAAAGTTTTTTTTCCTATTATTCCCATTTTTAAAGTATTGGCATTTTATGAGTTTTTGGCGTACTAAATCATTAGAGGATCTAAAAGCAGAAGCTAATAGTGGAAATGTTAAATTAGAAAGAAGTCTAAATGCATTTTCTTTAATTATGCTCGGAATTGGTGCCATTATCGGCGCTGGGCTATTTTCAATTACTGGTATTGCTGCAGCAAATAATGCAGGTCCAGCTATTTTAATTTCATTTGCCTTGGCAGCGTTAGGGTGTGCCCTAGCTGGTCTTTGCTTTAGTGAATTAGCAGCTATAATCCCAGTTGCAGGTGGTCCCTATTCTTATACTTATGTCGCTTTAGGGGAACTCTTTGCTTGGATTGTCGGATGGGCATTAATTTTAGAATACGCTGCTGGAGCTGCAGCTGTTTCGATTAGTTGGTCTGCCTACGTAACTTCCTTACTTAAAGATTTAGGAATTAATCTTCCTTTAAGCCTCACCTCTTCTCCATGGCAAGGAACGCCCACGGATACAGGTTTGTTTTATGGAATAATCAATATTCCATCTTTAGTTGTAGTTGGTCTTTTATCCTATTTATTAATCCTAGGGGTTGATAAGTCTGCAAAAGTCAACACAGCGTTAGTGATCATTAAGGTGCTTGTCGTTTTACTATTTATTGTTTTGGGCTTTTTTTATATCAACTGGAATAATTACACACCTTTCATTCCTGAAAATACAGGAAAATTTGGAGAATTTGGTTGGAGCGGTATAGTAAGAGCGGCCGGAATTGTGTTTTTTGCCTATATTGGTTTTGACGCTGTTTCTACAGCTGCTCAAGAAGTGAAAAATCCTCAAAAAGATTTGCCAATCGGGATAATTGGTTCGTTAATTGTTTGCACTGTTTTATACATATTATTTTCATTTGTTTTAGTTGGTTTAGTGCCCTATTATGATTTAGATTATGCCGCACCAATTGCTTTAGCTATTGATCAAACACCATTTGTTTGGCTAAATACATTAATAAAAATTGCCATTATTGCCGGTTTGACATCAGTTATATTAGTTTTAATGCTTGGGCAATCAAGAATTTTCTTTACTATGGCAAAAGATGGACTTTTACCTCCTGTTTTTGGAAAGGTTCACTCTACTTATCATACACCCTGGATCGCTAATTTAATAGTTATGGGAGCTGTTGGATTGACTAGTGCATTTGCTCCTTTAAGCATGGTGGGAAGCTTGACAAGTATGGGCACTCTTTTAGCTTTTGCTATCGTCTGCGCAAGCGTTTGGGTTTTAAGATACAAAAGGCCCGATATTGAGCGTCCTTTTAAAACCCCATGGGTACCATTTATTCCTATTTTGGGGATACTTGTATGCGTTGGCCTAATGTTATTTCTAGGAATAGATAACTGGATTAGACTTATTGTTTGGTTAGGTATTGGCTTACTGGTATATTTTATGTATGGAAGGCATACAAGTCACTTAAGCTTACATCCAAATGGAAAAAAGCATTGATTGAATTTAATATCGTCTAAATTGAAATTTGAAATAATATCAATTTAGGCGAAGTCTTATGGTATAGAGTATTTATCTTAAAATACCTTCTAAATTTTTAAAAAGCTAAGCTCAAATTTAATTTAATTCTAATGTTTTTTTTGCTTTAAGAAAGGAAAATGGGGCACTTTTGTAGTGTTGCCAAATTATAAAACCCCTAAATTTTTGAATTAAGTAAGCCTTTTGGAAGATAATGTCTTTAAATCTTATCTATTTAGCGATCTTTTTTGCTTGAAAAGGTTATAAAGTAGCTATTTATTTATATTTTTGTATGAGATAACATTAGTTAAATTAAATAATATAAAGATTATTATTATGTTAATTAATTATCGTTATTGCCTTGCTGTTGTTATTTTTTTTGCTTTTTGTTGGTTTTCTTTTTCATTACAAAATATGTCTGTTGAACGTTTAGATACAGAAAAAACGTACACATTAACAAATAAAGAAAGTAAATGGTTATTGGGTTTACTAAAAGATAGTAATCTATACGATAATGAAATAAAAAAGCTTTGTCCTTTTGTTCCTGAGTATAAATTAATTTTTGCAAATAATTGTAAAAGCAAAAAAATTTTAATTTCATTATCTTGTTCTCAAATAAAATTGATGCAAAAAGGGGAAAAGGCACAAATATTAAATCTGAGCGATGAATTTCAACATTTACTTCACGACTTTTTTCAATCGAAAAATCTATAATGAAAAGTTTTTTTTGCATATTTTTTTTATTGGCAAATGTACTTTTTGCTCAACAAGTTCATTTTATTGTGGTAGCAGATAATCAGGCAAATAACATAGAAGATGTAGTTCATGCCAACCAAATTCTTATAAATGAATTTATACAGGATTTAATAGAAGTAACCAATTTAAAGATTAACAGTTTAAAACTTACTGAAAGTAATTTTAATGCCAAAACAATCTGGTCTTGTTTAAAAGAAAAACAGATAAATGCAAATGATATTATTTTGTTTTATTATACAGGTCATGGGTATAGAAACGAATTTCAAGAAACAGTGTGGCCTAGCTTATACTTAACAAATGAGAAAGCTGGGCTTGATTTTACTGATATTTTACAAATACTACAGGAAAAACGACCAGCTTTACTTTTAGCTTTAGCCGATTGTTGCAATAATATTATCCCAAGCAAATTTGCTCCACCAATTATTAAAGCGCAGCTACATCACCATAAAATAATAAGTGATAATTTTAAAAAAAATGTTACTTATCTTTTTTCTTTAAAAGGAACTGTTGTCATAAGCGCTGCAAAAGCTGGTTCCTTTGCTTATGGCACTTCAAAAGGGGGTTTTTTTACTAAAAGTTTTTTAGATAGTTTTAACCTCATCCCACATATTTCCTGGGAAGAATCTATAAAAAGTATGCAAAAATTATTAATCCAATATGTGGATCCTAAAAGTGATAGCAAAAGGAAGCAAGAAATTCAAAGCTACCTTCATTTGTCTCATGACGGAAGCTTTTAGAAAAATAGAAATCATCAAATGGGAATAACTGCGTTATTTTTTTGTAAAGGCCATCCAAATCAAATAATGATCATTTTGCTTAAATGCTCTTAAGCTTTGCAAATATAGATAAAAAAATTTAAAAGACTTTTTTATTTCTAAACTATCTTAAAGAAATTAATTTATGAAATAACAAAAAAGATATTTTTATCCTTACTACTATAATATTTTTCTATTTCAGGTATTTTTTCATCTTTAAGATTTATTATAAGGTCTGAAAACACTAAGGATAAGGCTTCAGCATCTGCTGATGTTGGAAGGCTATTAGATATCCCAATTACAACATCGTATTCTTTACAATATTCATTTAATAAATTTTTAAAAATACTCTTACTTAAGATTTCTGTAGAATACCTTGAAAGTCCTCCTTGCGTAATATAATCATAGGAGTCTTTATGGAAAATTTTAGGTATTTCTATACTTCCATTTAAATAGTTTAATAAACTCTTTTTTTCGTCTCCTTCAAAGAAGGGTTGTATTCGATCAAAACTTAAAGGAACTAATAAAACTTTCCAACCTTTTTTGGATAGAATTTGAGCTAAAGAGTGATAAAATGGTTTTCCATTCCCATTGATTAAAGCAAATAATTTATTACCTGAAGTAAGTTTAGATTTTTCAATAAAATTTGCCAAGTGGCGCAGAGTTGATAAATCAAAATCATTAATGGGTTTGTCATTTTCATCATCAAAATAAGTAGAGAGTTTTCCGGCTACTTGTTGCCCCATTAATCTTAAATTTTCTTCAGTTACGGGTAGGCCTTGAATTATTGAGCGACTAATAATAAAAAATGTAGTTAATAACCCGCCTAATATTCCCCCGAGTAAAAAGTAAAAAATGAGTCTTGGAGATTTAGGATGTAAAGGGGCAATAGGATAATCTAATGGTGCCGATTGAACCATTTCTAGATTACTGCTAATATTTTTGGATTCGACTAATTTTGTCAGTTCCTCTATAAGTTTTTGGTTTGTTTCCACTTGTTTTTGTACTAGTTTTTCGGCTACCCATTTTGATGGTAAAGAAGACATATCAGATTTAATGCTGTCTTGGTGTTGTTCTAACGAGCCTTTTTCATGTTTAATATTTTTTAAACGGTTAGCTAAGTATTCTTTTAATTGATTTTCTAAAATGGATATTTGTTGATGCATTAAAACCATAGCAGCATTTTGTAAAGAATAAATTTTTTCCTTTTCAAGTCCTTTTTTTAGTTCTAATAACTGAATAATTTGTTGCAAGTGCATTTCTAAAAACCCTTTTTGGACTTTTATCTGCTCTTTTAAACGCTCTTGTTCTTTTTGGCTTCTATTATGCTCATCTTTCAAAGAAAGGACTATTTCACTGGCCCGTTGAATCATTTGCGTACTAATCGTATCAGTCAAAATTGAACTTAAAGAACTAATTTCAAAATCATCTTTACCCATCTGTTGCAAGATAAAGTTATGCTGAACTATTTCAGCTTCTGTTTTGTCTAACTCTTTACTATATTCAAGATATAGATGTTTAGCTGTCTCTAAGTCTATTCCTAAAAAGAAATCTTGGGACGTTTGTTCGAAAGCTAATTTATCGTGTAAAACTTTATCTTTAACATTCAAGTAATTTAGCAATGTTTCTAAGTAGGAAATAAAGTTCTTTTTGCAAATATCTAGTTCCAAACAGTAATCAAAGGTATTTTTTTGGGATGAATTTTGTGCTAAATTATGAAGACTTTCAATTTTTGAAAACCATTCGTTAATTAGATACTTTTGATTGTCTAGTAACGGTTGGGGTGGGATGGCAAAATTTTCTTTTTTTAATTTTTCTAAATAAAGTTCTAAAAATTCTTTTTGTTCTTTTATTTCTTTAGCAGTTGCAATTTGTGTTTGAAAACCTTTTGTTTTCTCTTCATTGCTTAGAGGCGATTCCTCTCTTAGGGCTATTTCTAAGGTATTGCTGTTTAGTTTTAGCTCTCTTATTTGATCTAATATATCCTTCACTACTTCAGTATCTAAAAAAACATTATAGGAAGTGTGGTCTTCTTGAAATCGTTGTAAACGTTTAATTTCTAAATCAAGGTTTAAAAGTTTTTCCTTATAAGAATTTTGTGTTTTTGCTAAAAAATCGATGGCTTTGTTGGTGTCCGGAAATCCTGTACAAAAAACATCTTTTGAAATCATGTCCGCATATTTATCCATAATACTTTTTAAAGAAGAATCCATCTCCTTTTGTCTTTTTTCTAAATAAGCGATTTGTTCTGAAGAAATTCTAGATTGCTCATCTCTTAAGTGATTTTGATAAACTTCCATTAATTGATTAATTAAATCTTTTGCTAGGTAGCGATCTCTTAAACTCATGCGAATTTTAAGCAAATTTTTGTCTAAACGATCGTTGTCAATTTGAATGATGTGATTTAAAAAACCAACTATCGTTTGTAATGGAAAAATTTTAATTTGCCATTCTTTTTTATTTAGTGGAGCATCATCATTCTTGATAATAGTAAATGAGACTAAATCTAGATGAAAAGGGAGTCCTATTTCAGATTGGCCTAATACTTTATTATTGCTATCTTTAACAAAAACCTTTTCATCATCAGTGATTTCCAGATAATAGGATAAGGGTATTTCACCGTTATAAGCGACATCGATTGCCTTTAAAGGTGGTTTTTCGCAGTCTTTTAAGCAAGGAAGGGAAGAGTGGTTCCACAAGGCCATTTGCACTCTAATATTTTCATAAACATTTGTAAATGCTTGTTTTACCTTATTTAATAAACTACTTTCAAAAAAAGGTTTAGGGCTTATTTGACTCTGTAAATTTGCTTTTTCAACTAACTTTTCTAGAAGTTTTCTTGATTTAATTGTTGTCAAAGCAGAACTTTCATTAGATAATCCGCTGCCAATAAAAGCGGATAAGCTAGATGGAAAACCAGCGCTTGATTTACCTTTTTCTCTAAAAGAAGCCTCTACTTCATACGAAGCTGTTTTTAAAAGAGAAGAAAATAAAAAAAGCAAAGCAAAACTTAGCGATCCAAAATAAATTTTATATTTATTTTTTTTTATAATTTTTATTAAGTCAGAAAAAGAAATAATTAAATCATATTTTTTCATGCATACCTTGGAGTCGACTTAAGCGTTTTTTATACGCATAACGTTTCTACAATAATTTTTCGATTTTAGCTGGAGGAAATATTATGGACAAACAAATTATTTTTCTTTTGTTATCTAGCCTTCTATCTTAAAAGATAGACATTTTAAGGAATTGGATTTGCTATTCTATAAGTCGTCCACCCCGTTTGCAGTCCTGTAAAGCTTGGTATTAACTGATCAATAAATCTATTCCATTGGGTGATCGGTTTTTCACATACGTAAACGGTATCACCTGGCATTAATAGTAAACTATCATTTGGTAAATGAATAATGTGTTCCCAGGATAAGATGTAAATTTTAGGGCATTCTAAATTACCTCTTATAACTTGTATATGTTGTTTATCTCCTGTAAAGGGAATTCCACCAGCTGCAACTAAAGCTTCCCTTAAAGAAATAAACCCATAAGGGAGATTAATTGCTCTTGGCATCCCAATTTCTCCCATTAACATCACGGTTGCATCGTGAGGGCTAGCAATAAAAATTTTATCCCCACCTTTCATAACAATATTTTGAGACATGTCACCTTCATTCATTAATTTATGTAAATCAATCGATAAAGGCTCTCCATCTCTTATAATATAGCTTTTAAATAAGTTAGCATCTGGGGGAATATGTGCTTTAGCAATCACTTCGTAAAGACGTATTTTGCCATCAACTGGTACTGTCGGAGTGGCAACAAGTCCTGCAAGTTCAACTTTCCTAGTCAATCTATCTTTGTAAGTAACAAATACTTCGACATTATCTATTTGCTCTGTAAATGCCATTTGAATGGCATTTCTGGCTTCATCAAGTGTTAATCCCGCCACCTGAACTGCTGGAATATCTGGAATATCAATTTGACCATCACGTACCTTAAAGCCACCGACAGTGTTGTTAATGAATTGGATCGATTCCATTAAGTCTTTTCTAATGGGATGATAAACAGCTATATTTAAAATATCATCTTCCGCAATATGATCTTCATATTCATCCATAGCATCGCAGGGTAAATCTCCAACTTCCTTTCCTTCCATTTCTAAAATAGCAAGTTTACCTTGTCTAATTTTATAAGAATCTATGACAAATTCGTCTGCACCCATAACAGGATAATCGTAGCACGGCTTAGAGCAAGAAGAAAGGGATACAATAGCAAAGAAAACTACTAAGATTTTATAGCAGAAAGGAAATTTCATTTTTTTACCGATACGATATAACGCTTTAGTTAGGATAGATGGACATGAACATATTCTATTAACAAAAATTTTTTTAGCTTTTTAAGCTTTAATTACTAGGCTTAAAAATTCATTGAATACGGATTGTATTAAAAAACGTAAAATTAAGAAAGGAATAAAAGTATTTGTGTAACGACACAAAATTTATATAAATCTATATTCAAAAGTTTAATAAATGGTCCTCATTTATGATCTAAAATAAATAGAATCCCAGTAAAATCTTTGACTGCTCAGAGCCTTTTTCCACCACACAGGGGCTTTAAAACTTAAATAACCAATTTTATACCCTAAAAATTTGGCAGTTGTATTTAAAATAGCGTAAGGAATTAATCGAGGATTTTGTTTTAATAATTGTTTAAACATTTCCTTTACAAATTGATTTCCTCTTTTTTGATCACTAGATGGGCTTTTTAACAAATGTTTGTATTGCTTTCTTACAAGTCCAGTATCGAAGTATCGTTTAAATTCTTGTGAGAGAGAATAATGATGGGAATGTCTAACTTCAGCCTCGGCAACGTAAGCAATTTTTCCACCTTTATGTAATATTTCAGCTGTCGCAAAAGTGTCTTCTCCAAGCAAAACATTTTTAAATCCTCCAATTGAATCTAACGTCTTATTTAAATAAGCTGCACAAGAATCTGAGCAAAAATAAGTGTAGGTTCCCCATAGGTCCAAATCTTTAAGACTTCTAATATGGCTTGTGGGTGGATAATTAAATTGTCTTGGAAAACTCTCAAAAAAACCAGCGCCTTTGTGAGGTAATTGCCGCGCGTAAGCAATATTTGCTTGATCATCTATTAGTGGTTTAACAAGTTTTTCTAGTATCAACGGATCTTCTGAATAAGCGTCTTGTGTTAGCATAACAACTATATCAGTATTGAGTAGCTTTCGCGCTTTTTCTCGGGTCAAACCATGATTAAATTCCTTGCCAGGGATTACATGTAAATTTACGTTTAAACGTTTTGCCTCCTCTTGTGTGCCATCGGTAGAAGAAGAATCAATAACTAAGATTTTAGGTTTTAAAATAGATTGAATAAAGGGTTTTAAACATCTTTCCAGGCAATCTTTGCCATTTAAAGTAAAAACTGCAATTCCAATACTTTTCATAGTAAACCTAGCGACTCTTAATTATTTTAGCAATTTTAAAGGACAAAAAAATTATGAACAAACAAAAAAATCATTGTATGAATAACGAAACTTTCACCTAATAATTTTTTTATTAGCCATTAATTTTCTATTTCGTCATACCCACAAGGAGGAATGACAAAGACAGTGGTTAAATCTTCCAAATTGTCAACTAAAGGTTTAGCCTCAAGTTCATAATAATAGTCACCTTCCTTTAAAGGACTTACATGAGTTACTTGTGCCACAAGTAATCCGGGAGGAAAAACGCCATCCATGCCGGTTGTCACTAAAATATCATGAACTTTTAAAATAGGCGAAGCTTCTTCATCTGTGGCGTTATTTGCTAAACCCGATCTTAAATCTCTTGCCGGACCTTCATCGTCTGAAAAATCGTAATTAAAGCCTATACCTTTAAGTTTTTTTCCAGTAGATCGCCATAATGGCTTGCCTGTGCCGTGTAGCTCCCCTTTAGCAAGGTTGTATGTATCCTTATTATCGTGAAAATCTTTATTAACCTTCTCGTAAATTTTAGACAAAGCTTTCCAATCTTGCTCGTCTAGGGCTATATGGGTATTCTTGAAGGAATAAATTAATCGAGATAACTGCTCGAATAAAACTTTACTTTGTATTTTCCCTCTTGCAGCTCTAACGGAGGGTACTAATCCACTGTCTGTAATTAGTCTTACCCGCGACTGCTTTTTACCCACATAATCAATAATTCCAATCAAAGAATTACCCACAACTACCGGACTATTCCTAGCAATAATTTTTTTGGAGGGATTATTATTTTCTTCTCCACAATCTATCCATAATGAGCTATTCCATAAAGTAGGTGAACGGTAAATAACAGTTGCTGAAATAAAATCTTTGTTTTTTTCTAAACTATTATATTGGCTTTGATGAAAAATTTGATTATATAGGTCCTTAACTTTTAATAATTCTGTTTGTAGAATTTGATTTTGTAATTGTAATTTTTTTATGTCTTCTTTTTCTTTCTTTTCATCCTTAACAAAGAGTTCTTTAGTTATACTCCAAAAAGATTGTATATCTACTTTGGTATGAGCCAATTGTATCCATACAGGTGAAAAAAACGCGGCGGCATTTCCTCTAATAGAAAGGGTTGTTTTTGACGATATACTCATTACTAATAACAAACAGGCAAAAAGAATAATCAAGCTTTTAGGATTTTGTTTACTCATCAAAGACCTTTGCTATACAATCCACAAAGTAATCAGTGTTAATAGGGTTTAAACCAGTAATGCTCATTCTGCTATTCTCTAATATATATATGCCATATTTGTTTTTAAGTTCGAGAACTTGTTGCGGATTAAAAGAACCGTAAGAAAACATTCCTTTTTGATTACGCATAAAAGACAAATCTTTAGAAGAAATAACAGCAAATTTATCTAAAAATGTTTTTCTAGCCTCGTGTAAACGAGATTGTAAATTACTAAGTTCTTCTTGCCATTCCTGTTTTAATTTATCACAACTCAAAATAGTATAGACTATTCTGCCTCCGTGAGCTGGGGGATTGGAATAAACAGAGCGGATTTGTTGTTTAATATTTGTCTGAACCGGATGAATTCTTTCTTTAAAAGGGGTAACATATAAAAAAAGTCCTGGTCTTTCCGCATAAAGGCCAAAATTTTTGGCAAACGAAGCTGCAATAAAAAACTCATGTCCTTGTTCACAAAAGTATCTTATAGCCCAAGCATCTTCATCCAAAGTATCACCAAAACCTTGATAGGAAAAGTCAAAAAAAGGAAAAAGTTGTTTTTCTAACATCAACTTAGAAATTTCTTTCCATTGTTCTTTTGTAGGAGATAAACCTGTCGGATTGTGGCAACAACCATGAAATAAGACGATACTTTTTTCAGGTATAACTTTTAATTTACTAAGAAGTTTTTCCATATTAATGGTTTTGCTTTCTTCGTCAAAATAAGGATAGGTATCAATTTTTAAACCGCAATTTTTGAAAATTAAGTGATGGGGTGGCCATGTTTGCTCACTTAAGTATATAGCGCGGTTTAAGGCATTTTTTAAAAAAGCACCTCCTAAATATAACGCAGAAGAGGCCCCAACTGTTTGCGCTCCATAGGTATTAGCGGGACAATTTTTTCCTAAAATAAGTTCAGTAACTTTATGTATAAAATTTTGCTCACCATCAATTGCCAAATACTCTTTCGTATATTTTTTTTCGATAAGGATTTGTTCGGCCAGTTTGACAGTATTGAATAAATAAGGATTTCCTTCAGCATCTCTGTAAGAACCACGGCTAAGATCTATTTTACACTGTCGTTTATCTGCTAAATAATCGTAAAAAAGGCTAAAAATAGCATCATCTGGTACAGAATTTACCGCATTAAAAAAACTTTCCATATGTACAATAATCCTAAATTAAAAAACCAATTTTAGAATTAAAAGTGTTTAGTGGGAAGGAAAAAGAGGATTGGAGCGTAACGGAATCGAACCGATGACCTCAACAATGCCATTGTTGCGCTCTACCAATTGAGCTAACGCCCCTTTTTGAAAAACATAGCATAGCAAAAAGGGATTTAAAAATCTACTTGATTCTAATTAAACTTAGAGCCTATAAACACAGCAATTAATTTAAATAATTTCACTATGACTTCGAAAATCGTTCAATCATCTCATTCTCATTTAAAAATAAATCCTATTTCCCTTCACGATACGCCAATTTTAGAAACAACCACTCTTATCCGAAATTTCCAAGCGATTATCTCCTACCAATTAAATGAAAAGAAATCAAATTTAGTCGTTGTTAATCCCATAACACTTTCCTATTCTGAGGATGATCTCGCAGCCAAAATAACAAATTTTTTAGAAGAAAAACTTTTTCCAAAAAAAGTAAAAAAAAATTTAGAGGTTACTTTAGAAAATACCGGTATACTCTATGATCAAACAATAGAAAACTTGTGTAAACACCTTGATTTTTTCAAACACTATTTTCTATGTAGGATGGAAGGTCAATCTTTTAAAGAAGAAAAAAAGTTGCTAGAATCGGTCAAAATAGTAACTCAATTTGATGCTACTATTCAAGATTACCTAAAAGGGGAATGGAAAAATATTACGGAGTTAGATTTTTTAAAAACGAATTTAAAAAATCCTTTTTTTAAAAAAAATTATCCAAAAAAATTGATAAAAAGTTATTTAGCTGTTTTTTATCTTATAAGAATATCTGAAGATAGAATTCCATTTGCCAGTTTAAGAAACCTTTGCTTTAAGCAAAATAAAGTAGAAGATACTAAGGGTGATTTAAAAGAATGGATTCGATTTTTAACGAACTTAAAAGAGCTTGATTTTGAACTTGTAGAATTATCACTTAAATTAATCTATCAAATAGCTATTGACTCATTTTCTCCAAATACGGAAAAAAATACATTTGTAAAGTTTTTATTCAATTTATCCTTATTTGAATTCCCTTTTTTTAACGACAATCAAAAGCACCTTAAATGGAGAGATAATTTAACTGGAAAAAAACTCACGTTAGAAAATGGAAATGATATTTTAGTAGGTTTAAAAATCGAATCTAATGAAAGTTTAAAGCCAAATAGAATTATACAATATGATTGCAAAGATGGCATTATTGTTGTGGCAAATAATAAGTATTCACTCCTTTTATCTCATTATCTTAAAGATAAAAGGTCGCAAAACGAATTTATCTTTCCTAAATGGCATTTTCTTCATATAGATGGAAAATTTGCTCTGGTTCAGAAATTATTTCATCCTGAAAAAAATATAATAGAAAAAAAGTTACTCTCTTTTTTTTCGTCTTGTGTAAACAAGAATCGAACTCCCATTGGGGATATACAAATTGCCCATTTTATGGTAGATGAAAAAAAGCAATTTTATTGTGTAAAAGGGCTAATTTTTCAATCATTTGATCTTTTGCTTTTAGAAAAAATTATTTATTCGGGAAGAGATGAAAACCAGTATAAAAAATTTATAGCAATACTTGAAAAGCACGCTTCTTACCCTCTGGCCCAAAAATATTTTTTTGACGTTATCTATAAAAAAATAAAAAAAAATAAATCTTTAAAATTAGAGGAATCAGCTTGTTATTCAGTTGTCAATCAACAAATGTTGTTAAGGGCTAAAGAACTAAAAGCTGAAGCTAGGGCTTTAAGAAATGAGATTACTTGTTTTTTAGAAAAAAATTATTATTTTAACGAAATTGATTTAGAACAATTTGAAAATATTTTTTTAGAAGAGTTATTTAAAATTTATAAACAAAAAAAATGTCTAGGAAGAATTTTTCCCTTCATAACTTCTAAAATTTTATTGGAAAATATTTTAAAAAATCATGCAAGATACTTTAAGAAAAGACAATCAGATATTTTTAAAATTTCAAGTAATAGTTAAAAGAAACTACTACTTAAAATTTTGCTTAATAATAATTAAATAGCTCTTTGATTGTTAAGGCTATTAATATGTCTACTAGACCAATCAGCGACATGTGTGCCTACTCTAAACCCTATTAATAGACTAAAAAAACTCACAAAATGGGGAGAATGAGGCATATGGATGGCAAAGTATACCGCGGTAATTAGAGGAACTAATGAAGCTGGTATTTTAACGCCTGTTATAAATTCAAAAGAACCTGGAGCACAAGTGGGCCTATTAAGGGCTGGTAAAATAGCTTCCTGCTTGCATTTTTTATAAATAATGTAGGACGCTCCAAAGCAAAATCCTATGGAACTTGATACAAGAAAAATTTTGGGAGCAAGCACAACTGCAATAATGGCAATAGCTAAGATAGATATTACTTCTGCCACTTTTTGCACTGTAGGATGTGTAAAAAAAGTATAGTTATTCGTTGCATTAACTTGGGTATTGTTTAGACTCTTGTGACAACTGTTCATAATCGCTCCTTTGTTTAACTTAAATTATTGGAATGATAGAAAGCAAATAATCATGTGATAGATAAAAAATATTTTAACTTATAACAAATAATTAGATTTATAAGGCAACGTTTAATGATTCAAAAAGAAAAAAATGGAATAGAATGGCTTGAATTTGAAATATTTCAATCTTTTCCAGAAATAATTCACGGCACGTTTTTAAGAAAAGGGGGTATAAGTCCTTTACCAAAAAATGATCTTAATATGGTTATAGGTAAGATTGATATAGAAGAAAACGTCTTACATAATATTAAAAAAGCCATTACAGAAAGGGAATTAACAAAATATTTTAAGCCTATCATTGTGCATGGTGACAAGATTATTCATTATAAAAAGGATATGGGAAGTTTAAACTACGAAGGAGACGCTGTCATTTCAGATGTAAAGAATGTGGCATTTTTAACTACACATGCAGATTGTCAAGTAGCTCTTTTTTATGATCCCAAAAATAAAGTAGTAGCAAATGTTCATTGTGGTTGGAGAGGAAATGTTTGCAATATTTATGCTAAAACGATTTCTTTATTTAAAAAAGATTTTGGATCAAATCCAAAAGACATTTTTGTTGGAATTACTCCAAGTTTGGGTCCAGATTCGTTTGAATTTAAAGATTATAAAATACTCTTACCCAAAGAATTTTGGTCGTTTACTATAAAGCCAAATCACTTTGATTTTTGGGAAATATCTCAAAGTCAACTTTTAAAGGCAGGAATTCAAAAAAATCATCTAGAAATAGCTCGCATTTGTAATAAAAGTGATCCATCTAAATTTTTTTCTTATCGAGGTCAAAAAGTAACTGGCCGCCATGGGACAATTATAGCGATAAAATAGTTTTTTCCATTACTAAGTGAATAGATAAAAAAGTTGCTATGGGGAATTAACTACCGTTTTAGATCTAGTTAACAAAGCTCCAAAACCCCCATCCCAGCCTTCACGATTTGGCAAAATAGTTTTTTGCCAGGTTATTTCAAGAGGACTATTCTTAATGATGTCTTGTAGTAGATTTTCATTTTCTTTCTTTAAAATACTACATGTAATGTACCAAATGGCTCCGTTGTCGGTAAGCTTTTCTATAGCATTTTTTATTAACTCAGTCTGTAGAAGGATTTGTTGATCTAAATGTTCTTTTGTAATACGCCAACGCGCTTCCGGGCGTTTATTTAAAACGCCAGAATTGCTACAAGGAGCATCTATTACAATCAAATCAAAAAAATGTTTGGAATTATCAAGATCTTCGAGACTTAAAATTTGGATAGACGCATTATATTTTTTTAAATTGTCTTTTAGTTTTGTTAATCGAGTTAAAGAAGCATCGTAGCAATAAATTTCACTTTGAGGAAAAAATTTATCATACAACCATAATGCCTTACCACCTGGTGCTGCGCATAAATCTAATATTTTTTTTGGCAGTAAAGGCATATGGTTAGAAAGTTCACTCAAAAGTTCAACGGAAGTAACGTTTTGTATATAAAAGTCACTATTCATACTTATTTGAGTAATTTTTGTATTATCTTCAATAACAAGCATAGGTTCAGTATGAGTTAAGCGATACCCTCCATCCATTGAGGCGTTACTATTACGTATACGAGCCATATAAAGGGAAGGATTGTTAGCCCACTCTAAAATGTACTTAGTTGTGTCTAAGCCATAGTTTTTCAATAATTCTTGGATTAGAAAAACAGGATAGGAATAATAAGAAGATAGTGATTCGAGATCATTGCTTTCGGCAATAGTCAGCTTTCTGTCATTAATTTTATGTAAAATAGCATTTAAAAAATTGGCAAAAGTAAAATGACAATACTTTTTTGCTAAGCTTACCATTTCATTGGCAATTGCATAATTTGGTACGTTTGGCATGAAAAAATATTGATAAAGGCTTAATTTTAGAATAACTTTTTCTTTTAATTTTAAAGAATGCCGCTGCACTAAAGTTTTAATAATATGTTGAAGAGTTAAATCCCTTTGAATTGTACCATAGCACAATTCTTGTGCAAATCTATAATCAGCAGATGAGGGATTGGCTGATTTCTCCCATTGTTTTAAAATATGTTGTGAGAAAACTCCTGATTCCCAAAAGTTTTTGACAGCAAGAAAAGCTATTTCTCTTGCAGGGTGATTAGCCACTGTTTTTTTGTCCATTTTTGAAACCACTCAACCAATTTAGTACTGATATAAATTTGTTCTTCATCTGAAAATGCTTCTTTAAGCCATTTTGATAAATATTCTATAGAAGTTCCTTTTTTGAGTTTAGATAATATTTCAAATTGAAAAAAATCTATGACTTCATATTTTGTATTTTCATAAGAGTTTCTATATACGATATAAAACATTCTCTTTTTTTCAAGAGTAGGAAGGCAGTGGTTGTTCCAATATTCAGATGATTGCTTTAACATTTCCTCTCTATACTCACATATTTTAGTTTGGAAAGATAAAACAGAAATACAATCTTGCAAAATGAAAGGAGCATGGATGTCGATTGTGTTGTTTTTCGGAACAATAAAATCAGATAGATAAGCTTTGTAATAAGCATTATCTAAAATTGCTGATTCTAACTGTTCACATGAGATAAATGGGAAATTTTTTAACCACTTTACAAAATTATCGCAGATAGATAATAAACGCCAATCTTTAGGTTTTAGATGGGAGAAAAAGGGGATCGCAAGTTTCGATTCAAAATTTTCTTTTCCAAGCAAACGAACAAGCAGAGGATACATATTATCTAAAAAATCTATAATTCTCCACCAATATTGTTGATGATAGATTTGCAATAAAGAGAAGCTATTAAGAGCTGTACTTGGTTTAATAATAGTTGCAATTTGCTTTTTTAAATGTTTTGGCAGTAACGACTCTAAGTTATGATTAAATTTATTGATCGGTAAGTGTAAAAAACTTCCAAAAAACTCTTGTATAGTTTGCAATTCTTTTGGGACGACAACCTCATCAATCATGCTTTAGAACCCAGGGTTTGAAATTGTTTTGCTTTATTGGCTTCTAACAAAGTGTCTCCTAAGGAAATAAAATCATCATCCCATTCTAGCAAAACAGATATATCTTTAACTTTCGGGTATATCATCCCATATAAATCCCATACTTCTTGAGCTACATGGTCATTGTGTGTATCTAAGAAGTAATGGTCTTTTTGAGTGTGACCCGCTATATGCATCTGGATAACTTTTTCAAATGGAATATGATTTAAATAAGCTATCGGATCAAATCCATGATTTTTACTTGAAACATAGACATTATTGATATCTAACATCATATAAATGCCAGCCTTTTCAACAATTTCGGAATAAAACTCCCATTCAGTCAATTCAGATTCATTGTAGGTAAGGTAAGAAGATAAATTTTCTAATGCGAAAGGTAATTCTAAATAATCTTGTACAATTTTTGCTTTTTGGACGACGAAGTTAACAACAGATTTAGTGTAAGGTAAGGGTAGAAGATCGTGAAAATGGGCACCGGGTAAACGCCCCCAACACAAATGATCAGATATCCAAGGTGTCTTTGTTAATTTGGTCAATTCTTTTAGTTTTTTTAAGTAGGAAAAATCTAATGGTGTTGGACTTCCAATCGCAAGCGAAACCCCATGTTGGACTACAGGGTAATAATGGAGAATCTTTTGTAAGATTTCTAATGGTTTACCTCCCTCCATATAATTTTCACTTATAATTTCAAACCAATCAATTTTTGGTTTCTTAGTTAAGATATCGTGGTAATGTGCTGATCTAAGTCCAATTCCAATCCCTAAATTTGGAAAAAAAGTTTGTTTTTGCATGTTTATAAGTCAAAAAAAAGTTTAATAAGGAGTTTTTATTTTGTGCTTTTAGCGAATGTAGAGTTCGTTAAAGCACATGAATCAGAAAATGGTTTTATTACTTATTATAATTAAAATTCGGGTTGGAATTATTGGTAGTACCAGGATTGCTGTTGTAGCGAAGATCTTTTTGTTGTTCAATGGTAGCTTTTAAATCTTCGGAGCGTTTGTCTTGATTTTGTCTTACGTCTTGGTTGTTGTAAGCGCGATTTTGTGAATTAGTTGGATTATTTTGAGTGTTTTTTTGTGGATTAGTTTGTAAATCTCTTGCAGAATCACCGTCTAATTTCGGCTCAGTTGCATTTTGATTTTGATTGGCAGAATAGTTTGTGTGTGAATAATTTTGATTATTGCGATATTTAGAGTTACATTTTTTGTCATCTGCTCCACAACCACCAGCTAGATAAAACGTTTCTGGTTGATTGTCAACTTCTAAGGCTTCGGCAGGTTGTCCTTGCGCGAGCGATAAACCTGTCATGCCAAGTAAAATTAATTGAGTTAAATCTTTATTACCCATGTTTACTCCTCTTCATAAGTTAGAACTTTTAAGTTTTTAGTCTTTTTTTCATTTAAAACTAAAAAAAAAGATGTAACAGGTCTTCTAGCAAATTAGCAAGTAAAATGTTAACTATTTATTTTAATTTATTGGTACAAATCCTTGATTTTTAAGGAAAAATAAATGATAATGAATGAAATTTATTCTGATTATTATGAATTCACACAAAAATATTTATCTTTCGGTGTTTTTTGTTTGGGTCTCCCACCTTCTTGTAGATTTTATGATTGGGGTGTGGCCTATTTACAAAACTTTAGCAGGTCTAGACTTAGCAATAGCGGGGCTCATATCAGCAGCTTCAGCTTTTGCAGGAGAGGGTTTGCAGTTATTGTTTGGTCCTCTTTGTGATAGAGGTTATAGAAAGCATTTGCTAATTTTTGGCCTGATACTCGCTTGTGCCACTTCCTTCATGGCTTACACCCAAAATTACTGGATTCTATTTTTTCTTTTTTTAACGACCTGTATCGGTTCTGGAGCTTTCCATCCAGCCGCCGCGAGTATTGCAGGAAATTTAACTCAAAAACATAAAGCCCTTTTTCTAGCCCTTTTTGCATCAGGTGGTAGTATCGGGTTAGCTTTTAGTCAATTTATTTTCACAAAAAGCTATGCCTTATTGCAAGGAAATACTATTTTTCTAGCGGTCCCCACTTTATTTTTGATTATTTGTATTTTTTTATTTGGGGTTTCTGGTACTGAAGCGACGATAAAGAACAATTTTTCTAAACGAGCTAATTTAAAAACCATTTTTAGTTTTTTCAAAGACAAACAACTGCGCTTATTATATATAGCCCAAGTTTGTAACCAATCTTTACTTTGGGCAACTGTGTTTTTACTACCAGATATTTTAAAATGTCGTGGGTACGAGAGTTGGATTTGCTTTGGAGGTGGACACTTTTTTTTAATAATTGGGGCGGCTTTAATGGTAATACCTTCTGGTTACATTGCCGATAGATATTCACCTAAAAAAGTCGTATTAACCTCTCTATTAGTGAGCAGTTTTATCTTTTATCTATTTATTTATTTTCACGATATGCCTTCCCTATTTTTACTTGGGCTCGTTTTCCTTTTAGGATCGTTTTTAGGAATGGCCAATCCTTTGATCCTCGCTATGGGAAATAAATTGCGCCCTGAAAGTCCTGGTATGATTAGCGCTTTTCTTTTAGGGTTGGCTTGGTGTGTTTCTGAAGGACTTGGGCAAGGTGGTGGAGGTTTGCTCACAAAATTATTTGAAAATGATGCGGCTGCTAATTCATTAGCGGTATTGGGCGTTGCTTTTTTCATCGGATCCTATGCTATCTGGAGCCTTGAAATCAAAGAAGAAAACTATTCACTTAGCTTAGAAGAAGCTTCTTAAGGGATTTTAAGATGTTCCTCAAGGAACACAAACGTCTTTCGTTATATTATTTTGTAAGCGTTTTAGAATTAATATGATATTAATAAAGCGTTAATTAAATCTTTTAATTTATCGATTAAAATATTTATTTATTACAAAACAAATAGGTTACCTATGAGTATACATGCAACCAGTAATTGGATAACAGATTCTGGTTATGGCTATTTCTCCCTTAGCAATAATCCGACTCACGATTCAAATAATCAATATGAGAAAAAATTAAGACAGCGCTTAATTTTTACAAACGTTTTAAATGCATTAGGTATTTTTCCAGTCATCGGCTTAGTTGTAGCTGTGGCAAGAGGAGTTTTTGTAAACGTTAGATTAAATGCAGCATTTAAAGAAGAAAATAAGCTCTTATTACAAGAGATCGAACGTTTAGAAAATGAGGCTGAAACCGCAACTAATCAAGAGGAATTAAAGCAAAAATATGAACACCTCCAAGAAGCTAAAAAAAACTTCAACTATTCTGTGAAGAAATATCAAGATGTAAGGGCTGTGGTTGAGGCGTTCGGATTTGGAATTGTTTTCTTATTTATCGATATAGGCGTAACGATTGCCCGCAAGAAGCAAGCAGATAAACTGGAGGGATTTGGGGCTCAAAGAGGTACGATACTTATTCGAAATAATCCTTATCAAAGTTAAGATTGTTTAAATTGATAGAGAAATGACCTTCCTAGGCGTCTGGAGTCGACAAATTGAAGCTGATTTAAATTTTGAGGTAAACGATAGTCTTTGGATTCCTCTAAAAAAAGGTGACCCCCACTCATTAGTAAAGAGGATCTATCAGTGAGCGTTAATAATTGCGTAGCAAGAGATTCTTCTATCTTAGTAGTATAAGGAGGATCTATATAGATAATAGAGAAGCTTTGCTTATTTTTGATAAGTTTTTGGACCCCTTCTAAAGCATCAACTGTAAAAATCTTAACTTGTTTTTCAACATCTAATAGCTTAGCGTTTTTTTTTATGCTTGTAATGGAATGACGATCGTTATCTATAAAGGTAACTTCTTTAGCGCCACGGCTGAGCGCTTCAAATCCCATGGCGCCCGATCCTGCAAACAAATCTAAGAAGGTTGCGTCTTCAATGTAATGTTGCACGATGTTGAATAAAGCTTCTCTCAATTGACTAGACGTTGGCCTCGTAATATCTCCACGAGGCGTTTCTAAATGCTTATTTTTATATTTTCCAGCAACAATTCTCATGGTACATTAATCGTAAAGGTGTAACTTGCAAAAGTATCATTAGAGGCGCGTGCCTTTAACTCATACTCTCCTCTTGGCCAACCATCTTTAGGAGCTGCAAAAATATAACTTAAAACTGCATTTCCGTCGGTAGCTAAAGTAGATTTTTGAGGAGGTATTTGCCCTTGCGTTTCAAAATTTATAAGAGTCAATTCGATTTCATCACCTTTATGTCCATTTTCTACATATAAGGTAATATGTAAATCGTCGGTTAATGATTGTAATTGGGAAGCATTATGAGTTTCAATATCTTTTTGTTCAATTTCAGTACCTATATGAATCGTTGTAATAATTAAACCTTCATTTTCTTGTTGAGAATTGACTGCTGTCATTTTAGCAGAATCAGTTGTAGAGGAAAATGGTTGTTTATTATCCCTCTTAGCTTGATCGATTTCTAAGCGTTGGATTACCCAATGGTTATTTTCAAATACTAAATCAAAAGCAATAGGGTAAACACGTTGATTTTTGGCAAGTATTGCCCCTTCAAAAATAGCTACATTGTTATCAAAAGTTTTTTTTGTAATAGTGATCTTGCTATCTACTAGCTCTGGGTGTCTTTTCAAAAAATCTTCGAATTCTTTTAAGTTAATCGAATTCTTAAACTCCGTTGAAAAGAAGTCTTTATAGACTTCCTTATAAGAATCCTTATCCATTTTTTTGGAAAACGTTTGTATAACATCTAACAAAGGTTGAAAATCAAAGGGCTGTTGCGTTTCTTGTAAAAAACTCTCTTTTAGTAAATCTCTTTTTTTTAAGGGTTCCATTTGAGCTAGTTGTTTTCCAGCAGACATATCTATTTTTATATCATCGATTTTCCAAGAGTCATCTTCGAGTACAAATCTATAAGAAACCGGATAGCACTCATTGTTGTCTGCCATTATAAACCCAAACAAATTTCCTTTTGTACCCTTAGCATGACTTTGGGTGAAAAAGGCTTGTTTTGCTTTTAAAAACACAGGATGGGTTATAATAAATGTTCTAAAATTTTTTAAAGGAGTATGGGATTTAAAATCATTTGACATATAAGCAAAATAACTTTCCGATAATTCATTTTGCTTTATCTTGCTAAGTTGACCTTGAGCCGTTCTTGTCAATTCATCATTACCTCCTAAAAAATAGTTTAGTAATAGTAAACTCAACAAAAACATTAAACCAATAATTATGTTTTTTTTGGGGCTTTTCTTAAGTAAAGGTAAAGAGTTGGATATAGGAAGTGCCTTATTTGAATAATAGTCATTTTTATTCATGGCAAAGGACGCATGTCCACATTGATAGCAAAAATTATAGTGTCTTTCTAATGGCACACCACAGTGGGTACAAAACATAATTTCTCCATGTCTCTATATTTAGCTTTTTTTTATGCCACTTTAGCAACCAAAAAAAGCAATAAAACTTAAATTAGCAATTGGTTAAGTATTATGAGCCATAAAAAGTAATTAATTGTTCAGCTTTGCTATATCTATATTTTTTGAGTTTTTCGTAAATTTGTAACCCTTTTGCATTTTTTCCTAATTTAAAATAAAGCACGCCTAATTTAAACAAAGCTTCTAGATCATCTGGTTTTAAGCGGTTAATAGTTTCATATTCTTGGATTTCTTCTTCGTACATTTGTAAATCATGATAACTAAAAGCTAATTGTTCATGAACCCAAGGATCGTTGGGTGCATATTCACTTAATATTTTAAATTCTTCTATAGCTTTTTTGGCAGTTTCTTGAAACTTTTTTTCAATCTGTTTGTTATATCTATCAGGGGGTATCCAATCAATTTCTTCTAAACCATCAATTTTTCTAGGGTCAGCATATAATCCCGATAACATAACATAACAATTAGCTAAACCGGCGTGATATTTTAATTGTGTGGGGAAAAGTTTAATTACTTCTAGATGAAATGCGACGGCTTTTTTTAATAAATGCTCTTTGAATAAAAAGACTTCTTCCCAATGAAGCCAAAAGCTAATCCTCTCTACAAATTTTTTAAAAAAAGGGATTTTTTTAGGAAAATTATAAAATAAATATTCAACGCTACAAAGACTATCAGCTAATTTGCAACAAACGTTTGCCATAGCTAAAAAATATTCAGGACTATTTATTTCATGGTTTATGAAATGTTCATAATTTTCTAAAAAATCATCTACACCTTGTTGAATTTGAAGAGGTTTTTTGTTTTCTACATATAATCTTGTAATAAAATAAGAAAAAAATGTTAAAAAAAATAAAGCAACAACTAAGGCGATAAACGCAGATTTAAAAAAAAAGGACGAAAATACTGTTATTAACGTTATTTCAAATATTCCAATGAATAAAAATAAGTAATGATATAAAGAATAAAGTTTCATTCTTTTTTGAAAAAAATGAATTTTTTCTTCAATTATCGTGGTTATATCAGGTGCTGCTTTTTCTTCATTGATCTGAAAATAATTGTCATTTTTTATGGTATAGGAGGTCATTTTTCTTATCCAAAATGGAAGCTTTTCTGTTTGGTTTTATAATCTAAATAACCGTTATTAACAAGAACTTAAGTGTAAATATTTTTTGTTAGTTGTCTAAAAATTATTGATAAAGTAATTTTTTATTTTATAGATAATGGCAAAAAATAGTGAAGATTGTTTTTAATTTTTTGATCTTTACTATTCTACAAGGATAGAGAATACAATTTACCTTAAGGTTTAGGGAGTTAATAATGTTAATAAAAATAAAAAAAGGATTGGATATTCCAATAAAAGGAAAACCAGAAGGTGAATATAAAAAATTAGATCTTGAGTTAGAAAATCAAAAAAGAGAATCTAAAAAAGTAGCCTTAACCTTAGATACTTTTGACGATGTAAAATTTCGTTTATTAACAAAAGTTGGTGATGTTGTAAAAATTGGAGAGCCTTTAGCTGAAAGCAAAGATTTTCCAGGGGTTATTTTTGTAGCACCAGCTTCTGGAACAATTAGTGAAATTACGCGAGGGTTAAAAAGAAGACTTTTAAATATCATTATCGATGTGCAAGAAAATGAACAATATCTGGAATTTCCAAAAATTAGTAGTCACTCGCCAGAAAATTTAATCTCTTTACTTAAAATGAGTGGGTGTTTGACTAAGATTAGAAAAAGACCTTTTACGACTTTACCAGATCCCAATAAATTGCCACGAAATATTTTTGTAAAAGCAATAGAATCAGCCCCTTTTACGCCTCCGGCTGAATATCAAGTTTTGCATCATGAAAAAGAATTTCAAGCCGGTCTTGATGCATTAGCAAAGTTAACAAAAAATTCAGTTCATCTAGTTTACAAGCAAGGTTCAACATTTAAGCCGTTCATTGATGCCAAAAATGTAGTAAAGCATACTGTAGATGGACCTCATCCTGCCGGAAATGTTTCACTACACATCCAAAAAATCGATCCTATTGGTTTTGTCGATGATGTTATTTGGACTATTCAGGCAAGAGATGTTGTGCAAATTGGTTATCTAATCTTGCATGGTCGATATTGGATAGATAAAATCATTAGCATTGCAGGTCCTGGTATCATTGAAAATAAAATTGGCTACTTTAAAGTAAGAGAAGGTGTTTCCATCAAAAATTTAGTAGCTGGAAGAATTAGAAACGAAGACACGCGTTTGATTTCAGGCAATCCGTTAACTGGACACGAAGTAAGCACTTCTGATTTTCTTGGATATTTTGATACAGTTTTTTGTGCTATCCCAGAAAATTATAAACGAGAATTTATGCATTTTTTCCGTTTGGGAACTAAAAAGTTTTCTTTTACTCGAGCTTATTTAACTGGGCATTTGAATAATGAAGGTAAAGAATATGAGTTTACAACTAATCAACATGGTGAAGAAAGACCATTTATAGCATCTAATATTTACGATAAAGTGCAGCCCTTAGATATACCAACGGTTTTACTGGTTAAATCTGTTATGGCCGAAAATTTTGATGTTGCTGAGCAATATGGCTTATTAGAAGTGGATAGTGAAGATTTTGCATTACCTGAATTTATTGATCCTTCCAAAATTGAAATGACAGAAATTATTAAGTTGGGTTTAAAAAAATATAGAGTTGAAATGTCGGGATAGTGATTTAATAGGTAAATTTTATTTTTTTATACTTTTTAAAGTTTTTTCTATTTTTCTCCACTTAGCTACGTTTTGCATATGTTCATCATATGTTTTACTATAATTAAGATCGCCCTTTCCGTCTGCTACAAAATATAAGTCTTCAGTTTCTATCGGATGTAAAACCGCTTGGATAGAAGCTAAACTTGGGCAACAGATAGGGTGTTTTGGTAAACGATCGATTACGTATGTATTAAAGGCATTGTTATTTACTAAATCTTCTTTTGTTATCTTTCGGTTAAAAGGATGTAAACCATTTGTAATGCCATACATAACTGTGGGATCAGACTGCAATTTCATTCCATTTCTTAAACGATTTATAAAAACACCTGCGATTCTTTTTTTATCAGCTCTTTTTCCAGCTTCTTTTTCAACAATAGATGCCAAAATTAAAGCTTCTTCACTATTATAAAGAGGCAAATCATTGCTTCTGTTACCCCAAGCCTTAGATAAAAATGTTGCCATATTTTTTTTCATTTCGTCTATAAGTGTCTGTTTATATGTGCCACATTGATAAACGTATTTGCCAGGTAAAGCATAGCCTTCCTTTGGTATGGATTTTATCTTGCCTTTCAGACATTTAATAGAATCTATTTTTTTTGCTACTTCCAATACAGTATATCCAGGAGGAATGGAAACATGCCTTTCTTCTTTTTTATGACATCCCCAAATTTGAATTAAAAAAAGGCAAACTAAGCTTAAGTTTAGAATAATTTTCACATTATTACCCAAATCAATTTAAAAATTCTTCTTCAATCTGGCTATTCCATTAACGTTTTTTAGTTAATTTGAATGATTAGCTAATGACAAAAAAGCGTTATCTACTTGCATTTTGCAAAAGTTCTAATTATTCTGTAGTAATTTCTTCTGTTGTTTTATGAAAAGTAAGCTATTCCACTTCTATTTTTTATATTTTATCTTTTTCTCATCATGTCAATTAAGTTTTGCTGAAAGCTGTGATGTTGATGAGGAAAATAACTTATTTAATGACTTATTAACTGTTCAATATTGGAATAGTAAATTAAATGATCGTTTTCCTGTTATGTATGACCATTTCCTTCAAGGTGGTTATTTTATAATGCCGGCGGCCCGGATGAGTCAAGAAGGAGAAATTGGAATCGGTTATTCCCATGTCCCCCCTTATTTAAATTGGAATTTACGTTTGCAATTTACCGACCGACTCGAAATTTCTGGAAGTTATCGCATATTTAAAGGTATAGAAGATCCCATTTTGACACCGCTTGGATTTGGAGATTTATCTGACAAAGGGGCAAATTTTAAAATCCAAATTTTTCATCCAGAAGATAGTGATTATTATTTGCCAGGTTTTGCGATTGGTATGCAAGATTTCATGGGAACTAGAAGCTTCAAAGCGCAATATGCTGTATTTACTCAAATTTTTAAAAAATACAACTTAGAATTAAGTTTGGGGTATGGGGGAGGTAGAATTCAAGGTCTCTTTGGTGGGTTTGCTTGGTATCCATTTCGCTTGTCATCAAAATCTTATTTGCAAAATCTTGTTTTTACAGGGGAATATGATGCCACACCTTACTGGGACCCTGAAATTGAAAAACACCCAAAGGGAAGAAAATCTAGTTCTCCTATCAATATAGGAGTAAAATATCGTCTATGGGATCATTTTGATTTTTCCATTAGTTCCTTAAGAGGTCGATCTATGGCAGTTTCTTTCGGTGCCTTTTACAATTTAGGTTTAACTAAAGGTTTTGTACCAAAAATTAATGATCCTTTGCCATACGTTGCTCCCAAAATTTGGGAAGAATTAGGTCCTAATCGTACAGAATTGGCAATGAGCGAAGATATTTACTATGCTTTTCGCACGCAAGGTTTTGATATTTATCAAATATGGGTATTTTATGATGAATGTGGTGAAAAAACTCTACGCATTCATATGTACAATACCTACTATCGCGATGAATCAGAAGTTAGAGAGCGTTTAAATTATTTGTTAGGTGGGGTTATCCCAGAAAATATCGATAAAGTCATTGTTACCATTGAATCGGAAGGCTTCCCGATTCAAGAATATCGATATTACATGAATTTTGTTAGACAATGGGTTAATGAAAATACATGTGATTATGAATTAAAAGTTTTAACCCCCATGCAAGAAGTTTCATTTCCAAACGAATGTATAGAAAAGTTAATTTTTGAAAAGAAACCTGAGCGCTTTAATTTTGAGATTTTACCTAAAACACGCTCGTTATTTGGAAGTTCTAAAGGCAAGTTTAAATACTGCCTTGGTTTAAATTTTGGCATAAATGGATATATTGGTGATCAAATATTTTATTCATTATTACTTGGTTGGAATGCATTTTCGGATATGGGCAAAATTGCTGCTGTGGATAGATTAAATCCTTCAAAATTAATTAATGTGAGAACTGACATTATTCGTTATTACACAAAAAGAGGTATTACCTTTGACGAACTTTATTTGCAAAAAAATTGGAATTTGGGGAAAGGTTTTTATAGTAAAATAGCACTAGGGCATTTTGAACCAGAATATGGGGGTTGTGCATTAGAAGCATTATTTTATCCTGTAAACTCAAATTTTGCCTTAGGGGTAGAAGGTGCTATTGTAAAAAAAAGAACAGTTGGTGGTCTTGGATTTACTGGGAAAATAAGAAAATTTGTGGATTGGCAAGTAACTCATAGACCTTTTTTGGGTTCTCAATTTTTTGTCGATATGTATTACTTTTGGGAAAAAGCTAATATAAATTTTAAAATAAAAGCCGGAAAGTTCTTAGCAAACGATTGGGGTTCACGCTTTGAAATAGCGCGCTTTTTTCCAAGTGGTCTTTGTGTGTCAATTTGGTATACATATACGAACGGACATGACAGGATTAATGGCCAAACCTACTATGATAAAGGCGTTGCTTTTTCAATGCCGTTAGATATTTTTTACACTCATAGTGATAGAACTCGTTGGGGTTACGGAATGTCCGCTTGGCTGCGCGATGTGGGGGCTTTTGCAATGACCGGGAAAGATTTATATGACATGATTTTTGAATATAGATTTTAAAATGGAAAGAAAGACATATTATATTGGCTAAATGGTTAGTTAAAAAGAGATAATAATACTATGAAACTTTATCTCTTACCTTTTTTATAAAAGTTAGAGGTTTAAAATAGTCCAAAAAGTCAATTACCGCTAAATTTTTACTAATAGTTCTCAACATTTATTCTGTAATATTTGTGCCATTTCTTTGGCACCATAAGTAAAAATAAAATCGGCTCCAGCACGTTTAATGGAAAGTAAAGTTTCTTCTAAAACTTTTGGGCCATCTATCCAACCTTTTTGCTGAGCAGCCATTAACATGGCATATTCTCCACTTACATGGTAAGCAGCTATAGGCAAATTTATGCTTTCTTTAATTTTGCAAATTATATCTAAATAGAGGCTTGCTGGCTTAATTAAAAGAATATCAGCACCCTCTTCTTCATCTAGTTTAGCTTCAAGTAATGCTTCTCGAGAATTAGCTGGGTTCATTTGGTATGTTTTTTTGTCGCCAAATTGTAATTGGGATTGCAAAGCCTCTCTAAAAGGGCCATAAAGGCTTGAAGCATATTTGACAGCGTAGGATAAAATACCCACTTGAGTATAGTAATTTTGATCTAAAATTTTTCGCAAATAGCCAACTCTTCCATCCATCATATCACTAGGAGCTATTATATCTGTTCCAGCTTCTGCTAAAGCTAAACTCATAAGTCCTAAACTTTGTAAAGTTAAATCATTATCTACGTAATTTTTTTGATTAATGATCCCATCATGACCATGGGTGGTATAAGGATCTAAGGCGACGTCTGCCATAACACAAAGATTTGGAAAAAACCGTTTGATTTGACGAATAGCAGTGCAGATAAGATTTTCATTATTCCATGCTTCAGAACCATCTAAACTTTTTTTTGCATTGGGTATTAAAGGAAATAAGTTGATAGCATTAATGCCAAGGGATTGTAATAAAGCAATTTCTTCTAATAGCTGATCAATGGAATAGCGAAATACCCCTGGAAGACTTTTTATTGGTTGAATGCTATTATTTCCTTCGGCTACAAAAAGTGGAGCAACCAGATCATGGACACCTAATCTTGTTTCTTGCACTAAATTGCGTATACTGTTTGACATTCGATTGCGTCGAGGTCTTTTACTATTAAAAAAAGTATTCGTTAGTAATTCTTTCATAAAATTAAAATAAATGGATTTTTGCTTTCCGATAAAATAATATTTTAATAAAAAACTAGCAATGAATTTAACTCTTATGAGGTAATATGAATTATAAAATTAATGTTGGAGATAGACTGCCCGAATTTACCGCAACTGATCAATATGGTAATATCTTTTCAACTAAAGATTTTTCCAAAAAATTTTTAGTAATTTATTTTTATCCCAAAGATAATACCCCAGGATGCACTAAGGAAGCTTGCAACTTTAGAGATTATTCCAAAGAATTTGAAGCATTAGATGCAAGTGTCATAGGGGTAAGTCCAGATGGTATAAAATCACATCAAAAATTTACTGAAAAATATCAATTAAACTTCCCTCTTTTAGTGGATGAAAATAAAGAGCTTTGTAAATATTTTGATGTTTTACAAAATAAGAGCACTTTTGGAGTGGATTATGTTGGCATTGAACGTTCCACTTTTATTTTAAACAAACAAGGAGAGCTACTCTGGTTAGAAAGGCCTGTTAAAGTTGAAGGACATATTGATAGAGTGTTGGATGCATTAAAAAAACTGATGTAAATCGGCTTTACATCAGCTAAACGTTACTTTTTTATTTTTTTTGCTTTTTTAATTTTTTCTTTAATAATCTTTTCGATAGCTTTATCTAAGACTTGTTCAGTTTGGACTTTTTCAACATAACCTAAAAAGTTATGTTCTTTTTTAAAGCTATCTTTAATTAATTGTTCTAATTCAATCACGATCTCTTTTTGATCTTCGAAGGGTAAGTCAGGCGCAAGTCTTGTAATATGTTCTTGAGCAATTTCAATTATTTTTAATTTAGAAATAAAATCTTCGTTAATTTTCCCGTCAGGAGATTTTTTTAACGATTCCCATTGTTGAAATAGATCCTTTAAGGTCTCTATTTTTTGAGTTAGCTCTTGTTGTAATTTTTCATCACTCGATTTACTTTTTTTTTCTCTCATAATGACTCCTTACAAATCTTACTTTATTTTACAATAATTCCTTTAATTGATCAAAAATTCGTTTATGTCCAGAAGAAAAAGCTCTCTTTTCAAGTTCGTCCAGTTTTTTCCAGTGATATAATGAACTATCCTCTATTTTGTGATTAATTTTGAGTATTATAGGATAAAGACTGACACTGTATTTAGTGAAAAATTGTTTAATTTTACCAAGCGTTTGTAAAGAGGTATAGGATATGTCCATTTTTTCTATCCATTTTTTTCTTTTACTCTCGATTGATTCGACCTTTATATCAAAATCTTCGTAAGGAAATTCGATAAGTCCTGCCATTAATTGACTTGGTTTTTCTTGCTGAATCAAATATTCATCTTTATGAATACAAACATATACAATTCGATCTAATTTGATCCCTTTGGCCATTTTTGATTTAATAGGAAGTATTGTAGTTAAATTTTGTTTATAAGCTTTACATTCTTCTTTGAGGGGGCAATTACTGCATAAAGGTATTTTATTGCAAAGCGTAGCACCAAGCTCAATTAGAGCTTCATTAAATTCCCAAGAATTATTACTAGGTAAAATATCTAGAATAATTGAGCGGATGTAAGCTAATGATTTTTGTTTTGTAATATCAATCTCTAAAGCAAAAAATCTACTCATAACCCTTGCTACATTTCCATCAACTGCCGCTGCTGGTTTGTGAAAGGCAAAACTTAAAATAGCTCCAATGGTATAGGGACCGAGACCTTTAATTAATTGTAAGTCCTCATAATTACTGGGAATTGTATTTTGAAAGTTATTTATAATAAACTGTGCACCTTTATGAATATTTCTAGCTCTTGAATAATACCCTAAACCTTCCCAAGTTTTTAATACTTCCTCTTCAGAGGCTTCCGCTAGACTTATGACATTCGGAAAGCGTGCCATCCATTTATTAAAGTAATTAACTACAACTGACGCTCTTGTTTGTTGAAGCATAATTTCTGAGATCCACACTTTATAAGGTGTAATATTTTGTCTCCAAGGAAAGGCTCTTTTGTTTTGGTTAAACCAATGAATTAGATTACTTTGCCAATTATTCATTCAAATTAAATTGTTTTTTTTTAAATTTTTTTGAAAGCGTAAGAATATCATTTTTAAATTGCTTCTTACTTTCTTTTTCTATTCCTTCTAATAATCTATTATAAATTATAGGGATTAATTCTTGAGGATTTGCATTATTTAAGAAGATTGTTTGTATTAAGTAACGGCAATGGTTCTCAAGATTAGAAAAATGTTTACGATAACTATAGAGAATTTCTAAATGATCTTTAAAATATTTAAATAGCTGTGGCTCACTATTTGAATATAGTACCGATAACCATAATCGACTAATAAATGTTAAGCAATTTAAGATATTTGCTTGCGAAAGATCATTTTTTAAAGCTTGCAATTGTTTGCAATAGGTCGGGTAGAAATTTACGACAAATTGTTCATTAGATATTTTTTTTTCTAATATCTTATTCACTAAATCTGTAATTCGTAAAAATACAAAAGGATCAGTACCTTCTAACAAAGGCTCTATGGTTCCAGTTAGATATTGGATATCATTATTAGTGACCTGATTAATTTCTTCGTTTATATAAAAATCCCACGGATAATAAAACTTTAAAGTAGAATTGGTTACAAGCCTAATCGAAGGCCACTTAGAGTATAACCTATTTAATGTAATTTTAGAAAATATCAAATGATAGTTTTGAAAGTCTGCTTCAATACTTAAGTTAAAAAAATAAAGATATAATAATTTATTAAGTTTATGTTCATTAAAAGAAACGCAATTCAAACTAGTGGATGTAATTTCGATAAAAAGATTTACTAATACATGCAATATATAATATAAGTTTTTTGAAACATTAGTTTTTATAAAAAAATTAAAAAAAGAAATGATGATATCATCAATATCATTTTCAAAATAAATAGCTTTAAACTTCTTAATTAATTGATAAGTTACTTCGGTTAATACATTTTCCTTTTCTATTTCGGATCTTTCTTCGTTTGTCAACTCATCATTATACTTTGGAAAAAATGAAAAATAGAATTCAGGTAATTGTAAATTTTTATTTTGAATAACAAAATTGAAGATATTAAATACACAAGTAACTAATTTTTCTAAATCAAATTCAATCAAATATAAAGACTGGTATAAAGTATTCGCAATATCAAGTCTTGTTTTTAGATCGGGAAATTTGTCATATTCGTGATTGATTGTTTGTTGATCTATATAAAAAATATTTTGGCATGTTTGAAGAAAAAAAACTTCATTTTTTAAAAAAGGAGAAATTTGAATAGATATATATGTTTTTTCTAATGCGGTTTGTTCAAAAACAAAACTTGAATTATCTAAAATACTTCTAACTTTAAGAGCAAGTTGAAAATGTATATTTTGTTCAGTGAATTGTCTAAATACTGATTCAATTAAACCATGAAAACAAAGGGTTTCGGTTCGATTTAATTGTTTATATTTGTCTAAAAATTGGAGAAAATAAAAGAATGATTTTAATAGATATTTAAATTCATCATTTTTGATAATTTTTGAAATAGCTCTAATGAGAAAAGTTTTATCGTTTCTTAAGATCTCAAGAATTTCAGAAATTAATTCAAAATGCTTTTGATGTGTTTTAAAGCGATTACTATTTTCTAAATAAGAAATAACTTTTTTTCCAAAAAGCTCGTTTAAATTCACACGTCCTAATTCGATGTGTTTAAAAGCTAATTCAAAGAAAAGAGTTTCATGATTAGCTAAAAATCCAAAAGCTAATAAAAATAAGTTTAATTTAGTAGTAATAAAATCTATATTTTTTTGTTTAATATCTTTAGTAAAAGACTCAATTATTTGTTCCGATGAAGATACATCAGAAAATTTTAAATAATATTTAACAACAAATTCAAAATATTTATTTAGTAATTCTGGTATTTGTTCATAAAAACATTTATTAGAAAAAACCGATCGAATATTTTGTTCGAAGACTTTCAAGTCAAATTTTGTTGCTGCAAAATAATGACATTGATTTTGGATATCATAAATAAGAAGGGTCTCTAAATCTATTTTATTTGCGTTTGCCAAGCAAAATTGGTAATAGCGGAATATGTTTTCGGTCGTAAAATGTGTTATAGATAAGTCATTCACATTTTTAAATAAAAGCTGTTTAGCAAGTGGAACAGATACGACTTGGAACTGTCTTAAATTATTGATAATTAAACTATAGTGAAAATCTTTTTTTACTTTACTTTGGTGAGGGGCTAATAAATCAACAATTATATCCGATAAGTCTTTTTGTTCTATGCAATGCAAGCAAACCTTTTCAACAAAATACTGATAATCCATTTGATAATTTGAAATATCGTTATAAAGATTAATCAAAACTGTCGCTAAAAATACCTTCTTTTTGAAATCATCCTCAATATAATCTATAATTTTAGCAAAAAGTTCTGATAAAGTATTAATATTTAAAGATGTTTGTTTAGTATAAAAACCATTTAATAACCTTATATACCAAAACATTATAGTTTGATCGTTATTATCAGATTTAAAAGCACTATTTAATAATATAATAATATTATTTTCTAATAGAGTTAGATTATTTAAATCGAACAAAATGGCTTTGTATGCTTCTGAAAATAAGCAAATATCATCAAATTCTAAACACTCAAACTTTTCACATTGTTTTAAATAAATATATACAAGATCCGTTCTTAAGTGAGAAAACTTATTACAATGCCACATAAATAAAATGATATGAGAACAAAATTTTATTTGGCTTTGATCGAGATAAGTATTAAAAAGGGATAAAAGATCTAAATTAAAGTTTTGAATTAAAACTACTTTGTTTTTCATAATGAAGTTAAAAATATAGGCTAGTTTGCCTGGTATTTTTGTTTCCAAAAAAAACTTTTTAGTTTTGTAAATGTGATATATTTCAAAATAAATGCTTAAAATATTATCAACATTTGATTCTACTACAAGTTCATGAATCTGGGACGATAAAAAAAAAGTTATCAAACTTTCACTTAAAATATTTTTTAGCTCTTTTTGAGTTATATGTTTTATTAATCGATTGAATAAAATAACCTGTATTTCTTTCTCTATTCCATTAAATTCTGAAATGTATAGTTCAAATAATTTACTATGAAGCAGATAAAAATTTTTATCTTGTGGATTAGATTCTAGATAACTTAATCCTAAATTAAAAACGTTTGGGTAATTTTTCACATACAAATTGAGTAATAATAGATAGGTAGATTTTAAATCTTTTCCATTATAGAAAGTTCTATTTTTTAAAAAATTAAATTCACTTACGGTTTCATTATTTGAGAGTATGACATCAAATTTTAGAAAATCAAAGTGAGCTAAATGTTTTAAAAAGCCAGACGTTTTTTGAATTAGCTCAATAATCTTATTATGATTATTCTCTTTTGATAAATAATCAAGAATTATAAAAAATAATTTCTTACTGCTTATTTTATTAAGACAAACTATTTGAAATGAATGATCAATTAATAGCTTCCAAAAACTAAATGTTAATATGATATCATTAGTAGTTGTAGTAATAATTAAATAATTAATTAATTCTTTAATTATTTCGTTGTTTTTATAACACTTTTCTATAAAAAGTGTAATTAAAAAGGGGGATAACTTAATATTATTTTTTTTTGAATGTCTTAAAAGTGCCTTAGAAAGGGTTGATAAATAATAATTATTAGGATCAGAATTTTTTAAAGCTAATAATAAAAATTGTTGCCAATCACAGATGAAGTCATCGTTAAAAATTTCTGTTTTGCTTATATGTTGATCAAGAATTTCTAGACTTTTTGGGAAATCGATATGATTTAAGACAGAAAAAAAATTTTTAGAGAAACTACTCTCTTGGTAACAAAATTGTAGGTATTTAGAAATGTGAGATATCTGTGTAGCTAAGGACGCAATTGAGAAATAATGAGAAAAGATTTGTTTTATATCGTCTGGAATGAATTTATTATACTTGGGGAGAATTTCTAATAAATTGCTATAGGTATTATCTGCTATAAATTCTTGGAATAGATTGAACAAAAAAAAATGTTTAAAATTATCGTTTATCATTTTTTGCAATCGATCAATTCCAAAATACTTATTGATTTCATTTAAAATCTCTATGTGCTTTAAAACGAAATGAGTAAAGCTTTGAATAGGTTGATAATTTTTTAAGATGTACCAATAAATCAATATTTTATTGGGCTTCGAAAGCTTTGAAAATTTTTCAGTTTGAGATATGTAGTCAGTAATTTCCTTACAAAATATTTCATCAAAAACAAACTGATCGTTCCAAAAGTAATCAATCAATTTTTTTAATTCTTTCATCGTCAAATTAAATGTTTCTAAATTATTTATATTTACTGAAGAGAATTGTGGCAAAAAAAAGCAATATCTATTTGTGTCATAAATTTTGTAAAAAAGTTTGTTATTATGTAAATGAGGTTGATATCCAAATATTTTTGCGCAAAAAGAAAATAGTTGATAAACAGTCGTTAAATTTCTTTCTTTATTTGCTAATAATTGAAAAAAAAAAGCTACAAAGCTATTTTGATTTATTCTTACCCTATGAAGCAGGTTTGGATCTAATTCTTTAATATTACTAGTTACAAGAGCATTAAAAAAAATAGTCTCCTCTAAAAAAAAATTGGATTGAACAATTAACGATAAGTAATTATCTGCAATTTGTTCTAAAGATTCAGGATGTGAAAATCCTTTTGAAAGATAGTTAAAAATCCTTTTTTTTCCATTATTATTTAATTCATCAGTAACGATATAAAACTGTTTTGTCAAATGTCCTAATATGCAATCAAGGATTTTTCTTTTATCCTCTATAACTATCTTCAATAAGTGGAATGGGCATAAGGATAAGTTTATTTGCCCCTTTTCATCAAAGACCAAATTTTTAAAAAAATCTTTACATTCAATTTTAATAGCATTTAATGAGGTTAATTCTCTAACTTTTGAGGTTATCTCGGAACTAAAATCTAGCTGGCAATCTAAAATGGCATAACAATTATTGACATAGCTACTTTTTTGATATCCAACCATAATTTGTCGATTCAAATTCTCAATTGTACATTCATCCCTATCTTCAATTTGAGATACAATAGCTAAATTCATTAATGCATAAAATTCATTTAATTTTGCTTGCATTGACGAGGTTGTATTCATATTGAGGCTAAAATCAGTAGAATGAAAATCTATATCTGAATAAACCAACTCTAAATCATCTTTTAGATTTAACTTTATTTGAAAAGCTTCTTCTAAAATAGATCGATAAATGCTTTGCATCAGGATTGTATTGGCAAAACTACCTATCACATGGAAGTGAGGAGCATCTGGATGTTTATCAATAAACGTAAATAAATTTTTTAAAGCTAAAGCAGCATTGAATTTGTAAGATTGTTTATTAATTATAATGGTTTGTTGTTTGCCTAAAAATTCTAAAAACTTTTTTGGTATATCTTTAATCGTAAATAAGGGGATGTTAAAATCGCAAAATTTAATCACTTTTCCGAGCGGATCTATAAATCCTTCGCTTTGTAAATACTGATAATAATTAATCTCATCCTTTTCATTAGTTGGATAATTATCATGGTTAATTAGATTAAATTTTAAAAAAGAATAACAAGAAACGCTATACATAGATATTATAAATAAATTAGCTAGAAATGATAAATCTATTAACAATCTAAATAAAGAAAAAAAAGAATAGAAATATAATCAATTATTTATTTTCGTTTACACAGCCATATTCATTAACAAAAGCTTCACCTAAAGCTTGCACAATTAATTGATAAGTTTCCGCATTAAAGGGATGATCTATAAAGGGAAGACCAAGATACTGACCGATAAAAATAACATTGGTATTTCTATCAAGCATAGCTTTTATAAAGCCAATAGGATCGCTTAATGGTACGGCGTCATGTTTGCTGACGTAATTTGTTACAGATTGAAAACCATCCTTTTGAATCAAGGTAGCTGATCCAAAAGAAATAACTTTTATCATTTGCTTTTCTTCTTCGGTTAATAAAGATTGTGCAGCAGCTGTATCGCTTCCTCCCATACTATGCGCGTAATGATAAATAGTTCCATTCCCTTCGATCCCTCCCATTTCACGAATTAAGCTTTTCCAAGTCCTTGCTAAAAGAGCTGCTTGAGGAGATATATGCCCAAGTTTCACCCTAAAGGCTAAAACCATGTCAGCGCCCCATCCTTGGGTCGGATGAAAGATGTAATGCACATTAGCATTGCCATGAGATTGGGATACAAGGCTTGCCATATATTCACAGTCATTTCTTACATTTAAAATACCATTTATTAAGGTTATCCGGATTTTATCATCGATTTCCCCTTTACCATATATCCCTTTTTCTAAAGGATCGATCCGAAGTCCCAACATAATCAAAAACGTTTTTCCAAATAACTCTTCTCCGAGCTTATCGACATTATTTTGAAGGAATTGATCTACAGCTAGATGTCTGTTTAACAGTTCGTCAACTGGTTGATAAAAGGAAAAAAATTGATCTTTCCATTCAGTGAATTTAGTTTTTAAATCGGTAAGAAAAGAAGGGATGGAAAAATGTCCATATAAATCAAAATTATTGATGGGATCATTTTTGATAAAAAGATATCTATTAAACCCATCAATTTGTCCCATGGGATCTAAATTAATCCAACGCCCAATTTCCATGTCGTAAAATCTTCTACCAAAAAAAACATAGTGTAAATCTTCATCATATCTTTTACTAAAAAATGTCCAATTAAATAAAAGTTTGGAATTAGAATTAGATTGAGTATTCTCGATAGTAAAATTTCCAAAAGAACTGTAATTTAATTGTTGGTGATTATTAGTTAGAGGATCAACGATAAAGGTTACATTGCCTCTGAAATCATAGATTGGAAAATAGAGCCTGTCATTTTTTTCAAAGACAATGCTGTTTCCAATTTCAGCCCCAATTCTAGAAACGGCTAAAATTCTAAGATTTACCACGTCATTAACTATCTGTGCTATTTCGTTGTCAATGTCGTATACAAAATCGGTTTCTTCTTTATCACCCCAATCGCCACGATCAGTATCATAGATCCACTTAATTTTTCTTAAACACCTATTAAAGTAATCATAAATAAATTCAATTTTCCATTTATTATGATTCACTATTTTGGTTAAACGATTGAGGGCGTCATAAAAGTAAGTAAATTCTTCACTACAATTTTTTTTTGAAATCAAATTACCATTAATATCATGAGAGTATAGCCAATTATTGCTTTGAGATATTTCATAACAATTTTTATAGACAGTCTCATTAGATAAGTATAAATTTTGAAAATCATCATATCTATATTGCCATTCACTACTACTACTAGTCTCCTTTGAAATACGACATAAATCATCATATTCGAAAGTTGTTTTTTCCTGATTTGAAAGAGTTTTCGTTGTGATTCTATTTATTAATTGTTTCTCGTCTCTAAAAATTTCTTGTTTATAGAAAGGGCTAGTAATTTTTTTTAGCAAAGTATCTTTGTATTCAAAGGTTACAGAATGATTAAAAGGGTACTGAATAGAAGTTATTTGGTTTTCAAAATATTCAAAATTAATGTCGTAAGACTGTAATTTATTAGTCCTTCTTATAGAGATGATATTTTCATTTTTATAAAGATAATCTATCTCTGTGCCGTCCCATAATTGTTGTTTAGCTTTTTGATTGGCGTCGTTATAAAAGTTTGTTATGGAATAGCCATTAGCTAATAATTCATAAACAAGATTTTTTCCTTTATAATCTCTTCTACTCGTTTTTTTTTGAACAGCATCCTCGATTTGTATAATTTGATCGGCATGATTATAAGAGAGAATATAGGCAATAGATTGATCCGAAGAAGTTATTGTATGCAACCTACCCCAAGTATCATACGTGTAAAAAATCTGAATCCCATCTGCTTTTGTAAAAGTTTCTAAAAGTCCAAAATTATTGTAATTATAAAAAAGTTTGCGAGGGATTTGATTAGAAAAGATTTCTGTTTGATTTTCTAAACGATTACAGGGTCCATAAATTCTAATTAAGGTATAAATATCTGAAGGAGTTATAACAATCGTTTTAGTTTTATTGCCATTGAGATCATAGAAGAATTCTACTTCTTCGATGACTTGGTTACAGAAATTCGTTTTTTTTGTTTTTATAATGCGATTATTCGAATCGGAAAAAAAGGTGATTTGCAATCCATTGGGATAAGTGTAAACGTCCTTTTTGAAGAATAGATCCACCTCATTATCAAAATAGCTTTCTTTACACCCGTTTGCCATTAAGTCCTGAGAGGAATTTTGTGCATTATCATCAGAAATTAGTTTTCCTTTCTCATCATAAAAAAAATTTCGTTTTATAACCGTGTCATCTGCGATTATTTTTTGAGAAGCAATTTTACCAAATTTATTGTAAGTAAAAGATATTTCTTCATTTTGTCTACTTACTTTGATGAGATCGTTATTTCTATAGGTTAAATCAGTGTTTTTTGGGGTTGATTCTTTAGAAAAAGTAGAAGTTTGAGAGATTTGACCCCTGGAATCTTTAGTATGGTTAGTTACTAGGCCAATTTTTGAGCGAAAACCTTGCAATTGACCGTCTAAGAAGTAGCAATATTGTTCTTCAGTGCTATCGGGGTAAATAGTTTTAAGGATTTTTCCAAAGCTATTATATTGATTTTTTGTGCTATATCCTTTGGGATCTATTATTTCAATAACTTGGTCGAGTATATTATAGATATATTGTTCTTGAGGATGAAGCCACCCATCCATAGTCTTAATTTTTGGGTAAGTAATACCGATTTTACGATTTAAATTGTCATAAGTATGAAATGTTTCATTTCCATCGTTATCTATTTCTGAAATACAATTACCATTATAATCATATTTATATTGTATGATTTGATCGTTTGTCTTTACTACAATTAGTCGATTAGCTGGGCTATATTGATAACTAACAACTTCATTTCTTGAAGCCTTTTTTAACAAATTCCCCATAGAGTCGTAAGTATAATCAATTTCTTCACCTTTTAAATTTTTCTCATAAACAATATTTCCCATGGGGTCATAGTTATAAACGTTTAATTCAAAAATATTTAAGTTTGAATCTAAAAGTGTTTTTCTTTGCAGGTATCCTTGTTCATTATAATAAGCAATTTCTTTATAAGCCAATGATAGCATTTGCAATTGATCGTCATAGTTATAATGTTCAATTTCTTGAGCAGATTCATTTTCATTAACCTGTTTTAAGCTAGTAATTTGCCTATGATAAACATTTTCTAAATTGGTATAATCCTCACTTATGCCATCATCTTTAATAATTTTCTCAATTTGACTAAAAGAATTATAGAAGTAGAATTCTCTTTCTTTACAAATTTCATTATAGTAATGAAATTGTGCTACTTTTCTTTTTAATTTAGGATCATATCGAAATATGGTTTTATTACCATTAGAGTCGTCTACTGCAATAAGGTTATGTTCAGGTTCATCACTATAAGTGTAGATTTTATGGATTGCTTCAACATTTGTTATAGGTTGAGCTTTATCATTGAGAATAATTTGTTCAGTCACTTGACCGGAAAAGTTTCCAAATATACTTTCTAGGGCAATCAAACCCCATTTATTATAAGCATATTTTTTATAAGAAAAAATATTGCCTTGATGGTCAGCAATCCCTTTTCCAATTAATTTTGGTAAATCAATATGTTCACTATCTTCCCAATAATAGCTTTCTGATTTATAAAGTTTGTGATCGATAAAATATTCAATGGCAGTTAGAAATAGTTTGGGGGAATAGTGGTAAACGATTTTATTATTATTAGCATCAAGCACTTCTGTATAATTTTCATGATAAAAAAAACGATGAGAAATAATAGGTTCGAGATTATAGGATAAAGGCTCTTTTTGAAGCATTACCCTGCCTATTCTAAAGTCATTCCTATTTTCTATAATGACTTCTTGATCACCTACTTGATTAGATCCGAGTTTATAGTATTCATTAATCAGATAACGACCTTCAGGTAACTCTCTTTTCACTAATTGTTTTTTTTGTAACTGAGGATGAACTTCATAAGTGTAGGCAATAAAAAATTGATTTATGCTTACTTTGTTTAATAAAGATGTATCCTCTTTCGAAAACGAATAGCTAAGGTCTTGACCATGATCATTATTCAAGAAAAAATGGATTTCGTCTTTAGTATCAACGGATGTATGCAGTATTTTTTTCTGTCCGGCATAATTGCACCAATTTATTTCTTTCAATAAATGATTATCATATTTGAAAGTTAAGGATTGAATTTGATTCTCATAAGAATCTTTTTGAAAAAAAGGAATATTAAATTCCCATGCACAATCTTTGCTCGAATAAGCTCTTCTAATTTTTATATCTTTATGAAAAAAAAAATTATCTGTTTGTGTTTCGATGTAATCTCCAGTAATAATATTAACAGAATGGCAAACTATAGGTAGTTCAAGGTTTTCATTAGCGGCTTTTAAGGGAGAATACCAAAGACTAAAAAGTAGTAAAAGGTAAGTGAAACTAAAGTAATATTTTGAAAATATAAATTTAATATTTGTGATATTAATAACCATTTAATTTATACCTTAGTTATTTATATAAACATTAGTAAACATTTTATCTAAATTAATCTAAAAATGCTAAATATAATAATAGTGGGCGCGGGTGAAGTTGGAGTTTATATAGCTACGATTTTATCAAAAGAAAATTATAATATTATATTAATTGATAATGATGAAAAAAAGCTTTCAAAAGCTACTTGGAACTTAGATATTGCCACACGTTTGGGCTGTGGTTCTGATTGGAATTTACTTGAGGAATTAAGGGAGCTTGATCCTGACATACTTTTAGCAATAACGGATAATGATGAAGTAAATTTAGTCTCTTGTTCCATTGCAAAACATTTAGAATATAAAAAAACTATCGCTAGGGTATCAAGTCAAGCTTATCTAAATAGAAAAATTTTGGATTTTAATCGAATCTTTCAAGTCGATTATATAATTTGTCCAGAATTACTTGTGTCTGATGAAATAATTAAATATTTAGCAAGTCCGGGTTTTTTAAATATAGAAAACTTTGCGAATGGCTCTGTACAAATGAAAACTCTTAAAATACCCAAAAGTTGGTCTCAGGCAAATATCCCTTTAAAATTTTTGGATTTACCCAAAGGTGTAATCATTGGATTAATTAATAGGCAGAATAATCGCATAGACCATTTAATTTTTCCACATGGTGATGACTGTATAGAACCCCTTGATGAAGTGACAGTTATTGGAGAGCGTGACCAGATGGAGCTAATCCATAAATTTTTTGGTATTAAACCTAAAACAATAAATGAAGTTATTCTTATAGGTGGCTCAAAAATCGCTGAAATATTGGCAAAAAGACTACAAGAAAAACAAATAAATGTAACTATTGTAGAAAAAAATTACGAAAAATGTGCACAACTTGCAAAAAATTTAAAAAATACAACCATTTTAAACCGAGATGGCACTGATTTAGATTTTTTAAAATCGGAAAAGATCGGAACTGCGGATGCAATTATAGGATGTACGAGAAAAGATGAAATAAATATTTTAAGCGTTTTACTTGGAAAAGAACTTGGTTGCGAGCAAGCTTTGGCTATTACTTCGAATAAAAGCTATCAAATTTTAGCAAAAAAACTTGATATCAATTTTGTTGTTTCTCCAAGGATTAGTGCTGCCAACCATATTTTATCGCATATTTTATCCGGATCGATTAGTTCATTAGTTTCCCTTTATGAAAATCAAGCTGAAATTTTAGAGATAAAAGTTTCAATAGATTCTAAAGTAGTTGGCATCCCTTTATCTAGTTTAGGTCCTCTTTTACCAAAAGACTTTCTCATTGCTATTATTCAAAATAGAGGAAGAATCATTGTAGGTGGTGGAGATCGAATCATTTCTCCTGGGGATACAGTAATTGTTATTACAAGTCCTAAGCATATTAATGAAATTGAAGATTTATTTTAGTGATAATGATGCTTTATAAAGATATTTGCAAAATATTGGCCTATTTTTTTTTCTGTTTTTCTCTAATTCTTCTTGTACCAACAGCTATTGCTGCTTATTACCAATTTGTTTCAAATTATTCAGATCATCCTCAACTCCACTCTACTAGTGCCTTCTTAATTACTGCGGTAATAACCTTTATTATAAGCCTTTTGCTTTATTTTTTTGGCAAAAATGCAGTAGGGCAAATTTTTAGAAAAGAAAGTATTATCATTGTAGTAATAATATGGTTTGTTACCCCCTTTCTCGCTGGTTTGCCTTTTCTCTTAAGCAATACTTTGCAAAATCCTTGGCAAGCCTTTTTTGAAACCTCATCTGGTTTGACAACAACTGGCTCTACCATTCTAACAGCTAAAAAATTTGACCAGAAAACGGGTACTGAAATACCTATTGTTAAGGAGGTAAAAGGGCAATTTGATGTGCTTTACCGTTTTTATGGAACTGTACAGCCGGTAACTGATCAAATAACTGGAAAAACTTATCAAGGAATTGAAGCTGTAGGAAAAGCGCTTTTATTTTGGAGAAGTTTTTTGCAATTTTTAGGAGGGGGAGGAGTCATTGTTTTATTTGTGGCCATTTTACCTTTATTAGGTTCTGGAGGGAAAATTTTATTTCAATCAGAAATACCAGGTCCTATCAAAAACTCCTTAACTCCACGAATAAAAGAAGGAGCTAAGCAATTGTGGGTTATCTACTTAGGTTTAACCTGTATACAATTTTGTATTTTATTTCTATTTTTTCAAGAATTATCTTTATTAGACATAATAACTTTAAGCTTTTCTACTATATCTACAGGTGGATTTAGCGTTAAAAATGAAGGAATTGCTGCTTATCACGACGCCTCGCTTGAATGGGTGTTATTACTATTTATGATTTTAGGAAGTATAAATTTTTCCCTTTATTTTTATGCTTTAAGAGGTAAATTTTATAGAATTTATGAATCAGAATTTTTTTTCTATCTTGCCAGTCTCTTGTTTTTTGGAGCTTATTGTAGCTGGAATTTAATCGGTAATGCAAAAATGGCAACTAATGGGAATTCAAAACCATTTTATGATTTGATTGAAGCGGTAAGATACTCTTTTTTTCAAGTCGTTTCGATCCAATCAACAACCGGCTACACAACTACAGACTATGATCACTGGCCCTATGTTGTGCAAGTTATACTTTTAATTATTATGTTTTTTGGAGGTATGTCTGGATCGACTGCGGGTGGCATAAAAATAATTCGATTAACAATGCTATACAAAATTGTAAAAAATACCCTTCAGTCAATTTTTCAGCCCGATGCCATTAAACGAATACAAATTGATGGCAAAGAAATAAGTTCAAAAGATTCAGTTTTTGTTTTATCCTTTTTTTGCATAATTATTGCCTTTTTGACAATTGGGACATTTTTATTAGTTGATGATGGCGTTGATATTGAGACTGCCTTTACTTTGGTGGCAAGTTCTATTAATAACATTGGTATTGCTTTTCGAGCGGCGGGACCTTCTGAAACATGCGCATTTTTAACAAATAAACAACTCATTCTTTGTTCCTTTTTGATGCTTCTTGGAAGGTTAGAATTTTTTGTAATTCTTACTTTATTCGTACCTTCTTTTTGGAAAAGATAATCAACCGTTACTATAATGAAAAATACTTATTCAATTAAAATTGAGCCTCACTTGTCCTTTGATGAAATGTGGAACTATATTTTGTCGAAAGGGGGCATACCCTTATATTCTATTACTGATGAAAATAATGATGAGATGATTATCTATGAGGCAAAAGTTATTCTTCCAACGTCAGAAAAATTTAATTTGCCGTCTATCGATTGGGACCAACAATGGAGCCTAAGTCCTTATTATAAAGGAAATAAAATCGAATTTGATATGAAAGAATTTGGGGCTTCGTGCTCGATTCCCATTACTTTATATCCAGGAGAAGGATTTGGAGATCTTTCTCATCCAACAACTCAATTGATGCTGGAGCTTATCGCAAAAGAAGATGTTTCAGCTTACCCTCAAGTTGTAGATGCAGGTTGCGGCAGTGGAATACTGGGTATTATTTTGGCTAAAATGAAAGCAAAAGAAGTAATAGGGTTTGATATTGATCCCCAAGCTATAACCCATAGTAATAAAAACAAAAGGCTAAATCATATAAAGCAAGACCTTCATTTTTATGTGAATGCTAATTTGCCGCCAAAATTTTTAAAAGAAAACAATTTATTTATTATAAATATGATTTTTTCTGAACAGATTATGGTATTAGAAGAATATATTGGAAAACCTAAAACGATTATTTCGTCAGGTATCTTAGTGGAAGAACAAGGTGAATATATAAAATTTATGAAAAAATTTGGGTTAACCCCTATCAAACAACTTACTCGAGGGATTTGGACTTCTTTTAAATTAACTATAAATATTTAATTTTAATATGTTAAAATAAGGTTTATAGTTAAATTTATAAAATATTCGAATGTATTCTAATGTTTACTAAAGATTATTTAAAAAAATATTTAAAAGAAAACCAAACTAATAAAAAAATAGATTCTTTAATATTAGATTGGTTTGATCTGACCCATTGGTTTCCGTCTGAAATCGATTTAGAAAATCATAGTATATTATTAGATAAAAAGAGTGATTATATAAATAAAATTACTCTTATGAATGATAGTTTTTATGTATTTTTATTTACGACAAAAACTCGACTAGCTTTTGCGGAAAAAGAAGAGATTAATACTTTATATGAATTAATTTTAGATCCTAAGTTTAGTATTACTCCACGTTTACGTTTATTTAGAAAAAATAAAGAAAAATTTTATCTTTCTTTATTTTCTGATAAAGAAAACACAGAGATTCAAGATTCTACCCATATTTTCTTTAAAAATAGCATTGGCCAAGTCAAAATGAAAGTACTTTCGACTCAAAATGATTTTGATTTATGGTTAAAAAACCGCTATGAAAAAACGTTGTTAACTTTTTCGTCTGTCGATAATAATGAAGATATTGAAATGCAATTAATGCATTTTTTACAACTTTATATTTCCTATTCTGAAGATCAAATCTTTCAACAAAAAGCTATCGATAAAATCACCGAGTTATTGCAAAATCTATCTTCATTACCTTTAGAAAATAAACTTCGCTCTAAACTTAGCAAAACTATTAGAGCGAATGATCACTTGATGCAAAGTTTGCGTGATTTTAGAAATCTTGATGGTCCATTCTCGCAAAAAGTTAGAGGCTTTATAAAGGAGATTTCTCAAAATAGAGATTCTTTATTTATTACCAATAATATTGAAATTAAAAATGCTAATTTAGATGTAGAAAGGGAACTTCATAAAATTCCTCTTTTAATAGATAGAGTGGCAGAAGAGTTCTGTTTAAAGAATTCAATAACTGAACACTTCACCTTTCCCAATACTTTCGTTGAATTGCAGATAGATCAAGAAGATGACAAAATTGATTATAATACAGCTAAATTGATTCTTGATTTTTCGAACCAAGAAAAAAAAGAAGAAGTTATTGTTGGATTAAAAGTGAACGATTTAGGTTTTGGCTTTCCTATTGTAAGATTGTTGATCATTGGTAATAAAGGTTCTATCACCTTAAAAGAATGTGCGAAAATTAATGCGGCTATAAGATATGCAGTAGAGAATAAAATTCCAATCGATTGGTTTGCTTGTTCGTTTGGTGTTGAAATTTCCCTCAATCGAGGAGTCGAGGGTCTTGATGCAAGTTCATCAACAGCTCGAGAATTACTAAAGGCATCTAGAAATAGCAATATACCCATTAATGTAGTCGTTGATAACGCAAACGTTGGAGCTCAGGCTTATTGGGATGCTATAGCATCTATTTTATTTGATACCAACGGTTTGCTAATTATGACTGAGAAAGGATCGATGACATTGACAGGCTATAAAGCTTTAACATTGGCTCTCCAAAGTAAAACGCATAGTTTAGATATAACTGAAACTGCTGACAAATTGTTTCCACAAGGTCTTCAATCTTTGGGTGGTTATGAAAATGTGTATAGCGCATCTGGCGAGGCTATGCTTTATGCTAAAAATCTAAAACAAGCTTGTGAACAATTATTACTTCATCATTATTATTCTTATACCCCATCTGCTGATAATCTTGTAGAAAATCGAATTTTATATAATGCAAAAAAAACCATCTTGTCAGAAACAGATGTTGAAAAAGAAATAAAAAAAATTAGAGATGGTCGCAAAGGGGATAGAGAAAAAATCTTAATGTTTTTGCACAATCCAAATGGTCCAGCACCTCTTTACTTATGGAAAGATATAAAAGGGGAAACAGAAAATGAAATTATCGAAATGGAGCATACAATTGTTGCCGAAATGATCATTGGAAATCGCCCGACTATGGTAATTTTTCCACCAACCGGTCCTCTATCTCCTCAAGATGCCGCCTTAATAGCTAAAGCTATCTATAAAGCAAATAATAGAATTCCAGTTTTAATAATCGGCAATTTAACCGGCTTTAATAGTGATCCTGAGGCTATGAAGCATATGCAACTATTTTCAGGTGCTTCAATTGTTAAATCTATTGTAGAACATGAAGGGCCAATTCTTGTTACTAATTTAGGTAATCTAGTCGGTGGAACATATGTTATCTTTAGTAAGCAGCTAAATCCCAACCTTAAAATTCTAGCTATTGAAGGAGCAAAATTTCAAGTGGTGGGTGGGGTGCTTGCCGCAAAATTAATCTTTCATAAAACAGTGATGGAAAAAGCTCAAAAAGACTCTCGTTTGCAAAATTTAACGGGAAGTGAATATGATAATATGTTGCGAAAACTTATCACAGAATTTGAAGGTATTGAAGCAGAAAATTACGATAAATATCATAGTGCTTATAGGGCTCTATCCGTGAATTCAATTGATAAAATTGTTCCAATTAGAGAATTGCGAGATTCTATCATAGCCATGCAAGAACAATCTATAAATGAGTATCTAGAAAAGAAATGGCAAGAAAATCAAAAACTAGCTTAGCCATTCTAATCTAATAAAAATTTAATTAATCTTTTAATGCATTTATTAATTCCTGATTAGTAACTATATATGTAATTTTAACATATATGGATATTCTTATACGTAAGGTCTAATCAGGAATTTAGAAAATTTAAAAATTAGCCTTTTAGAAAACACCAGACTGTTCATTTATTTTATCTATTGCAAATTGTCTATTTTTTAAAGAATATTCTCTAAAAGTATCTAATATATTCGGTTTTGCTAAAAGTGTGTCACAAGCTTGTAAGCACTCCTCATATTGACCAATCCACCAAGCGCATATAGAAAATTCAAAAAGAATTCCATCGTAGGCCCAATTTTCTAAAAATAAAGTATCTTTCAAATCAGGTAAATTAAAGCCATTTTTTGCCAAAAAATATCCTTTTAAATGTTCTCCATTTACACGTGCATTTTTTACCATATAGTAGATAGGTTCTGGTCTATGTGGGCAATATTGATGCGCTAAATAATAGCTATCTTCTATCACTTGTTTATCCATTCCAAGTCTTTCTTGACATTTTGCTATTTGAAGTAGCGACCAAAACACCTCTTCTGTCCATCCCCCCATTTCAACTCTTTTTTTATAATAAATAATGGCATTTTCATCGTCACCAGCGCATGAATAGCTTTGCGCTAAATAAAACATATAGCGGGTATTAGTTGGATCTTTTTTTATAGCTTCTAAAAGAATTTGTGCATCTTTTAGGTATTTATTCGGATCTTGAGATCGACCACCACCTCCAACGACTAAATAAGTTACACCAGAGAGAATTTCGTTGGTATAAGCATTATTTGCGTAGATACATTCATGCATAACACCGTACCAATGCCAATCTAAGCTAGCTTTTATAAGGCGTGGAATATTGTAATGTGTGCCATTGATATCAGAAGTAATTTGGTAAAAATCTAAAGATAAATCTGGCAAAGTAAAATCTGAACTATAAATTAATTTATCGTCAGCATCCATGTAAAGGATATAGTCACATTTGTCTTTTGCAAGTTGTAGAGCTTCTTCTCTATTATGCCCAAAATCAATCCAAGGACGTGAATAAATCTCACCAGGTATATTGTTTCTATGCATATAGTCAGTTATAACTTCAATGGTATTATCATCAGAACCCGTATCCACAATGACCCAGTAATCAATAATTGGCAAAACTGATTCTAAGCATCTTGTTATTACATGACTTTCGTTTTTTACAATCATGTTTAAGCAAATAGATTTATCTTTATTGTATTGTTGAGCTTCAACTTTGTAGCTGCATAATAGCAGTACCAAAAATAAGATTTTGTTCATGGCTATCTCATTAGTAATGTGTAAAAGAATTTTTTAAATCTTTCGATTGTTTTTTTACAATAAAGATTTTATTTGAATGGTTTTATTTAAAAAATTTGATTAGCTAGATTGATTTAAAGTGGCAATCACAGATTTCTTAATGCTTGAATAGGATCTAAATCAGCAGCTTTTTGAGATGGATATAAACCCGATAATATCCCCACTCCTAGTGATAGAGCAGTTGCTAAAAATATAGACTCTAAAGATATATAGATTGGCCATCCTGTAACTATTTGCAAAGACTTCGATATGATTATACCAAAGATAATTCCCAAAATGGCACCACAAAGGCTTAAGACTAATGTTTCTACAAGAAATTGTTGTAAAATATGAAATTTAGTCGCACCAACAGCCCTTCGAATGCCAATTTCTCTAGTTCTTTCATAAATGGAAGCTAGCATGATATTCATTATCCCTACACCACCTGTTAACATCGATAAGGATGTTACAATAATTAAAACTAGATTAAGTAAGTTTTTTGCTTTCTTCTCTTGTCTAAGCAATTCTTCAGGTACAATAACATGGTAATCTTCTACAGAAAAATGGGTTTTTTTAAGTAAACGCTTTATATTTTCTAAAGTTTGTTGGATGATTTCTTTATTTTTTACTTGAATTAGTATTTCATTTAAGGACGCATCAGCATAAGGTGTTTTTCGGCCAAGTCCAATCTCAGAACCTATCGGAATAAAAATGGATCTATCAGTATCTTTTTCGTTAATAGTTGAAGGAAGTTCACTTTTTTTGCGACTTTTTAAAATACCGATAATTAAAAAAGTGTTATTGGCAATTTTAATTGTTTGACCTATTTCACCATTTTTCCCTAATGTTTTAGCTATGACATCTCCTATAACACAAACTTGACTGCCTTGATGACAGTCTAAAAGAGAAATTAATCTGCCTCGTTGAATATCTAATTGCTTAATAAAAAAATAATCCGGACGTACAACTAATATTTCAGGAGTTAAATCGTTTAAATCCTCGTGTAAATTAGCTGAAATAATTTTCAAAGCTGAAATTTTTTCTATATTAGGAATATTTTTTTTTATTTGATCTAAATCGTTAATTGTTAAACCTTCGGATTTTTTTAAAATGCTTTGAATTTTTTGCTCTTCAGTCATTTCCATTTTTTTTAAAATAATGTTTTTTAAACCAAGTTGTTCAATTTGTAGCAAAATTTCATGCTTTGAACCTTCACATATGGCAAAAATGGTGATTACTGCAATAACTCCAAAAAAAACACCTAAAGTACTCAAAAAAGAGCGTAGTGGATGCATTTTTAAAGTTCGGAAACTGTAAAAGATTAGTCTTAAAAAATTCATTTTACAATAGAGAATTCGTAATAAAGATTATTATAATCTTGAGTGATAGATCCATCTCTCATTCTAATTATTCTTTTTGTACAGGTTGCGATTCTTTCATCATGTGTAATAAGAATAATTGTTACACCTTTTTTATTTAAAAATTGAAGTAATTTTACAATATTTAAGGTATTCCATTGATCAAGATTACCTGTCGGTTCATCTGCCAAAATGATAGAAGGATTGACAACTAAAGCTCTTGCAATGGCAACTCTTTGTTTTTCACCTCCAGAAAGCAATTGAGTTTTATGATGGATTCGATGCGACATTCCTACAAGGTTGATAACTTTTTTTATCTCAATGACAACCTTATTGTTTCCTTTTTGATAAAGAAATGGCAAAGCTACATTTTCATAAACAGTTAGCTGAGGAATCAGATTATAATCCTGAAAAACAAGTCCAATTTTTTGTGATCGAATCTTGGCTAATTTTTTGTCATTTAATGTATGAATGGCTTGATCATTTAAAAAATATTCGCCAGTTGTTGGTTGATCTAAACATCCAAGTATGTGCAGTAATGTCGATTTGCCAGAACCTGATGGTCCTAGAATGGACAAAAAATCATTTTTTTTTACCGTTAAATTTATAGACTTTAAAGCAACTACTTTTTGAAATTTAGTATCAAAGGTACGATTAATATTTTTTAAAGTAATTAAGCAATTATTCATAGAAATTGACTATGGTTCATATATTCATGAGAAGGTTCTGCTATTAATATTTCATCATTTTCTTCAAGTCCAGAAATCACTTCCACCCATTGATCATTATTCCAACCTATTTGAATTGCTTTCCAGTAAGGTTTTTGCCCTTCATTATGTATACAGCAGTATGGAAGTTTATTAAATTCAAAAACGGATTGAATTGGTACAGTCAAAACATCATCCAATTGTTTTGATTTTATTGTAATTCTAGCTGTCATTCCTGGGCGCAAGCGGGTATCGAAATCAAACAATTTTACCATAACTTCAAAGTATTTTTGATCACCAAGTTTTGTAAAATCTGTTAATCCCAAAACACCAATAGATTGAATTTCTCCTCTCAAAATAAGATCTGGATAGGCATCTATTTGTACGATTACAGGAGTATGTTGCTCAATTTTGTACAAGTCCATTTCTTTAACTTGTGTCTTAACGATTGGAGTTGTTAAATCTGGTAAATCTAAAATAGCTTGATTTTTTAAAGGGGCATCTCCAATTCTTGGTTTTCTTTTTATACCGTTTCTGAAGTCTTCTTTTAAAACGACCATACCTGGATTTTGTGCATAAATTATTGTAGAAGCCAGTTGATCTTTAGCAGATTGTAATTGTAAGAGTAAGTCATTTAAATGCGCTTGTAATTGTAATAGCGTTTCCTTGGCTGTCTCAATTTTAAATAAGCCACTTTTTTTAGTTTCTTCTATTTTTTCTTCGAATCTTTTGCAATTAATTTCATTTTTTTTTAATACCATGGGATACATTTGCTTTGCATAGCTTTCGAATTGTATTTTTGTGCTAAGATAAACTTCTTCTTCTTCAATCAGTTTTTGTTCTATTTGTTTTAATTCGCCTGGTGTAAATAGATTTTGTATTTGCAAATTTTTTAAATCATTATGATAGCTTTTAGTTTCTTCATATTTTACTTGCGCTTTTTGCATGGCAGATTGAAGTTTTCTAAGCTCTATGGGGCCTTCACCATTCATGAATTTATTTAATTCTAGTTGTGCTATTTCAAGTTCAGTAATAGCAGTTTTTAAGTCGTAATTGGCTCTTTCTTTTTCCCAAGCTAATACTTTTTCTTGTAAGGTTATTTTTATTCTTTGATCATTAATCTTTTCTTCTAATTCTGCTATCCATTTTTCAAAAGGAGTAGGATCCATTTTGACTAATATATCGCCCACGTTCACATTAGCTCCATCTTCAATCATATAAACTATTTTTCCAAGATCTCCTCGAATGGGTGATGTGATACTTGTGGATCTTGAAACTTCTAATTCTCCAATCGTTTGAATCTCTATAGCAAAACTTCTTTTTTGAGCTGTTGAAGTCGGAAGTTTTGATAAGATTTTTTCATGAGAAAATAATTTTGATTGTATTTTTTCAAAAAAGGCATTTTCTTTTGCAAAAAGAAAAACAGCGTAGATCGCCAAAAATAAAGTTAAAATAAAAATCAGCTTAAAAATTTTCGCAAAAAATTGTTTCATTTAATAGACCCATAATTCCAAGTAAACGATACTCATTGACTTTATGCTCAGCTAAAGCGTTTAAAAGTTGTAATTGGGAATTTTTTAAACCTTTCTCAGATTGAATTAATTCTAAATGTCCAATTAACCCTCGATAAAATTTTAATTTGGCCAGTTTTACATCGTTTTCTAAAATTTTATTTTGGTCTTCAAAAAATTTGATTCGTTTTCTTAAATGAGTAATGGCTTGTATTTGCCGTTTAATTTCTTTAATAATTCCCATCTTAATTTCTTGAAAAGCGTTTTCGGCATTTTCTACAGATAGAGTTGCTTGTTGGTAACCCGCTTTTTCGGCTGCTCGATCAAATGAGCCATCTGTTGTAAAGCCAAATCCCCATCGTGCTTCTCTCTTGCTACCAAACGCACCTGTGAAAGTTTCATCAAAGCATAGATTTGTGTAATCTACCACGAAATTAATAGCTGGTAAAAGATTTTTTTTAGCTATTTTTAAAAGCCTATGATTTTCTTGAATTTGATCAAATGCTTGTTGAAGTTCTACCCTATTTTTTAAAGCTGTTTTAATACTGATCTCTTGTTCTAAAGGCATTTGAGTTTTTTCAAAAGAAATATCTAATTCAAATTCAGTAGCATACGGTAGATTCAGCAATTCACATAAATTTTCTTTAACTATTTGATATTTTTCGTTAGCAATTTCCAAAGCTTCCAAGGCTTGTCTATATTCTAATTCAGATTTAAAGATTTCGATAGAGTCGATAAAGCCAATTTTTTCTTTTATTTTAGCTCGTTTATAGAAATCTTCAAAAGAAGATAGGGAATCTTGCAAAAAACAGATGGTTTCATTTTGTTTTGCTAATTCATAGACGCTTTCAATTGTTTTAAATATTGTTTCAGAAAGCATTTTTTGAGCTTTTCTATAAGTACTTCTTGTCACAAATTCAGCAGCGTGAATGCCTGCTAAGTTGTAATCTTTGCCAAACCCTTTTAATAATGGTTGTGCAATTTTAAATCGAAAATTAGTTTGATATTTGTCATTGGTTTTTATAATGGTTGGTCCAATAACTATATTACCACCTTGTTGAAAACGTTTAGCCAAATCAAAACCTGCACCTATTGTAAGTCCAGTTGCAGAATGTTCTCCACCACCCGTATAGGCACTTTCTCCACGAGGTAAAAATTTCCAATCAAAAGCTCTATTATTTAAATCTTCATTAATTAGAGCGCTTTCTAAATCATTCGTTCCGATTATAGGATGACTTTTAATAGCAAGTTCTATAGCTCTATCTATTGTTAATACAAAAGGTTCAGCTAATAAAGGAAAACAAACGATTTTTATCATTAAAAAAATAGCAAAAAATAATTGCTTAAAAGTTTTTTTCATAACAAATGTAAATATTTTATTTAAAAACAAAGATTAAACTTGATCTTTTTTTTGTGCAAATGTATCCCAAGTCTTAAAGAAAAAAATTATCAAATTATTTTTTTAATCAAAAAAAGTTAGGATTAGTATGACAAAACGGATTAATTTATTAATCTTGCCTTTCTTTTTGCTATTTTTTTCTATCACAGACTTGGCAAATGCACAAGACTTTGATGGAATGGATGCGGCTGCTTACGCAGACGATGAAGAATTGTATCAATATTATCGCAATTTACAAAATTATTTTAGGCAAAAAAGAAGACAACAATTATATGCAAGAGGGCGACAAGCCGCTCCCGCTATTATAGGAACAGCTGCTGGTATAGTAGGGGGTGTTATTGGTGCTAATATTAATAGTGGTGACAGAGGCAGGAGAGGAAGGGCTGGTCAAGACGGAGAACCAGGTCCTGCTGGAACTCCAGGTGCACCAGGACCTGCAGGACCTTCAGGAGATCCAGGACCTGCTGGACCTCCCGGGCCGTCTGGTACACCTGGTACATCAGGGCCAACTGGACCTTCTGGCCCAACTGGTCCTATTGGACCAACGGGTGCTGGTGAAACAGGAGCTACTGGTGCCACAGGGGCTACAGGAGCAACTGGCGCGCCAGGATCAACAGGAGCTGATGGCTTAATCGGTCCAACGGGGGCGACAGGGGCAACAGGAGCTACAGGTTCAACAGGCGCAACTGGGGCAACAGGGCCAACAGGAGCTGATGGTTTAATTGGTCCAACGGGGGCAACTGGCGCGCCAGGATCAACAGGAGCTGATGGCTTAATCGGTCCAACGGGGGCGACAGGGGCAACAGGAGCTACAGGTTCAACAGGCGCGACAGGACCAACTGGAGCTGATGGTTTAATTGGTCCAACAGGTGCTACAGGTTCCGGTGCTACTGGGGCAACAGGAGCTACAGGTTCAACAGGCGCGACAGGACCAACTGGAGCTGATGGTTTAATCGGTCCAACAGGGGCGACAGGGGCAACAGGAGCTACTGGTGCTGATGGTCTACTAGGTCCAACAGGGGCTACCGGAGCTACAGGTTCAACAGGCGCAACTGGGGCAACAGGGCCAACAGGAGCTGATGGTTTAATTGGTCCAACGGGGGCAACAGGGGCTACAGGTTCCGGTGCTACTGGTGCAACAGGAGCTACTGGTGCTGATGGTCTAATTGGACCAACAGGTGCTACCGGAGCTACAGGTGCTACAGGTTCAGGCGCTACTGGGGCAACAGGAGCCACAGGTGCGACAGGAGCTACAGGAGCCACAGGAGCAACAGGTGCGACAGGGGCAACTGGCGCGACAGGACCAACTGGAGCTGATGGTTTAATCGGTCCAACAGGGGCGACAGGAGCTACAGGAGCCACAGGAGCAACAGGTGCGACAGGGGCAACTGGCGCGACAGGACCAACTGGAGCTGATGGTTTAATCGGTCCAACAGGGGCGACAGGGGCAACAGGAGCTACTGGTGCTG